>Ga0209371_1000013_pt1 | contig 691516 bp, 621 predicted proteins | sample AgamicAtAmrz_FD_187165 | JGI IMG/M metagenome (GOLD analysis project Ga0209371, IMG submission 187165) | Agave microbial communities from Guanajuato, Mexico - At.Am.rz (SPAdes) (version 2) | ecosystem: Host-associated > Plants > Roots > Rhizosphere | place: Guanajato, Mexico | collected... | reverse complement strand
AATTTGCCTGGCGGCTTTAGCGCGGTGGTCCCACCTGACCCCATGCCGAACTCAGAAGTGAAACGCCGTAGCGCCGATGGTAGTGTGGGGTCTCCCCATGTGAGAGTAGGGAACTGCCAGGCATCAAATTTAGCGTGCTGATATGGCTCAGTTGGTAGAGCGCACCCTTGGTAAGGGTGAGGTCCCCAGTTCGACTCTGGGTATCAGCACCACTTTATACTTAGGTTAAAGTTCGGCAAGAAGTAAAAGAATTTGTCTGGCGGCTTTAGCGCGGTGGTCCCACCTGACCCCATGCCGAACTCAGAAGTGAAACGCCGTAGCGCCGATGGTAGTGTGGGGTCTCCCCATGTGAGAGTAGGGAACTGCCAGACATCAAATAAGAAGAACCCCGTACCGTAAGGTGCGGGGTTTTTTGCTTTGTGCGGTCTGAAAAAGTCGGGTGGCGGCTTCGCCTTACCCGACCTACATAGCCCAGAGGCCCGGCAGTCAGCGCGCTACCGGGCAAAACAGCAGATTAATGAATCACCTGCGACAGGAAGGCTCGCGTACGTTCTGACTTCGGATGCGCAAAAAACTCATCCGGTGGCGCCTGCTCAACAATCTCTCCGCGGTCCATGAAGATCACCCGGTCTGCCACGGTTCTCGCGAATCCCATTTCATGCGTCACACACAGCATGGTCATGCCGGACTGTGCGAGCCCAATCATGGTGTCCAGAACCTCCTTCACCATTTCTGGATCGAGGGCAGATGTCGGTTCATCAAACAGCATAATTTTAGGTTTCATACACAGCGAGCGGGCGATAGCCACACGCTGCTGTTGGCCACCCGATATCTGGCCGGGAAATTTATTGGCATGCTCTGCAATGCGGACGCGTTCCAGGTAATGCATTGCCAGCGCTTCCGCTTCCTTTTTCGGCATCTTTCGTACCCAAATTGGCGCAAGCGTACAGTTCTGCAGAACGGTCAGGTGCGGAAACAGATTAAAGTGCTGAAATACCATTCCCACTTCCTGACGCACGCGTTCGATGTTGCGGATATCTTCATTTAGCTCAATACCATCAACCACAATGCGTCCTTGCTGATGTTCTTCAAGATGGTTAATGCAGCGAATGGTTGTGGATTTCCCGGATCCTGAAGGACCACAAAGGACGATACGTTCTCCCTGCTTTACCTTGAGATTGATGTCTTTCAGAACATGAAACTGTCCGTACCATTTATTCACGTTTTCCAGCGTAATCATCGCGTCGGCAGGTGTCATAGTAATTTGGCTCATAATTTCCTCAGTGCGGTGTACGCCCGGTGTTAAAGCGCTTTTCCAGGTGCTGGCTGTAGCGCGACATGCTAAAACAAAAGATCCAGTAGATCAGAGCTGCAAAGACATATCCCTCAGTGGACATACCCAGCCAGACAGGGTCAACGGTTGCCTGTTGCACGCTGCTAAAGAGATCGAATAATCCGATGATGATCACCAGGCTGGTATCTTTGAAGAGGGCAATGATCGTGTTGACCAGGCCCGGAATGACCAGCTTGAGTGCCTGGGGAAGAATGACCAGCCCCTGCGTTTTCCAGTAGCCGAGCGCCAGTGATTCCGCCGCTTCGTACTGGCCTTTAGGTAACGCCTGCAAACCACCTCGCACAACTTCAGCGACATAGGCGGACTGGAAGAGAATCACCCCGACCAGGGCACGGATCAGCTTGTCTATCGTTGTACCTTCTGCCATAAACAGCGGCAGCATGACCGAAGACATAAACAGAACGGTGATAAGCGGTACGCCGCGCCAGAACTCAATGAAGATAACCGAGAGTACGCGTACGATCGGCATTTTTGAGCGCCGTCCCAGGGCAAGTAAAATCCCCCACGGTAGAGCGCCGGCTATCCCCACTGAAGCGATAATCAACGTCAGCGTCAGACCGCCCCACTGGCGAGTTTCTACCCGTTCCAGCCCCAGAAAACCGCCATACAGCAGCACCCAGACAATAACGGGATAAACCACTGCCCAGCCGGCAATGTAGCGTCCACGATGAGGCAGCTTTTTCCAGAACATGACCGCGACAGAGAGCAGGCCGATAACCAGCGCCAGATTAATCCGCCAGCGCTGTTCGTGCGGATACAACCCATACATGAACTGACCGAAGCGCTCGTGAATAAACACCCAGCAAGCGCCCGCTTTTGTACAGTCTGCTCGGGTTGAACCGACCCAGTTGGCCTGCAGAAACGCCCAGTTCAAAAGGGGCGGGATCAATTCCCACATCAGCCACAGACAGACAATCGTCAGCAGGCTGTTGCTCCAGCTGGAGAAGAGATTCTTACGCGCCCAGAGAATAAAACGTCCACCTGTCGAGTTGGCAGGGCGCGAGGAGTGCGACAGTATCGCTTTTGTCATCATAGATCCTTAGCGCTCGACCAGTGCTATACGACGGTTATAAAGGTTCATCAGCAATGAAATCACCAGGCTGATGATCAGATAGACAGACATTGTGATGGCGATAGTTTCAATGGCTTGCCCGGTCTGGTTAAGTACGGTTCCGGCGAAGAGTGACACCATATCGGGGTAGCCAATGGCAGCGGCCAGCGACGAGTTTTTGACGATGTTGAGATACTGGCTGGTCAGGGGCGGAATGATGACCCGTAAAGCCTGCGGAATGATGACCTGGCGAAGCGTCACGGTATGGGGCAATCCCAGAGAGCGCGCCGCCTCGTGCTGTCCGTACGGTACGGCCTGGATCCCCGCACGGATAATCTCAGCGATAAACGCGGACGTATAAATCGACAGCGCCAGCGTCAGGGCTGCCAGCTCAGGAATTAATACCATTCCGCCCTGAAAGTTAAAGCCACGCAGATGCGGAATGTCCCAGTGCAGCGCGGCTCCAAACAGCCAGTGTGCCACTAGCGGCAGGATAACGATCAGGACGACAGCCGTCGGCCAGGTCCTGCGAAGCTGACCGGTTTTGACCTGATGCTTGCGGTTAAAACGAAATACCCCCGCAGAGAGAGCAAGCGCTATCACAATCGCGCCGATGAATGCGTACAGTCCTTCTCCAGGCTGAGGAGAAGGAATGGACAGCCCACGATTGCTCAGGAAAAACAGCTCAAACGCATCGACGGCCTGGCGAGGGCCGGGAAGGTTACGCAATACGGCGAAATACCAGAAGAAGATCTGCAGCAGCGGTGGGATGTTGCGGAACGTCTCGATATAAATGGTAGACAGTTTCCGCAGGAGCCAGTTTTCAGAAAGGCGTGCCAGACCAATGAAGAAGCCCAGTATCGACGCGAAGACAATACAAAGCGCCGATACCAACAGCGTATTCAATAAGCCGACCACGAACACGCGGCCGTAGGTGTCTCCTTCCTGGTAATCAATAAGGTGCTGAACAATGCCAAACCCCGCGCTACGATCCAGAAACGCAAAACCGGAGGTAATGCCGCGGTTATTCAGGTTGGTGATCGTGTTATGGATGAGATACACGGCGATGAGAACAACCGCAACGATAGCAATAATCTGGAATAGCCAGGCGCGGACCGCGGGATGAGAAAAGGATAGCGATCCTTTTACGGCTGAGCGGCGATGGGACATAAAGAAACCTCAGTAACCATGACTCTGGAGTGGGCACTGCCTGAGCAGTGCCCGTTACAGCTATGACTTAACGTACTGGTGGCGCGTACTGAATACCGCCGTTATTCCAGAGATTGTTCTGGCCGCGTTTGATCTTCAGCGGGCTTTCCGATCCCACATTGCGCTCAAAGATCTCAGAGTAGTTGCCCACCTGCTTGATGATGTTATAAGCCCACTTATTATCCAGCTTCAGATCCTTGCCGAAATCACCCTCTTTACCCAGCAGGTGTGCCATATCCGGGTTGGATGGATTCGCGGCTTTCTCATCAACGTTTTTCGAGTTAATGCCCATCTCTTCTGCGTTCAGCATGGCGAACAGCGTCCAGCGAACAATGGAGAACCAGTCTTCATCGCCGCGGCGCACCACGGGTCCGAGAGGTTCTTTGGAGATCACTTCAGGCAGGACAATCCACTCTGCCGGGTTACTCAGCTTAATACGTAAGGCATACAGCTGTGACTGGTCAGAGGCCAGCGTGTCACAACGACCGGATTCCAGCGCTTTAGCGGATTCATCCGAACGGTCGAATGTCACAGGAGTGTATTTCATGTTATTCGCTTTGAAATAATCCGCGACGTTCAGCTCGGTATCGGTGCCCGCCTGGATACAAACGGTCGCGCCATCCAGTTCTTTGGCGCTTTTCAGGCCAGCTTTATTGTGGGTAAGGAAACCGATGCCGTCATAATAGGTCACACCCGTAAATGACATCCCCATACCTGCATCACGGGAGGAGGTCCAGGTGGTATTACGGGAGAGCATGTCAACCTCGCCGGATTGCAGCGCCGTAAAACGTTCTTTCGCCGTCAGCGGGGTATATTTTACTTTGCTGTCATCACCAAAAACGGCGGCGGCGACGCCACGGCAGACATCCACATCAATACCGGTAAATTTGCCGTTCGCATCGGCATAAGAGAAGCCAGGCAAACCGTCACTGATACCGCATTGAACAAAACCTTTCTTTTTAACGGCATCCAGTGTCGTTCCCGCATGGGCTTGACCGGCTACGGCAAACAACATGCCTGCAGCGGCCAGGCTGGCTATCATCGTCTTTTTCATAATGCATCCTGTGTGGCGAAATTTATCGTTATAGAGGCGCTTTTAAACGCTTTACCTGTCTGTGGCGTTGGCCAACGTTTATAAAGCAAACGTAATGCCAGTTTTGCGTTCGATAAAATAAGTGATGAGTGAACGCTTAATGCTGAGTGTAGACAGGCTTAAATAAAACGAGCGCCCCGAAACGGTGCGAAATTACAACCTATGCCACAAATCGGAGCAAAAGTTTTAAGGACAGTCAGAGAAAAGGGAAAGATAGTTTCCAGAGTGAATATTGGCAGGGTATTCAATAGTATTAATGTGTGAAAATCATCACTATAGAATATGAAATTTAAAGAAGTATACGAAAAAGATGTGACTGGCTTCTGGCTAAAATTAATTGCGTGAATAAATAGGGGGCTATTTTTTTACTTATTTAAAAATCCTGCACTCTTTAAAAGCAAAAGCGCGGCCAGAGCCGCGCTTTCTTAACAGATGTTACTTGGTCAGGGCAACGATACCCAGCGTCAGACCCGCCACTGCGGCAGCACCGCCGGCAATAGCACCCGCTGTTTCCCAGTTATCCTGGGTGGTGCCTTTCATACAGGTATTGGTATGAACCAGTCGGCCCTGGTCATCGTAAACCGGTACACATGGAGAGTCGTGCGCGCAACCAGCAAGCAGCGCAGCGAGTAGTGCAACGGAAATGAATCTTTTCATGATGTTACCTCAGTATTATTTCTCATCCGCTATAAAGCCAGGAGGGCTATTAACGAACTGGAGGTTATTTTACCACCGGGGTAACTCCTCGTTACACGAGGAATAATCTCAAATTATGTAGTTTGTAAAAATCGTGGAGAAAAAGCGGTTTCAGGATGAATTAATGGAGAAATTATGAAGCTGCAAGAGGCTGTTTTTACTTAATGCAAACCATCGTATTTTTAACACTGCTTTTGTGTAATACCTAATTCATTGTTTATGTTAAAAATAAAAAAGGCACCAGAGGTGCCTTTCAGGGAAAGATTAATCCTTATGGTTTGTAAACCGTCGCCGGACAACCACAAAGAAGACGGGCACGAAGAAAATCGCCAGAAGCGTTGCGGAAAGCATCCCTCCCATAACGCCCGTACCGACGGCGTTTTGCGCGCCGCTCCCGGCCCCGGTGCTGATCACCAGCGGCATCACGCCAAGAATAAAGGCCAGAGACGTCATCAGGATAGGTCGAAGGCGCATCCTTGAGGCTTCCAGCGTGGCCTCAATGATACCTTTACCCTCTTTATCCATCAGGTCCTTAGCAAATTCTACGATCAGGATGGCGTTTTTCGCCGATAAACCAATCGTCGTCAGCAGGCCGACCTGGAAATAAACGTCATTGTTTAACCCGCGCAATGATGCTGCGAGAAGCGCCCCGATGACGCCCAGCGGTACAACCAGCATGACAGAGAACGGAATAGACCAGCTTTCATACAGAGCTGCCAGACACAGGAACACCACGATCAGAGAAATGGCGTACAGTGCAGGTGCCTGGTTACCCGAAAGCCGCTCCTGATAAGACATTCCTGTCCAGTCGTAGCCGATGCCGGAAGGCAGTTTTGCCGCGAGGTTTTCCATCATGACCATCGCCTCACCGGTACTTTTTCCAGGGGCTGATTCACCGAGGATCTCCATCGATGGCATTCCGTTGTAGCGCTCCAGGCGAGGTGAACCATAAACCCAGTGAGCGTTGCTAAAGGCTGAGAACGGGACCATTTCCCCATTCGCGCTGCGCACGTAAAGGTTATTGATATCCCCCGGCAACATACGGAATTTTGCGTCGGCCTGGACGTAGACCTTTTTCACGCGGCCGTGATCGATAAAGTCGTTCACATAGGTGCCACCTAAAGCCGTCGAGATCGTCTGGTTGACGTCAGAGAGACTGACGCCCAGCGCCTGCGCTTTCTCCTGATCGACATCGAGCTTGAACTGAGGAGTATCTTCAAGCCCGTTAGGACGCACGCGAACCAGAAGGTCAGGATGCTCCTTCACCATGCCGAGCAGTTGGTTTCGCGCCTGAGTCAGCTGCGTATGCCCAAGGTTTGCCTGGTCAATCAACTCAAAGTCGAAGCCCGTAGCGGTACCCAGCTCAATAATTGCAGGCAGGTTAAACGGGAACACGAGTCCATCTTTAATCTGGCTGAAGGCTTTGGTCGCGCGACCGACAATGGCCTCGACGCCATTTTTCTCTCCTGGGCGTTCCTCCCAGGGCTTCAGGCTGACGAAGGCAATACCGGAGTTCTGACCCTGACCGCTAAAGCTAAAGCCGTTAACGGTAAAGACAGATTCCACGTTCGCCTTTTCGTTGTTCAGATAGTAGTCCTGAACTTGGTCGAGTACCTGCTGAGTCCGCGTCTGGGTTGCTCCTGCCGGGAGTTGAACCATCGTCATAAACACGCCCTGATCTTCTTCGGGCAGGAAGGAGGTGGGCAAGCGAAGGAAGAGCACCGCCATCCCGGCGACGATAATGACGTACACCACCAGATAGCGGCCGGTCTTGCGCAGAATACCGCTCACGCTGTTGCTATAGTGCTCCACGCTCTTATCAAAGCGCGCATTAAACCAGCCAAAGAAGCCACCCTTCTTCTCGTGACGATCGTGGGATACGGGCTTAAGCAACGTTGCACAGAGTGCTGGCGTCAGGATCAGTGCCACCAGCACCGACAGCGCCATGGCAGAAACTATAGTCAGTGAGAACTGGCGATAGATAGCCCCGGTCGAACCGCCAAAAAAGGCCATCGGAATAAAGACCGCCGAGAGCACCATGGCGATCCCCACCAGCGCACCCTGGATCTGCTCCATCGACTTCTGCGTGGCCTCTTTCGGCGGCAGGTTGTCCTCGACCATGACGCGTTCAACGTTTTCAACGACCACGATAGCGTCATCGACGAGCAGGCCTATCGCCAGCACCATACCGAACATCGTCAGGGTATTGATTGAGAAGCCGAACGCCGCCAGAACCGCGAAGGTGCCCAGCAGAACGACCGGCACCGCGATAGTCGGGATGAGCGTCGCCCGCAGGTTTTGCAGGAACAGGTACATCACCAGGAAGACGAGAACGATCGCTTCAAACAGGGTCTTCACCACTTCGTGGATGGAGATTTTCACAAAAGGTGTAGTGTCATAGGGATAGACTACTTTTAGCCCCTGCGGGAAGAACTGCTGCAGTTGCGCCAGTTTGCTCTTGATGGCTGCCGCCGTGTCCAGCGCATTTGCCCCGGTTGCCAGCTTAATCCCCAGGCCGGTTGCCGCCTGCCCGTTAATTTTGGTCACCATATTGTAGTTTTCGCCACCGAGCTCAATGCGAGCCACATCCTTCAGATGAACCATCGAGCCGTCCTGGTTCACCTTGAGGGTTACGCGGCCAAACTCTTCCGGTGATTTCAGGCGAGTTTGCGCGATGATCGAGGCATTCAACTGCTGCCCGGGAATGGACGGCGTTCCGCCCAGCTGGCCTGCCGCTATCTGGTCGTTCTGCGTTTTAAGCTGGTTGATAATATCCAGCGGCGTCAGCTGGTATTTGTTCATCGCGTTGCTGTCGAGCCAGATGCGCATCGCATACTGAGCGCCAAACAGCTGAACGTCACCGACGCCAGACGTTCGGCTGATAGCATCTTTGACGTTCGACGCGACATAGTCTGAGATGTCATTCTGCGAGAGGTTCTTGTTGTCTGAAACAAAGCCTGCGACCAGCAGGAAGCTGCTACTGGATTTCTCAACGCCAATTCCTTGCTGCTGAACTTCTTGCGGCAGCAACGGCATGGCGAGCTGCAGCTTGTTCTGAACCTGCACCTGGGCGATATCTGGATCGGTTCCTGACTCGAAGGTCAGGGTGATGGTGACGTTACCCGCTGAATCGCTGGTGGAGGACATATACATCAGGTTATCGATACCGTTCATGTTCTGTTCGATAACCTGGGTCACGGTATCCTGCACCGTTTGAGCATCCGCACCCGGGTAGGTTGCGGATATCGCCACGGCGGGAGGCGCAATGGTCGGATACTGTGCGACGGGAAGTTTGAGAATGGCCAGCCCGCCTGCAATCATTAAAATGATGGCAAGTACCCAGGCAAAAACCGGTCTCTGAATAAAGAAATTAGCCATGTCGTCGTCCCTTAACTGGCTGGCGCTGTGGAGGTATCAGGCGTGGCGACGACGGTTGCCCCCGGTCTGACTTTCTGTAACCCGCTGACGATGACGCGATCGCCGTTTTTCAGCCCTTCCGTCACCAGCCAGCGATCGCCAATCGCCTGAGGGGCTACGACGGTACGAGATTCAACCTGGTTTTTATCATTCACCACCAGAACGGTTGCATCGCCTCGCGGCGTACGTGTTACCCCTTGTTGTGGAACCAAAATCGCATCCGGCTGCGTGCCTTCATCAATGCGGGCGCGAACAAACATGCCGGGTAACAGCAGATGCTGAGGATTCGGGAAAATGGCGCGCAGGGTAATCGAGCCGGTACTTTCATCGACTGTGACGTCAGAGAACTGCAATGTGCCCTTTAGCGGATAGGGCTGACCGTTCTCCATCAGCAGCTCAACGGTGCTGGCGGTATCACCTTTTTGCAGACTCGTCTGTTTCAGGCGCAAAAAATCATTACTGGACTGGGTGACGTCGACATACATCGGGTCAAGCTGCTGGACCGTTGCCAGCGCTGCGGCTTGTCCGTTGGTGACGAGTGCGCCTTCGGTCACGCTGGATTTACCGATGCGGCCATCGACAGGAGACGTCACTTTGGTATAGGCAAGGTTGATACGCGCACTTTCAACGCCGGCTTTTGCGGCAACGACGCTGGCATCTGCCTGCTGCGCCGTGGCAACAGCCTGGTCATACTCCTGCTTGCTGACATACTGTGTTCCCACCAGCGGGAGATAACGTTTCACCGTCAGGTGCGCAATGCTGGCCGCCGCCTGGGCCTTCGCCAGCTCGCCTTTCGCGCTGTCATAGGCCGCCTGATAGGTCGCAGGATCAATCTGATAAAGTGATTCGCCTGCTTTTACATCGCTACCTTCCGCGAAGTTGCGACGCAGGATAATGCCGCTAACCTGAGGTCGAACCTCCGCAACCCGAAATGCATCTGTTCTGCCCGGGAGTTCAGTGGTGACAGCCAGAGGTACGCTTTTCACGATGTGCACGCTGACCTGAGGCGCCTGCGGGGACTGTTGTTGTTTTTCCTGACCATCGCATCCAGTGAGCAGTACCGCGCAGACAATGAAACCGGATAAGGGTAAGCGTCTGAAATAATTCGTCATTGCTGTTCCTTTAAATACCCACTAACCGATATATGCCGTGAACCGGTAGCTGGGGCAGAGGGATAAAAAATAAAATGTAGCTGCGTATAATAATGAGGGTATTTAATGTTTTTTAATTTATAAGTGCGAATGACCAGGCCTGAAGACAAAATCAGAATCGGTCCCGGCACTTTCAGCGGTATACTTCTGGCGAATTAAACAGATAATCAGGGGTTAATGTTTTCCAGTTATTCATGCCGTGAATTTATTTGTCTTGATGTATTTGTATTAATTATAAATTATGTGCGTTGACTTTTTTTGTGCAAAATTAAAACGGATTTTGGTGAATACTTTCATTTCCATGAACGCAGTTATACCTTTAAACCTTGTGCATAACGAGTAGTTGTCTATGGCGCGTAAAAAGAAAGAAGAGGCTCAACAAACCCGGCAGCAGCTGATTGAGGCGGCTATCGGACAGTTTGCGACGCGTGGCGTAGCCAGCACGACGCTGACGGATATCGCGGATGCCGCCAGGGTGACGCGCGGCGCGATCTACTGGCACTTCACCAGTAAATCTGAAATATTTAATGCCATCTGGGAACAGCAATTACCGCTTCGCGACATTATTCGCGACAGGCTTTCTCTTTCCGAAAGTGATGACCCGTTGTTAATGCTTCGTGAGCAATTTATAACTGCGCTGCAGTATATTGCGCATGAGCCCCGGCAATGCGCGCTTTTGCAAATTCTGTATCATAAGTGTGAATTTAGCAGCGATATGATTTCAGAGAGTGAAATCAGAAAGCGTATTGGATTCAATTATGAGACGCTACGCGTCGCGCTGGAGGGCTGTATTTCGCGGAAAATTATTTCGTCAAAGGTGAATGTTGATCTCACCTTGATCGTATTCCACGGTTTTTTTAGCGGAATAATTAAAAACTGGTTAATGAATAACGACAGTTTTAATCTTTATCAGCAAGCGCCAGCTCTGGTCGACAGCATTCTGGCGACACTCCCTGTTATTCGCGTATCGCCTCATGATGATATTTACAGCTCCGCGCCGGGTAACATTTCCCCTCGGGCACAAAGTGCCTCTATGGTCTGCGCGCTGACCGGTTTACCTAACAGATAGCCCTGAAGGGTGTTACAGCCCAGTTCGGTCAAAAAGGTTTGCTGAGCCACAGTTTCCACACCCTCTGCCACGACTTTCAGGTTGAGCGTTTTAGCAAGGGCCACAATCGCTGAGACAATAGTGGCATCCTCGCTTTCCCCGCTTAACTCTTTCACAAACGCTCTGTCGATTTTCAATTCACAGGCCGGTAAGCGCTTGAGATACAGCAGGCTCGAATATCCGGTGCCAAAATCATCGATGGAGGCCTTCACGCCAGCATCCGTCAGCTCTGTCAGCACCCGTACACTTTCATCCGGGTTGCTCATTGCCGTGGTTTCCGTCACTTCCAGAATCAACATTTCCGGTGGCACATGGTGAAGTGCCAGGCAGTCGAGAACCGTTTTAACCAGCGAAGGTTGTTCGAACTGCAATGTTGACAGGTTTACCGCCATTGACCAGTTTTGATGCCCCTGAAGATGCCATTCCCGCAGCTGGCGGCAGGCTTCATTCATCACCCAGTTGCCAATGGGGATGATAAGCCCCGTTTTTTCCGCCAGCGGCAGGAAAAGATCCGGGGTCAGTAATCCCTGTTTGGGATGTTGCCAGCGCAATAGCGCCTCAAATCCAAGGATAGGCCCCGCGGGGGCGTGAAATTTTGGCTGATACAGGAGGCGCAGCTCATTGCGATCGATCGCCATCCACAGATCGTTCATGAGCTGGAGATGGGTCTGCGCCAGGGTATTCATGGAAGGCTGGAAAAAGTGGTAACCGTTCCGGCCCATATGCTTCGTGTGGTACATCGCCGCATCGGCGTTAAACATAAGCTCGCGCTCGGTTTTGCCGTCGTGAGGATAAAGTGCGATACCGATACTGAGGGTCACCACCAGTTCATAGGGATCGATATTGAACGGGCTATCGATCGCGCGCACCAGGGCATTGGCCAGCGAGGCCGCATCGTCAGGACCTTCTCCCTCTGCCAGCAGGACAAACTCATCACCGCCGATGCGCGCGAGGGTAAACTGGCCTTTCAGCAGAAGCAGCAGACGCTGCGTAACGGCGACCAGCAGTTTGTCACCGACATCATGGCCGTAGGCGTCATTGATGGCTTTAAAACCGTCGAGATCCATGAACATCAGGGCAAAATGGGTACCTTCACGGTCGGCTTTGCTGATGGCCTGATCGAGTCTGTCTTCCAGCAGGATACGGTTCGGCAGACGCGTCAGCGTATCCTGCAGCGCCAGCTGAGCGAGCTCGCGGTTCGCTTCTGCAAGCGACGAGGCCAGAAGGGCGGTACGTGCCTGAAGGCGGGCGTCCAGCATCGACACCAGCAGGGTGATCCCAAGAATAGAGAGCGCGACGACGCTGACCAGCACCGCCAGCCAGCTTCCGTTAATACCGTCATGATGAACCATTGTGGACATCGGAAACTGCGCGGCTTTCATCCCGGCGTAGTGCATACCGGCAATGGCAATTCCCATCGTGATGGCGGCACCCATGCGCATCAGCACGACCTGCGCGGCTTCGTGACGCAGTCGGAAGGTTAGCCATAGGGCCGCGAGTGAAGCGGCAAGCGCAATCGCGACCGAAATAGCTACCCAGACCTTGTCCCAGATAATCCCGGGCATCACTTCCAGCGCCGCCATGCCGGTGTAATGCATGGCAACAATACCGCTTCCCATCACCAGCGCACCGGGCAGCAGCCGACCCAAGCGCAATTGTTCACAGCTCACGAGCCATAGCGCAAACAGCGACGACCCTACGGCGATGACCATGGATAACACCGTCAGGGTGGTGTTGTAGCTCATGCTCATGGAGAGGTCCATCGCCAGCATGCCGATAAAATGCATGGCCCATATGCCAATGCCCATTGCAATTCCGCCGCCAGCCAGCCAGACGCGGGCTGCAACGCCCTGACTTCCGGCGACGCGTGCAGCCATATTCAGCGCGGTATACGCCGCAAGGATGGCAACAACGAAGGAGAGGACTACAAGGATATGGTTGTATTGGCTAACCAGCATGGTCGGTTCTACTCGAGTGTGAGGTTACGCTAGAGCGGTTGAGAAGGGCGAGACATTATCACCGTAAGTTAACGGCTCAAAGGGATTTAAATCCCCGTTTTTAGTGGGTAATAAGGGGGAGGTTTGGGCGATCTGGCGGTTAGTCGAGCTCTGAGCAGTTCACTAATTTCAGCGGATTCACGGAGTTCATATTGCGACACTTATCGGTCTCGGTGCTCATCAGTTCAATCCACTGCATCAGGAGCGTATCGAAGATGAGAACGGAGATTGCAAAGACAACCAGCCACCAGTATTTACGAATCATTGTGTCATTCCGCGAGAAGAGCGCCAGTAGAGTGGGGGAAAATATACACGAAAAGACGCGCTTTAAAAGCGGGATAAGCGAAGGTTTACAAAGCGTTGACGGAGAGGGGAAGGAAATAAAAAAGGCGCATCCCCATGCCAGGTAGCGCCTTTTTAAACAAGCATTTCGCTAACCGAAATTAGTTCATGCCGTATTTTTTCAGTTTCTTACGCAGAGTACCACGGTTGATACCCATCATCAGCGCAGCGCGGGTCTGGTTACCGCGGGTGTATTGCATCACCATGTCCAACAGTGGCTGTTCAACTTCAGCCAGTACCAGCTCATACAGATCATTAACATCCTGACCATTCAGTTGAGCAAAATAGTTCTTCAGTGCCTGTTTAACCGAGTCACGCAGGGGCTTTTGAGTTACCTGATCCTGAGAGTTTACGGTAGATACGGTCAGTACGTCAGAATTTACGCGTTGTTCGAACATAGTTCTGTCAGCTCTTTATTTCATTACGCAAGATTTTCGAAGTATGCCTCCAACGCCTCCAGCTGTACGCTGGCATCCTCTATGGCGTTGAATGTGCGCCGAAACTGGTCATCTGGAGCATGCTCCTGGAGATACCAGGAGACGTGTTTACGCGCAATTCGGTACCCTTTTGCCTGACCATAAAAGTCATGCAATTCCCGAACATGCGAGCAAAGCAAACGCTTTACCTCTGCCAGCGGCAGCGGGGCAAGCAGCTCCCCAGTGTCCAGATAATGCTGGATTTCCCGAAAGATCCAGGGTCTTCCCTGAGCGGCACGTCCTATCATCAGAGCATCAGCTCCCGTATAGTCGAGTACAGCTCTGGCTTTAAGCGGGTCAGTTATGTCGCCATTCGCGATAATCGGAATGGAAACTTTCTGCTTAACTGCCCGAATGCTGTCGTATTCAGCTTCACCGTTGAACAAACAGGCGCGAGTGCGTCCATGAATGGTCAGGGCCTGAATGCCACAGTCTTCGGCCAGTTGGGCAATTTCTACACAGTTACGGTGTTCCGGCGACCAACCCGTGCGAATCTTCAACGTAACAGGAACGTCCACTGCGCTGACAACCGCCGTCAGGATAGATTTCACCTGGTCGGGGTATTGCAGAAGGGCTGAACCTGCAAGCTTGCGATTCACCTTTTTGGCCGGGCACCCCATATTAATATCAATAATTTGGGCACCACTTTCCACGTTAATCCGCGCGGCATCTGCCATTTCTTCAGGCACGCTTCCGGCAATTTGCACGGTGCGAATACCTGGTTCATCAACGTGCACCATCCGAAGGCGGGATTTATCGCTTTCCCAAACCTGCGGGTTAGACGACATCATCTCGGATACGGTTAAACCGGCTCCCATCTCATAACACAGCGTCCTGAACGGCCGGTCTGTAATACCTGCCATTGGGGCTGCGATCAGGCGATTTCTAAGCTGGTGGTGTCCGATGCGCATGAGTTAAGAAATGACCATACTGTGACTGCAAGGCGGCGTATATTACGCATTTTTTGCACGAGATGAAAGGCCAAACTTTGAACAATCCACTGTTGTAGATCAAGGAATCGCCGCTCAATCTGTCCGTTCAAAATTATTCATTATTTAAATCATTATGTTATGCAGGAATGGTTATTTTATGGACGCTTACAATTTCCCGTAACTTCTCATCATTTCTGAATAAATGCGTCACTGACGCGGGATAATCTGCTGTTTTTAGCAGCAGATTATCCCGCTTCTTTGCGATCTGCGTCGCATTTTAGAACATGATCGTCATGCGAAAAATGCGTCTTATTCGACCACAACACGCCCATGCAGCGACTGTACCGGACGGTTATTATCGTGGTGCAGGGTATGGGTGAATTTTTCGAGCTGTTCTGCAGAAACCGTCATGGGGTGCTTAAGCACAATCCATGTGACGCCTTCTGAGCACGGTGGGGTGGTCAGTGAACCGCTAAAGCGCCAGTACGTTTTATCTTTCGGCAGCAGAGCGTTCAGGTTGAGATTACCTTTGATGGAGACGTTCTGCTCGGCCAGCTGAGGCATAACGCTCCACAGTTTTTCAAGCTCCGGGTTTGCGGTCCCTTTATCGAACATGACCGCCACCACCGCCAGTTCTCCGCCGGCATTTTTATGAACCAGGTGCATTTCCATCGCATATCTCTTGCCGTGAACGGTGTTTTCGCTCGGCGCGTGGAAATGGAACTGCTGTAAAGTCCAGGTTTGCTTATCCAGAGTAAGGGTATCGCGGGTATCAGCCGGTTGACTGGCCTGAATGGTATGGCCGTTGTTTGTCAGCGTCACGGGGCCATCAATGTAGTACGTTTGTAGCGGGGAGAGATGGGCGTCAACGGTCGAATCAATATTAATGGGAGACTGGTTCATTCCGTTTTGACAGGTCTTGTATGCCTCGTCCAGTTCGCCCCAGTGTTCCGGTGAACTATTTCCTTCGTAGCCCCAGTGTGATGCGAATGCTGAAGCCGAGATCATGCTCAGCGTCAGCAGCGCTGCCTTGCCTGTAATGTGTTTCATCATATTCTTCCGGTGAATTTTTGTAATACAAACCAATATGATTTGTAGGGGTATATTACCGAAGAATGACCGGGGGAGAGAAAAGTATCGGAGGAGAAGGGCGTGGTCAGATGACCACGCCAGATTCTTATTTTTTACGGCCGGTGATACGACACCACTCTTCTCTTTCCACCACCGGGTCGAGATCAAAGAGATCGGCATAAGCTTCACACACGCTGTCAGCCTGGCTTGCAAGAATGCCGGAAAGCCCCAGCAGACCGCCCTCAACGGGCAGCACGCTGATTAACGGGGCCAGCTCGCGCAGCGGGCCCGCCAGAATGTTTGCGACCACCACATCGGCCTTCATGGCTTCTGGCTGCGCATCCGGCAGATACAGCTCCAGACGATCGGAGACGCCGTTGCGTTCTGCGTTGTCGCGGCTGGCCTGAATTGCCTGCGGATCGATATCGATCCCGATGGCTTTTGCCGCGCCCAGCTTCAGGGCGGCAATCGCGAGGATCCCGGATCCACAGCCGAAGTCGATCACCGTCTTACCGTCAAGATCCAGACCGTCCAGCCACTGCAGGCACAGGGACGTGGTTGGATGGGTGCCGGTACCAAACGCCAGGCCCGGGTCGAGCATCACATTAACCGCGCTTTCATCGGGAACATCGCGCCAGCTTGGGCAGATCCACAGGCGTTTGCCGAACTGCATCGGGTGGAAGTTATCCATCCACTCGCGTTCCCAGTCTTTGTCTTCAAGCTGTTCGATTTTGTGCGCAAAGCCCGCGCCCAGCAGAGGATGATTTTCCAGAATCGCGACCACTTCTTTCATGTCGGTTTCGGCATCAAACAGACCAATAACGTCGGTGTCGCCCCACAGGCGGGTTTCACCCGGCAATGGCTCAAAGACCGGCGTGTCATGCGTGTCCTGGAAGGTGATAGAGACCGAGCCGGCCTCCATCAGCGCATCGCTCAGTTCCTCGGCGTTAGCGCCGGTTGTGTTCAGTTTTAGTTGGATCCACGGCATGGCAAAACTCTTTATTTATCAGATGAAATCATAGCGGGTTGTGGCGCGGGCTGACCGAAACGGTTCCCCACCACAAACGCCAGTAAACTTAGCAGTAACGAAGGCACAATCGGATGGAAGCCCAGGTACTGAATTTTAAACGTAGCGAGAACGGCATACAGCACACCGCCGACTATCATGCCGCTCAGCGCGCCCGCCGCGTTCGCGCGTTCCCAGTAGAGCCCTAACACCAGCGGCCACAGGAAAACGGCTTCAAGGCCGCCAAACGCCAGCAGATTCAGCCAGATGATCATCTCCGGCGGGCGCCAGGCGGCTAACATCATCAGAATGCCGAGCACCAGCGTGGTCCAGGTCGAGATGCGTTTAAGCTTTTGCTCATTATGCATTTTAGCTGGACGCGCGCTAAGCCACAGATCTTTGATGATGGTGGCAGAAGCCTGCAGCAGATGGGCGTTAACGTTGGACATGATGGCCGCCATCGGTGCAGCAAGGAACAATCCTGCGGCCCACGGCGGGAGCACCTGCACCATCAGCGTAGGAATGACCTGATCCGGCACGGTCAGGTGGGGTAAAACCGCCCGTCCCAGCGCACCCGCCAGATGCATGCCCAGCATCAGAAGCGCGACAACGACGGTACCAATCACAATCCCCCGGTGAACGGCTTTGCTGTCTTTATAGGAGATACAGCGCACGGCCGTGTGAGGCAGGCCGATTACGCCAAAGCAGACCAGCACCCAGAAGGAGGTCATAAACGCCGGCGTCAGGATATCATCTGCACCGTGGGGGCTGACCAGTTTAGGATCGATCTGTTCCAGCGTTTGCACCGCATTGTGCAATCCGCCGGCCGCATAGATGACGCCAACCAGCAGCACAAGAGTGCCTATCAGCATCACCATACCCTGCATGGTGTCGTTCAGCACGCTGGCCCGGAAGCCGCCAAACGCGGTGTACAGCGCAATCGTGATCCCGAAGATGAGCAACCCGGTCTCGTACTTGATACCCGCCGCCGTTTCCAGCAATCGCGCGCCGCCAATAAACTGAACGGCAATAGCGCCGACAAAGGCAACAATCAGGCTGATACTGGCGATCCAGACCACCGCGCGGCTCTGATAGCGTGCCTGCAGCATGTCGTTAAGCGTAATGGCGTTATAGCGGCGGGCGAGAATAGCAAATTTTTTGCCCAGAATGCCCAGCGACAGCCAGATAGTGGGCACCTGGATCATGGCCAGCAATACCCAGCCGAGCCCGTATTTGTAAGCCGCACCCGGTCCGCCGATGAACGAACTGGCGCTCACATAGGTGGCGGTCAGCGTCATCGCCAGCACAAACCCGCCCATGGAACGGCTGCCGAGGAAATATTCGCTCAGAAACGAACCGGTGCTGCGTTTGCGCATGGCATAGAAAGAGAGGCCAAACACCACGATCAAATAGACAATCAGCACGGTGATAATTTCAGTTTGCATCGCTATCCTCCAGCGGGAAATCGCGGAAGATAAAGCGCACCATCAGCCAGCTGAGCAGAATGAAAATCAGCGGTACCAGCAGACAGGCCATTTCAAACCAGTGCGGCAGGCCGGTTATGCCGATAGTGGAATCAGGTAAGTAAGCGGTCACTAACCATGCTGCGAGATAGAGAAGGGTCAGCCACAGCGCCCAGCGCGCTTCTTTATGGGCCTGAACAAAACGTTTGTCCATTGTTTGTCCCTTGTGGATGAAGAAAGCGGGGATTGTACATGATGAGGCTTTCCAGGCCCCAGAAATAAAAAAGGCCGGAAAATCCGGCCTTTTAGCAAAGATGCTGTATTACTTCTCGTGCAAACCGAGTTTTTTCTCCAGATAGTGGATGTTGGTTCCACCATTCTGGAAGTGCTCGTCGCTCATGATACGCATCTGCAGATCAACGTTGGTTTTGATTCCGTCGATGATCAGCTCCTGCAGGGCGTTCTTCATGCGGGCAATCGCCACGTCACGGTTTTCGCCATAGCAGATAAGCTTGCCGATCATTGAGTCATAGTACGGCGGTACGGTGTAACCGGCGTAGATATGAGACTCCCAGCGCACGCCAAAGCCGCCCGGCGCGTGGAAACGCGTGATTTTACCCGGGCTTGGCAGGAAGGTGTTCGGGTCTTCGGCGTTGATACGGCACTCTACCGCATGGCCTTTCACCACAACTTCTTCCTGCTTGATGGACAGCGGCTGTCCTGCGGCGATGCGCAGCTGTTCTTTGATCAGGTCAACGCCGGTGATCATTTCGGTAACCGGGTGTTCAACCTGAATACGGGTGTTCATTTCAATGAAGTAGAACTCGCCGTTTTCGAACAGGAACTCGAAGGTACCCGCACCGCGATAGCCGATATCGACACACGCTTTGGAGCAACGCTCGCCGATGTAGCGACGCAGTTCCGGGGTAATGCCCGGTGCTGGTGCTTCTTCGACCACTTTCTGGTGACGACGCTGCATGGAGCAGTCACGTTCTGCCAGATAGATGGCGTTACCCTGACCGTCTGCCAGCACCTGAATTTCGATGTGGCGTGGGTTTTCCAGGTATTTTTCCATGTACACCATGTCATTGCTGAAAGCGGCTTTCGCTTCAGCTTTGGTCATGGAGATGGACTGAGCCAGTTCAGCATCGCTGCGCACAACGCGCATACCGCGACCGCCGCCGCCGCCGGACGCTTTGATGATAACCGGGTAGCCAATGCGTTTAGCATGAGCACGGTTAGCATCCATGTCGTCGGTCAGAGGGCCGTCAGAGCCTGGTACGGTTGGAACACCGGCTTTTTTCATCGCGGTGATCGCAGACACTTTGTCGCCCATCAGGCGGATGGTGTCGGCTTTCGGGCCGATGAAGATAAAGCCAGAGCGTTCAACCTGCTCAGCAAAGTTGGCGTTCTCAGAGAGGAAGCCGTAACCCGGATGAATTGCCACCGCGCCGGTGATTTCAGCGGCGCTGATGATAGCCGGGATGTTCAGATAGCTTTTTACGGACGGAGCCGGGCCAATACAGACCGTCTCATCCGCCAGCAATACGTGTTTTAAATCGCGATCCGCGCTTGAGTGCACAGCGACGGTCTTGATGCCCAGTTCTTTACAGGCACGAAGAATACGCAGAGCAATCTCGCCGCGGTTGGCGATAACAATTTTATCCAGCATGTTCGCCTCGTTACTCGATGACGACCAGCGGCTCGTCAAATTCAACCGGCTGACCACTTTCGACCAGAATCGCTTTCACAGTACCTGATTTGTCTGCTTCGATCTGGTTCATCATTTTCATCGCTTCAACGATGCACAGGGTATCGCCTACGTTGACTTTCTGACCCACTTCGATGAACGCCTTCGCGTCCGGGCTCGGGGTGCGGTAGAAAGTACCAACCATTGGGGAACGTACGATGTGACCACTGATTTCTGCTGCAGCGGCAGGTGCGGCTTCAGCTGCTGGTGCAACGGCTGCGGAGAGCGCAGGCTGCTGCACTGGCGCAGCATAAGCCTGCTGCATTACCGGGAAGCTAGCGGCTGGGGCTGCACGGCTGATGCGTACAGACTCTTCGCCTTCAGAAATTTCCAGTTCGGAGATGCCTGATTCTTCAACCAGCTCGATCAGTTTTTTAATCTTACGAATATCCATGAGTGGGTTCCGTACTCTTGTTTAGTGTGATTGTGACAAGCGTTTTACCGCTGTCTGTAAAGCGTATGAATAGCCGTCTGCGCCCAGTCCGCAGATAACGCCAGCAGCGATATCCGACAGATACGAATGGTGGCGGAACGGCTCTCGGGCGTGCACATTACTCAGGTGGATCTCGATAAACGGGATACTCACCGCGAGCAGTGCGTCGCGGATAGCAACACTGGTGTGCGTAAACGCGGCCGGATTAATCAGGATATAGTCCACATTGTCTTTAGCCTGATGAATACGGTCGATGAGTGCGTACTCCGCATTCGACTGAAAATGATCCAAATCCACATTCAGTGACGCTGCTTCCGTTCCCAGACGGTTAACAATTTCACTTAATGTCAGCGTGCCGTACTTCTCTGGCTCACGGGTGCCGAGCATGTTCAGGTTCGGTCCGTTCAAAACTAAGATATGGAACTTATCAGTCATTGTGCTGCCATCTCCTGCGATTTTCCGGTAAAAAACAAAATATACCTTCGAAGCGCAATTGTCACCTTTTCAGAGGCTTAAAACCGCTGTCAGGCGAACCAAGGTCGCACATTATAACGATTTCGTAGCATTTAGCAGCTAAATACTGGTCTTATCAGGGAAGATTATCAACCGCTATCCGAAAAAGATTTGCGGTTGACGGGGAATCTGCGGGAAAACGCACAGTTTCGCGAACTATCGCAACCACTGGCGGAACTTCTTGTAACGCCATGCTAAAAGCGCCACGGCCGCCAGTGCGTAAAGGACTGGCTGAGGCGAGAGGATCTTCACCGACCACAGGTAATGAATGGGGGCGAGGATCGCGACAAGATAGACGAAGTTGTGCAACAGTTGCCAGCGCCTGCCCAGCTTACGCTGCGCATACTGCGTAGACGTCAGCGCTAACGCCAGTAAAACCAGCCAGCTCACGATACCCAGCGTCAGATAAGGACGTGTCACCAGTTCGCGGCCCAGCAGCGCCAGATTGTTAATGCCCAATTCCAGCAGGGCATAGCTGGTAAGGTGCAGCGTCGCCCAGGCAAAACACCATAGTCCCAAAAGCCGACGGGTTCGTATCAATAATGGCTGTTTAGCGTAACGCGCCAGCGGCGAGACGAGCAAGGTCGCCAGCAAAAATTTCAGAGCCATCCGACCCGTAAAATGCTGAATATCCTTGGCCGGATCTGCGCTAAAGAGCCCCTGGCTGGCGGCCCAGAACAGCCATATAAAAGGAAGTAACCCGGCCAGGTGCAGCAGCACCTTCAGCCAGGTAATCTGCTTTGCCGTTAAACGCACTTAGAAATTCTCCCGTAAATTCAGACCGCGGTAGAGAGAGGCCACTTCATCCGCGTAGCCGTTAAACAGCAGCGTAGGCTGGCGCTTGACGTCCAGCGCGCCGCCGGAACCGATAAAACGCTCGGTTGCCTGCGACCAGCGTGGGTGATCCACATGCGGATTCACGTTCGCGAAGAAACCGTATTCGTCCGGCGCCGCCAGATTCCAGGTGGTTGGCGGACGTTCGCGAGTGAGCTTAATGCTGACGATAGATTTAATCCCTTTGAAGCCATATTTCCACGGTACGGTTAAACGGATGGGGGCGCCGTTCTGCGGTGGAAGCGCTTTGCCATAAACGCCGACGGTCAGCAGGGTAAGGGGATGCATCGCTTCGTCGAGACGTAACCCTTCAACATAGGGATACTCCAGCCCGCCGCCGATAAACCGGTCTTTCTGCCCTGGCATCTCGTCCGGCGCATAACGCGTCTGAAAAGCGACATATTTTGCGTTGCTGTTGGGCTCAGCCATCGCCAGCAGTTTATGCAGCGGGAAGCCTACCCAGGGCACCACCATTGACCACGCTTCCACGCAGCGCATGCGATAGATACGCTCTTCTAGGGGAAAACGGGTGGTGAGATCGTGATGGTCCAGCGTCAGGGGTTTTGCCACTTCACCCTCGATTTTCAACGTCCACGGATCGGTTTTGAGGCTGCCTGCGTTGGCTGCAGGATCGGCCTTGTCGAGACCAAATTCGTAGAAGTTGTTGTAGCCGGTAACTTTATCTTCCGGCGTGAGCGTCAGTTTATTTTGCCATTGGGCGGGTTTCGTAAAGGTGAGCGGTGCGCCGGAAGGCGCCTTTGGCCGATCGTTACCTTTAAACCAGTCGAGCAGGTCGGCGTGTGCCGCCGGTGAGAGCGTGAGCGCGGTGGCGCTGATGCCAAGCATTTTCAGGATCTGGCGGCGCTGTAACATAAAGACAGACTCAGACGTTACGTCGGCTTCCGTCAGTTTTCGGTTTTTCATGGCATCCTCCGTCATGCGTTTTTCTAAGCATGACGGAGGAGAGGGATTCGCGCGAATATGTCACGAAAATTTGAAGATTAGGCGATTTTCACCAGCGCGCGACCGTGGAACTGATTGTCCATGATTTTACTGGCATATTCCGGCGCCTGGCTGAGGGTAATCTCCGTTGCGCTCTGGGAATAGAATATTTCCGGCAGATCACGCACCAGCCGTTCCCAGGCTTCAAGACGACGGGCTGGCGGGGTCATCACGGAATCCACACCCTGCAGGCGTACGTTACGCAGAATAAACGGCATCACGGTGGTTGGCAGGGCAAATCCTCCGGCCAGTCCGCAGGCTGCGACGCAGCCGCCGTAGTTCATCTGCGCCAGCACTTTTGCCAGCACCTTATCACCGACGGTATCCACCGCACCTGCCCAGACCTGTTTTTCCAGAGGGCGGGTTTCGGCAAACTCGTCGCGGCCAAGAATGCGGCTGGCACCGAGCTGACGCAGGTAATCGTGGGTACTTTCGCGACCCGACACCGCAGCGACCTGATAGCCCAGCTTGTGCAGCAGCGTTACGGCCGTGCTGCCGACGCCACCGCTGGCGCCGGTGACGACAACTTCACCCGACTCAGGGCGGACGCCCGCATCTTCCAGCGCCATCACGCACAGCATGGCGGTAAAGCCTGCCGTGCCGATAATCATCGCTTTGCGGCCATCCATGCCTTTCGGCATCGGCACCAGCCAGTCGCCCTTAACGCGCGCCTGCGTTGCCAGACCACCCCAGTGATTTTCACCGACGCCCCACCCGGTAAGCAGCACCTGCTGGCCCGGATGGAAGCGCGGATCCTCGCTGGTATGAACCCGGCCAGCGAAATCAATTCCCGGCACCATAGGGAAATTTCGGATGATTTTACCCTTACCGGTGATAGCCAGCGCGTCCTTATAATTTAAACTGGACCAGTCGATGTCGACGGTTACTTCGCCTTCCGGCAGGCGACCCTCTTCAACCGCCTGCACTGAGGCAAGCGTTTTGCCGTCCTGCTGTTCTAAGATCAAAGCCTGCATACGGGGTCCTCTCGACTCAGATGATTGGAAAATAATTTCTGAAGACTATACTCGCTCAGGGAAACGCAGTGCCGATTTAACGCAATAAATTGCCAGATACACCAGGTTTGGTAGTATGCCGCATTTGAAATGCAAGTTAGCGCTTACTCGCTACCCCATCAACCCACGGAGTAATCTCAAGGATGCGATTAACGACGAAGTTCTCAGCTTTTATCACCTTGCTGACGGGGCTGACCATTTTTGTCACGCTTCTGGGCTGCTCTCTGAGCTTTTACAACGCCATTCAGGACAAGCTGGTCAACCGGGTACAGTCTGTCGCATCGGTGATTGATACGCGTCTGCTGACGACGCCGCTGCCGGCGCTCTCCCGCGAGCTCGATGAGTTGATGGTACCTGTTGATATTGTTCAGATCGACATTCAGCAGGGAAAGCATCGCGTTTTAAGCCATGAACGTCAGGGAAGCTATCGCCCCGCGGGCGTGGTGAGCCAGTACCGGGAAGTGACGGTGCACTCCCTCAAAAATCCGGGCATGACCATCCACATGGTCTATCTCGATCCGATGGCCAGCTATTTCCATTCCATGATGACCACCGCGCCGCTCACCGTCGCCGTGGTGTTTATTGTCCTGCTGATCTTTCTCGCGGTCCGCTGGCTGCGGCGCCAGCTTTCTGGTCAGGAGCTGCTGGAGCTCCGCTCCTTGCGGATCCTTAACGGTGAACGCGGCCCGCAGGTGCGCGGCTCGGTTCATGAATGGCCTTCACGCGCCAGCAGCGCGCTGGATACGCTACTCTCAGAAATCCAGTTTGCCAGCGACCAGCGCAGCCGTATGGATACGCTGATCCGCTCGTATGCCGCGCAGGATAATAAAACCGGCCTGAACAACCGCCTTTTCTTTGATAATCAGCTCGCCACGCTGCTCGACGATTCGGAAAAGGTGGGAACACACGGGGTGGTGATGATGATTCGCCTGCCCGATTTCGATCTCCTGCGCGATACCTGGGGACAGCGGGCCGCGGAAGAAAATCTCTTTACGCTGATTAACCTGCTCTCCACCTTTATTATGCGCTACCCGGGGGCGCTGCTGGCCCGCTATCACCGCAGCGACTTTGCCGTATTGCTGCCTCATCGCACGCTGAAGGAGTCTGAAAGCATCGCCAGCCAGCTGCTGAAGGCGGTGGATGCGCTGCCGCAGAGCAAAATGCTCGACAGGGACGATATGGTGCACATGGGGATCTGCGCCTGGCGCGGCGGACAATCGGCAGAACAGGTGATGGAGCACGCCGAAGCCGCCACCCGCAACGCCGTTCTGCAGGGGGCGAACGGGTGGGCGGTTTATGATGACTCGCTACCGGAAAAAGGGCGCGGCAACGTGCGCTGGCGAACGCTGATTGAGCAAATGCTTAGCCGCGGCGGGCCTCGCATTTATCAAAAACCCGCGGTCATGAAAAATGGCAACGTCCACCACCGTGAATTGATGTGTCGTATTTTTGACGGCACGGAAGAGGTTATCTCTGCGGAATATCTGCCGATGGTGCTGCAATTTGGGCTGTCCGAAGAGTATGACCGCCAGCAAATTACCCGACTGATTCCGTTTTTATCCTTCTGGCCTGAAGAAAACCTCGCGTTACAGGTCACCGTGGAGTCGTTAATACGCCCACGTTTTCAGCGCTGGCTGCGTGATACATTAATGCAATGCGAAAAATCGCAACGCAAACACATTATTTTTGAACTTGCTGAGGCGGATGTAGGTCAACACATCAGCCGGTTACGTCCGGTGGTACGTTTGATCAATGCGCTCGGCGCGCGTGTCGCGGTGACGCAGGCAGGTTTAACGCTGGTCAGTACCAACTGGATCAAGGAGCTGGATGTGGAGTTATTAAAGCTACATCCAGGCCTGGTGAGGAATATTGAGAAGCGTACGGAAAACCAGCTGCTGGTACAGAGTCTGGTAGAAGCATGCAAGGGAACGCGGACACAAGTGTTTGCTACGGGCGTGCGCTCCAGAAGCGAATGGCAGATGTTAAAAGAGCGCGGTGTTATGGGGGGTCAGGGGGATTTTTTTGCTGCCTCTCAACCGCTTGACACCAACGTGAAAAAATATTTGCAAAGATACTCTGTTTGACCTGCCGTTTACGCTGTTTTCACGTAGAATATCGCGCCTGTAGCTTTGAGTATGTCGAGCAAAAAGCCAGTGAACGACCTTTAACGGGTTACAAATGTCAGTGGGGAACGCTACTGTTTACTCAGCCCTGAGGGAGTCAGGGGATGATTTTGTAACATCAGGAAACGTACTGCACAAATTTTCACCGTTGCAGATGATTTTTGCGCCTTGTCGCTGCTGCGTGTGGTTGGTAAAGTAAGCGGATTTTGTTTTCCGCCCCAGCTTTCAGGATTATCCCTTAGTATGTTGAAAAAATTTCGTGGCATGTTTTCCAATGACCTGTCCATTGACCTGGGTACCGCGAATACCCTTATTTATGTAAAAGGACAAGGCATCGTATTGAATGAGCCTTCAGTTGTGGCCATTCGTCAGGATCGTGCAGGCTCGCCGAAAAGCGTGGCCGCAGTGGGTCATGACGCGAAGCAGATGCTGGGTCGTACCCCTGGCAACATCGCCGCCATTCGCCCAATGAAAGACGGCGTTATCGCTGACTTCTTCGTGACTGAAAAAATGCTTCAGCACTTCATCAAGCAGGTTCACAGCAACAGCTTCATGCGTCCAAGCCCGCGTGTTCTGGTGTGTGTGCCGGTTGGCGCAACCCAGGTTGAACGTCGCGCAATTCGTGAATCTGCCCAGGGTGCAGGTGCACGTGAAGTGTTCCTGATTGAAGAGCCAATGGCTGCGGCAATCGGTGCAGGTCTGCCTGTTTCTGAAGCTACCGGTTCTATGGTGGTGGATATCGGTGGTGGTACCACTGAAGTCGCCGTTATCTCTCTGAACGGCGTAGTGTACTCCTCTTCCGTACGTATCGGTGGTGACCGCTTCGATGAAGCCATCATTAATTACGTGCGCCGTAACTACGGCTCTCTGATCGGTGAAGCTACCGCAGAGCGTATCAAACACGAAATCGGCTCTGCTTATCCGGGCGATGAAGTGCGTGAGATCGAAGTTCGCGGTCGTAACCTGGCTGAAGGTGTTCCACGCGGCTTTACCCTGAACTCCAACGAAATTCTGGAAGCACTGCAGGAACCACTGACTGGCATCGTGAGCGCGGTAATGGTTGCGCTGGAACAGTGCCCACCAGAGCTGGCGTCCGACATCTCCGAGCGCGGTATGGTTCTGACCGGTGGTGGTGCGCTGCTGCGTAACCTCGACCGCCTGTTAATGGAAGAGACAGGTATTCCTGTCGTAGTTGCAGAAGATCCACTGACTTGCGTCGCCCGTGGTGGTGGCAAGGCGCTGGAAATGATCGACATGCACGGCGGCGATTTGTTCAGCGAAGAGTAGTCGAGTTTGAGAGGGTAGCAATTTGCTACCCTTTCTCTCTGACGCGAGAATACGCATAGCCTATGAAGCCAATTTTTAGCCGTGGCCCATCGCTACAGTTTCGCCTCATTCTGGCGGTTCTGGTTGCGCTTGGGGTCATTATTGCCGATAGCCGCCTCGGTACGTTCAGCCAAATCAGAACGTACATGGATACCGCCGTCAGTCCTTTCTACTTTGTATCAAATGGTCCCCGTGAACTGCTCGACTCCGTTTCTCAAACGCTGTCTTCGCGTGACCAACTCGAACTCGAAAACCGGGCATTACGTCAGGAACTGCTGCTGAAAAACAGCGAGCTGCTGATGCTGGGGCAGTATAAGCAGGAAAATGCGCGTCTGCGTGAGCTGCTCGGTTCGCCGCTGCGTCAGGATGAGCAGAAAATGGTGACGCAGGTGATCTCCACCGTAAACGACCCTTACAGCGATCAGGTTGTGATCGACAAAGGGAGCGTAAACGGCGTGTATGAAGGTCAACCTGTTATCAGTGATAAAGGCGTAGTGGGCCAGGTTGTTGCCGTGGCCAAACTGACCAGCCGCGTGCTGCTGATTTGCGATGCCACCCATGCGCTGCCGATCCAGGTTCTGCGTAACGATATTCGCGTGATTGCGGCCGGTAACGGCTGTACGGACGATCTGCAGCTGGAACACCTGCCTGCTAACACGGATATCCGCGTGGGTGACGTCCTGGTGACCTCCGGTCTGGGCGGACGCTTCCCTGAAGGCTATCCGGTTGCGGTTGTCTCGTCAGTGAAGCTGGATACTCAGCGTGCCTATACCGTGATTCAGGCGCGTCCAACCGCCGGTTTACAGCGTCTGCGCTATCTGCTGCTGCTGTGGGGTGCCGATCGCAATGGTGCTAACCCGATGACGCCTGAAGAGGTGCATCGTGTGGCGAATGAACGCCTGATGCAGATGATGCCGCAGGTTCTCCCGCCTGCGGATTCCATGGGGCCACCTGCGCCAGTCCCGGCGCCGGCAACAGGGTTAACGCAGCCGCTGCCGGATGCGCCGCCACCGCCTAAACTCTCTTCGGGAGGGCAGTAGTGGCAAGCTATCGTAGCCAGGGACGCTGGGTCATCTGGCTCTCGTTTCTCATCGCACTGTTACTGCAAGTGATGCCCTGGCCGGATGACATTCTCGTTTTCCGGCCTAACTGGGTATTGCTCATTTTGCTCTACTGGATCCTTGCCCTGCCGCATCGCGTAAATGTCGGCACAGGTTTTGTGATGGGTGCCATACTGGATCTCATTAGCGGCTCTACGCTTGGCGTGCGTGCCTTGTCCATGAGCATTATTGCGTACCTCGTCGCTCTCAAATTCCAGCTCTTTCGTAACCTTGCGCTCTGGCAACAGGCCCTGGTGGTGATGCTATTGTCGCTCGCGGCGGATATCGTTGTTTTCTGGGCAGAGTTTTTAGTGATCAACGTCTCTTTCCGACCGGAAGTGTTCTGGAGTAGTGTAGTAAACGGTGTGCTCTGGCCATGGCTGTTCCTGCTGATGCGTAAGGTTCGCCAGCAGTTTGCTGTGCAATAAAAGGTTTCTATGACGTCTTTGTATCTCGCTTCCGGCTCCCCGCGCCGTCAGGAACTCCTGACGCAGCTAGGGGTGTCTTTTGAACGCATCGTGACCGGCATTGAAGAAAAACGTGCTGAAGGCGAAAGTGCTCAACAGTACGTGTCTCGCCTGGCGCGCGAGAAAGCGCAGGCTGGCGTAGCCAGCGTGCCACGCGATCTCCCCGTGCTGGGAGCAGATACCATCGTTATCCTTAACGGTGAAGTGCTTGAGAAACCGCGCGACGCCGCTCATGCGGCGCGCATGCTGCGCAAACTGTCCGGACAAACGCATCAGGTGATGACGGCCGTCGCGCTGGCTGACAGCCAGCACGTGCTGGATTGCCTGGTGGTGACGGATGTGACGTTCAGAGTACTTACCGACGACGACATCGCCGCTTATATTGCCAGCGGTGAACCGATGGATAAAGCAGGTGCATACGGTATTCAGGGGCTGGGTGGCTGTTTTGTCAGGAAGATTCATGGCAGCTATCACGCCGTAGTCGGCTTACCGCTGGTGGAAACGTATGAGTTGCTGAGCAATTTTAACTCACTGCGTGAGGGAAGGGATAATTATGACGGCTGAATTGTTGGTAAACGTAACGCCATCGGAAACCCGTGTGGCCTATATTGATGGTGGCATTCTTCAGGAAATTCATATTGAGCGTGAAGCGCGGCGCGGAATAGTAGGCAATATCTACAAAGGTCGTGTCAGTCGTGTACTACCGGGTATGCAGGCGGCTTTTGTAGATATTGGACTGGATAAGGCGGCATTTTTACATGCCTCCGATATCATGCCGCACACCGAGTGCGTTGCGGGCGAAGAGCAAAAGCAGTTTGCCGTGCGCGATATTTCTGAGCTGGTGCGTCAGGGACAGGATCTGATGGTGCAGGTGGTGAAAGACCCCCTTGGTACCAAAGGCGCACGACTGACCACCGACATCACCTTACCTTCCCGCTATCTGGTCTTTATGCCCGGCGCGTCGCACGTGGGGGTTTCGCAGCGTATAGAGAGCGAAACCGAGCGCGAGCGTCTTAAAAAAGTGGTCAGCGCCTACTGCGATGAGCAGGGTGGGTTTATCATCCGTACCGCCGCGGAAGGGATCAGCGAAGAAGACCTGGCGTCTGATGCGGCCTATCTGAAGCGCGTCTGGACCAAAGTGATGGAGCGTAAGAAACGCAACCAGACCCGCTACCAGCTCTATGGCGAGCTGGCCCTGGCTCAGCGTGTTTTGCGTGACTTTGCCGATGCGCAGCTCGACCGCATTCGCGTGGACTCTCGCCTGACCTATGAAGCCCTGCTGGAGTTTACCGCCGAATATATCCCCGAGATGCCCGGCCTGCTGGAGCATTACTCAGGGCGTCAGCCGATCTTCGATCTCTATGATGTTGAAAACGAGATCCAGCGCGCGCTGGAGCGTAAGGTCGAGCTGAAATCCGGCGGGTATCTGATCATCGATCAGACCGAAGCGATGACCACCGTCGATATCAACACCGGCGCGTTTGTTGGCCATCGCAACCTGGATGACACTATCTTCAATACCAACATCGAAGCCACGCAGGCGATTGCGCGCCAGCTTCGTTTGCGCAACCTGGGCGGCATTATCATCATCGACTTTATCGATATGAGTAATGAAGACCATCGCCGCCGCGTGCTGCACTCGCTTGAACAGGCGCTGAGTAAAGATCGCGTGAAAACCAGCATCAACGGTTTCTCACAGCTGGGGCTGGTGGAAATGACGCGCAAGCGTACCCGTGAAAGCGTTGAGCATGTGCTGTGTAATGAATGCCCAACCTGCCATGGACGCGGAACGGTAAAGACGGTTGAGACCGTCTGCTACGAAATCATGCGTGAGATCGTTCGTGTTCATCATGCCTACGACTCCGATCGTTTTCTGGTCTATGCTTCCCCTGCGGTGGCTGAAGCGCTGAAAGGCGAAGAGTCACACGCGCTGGCGGAAGTGGAAATCTTTGTCGGCAAACAGGTAAAAGTACAAATTGAACCGCTCTATAACCAGGAGCAGTTCGACGTCGTGATGATGTAAGACGCAGTACGCTGCGTGACGAAAGCTGACAAGGAGAGATGCGTGAGGCGATTGCCGGGGATTTTATTGCTTACAGGGGCAACGCTGGTCGTGATTGTCGCGTTGCTCGTGAGCGGGCTACGCCTCGTTTTACCGCATCTGGACAGCTGGCGTCCGCAGCTGCTGGCAAAAATCGAATCCACCACTGGCGTGCCGGTGAATGTAAGCCAGCTCAGCGCCAACTGGCAGAATTTTGGCCCGACGCTTGATGTCCGGGATATCAATGCCAGCCTGAAAGACGGCGGCTACCTCAAAATTAAACGCGTGACCCTGGCGCTGGACGTCTGGCAAAGCCTGCTGCATCTGCGCTGGCAGTTTCGCGATCTCACCTTTTATCAACTCCAGTTTCTGACCAACACGCCGCTCTCTGGTGGCGATAGCAGTCAGGGGCTTGAAGCCAACCGCTTCAGCGATCTCTTCCTTCGCCAGTTCGATCATTTCGATCTGCGCGACAGCGAAGTGAGCTTTATTACCCTTTCTGGCCAGCGCGCCGAGCTCGCGATCCCCCAGCTGACCTGGCTCAACGGCAAAGATCGGCACCGCGCCGAGGGGCAGGTTAGTCTCTCAAGTCTGAACGGCCAGCACGGCGTGATGCAGGTGCGCATGGATCTGCGGGACGATGACGGCTTGCTTAACAACGGCAAAGTCTGGCTACAGGCCGACGATGTGGATGTGAAGCCGTGGCTGGGCGACTGGATCCAGCAAAATATGCAGCTGGAAACGGCCTGTTTCAGCCTTGAAGGCTGGCTGACCCTGACGAAAGGGGAATTTGCCAGCGGTGATATCTGGCTCAAGCAGGGGGGCGCAAGCTGGAAAGGTGAAAAACAGCAGCATCAGCTTTCCGTTGATAACCTCACCGCGCACGTCACGCAGGAGAAAGAGGGCTGGCAGTTCGCCATTCCGGACACGCGCATCACTATGGACGATAAGCCGTGGCCGCGCGGTGCGCTGACGCTGGCCTGGATGCCGGAGCAGGACGTTGGCGGTGCGGCCAGCAAACGCAGCGACGAGCTGCGCATCCGTGCCAGTAACCTGGATTTGGCCGCCATTGAAGGGCTGCGCTCCATGGCAGCAAAGCTCTCGCCTGACCTTGGCGAGATCTGGCTGGCCACGCAGCCGAGCGGGAAGATAGACGCCCTGGCGCTGGATATTCCGCTACAGGCGACAGAAAAAACCCGTTTCCAGGCAACGTGGAAAGATCTCGCCTGGAAGCAGTGGAAGCTGCTGCCGGGTGCGGAGCACTTTAGCGGCAAGCTGGAAGGCAGCGTGGAGAACGGCAGGCTGACGGTTGATATGCACGACGCCAGAATGCCTTACGAAACGGTCTTCCGCGCGCCGCTGGAAATTGAACAGGGCAGCGCGGTGCTAAACTGGCTCCGTAACGATAAAGGTTTCCAGCTTGATGGCCGCCATATCGACGTAAAAGCCAAAGCGGTGCATGCGCGCGGCGATTTCCGCTATCTGCAGCCAGAAGGTGAAGAGCCGTGGCTGGGTATTCTGGCTGGTATTAGCACCAGTGACGGTTCTCAGGCCTGGCGCTATTTCCCGGAAAACCTGATGGGTAAAGCGCTGGTGGACTATCTGAGCGGTGCAATTCAGGGCGGTCAGGCCGAGAGTGCCACGCTGGCCTACGGCGGTAATCCGCATCTTTTCCCGTACAAGCATAATGAAGGTCAGTTCCAGGTGCTGGTGCCGTTACACAACGCTACCTTCGCGTTCCAGCCTGGCTGGCCCGCGCTGAAAAACCTGGACATCGAGCTTAACTTTCTCAATGACGGGCTGTGGATGAAGTCAGACAGCGTTGCGCTGGGCGGCGTGACGGCCAGCAACCTGACGGCAAACATCCCGGATTATTCAAAAGAGAAACTGCTTATTGATGCCGACATCAGCGGGCCGGGCAAAGCGGTGGGACCGTACTTTGAGGAGACGCCGCTGAAAGAATCGCTGGCGGCGACTCTGCAGCAGCTGCAGCTTGATGGCGATGTGAATGCTCGCTTACATCTTGATATCCCGCTGGACGGTGAAATGACCACCGCCAAAGGCGACGTCCGTCTGAAGAATAACAGCCTGTACATCAAACCCCTTGAGAGCACCCTGAAAAATCTTAGCGGGCAGTTCAGCTTTGAGAACGGCAACCTAAAGAGCGAGCCGCTTACCGCCAGCTGGTTTAATCAGCCCGTGAATATCGACTTCACGACCACCGAGGGTGAAAAGGCTTATCAGGTGGCCGTCAACCTGGACGGTAGCTGGCAGCCATCGCGTATGGATGTTCTTCCAAAGGCCATTGAGGGATCCGTGGACGGTGCGGTAGCCTGGCAGGGCAAAGTCGCCATCGACCTGCCTTATCACGCCGGTGCCCAGTATAAGGTCGACATTACGGGCGATCTGAAAAACCTTCATAGCCAACTGCCTGCACCGCTGGATAAACAGGCCGGACAGCCGCTGCCGGTGAAGCTGAACGTTGATGGCAACCTGAACAGCTTCGAGCTGACCGGAAGCGCGGGCGGGACGAACCACTTCAACAGCCGCTGGCTGCTTAATCGCAAGCTCACCCTCGACAAAGCCATATGGACGACGGATAGCCGCTCCACGCCGCCGCTGCCGGAGCAGGCGGGCGTTGAGCTGAATCTCCCGCCGATGGACGGTGCGGAGTGGCTGGCGCTGTTCCAGAAAGGCGTTGGGCAAAACGTCGATCAAACCGCTCAGTTCCCGCAGGCCATTACCGTACGCACGCCGTCGCTGATGCTGGGCGGGCAGCAGTGGAACAACCTGAGTATTGTTTCACAGCCCACCGCTAACGGCTCGAAGGTGGAGGCCCAGGGCAGAGAAATCAACGGTACGCTGACCATGCGTAATAACGCGCCGTGGCAGGCGGCGATCCGCTATCTCTACTACAACCCGGCAAGCGCGAGTAGGAAAGACCAGCCAGCAAAAACGTCGCCGTTGAGTAAGACATCCCGCATCGATTTTAGCGGCTGGCCCGATCTCCAGCTGCGCTGTGCGGAGTGCTGGCTGTGGGGGCAAAAATATGGCCGTATCGACGGTGATTTTGCCATCCAGGGAAACACGCTTACGCTCTCTGGCGGGTTGGTTGATACCGGTTTTGGCCGGATGACGGCCGCAGGGGAATGGGTGAATAACCCCGGCGAGCAGCGTACGTCTCTGAAAGGCGACATTAAAGGTAACAAGCTGGATGCAGCGGCCAATTTCTTTGGTGTCAGCACGCCGCTGCGCGGCTCGTCATTTGACGTCGATTACGATCTTCACTGGCGCGCCGCGCCGTGGACGCCGGATGAGGCCTCGCTGAACGGCATTCTGAAAACCCGCTTCGGCAAAGGTGAAATCGCCGACGTGAGCACGGGGCGCGCCGGGCAGATCCTGCGCCTGCTGAGTTTTGATGCGCTGCTGCGCAAGCTGCGCTTCGATTTCAGCGATACCTTCAACGAAGGTTTCTACTACGATTCCATCCGCAGTACGGCGTGGATCAAAGACGGCGTTCTGCATACGGACGATACGCTGGTGGACGGCCTGGAAGCGGATATCGCCATGAAAGGCTCAGTCAACCTCGTGCGTCGCGAGCTGGATATGGAAGCCGTGGTGGCGCCGGAAATTTCCGCGAGCGTGGGCGTAGCGGCGGCCTTTGTGGTGAACCCGATTGTCGGTGCGGCGGTGTTTGCCGCCAGTAAAGTGCTGGGGCCGCTCTGGAGCAAGGTCTCCATTCTGCGCTACCGCATTACCGGTCCGGTGGATAAACCGCAGATTAACGAGGTGCTGCGCCAGCCGCGCAAAGATGCACAGCAATGATTTGACGTGGGCAGGTAATTGCCTCACTCTCAATAAATACGATCTTTATACCGCCACGGGCGGCAACGAACGAGTAGCAATACGATGAGTCTGAACCTGGTAAGTGAACATTTGCTCGCAGCGAACGGCCTGAGCCATCAGGACCTGTTCTCCATTCTTGGTCAACTGACCGAACGCCGTCTCGACTACGGCGATCTCTATTTCCAGTCGAGCTATCACGAATCCTGGGTTTTAGAAGACAGCATCATCAAAGATGGCTCTTATAACATCGACCAGGGCGTTGGCGTTCGTGCCGTCAGCGGCGAGAAAACCGGTTTTGCCTATGCCGATCAGATTAGCCTGGCCGCACTAGAGCAGAGCGCGCAGGCAGCGCGTACCATTGTGCGCGATACCGGTGATGGTCGCGTGAAAACCCTGGGCGAAGTGTCTCACTCTGCGCTCTATACCAGCATCGATCCGCTGCAGAGCATGAGCCGCGAAGAGAAGCTGGATATCCTGCGCCGCGTCGACAAAGTGGCGCGTGCTGCCGATAAACGCGTGCAGGAAGTCTCCGCCAGCCTGAGCGGCGTTTATGAATTGATTCTGGTTGCGGCCACTGACGGCACTCTGGCGGCGGATGTTCGTCCGCTGGTGCGTCTCTCTATCAGCGTGCAGGTCGATGACGACGGTAAACGCGAGCGCGGCTCAAGCGGCGGCGGCGGCCGTTTCGGCTATGACTGGTTCCTGGGGGATGTTGACGGTGAAGCGCGCGCTGACGCGTGGGCAAAAGAAGCCGTGCGCATGGCGCTGGTGAATCTGAATGCTGTCGCGGCACCGGCGGGCTCATTCCCGGTGGTGCTGGGTGCCGGCTGGCCGGGCGTGCTGTTGCACGAAGCGGTAGGGCACGGTCTGGAAGGCGATTTTAACCGTCGCGGTACGTCCGTATTCAGCGGCCAGATCGGGCAACTCGTCTCCTCTGAGCTGTGCACCGTTGTGGATGACGGCACCATGCGCGATCGCCGTGGCTCGGTGGCTATCGACGACGAAGGTACGCCAGGCCAGTACAATGTGCTGATTGAAAACGGCGTGCTGAAAGGCTATATGCAGGACAAACTCAACGCGCGCCTGATGGGCGTAGCGCCAACGGGTAACGGTCGTCGTGAATCCTATGCGCACCTGCCAATGCCGCGCATGACCAACACCTATATGCTGCCGGGCAAATCCACGCCGCAGGAGATTATCGAATCCGTTGATTACGGTATCTTTGCACCAAACTTTGGCGGCGGTCAGGTGGACATCACCTCCGGTAAATTCGTCTTCTCCACGTCAGAAGCGTATCTGATCGAGAAAGGCAAAGTGACCAAAGCGGTAAAAGGCGCGACGCTGATTGGCTCCGGTATTGAAGCGATGCAGCAGATCTCCATGGTCGGTAACGATCTGAAGCTGGATAACGGCGTGGGCGTCTGCGGTAAAGAGGGCCAGAGCCTGCCGGTTGGCGTGGGCCAGCCAACGCTGAAAGTGGACAACCTGACGGTGGGCGGCACGGCCTGATCTGCGTTCACATAAAAAAAGGCGCTACCGAGTAGCGCCTTTTTTTTAACGTAATTGACCCAGCGGTATCTCCGGATCCGGCTCGTGGGTAATGCGGTTGCGTAAATCGCGGCGAATGATTTCGATCGACCAGAACCAGATCAGATGACCCACGATCTCTGATACGTGTTCATACCAGGGAAGGTCGAACAGCGGTGGTGTCAGCCCCATCAGAGGGAAGGAGATCATATGAACAAAAAGCTGGGCTAACGCACCCGCCAGCAAACCCTGCCAGAGTTTAATTTTCGGAAAGACTTCAGCAACTACACAATACCCTACAGCGAACACGATTGAGAAAATAATATGTGTTACGCCAACCCAGTTAAATATATGACCGGCAAAGGTATAAACCGCCGCGTTAGGATCAACGACGCCCAGCCAGTCGCGTAAAAATACATAGGGAGGGTTTAAAAAATTACGGGAACAATCAATCTGGCTTGCGGCTCTTATTAATTGTTCAGGCCCGCACGCGGCGGTGAATAAATCGGTGGGGCTTCGTGGCGGGAGCGGCACCTCGGCTCCCCATTTGACAAAAGCGGAGACAATCCCTGCAATTAAACCGATGAACGCGGCGAGCCCATAGCGCCTGCGTGCAGGCGGTGTTAGTTCAAATATATTCATTTGTTTTCCTTGTTTAACGTCATCCTGCGGAATACATTTTATTATTCAAATCAGCAACAAATTAATAACAGTCTGAATGGCAGACTGCTTATAAGGTAAAGGGCGGACAGCAGCAGTGTCAATTCGCTATTCCTGATAGCGGAGGGGAAATATTCTCGGATGAATGTATGTTCCATCCGGGAAATATTAATAACGCATATACTTTCAGGAATTAATCGATTATTCCTTCCTTCTTCCCCGCATCCCCTGAAACAGCTCCGCCACGTCCACAAAATACTCGGTCAGATAGTTAATACACACCTGTACTTTGAGCGGCAGCTTGTCTTTTTCGGTGTACAGGGCGTACACCGGGCGCGGATCGGACTGATAGCGAGGGAACAGGATCTCCAGTACGCCGCTGTTGATCTCGTTGATCACCCACATAAGCGGCACGTAGGCGATCCCAGCCCCGGCGACCAGCCAGCGGGAGATAGTCATCGGATCGTTGGTGACGAACCGGCCTTCCGGCAGCAGTTTGGTGGAGATCCCTTCCGGGGCGATCAGCTCAAATTCATTGTCGGGCCGCACGCTGTACTCCAGCCACGAGTGGTTGGTGAGATCGGCGGGCTTTTCCGGAACGCCGTACTGCGCCAGATAGCTCTTTGAGGCGCAAACCACCATCGGCATGCTGCCCAGCCGACGTGAGAACAGGCTGGAATCCTGCAGCGCGCCGACGCGGATCACCACGTCCAGGCCGTCGGCAATCAGATCCGGCGCCGGGATGCCCGTCACCAGGTTGACGGTAAGCCCGGGGTACTCTTTCAGCATATCCGCGGTCATGGCAGCGAGAACATTTTGTGCCATAGTTGAAGAACACCCGATGCGCAGCGTGCCGATGGGGGTGTTGTTAAAGGCATAGAGCTGTTCGTGAACATCCTGCACTTCAAGCAGCATGCGGCGACAGCCCTGATAGTAAATTTTACCCGCTTCCGTCAGCCCAATGCTGCGGGTACTGCGGTTGAGCAGCTTAACCTGAAGCTCATCTTCCAGTTTGGACACCGTCTGGCTAATGGATGAGACACTCATCTGAAGCTGGCGTGCCGCTGCGGTGAAAGAGCCCAGCTCGACCACTTTGGCGAAGACCGACATGCGTTTTAAACGTTCCATTGTTCACTCTGGCTTAAAAGTGATTTAGATCACATATTATAGATAACAGCATAACAGTTACGTTAATATACTATTAATTACATAACGGCTGCGCCATTCTCGCCCAGCGTTTCTTGCTCTCCTGCGGTGGCGTGCGCTAAAAAATTCTGAAGCCTGCACTCTCTCTTATCAAGGTCAACATGAGTCTGTTTCCCGTTATCGTGGTGTTCGGTTTGTCGTTCCCACCGATATTTTTCGAGCTTCTTTTATCACTGGCGATCTTCTGGCTGGTGCGCAAGGTGCTGGTCCCTACCGGGATCTACGATTTCGTCTGGCATCCTGCATTGTTCAATACCGCGCTGTATTGCTGCCTGTTTTACCTGATATCGCGCATGTTTGTCTGAGGTTGATGTGAAAACGCTAACAAGAAAAATCTCCCGCACTGCCATTACGATGGCGCTGGTAATCCTCGCCTTCATCGCTATTTTCCGCGCCTGGGTCTATTACACCGAATCGCCGTGGACGCGTGATGCGCGCTTCAGCGCCGACGTCGTGGCGATAGCGCCCGACGTAGCCGGCCTTATCACGGCGGTTAACGTTCACGATAACCAGCTGGTGAAAAAAGATCAGGTCCTGTTCACCATTGACCAGCCTCGTTACCAGAAAGCGCTGGAAGAGGCGGAAGCGGATGTCGCCTATTACCAGGCGCTGGCAGCTGAGAAGCGCCGTGAGGCAGGCCGCCGTAACCAGCTGGGCGTGCAGGCAATGTCCCGTGAAGAGATTGACCAGTCCAACAACGTGCTGCAAACCGTGCTACACCAGCTGGCGAAAGCGCAAGCGACGCGCGACCTGGCGAAGCTCGATCTCGAGCGCACGGTGATCCGCGCGCCGTCCGATGGCTGGGTTACCAACCTTAACGTCTATGCCGGGGAATTTATCACCCGCGGCTCAACCGCCGTGGCGCTGGTTAAGCAGAACTCCTTCTACGTGCTCGCCTATATGGAAGAGACCAAGCTGGAAGGCGTGCGCCCAGGTTACCGGGCGGAAATCACGCCGCTTGGCAGCAACCGCGTCTTTAAAGGCACCGTCGACAGCGTCGCCGCGGGGGTGACCAACTCCAGCAGCTCTAACGATGCTAAAGGGATGGCAACGGTGGATTCCAACCTGGAGTGGGTGCGTCTGGCCCAGCGCGTGCCGGTGCGTATCCACCTGGACGAGCAGCAGGGAAATCTGTGGCCTGCGGGGACCACCGCCACGGTGGTGATTACCGGTGAAAAAGACAGGGATGCCAGCCAGGACTCGATCTTCCGTAAAATCGCCCATCGCCTGCGCGAGTTTGGTTAATCGCTATGGGGATCTTTTCCATCGCCAGCCAGCACATTCGCTTCGCCGTGAAGCTGGCCTGTGCCATTGTGCTGGCGCTGTTTGTTGGTTTTCATTTCCAGCTTGAAACCCCTCGCTGGGCGGTGCTGACGGCTGCGATTGTCGCGGCGGGTCCAGCTTTTGCCGCGGGTGGGGAGCCCTATTCGGGCGCCATCCGCTATCGCGGGATGCTGCGTATCATCGGGACGTTCATCGGCTGTTTCGCGGCGCTCACCATTATTATTCTGATGATCCGCACGCCGCTGCTGATGCTGATGATCTGCTGTATCTGGGCGGGTTTTTGCACCTGGATTTCGTCTCTGGTGAAAGTGGAGAACTCCTACGCCTGGGGCCTGGCGGGCTATACCGCGCTGATTATTGTCATCACTATTCAGTCCGAACCGCTGCTCGCCCCGCAGTTTGCGGTTGAACGCTGCAGTGAGATTGTCATTGGTATCGTTTGCGCCATTGTCGCTGACCTGCTTTTCTCCCCGCGCTCCATCAAGCAGGAAGTTGACCGTGAACTCGACGCGCTGATCGTTGCCCAGTACCAGTTGATGCAGCTGTGTATTAAGCATGGCGACAGCGAAGAGGTGGATAAAGCCTGGAGCGGGCTGGTACGCCGCACGCAGGCGCTTGAAGGGATGCGCAGCAATCTCAATATGGAGTCTTCGCGCTGGGCCCGCGCTAACCGTCGCCTTAAAGCGCTCAATACCGTCTCTCTGACGCTGATTACCCAGGCATGCGAAACCTACCTTATTCAGAACACGCGCCCTGAAGCGGTGACCGATACGTTCCGCGAGCTGTTTGCCGAGCCGGTGGAAACGGTGCAGGACGTGCACAAGCAGCTTAAGCGCATGCGACGGGTCATCGCCTGGACCGGGGAGCGCGACACGCCCGTGACGATCTACACCTGGGTCGGCGCCGCGACGCGCTACCTGTTGCTGAAACGCGGCGTGATCGGTAACACCAAAATCAGCGCGGCGGAAGAAGAGGTGCTCCAGGGCGAAGTGGTGATCAAGGCGGAATCTGCCGAGCGTCATCATGCGATGGTCAACTTCTGGCGTACAACGCTTGCCTGCATGCTCGGCACGCTGTTCTGGCTCTGGACGGGCTGGACGTCCGGCAGCGGCGCAATGGTGATGATTGCCGTTGTGACCGCACTGGCGATGCGTCTGCCTAACCCGCGTATGGTCGCTATTGATTTCCTGTACGGCACGATTGCCGCGTTGCCGATAGGCGCACTCTATTTCCTGGTGATCATTCCCTCTACGCAACAGAGCATGTTGCTGCTCTGTATTAGCCTGGCGGTGATGGCGTTCTTTATCGGCATTGAAGTGCAAAAGCGGCGTCTGGGATCGCTGGGGGCGCTGGCGAGTACGATAAACATTATTGTGCTGGATAACCCGATGACCTTCCACTTCAGCCAGTTTCTCGACAGCGCGTTAGGTCAGCTGGTGGGCTGTTTCCTGGCGATGATGGTCATTCTGCTGGTAAGGGATAACTCGCAGGCAAGAACGGGCCGCGTGTTGTTGAACCAGTTTGTGTCGGCTGCTGTATCGTCTATGACCACCAATACCGCGCGCCGTAAAGAGAACCACCTGCCCGCGCTCTATCAGCAGCTGTTTTTATTGCTGAACAAATTCCCGGGCGATATCGCGAAGTTCCGGCTGGCGTTAACCATGATCATTGCGCACCAGCGTCTGCGTAACGCGCCTGTGCCGATCAACGACGATCTGTCGGCCTACCACCGTCAGCTGCGTCGTACCGCCGACCACGTGCTTTCCGCGAGCAGCGATGACAAACGACGCCGTTACTTTACGCAACTGCTTGAAGAGCTCGATATCTACCAGGAGAAGCTTAAGGTCTGGGAAGCTCCGCCTCAGGTGACCGAGCCGGTAGGGCGGCTGGTGTCAATGCTGCATCGCTACCAGAGTGCCCTCACGGATAACTGACTGAAGTAAAAAAGCCGACGCCAAAAGCGTCGGTTTTTTTGTGGCTATACTTAATTCCAGCACGTTCTTACATTTCAGAAAGGGAGGGCATATGACGACCCAGGCGCTACAGGACCACATCCTTTTTCAGACCGGATATCTGGTCAATGGAATCTGGAAAACGCTGGACACGACGTTTGATGTGCTTAACCCCGCGACCGGTGAGGTCATCGCCAGAGTGGCAAAAGCGGGTAAAGCGGAAACCGAAGATGCTATCGCAGCGGCCACCAAAGCCTTCCCGGCATGGCGCGCCAAAACCGCGAAAGAGCGCTCGACTATCCTCTATCGCTGGTACGAGCTAATTATTGAGAATAAAAGCTGGCTCGGGCGGTTAATGACCACCGAGCAGGGCAAGCCCCTCAAAGAAGCGGAAGGGGAGGTGGAGTACGCTGCCAGCTTTATCCAGTGGTTCGCCGAAGAGGCCAAGCGCGCTAACGGTGAAATTATTCCCCCTGTTAAACCCGGTTCGCGCATTCTGGCGACCCGAGAACCGATTGGCGTGGTCGCGGCGATTACGCCGTGGAACTTCCCGATGGCGATGCTCACCCGTAAATTAGGCCCGGCGCTGGCTGCTGGGTGTACCGGGGTAATAAAACCGGCAAATAACACGCCGCTCAGCGCCTTTGCGCTGCTTACGCTGGCAAAACAGGCCGGTGTGCCCGACGGCGTGCTCAACGCCGTGGCCGGGAATACGCATGAGATCAGCGACGCGATCATGGCGAGCCGGGACGTGCGTAAAATTTCCTTCACCGGTTCGACCTCCGTCGGCAAAACGCTGGTGCGTAACGCTGCGGAAACCATGAAAAAAGTCTCCATGGAGCTGGGGGGAAATGCCCCGTATATCGTTTTTGAAGATGCGGATATCGACGCTGCGGTTAAAGGGGCGATCGCCAACAAGTTCCGCAATGCCGGGCAGGTCTGCGTCAGCGTTAACCGCTTCTATATTCAGGAAACCGTCTACGACAAGTTTGTGAACAAACTGGCCGATGCGGTGAACGCGCTGAAGGTGGGAAATGGTCTGGACGACGGTGTGGTCGTAGGTCCGCTGATTGAACCCTCAGCGGTGAACAAAGTGCGCGAGCATGTGGAAGACGCTGTTGCCCGGGGCGCGACCGTACTGGCAGGCGGTAAGCCTCATCCGCTTGGCGGGAATTTCTGGTTGCCAACCGTGCTGGGCGACTGCCATGAAGGCATGAAGCTGGCAGAAGAAGAGACGTTTGGCCCTGTTGCGGCGTGCTTCCGTTTCACCTCGGAAGATGAAGTTATCCAGCGCGCCAACAACACGCCCTACGGGCTGGCGGCTTACTTCTACACCCAGAATCTCTCGCGGGTTTTCCGCGTTTCACAGGCCATCGAGAGCGGGATGATTGGCATTAACGAGTGCGCCGTGTCCACTGAGCTTGGGCCATTTGGCGGCGTAAAAGAATCAGGCCTTGGACGTGAGGGCTCCGTGCTGGGTCTGGAAGAGTATCTGGAAGTTAAAACCCTGCATATCGGGGGATTATAATAGACGGGGCGGCATCTGCCGCTCGCCTGGACTGGGTGGCTGGCAATGAAAACCTATACCTTTGATTTTGACGAGATCGATGGTCAGGAAGACTTTTACCGAGAATTTATCCGGGTGTTTGATCTTGAACGGGGAAGCGTGACGAATCTGGACACGCTGTGGGACGTGGTGACCGGGAGTCTGTTGCCGCTACCTCTGGAGATCGAATTCATCCATTTGCCCGATAAGCTGCGCAGACGTTTTGGCGCACTGATTTTGCTGTTCGATGAAGCAGAAGAAGAGCTGGAAGGGCAGCTGCGCTTTAACGCGCGTCATTGAATGAAATGAAAAAAAAAGCCCCTGACCATGAGGCCAGGGGCAAGTCGTATGATGGGATACGACGAGGGTTTATTTATACAGTTCTGCCGTAGCATGCCAGTGGTCACCCTGATTCAGTTCGGTGACGCGATAGCTGCTGGCACCTGCTTTTTCAGCTTTGGCGGCAAGTTCGTGACGAATATCCATCGGTGAGCCGGTGACTGACGTGACGGATACGCTGCCCATACGCTGCAGATTTTGAGCCTGGTCGGCATTCACTTGCTGTACGGCTGCACTCGCGCCGAAAGAGAGAACGGAAGCCAGACCGAGGGTTGCGATGATCAATTTAGTTTTCATAGTCTTTACTCCTGAATAGGGTTTTTGCTCAACGGCAGGAAGGGTTGAACCGCTATTTTTATGCCTGGTGCCGTTGAGTGGAGATTTACGTTTTCAGTTATTACTAAAACTTATTTGTACAGCTCAGCGGTAGCGTGCCAGTGGTCACCTGAACGCGCTTCGATGATGCGATAGGATGACGCACCCTGTTCTTCCGCTTTTTTGTTCAGCATTTCATGCATGTCCATTGGAGACGTGCCGATCGCGCCGACAGAAACCGTACCGATTGCCTGGCGGGATTGCGCCTGCTCAGCGTTGATAGAGTCAGCAGCGAAAGCACCGAATGACAGAACAGACAGGACGCTCAGCGCCGCTACAGTAGTTTTGATTTTCATGATTCTTACCTCGTCGAATTTTTTAGTGGGGTCTTGTTTCGTGACCCTCATCACAAAATCAAGTATACACTAATAACGCTAAAAATTAATACCAGGCTAATGGTTTCTATTGTTATTACGTGTTAACCAGTCTTTTTTTTATAACGAAATTGCATAATGCTGGCCGTTTTTTGGCCATTATGTGGGGTTATATCTAATTAAATCATATGGATATCTGCTTTTGATTTTTTGTGCGATTTTTTGATTTACCATTCACTGAATGAATGTTAATGGGTGGTAAAAAGCACTATTTGTCAAAGCCAGAGGCAGTAGAAGACAGGGGGAAATGATGCGGGAGCAGAATGATCCCCGCAGCGGCGCTACGGGGAGAGAGGATTACAGTTCCTGTTCGAACAGAGCCAGAATCGCTTCGTGGAGATCTTTAACGGAGAAACCGCTGGCCGGGATGGTAAAGATGGTGTCATCACCGGCGATAGTCCCGAGGATACCCTCCGTTTTACCTACTGAGTCCAGCATGCGGGCAATCAGCTGCGCGGCACCAGGGCTTGTGCGGATCACCACAACGGAGTCGTTGTAATCGATATCCAGAACCAGATTCTTGAGCGGGCTGGTGGTGGTCGGCACGCCAAGTTCTGCAGGCAGGCAATAAACCATCTCCATTTTGGCGTTACGGGTACGTACCGCGCCAAATTTGGTTAACATGCGGGAGACTTTCGACTGATTGATGTTATCGAAGCCTTGTTCCTGCAGCGCCTGAACAATTTCTCCCTGAGAACTGAATTTCTCTTCTTTAAGTAGCGCCTTAAACGCCTTAACTAATTCTTCTTGCTTAGACGAGCTTCGCATAAGTCACCCGGAATATGACGATAGAAACAACATTATTATGCATGTGGATGAATTTTTATGCAAATTATCTACTCAGCGCCAGGCTGAAATAATGTTATGAAAGGGAGTGATTTTATCAGATTTCGTTATCAGAAAACATGCCTGGGTCACGCCGCGCAAATAAGCTTAAAAGTAAATTAAATGTTATCAAAATGATGTTGTTTTGGTGGCGGGGCAGGGTGTATTGTAACCACCTCTTAATTCGTTGCCATCTGTCGTCAGATAGTCTTCTGAAGAGAGATAAAGCCGCGTGACCTCAAATTCTTTAGCTACGAAAATTGTAATTAAACACTTGCTGAATTATGGTCGCCGCAACGGATTTACAGATACTTAAGTTAACCATAATAAGGAGTTTAGGATGAAAGTCGCAGTCCTCGGCGCTGCTGGTGGTATCGGCCAGGCGCTTGCCCTACTACTGAAAACCCAACTGCCTTCAGGCTCAGAACTCTCCCTGTACGATATTGCTCCGGTAACCCCAGGTGTGGCGGTTGACCTGAGCCACATCCCAACCGCTGTAAAAATCAAAGGCTTCTCCGGTGAAGATGCGCGTCCTGCACTGCAGGGTGCCGACGTGGTGCTGATTTCTGCAGGCGTGGCGCGTAAGCCAGGCATGGATCGTTCAGACCTGTTCAACGTCAACGCAGGCATTGTGAAAAACCTGGTGCAGCAGATTGCTGAAATCTGCCCGAAAGCATGCATCGGCATCATCACTAACCCGGTAAACACCACCGTTGCTATCGCGGCAGAAGTGCTGAAGAAAGCAGGTGTTTACGACAAAAACAAACTGTTCGGCGTGACCACGCTGGATATTATCCGTTCCAACACCTTTGTTGCTGAGCTGAAAGGCAAACAGCCAACAGAAGTGGAAGTTCCGGTTATTGGTGGACACTCTGGCGTCACCATTCTGCCTCTGCTGTCGCAGATCCCAGGCGTGAGCTTCACCGAGCAGGAAGTGGCTGACCTGACTAAACGTATCCAGAACGCAGGCACCGAAGTGGTGGAAGCGAAGGCGGGTGGCGGTTCTGCGACCCTGTCTATGGGCCAGGCGGCTGCGCGTTTCGGTCTGTCACTGGTTCGCGCTCTGCAGGGCGAGAAAGGCGTTGTTGAATGCGCTTACGTTGAAGGCGATGGCGAACACGCTCGCTTCTTCTCTCAGCCGCTGCTGCTGGGTAAAAACGGTATCGAAGAGCGTAAATCCATTGGTACGCTGAGCGCGTTTGAACAACACGCGATGGAAGGCATGCTGGACACGCTGAAGAAAGATATCACCCTGGGCGAAGAGTTCGTTAACAAGTAAAGCGCACCCCCACCCGGTAAAAAAAACGGAGCTTATCGCTCCGTTTTTTTATGCCTGTCAGTTAGTGGCCGGGTATTCCTGAATCGTCACATGCAGCGTCAGTTTCTTATCGTTGCGCATGACTTCAACAGGGATGATAGAGCCTGGGCGAATTTCTGCCACCTGGTCCATCGTCTCCAGCGCAGAGACCGCCGGCGTGCCGTTGACCGATACAATGACATCATTTACCTGAATCCCCGCATTCGCCGCCGGACCGCCTGGCGACACCTCGTTCACCACGATGCCCTGAATCTGATCGATACCGCCGCCCTGGGTATGCATAGGTGCAATTTCACGGCCGCCAATACCGATATAGCCGCGAATCACGCGTCCATCGCGGATCAGCTTATCCATAATTTTGGTCGCCAGCTGGAACGGAATGGCAAAGCCGATCCCTTCCGGCGTCTCACCGTCGTTACTCTTATCGAACGAGAGGGTGTTGATGCCCATCAGCTCGCCCAGCGAGTTGACCAGCGCACCGCCGGAGTTACCGTGGTTGATTGAGGCATCGGTTTGCAGGAAGTTCTGCCGTCCCGATGGGTTGAGACCAATACGGCCGGTCGCGCTGATAATCCCCTGGGTGATGGTCTGGCCCAGATTGTAAGGGTTGCCGATAGCCAGCACGACGTCACCAATATGCGGGGTACGTTTACGGTTGATCGGGATGACCGGCAAACCGCCCGTGGCGTTAATTTTCAGGACGGCCAGGTCGGTCAGGCTATCCGATCCAACAAGTAATGCCTCAAACACGCGACCGTCCTGCAGAGCGACGATGATCTGGTCGGCATCGTTGATCACGTGCTTGTTGGTAATAATGTAGCCCCGCTCGTCCATAATTACCCCGGAACCGAGAGTGCGGATCTCCAGCTGGTTATGGGCTGAGGTGTTCAAACCACGGTTATAGACGTTAACCACGGCAGGTGCGGCACGGCGAACGGCCTGGTTATAGGTGGCTGGCGTTTCATCCGTGCTATCGAACTGAGGAGCCGACAGTTTGTTGAACTGACGTAAAGACGGCAGCGCCAGCAGCAGCAGGCCTGCGACAATCAAACCGATGACAGTAGAACGTAAGAGCTTTAAAAGCATGATGCGCGTGTCGTTAAATAAGGAACGATTTGCAGCATAACATGAGTTCTCCGGACATCACACGCAGCGGTGATGTCCGGGGTCGCAAATGCTTAGCGCAACAGAATATAGATGGACTCATTGCCACGCATGACCTGCAGGGCAATAACCGCCGGTTTACTTTCCAGCACCTTGCGCATTTCGGCAATGGACTGCACGCGATTGCGGTTTACGCCAATGATAACGTCATCCTGATGCAATCCGGCCTGCGCGGCAGGGCTGCCCTTCTCGACGGTGTCGATGCTGATGCCTTTCGTACCGTCTTTCAGCTGCCCGTCGCTCAACGTAGCGCCTTGCAGCGCCGGCGCGATAAGCTCTGCGCTGGCAGAGGAAGAGGTGCTCTTATCCAGCGTCACTTCAACGTTCAGCGGCTTACCGTCACGAATCAGACCCAGCTTCACTTTGGCTCCAGGTTCGGTTGTGGCAATCCGCGAACGTAGTTCCGCAAAGCTGCTCAGCGGTTTGTCGTTAAGGCTGACGATCACATCACCCGATTTCACGCCTGCTTTTGCCGAGCCGGAGTTTGGCAGTACTTCACTGACAAACGCCCCGCGCTGTACGTTAATGTTGAACGCCTTTGCGATATCCGCGCTCATCTCCATACCTTTAATGCCCAGCAGCCCGCGTTTGATTTCGCCGAACTGGATGAGCTGCTGCGCCAGCGTTTTGGCCATATTACTGGGGATAGCAAAACCGATCCCAATGCTGCCGCCGCCCGGAGCCAGGATTGCCGTGTTGATCCCAATCAGCTCGCCGTTCAGGTTGAGCAATGCCCCGCCGGAGTTCCCACGGTTGATGGAGGCATCGGTCTGGATAAAGTTTTCCAGCCCTTCAAGATTCAGGCCGCTGCGCCCGAGCGCCGAGACGATCCCGGAAGTTGCGGTCTGCCCTAAACCAAAGGGGTTGCCCACGGCGACGGCAAAATCGCCGACGCGCAGTTTGTCGGAATCCGCAATGGCAATCTGGGTCAGGTTGCTTGGGTTTTGCACCTGCAACAGCGCGATGTCGCTCTGGTCATCGCCGCCGATCAGTTTGGCATCAAATTCGCGGCCATCATTAAGCTGGACGCTGATTTTATCGGCCTGGCTGATGACATGATTGTTGGTCAGAATATAGCCTTTTGCCGCATCAATAATGACGCCAGAACCCAGGCCTTCAAAAGGCTGAGCCTGCTGGTCGGGAGACTCATCGCCAAAATATTTTTTCAGTTCTTCAGGGACGCGTTGGCTTTGTACTGCAGTGCCCTCAACCTGAACGCTGACCACCGCAGGCAACACTTTTTCCAGCATTGGCGCGAGGCTTGGGATGGCCGCCTGGCCTGGCACCTGGGAGGGAATGGCGGCGAATACCGGGACGGACGCCGAGAGAGATAACCCGACACTTAACGCGATAGCGCTCAACAGCTGGTTTTTTTTCTTCATCGATGTTGACTCTCGTAACCTGGAATAAAGGAAAAACGGCCCCAAAAACACGTTGATGTTATTGAATTTTAAACCGCTGAACAATGAGGTGTTTAACTAAATGATAGCTGGGGTCATCAAGAAAGGACGGGCGCAATCGCTGCGCCCGTAAAATAAATTCTGGTTGTGCGATTAATCGCGTTTTACGCCACCGCGCAGCAGGCCGGACGCGCCATCTGAGTAGTCGCGTGGCATCTGAACCGGAGCCTGATCGTTACCGGCTTCAGAGTCTGCCAGACGATTGCGGAACGGGTTGGTTTCCGCCGTCATTTCAGGCAGCAGGCTGCTGGAGCTTTTCGCCATGTGTTGATACAGCTGGCGATAGTCGGTCGCCATGTTGTCCAGCAGCTCGGCGCTACGGGCAAAGTGGCTGACCAGCTCTTCACGATACTCTTCCAGTTCGGCTTTGTTCTTTTCCAGTTCGTACTGCAGTGACTGCTGCTGACGCAATTTGCGATTACCGAAACGCATGGCCACAGCACCGATGACGATGCCGACGACTAAACCGATTAGCGCATATTCCCAGGTCATGAACTTCTCCCGTTGTCTTGTTGTTCCGTAGGGTGTTGGCTCGGCTCCTGCCTGTGCCTGATAATGCCACTATAACCGCTATTTCCGCAGAAGTGGAATCCTGACGTATCATCGCGTAGTGTAGAACGGCCTTTTTTTCATCAGTCACGCCTGCTGGTGAGCTTTAATTGAGGGAATAACAATAAGATTATGCAAAACCTGTCCCCTGCATCGCGATATCAACTGGCCCTTAACGAGGGCACCCATCAACCGGATGACGTTCAGCGTGAGGCGGTAAGCCGTCTGGAGATGATCTATCAGGAACTCACGGCAAAACCCGCGGAAGCTGAACAGAGCGGTGGGCTCAAGGCGGCCTTTGGGCGGCTGCTTGGGAAAAAAGCGCCGCAGGAGCACGCGCCGGTGCGCGGTCTCTATATGTGGGGCGGTGTCGGGCGGGGAAAAACCTGGCTGATGGATCTGTTCTATCTGAGCCTGCCGGGGGCGCGTAAACAGCGTCTGCACTTCCATCGCTTTATGCTGCGGGTGCATGAAGAGCTGACGGCGCTGCAGGGCAAAAGCGATCCGCTGGATATTGTGGCCGACAGATTCAAGGCGGAAACGGACGTGCTCTGCTTCGACGAGTTTTTTGTGTCTGACATCACCGATGCCATGCTGTTAGGTGGCCTGATGAAAGCGCTATTTGCCCGGGGGATTACGCTGGTTGCCACGTCGAACATCCCGCCTGATGAGCTGTACCGCAATGGCCTGCAGCGGGCGCGTTTCCTGCCTGCCATCGACGCTATCAAACAGCATTGTGACATTATGAATGTTGATGCAGGGGTAGATTACCGGCTACGCACGCTGACCCAGGCACATCTCTGGCTCTCACCATTAAATGCAGAGACCACCCAACAGATGGATAAACTGTGGCTGGCGCTAGCGGGGGCAAAACGCGAGCACGCTCCGAAACTCGAGATTAACCATCGCCCGTTGGCAACGCTCGGTGTTGAAAACCAAACGCTGGCGGTCTCCTTTACGACGCTGTGTGTTGATGCCCGCAGCCAGCACGACTATATTGCGCTTTCGCGTCTGTTCCACACCGTGATGGTGCTGGATGTTCCGGTGATGACGCGGCTGATGGAGAGCGAAGCACGTCGCTTCATCGCGCTGGTGGATGAGTTTTATGAACGCCACGTCAAGCTGGTGATTAGCGCCGAGGTTCCTTTATATGAGATCTACCAGGGGGAGCGGCTGAAGTTTGAGTTCCAGCGCTGCCTCTCGCGCCTGCAGGAGATGCAGAGCGAGGAATACCTCAAGCTGGAGCATATGCCATAAATGCCACCCTCTCCCGTGGGAGAGGGGCTGGGGGTGAGGGCACCAGACCGCACAGTGCTCACCCCCGAAAAACCCATTCCAAATCACATTTAAGGGTCGATCTTTGACCTCAACTTCTCTATAATCTTGCGACCCCACGTTACGAGAAGGTTTTTTTCCCGAAACTTTCTATGTGTCGGCATTAGCTATTCGAAGGGGTAGGTTTGCCGGACTTTGTCGTGTGAACCTCAACTGACTAAACGTTTGGGTGTTCACCAACGTGTAACTTATTATTTGGGTAAGCTTTTAATGAAAACTTTTACAGCTAAACCAGAAACCGTACAGCGCGACTGGTATGTTGTTGACGCGACCGGTAAAACTCTGGGCCGTCTGGCTACTGAACTGGCTCGTCGCCTGCGCGGTAAGCATAAAGCGGAATACACTCCGCACGTTGATACCGGTGATTACATCATCGTTCTGAACGCTGATAAAGTTGCTGTAACCGGCAACAAGCGTACTGACAAAGTGTACTATCACCACACCGGCCACATCGGTGGTATCAAAGAAGCGACCTTTGAAGAGATGATTGCTCGCCGTCCTGAGCGTGTGATTGAAATCGCGGTTAAAGGCATGCTGCCAAAAGGCCCGCTGGGTCGTGCTATGTTCCGTAAACTGAAAGTTTACGCAGGCAACGAGCACAACCACGCGGCACAGCAACCGCAAGTTCTTGACATCTAATCGGGATTATAGGCAATGGCTGAAAATCAATACTACGGCACTGGTCGCCGCAAAAGTTCCGCAGCTCGCGTTTTCATCAAACCGGGCAGTGGTAAAATCGTAATCAACCAGCGTTCTCTGGAACAATACTTCGGTCGCGAAACTGCCCGCATGGTAGTTCGCCAGCCGCTGGAACTGGTTGACATGGTAGAAAAACTGGATCTGTACATCACCGTTAAAGGTGGTGGTATCTCCGGTCAGGCAGGTGCGATCCGTCACGGTATCACCCGCGCTCTGATGGAGTACGACGAATCCCTGCGTTCTGAACTGCGTAAAGCTGGCTTCGTTACTCGTGACGCGCGTCAGGTTGAACGTAAGAAAGTGGGTCTGCGTAAAGCACGTCGTCGTCCACAGTTCTCCAAACGTTAATCCATTCTGCTTACGCAGAACGATTGGCGAAAAACCCGCTTCGGCGGGTTTTTTTTATGGATAATGCGTAGGTTATCCACAGTATCAATGCATATATCTTCTCTTTTTCCACATTTCCAGAATCCCCTCACCACAAAGCCATCAAAATCTGGTAAACTATCATCCAATTTTCTGCCCAAATATCGGTGAATACTCGATTTTTGTTCGATTCTTGAACAATGTGTTTTCTCTGGGATGGGCGATACAACATCTGGCTGGCCCCTGTTGGGCTGGTAGCAGTAAAAATTCTGAATATACCTGGAGGTTTTCATGGCTGTCGCTGCCAACAAACGTTCGGTAATGACGCTGTTTTCTGGTCCTACTGACATTTATAGCCATCAGGTTCGTATCGTGCTGGCCGAGAAGGGTGTCAGTTTTGAGATCGAGCATGTGGAAAAGGATAACCCGCCTCAGGATCTGATCGATCTCAACCCGAGCCAAAGCGTACCGACGCTAGTGGATCGCGAGCTGACCCTGTGGGAATCCCGTATCATTATGGAATACCTGGATGAGCGTTTCCCGCATCCACCACTGATGCCTGTTTACCCTGTTGCGCGTGGTGAAAGCCGCCTGTACATGCAGCGTATCGAAAAAGACTGGTATACGCTGATGAACGTCATCGTTAACGGTTCCTCTTCTGAAGCCGATGCTGCGCGTAAGCAGCTGCGTGAAGAGCTGCTGGCCATCGCCCCTGTGTTTGGTCAGAAACCGTTCTTCCTGAGCGATGAGTTCAGCCTGGTGGATTGCTACCTGGCTCCGCTGCTGTGGCGTCTGCCTACCCTGGGCGTAGAGTTCAGCGGTCCTGGTGCGAAAGAGCTGAAGGGCTATATGACTCGCGTATTTGAGCGCGACTCTTTCCTGGCATCTTTAACTGAACCGGAACGTGAAATGCGTCTCGGCCGAGGCTAATCACTGTGGAAATGTCACAACTAACCCCACGCCGTCCGTATCTGCTGCGCGCCTTCTATGAATGGCTGCTGGATAACCAGCTCACGCCGCACCTGGTGGTGGATGTGACGTTGCCGGGCGTGCTGGTTCCCATGGAATACGCGCGTGACGGACAGATCGTGCTGAATATTGCGCCGCGCGCAGTGGGTAACCTGGAACTGGCAAACGACGAAGTTCGCTTTAACGCGCGTTTCGGCGGCGTACCTCGTCAGGTTTCCGTGCCGCTGGCTGCCGTGCTGGCTATCTACGCGCGTGAAAACGGTGCGGGTACCATGTTTGAGCCGGAAGCGGCTTACGACGAAGACGTTGCCAGCCTGAATGATGACGATGCAACCGGCGAGCGCGAAAGCGACGCGGTGATGTCCGTTATCGACGGCGACAAACCCGATCGCCAGGATGATAACGATCCGGATGACGATCCGCCACCACGCGGGGGGCGTCCTGCTCTCAGAGTGGTAAAATAACGTACTCATCCATTACAAAATCCAGCCCTCGTCAGTCGGCTGGATTTTTTTTGTTATCGATGTAAATAGTATGTTGCATGCTGGGAGGATATTTTTTCCCTGTATAGGTTTGTTTAAAATTAAGACAATGCAATGCATTATTCCAAATGAGAGATATTTTGGAATAATGGGGTATTCGTAATAACTTAACGCAAGCAATATTTATTGTGAATATAAATGGTCTGTAAAGGGCTTGAATCGCCTGTTTTATAAAATCCATCTATAATTTGAGTAAATCTAAAAAGAATAATTAATAAACCTAATTTGCATGTATTTAGGACTTCTATATTATCGCCATATGCTTTCTGCATACGGGGATGATAGCGACAAACACGGATTGTTTACGTCGATATTGTATTTGCTATGACTCATAAGTTAAGGATTAACTCATGAATAAAATTCTATTGGCTGCAGCATTATTCCTTTGCGTCAATTCCACGTTTGCATCCGAAACCGCGGTACTTAAAATTAAAGGGACGCTGACGAGCTCAGCCTGTACACCTGAATTTAGCAATGGCGGTGTGGTGGACTACGGCAACATCCGCCTGGGTGAATTGTCATCCACCGCTGTGAACCAGCTTGGACAAAGGAATATCGATCTCACGATTACCTGTACGGCAGCCACAAAAGTTGCCTGGAATTTGATAGACGATCGCGCCGATTCTAACGCGGGTTTAACCGTCTCTGCCGGGACGTTTACGGGGGGTGCGCAGAGTGCGACTAACCAGACATACGGGGTCGGAAAAGCAGGCACGGTAAACATAGGCTCTTATGCCATGTTCATGAAAGTAAACAGCATCACGGCTGACGGAAAATCTGTCGATCCTATATATCAGCAGAATGGTTCAACAACCTGGGCGAAGAGTACAGATGGCTCAAGCCAGGGTGAAAATAATCGCAATATTACTGTCGCATTATCAGGAAGTGTCGATCCGCTTGCTTTCCAGACAGCAACATTTCCGCTGGTAACATCTTTGGCTATTCAGAATACCTCCACGCTAGGTATTACCGATGATACCCGGCTGGATGGTCAGTTGACGATCAGCCTTAAATATCTGTAATCGTTTCAAATTTAAAGTGAGTTAAATTTAACCCAGAGATGAAATAACTTCTCTCGACAAGAAGCGCCATAAACATGGAGCGTTAAGTAGTGCTTTCAAGGAATATACATATGACATGCTCTAAAACTGTTTTAATTAAAACGCTCGCTGCAGCTGCCTTGTTCACTGCACAGTTTGCCGTACATGCCGCAGGTATGGTGCCAGAAACCAGTCTGCTAGTTATTGATGAAGCGACCCACAGCGGCACCATCAACGTCAAAAATACCGATAGCCATCCGTCGCTGCTGTATACCGATGTGGTGGATTTGCCAGATGATCAAGGCCTGAAACTGGTGACCACTCAGCCCGTGGTGCGTCTCGAGCCCGGTCAGACCCAGCAATTGCGCTTCATTTTGCAAAACAGCAAGCCACTGGATGTTGAGCATTATAAGCGTGTGACCTTTGAAGGTATCCCACCGAAAAGTGACGACAACAAAGTCAAAATTGGCATCAATATTCGTCAGGATCTGCCTGTACTGATTCGCCCTGCGAAACTGGCCGTGGTGACCGATGCCTGGAAATACCTCGACTGGACCGCTTCAGGCACCTCCGTCACGGTGAAAAACCCGAGCAAATATGTCGTACGCCTGGCGCAAAACGTAGTCCTGCAGCCTTCAGGCATCAGCGGCTCGCTTGCCAAAACCTACATACTACCCGGTGAAACCATGACGGTTTCAATGGGCAAATCCGTCAGCGGCAACAACAAAGTTAAATTCTTCCCCGCCAGCCGCTATGGGGTCGAAGTTCCAAGCTTCATCTCGGATCTCAATAAAAAATAAAGGATTATGGCGGTGCGTAAAAAAAGCCAACTTGCACTTTTTGTGCGCGCTGTGATTTATAGCGCAATACCACTGTTGTTGCTTGATGCCCCATCTGTCCACGCGAGGGAGGTGACGTTTGATACGGATATCCTCAAATCCCGGGGGCTGGGCGTCGATCTGAACCGCTACTTTGCCGAAGCCCCGCGCTTTTTACCGGGGGCGCATTCCGTTTCGGTCAAAGTGAACGGCAACGATCGCGGAACGGCAGCCGTACGCTTCAGTGAAGACGGTACGATGTGCGTTGATAACGACTTCCTGGAATTCGCAGGACTCATGCCGGTGCCCATAAAGGCGAATGAAACCTGTCATGATATTCGCAGCGACTATGCTCAGGCTGTGATTAACCCGTTGCCAAACCAGGAGGCAGTCGAGCTTTATCTGCCACCGGAAGCGCTTAACAGCCTGAGCGCAGACGTTAAAAACTTCCAGCATGGCGGCACGGCAGGCATGCTTAACTACTCGTTATTCAGTACCAAAAGTGACTACAGCGGAAGTGACAGCAGCAGTAACCGTTACTCCCAGGCAAGCCTGGAGGCGGGGTTCAATACGATGGACTGGTCTCTGCGCAGCCGTTATATCCTGACGGATGATAACGGTAACCGAAACGCAGAGAGCATTTATACCTACGCAGAACATGTGTTTGTGCCCCAGCGCCTGACCATGCAGGTGGGCGAAATCAACGCCATGTCCGATGTGCTAAGCGGCGTGCCGATCACCGGTGTACAGCTGATGCCAACGAGCGGTTTGCAGAAAGACAGCTCGGGCGTGAGCGTGTCCGGTATCGCCCGTACGTCACAGGCGCGCGTTGAAGTTCGTCAGAACGGGCGACTTATCTTTAACACCCTGGTTCCGGCGGGGCCGTTTACGCTGGATGATGTGCCGATGGTACGCAACAACGTCGATCTGGACGTCACCGTTGTTGAATCTGACGGCTCAACGAACCACTACATTGTTCCCGCCTCTTCCGTAAAATCGCGGAACCTTTCAAGACCAAACGGCCTGACCGTTTCGGCAGGCCAGGTGCGCGGCATAGACAGTGACTACAGCGACCCGCTGGTGTTCAACGTATCCGACGGCTGGCGAATTTTCCCCTGGATGAACCTGCTTGCCTCCGGTGTGGTGGCTGAAGATTACCAGGCAGCAGGCGCGCGCACTGAGTTTATGGTCACCGATGACTGGAATATCTCCACCAGCATGGCCGCCAGCAAGGCGCAATTTGGCGACAGCGATAACGGTATCAAAAACGAATTACAGAGCGATTATTCATTTACCGAGAACGTCGGCCTGTCTGCCAGCGTGGCGCACTACAGCGGTGATTACCGCGAGCTGGCGGATGCCATGGACGACGATTACCAGGGCTATGACAACAGCTATTCCGCCAACATTCGCTGGTCAACTCCGCTAGCCGGAGCATTTAGTGCAGGCCTTAGCTACAACCAGGCAGCAGGAGACGGAGAGGATTCACGTTATTTACTGCTGTCATGGGGTAAGACCTTCAAATATGCCTCGGTCAACGTTAACTGGCAAAGCGCAGTTGGTAACTCTGATGATGACCAGAATGACGATCTTTTATACATCAACCTCAGCATCCCGCTAGGCGGTTCGCAGAGCCTGAGCTCTTATATGCGCAAGCAGGGCGATAGCACCAGCTACGGCCTGGCAAACAGCGGCTCGCTGGGTAATGACACTAACTACTATATTTCTGCCGATCGTGACCAGGAATCAAAGGAAAACAGCTTTAACGGCAACATTAACACCAACCTGCACTACACCCAGCTTAGCGTAGGCGGGGGGACCAGCGGTGATAACCAGCGTAACTATAATGCGACGCTGTCTGGCGGTATTGCCATGCATAAAGAGGGCGTGACCTTCTCGCCGTATTCCATTAAAGACACCTTCGCAATTGCCAAACTGAGCGAACCGAAAGCGGGTGTGGAGATCACCACGCCGCAGGGTACCGTCTGGACCGATCGCTGGGGGCAGGCTGTCATTCCAGGCCTGACCGAGTGGCGTAACTCGCGCATTGAAGTGGATGCGAACAAACTGCCGCAGAGCATGACGCTGGCAAACGGCACCAAGTACATTGCTGCTGCCCATGGTTCGGTCAGTGAGGTGAGCTTTAAGGTGCTGAACAGCCGTCGCGTGATGTTACGCATCAAGCAGGCCGACGGTAAGCCGCTAACGAAAGGCCTGTCCGTGGTGGATGACAAAGATAATTACGTGGTGACGGTGGTCGATGATGGACATGTTTTCCTGAACGATGCCGATCAGGTCGCCGCACTGTATGCCATCAATGATGACAATCAACGTCTGTGCAAGCTTGATTTCACCCTTCCTGAAAAGCATGACGAAGACGCGTTTTATGAGGAAGTTAACGGAGTATGTCGATGAACCTTAAACATCTGGCTACGCTTTTGCTGCTTGCCTTACCGTGCTTTTCTTATGCTGAAGAGTGCCAGTTAACGCTGTCCCAGCAGGTCGTGGATTATCATCAGATGCGGCGCGACAACATTATTTCCAGTCAGCAAAGCTGGAACAAAATGCCGGAAAAAGAGATTAACGTCAGCGTCTATTGCCCTGAAAAACAGCAGATGGCGACGTTAATACAGGGCGCTTCCGGACAGAAAGGGCGTTTTCAGTTTGGCCAGAACGGCGGTGTGGCGATTAAAGTCAGCAACCTGACGCTTGACGGTAAAAGCTACAGCGTGGGAAAAACAACCGATCAGGTGAACTTTACGCCTGAAAGTGATAGCGGCGCATCACTCTATGTTCGCAATAACGAAGCGGTAATCGCGGTTGAAAACGGTAAGGTACCCAGCGGCCAGCAGCTAAATTTTACCGTGACGATTTTCCCGGTACTGAATGACAGCGCGTTTAACCATATTTCTGATCAAACTGCTCTGGAGAGCGATTTGTCCTGGCAACTTCTCAAGAAATAAAAAAATGGCCCGGTGTCTGCCGGGCCATTCTCGTTACACTTCCAGGTAATTCATAATCCCGTCGGCCGCTTTACGCCCTTCGGCAATCGCGGTGACCACGAGGTCGGAACCGCGAACGATATCGCCACCTGCAAAGATTTTCGGGTTGCTGGTCTGGAACGCATTGTCGCTGCCTTCTGGCGCAATAATACGGCCCTGCGAATCCAGCTCAACGCTGTGCTTCGCCAGCCACGCCATGCTGTGAGGACGGAAACCAAACGCCATGACCACGGCATCGGCCGGGATCACATACTCGGAACCGGCTACGATTTCTGCACGACGACGGCCTTTCGCATCCGGCGCGCCCATCTCGGTGCGCGCCATCTTCACGCCGCTCACTTTGCCATTGGCATTCACTTCAATACCCAGAGGCTGGATGTTGAACTGGAATTCCACGCCCTCTTCACGCGCGTTTTTCACTTCGCGTTTAGAGCCCGGCATGTTCTCTTCGTCACGACGATAGGCGCAGATCACGTGTGCCGCGTTCTGACGAATAGACGTACGCACGCAGTCCATCGCGGTATCACCGCCGCCCAGCACCACCACGCGTTTGCCTTCCATGCTGACGAAAGGTTCTTCGGCCGTTTCGCCATAACCCATAATCTGCTTGGTGTTGGCAATCAGGAACGGCAGCGCATCGTACACGCCCGGCGCGTCTTCGTTCTCCAGACCACCGCGCATGGACTGATAGGTGCCCACGCCCAGGAACACGGCGTCGTAATCCTTCAGCAGATCGTCGAGCTGCACGTCGCGGCCCACTTCTGTGTTCAGCTTGAACTCGATACCCATGCCGGTGAAGATTTCACGACGGCGGGTCATGACCTCTTTCTCCAGCTTGAAGGCCGGGATGCCGAAGGTCAGCAGACCGCCGATTTCCGGATGACGGTCAAAGACCACCGCCTTCACGCCGTTACGGGTCAGGACGTCCGCACAGGCCAGGCCCGCCGGGCCCGCGCCGATAATCGCCACGCGCTTGTCGGTTTGCTTCACGCCGGTCATGTCCGGGCGCCAGCCCATCTCGAACGCTTTATCGTTGATATAGCGTTCGATGTTACCGATGGTCACCGCGCCAAACTCGTCGTTCAGCGTACAGGAACCCTCACACAGACGGTCCTGAGGACACACGCGGCCGCACACTTCCGGCAGGGTGTTGGTCTGGTGAGACAGCTCGGCGGCTTCAAAAATACGTCCTTCGTTGGCCAGCTTCAGCCAGTTCGGGATGTAGTTGTGTACCGGGCATTTCCATTCGCAGTAAGGGTTACCGCAGGACAGGCAGCGGTCTGCCTGCGCTTTGGCCTGGCCTTCTGAAAACGGCTCGTAAATTTCTACAAATTCAATTTTACGGATCTTCAGCGGTTTCTTTGGCGGATCAACACGCTGCAGGTCGATAAACTGGTATACGTTCTGGCTCATCTGAATTCCTTACTGCGCCTGCACGCGCAGCTCTGCTGCGCTACGACTACGGTGACCCAACAGGGCTTTAACATCGCTGGACTTCGGTTTAACCAGCGCGAATTTCGCAGAGAACGCCGGCCAGTTCGCCAGGATCTCTTCGCCGCGCGAAGAACCGGTATGCTGCACGTGCTCGGTAATCAAACCGCGCAGGTGTTCTTCGTGGATGGCCAGCGTATCAACGTCCAGCACTTCCACCAGTTCAGGGTTCACGCGTTTGCGGAACTCACCGTCTTCATCCAGGACGTATGCAAAACCGCCCGTCATGCCTGCGCCAAAGTTCACGCCGGTTTTACCCAGGACGCAAACAATCCCGCCCGTCATATATTCACAACCGTTATCGCCAATGCCTTCCACCACGGTGATAGCACCGGAGTTACGCACCGCAAAACGTTCACCTGCACGGCCCGCTGCAAACAGACGACCGCCGGTCGCACCGTACAGACAGGTATTACCGATGATGCTTGCCTCATGGCTGCGGAAGGCTGAGCCGACCGGAGGACGCACCGCCAGCAGACCGCCCGCCATGCCTTTACCGACGTAGTCGTTGGCATCACCAGTCAGGTACAGCTCAACGCCGCCTGCGTTCCACACGCCGAAGCTCTGACCCGCGGTACCGCTGAAGTGCGCGGTGATCGGATCCGCTGCCAGCCCCTGGTCACCGTGCGTTTGCGCGATGTAACCGGAGAGCGACGCGCCTACGGAACGGTCAGTATTGCGGATATCAAACCAGAACGTTTTGCTCTGCTTGTCGTCCACGTACGGCTTCGCCTGCTGCAGCAGCTGTGCGTTCAGCACGCCGTTATCGAACGGCGGGTTGTTCTCTGTGCAGTAGACCGCTTTGCCCGGGTGCGGCTGCGCAGTTTCCAGCAGCTTGCTCAGCTCCAGCTTCTGCTGCTTCGCCGTGAAGCCTTCCAGCTCTTTCAGCAGGTCGGTACGGCCAATCAGATCCACCAGGCGTTTAACGCCCAGCTGCGCCATCAGCTCGCGGGTTTCGCGGGCGATAAAGTCAAAGTAGTTGGTCACTTTGAACGGCAGGCCGTGGTAGTGGTTCTTACGCAGCTTCTCGTCCTGGGTCGCAACACCGGTTGCGCAGTTGTTCAGGTGGCAAATACGCAGGTATTTACAGCCGAGCGCAACCATCGGGCCGGTACCGAAGCCGAAGCTTTCAGCGCCCAGAATCGCCGCTTTGATGATGTCGAGGCCGGTTTTCAGGCCACCGTCCACCTGCAGGCGGATCTTGTGACGCAGACCGTTAGCCACCAGCGCCTGCTGGGTTTCCACCAGACCGAGTTCCCACGGGCAACCCGCATATTTCACGGAGGAGAGCGGGCTTGCACCGGTACCGCCGTCGTAACCGGCGATGGTGATAAGGTCCGCATAGGCTTTCGCCACACCGGTAGCGATGGTACCGACGCCCGGTTCGGAAACCAGCTTCACGGAGATCATTGCTTTCGGGTTGACCTGTTTCAGGTCGAAAATCAGCTGCGCCAGATCCTCGATAGAGTAGATATCGTGATGCGGTGGCGGAGAGATCAGCGTCACGCCCGGCACGGAGTAGCGCAGTTTGGCGATGTACGGCGTGACTTTATCACCCGGCAGCTGACCGCCTTCGCCCGGTTTAGCACCCTGAGCGACTTTAATCTGAATCACGTCGGCGTTGACCAGGTACGCTGACGTGACGCCAAATCGACCGGATGCCACCTGCTTGATGCGGGAGACTTTGTTAGTACCGTAACGCGCAGGGTCTTCACCGCCTTCGCCGGAGTTGGAGTTGCCGCCGATGCTGTTCATGGCTTCCGCCAGCGCTTCGTGGGCTTCCGGGCTCAGCGCGCCGATGGACATCGCCGCGGTGTCGAAGCGTTTAAACAGTTCGGATGCTGGCTCAACCTCGTCAATGCTCACCGCTTCATCACCCGGATTGAGGGCTATGAGGTCGCGCAGCGTCGCCGCCGGACGGTTGTTTACCAGCTCAGCATATTGCTGATAATCGCTGTATTCGCCGCTCTGAACCGCCTGCTGCAACGTACGCACCACGTCCGGGTTATAGGCATGATACTCGCCGCCGTGAACGTATTTCAGCAGACCGCCCTGATCCAGCGGCTTACGTGCCAGCCAGGCGCGTTTTGACAGGTTCACCAGATCCTGCTGGAAGTCAGCAAAACCAGCGCCGCCGATGCGGCTGACCACGCCCTGGAAGCAGAGGTTAGCGACCTCGTCATGCAGGCCGACCGCTTCAAACAGCTTCGAACAGCGGTAGGAGGCAATGGTCGAGATGCCCATTTTGGACATGATCTTGTACAGACCTTTGTTGATGCCGTTACGGTAGTTAAGCATCACAGCACGGTAGTCTTTGTCGATCGCGCGGGTATCCACCAGACGGGCCAGCGTTTCGTAGGCAAGATACGGGTAGATCGCCGTCGCACCAAAGCCTAACAGCACGGCAAAGTGGTGCGGGTCGCGGGCGCTGGCGGTTTCAACAATGATGTTGGCGTCGCAGCGCAGGCTCTTATCGACCAGACGCGTCTGGATAGCACCTACCGCCATTGGCGCGGGTACCGGCAGTCGATTTTTCGCGATATTACGGTCAGACAGCACCAGCAGAACGGTACCGTTACGTACCATCTGTTCGGCTTTGTCACACAGCGCATTCACCGTCTCTTCGAGGCTCGATTCGTTCACGTCAAACGTAATGTCGAGCGTGTCGGCGCGGTAGTGCTCCTCTTTCATGGTGGTGAGCTGTTTGAAATCAGAGTACAGCAGGATCGGCGATTTAAAGGTCAAACGGTGCGCCTGGCCTTCGGCCTCGCAGAAGACGTTCATCTCGCGACCAATGCTGGTGGCCAGCGACATCACGTGCGCTTCACGCAGCGGGTCGATTGGCGGGTTGGTGACCTGCGCGAACTGCTGACGGAAATAGTCATAAATGATGCGCGGCTGGCTGGAGAGCACGGCAAACGGGGTATCGTCACCCATGGAGCCGACCGCTTCCTGGCCGTTTTCACCGAGCACACGGATAACCGAATCCAGCTCTTCCGCGCTGTAGTTAAACTGCTTCTGGTAGCTGGCGAGGGTATCGTCGTCCAGCTCACGGCTGCCCACTTCTTCGTCCGACAGGTCTTCAAACGGCACCAGGCGACGCACGTTTTTCTCCATCCACTCTTTGTACGGGTGGCGGCTCTTCAGATCGTTGTCGGTTTCGGCGGAATGCAGAATGCGCCCGCCGCGGGTGTCGATAACCATCAGCTCGCCCGGACCGACGCGGCCTTTCTCAACCACTTCGTCAGGCTGGTAATCCCAGATCCCGACTTCAGAGGCGCAGGTGATGAGCTTATCTTTGGTGATGACGTAGCGCGCCGGACGCAGACCGTTACGGTCCAGGTTACAGGCGGCAAAACGACCGTCGGACATCACGATGCCCGCCGGGCCGTCCCACGGCTCCATGTGCATGGAGTTAAAGTCGAAGAACGCGCGCAGTTCCGGGTCCATATCCGGGTTGTTCTGCCAGGCCGGCGGCACGAGCAGGCGCATGGCGCGAACGATGTCCATCCCGCCCGCCAGCAGCAGTTCCAGCATGTTATCCATTGAGCTGGAGTCCGAGCCGGTTTCGTTCACGAACGGCGCGGCATCGTGCAGGTCAGGGATCAGTGGCGTCTGGAACTTATAGGTACGGGCGCGGGCCCACTGGCGGTTACCGGTAATGGTGTTGATCTCGCCGTTGTGCGCCAGATAGCGGAACGGCTGAGCCAGCGGCCAGCGAGGTACGGTGTTGGTGGAGAAGCGCTGGTGGAACAGGCAAATGGCCGATTCCAGACGCAGGTCCGCCAGGTCCAGGTAGAAGCGCGGCAGGTCAGCCGGCATACACAGACCTTTATAGATGTTGACCAGGTTTGAGAGGCTACAGACGTAGAACTCTTTATCGTCCTGGAGACGTTTTTCAATGCGGCGGCGGGCGATAAACAGACGGCGTTCCATATCACGTGGACGCCAGCCCGCAGGCGCATTGACGAAAATCTGTTCAATGCGAGGCAGCGAGGAGAGGGCGATTTCACCGAGCACCCCTTCATTGGTTGGCACATTACGCCAGCCGACAATAGACAGGGTTTCACGCTGAAGTTCTTCTTCGACGATGCGGCGTGAGGCAGCAGCCTTTTCAGGATCCTGGTTCAGGAACAGCATACCGACAGCGTAGTTTTTGGCTAAACGCCAGCCGCGCTCTTCCGCCACGATGCGGAAGAAACGATCGGGTTTTTGCAGCAGCAGGCCGCAACCGTCGCCGGTTTTACCATCGGCAAGGATGGCGCCACGGTGCTGCATTCGGGCCAGTGCGTGAATAGCAGTACGCACTACCTTGTGGCTAGGTTCGCCTTCTATGTGGGCGATCAGGCCGAAACCACAGTTATCCTTCTCAAGGGATTTATCGTACAACATATCAGTGAACCTCCCCAGGCTCGTCGGGCTTCTCTCTGAACTTTACCGTGGCGCACAGGCGCAGAAAGAGCATGGCGACGGGGTTTGCGTTTCATACGCGGACCTCGCATTCGCCCTCTTTTTCATCCTTTCGCGCAGGTAAACAAGTTTGAGGACTTGCTTCAGAGGGAATCTCAATTACTGCATAAATATGATGAGCAGGCCGCTCATCCAGAAAGCTTCCAGCGGATTTCCAACTTATCGGGAATTGGTACACAGGTCAAATGGCAATCTTATTTATACAAAAATGTGCTAAAGAGGTGCTATATCTTTGTATATAAAAAGAATTTAACTATTTTTACATTGATTGTATGCCCAGACAGGACGCAGCGGAGTGTGATCTGACTCACTATATGAAAGCGGTATTATCAATGTAGCGTGCTGAATAGCGGTTTCATACCAGAATAATAATCTGATATTGGCTGCAAACCCGCATAAAGCCACTGTTTTACCGTGGTGGCGCTATAAATGAAAAAAACAATCAGAACATAAGGAAAAGTAATTACGACCGGGGTGAATGAAATTGCAGTAATCCTGAGTATTTATTCATATAGATAAAGGCCGTCCAGGGCGATTGATCCAGGTCATCGCCGACAGAGGCTAAAAATGGCAGGCTTGTCCCCTTTCTCCGGGACGGTCTATCAGATTATGCAGTTACAGAAATTAGTCAATATGTTTGGTGGGGATCTTTTGCAGCGTTATGGTCAAAAGGTTCACAAGCTGACGCTGCATGGCGGGTTTAGCTGTCCAAACCGGGATGGCACGATTGGGCGCGGCGGCTGCACCTTCTGTAACGTTGCCTCGTTTGCTGATGAGACCCAGCAGCACCGCTCCATCGTCGAGCAGCTTTCACATCAGGCGAGTCTGGTAAACCGTGCGAAGCAGTATCTGGCCTATTTTCAGGCCTACACCAGCACGTGGGCGGAGGTGCAGGTGCTGCGCGACATGTATCAGCAGGCCGTCAGCCAGGCCAATATTGTCGGGCTGTGCGTGGGTACGCGCCCGGACTGCGTGCCGGACGCGGTGCTGGACCTGCTCAGCGAGTATAAAGAGCAAGGCTATGAGATCTGGCTGGAGCTGGGCCTGCAGACCGCGCATGACAAAACGCTGCACCGGATCAACCGTGGCCATGATTTTGCCTGCTACCAGCGCACCACGCGCCTTGCTCGCGAGCGCGGGCTGAAGGTCTGCTCGCATCTGATTGTCGGCTTGCCCGGAGAAGGTCAACAGCATGGCCTTGAAACGCTGGAAAGGGTAGTTGAAACCGGTGTGGACGGCATCAAGCTGCACCCGCTGCATATCGTTAAGGGCAGCATTATGGCGAAAGCCTGGGAAGCCGGACGGTTGAACGGCATTGAACTCGACGAGTATACGGTGACGGCAGGGGAGATGATTCGCCACACGCCGCCGGAGATTGTTTACCACCGCATTTCCGCCAGCGCCCGCCGCCCAACGCTTCTGGCACCGCTGTGGTGTGAGAACCGCTGGACGGGGATGGTGGAAATCGACCGCTATCTGCATGAGCACGGCGTACAGGGTTCGGCGCTTGGCCGCCCGTGGGTTCCCCGTCTACCGACGACGGCCGCCTAGTAAACTCCCCAGCATGCCGCGCACTATCTGATTCGTGACCTGCCGCGCGGCGCTTTTCGCCATGGTCTGCACCACGCCATCACGCTTGCCGCCGCGCGGCCCGGTGCTGCCGAACAGAATGTCTTTGAGTCCACCGAGAATACCGTCATCCACCGCGACAGACTGCCCTTTGGCAGCTGGCGCATCCTGCGATTCGGTGGTCGCCTGTACCCCTTTTTGCAGCATTTCGAACGCAGATTCGCGATCTACCTCGTCTTCGTACTTTCCGTACACCGGGGAGTGGTTAATCAGGCCGTTGCGCTCATCGTCCGTCACCGGCCCCATGCGCGAGCAGGGGGCGATCACCATTGCGCGTTCCACCACGGACGGGCTGCCCTTCGCATCAAGGAACGAGATCAGCGCTTCACCGGTGCCTAACGACTGAATCGCCGCTTCGGTATCAAAGGCCGGATTAGCGCGCATGGTTTGCGCCGCGGCTTTCACCGCTTTTTGATCTTTCGGCGTAAAGGCGCGCAGGGCGTGCTGCACGCGGTTACCGAGCTGGCCCAGTACGTTGTCTGGTATATCGGATGGATTTTGCGAGACAAACCAGACGCCGACGCCTTTGGAGCGAATCAGGCGAATCACCTGTTCAATCTTGTCCAGCAATACCTGCGGCGCATCGTTGAACAGCAGGTGCGCTTCGTCAAAGAAGAAGACCAGCTTTGGTTTTTCCAGATCGCCTGCTTCAGGCAACTGCTCGTAAAGCTCAGAGAGCATCCAAAGCAGGCTGGCGGCGTAGAGTTTCGGCATCTGGTAGAGCTTCTCTGAACTCAGGATATTAATAATGCCTTTGCCGCTGCTGTCGGTGCGCATCCAGTCTTTGATATCCAGCATCGGCTCGCCGAAGAAGTGCTCGGCGCCCTGTTGCTCAAGCGTCAGTAGCCCGCGCTGAATGGCGCCCACCGACGCGCTGCTGATATTGCCATACTGGTTCTGGAAGGATTTCGCGTTATCGCCGATGTACTGGGTAATGGCCCGCAGATCTTTGAAATCGAGCAGCAGCAGACCCTGGTCATCGGCAATGCGGAAGATAATGTTCAGCACTCCGGACTGTACGTCATTGAGGTTAAGCAGGCGAGCCAGCAGCAGCGGGCCGAGATCGGAGACGGTAGCGCGTACCGGGTGGCCTTTCTCGCCAAAGATGTCCCAGACGACCACCGGATTACCGTGCGGGGTCCAATCCGTGATGCCAATATTTTTCAGCCGTTCGAGCAGTTTTTCAGAGGCGATACCCTCCTGAGCCACACCGGTTAAATCGCCTTTCACGTCAGCCATAAAGACCGGTACGCCAATCTCTGAAAGCGACTCCGCTAGTTTTTGCAGGGTGACGGTTTTCCCCGTCCCGGTCGCACCGGTGATCAGACCGTGGCGGTTTGCCATCGCGGGCAGTAAATACAGCTCTTTTTCCAGCGTCCGTGCAATTAACAATGGTGTACTCATGATGCGCTTCCTCTCTTGGTCCTGGGTGCAGTATAGGCAACCTGACGGCATTTTGGCTGAGTAAATTGCTGACTTTGCGGCGCATTATCCAGTGCGGACTATGCTTTTGCATACGGTTCACAAAATAGTGGGAAACTATGTCCAGATTCTTCTTTAACGACCGCAAACAGCTGGTCAACGATGCCATAGAAGGCATACTGCTCTCTGCGCCGCACGCAAATCTTGTCAAACTCGATATCGATCCGGCTATCAGGATTGTCGCGCGCGGCGACTGGGACAAAAGTCGCGTGGCGGTGATCTCCGGCGGCGGCTCAGGTCACGAACCCGCGCACGCCGGGTTTGTCGGTAAAGGCATGCTGACGGCGGCAGTGTGTGGCGATCTGTTTGCCTCGCCGAGCGTGGATGCGGTGCTCAATGCCATCGTTGCGGTCACGGGCGATCGCGGCTGTCTGCTGATCGTCAAAAACTATACCGGTGACCGCCTGAACTTCGGCCTGGCCGCTGAAAAGGCCAAACGCTATGGCCTGAAGGTTGAGATGGTGATTGTGGCGGACGACATTGCGCTGCCGGATAACAAGCAGCCGCGCGGTATTGCCGGTACGGCACTGGTGCACAAGATTGCGGGCTATGCGGCGGAGCACGGAAAATCGCTGAGCGAGGTGCGGGAGATTGCGCAGCAGGCCTGCGACAACCTCTGGAGCCTGGGTGTGGCGATGCAAACCTGTAACCTGCCGGGCAGCGACGATGATGAGGGGCGCATTAAGCAAGGCCACGTCGAGCTGGGTCTGGGCATTCACGGCGAACCCGGAGCTTCCGTGGTGGATACGCAAAACAGCAAAGCGATTATCGACACGCTGGTGGCACCGTTGAGGGCGCAGGCGGGTACGGGGCGCTTTGCGGTATTGATTAACAATCTTGGCGGCGTATCGGCGCTGGAGATGGCGCTGCTGACGAAAGAGCTGGCACACTCGGCGCTGAAAGAGGAGATCGCGTACCTGATTGGCCCTGCGCCGCTGGTGAGCGCCCTGGATATGAAGGGTTTTTCGCTGACGTTGCTGAAGCTCAACGATTTCTTCGAAAAGGCGATTCATGCCGATGTCGAGACGCTGGGCTGGCAGAAGCCGGTGGCGTTTGCACCGATGCGTACCGTGGCACATATCGCCATTCACGATCGTGTGGAATTCACCCCATCGGACAATACGCGGGTGAGAGAATGTGTCTCCTCAGTGACAAACACGCTGATCCAGCTGGAAAACCGCCTGAACGCGCTGGATGCGAAAGTGGGGGATGGGGATACCGGCTCTACCTTTGCGCAAGGCGCGCGGGATATTGCGCAGCGTCTGGAGGAAAACACACTCCCGCTTAACGATGTGTCTAAGCTGCTGTTGCTGGTGGGCGAGCGGCTGGCCACGGTGATGGGCGGATCGAGCGGGGTATTAATGTCGATCTTCTTTACCGCGGCCGGGCAAAAGCTTCACGATGGCCAGTCGCTACCGGAAGCGTTGCTGAGCGGGCTGGCGCAGATGAAGCAGTACGGCGGGGCGGATCTCGGCGATCGCACGCTGATCGACGCGCTGCAGCCGGCGCTGGAAGCCTTGCAGAAAGGCGATCATCAGGCGGCAGTGCAGGCGGCACAGCAGGGGGCAGAGGCAACGGCGAAAATGGAGAAAGCCGGTGCGGGGCGCTCATCGTATGTGAACAAAGAGAATCTGGACGGGGTGATGGATCCGGGAGCGGTCGCGGTGGCAGAGGTGTTTAAGGCCATGGTAGATGCAAAACGGTAACAACCGTTACCGTTTTTAGTGTTTGCGCCCTCTCCCCGTGGGAGAGGGTTGGGGTGAGGGCACCATGCCGCACATTCCCCGGCAATCTCACATCAAAAATCCGCTTTCAACACCACGCGATAACGGGCTTTGCCGTCGCGCACGTGCTGGATGGCTTCGTTGATTTTCGACATCGGGTACAGTTCGGTGGTCGGTGCCACTTTCGTGCGTCCAGCAAACTTCATCAGTTTGCGCAACTCGAACGGCGTGCCGGTCGCAGAGCCGGATACGCTGCGATCCCCGCCGATCAGGGTAAACGCCGGAACCGGCAGCGGCTTCATCACGGCACCCACGGTGTGGAAGTTACCGCCGTAGGCCAGCGCTTCAAAGTACGGCTGCCAGTTGAGATCGACGTTGACGGTGTTAATGATCAGGTCAAACTGACCCGCCAGCGCGTTCAGGGCTTCCGGATCGCGGCTGTTCACGACTTTATCCGCGCCCATCGCCAGAACTTCTTTCTCTTTCGCCGGGTTCGAGCTGAACGCCGTCACTTCACAGCCCATCGCGTGCAGCAGTTTGATGGCAATATGCCCCAGGCCGCCAATACCGATGACGCCCACGCGGCTGGTGGCAGTAATATGGTGCATCAGCAGCGGTTTGAAGACGGTAATACCGCCGCACAGCAGCGGACCGGCAGACTCAATATCAATGCTGTCCGGCAGAGGAATGACCCATTGCCAGTCGGCGCGCAGCTTATCGGCAAAACCGCCTTTGTTCAGAATAGTGGGAACGGCGCCTTCGAGGCAGTTGATCTGGTTGCCGCTGATACAGGCGTCGCAGTGGCCGCAGCTGCGTGCCGTCCAGCCAATGCCCACGCGCTGGCCGACCTTCAGCCCTTTGTCCTGCGCGGCGCTACCGAGCGCAACGACGCGGCCAATGACCTCGTGCCCGGCAATCAGTGGATAGCTTGAAAAGCCCCATTCGTTGTCGATCATCGAGAGATCCGAGTGGCAGATCCCGCAGTAATCAACCTGTACTTCGACGTCTTCTGCTTTTAGTTCGCCCGCATCGTATTCGTACAGCTCAAGTTCTGCACCCGCCTGCGGTGCGGCGTAGCTTTTTATCTTCGACATCGTGTTTCCCCCGTTGTGGTGTGAACTGAGAGTGTAGAGCATTCAGTTCAGCGCCGCTTAACAGAAGGGGGCAGCAAAGATAGTTACAGAATTTTCAGCATCCTGACTTCGCAATCAACGTGGCCGGTACAGCCCAGCGGTGCATCAATATGCTCAAAGCCCAGATGTTCATACAGGCCGATGGCCTCTTTGAGGAAAGCGGTAGTTTCGAGGTAACAGCGTTTAAAACCCTGAGTGCGCGCGTGGTCCAGAGCCACCAGTGCCAGCTTTTTCGCCAGACCTTGCCCGCGCGCCGCTGGCAGGAAATACATTTTCTGCAGTTCACAGATATCCGGCTCGCTGCAGCTGAGTGGCGCTACGCCGCCGCCGCCTACAACCTGGCCGTTCTGTTCAATTATCCAGTAGGCATGGCCCGGCTGGCTGTACAGCTGGAACAGCTCGTCGAGATTTGGGTCGGCAACCGTATAGCCTTTGTCAGCCGTCAGGCCATATTCGGCAGAAACCGTACGGATAACGGCGGCGATAGCCGGGTTGTCCTGCACAGCGATCCGACGCATCGTCGTCGCGACGGGGGTAATCACGCTCATAGCATTACTCATTACAAAAATTGACACACAACTGCTGTTAATAGCACCGCAGAAAAAGGAGTGCAAGCGAGGAGTTTTCAGGAAGGGTACCCCTTACGCCCTGAAGCGTAAGGGGTAATAGCATTACAGGGCTGCAATAACCGCCTGCTGCTCAATCAGCTTGGTCTTCGCATCGGCGAAGGCAACCAGACGCTCACGCTCTTTCGCGATGACCGCTTCCGGCGCACGGGCGACAAAGCCTTCGTTCGCCAGTTTGCTTTCGATTTTGCCGATTTCCACGTCGACTTTCGCCACTTCTTTCGCCAGACGAGCCAGCTCGGCGTCTTTGTCGATGAGACCCGCCATCGGGATCAGCAGTTCGGCGCCGTCGATGATTTTGGTCACGGAAACCGGACCTTTGTCATCAGCAGGCAGCACGGTGATGCTTTCCAGACGCGCCATGGTTTTCAGGAAGGTGTTGTTCTCGGTGACGCGACGAACAGCCGCTTCGCTGCAGCCGCGCAGCAGCAGCTCCAGTGGTTTGCCCGGGGCGATATTCATTTCAGCACGGATGTTACGTACCGCAACGATCGCCTGTTTCAGCCACTCGGTATCCGCTGATGCGGCTTCATCAACCTTAGCAGCATCGAATTCCGGGAACGGCTGCAGCATGATGGTGTCTGCGTTGATGCCCGCAATCACCTTCACGCGCTGCCAGATGGTTTCGGTGATGAATGGAATGACCGGATGCGCCAGGCGCAGCAGACCTTCCAGAACGGTAATCAGCGTGTTGCGCGTGCCGCGCAGCTCTGCTTCAGAACCGCCGTTCATCACCGGCTTCGCCAGCTCCAGATACCAGTCGCAGAACTGGTTCCAGGTAAATTCGTACAGGATGCCCGCGGCGATATCAAAGCGGTAGCTGTCCAGCGCGTCGCGGAAGGCCTTCACCGTCTGGTTGAATTCCGCCAGGATCCAGCGGTCCGCCAGTGAGAGAGTCATCTCGCCGCCGTTGAAGCCGCAGTCCTGATCTTCCGTGTTCATCAGCACAAAGCGGCTGGCGTTCCACAGCTTGTTACAGAAGTTGCGGTAACCTTCCAGACGCTTCATATCCCAGTTAATGTCGCGGCCGGTAGAGGCCAGCGCCGCCAGGGTGAAACGCAGGGCGTCGGTACCGTGAGACTCAATCCCGTTCGGGAACTGCTTCTCGGTGCGCTTGCGGATTTTCTCAGCCAGCTGCGGCTGCATCATGTTGCCGGTACGTTTTTCCAGCAGGTCTTCCAGAGAGATACCGTCAACCATATCCAGCGGGTCAATCACGTTGCCCTTGGACTTGGACATCTTCTGGCCTTCATCGTCGCGGATCAGACCGGTCATGTAGACGGTATGGAACGGAACCTGCGGCTTGCCGTCTTCGTCTTTGATGAAGTGCATGGTCATCATGATCATACGGGCAATCCAGAAGAAGATAATGTCGAAGCCGGACACCATCACGCTGGTTGGGTGGAACTGACGCAGCGCGTCGGTGTTTTCTGGCCAGCCGAGGGTGGAGAAGGTCCACAGCGCGGAGGAGAACCAGGTATCCAGCACGTCTTCATCCTGACGCAGGGCAACATCCGCGCCCAGGTTGTTTTCCTGACGGACTTCGTCTTCGGTGCGACCAACGTAGACATTGCCTTCGTTGTCATACCATGCCGGGATGCGGTGACCCCACCACAGCTGACGGGAGATACACCAGTCCTGAATATCGCGCATCCAGGAGAAGTACATGTTTTCGTACTGCTTCGGCACGAACTGGATGCTGCCGTTCTCAACCGCTTCAACAGCCGGTTTCGCCAGCACGTCGGCACGCACGTACCACTGGTCGGTCAGCATTGGCTCGATAACCACGCCGCCACGGTCGCCGTACGGCACGGTCAGATCGTGAGGTTTGATCTCTTCCAGGAGGCCGAGTGCGTCAACGGCAGCCACGATGGCTTTACGCGCAGCAAAACGTTCCAGCTTCTGGAACTCAGCCGGGATGTCGCTTGAGTAAACGTCGGATTCGTTGCCTTTGGTGTCATACACTTCTGCGCTTTCGCGGATATCGCCGTCGAAGGTCAGAATGTTGATCATCGGCAGGGCGTGACGACGACCGACTTCGTAGTCGTTGAAGTCGTGAGCCGGGGTGATTTTTACGCAGCCGGTGCCTTTTTCCATGTCGGCGTGTTCGTCGCCCACAATCGGAATACGGCGGTTCACCAGCGGCAGCACCACGAATTTGCCGATTAGATCTTTATAACGCGGATCTTCCGGGTTAACGGCCACGCCGGTATCGCCCAGCAGGGTTTCCGGACGGGTGGTCGCGACCACCAGGTAATCTTTACCGTCGGCGGTTTTTGCGCCGTCGGCCAGCGGATAGCGGATGTGCCACATGGAGCCTTTAGACTCGCGGTTTTCCACTTCCAGATCGGAGATTGCGGTACGCAGTTTCGGGTCCCAGTTTACCAGGCGCTTGCCGCGGTAAATCAGGTCTTCTTTGTAGAGGCGGACGAAGACTTCTTTAACGGCGTTGGACAGGCCTTCATCCATGGTGAAGCGCTCGCGCTCCCAGTCAACGGAGTTGCCGAGACGGCGCATCTGACGGGTAATGGTGCCGCCTGATTCCGCTTTCCACTGCCAGATTTTGTCGATGAACGCGTCGCGACCGTAGTCGTGGCGGGTTTTTCCTTCTTCAGCGGCAATTTTACGCTCAACTACCATCTGGGTCGCGATACCCGCGTGGTCAGTCCCCGCCTGCCACAGGGTGTTTTTACCCTGCATGCGCTGGTAGCGGATCATGGTGTCCATGATGGTCTGCTGGAAAGCATGACCCATATGCAAACTGCCGGTGACGTTCGGCGGCGGGATCATGATGCAGAAGGACTCTTTGCTTTCGTCGCCGTTAGGCTTGAAATAGCCCTGCTGTTCCCAGTGCTCGTAAAGCGGCTGTTCGATATCGCGTGGGTTATATGTCTTTTCCATTATTTCCAGGTTGCCGTATTCAGGTTAAAACCAGCCAGGCGGTACGCTTTATAGCGTTCGCGCGCCAGTTGTTTCAAAGATTCTTCGTAAGGGACAAAGTCTACCACTTCTGTGAAAGCGGTGGCAAAATCTGCAAAATCTATCCGCAGGCTAATCAGAATATCGCGCGCGCTGCTGTTGCGCTTTTGCGGCCAGGCAATTTCAACCGGTGCGCCGCCGCGTGGACCTTCGCCTGACAGGTTATGCGGCACAAAACTCTCCGGCGGGCGCGCCCACAGCGCTTCGTCAAGACGAATCGCCTGCTGTTCATCTTCACAGGCAATCAGAACGCGTTTACCTGCGCGCCAACGTTCTGCGGCAATTTCACACACCAGCTGTTCTACGGCGCTGAGGCCATCCTGGTGGGTGTCGTTGTCCAGAAGGTAGAACGTTGCATTCTTCATATATGGGGCTTCTTAGTTTGGATTCAAATGCAAAGCCGGGTGGCGATACGCTTACCCGGCCTACGGTTGAATGACGTTGTAGGCCGGGTAAGGCGAAGCGCCACCCGGCATTTTATATCATTCGTCGCCGTTAAAACCCGCGCGGTTCAGCAGGAACTGCGACAGCAGCGCGACCGGACGACCGGTTGCGCCTTTGGCCTTACCGGAGCGCCATGCGGTGCCCGCGATATCCAGGTGCGCCCAGTTGTACTTGCGGGTGAAGCGCGCCAGGAAGCAGCCCGCGGTGATCGCACCACCGGGACGTCCGCCGATGTTCGCCATATCCGCAAAGTTAGATTCCAGCTGTTCCTGATACTCGTCACCCAGCGGCAGACGCCATGCGCGGTCGCCGGCCTGCTCCGAGGCGCCGATAAGCTCGTGCGCCAGCGGATTGTGGTTCGACATCAGGCCGGTGATGTGGTGGCCCAGCGCAATCACGCAGGCGCCGGTGAGCGTGGCGACGTCAATCACCGCTTCCGGCTCGAAGCGTTCCACGTAGGTCAGTACGTCACAGAGTACCAGACGGCCTTCGGCGTCGGTGTTCAACACTTCAACCGTCTGCCCGGACATGGTGGTCAGGACGTCACCCGGACGATAGGCGCGACCGCCAGGCATGTTTTCGCAGCCTGCCAGCACGCCAATCACGTTAATCGGCAGCTGAAGCTCCGCCACCATGCGCATCACGCCATAAACTGCCGCTGCGCCGCACATGTCGTACTTCATCTCGTCCATGCCTTCGGCAGGCTTGATGGAGATACCGCCGGAGTCGAAGGTCAGGCCTTTACCGACGAGCACGATAGGGCGCGCGTCTTCGGACGGATTGCCTTTGTACTCAATGACGGACATCAGGGATTCGTTCTGAGAGCCGTTACCGACCGCCAGATAAGAGTGCATCCCCAGCTCTTTCATCTGCTGTTCGCCGATGACGCGGGTAATTACATTCTTGCTGTAGGCATCGGCCAGCTGACGCGCTTGCGAGGCCAGGTACGCGGCGTTACAGATGTTAGGCGGCATGTTGCCGAGATCTTTGGCGGCTTTAATGCCGGCAGCAATTGCCAGACCGTGCTGGATGGCGCGCTCGCCGCTGGTCAGTTCGCGACGGGTTGGCACGTTAAAGACCATTTTACGCAGTGGACGACGCGGCTCGCTTTTATTGGTCTTCAACTGATCGAAGCTGTACAGGCTCTCTTTTGCCGTTTCGACCGCCTGGCGCACTTTCCAGTAGGTGTTACGCCCCTTAACGTGCAGCTCTGTCAGGAAGCAGACGGCCTCCATTGAACCGGTGTCATTCAGCGTATTAATCGTTTTCTGAATCACCTGCTTATACTGACGTTCATCCAGCTCGCGTTCTTTGCCGCAGCCAATCAGCAGAATACGTTCTGACAGTACGTTCGGAACATGGTGCAGTAACAGCGTCTGCCCAGGTTTGCCTTCCAGTTCGCCACGGCGCAGCAGGGCGCTAATATAGCCGTCACTGATTTTATCGAGTTGCTCGGCGATCGGGGAGAGTCGGCGTGGTTCAAAGACGCCCACAACGATGCAGGCACTCCGCTGTTTCTCCGGGCTACCGCTTTTTACACTGAACTCCATGCACTACGCTCCTGAATCTTAAAGACAACGGCGGCTGCTACGGATAGAATTGAAACCTTTCGTAACTCATGTCCGCTGTTGTGGTGACTTCGTGTTAATCTTACGTTACTACGGTTTCGACACGTCAGAAAAAGTCCTGAAGCGTGAATCCGCCGGATGTTTTAATCTTAGCGATGATTTCGACGACTCAAGAGAATAAATGACGTTTAAGCCATGAAACAAGCGATTTTCCAGCAAAGAGACGGGTTTTTACGGGCGTATTTAAAGTGATAATCATAAGATATCTGGTGCGGGAGACGCTCAAAAGCCAACTGGCGATCCTCTTCATCCTGCTGCTGATTTTTTTCTGTCAGAAGCTGGTTAAGATCCTCGGTGCGGCCGTTGACGGCGAAATTCCAACGAATCTGGTGCTTTCCCTGCTTGGGTTAGGGATCCCGGAAATGGCGCAGCTTATCCTGCCGCTAAGTCTTTTCCTTGGCCTGCTCATGACGCTTGGGAAGCTCTACACCGAGAGTGAAATCACGGTGATGCATGCCTGTGGCCTGAGCAAAGCCGTACTGGTGAAAGCCGCCATGATACTGGCGCTGTTCACGGGTATTGTTGCGGCGGTGAATGTGATGTGGGCAGGCCCCATGTCTTCTCGTCACCAGGACGAAGTGCTGGCCGAAGCGAAAGCAAACCCCGGCATGGCGGCGTTAGCCCAGGGGCAGTTCCAGCAGGCGACCGACGGAAACTCCGTGCTGTTTATTGAGAGCGTTGACGGCAGTAAATTTAACGACGTATTCCTGGCGCAGCTGCGGACTAAAGGTAACGCGCGTCCATCAGTGGTCATTGCTGACTCTGGTCAACTTGCGCAGCGCAAAGACGGTTCGCAGATCGTGACGCTGAATAAAGGCACCCGTTTCGAAGGGACCGCGATGCTGCGTGACTTCCGCATTACGGACTTCCAGAACTACCAGGCCATTATTGGCCATCAGGCTGTGGCGCTCGATCCAACGGATACCGAGCAAATGGACATGCGTACCCTGTGGAATACCGATACCGACAGAGCGCGCGCTGAGTTCCACTGGCGTATTACTCTCGTCTTCACCGTGTTTATGATGGCGCTGATTGTTGTTCCGCTGAGCGTGGTGAACCCGCGTCAGGGACGCGTGCTCTCTATGCTGCCGGCGATGCTGCTTTACCTGATCTACTTCCTGCTGCAAACCTCGATTCGCTCGAACGGCGCGAAGGGCAAGCTGGATCCTATGGTCTGGACATGGTTCGTCAACAGCCTGTACATCCTGCTGGCGCTGGGATTAAACCTGTGGGATACGGTGCCTGTGCGCCGCATACGTGCCCGATTCTCGCGTAAAGGAGCCATCTAATGCAGGCGTTTGGCGTTCTCGATCGCTATATCGGTAAAACCATTTTTACCACCATCATGATGACGTTGTTCATGCTGGTGTCGCTCTCCGGCATTATCAAATTTGTCGATCAGCTGAAAAAAGCCGGGCAGGGGAGCTACGACGCGCTGGGCGCGGGGATGTATACCCTGCTCAGCGTGCCGAAAGACGTGCAGATCTTCTTCCCGATGGCGGCCCTGCTGGGTGCGCTGCTGGGGCTGGGTATGCTGGCGCAGCGCAGCGAGCTGGTCGTTATGCAGGCATCGGGCTTTACCCGAATGCAGGTCGCGCTGTCGGTCATGAAAACCGCAATCCCGCTGGTGCTGTTGACCATGGCGATTGGCGAGTGGGTCGCGCCGCAGGGCGAACAGACGGCGCGTAACTACCGCGCTCAGGCGATGTACGGCGGTTCTCTGCTGTCCACTCAGCAAGGGTTATGGGCGAAAGATGGCAAAAGCTTCGTCTACATCGAACGTGTAAAAGGCAACGATGAGCTAGGCGGCGTCAGTATCTACTCTTTCAACGATCAGCGCCGCTTACAGTCCGTCAGACACGCCTCTTCGGCGAAGTTTGACCCTGAACATAAGCAGTGGCGTTTGTCACAGGTTGATGAGTCTGACCTGACAGATCCAAAACAGATCACCGGTTCTCAGACGGTGACCGGTACGTGGAAGACCAACCTCACGCCCGATAAGCTCGGGGTCGTGGCGCTGGATCCTGACGCGCTCTCAATCAGTGGTTTACACAACTATGTGAAATACCTGAAGTCGAGCGGGCAGGATGCCGGGCGTTATCAGCTCAACATGTGGAGCAAAATCTTCCAGCCGATGTCCGTGGCGGTGATGATGCTGATGGCGCTGTCGTTTATCTTCGGCCCGTTGCGCAGTGTGCCGATGGGGGTACGCGTCGTGACCGGTATCAGCTTCGGTTTTGTCTTCTACGTGCTCGATCAGATCTTTGGTCCACTGACGCTGGTGTATGGCATTCCGCCGATTATTGGTGCGCTGTTGCCAAGCGCCAGCTTCCTCCTGATCAGCCTCTGGCTGCTGCTGAAGCGCTCCTGATTGACCTCTCCTCGCTTCCGGTTCGCCGGGAGCGAGGCTAATCTCCTGTTTCACCCCGCACTTTTTCTCAGAACCTTCAACGTCCCGCCGCGAATTTGAGTATTATTGAGCGATAAAGTCGTGAAGGGATCCTCTATGAAGCAAATTCGAATGCTTGCCCAGTATTACGTCGACCTGATGATGAAGCTTGGGCTGGTGCGTTTCTCCATGCTGCTTGCGCTGGCGCTGGTCGTTCTGGCCATTGTCGTGCAAATGGCCGTCACCATGGTTCTGCACGGTCAGGTCGAGAGTATCGACGTCATCCGATCTATCTTCTTTGGCTTACTCATAACCCCCTGGGCGGTCTATTTCCTTTCCGTGGTGGTTGAACAGCTGGAGGAATCCCGTCAGCGTCTGTCAAAACTGGTTGATAAGCTGGAGGAGATGCGCGAGCGCGACCTGAAGCTCAACGTCCAGCTCAAAGACAACATTGCGCAGCTCAATCAGGAGATTTCAGATCGCGAGAAGGCGGAGGCCGAACGTCAGGCCACGCTGGAGCAGCTGAAAATCGAAATGAAAGAGCGCGAGGTCACGCAGATCCAGCTTGAGCAGCAATCCTCTTTCCTGCGTTCGTTCCTTGATGCTTCGCCGGACCTGGTGTTCTACCGCAATGAAGATAAAGAGTTTTCTGGCTGTAACCGGGCGATGGAGCTGCTCACCGGGAAAAGCGAGAAGCAGCTGATTCACCTGAAGCCGCAGGACGTTTACTCCGAAGAAGCGGCCGCCAAGGTCATGGAGACGGACGAAAAAGTATTCCGCCATAACGTCTCGCTGACCTATGAACAGTGGCTGGATTACCCGGACGGACGCAAAGCCTGCTTCGAGATCCGTAAGGTGCCCTACTATGACCGCGTCGGGAAACGCCACGGCCTGATGGGCTTTGGGCGCGATATCACCGAGCGTAAGCGCTATCAGGATGCCCTGGAGCGCGCCAGCCGCGACAAGACCACATTCATCTCGACCATCAGCCACGAACTGCGTACGCCGCTTAATGGCATTGTCGGGCTGAGCCGTATTCTGCTGGACACCGACCTGACCGCGGAGCAGGAAAAATACCTCAAAACGATCCATGTCTCGGCGGTCACGCTGGGCAATATCTTCAACGATATTATTGATATGGATAAAATGGAACGCCGGAAGGTTCAGCTTGATAACCAGCCGGTTGATTTCACCAGCTTCCTTGCCGATCTGGAAAACCTGTCCGGCCTGCAGGCACAGCAGAAGGGGCTGAGCTTTGTAATGGATCCCACCCTGCCGCTGCCGCATAAAGTGGTGACTGACGGTACGCGGCTGCGTCAGATCCTGTGGAACCTGATCAGCAACGCGGTGAAATTTACCCAGAAGGGGCAGGTGACGGTGCGTATCCGCTTTGACGAAGGGGATATGCTGCACTTCGAGGTGGAAGACTCCGGGATGGGTATTCCGCAGGAGGAGCAGGACAAGATTTTCGCGATGTACTACCAGGTGAAGGACAGCAACGGCGGTAAACCCGCCACCGGTACAGGCATTGGCCTGGCGGTTTCTAAGCGGCTGGCGAAGAGCATGGGTGGCGATATCACCGTTGTCAGCCAGCCGGGCAAAGGATCGACCTTCACGCTGACGGTCCATGCGCCGGCGGTGGCTGAAGAGGTTGAAGACACCTTTGATAACGACGACATGCCGCTGCCAGCGCTGCACGTCCTGCTGGTGGAAGATATTGAGCTTAACGTGATTGTGGCGCGCTCTGTGCTGGAAAAATTGGGCAACAGCGTCGATGTCGCGATGACGGGTAAAGCCGCTCTGGAGATGTTTAAACCGGACGAATACGACCTCGTTCTGCTGGATATTCAATTACCGGATATGACCGGGCTGGATATCTCCCGTGAACTGACGCGTCAGTACGCGGCCGATGAACTGCCGCCGCTGGTTGCGCTGACGGCGAACGTACTGAAAGATAAAAAAGAGTATCTCGATGCCGGTATGGACGATGTACTCAGCAAGCCGCTGGCGGTGCCTGCTCTGACCGCCATGATTAAGAAGTTCTGGGATACCCATGATGAAGAGGAGAGCACCATGACGTCTGTTGATAGCGCGAAAGCCCAAACGATACTCGATACGGGAATGCTTGAGCAGTACATCGATCTGGTTGGTCCAAAACTAATTACCGACGGTCTGGCGGTGTTCGAAAAAATGATGCCTGGCTATCTGAGCGTGCTGGAATCAAACCTGACCGCCCGCGACCAGAAGGGCATCGTCGAAGAAGGACATAAAATCAAAGGCGCAGCCGGCTCGGTCGGCTTACGCCACCTGCAGCAGCTGGGTCAACAGATTCAGTCGCCTGATTTACCTGCATGGGAAGATAACGTGGGTGATTGGGTGGAAGAGATGAAACAAGAGTGGCAAAACGATGTTGCGGTGCTTAAAGCCTGGGTCGAAGCCAGAAAAAAATGACCCCGGCTTAACCGGGGTGCGCGAATACTGCGCCAACACCAGGGAAATCGTGGCTGCGCCTGTTTTTTAAAGTTATTTTCGAATCGGCGCCGCCTGAAAAATTTAGGCCGCACGCAGATAAGATAGCAAATCTTAAATGGTTTGTTACATGAATCAGTGAAATGTGTGAAGCATAGCGTTTTAATCAAAATTATTAATGTGCTTCAGCCAGTTGCAGAAAAGGATCGTCATGATGAAAAAGATTGGTGTCGTGCTGAGCGGATGCGGTGTTTACGATGGTTCTGAGATACATGAAGCCGTCATTACGCTGCTGGCTTTGGCAAAACAGGGAGCAGAGGTGATTTGCTTTGCGCCAGACAAAAATCAGGCTGATGTGATTAACCATCTGACCGGTGAGCCAATGGCGGAAACCCGTAACGTGCTGATTGAAGCCGCGCGTATCGCGCGCGGTGACATCCATCCTCTTATTCAGGCAGATGCCGCAGAGCTTGATGCGCTAATTGTTCCGGGCGGGTTTGGCGCGGCCAAAAATCTCAGCACCTTTGCCGCGCAGGGTGCGGAGTGTCAGGTCGATCCTCATCTAAAAATGCTGTCGCAGGCGATGCACGCGGCGGGTAAACCGCTGGGCTTTATCTGTATCGCGCCAGCCATGCTGCCTAAAATTTTTGATTTCCCGCTGCGGCTGACGATTGGCACCGATATTGATACCGCAGAGATCGTGGAGGAAATGGGGGGCGAACACGTTCCGTGCCCGGTTGATGACATTGTGGTTGATGAAGATAACAAGATTGTCACCACGCCGGCGTATATGCTGGCGAATAATATCGCTGAGGCCGCCTCCGGTATTGAAAAGCTGGTGGCTCGCGTGCTGGTGCTCACTGAATGAGACGTCAATCTGGCGCAGGCGCATGGGTGAAACGTATTCTCTTGCGCATCGTTCTTGTGCTGGCGGTATTCTGGGGAGGCGGGCTGGCATTATTCAGCATTATGCCGGTTCCGTTCTCTGCCGTTATGGTTGAGCGTCAGCTCGGCGCGTGGCTCACCGGCGATTTCAGCTATGTGGCCCACTCAGATTGGGTGAGTATGGACGCTATCTCACCGTTTATGGGGCTGGCGGTCATCGCGGCGGAGGATCAAAAATTCCCGGAGCACTGGGGGTTCGACGTCGCGGCCATTGAGAAGGCGCTTGCTCATAACGAACGCCACGAAAACCGCGTGCGAGGCGCGTCAACGCTGTCGCAACAGACGGCCAAAAACCTGTTTCTATGGGATGGGCGAAGCTGGGTGCGAAAAGGGCTGGAAGCGGGGCTGACCCTGGGGATGGAATCGGTCTGGAGCAAAAAGCGCATCCTGACCGTGTATCTCAACGTCGCCGAGTTTGGTGATGGCATATTCGGGGTGGAGGCTGCCGCACAGCGTTATTTCAATAAACCGGCCAGCCGTCTGAGTATGTCAGAAGCGGCACTCCTGGCTGCTGTCTTACCTAATCCCATCCGCTTTAAAGCCAGTGCCCCATCAGGGTACGTGCGAAGCCGACAGGCGTGGATTATGCGCCAGATGCGTCAGTTGGGCGGGGAAGGGTTTATGGAGCGCAATAAGTTAATGTAGGGCGGGTAAGCGCAGCGCCACCCGCCTGAATAGCCGACCTTAATCTTCGTCGAACCCTGCGTTAAACAGGGCAATGACCGCCGCCAGCGCTTCCTCTTCCTGAGGGCCGGTGGCTTCTACTTCAATCTGGCGCCCCTTGGCGGAGTCCAGCATCAGCAGCGCGATCACGCTGTTTGCTTCCGCTTCGGTACCTTCGTCATTCCGCAGCAGAACTTCCGCATCGAAACCCTGCATCAGTTCAAACAGTTTCATCGCCGGGCGTGCATGCATGCCCAGCTTATTGGTGATCTCAACGGTTTGTTTTACGGTCATGTTTTACGTTTTTCCAGCGTGCGATGACGGGACTGGACGTTCTTCCCGCGCGAGCGGAAATAGTCGGCCAGCTGTTCGGCGATGTAAACCGAACGATGCTTACCGCCGGTACAGCCAATCGCCACCGTCAGGTAGCTACGATTGTTTGTCTCCAGCATAGGTAACCATAGCTCAAGGTAGCTTCGCGTCTGGTAGATAAAATTGTGAACTTCTGTGTGCCTGTCGAGGAAGGCCGCGACGGGTTTATCCAGACCGGTCATTGGACGCAGTTTCGGATCCCAGTGCGGGTTCGGCAGGAAGCGCACGTCGAAAACATAATCCGCATCAATCGGAATACCGTGCTTGAAGCCAAAGGACTCGAACACCATCGTCAGTTCGCGCTCGCGCTTGCCCAACAGCCGGGTACGCAGCATTTCCGCCAGCTCGTGAACGGACATCTCAGAGGTGTCGACAATCAGGTCGGCACGAGAGCGCAGCGGCTCCAGCAGGTCGCTCTCTTCATCGATCGCGCTCTCCAGAGAGAGGTTCTTACTGGAAAGCGGATGCAAACGACGGGTATCGCTATAGCGGCGGATCAGAGTATTGCGGTCTGCATCGAGGAACAGCAGCTGAGGCGAAAACGCCTCAGGCAGGTTACTCATTGCCTGCTCAAAAATTTCTGGTGATTCAGGCATGTTACGAACGTCGATACTGACGGCGGCAGAGGTTTGTCTTTCCGCAAGCGTCCGAGCCAGGTCGGGCAACAACACTACCGGCAGGTTATCTACGCAGTAAAAACCCATGTCTTCCAGCGCGCGCAGAGCAACGGATTTCCCCGACCCTGAACGGCCACTGACAATCATCAGCACCATGTTCCGTTTCTCCTCAGGACAACAGATGTGAAGGCCATCTCCTGGTTATGCATCATCCTGATTGCCTTCTGCTTCAGTGATAATTTGATAGAGCTCTTCATCACTTTGGGCCGAGCGCAGTCGGCGGCAAATGGTTTTATCGGCCAGGCGTTTTGCGACCAGCGACAGCGTATGCAGATGGGTTTTCGTCTGGTCGGCAGGAACCAGCAGCGCGAAGAGGAGATCGACGGGCTGGTTATCAATGGCATCGAAGGCGATAGGTGTTTCAAGCTGCACAAACACACCGACGGCACGCAGGGTATCCTCTTCCAGTTTGCCGTGCGGGATCGCGATGCCGTTGCCGATACCGGTACTGCCCATTTTTTCACGGGTCAGGATCGCTTCGAACACCACCTGCGGCGGCAGGCCCAGCTGTTTTGCGGCCAGTTCACTGATGATCTCCAGCGCACGTTTTTTGCTCTGGCAGTGAACAGCACTGCGGGTACATTCCTGGTTAAGGACATTGCTCAGTTGAAGAGCGGAATCGTTGTTCATCATAATTTCACCTAAGCGCTAACTGTACAAATGGCCTGTTGTGTTTCACAACAGGCCGTCCTGCACCCGTTAACTGCCCGGACAATTAGTGTTGTTTCAGTTTATCTTTATGTTTATTGAGCTGTCGCGCAAGCTTATCAATCAAGCCGTCGATAGCCGCGTACATGTCCTGCCCTTCCGCACTGGCATGGAGTTCACCCCCGTTAACATGCAGGGTGGCATCCGAGATATGAGTCACTTTCTCCACTTTCAACACAATATAGACCTGGTTGATCCTTTCGAAATACTGCTCGAGTTTGGCAAACTTCGTGTTCACAAAGTCGCGTAAAGCCTCAGTAATTTCGACGTTTTGTCCAGTGATGTTGAGCTGCATAGTGTCTTCCTTATCGGTTGTGTCAGACCAGCTGTTTACGCTGGTTGGACGGCGGAATGGATAAAGACTCTCGATACTTCGCAACAGTACGACGTGCCACCATAATACCCTGATCGGACAGCATGGTGGTTAACTTACTGTCACTTAGTGGCTTCGCGGGGTTCTCCGCGGCGATCAACTTCTTCACCAGGGCACGAATCGCCGTTGACGACGCTTCGCCGCCGCCCTCGGTATTCACGTGGCTGGAGAAGAAATACTTAAGCTCAAAAATACCGCGCGGACTGTGCAGATACTTCTGCGTGGTTACACGGGAAATGGTTGATTCATGCATCTCGACGGCCTGAGCGATATCCGCCAGCACCATCGGTTTCATATACTCTTCGCCCTGCTCAAAGAAAGCCTGCTGCTGTTCGACAATGCAGCGGCTAACGCGTAGCAGCGTATCATTTCGGCTCTCCAGACTTTTGATCAACCATCGCGCTTCCTGCAAATTGCTACGAATATATTGATTGTCGGAGTCGTTACGCACGCTGGTGCACATGGAGGCATACTGCTGGTTGATTTGCAGGCGAGGGATGCTGTCAGAGTTCAGTTCAACGACCCAGCGGTCATTGTGTTTTCTGACCAGCACATCCGGGATTACGTACTCGGGTTCGCTGGTCTGGATCGACTGACCGGGGCGCGGATCGAGCGACTGGATCAGATTCACCGCTTCTTTCAGCACATCTTCTTTCAGGCGCGTGACCCGCATCAGGCTGCGGAAATCGTGGTTAGCCAACAGATCCAGATGATCGCTGATGATGACGCGCGCCTCATCGAGCCATGGCGTCTCTTTGCTGAACTGAGAAAGCTGGATCAGCAGGCAGTCGCGCAGATCTTTTGCAGCCACACCTACCGGGTCGAAACGCTGGATGCGCTTGAGTACGGCTTCTACTTCCTCAAGCTCAATCTCATCGTCGCCCATGCTTTCGAGGATATCGTCCAGCGTGACGGTTAAATAGCCCGTATCATCAACGGCATCGACAATGGACGTGGCAATTGCACGATCGGTGTCGGAGAAGGGGGTCAGCTCGACCTGCCACATCAGGTAGTCCTGAAGCGACTGGGTGGTTTCTCCCTGATAGACCGGTAGCTCATCGTCCTGGTAGTCTGCACGCGTACCCGAAGGGGTTCCGGCGGTGTAGATTTCATCCCAGCTGGCATCCAGCGGAAGCTCGTCCGGCATCTCTTTTTGTTCGAGTGCATCCGCGGTGTCGAGCGTTTCTGTATCCTGCGACTGCTGGGTTTCTACCTCGTCATGAAGATCGGTTTGTTCCAGCAGGGGATTACTGTCCAGCGCCTGCTGGAGCTCCTGCTGAAGTTCTAACGTGGACAGTTGCAACAGGCGAATTGCCTGCTGTAGCTGCGGCGTCATCGCCAGTTGTTGGCTGAGCCTTAATTGCAAACCTTGCTTCATGTTCAGAGCATTTTTCTCCGGTTCGGCGTTACATTACCTCTACCCTATCAGAGTCTGAAGTCTTCCCCAAGATAGACGCGCTTAACATGATCGTCTTCGAGGATCTGTTGCGGCGTACCGTGGGCGATCAGATTGCCCTGGCTCACAATATACGCGCGTTCACACACGGCCAGCGTTTCGCGCACGTTGTGGTCGGTGATCAATACGCCAAGCCCGCTGTCACGCAGGTGCTCAATGATACGTTTAATGTCGATAACGGAGATGGGGTCAACGCCCGCAAAGGGTTCATCCAGAAGGATAAATTTCGGGTTTGCGGCCAGCGCACGCGCGATCTCAACGCGGCGACGTTCCCCCCCGGAGAGCGCCTGGCCGAGGCTGTCACGCAGATGCTCAATGTGGAACTCTTCCATCAGCTCGTTGGCACGATCCTGACGCTGCTCGCTGGTCAGATCGTTACGAATCTGCAGGACCGCCATCAGGTTATCGTAAACGCTAAGACGACGGAAAATGGAAGCTTCCTGCGGCAGATAGCCGATCCCGCGGCGCGCGCGCGCGTGCAGCGGCAGAAGGCTGATGTCTTCATCGTCAATGACAATGTTGCCGGCATCGCGCGGCACAATGCCAACGACCATGTAGAAGGTTGTGGTTTTACCCGCACCGTTAGGGCCAAGCAGGCCCACAATTTCGCCGGAGTTGACGGTCAGACTGACATCTTCTACGACACGGCGGCCCTTATAGGCCTTCGCGAGGTTTTTTGCAGTTAATGTTGCCATAACGAATTAGTTACTCTTCTTCTGTGCCGGGGCTTGGCCTTTGCCTTTGTCCTGCAGCTGCGACGGAACCAGTACGGTGGTCACGCGTTTGCCTTTCTCGCTGGAGGCCTGCATTTTTTGCTCTTTAACCAGATAGGTGATCTGGTCGCCGGTAATGTTGCTGTCCAGCTGTTCCAGATACGCATTCCCGGTCAGGATGACCAGGTCTTTCGCCAGCTCATAGTGCATATGCGTGGCGTGGCCCTTCACCGGCTTGCCGTTGTCCTGCATCTGGTAGAAAGTTGCCGGATTACCATAGCCATCGATAATCTCTTTGCCCTGCTCGCCACCCGGACGGGTAACGACCACTTTGTCAGCGTTAATTTTAATGGTGCCCTGGGTCATGACGACGTTACCTGTAAAGGTGACGACGTTGCCCTGCATATCGAGAGACTGGGTGTCGGACTCGATATGAATCGGCTGGTCGGTATCGCCCGTTACAGCAAGCGCGGGGAGACTGGTTGCCAGCATCGCGCTGGCGATAATTACTTTAAGGCTGAGTTTGTTTGTTTTGAATTTCATAGGAGGTTCTAACCTTTTCAATCAGCTCGGCGTTTTTGCTGCGTAAGTTCCCGCGCATTCTTAAACCGCTGGAATTAAATGTTGTGCCATACAGTGTGACCAGATCCTGCGACGTCACGTCCTGGGTCACCAGGTTGATCTGGGCATTATCCGTCGTAATTTTTCGCAGTTGCGAGTCAGCGGTCAGGGCGTTGACTTCAACGTGGCCATACAGATAAAGCATACGGTCATTTGTTAGTTTTGCCCGATCTGACTTAATTGACCACGTCGGCACTTTGTCTTTATCAAACGTGGTCATGACAGGCTGGGTAAACCACGAAATACCGTCATCTGAAAAATATTCAACATGCTGGGCAATCAGGCGATAGTTCAGCGCGCCTTCCGGGCTATAGACCACGGTGTCGCTGTGATCGCTTTTATAAGTTGGATCGTTAGTGTTGATCGCTTCCGTTTGCGTATCGTCGCGATCGGCAAGGTTCACGCCAATCAATACCAGTGCGACAAGCGAAAGCAAAATGATAATCCAACGTCTGGTTTTACTCATATCGATTGCCCTTTGGCCTCATCAAGCTTGCCCTGCGCCAGCAGGAGCAGATCGCAGACTTCACGGACGGCACCACGGCCACCGTTGATGTGGGTAACGTAGTCCGCGCGCGGGATCAGCAGCGGATGCGCATCGGCAACGGCAATACTCAGCCCGACTTCAGCCATCACTGGCCAGTCAATCAGATCGTCCCCGACGTAGGCCACGTTTTCCGGCGCGATAGCCAGTTTACCCACTAAATCATTGAATGCTGCCATCTTATCGGATTGACCCTGATACAAATGGGTAATGCCTAAGGTTTCACAGCGGTCTTCTACCAGTTTAGCTTTCCGCCCGGTGATGATAGCAACCTCGATACCCGAGGTCAGCGCACAGCGGATACCGTAGCCGTCGCGAACGTTAAACGCTTTTAGCTCTTCACCGTTATTGCCCATATAAATCAGGCCATCGGAGAGAACCCCATCCACATCCAGAATCAGCAGGCGAATATTCTCCGCCTTTGCCATCATCTGGGTGCTGACCGGACCATAACAGGTTGCAAGGGATGCACCCGCATTACTCATTGTCTTATCCTTCATTACACTACGCCTGCGCGCAGCAGATCATGCATATGTACCACACCCAGCAACTGGTCGCCATCGGCAACCATAACGGAGGTGATATGACGGGACTGCATCAGGTTCAGCACATCCACTGCCAGCGTACCCGGACGCACGCGAATGCCGCCGGGCGTCATCACATCGGCAATGCCCAGCGTGCGGACATCGACGCCCATGTCGAACACGCGGCGCAGATCGCCATCGGTGAAGATCCCCTGAATTTTCATCAGATCGTCGCACACGACCGTCATACCCAGATTCTTACGGGTGATTTCCAGCAGCGCATCGCGCAGGGAGGCCGCTTTACTGACGTGGGGGATTTCATCGCCGGTGTGCATAATATCGTTCACCCGAAGCAGCAGCTTGCGCCCCAGCGCGCCACCCGGGTGGGAAAGCGCGAAATCTTCCGGCGTAAAACCGCGGGCTTCCAGCAGCGCGACGGCGAGCGCATCGCCCATGACCAGCGCAGCGGTGGTGCTGGAGGTCGGTGCCAGACCCAGCGGGCAGGCCTCTTTGGGAACTTTAACGCACAGGTGAATATCGGCCGCACGCGCCATGCTACTTTCCGGACGGCTGGTCATGCAAATAAGCGGTACCTGCAAACGTTTCAGTACCGGGATCAGCGCCAGGATTTCATTTGACTCACCGGAGTTAGACAGCGCGATGACGATATCCTGCGGCGTGACCATACCCAGGTCCCCGTGCGCGGCTTCCCCAGGATGGACAAAGAAGGACGAGGTTCCGGTGCTGGCAAACGTCGCCGCCATTTTGCGTCCAATGTGGCCGGACTTACCCATCCCCATCACCACAACTTTGCCGGCACAGTAGAATATCTTCTCACATGCCTGACTAAAATCCTGATTAATGTACTGATCTAACTGCGCCAGACCTTCACGTTCAATCTCCAGAACGTCTTTGCCTGCTTTCTGAAAGTCAAAACCCGGCTGCAATTCTATTTGCGACATAATGCGTTTCCGTTTACCCAGAGAGAAGAGGCGAGAGCCAGTACAGCATCGCCATCCATACGATAAATCCACCCGTCAACAGCGCGCCTGCGCCTTTGCCAATCTGTCGTTGCCGCCGCCAGCAGAGCAGGGCAAATATCACGCTGACCAGCAGCATCACGCCGTAATCACGCGAGAACGCCAGGGGGTTAAAGGGCCCTGGCGTAATCAGGGCCGGCAGGCCCATCACAATGGCGATATTAAAAATATTGGAGCCGATGATATTACCAATGGCAATGTCATCCTCACCTTTCCGTGCCCCCGCAATGGCCGTGGCCAGCTCCGGCAGGCTGGTGCCGATGGCAATAACCGTCAGGCCAATGGTCAGTTCACTCATCGCGAAATAGTTCGCCAGCACCGTCGCGTTATCCACGACCATGCGCGTTGCCATCGGCATGATGATCAGCGCAACGCCAAGCCAGAGCAGGGCAACAGGCAGCGTGCCTTCTCGCGGAAGTTCGGCGACCTGTTCACGCGTGAGGCTATCCTGACCCTGCTTTTCCGCCAGACGGGCGATTTTAACACTATACAGCAACCAAATGACGGCCAGCGCCAGCAGGAAAATCCCGTCGCTGACGCTCAGTTCGCCATCATAAAATACGCATCCTGCCAGCAGGCTTACGATTAACATTAGCGGCAATTCACGGCGCAGAACATCAGAATGCACGCGAAATGGATGGAGCAGTGCCGCCAGGCCCAAAATCAATAATATGTTGACGATATTGGAGCCAATCGCGGTGCCTACCGCCAGATCTAACTGGCCGTGCAGCGATGCCGTGACAGAGACGATGATTTCAGGGAGTGACGTTCCCACACTGACAACGGTCATCCCGATGACGACAGGCGGTACGCCAGTCAGGCGGCACAGGATAGATGCAGCAAACACTAAACGGTCAGCACTGTAGACCACCAAAAGTAAACCAATTATTAACAGTGCTGTTGCTAAAAGCATCAAAAGTCCTTTCTTCAGGTATACTCGTCGGTCCATCGCACGGGAATGGCTGGACTGTATACAGTCTGAGGCGTAACGAATTCCTAATTTTGACTTTATGCGCCGGAAAAGTAAAACAAATGCCAGCTTTCGCTAACCTCTCCAGCCAATATTCTGTAAAAATGTGGGGTTTAGGGCTGATTTAAGCTTCACGCTTCGCATGAAGCAGGGCAAGAAAGGAACCGTAAATGAGCCAAACGCTGGCGAATATAGTCGATGTCCGTGGAGTAAGCTTTTCTCGCTCCAACAGATTGATATTTGATGATATTTCGTTGACCGTACCGCGTGGCAAGATCACTGCCATCATGGGGCCGTCCGGGATCGGTAAAACGACCCTGCTGCGCCTTATTGGTGGGCAAATCCCACCTGATAGCGGTGAAATCCTCTTTGATGGCGAAAACATCCCGGAGATGTCACGCTCGCGCCTGTATACTGTTCGCAAACGTATGAGCATGCTCTTTCAGTCAGGGGCCTTGTTCACTGATATGAACGTTTTTGATAACGTGGCCTATCCGCTGCGCGAACATACCAGCCTGCCGCCTGCGTTGCTGAAAAGCACGGTGATGATGAAGCTTGAGGCCGTCGGTTTGCGGGGGGCGGCGAAACTGATGCCTTCGGAACTCTCCGGCGGTATGGCGCGCCGCGCCGCGCTGGCGCGAGCCATTGCATTAGAACCCGATTTAATCATGTTCGACGAACCGTTCGTTGGGCAGGATCCCATCACGATGGGCGTGCTGGTGAAGCTCATCTCTGAACTGAACAGCGCGCTTGGCGTAACCTGCATCGTGGTTTCTCACGATGTACCGGAAGTATTGAGCATTGCCGATTACGCCTATATCGTGGCGGACAAAAAGATCGTCGCACACGGTAGCGCTCAGGCGCTGCAGGAAAATTGCGATCCGCGCGTGCGGCAGTTCCTCGACGGTATTGCCGATGGCCCGGTGCCGTTCCGCTACCCGGCGGGCGACTATCGTGACGATTTACTGGGAATAGGGAGTTAAGCCACTCATGCTGTTAAATGCGTTGGCCGCTCTCGGACACCGTGGCATAAAAACCATCAGGACGTTCGGGCGTGCCGGATTGATGTTATTCAACGCGCTGTTCGGCAAGCCGGAATTCCGTAAGCACGCCCCTCTGCTGGTGCGGCAGCTTTATAATGTCGGCGTGCTGTCGATGCTCATCATCATCGTTTCCGGCCTGTTTATCGGTATGGTGCTTGGGCTGCAGGGCTACCTTGTGCTGACAACCTACAGTGCGGAAACCAGCCTTGGGATGCTGGTGGCGCTCTCGCTGCTGCGTGAACTGGGGCCGGTTGTGGCGGCGCTGTTGTTCGCCGGGCGCGCGGGGTCGGCATTAACGGCTGAAATTGGCCTGATGCGTGCGACCGAGCAGCTCTCCAGCATGGAGATGATGGCGGTCGATCCGCTGCGTCGCGTGATCTCTCCGCGTTTCTGGGCTGGCGTGATCTCTTTACCGCTACTGACTATTCTGTTTGTCGCCGTGGGTATCTGGGGCGGTTCGCTGGTTGGCGTCCACTGGAAAGGCATTGATGCCGGTTTCTTCTGGTCCGCCATGCAGGACGCCATTGACCTGCGAATGGATCTGGTTAACTGTCTGATTAAAAGCGTGGTATTTGCCATTACGGTCACCTGGATTGCCTTGTTCAATGGTTACGATGCCATCCCGACGTCGGCAGGCATTAGCCGTGCAACTACACGTACCGTCGTACATTCGTCGCTGGCCGTACTGGGTCTGGATTTTGTGCTCACCGCACTGATGTTTGGGAATTGAATTCATGCAAACGAAAAAAAATGAAATTTGGGTCGGCATATTCCTGCTACTGGCGCTGCTGGCCGCGCTGTTTATCTGCCTGAGAGCGGCGGATATCACGTCTGTGCGTACCGAGCCAACGTATCGCATCTATGCCACCTTCGATAATATCGGCGGGCTGAAGGCCCGTTCACCGGTCCGTATTGGCGGCGTGGTGATCGGACGCGTATCTGACATTACGCTTGATGAGAAAACCTACCTGCCACGCGTCGCGATGGATATCGAAGAGCGTTACAACCATATTCCGGACACCAGTTCCCTTTCAATCCGGACTTCGGGCCTGCTGGGCGAACAATATCTGGCGCTTAACGTCGGTTTTGAAGACCCTGAGCTGGGAACGACTATCCTTAAAGACGGTAGCGTCATCCAGGATACGAAGTCCGCGATGGTTCTGGAGGATATGATTGGTCAGTTCCTTTACAACAGTAAAGGGGATGAGAAAAAATCCGACGCTGCCCCTGCGCAGAGCGAAGATCATACCAACGTCGCACCGACACCTGGCACGACGAATTAATTTCAGGAGAAGTCATTCATGTTTAAACGACTGTTAATGGTTGCCATGCTGGTCATTGCCCCTCTCACCGCGGTGCATGCTGCGGATCAGAGTAACCCGTACAAACTGATGGACGAAGCGGCGAAGAAAACCTTCGACCGTCTTAAGAACGAACAGCCTAAAATTCGTGCTAATCCTGATTACCTGCGTGACGTCGTTGATCAGGAACTGCTGCCGTATGTGCAGATCAAATACGCGGGTGCGCTGGTGCTGGGCCGCTATTACAAAGACGCGACCCCTGCGCAGCGTGACGCCTACTTTGCCGCGTTCCGTGAATACCTGAAACAGGCTTACGGTCAGGCGCTGGCGATGTACCACGGCCAGACCTACCAGATTGCGCCTGAGCAGCCGCTGGGCGATGCGACCATTGTGCCTATCCGCGTGACGATCAACGATCCCAACGGTCGCCCGCCGGTTCGCCTGGATTTCCAGTGGCGTAAAAACAGCCAGACCGGTAACTGGCAGGCGTATGACATGATTGCCGAAGGGGTAAGCATGATCACCACCAAACAGAACGAGTGGAGCGACCTGCTGCGTACCAAAGGCATTGATGGCCTGACCGCACAGCTGCAGTCCATTTCTCGTCAGAAAATTAGCCTGGACGAGAAGAAGTAATGTCACAGCAACTCAGCTGGTCGCGTGAAGGCGAGACATTAAAGCTGTCCGGTGAGCTGGATCAGGATCTGCTGAACCCCTTGTGGGACAAACGCCATGAAGCCATGCAGGGCGTGACGCTTATCGACTTAAGCGACGTCACGCGGGTAGATACGGCAGGTGTTGCGCTGCTTGCCCATCTGATTGCCGAGGGGAAAAAGCAGGGGGCTAGCGTCACGCTTCACGGCGCGAGCGATAATGTGGTTACCCTTGCGCAGCTCTACAATCTCCCTCAGGACGTACTGCCTCGTTAATATTTTCAGTGCGTTACTTCTGAAAGCCCTGACTGTTTCATCGTCGGGGCTTTTTGCTTGTTTAAGACGACGCCACTTTGCTCTAAGATGTTGGGCTTGTTTTCACTATCAGATGATTAAGAACCCATGGAAAATCATGAAATCCAGACAGTGCTGATGAATGCACTCTCCCTTCAGGAAGCCCACGTCACTGGCGATGGCAGTCACTTCCAGGTTATTGCTGTGGGTGAGATGTTCGACGGTATGAGCCGTGTGAAGAAGCAGCAGGCTGTGTACGCGCCGCTGATGGAATATATTGCGGATAACCGCATCCACGCCCTGTCGATTAAAGCGTTCACCCCGCAAGAGTGGGCACGCGATCGCAAACTAAACGGTTTTTGAGCTGAGGGCGACAGGCCCACAGCACGGTTGAATTTATAAGAGAGCACACAATGGATAAATTTCGTGTACAGGGGCCAACGCGTCTCCAGGGCGAAGTCACAATTTCTGGCGCGAAAAACGCCGCGCTGCCAATCCTTTTTGCTGCGCTGCTCGCGGAAGAGCCGGTAGAAATTCAAAACGTACCGAAGCTGAAAGATATCGACACCACCATGAAGTTGCTCACCCAGTTGGGCACTAAAGTCGAGCGTAATGGTTCCGTCTGGATCGACGCCAGCAACGTAAACAACTTCTCTGCCCCTTACGATCTGGTGAAAACCATGCGTGCTTCCATCTGGGCGCTTGGTCCGCTGGTGGCGCGTTTTGGCCAGGGGCAGGTTTCACTGCCGGGCGGTTGCGCTATCGGTGCGCGTCCGGTTGACCTGCATATCTTTGGTCTGGAAAAACTGGGCGCAGAGATCAAGCTGGAAGAAGGTTACGTCAAAGCGTCCGTCAACGGGCGTCTGAAAGGCGCGCACATTGTCATGGACAAAGTGAGCGTGGGCGCAACGGTCACCATTATGTCTGCGGCGACGCTGGCAGAAGGCACCACGATCATCGAAAACGCCGCGCGTGAGCCGGAAATTGTGGATACCGCCAACTTCCTCGTGGCGCTGGGGGCGAAGATCTCCGGTCAGGGTACTGACCGCATCACCATCGAAGGCGTTGAGCGTCTGGGCGGCGGTGTTTATCGCGTACTGCCGGACCGTATCGAAACCGGTACTTTCCTGGTGGCTGCGGCGATCTCTGGCGGTAAAATTGTCTGCCGTAATGCACAGCCTGACACCTTGGACGCGGTACTGGCGAAGCTGCGTGATGCGGGTGCGGATATCGAAATCGGTGAAGACTGGATCAGCCTGGATATGCATGGCCAGCGTCCAAAAGCGGTCAATGTACGTACGGCGCCGCATCCGGCGTTCCCGACCGACATGCAGGCGCAGTTCACCCTGCTGAACCTGGTCGCCGAAGGTACCGGCTTCATCACTGAAACCATTTTCGAGAACCGCTTCATGCACGTACCGGAGCTGATCCGTATGGGTGCACATGCAGAGATCGAGAGTAATACCGTGATTTGCCACGGCGTTGAGAAACTGTCTGGCGCTCAGGTGATGGCCACCGATCTGCGTGCGTCTGCAAGCCTGGTGCTGGCGGGTTGTATCGCGGAAGGCACAACGATTGTGGATCGTATTTATCACATCGATCGTGGTTACGAACGTATCGAAGATAAACTGCGCGCGCTGGGTGCGAATATAAAGCGTGTGAAGGGCGAGTAATCGTTCCGGCAGCCCCCTGCCAGAAATGACCGGGGGGTTGCTGTTCCTGTCAAAAAACGCATTATTCCTGCGTTTCTTTCTTTGCCTTTCTCTGGCGAATCATCCGCGATCTGTCGATAAATTCATGGGTTACTGGATCGTGGTAGCGCGAAGGCCAAATGACCCACGGATGCGTATCCAGTGCCGTTGCGATAATTAACTCTCCTTTAGGCCAGGGGCGGGTCAGGGCGTTTGCGAGGGTTGAAGAACTCAGTCCATGGCGGCGGGACTCTGCAGCCAGTGAAGTGCCTCTTTTGCGCAGTGCCGCAATGATATCAGCCGTGTGCCAGTCGATAAATTTCGTATCCATAACGCTGTCCTTAAGTTCGGATTCACCTACGCCGTTTCTTCTGAAACGACGGGCTTACTATACCCATTTCAAACTGTTGTTCTAAAAAGTTCGCGTTACTTGAAGGGATATTCAGAATAAGGAATGGCTTTATTCATGCGGTCTCTAAACCGATAAATTTACATGAATACGTAATTTACTGGGGTGTACTGGAATCTCCCCGCGATGGCGCGGGGAGAAACAAGGGGGTTAACGGTCGCGCTGAACGGCGATGTGGGCCAGGCCAATTAGCGCGTCGCGCCATGGGCTGTCTGGGATTACCTGCAGTGCAGCGATGGCTTTATCCGCTTCTTCTTCCGCGCGCTGACGGGTCCACTCCAGCGATCCGCAGATGGCCATAGTTTCCAGTACAGGTTCCAGAAGATGGCGGCCATTTCCCTGCTCAATCGCTTCACGGATCATTTTCGCCTGGTCGGCAGTTCCGTTGCGCATTGCGTGAAGCAGCGGCAGGGTTGGTTTGCCTTCGTTCAGGTCATCACCCACGTTTTTGCCGAGCGTCTCACCGTCCGCACTGTAGTCCAGCAAATCGTCAATTAACTGGAATGCCGTACCCAGATAACGACCATAGTCCTGCAGCCCTTTTTCCTGTGCCTCGGTACAGTCCGCCAGAATGCCGGAGCACTGGGCGGCCGCCTCAAACAGGCGCGCGGTTTTACTGTAAATCACACGCATGTAGTTTTCTTCGGTGATGTCAGGGTCGTTGACGTTCATCAGCTGCAGCACTTCGCCTTCTGCAATAACGTTAACGGCTTCGGACATCACCTCCAGCACTTTCAGGGAACCCAGACTGGTCATCATCTGGAAGGCGCGGGTATAAATAAAATCCCCCACCAGTACGCTGGCTGCGTTTCCGAAAGCGGCATTTGCCGTGGCTTTTCCACGACGCATATCCGATTCATCCACAACGTCATCATGCAGAAGCGTCGCCGTGTGAATAAATTCGATGAGTGCTGCGATCGTGATGTGGGCATTTCCCTCATAACCAACGGCTCTGGCAGCCAGAATGGCGATCATCGGACGAATGCGTTTACCGCCGCCGCTGACAATGTAATAGCCCAACTGATTGATCAGCTGAACGTCAGAGTTGAGTTGCTCCAGGATTGCTGCATTCACACCCGCCATATCTTGCGCGGTTAACTCGTTGATTTTTTCTAAATTCATCGCAAAAGCCGGGCTTTTTATCCTGTTGATCCCATCTACAATGGGGTAACGAAGGGTTTCGGTTTATCAATAGTAGTGCTGATTGTACTGAAAAAACGGCTCAGATAAACGTTACCGTACGCGTTGTGTTTTTTTTCTTCATGTATTGACGGTAGCACTTGTCAAAGGCTCGCGTTTTGCGTAATATTCGCGCCCTATTGTGAATATTTATAGCGCACTCTGAATCATACGAGGACGTGCGCGGAAGCGGAGTTTATATGTACGCGGTTTTCCAAAGTGGTGGTAAACAACACCGAGTAAGCGAAGGTCAGACCGTTCGCCTGGAAAAGCTGGACATCGCAACTGGCGAATCTGTTGAATTCGCAGAAGTTCTGATGATCGCAAACGGTGAAGAAGTCAAAATCGGCGTTCCTTTCGTTGATGGCGGCGTTATCAAAGCTGAAGTTGTTGCACACGGTCGTGGCGAGAAAGTTAAAATCGTTAAGTTTCGTCGTCGTAAGCACTACCGTAAGCAGCAGGGCCACCGTCAGTGGTTCACTGATGTGAAAATTACTGGCATCAGCGCCTAAGACCTGAGGAGAGATTTAAATGGCACATAAAAAGGCTGGCGGCTCCACACGTAACGGTCGCGATTCAGAAGCTAAACGCCTTGGCGTTAAGCGTTTCGGTGGCGAATCCGTTCTGGCGGGTAGCATCATCGTTCGTCAACGTGGTACCAAATTCCACGCTGGCAACAACGTAGGTTGCGGTCGTGACCACACTCTGTTTGCTAAAGCAGACGGTAAAGTGAAATTTGAAGTTAAAGGCCCGAACAACCGTAAATACATCAGCATCGTTGCTGAGTAAGGTTTTCTCGGTCCGGTAACGGATTAAAGCCCCGCAACGTGTTGCGGGGCTTTTTACATTGGAAACCCGGAAAATTTTCTGTAGGGAAAACGGGCATGAAGCAGCAGGCCGGCATAGGTATTCTTTTGGCGCTCACCACCGCAATGTGCTGGGGCGCGCTGCCAATTGCAATGAAGCAGGTACTGGAAGTGATGGAGCCGCCTACGGTGGTCTTTTATCGCTTTCTGATGGCAAGCATCGGCCTCGGGGCCATTCTGGCTGTCAAAGGTAAGCTTCCACCTTTGCGACTCTTCCGTAAACCGCGCTGGCTGGTGTTGCTGGCTATCGCGACGGGCGGTCTGTTTGGTAACTTCATCCTGTTCAGCTCTTCCCTGCAATACCTTAGCCCTACGGCGTCACAGGTGATTGGTCAGCTTTCACCCGTGGGCATGATGGTCGCCAGCGTCTTTATCCTTAAGGAGAAGATGCGCGGTACGCAGATTATCGGGGCGAGCATGCTGCTATGCGGTCTGGTGATGTTCTTCAACACCAGTCTGCTGGAGATTTTTACCCGACTGACGGATTACACGTGGGGTGTGATCTTCGGTGTCGGGGCAGCAACGGTCTGGGTGAGTTATGGCGTCGCGCAAAAGGTGTTATTGCGTCGTCTTGCCTCACAGCAGATCCTCTTTTTGCTGTACACTTTGTGTACAATAGCATTGCTGCCATTAGCAAAGCCGGGTGTGATTACCCAGCTCAGCGACTGGCAACTGGCGTGCCTCATTTTTTGTGGGCTGAACACGCTGGTCGGTTATGGCGCGCTGGCCGAAGCGATGGCGCGCTGGCAGGCAGCACAGGTGAGCGCGTTAATTACGCTTACTCCGCTGTTTACGCTGTTATTTTCAGATTTGTTATCAATGGCCTGGCCCGATGTCTTCGTCAGACCGATGCTCAACCTGTTGGGTTATCTCGGTGCGTTTGTCGTGGTTGCGGGCGCGATGTATTCCGCCATTGGTCATCGTCTTTGGGGACGTTGGCGCAAAAATGAAGCGGTTGTAGTAGTCCCCCGCTCAGGCGAATGAGTTACGGAGAGTAAAATGAAGTTTGTTGATGAAGCGACGATCCTGGTCGTGGCTGGTGATGGCGGCAATGGTTGCGTGAGCTTCCGCCGTGAAAAATATATCCCACGTGGCGGTCCTGACGGCGGCGACGGCGGGGATGGTGGTGACGTGTGGCTGGAGGCGGATGAGAACCTCAACACGCTGATCGACTACCGTTTCGAGAAATCCTTCCGCGCTGAACGTGGCCAGAACGGCCAGAGCCGTGACTGTACCGGGAAACGTGGAAAAGACGTTACCATTAAGGTTCCGGTCGGTACGCGTGTGATTGACCAGGGAACCGGTGAAACCATGGGTGACATGACCAAACACGGTCAGCGCCTGATGGTTGCGAAAGGCGGCTGGCACGGTCTGGGTAACAGCCGTTTCAAATCTTCCGTTAACCGTACGCCGCGTCAGAAAACGATGGGTACACCGGGCGATAAGCGCGATCTGCAGCTGGAACTGATGCTTCTGGCAGACGTGGGTATGCTGGGTATGCCAAACGCCGGTAAATCGACGTTTATTCGCGCCGTCTCTGCTGCAAAACCAAAAGTGGCGGACTATCCGTTTACCACCCTGGTACCAAGCCTTGGCGTTGTCCGTATGGATAACGAGAAGAGCTTTGTGGTTGCCGATATCCCGGGTCTGATTGAAGGCGCGGCGGAAGGGGCGGGGCTGGGTATCCGCTTCCTGAAACACCTTGAGCGTTGCCGTGTACTGCTGCACCTCATCGATATCGATCCTATCGACGGTTCCGATCCGGTTGAAAATGCCCGCATCATTATCGGTGAGCTGGAAAAATACAGCGAAAAACTGGCGAATAAACCACGCTGGCTGGTCTTCAACAAGATCGACCTGATGGATAAAGCCGAAGCGGAAGCGAAAGCCAAAGCGATTGCAGAAGCGATGGGTTGGGAAGATAAATACTACCTGATCTCTGCGGCAAGCCAGGTTGGCGTGAAAGATCTGTGCTGGGATGTGATGACCTTTATCATCGAAAACCCAATTGTTCAGGCGGAAGAAGTTAAGCAGCCTGAAAAAGTCGAATTCATGTGGGATGACTACCACCGCCAGCAGCTCGAAGAGCTGGAAGCAGAAGAAGATGATGAAGACTGGGACGATGACTGGGATGAAGACGACGAAGAAGGCGTCGAGTTCATCTACAAGCACTAATATCTGTCCAAAGCCCCCATTATGGGGGCTTTTTTATTCCAGCGTTGATGGCAACCAGCAGCTGGCGATTAAGCCGCCCTCAGCGCCATTTTCAAGCGTCAGCTTGCCGCGGTGGAGCTGCACGATGCGTTGCACGATACTCAGGCCCAGACCACTGCCACCGTAGCGCTGGTCAAGACGACGGAATGGCTCCGTAATTGACTGCCGGTGGGCTTCATCAATACCGGGCCCCTGATCGATAACGCTGACCTGAGTACCGCCTTCGACTTCGTTTAATGTCACTTCAATCGTTGTCCCTGACGGGCTGTATCGTCCGGCATTCTCAAGCAGGTTTCGCAGCATCAGGCGCAGAAGCACTGCGTCTCCCTGAACCGTGAGCGCGCTCCTGGCCGGCCATATCACCGTATGCTCTTTGGCTTCATGCTCAAGACCAAGCGGCATAATGATATTGTCCGTCCAGTTAACGGTATCGTAGTGGCCGCTGGCCATTGCCTGTCCGGCCCGGGCCAGCATCAGCAGTTGTTCAACGGTATGCATGAGCTGATCGATGCGGCTGATTAACGTCGCGGCCTGTGGCGCGCCAGACTGCGCCATGAGCTCCAGATGGAGCCGGATCCCGGCAAGGGGCGTTCGCAGTTCGTGTGCGGCGTCTGCGGTGAAGAGACGCTCCTGCTGAATGGTATTATCCAGCCTGGCGAGTAACTGGTTCAGGGAAGTGGTGACCGCACCAATTTCTTCCATGTCGGAATACATAGGGAGCGGGGTTAAGTTATCCGCCGAACGGTTAGCCAGGCTGGCGCGCAGTTTATTCAGGGGCCGGGTTATCCAGGTAACTGCCCAGAATGAAAACAGCAGCGTGAAACCAACCATCACCAGAGAAGGAACGAGAAGAGAGGCAATCGCTTCGCGGATCTCTTTCTCGACATGGTTATTGCGGGCTTTGGCAGACAACGTTTCACTGACCAGAAAACCAATCTGTTCACGGCTTTCATGCCACAGCCAGATAACGCTTATCAACTGGAAAAATAACAGAATGACCGCCAGCAGCACCATCAGGCGCCGACGCATGCTGTTCATTTCTGGCTCTCCAGACGATAGCCAACGCCACGGACGGTTTTGATCCTGTCTTTGCCGAGCTTACGACGCAGGTTGTGAATATGGACTTCAAGGGTATTTGACCCCGGATCGTCCTGCCAGGAGTAGATATCCTGCTGGAGGGTTTCTCTGTGCACCGTTTGCCCGCTGCGCATGATCAGACGCGTAAGCAGGGCGAACTCTTTTGGGGTCACCTCAACCGGTTGGGCCTGGCGCAGTACCTGCTGGGTTTGCAGATTCAGCGTAATATCGCCGTCGGTGAGTAAGTTGTCACTGTGCCCCTGATAGCGGCGAATCAACGCGCGCACCCGGGCCTGCAGCTCCGCAAGTGCAAAAGGCTTCACCAGGTAATCATCAGCACCGGCATCAAGGCCGGTGATACGATCTTCAATGGCATCGCGTGCTGTCAGGATCAATACCGGGTTGGCGATACCGCGACGTCGCCACTGGGTCAGGAGCGTGGCGCCGTCTTTGTCAGGCAAACCCAAATCGAGGATCACCAGACTGTATTCGCCGCTCTGAATCAGGGCATCCGCCTCCGCCGCCGTGCTGGCACAGTCGAGTGCATACCCTTCATTGGCCAGACCCAGCGCCAGCCCTTCCTGCAATAACAGATCGTCTTCAACTATGAGTAGTTTCATCGCTAGTTATTCTGATAAATGTCCTTATAGAGCCTGCTTTCGAAGCGAACAAGCGGAATACGGCGATTGCGCTGGTCGGTCGGTTCGACGGCATAGCCGGAAAGATACTGCACGAATGCCATGCGTTGTCCGCTGGCGGTAGTGATGAAGCCTGCAAGGTTGTAAACCCCCTGCAGTGAACCGGTTTTGGCGGATACTTTGCCATCCACACCGGCAGCGTGAAGCCCGGCGCGGTACTGCAACGAACCATCATGACCGGCCAGTGGCAGCATTGAAATAAAGTTTAGCTCAGTGTCATGCTGTGCAATGTACTGTAGCACTTGCATCATTGTGGCCGGAGAGATCAAATTATGACGCGATAATCCGGAGCCATCGACGGCAATGGTATTACCCAGATCGATCCCTGCCTGCTGGCGCAGGATCTGACGAACCGCGTCAGAGCCCGCGCGCCAGGTTCCCGGCACGCCAAACCGTGCGTGACCAATCATGCGGAACACGGTGTCGGCAATCATGTTGTCAGATTTTTTCAGCATAATTCGCAGCAAATCGTGCAGCGGCGGAGACTGCTTGCTGGCGATGACCGTGCCGGGCTGGTTGACCTGCGTCTGACGAAGCAACGTGCCGGAGTAGGTTATTCCCGCTTGTTTCAGCTCATCTTTCAGAATGGCGCCCGCGTAGCTGGCACCGTCCTGTATCGCAAAGGCCAGCGGCAGCGGATCGGCACGCTGCGTCAGGCAGCCGGTGAGCGTGAAGCGGTTAAGATCGCCTGGCACCACATCCAGTTCGCAATACTGTGCATCCGGGGATCCCTTGGCCAGCGTGCGGACCTGGCTAAACATCGTGACCGGGTAGTAGGATGCTATGCGGATAAACGCTAAGTCATCAGGCTTTGGCGCGCTGTAAAGCGAAACCGAGAAGCAGTTACGGTCAACAATCGCGGCGGCGGGTGGGGCGCTAAAGCATTGCGTCATATCGTTCCACGGCCAGCCTGGGGCTTTATCGTGGCTGGCAAAGATGGACGTATCTATCAGCACATTGCCATCAATCCTCTGCACGCCGGTTTTTTTCAGCACCGCAACCATATTGCGGATATCCTGGCGTTTAAAGGTCGGGTCACCGCCAAAGCGGGCGATAAGATCGCCTTTCAGTTCGCCACCCTCGACGTTACCTTTGGTCTCAAGTGTGGTGGTAAACCGGAAGTCAGGCCCAAGCTGAAGGAGGGCGGCAAGCGCAGTAATCACCTTCTGGGTACTGGCAGGCAGGGCCATCTGTTGACTGTGGTAGTCAATCTCTGGCGTCTGCGCCCCGACCTTTTGCACCATCAAGGCAAGGTTGGCACCTGCGGGCAGTTGATTAATATACTCATCAACATTCGCGGCCTGAACGCTGAACGTTATACTGGTAGTCAATCCGATGATAAATCTGGAAAATCGCATAATCTCGCGCTAACAACCCGAAAACAAACCGTCATACTACGGTGCATAGCACTGCAAAGTAAACGATGACCCATAGTGAACTTCGCGGTAAAATGCATATCAAATTGAAAATTGCTGCTGACCTGGGGCGTTGCTCCCGGGTCGGTTTTCTTTTTGCTTCTGGCCTGCTCATGAGGGCCGGGGCAGGGAACACTGCTCCCAACAGGAATGTTTAAGAGGTATAACAAATGCAAGCTATTCCGATGACCTTACGTGGTGCCGAAAAACTGCGCGAAGAGCTGGATTTCCTGAAATCCGTTCGTCGTCCTGAAATCATCGCCGCTATCGCGGATGCGCGCGAGCATGGCGACCTGAAAGAGAACGCTGAATATCACGCCGCGCGTGAGCAGCAGGGCTTCTGTGAAGGGCGTATTAAAGATATCGAAGCAAAACTGTCCAACGCGCAGGTTATTGATATCACTAAGATGCCTAATAATGGCCGCGTGATTTTCGGTGCAACCGTTACCGTGCTTAACCTCGACAGCGACGAAGAGCAGACGTATCGCATCGTGGGTGATGATGAAGCAGACTTCAAACAGAACCTGATTTCGGTGAACTCACCGATTGCTCGCGGCCTGATTGGCAAAGAGCAGGATGATGTTGTCACCATCCGCACCCCGGGTGGTGAAGTGGAATATGAAATTATCAAGGTTGAATACCTGTAATTCGCCTCTCTGCTAAGATGTTGATACATTGTAAAGAAAAGAAAAAGGCCGCATAGCGGCCTTTTAACAACTCAAGGAGCGTGGCATTTTGCTCACCTGCTGACAGAAATCCCTCGTTTTACACAGAAAATGTGTTCAATTCAGGATATCCTTAACGTGGCAGCGAGATTTTGCGCTCTTTAGATGGGCGATAGAGCACCAGCGTTTTACCGATGACCTGTACATTACAGGCACCGGTTTCGCGCACGATGGCTTCCACGATCAGGTTTTTAGTGTCTCTGTCTTCAGAGGCGATTTTCACCTTGATCAGCTCGTGGTGTTCCAGCGCTTGTTCAATCTCGGCAAGCACCCCTTCGGTCAAACCATTGTTGCCAAGCATAACTACAGGCTTGAGCGGATGTGCCAGACCTTTAAGGTGCTGTTTTTGTTTAGTACTCAGATTCATCGTATATTTTTGCTTACGTTGGGATTGAAAACGGTTCATTCTACCGCCATCTCCCTAATATCGCCAAACAGCAGCGTAGAAATTTACGCCAAAGGTAAGCAACGATGAACCCGGACGGAAATGTTAAATGACAGGTAAAAAGCGTTCTGCCAGTTCCAGCCGCTGGCTTCAGGAACACTTTAGCGATAAATATGTTCTGCAGGCGCAGAAAAAGGGGTTACGTTCCCGCGCCTGGTTTAAACTTGATGAAATACAGCAAAGTGACAAACTTTTTAAGCCGGGGATGACGGTTGTCGACCTCGGTGCAGCACCTGGCGGATGGTCCCAGTATGCGGTAACGCAGATCGGCGGAGCGGGTCGAATCATCGCATGCGATCTTTTACCAATGGATCCCATCGTTGGTGTCGACTTTCTTCAGGGCGATTTTCGTGATGAATTAGTGCTAAAAGCGTTACTTGAACGTGTGGGTGACAGTAAGGTCCAGGTTGTCATGTCTGATATGGCACCAAATATGTGCGGAACACCGGCGGTGGATATCCCTCGCGGCATGTATCTGGTGGAGCTAGCGTTAGAAATGTGTCGTGATGTACTAGCGCCTGGTGGTAGTTTTGTTGTGAAGGTGTTTCAGGGCGAAGGTTTCGAGGAGTACCTTAAGGAAATTCGCTCCCTGTTTGCGAAGGTTAAAGTTCGTAAACCGGACTCTTCCCGGGCGCGTTCCCGTGAAGTGTATATTGTAGCGACCGGGCGAAAATGATAACCGGTAGATTTCAGGCGAAAGTTTGAATGAAACTGGATATAGAGTATCCTGACGCTGTTTTTAACACAGTTGTAATGTGAGGTTAATCCCTTGAGTGACATGGCGAAAAACCTAATTCTCTGGCTGGTCATTGCCGTCGTGCTGATGTCAGTATTCCAGAGCTTTGGGCCCAGCGAGTCGAATGGCCGCAAGGTGGATTATTCTACCTTCCTGCAGGAGGTCAATCAGGACCAGGTTCGCGAAGCGCGTATCAACGGACGTGAGATAAACGTTACCAAGAAAGATAGTAACCGTTACACGACCTACATCCCGGTGAACGATCCTAAGCTGCTTGATAACCTTCTGACCAAAAACGTCAAAGTGGTCGGCGAGCCGCCAGAAGAACCAAGCCTGCTGGCTTCTATCTTCATTTCCTGGTTCCCGATGCTGCTTCTTATCGGCGTCTGGATCTTCTTTATGCGTCAGATGCAGGGCGGCGGTGGCAAAGGTGCCATGTCGTTCGGTAAGAGCAAGGCGCGTATGCTGACGGAAGACCAGATCAAGACCACGTTCGCTGACGTCGCCGGGTGTGACGAAGCGAAAGAAGAGGTGGGTGAGCTGGTTGAATACCTGCGCGAACCGAGCCGTTTCCAGAAACTGGGCGGTAAGATCCCGAAAGGCGTGCTGATGGTTGGCCCTCCGGGTACCGGTAAAACCCTGCTGGCGAAAGCCATTGCGGGTGAAGCGAAGGTGCCGTTCTTTACTATTTCTGGTTCTGACTTCGTAGAAATGTTCGTGGGTGTCGGTGCATCTCGTGTGCGTGACATGTTCGAGCAGGCGAAGAAGGCAGCACCGTGCATTATCTTCATCGATGAAATCGACGCCGTAGGCCGCCAGCGTGGCGCAGGTCTGGGCGGTGGTCACGATGAACGCGAGCAGACGCTGAACCAGATGCTGGTTGAGATGGACGGCTTCGAAGGTAACGAAGGTATCATCGTTATCGCAGCGACTAACCGTCCGGATGTACTTGACCCGGCGCTGCTGCGTCCAGGCCGTTTCGACCGTCAGGTTGTGGTCGGTCTGCCGGATGTTCGCGGTCGTGAACAGATTCTGAAAGTCCACATGCGTCGCGTACCGCTGGCGCCAGATATCGACGCGGCAATCATTGCGCGCGGTACCCCGGGCTTCTCCGGTGCGGACCTGGCTAACCTGGTCAACGAAGCAGCACTGTTTGCCGCTCGCGGTAACAAGCGCGTGGTGTCCATGGTGGAGTTCGAGAAAGCGAAAGACAAGATCATGATGGGTGCGGAACGCCGCTCCATGGTGATGACGGAAGCGCAGAAAGAGTCCACAGCATACCACGAAGCAGGCCACGCGATTATCGGTCGTCTGGTGCCGGAACACGATCCGGTGCATAAGGTGACGATTATTCCTCGCGGTCGTGCACTGGGTGTTACCTTCTTCCTGCCTGAGGGTGACGCGATCAGCGCCAGCCGTCAGAAACTGGAAAGCCAGATTTCTACCCTCTACGGTGGTCGTCTGGCGGAAGAGATTATCTACGGTGTTGAACATGTTTCTACCGGTGCGTCCAACGACATTAAAGTTGCGACAAACCTGGCGCGTAACATGGTGACGCAGTGGGGCTTCTCCGACAAACTCGGTCCGCTGCTGTACGCAGAGGAAGAGGGCGAGGTCTTCTTGGGCCGTTCTGTGGCGAAAGCGAAACATATGTCCGATGAGACGGCACGTATCATCGATCAGGAAGTTAAGTCTTTGGTTGAGCGTAACTATGCACGTGCTCGCCAGATCCTGAACGACAATATGGACATCCTGCATTCGATGAAAGATGCGCTCATGAAATATGAGACCATCGATGCACCGCAGATTGACGACCTGATGGCGCGCCGCGAAGTGCGTCCGCCAGCGGGCTGGGAAGATCCAGGCGCGTCCAATAATTCTGACAATAATGGCACCCCGCGTGCGCCGCGTCCGGTTGATGAACCGCGTACGCCAAACCCGGGCAACACCATGTCAGAACAGTTGGGCGATAAGTAAGTTACTGCTGTTGAAGCATTTGTCCGTACCTCAAACCCTGGAGCTTGCTCCGGGGTTTTTCATTTCTGTTTAACCGTATAAATACCAGGGATTTCGCCATGAAATTATTCGCCCAGGACTCGCATCTCGATCTTTCACATCCTCATGTGATGGGGATCCTGAATGTTACCCCTGACTCCTTCTCTGACGGCGGCACGCATAACACGCTTATTGAGGCGGTTAAGCACGCAAATTTAATGATTAATGCAGGTGCCACCATCATTGACGTTGGCGGCGAATCGACGCGTCCGGGGGCGGCGGACGTGTCCGTGGAAGAAGAGCTGGCGCGCGTGGTGCCGGTGGTGGAAGCAATTGCACAACGCTTCGAAGTATGGATATCCGTAGACACTTCCAAACCTGAAGTGATCCGTGAAGTGGCGAAAGTGGGCGCTCACATTATCAATGATATTCGTTCACTCACCGAGCCGGGCGCGATTGAAGCGGCAGCGGAAACCGGGCTGCCCGTTTGTCTTATGCATATGCAGGGTCAGCCGAAAACGATGCAGGAAGCGCCGAAGTACGACGATGTCTTTGCCGACGTGAATCGCTTCTTTATTGAGCATATCGCGCGCTGCGAACGTGCAGGTATCCCAAAAGAGAAATTGCTGCTCGACCCGGGGTTCGGTTTCGGTAAAAATCTCTCACACAATTATGCGCTGCTTGCGCGCTTGTCGGAATTTCATCACTTTGACCTGCCGCTACTGGTGGGGATGTCGAGAAAGTCGATGATTGGTCAGTTACTGAATGTTGGGCCAGCTGAACGCCTGAGTGGGAGTTTGGCCTGCGCGGTGATTGCGGCGATGCAGGGCGCACACATTATTCGTGTCCATGACGTCAAAGAAACAGTAGAAGCCATGCGTGTGGTGGAAGCCACACTGGCAGCGAAGGAAAACAAACGCTATGAGTAATCGTAAATATTTTGGTACCGATGGTATCCGTGGGCGTGTAGGCGATGCTCCAATCACCCCTGATTTTGTTCTGAAGCTCGGCTGGGCTGCTGGCAAGGTACTGGCGCGTCATGGTTCCCGTAAGATCATTATCGGTAAAGATACCCGTATTTCAGGCTATATGCTGGAGTCTGCTCTGGAAGCCGGCCTGGCGGCGGCTGGGCTTTCTGCCTCCTTTACTGGCCCAATGCCAACGCCTGCGGTCGCATACCTGACCCGCACCTTCCGCGCCGAAGCGGGGATTGTCATCTCGGCTTCTCACAACCCGTTCTATGACAACGGCATCAAGTTCTTCTCCATCGATGGCACCAAGCTGCCGGACGAAGTGGAAGAAGCAATCGAAGCCGAAATGGAAAAAGAGATCACCTGTGTTGATTCCGCAGAGCTGGGTAAAGCGAACCGTATTGTCGATGCGGCGGGTCGTTATATCGAATTCTGTAAAGGCACCTTCCCAAATGAGCTGAGCCTGGCGCACCTTAAAATTGTGGTGGACTGTGCCAATGGCGCGACCTATCACATCGCCCCGAATGTCTTCCGCGAGCTTGGCGCGAAGGTGATTACCATTGGCTGTGAGCCGGATGGTCTGAACATTAATGAGCAGGTCGGTGCGACTGACGTTCGTGCCCTGCAGGCGCGCGTTCTGGCGGAAAAAGCCGATCTGGGCATTGCGCTTGACGGCGACGGCGACCGCGTGATCATGGTCGACCACGAAGGCAATAAAGTCGACGGGGACCAGATCCTTTACATCATCGCGCGTGAAGGCCTGCGTCAGGGTCAGCTGCGCGGCGGCGCCGTCGGTACCCTGATGAGTAACATGGGCCTGGAGCTGGCGCTGAAACAGCTCGGTATTCCGTTTGTCCGCGCGAAAGTGGGTGACCGCTATGTGCTGGAAAAACTGCAGGAGAAGGGCTGGCGTATTGGTGCGGAAAACTCGGGTCACGTGATCCTGCTCGACAAAACGACCACCGGAGACGGTATCGTGGCCGCGCTGCAGGTGGTTGCCGCGATGGCGCGCAACCACATGAGCCTGCACGATCTCTGCAGCGGAATGAAAATGTTCCCACAAATCCTGGTGAACGTGCGCTTCACTGCCGGCAAGGGCGATCCGCTGGAAAATGAGAACGTGAAAGCGGTAATGGCTGACGTTGAAGCGGCGCTGGGCAATCGTGGACGCGTGCTGCTGCGTAAGTCTGGCACCGAACCGCTGATCCGCGTCATGGTGGAAGGTGAAGACGAAGCGCAGGTCAATGAGTTTGCACACCGTATTGCGGATGCTGTAAAAGCTGCATAATCTTGCACGCTAAATGTTTAAAAAGGCGGCTTTTGTCGCCTTTGTTTTAAGCAATTAATGGCTTTTTGCTGTTTTTTTCCGCAGTTGATACAATGCGTCAAAAATGCCCTTGCGAAGGTCATTCGCTTTGGTTAGTATTCACACCCGCTTCAGTGGGAAACAAAAATCCTGCTAATTGGTCGAAGCATTGGTATGCGGCAAATCCGCAAGGAACAGGTTGATTATGTACGAAGCTCTTTTAGTTATTTTCCTTATTGTAGCCATCGCTCTCGTAGCGCTGATTATGCTGCAGCAAGGTAAAGGCGCTGATATGGGAGCCTCCTTCGGAGCAGGCGCTTCCGGTACGCTGTTTGGTTCAAGTGGTTCTGCGAACTTCATGACCCGCACAACGGCGATTCTGGCTACGCTGTTCTTCATCATCAGCCTGGTGCTTGGCAATATCAACAGCAACAAGACCAGTAAAGGAAGCGAGTGGGAAAATCTGAGCGCGCCAGCTAAAACTGAGCAAACTCAGCCAGCTGCACCGGCTAAGCCGACTAGCGATATCCCGCACTAAGTATTCTGTACCGAGGTGGTGGAATTGGTAGACACGCTACCTTGAGGTGGTAGTGCCCTAACGGGCTTGTGGGTTCGAGTCCCATCCTCGGTACCAATATTCCAGAAGAAAGACGTCGAAAGACGTCTTTTTTTTCGTCTGTACTTTTTGTTGTTCGTAGGCCCGGTCAGCACAGCGCCACCGGGCAAAATGGCGGGTGGCGCTGCGCTGACCCGCCCTACAAAAGGCCACAAAAAAGGCGTCCAGTGGACGCCTTTTACATTCACATCAGCGATTACTTCTTATCGCTGTGCTCCAGGTTTTCAACCTGCGGCAGGCCGTTACCTGAGTTTGCGGAGAGCAGGCCATTCTCAACATAGTTGAACAGCTTCTCACGGGTATCGGTGATATCCAGGTTACGCATGGTCAGCTGCCCAATACGATCGTCCGGCGAGAACACGGATTCACCTTTTTCCATGGTCAGACGCTCTGCTTTATAGGTCAGGTTGTCAGACACGGTATTCAGGATGGAGTAGTCGTTACCGCGACGCAGCTCCAGGGTAACTTCACCGGTGATCGCACTTGCTACCCAACGCTGCAGCGCATCACGCAGCATCAGCGCCTGTGGATCGAACCAGCGGCCCTGATACAGCAGTTTACCCAACTGGCGGCCATGAGAGTGATACTGCTCAATGGTGTCTTCGTTGTGAATACCAGTCAGCAGACGCTCGTAAGCGATGTGCAGCAGCGCCATTCCCGGGGCTTCATAGATGCCACGGCTCTTCGCTTCGATGATACGGTTTTCAATCTGATCGCTCATGCCCAGACCGTGACGACCGCCAATACGGTTAGCTTCCAGCATCAGCTCAACGTCATCAGAGAAGGTTTTACCGTTCAGCGCAACCGGATGGCCGCGTTCAAAACGCACGGTCACTTCTTCGGCCTGGATTTTGACATTCTCGTCCCAGAACTTCACGCCCATGATTGGGTTCACGATCTTCACGCTGGAGTTCAGGAACTCCAGGTCTTTCGCTTCGTGCGTCGCACCCAGCATATTGGAGTCGGTGGAGTAGGCTTTCTCAACGGACATTTTATAGTCAAAACCGCAGGCGATCATAAACTCGGACATCTCATGACGACCACCCAGCTCGTCGATGAAGTCGGTATCCAGCCACGGTTTGTAGATCTGCAGTTCGGCGTTGGTCAGCAGGCCATAACGATAGAAGCGTTCGATATCGTTACCTTTATAGGTGCTGCCGTCGCCCCAGATGTTCACACCGTCTTCTTTCATGGCGGCAACGAGCATAGTGCCGGTGACTGCGCGGCCCAGCGGGGTGGTGTTGAAATAGGTCAGGCCGCCGGTGGTGTTATGGAAAGCACCACACTGAATAGCCGCAATACCTTCAGCGACCAGTTGTTTACGGCAGTCAATCAGGCGCGCGTTCTCTGCACCATACTCTTTAGCGCGACGAGGAATAGCATCGTAGTCTTCCTCGTCCGGCTGACCCAGGTTCGCAGTATATGCATACGGAACCGCTCCCTTCTGGCGCATCCACAGCAGTGCAGCGCTGGTATCCAGGCCGCCTGAGAAAGCGATGCCAATACGTTGTCCTACAGGAAGATGCTTGAGAATCGTCGTCATAGAATAAAACCCTGCTTGATTGACTGATTAGAGACCGCTTTCGCTCTCTTGTGCATTTTTATGCAAAATAAGTGAGTATTCATTTAATCATCTTTTGGCGAAGACCGGAAGAGACTCATGCGTTTTTTGTAAAAATTTTGGTCTGATCGAGCTGACGGAAGTCGCCTTGACAGGTGGGGTCAACTATCAATATACTAAACGCCGATTTTACGTCCCGTCTTCGGTACCAAATCCCAGCATTATTTGCAAATTCTGTCCAAAACGCGTAGAATTTGCCACGTTTCAGGCGCGGGGTGGAGCAGCCTGGTAGCTCGTCGGGCTCATAACCCGAAGGTCGTCGGTTCAAATCCGGCCCCCGCAACCACTTTCCCATAAAGTTCTTTTTCAAATATACTGTGAAGACTTAGAGCCTTCGTAGCTGGATTTGAAAAAATTCTTTCGGAGAGTGCTCCAGGCCACAGTTGTGGCTATAGGGTTCAGTTATCTAAAGCCCCGATTTATCGGGGTTTTTTGTTATCTGACTACAGAATAACTGGGCTTTACGCCCTTTTTTTATGTCTTGGGGGTGGGCTTGTCCACATTAGAGCAAAAATTAACAGAGATGATTACTGCACCGGTCGAAGCACTGGGCTACGAACTGGTCGGCATCGAATTCGTTCGCGGCCGTACATCGACGCTGCGCATCTATATTGATAGTGAAGATGGCATCAATGTTGATGATTGTGCTGATGTTAGCCACCAGGTGAGTGCGGTTCTTGATGTTGAAGACCCGATTACCGTTGCGTACAACCTGGAAGTTTCCTCACCTGGCCTCGATCGCCCGATGTTCACGGCCGAGCACTATGTGCGCTTTACCGGTGAAGAAGTGGCTCTCGTTCTGCGTATGGCCGTACAGAACCGCCGTAAATGGCAGGGAATTATCAAAGCCGTTGATGGTGAAATGATCACGGTGACAGTCGACGGCAAAGATGAAGTGTTCGCGCTGAGTAATATCCAGAAGGCGAACCTGGTTCCCCACTTTTAACAGTCTGGATTGAGGTGAAAAGCCCGCGATGAACAAAGAAATTTTGGCTGTTGTTGAAGCCGTCTCCAACGAGAAATCACTGCCGCGTGAGAAGATTTTCGAAGCGCTGGAAAGTGCACTGGCTACAGCAACCAAGAAAAAATACGAACAAGAGATCGATGTTCGCGTAGAAATCGATCGTAAAAGCGGTGACTTCGATACATTCCGTCGTTGGGTAATCGTTGAAGAAGTGACCCAGCCGACCAAAGAGATCACGCTGGAAGCGGCACGTTTTGAAGACGAAAGTCTGAACGTGGGTGAATACGTTGAAGATCAGATTGAATCTGTTACGTTTGACCGTATCACCACCCAGACCGCTAAACAGGTTATCGTGCAGAAAGTTCGCGAAGCCGAGCGCGCGCTGGTTGTCGATCAGTTCCGCGATCAGGAAGGCGAGATCATCACTGGCGTGGTGAAGAAGGTGAACCGCGACAACATCTCCCTGGAGATCAAATCCGAAGGGTTGCCGGGTAACGCTGAAGCCGTGATCCTGCGTGAAGATATGCTGCCGCGTGAAAACTTCCGTCCAGGCGACCGTATCCGTGGTGTTCTGTACGCTGTGCGTCCAGAAGCGCGCGGTGCGCAGCTGTTCGTGACCCGTTCTAAACCAGAAATGCTGGTAGAACTGTTCCGTATCGAAGTACCGGAAATCGGCGAAGAAGTTATTGAGATTAAAGCGGCGGCTCGCGATCCGGGCTCCCGTGCGAAAATTGCGGTGAAAACCAACGACAAGCGTATCGACCCGGTCGGTGCTTGCGTCGGTATGCGCGGTGCGCGTGTTCAGGCAGTCTCTACTGAGCTGGGCGGCGAACGTATTGATATCGTTCTGTGGGATGACAACCCAGCGCAGTTCGTGATCAACGCAATGGCTCCAGCTGATGTGGCGTCTATCGTTGTTGACGAAGACAAACACACTATGGATATCGCTGTTGAAGCGGGCAACCTGGCGCAGGCAATCGGCCGTAACGGTCAGAACGTACGCCTGGCATCTCAGCTGAGCGGCTGGGAACTCAACGTTATGACCGTTGATGACCTGCAGGCTAAGCATCAGGCTGAAGCCCATGCGGCGATCGATACCTTCACCAAATACCTGGATATTGACGAAGATTTCGCCACTGTTCTGGTTGAAGAAGGTTTCTCTACGCTGGAAGAACTGGCCTATGTGCCAATGAAAGAGCTGCTGGAAATTGACGGCCTGGATGAACCAACCGTTGAAGCCCTGCGTGAACGCGCTAAAAACGCACTGACCACCCTGGCACTGGCTCAGGAAGAAAGCCTTGGCGATAAGAAGCCGGCTGATGACCTGCTGAATCTGGAAGGTCTTGATCGTGCGATTGCGTTCAAGCTGGCTGCCCGTGGTGTTTGTACGCTGGAAGATCTCGCTGAGCAAGGCGTTGATGACCTGGCTGATATCGAAGGTTTAACCGACGAGAAAGCCGGCGAGCTCATCATGGCCGCACGTAATATTTGCTGGTTCGGCGACGAAGCGTAATAAACTGTAGCAGGAAGGAACAGCATGACTGATGTAACTGTAAAATCGCTGGCTGCTGAGATTCAGACCTCCGTGGACCGCCTGGTACAGCAATTTGCTGATGCAGGGATCCCGAAGTCCGCTGATGACTCGGTGACCGCGCAAGAAAAACAAACCTTGTTAACGCACCTGAACCGCGAACACGGTTCTACGCCTGACAAGTTAACGCTGCAGCGCAAAACGCGCAGCACGTTAAACATCCCTGGTACCGGTGGCAAAAGCAAATCGGTACAAATTGAAGTCCGCAAGACGCGCACCTTTGTAAAACGTGATCCGCAAGAGGCAGAACGCCTTGCCGCGGAAGAGCAGGCACAGCGTGAAGCGGAAGAACAAGCTCAGCGTGAGGCGGAAGCAACCGCTAAACGTGAAGCAGAATTAAAAGCTGAACGTGAGGCCGCAGAAAAAGCGAAACGCGACGCAAGTGATAAAGCGAAGCGTGACGCTGCGGAAAAAGACAAAGTGAGCAATCAACAGACAGACGAAATGACAAAAACCGCCCAGGCTGAAAAAGCCCGCCGTGAAAATGAAGCTGCCGAGCTGAAGCGTAAAGCGGAAGAAGAAGCCCGCCGTAAGCTGGAAGAAGAAGCTCGCCGCGTGGCCGAAGAAGCGCGCCGTATGGCAGAAGAAAACGAGAAGAACGGTGTGAATGTCGCTGAAACGACTGAAGATACCAGCGACTATCACGTGACCACTTCTCAGCATGCGCGTCAGGCTGAAGATGACAACGACCGTGAGGTTGAAGGTGGCCGCAGCCGTACTCGCAGCACCAAAGCTGCACGCCCGGCGAAAAAAGGCAACAAGCACGCTGAATCCAAAGCTGACCGTGAAGAAGCACGCGCAGCCGTTCGCGGTGGTAAAGGCGGTAAGCGTAAAGGTTCCGCTCTGCAGCAGGGCTTCCAGAAGCCTGCTCAGGCCGTTAACCGTGACGTTGTGATTGGCGAAACCATCACCGTTGGCGATCTGGCGAACAAGATGGCCGTTAAAGGCTCTCAGGTCATCAAAGCGATGATGAAGCTGGGCGCTATGGCAACCATCAACCAGGTCATCGACCAGGAAACCGCACAGCTGGTTGCTGAAGAGATGGGCCACAAAGTTATCCTGCGTCGTGAAAACGAGCTGGAAGAAGCGGTAATGAGCGACCGTGACACAGGCGCAGCGGCTGAACCGCGTGCACCTGTTGTGACCATCATGGGTCACGTTGACCACGGTAAAACCTCTCTGCTCGACTACATTCGTTCTACGAAGGTTGCCTCTGGTGAAGCGGGTGGTATTACCCAGCACATCGGTGCTTACCACGTAGAAACAGAAAACGGCATGATCACCTTCCTGGATACCCCAGGCCACGCAGCGTTTACCTCAATGCGTGCTCGTGGTGCTCAGGCAACGGATATCGTTGTACTGGTTGTTGCTGCAGACGACGGCGTGATGCCACAGACCATCGAAGCTATTCAGCACGCGAAAGCGGCGCAGGTGCCTCTGGTTGTTGCAGTCAACAAAATCGATAAGCCAGAAGCTGATATGGACCGCGTGAAGAACGAACTGTCCCAGTACGGCGTTATGCCGGAAGAGTGGGGCGGTGAAGCGCAGTTCATCCCAGTATCTGCTAAAGCGGGTACCGGTATTGACGACCTGCTGAACGCTATCCTGCTGCAGGCTGAAGTTCTGGAGCTGAAAGCTATCCGTAACGGTATGGCGAGCGGCGCGGTGATCGAATCCTTCCTGGATAAAGGTCGTGGTCCGGTTGCTACTGTTCTGGTTCGCGAAGGCACGCTGAACAAAGGCGACATCGTTCTGTGTGGCTTCGAATACGGCCGCGTTCGTGCGATGCGTAACGAACTGGGTCAGGAAGTACTGGAAGCGGGTCCGTCCATTCCAGTTGAAATCCTGGGTCTGTCCGGTGTTCCGGCTGCCGGTGATGAAGTGACCGTGGTGCGTGACGAGAAGAAAGCGCGTGAAGTGGCACTGTATCGTCAGGGCAAATTCCGCGAAGTTAAACTGGCTCGTCAGCAGAAATCTAAACTCGAGAACATGTTTGCTAACATGACCGAGGGTGAAGTTCACGAAGTGAACGTTGTCCTGAAAGCCGACGTTCAGGGTTCTGTGGAAGCGATCTCCGACTCCTTGCTGAAACTGTCTACCGACGAAGTTAAAGTGAAGATCATCGGTTCTGGCGTAGGTGGTATCACCGAAACCGACGCCACCCTGGCTGCTGCCTCTAACGCTATCCTGGTTGGCTTCAACGTTCGTGCTGACGCCTCTGCGCGTAAAGTTATCGACGCTGAAAGTCTGGATCTGCGTTACTACTCCGTCATCTATAACCTGATTGACGAAGTGAAAGCAGCAATGAGCGGCATGCTGTCGCCAGAGCTGAAACAGCAGATCATCGGTCTGGCTGAAGTGCGTGACGTGTTCAAATCACCGAAATTCGGTGCGATCGCGGGCTGTATGGTTACCGAAGGTACCATCAAACGTCACAACCCAATCCGCGTCCTGCGTGACAACGTGGTTATCTACGAAGGTGAGCTGGAATCTCTGCGCCGCTTCAAAGATGACGTTAACGAAGTTCGTAACGGCATGGAATGTGGTATCGGCGTGAAGAACTACAACGACGTTCGCGTTGGCGATATGATCGAAGTGTTCGAGATCATCGAAATTCAGCGTACCATCGCTTAATCTTCGTCGGCTTTTGGGCCGCTACTGCGTTGGCTGCGCTCGTTCACCCCGGTCACATAGTTATCTATGCTCCCGGGGATTCACGAGCTTGCCGCCTTGTTGCAACCCAAAATCCTTAGAAGATTAACTAGCGTAGGCCGGGTAAGCGAAGCGCCACCCGGCAATAATTTCAAAAAGGGGCTTTAGCCCCTTTTTTGTCTGGAGAATTTATTATGGCGAAAGAATTTGGTCGCCCACAGCGCGTAGCGCAGGAAATGCAGAAAGAGATCGCACTCATTCTGCAACGTGAAATCAAAGACCCACGCGTTGGTATGATGACCACCGTGTCTGGCGTTGAGATGTCCCGCGATCTGGCTTATGCCAAAGTGTTCGTGACTTTCCTGAACGATCAGGACGAAGCCGCGGTGAAAAACGGCATTAAAGCGCTGCAGGAAGCCTCTGGTTTCATCCGCTCTCTGCTCGGCAAAGCGATGCGCCTGCGTATCGTGCCTGAACTGACCTTCTTCTACGACAACTCGCTGGTCGAAGGTATGCGCATGTCCAACCTGGTGACCAGCGTGGTTAAACATGACGATGAGCGTCGTGTTAACCCGGCGGACGACAGCAAGGAGGACTGATGAGTCGTCCTCGTCGTCGCGGTCGCGACGTGCATGGCGTACTGCTGCTGGATAAACCGCAGGGCGCATCCAGCAACGACGTGCTGCAAAAAGTTAAGCGTATTTTTAACGCCAACCGTGCGGGCCACACCGGCGCGCTCGATCCGCTGGCAACCGGTATGCTGCCGGTCTGTCTGGGAGAGGCAACAAAGTTTTCCCAGTACCTGCTCGACTCCGATAAGCGTTATCGCGTCATTGCTAAACTGGGCCAGCGCACGGATACCTCCGATGCGGATGGCCAGGTGGTGGAAGAACGCCCGGTGACGTTCAGCCCTGAACAGCTTGATGCGGCGCTGGAGAGCTTCCGCGGGGACACGATGCAGGTGCCGTCGATGTATTCGGCGCTGAAATATCAGGGCAAAAAACTCTACGAATATGCGCGTCAGGGCATTGAAGTCCCGCGTGAAGCCCGCCCGATAACCGTGTATGAGCTGCTCTTTATTCGCCACGAGGGTGACGAGCTGGAGCTGGAAGTTCACTGTTCTAAAGGGACGTATATTCGCACCATTATCGACGACCTCGGGGAAAAGCTGGGCTGCGGCGCGCATGTGATTTACCTGCGCCGACTGGCGGTGAGCAAGTACCCGGTCGAGCGGATGGTGACCCTGGAACAGCTGCGCGAGCTGGTTGAACAGGCGGAATCGCAGGGGATTGCATCGGCAGATTTGCTCGATCCCTTGCTGATGCCGATGGACAGTCCGGCAGCAGACTTTCCGGTGGTTAATCTTCCTTTAACATCGTCCGTTTACTTTAAGAACGGCAATCCGGTTCGTACGACGGAAGCGCCGCTGGAAGGGCTGGTCCGCGTCACCGAAGGTGACGAAGGTAAGTTCATCGGGATGGGCGAAATGGATGGCGAAGGGCGCGTTGCGCCGCGTCGTCTGGTCGTCGAATATCCGGTCGAAGCGTGATGGCGATAACGGCTCACCTTGCGATAAGCAGGGGAGACGAGTAGAATATCGCCGCTTAACGCCTGGTAAATTGTTTAACAATCTGCGGGGCGTACATTGGATTGCTGAATTAGAGATCGGCATCCTTACATTCTTTATACTTTGGAGTTTGAAAATGTCTCTAAGCGTTGAAGCTAAAGCTAAAATCGTTTCTGAGTTTGGTCGTGGTACTAACGACAGCGGTTCTACCGAAGTTCAGGTTGCACTGCTGACTGCACAGATTAACCACCTGCAGGGTCACTTTGCAGAGCACAAAAAAGATCACCACAGCCGTCGTGGTCTGCTGCGTATGGTTTCTCAGCGTCGTAAACTGCTCGACTACCTGAAACGTAAAGATGTTGCACGCTACACCGCGCTGATCGAGCGTCTGGGTCTGCGTCGCTAAGTCTTGCGAGTTTCAGAAAAGGGGGCCTGATGGCCCCTTTTTTCAACCAGACGGCAGCAATTCACTGGAAACTATTGTATTGTTGCTATAAATGATCTTCATTGCAGAGGTTCGCGCGGCTAATGAGAGGCTTCACCCATGGGGGTGTTGGTTGTCATTAGTCGCGAGGATGCGAAGAAGGTCGGGTTAAATCGACAGCACACCGGTGGTGTGCTGTCAAACATTTAAGAAAGGACAGAACTTTGCTGAATCCGATCGTTCGTAAATTCCAGTATGGTCAACATACCGTCACGCTGGAAACCGGCATGATGGCACGTCAGGCTACTGCTGCCGTTATGGTAAGCATGGATGACACTGCGGTATTCGTTACCGTAGTTGGCCAGAAAAAAGCTAAACCAGGTCAGGACTTCTTCCCGCTGACCGTTAACTACCAGGAGCGTACCTACGCTGCCGGTAAAATCCCGGGTGGTTTCTTCCGTCGTGAAGGCCGTCCAAGCGAAGGCGAAACCCTGATCGCGCGTCTGATTGACCGCCCGGTTCGTCCGCTGTTCCCGGAAGGCTTCGTTAACGAAGTGCAGGTTATTGCGACCGTTGTTTCCGTTAACCCACAGGTTAACCCGGACATCGTGGCGATGATCGGTGCCTCTGCTGCCCTGTCACTGTCTGGTATTCCATTCAATGGCCCAATCGGTGCAGCGCGCGTTGGCTACATCAACGACCAGTATGTGCTGAACCCAACCCAGGAAGAGCTGAAAGAAAGTAAGCTGGACCTGGTTGTTGCGGGTACTGAAGCCGCTGTGCTGATGGTTGAATCCGAAGCTGAACTCCTTAGCGAAGACCAGATGCTGGGCGCTGTGGTCTTTGGCCACGATCAGCAGCAGGTTGTTATCCAGAACATCAACGACCTGGTGAAAGAAGCCGGTAAACCACGTTGGGACTGGCAGCCAGAAGCGGTAAACGACGCGCTGAACGCACGCGTTGCTGCACTGGCAGAATCTCGCCTGAGCGATGCATACCGTATCACTGACAAACAAGAGCGTTATGCTCAGGTTGACGTGATCAAGTCTGAAACTATCGCGACGCTGGTTGCTGAAGACGAAGCGCTGGATGCTAACGAGCTGAGCGAAATTCTGCACGCAATCGAGAAAAACGTTGTTCGTAGCCGCGTTCTGGCAGGCGAGCCGCGTATCGATGGCCGTGAAAAAGACATGATCCGTGGTCTGGATGTGCGCACTGGCGTACTGCCACGTACTCACGGTTCTGCACTGTTCACCCGTGGCGAAACGCAGGCGCTGGTTACTGCAACGCTGGGTACCGCGCGTGATGCACAGAACATCGACGAACTGATGGGCGAGCGTACTGACAGCTTCCTGTTCCACTATAACTTCCCTCCGTACTCCGTAGGTGAAACCGGTATGGTAGGTTCGCCTAAGCGTCGTGAAATTGGTCACGGTCGTCTGGCGAAGCGCGGCGTGCTGGCAGTGATGCCAGAAGCGGATAAATTCCCGTACACCGTTCGTGTGGTTTCTGAAATCACCGAATCCAACGGTTCTTCTTCCATGGCTTCCGTGTGTGGCGCATCTCTGGCGCTGATGGATGCAGGCGTGCCGATCAAAGCCGCTGTTGCGGGTATCGCAATGGGCCTGGTGAAAGAAGGCGACAACTATGTTGTTCTGTCTGACATTCTGGGCGACGAAGACCACCTGGGCGATATGGACTTCAAAGTGGCGGGTTCCCGCGACGGTATCTCTGCTCTGCAGATGGATATCAAAATTGAAGGTATCACCAAAGAGATCATGCAGGTTGCTCTGAACCAGGCTAAAGGTGCGCGTCTGCACATCCTGGGCGTGATGGAACAGGCGATTAATGCGCCACGCGGCGACATTTCCCAGTTCGCACCGCGTATCCACACCATCAAGATCAATCCAGACAAGATCAAAGATGTTATCGGTAAGGGCGGTTCCGTCATCCGTGCGCTGACCGAAGAGACTGGCACCACTATCGAAATCGAAGATGACGGTACTGTGAAAATCGCAGCAACCGACGGCGAGAAAGCGAAATTCGCCATTCGTCGCATCGAAGAAATCACTGCAGAAATCGAAGTGGGCCGCGTCTACGCAGGTAAAGTGACCCGTATCGTTGACTTTGGCGCGTTCGTTGCCATCGGTGGCGGTAAAGAAGGTCTGGTCCACATCTCTCAGATCGCTGATAAGCGTGTTGAGAAAGTGACTGATTACCTGCAGATGGGTCAGGAAGTACCGGTTAAAGTTCTGGAAGTTGATCGCCAGGGCCGCATCCGTCTGAGCATTAAAGAAGCAACCGAGCAGTCTCAGCCAGCTGCTGCGCCAGAAGCACAGGCAGCAGAACAGCAAGGCGAGTAAGTTGCAATTTGCCCTCCGCTTTGCGGAGGGCCTATTATCAGGCAGGACGCCTTGTTAAGCCGCCGGGGGACAGGACGTTCATCCAATTGTTGTCTTCGGGAGTGGGAAATGAAGCCTTTTTTGCGCTGGTGTTTCGTTGCGACAGCTTTAACGCTGGCAGGATGCAGCAACTCTGCCTGGCGTAAGAGCGAAGTCCTCGCAGTGCCATTGCAACCGACTTTGCAGCAGGAAGTGATCCTGGCACGCATGGAACAAATACTTGCCAGTCGGGCTTTAACCGATGACGAACGCGCACAGCTTTTATATGAGCGCGGAGTGTTGTATGATAGTCTCGGTCTGAGGGCATTAGCGCGAAATGATTTTTCACAAGCGCTGGCTATCCGACCTGATATGCCTGAAGTATTCAATTACTTAGGCATTTATTTAACGCAGGCAGGCAATTTTGATGCTGCCTATGAAGCGTTTGATTCTGTACTTGAGCTTGATCCAACTTACAACTACGCGCACTTGAATCGCGGTATCGCCTTGTATTACGGCGGTCGTGATAAGTTAGCGCAAGATGATCTGCTGGCGTTTTATCAAGACGATCCTAATGATCCTTTCCGTAGCCTGTGGCTTTACATCGTTGAGCAGAAGCTCGATGAGAAGCAGGCAAAAGAGGCACTGAAACAGCGCTTCGATAAATCGGACAAGGAACAGTGGGGATGGAACATTGTCGAGTTCTACCTGGGCAACATTAGCGAAGCAACGCTGATGGAACGCCTCAAGGCGGACGCAACGGATAACACCTCGCTCGCTGAGCATCTCAGTGAAACCAACTTCTATTTAGGTAAGTACTACCTAAGTCTGGGGGATATGGACAGCGCTACGGCACTGTTCAAATTAGCGGTTGCTAACAACGTACACAACTTCGTTGAGCACCGTTATGCATTGTTGGAATTATCGCTCTTGGGCCAGGAGCAAGACGACCTGGCAGAATCGGACCAGCAATAGCTGACGACATAGACATCAGCCCGTAATCTTTTGATTGCCATCATCTTAACTGGTGAGGGCGTTGTTGTTCGTCAATACACCTACTTTGAGCCGGTTCACACTTTTCAATGAAAATTGCTAATCATTTTCACGATGAGCTAAGTAGACTGGCCGCCATTAATATCGAGGCACTTGTACTACATGGCTGAATTCGAAACCACTTTTGCAGATCTGGGCCTGAAGGCTCCTATCCTTGAAGCCCTTAACGATCTGGGTTACGAAAAACCATCTCCGATCCAGGCTGAGTGTATCCCACACCTGCTCTCTGGTCGTGACGTGCTGGGCATGGCCCAGACTGGTAGCGGTAAAACTGCAGCATTCTCGCTGCCGCTGCTGAACAACATTGATCCGGACCTGCGTGCACCGCAGATCCTCGTCCTGGCTCCAACCCGTGAACTGGCTGTTCAGGTTGCAGAAGCAATGACGGAATTCTCTAAACATATGCGCGGCGTAAACGTGGTAGCCCTGTACGGCGGCCAGCGTTATGACGTGCAGTTACGCGCCCTGCGCCAGGGTCCACAGATTGTTGTCGGTACGCCGGGCCGTCTGCTGGATCACCTGAAGCGCGGTACTCTGGACCTCTCTAAACTGAGCGGCCTGGTACTGGATGAAGCAGATGAAATGCTGCGTATGGGCTTCATCGAAGACGTCGAAACCATCATGGCGCAGATCCCAGACGGTCATCAGACTGCGCTGTTCTCTGCCACCATGCCAGAAGCAATTCGTCGTATCACCAAACGCTTCATGAAAGATCCTCAGGAAGTGCGCATTCAGTCAAGCGTAACCACTCGCCCGGACATCAGCCAGAGCTACTGGTCTGTGTACGGCATGCGTAAAAACGAAGCGCTGGTACGTTTCCTGGAAGCGGAAGATTTTGATGCGGCGATTATCTTCGTTCGTACCAAAAACGCGACCCTGGAAGTGGCTGAAGCGCTGGAGCGCAGCGGTTACAACAGCGCAGCGCTGAACGGCGACATGAACCAGGCTCTGCGTGAGCAGACTCTGGAGCGTCTGAAAGACGGTCGTCTGGATATCCTGATTGCAACCGACGTGGCAGCACGCGGCCTGGACGTTGAGCGTATCAGCCTGGTTGTTAACTACGACATCCCGATGGACTCCGAGTCTTACGTTCACCGTATCGGTCGTACCGGTCGTGCGGGTCGTGCAGGCCGTGCGCTGCTGTTCGTTGAGAACCGCGAGCGTCGTCTGCTGCGTAACATTGAACGCACCATGAAGCTGACCATTCCAGAAGCTGACCTGCCAAACGCAGATCTGCTGGGCAAACGCCGTCTGGAAAAATTCGCCGCGAAAGTACAGCAGCAGCTGGAAAGCAGCGATCTGGATCAGTACCGTGCGCTGCTGTCGCAGATTCAGCCTACCGCTGAAGGCGAAGAGCTGGACATGGAAACCCTGGCTGCAGCACTGCTGAAAATGGCTCAGGGCGAACGTAGCCTGATCGTGCCACCAGATGCACCGATGCGTCCTAAGCGTGAGTTCCGTGACCGTGACGATCGCTTCGAACGTCGTGCTGACCGTAACGATCGTGGCCCACGTGGTGACCGTCCAGAGCGTGGTGGTGAAGACCGTCCACGTCGTGAACGTCGTGACGCGGGTGACATGGAACTGTACCGCATTGAAGTGGGCCGTGATGATGGCGTTGAAGTTCGTCACATCGTTGGCGCGATCGCTAACGAAGGCGACATCAGCAGCCGTTACATTGGTAACATCAAGCTGTTCGCTTCCCACTCTACCATCGAACTGCCAAAAGGCATGCCGGGTGAAGTACTGCAGCACTTTACGCGTACCCGCATCCTGAACAAGCCGATGAACATGCAGCTGATGGGTGATGCACAGCCACGCCCTGACCGCGGCGGTGAACGTCGTGGCGGTGGTCGCAGCTTCGGTGGCGAACGTCGTGAAGGCGGTCGCAGCGAAGGTCGCGGTGGTGAAGGTCGTCGTTTCTCCGGCGAGCGCCGCGAAAACCGTGGCCCACGTCGTGAAGAAGGCACCAGCCGTCGCCGTGACGCGTAAGCCTTACGTAACTGACGTAAAGTAAAATATACAGCCCCGATACATGCTATCGGGGCTTTTTTTATTCCTTTTGTACTCTTGTACTGGTACAGTGCGTCACATTAAAATGCAGAACCACATTTTTGACTGGAGATAAGGCTGTATGGCGACACTAACCACCACCCAAACGTCACCTTCGCTGCTTGGCGGCGTGGTGATCATCGGCGGAACCATAATTGGTGCCGGGATGTTTTCCCTGCCCGTGGTCATGTCCGGTGCGTGGTTCTTCTGGTCGCTGGCCGCGCTGGTCTTTACCTGGTTCTGCATGCTCCATTCCGGGCTGATGATCCTCGAAGCCAACCTGAACTACCGCATTGGCTCCAGCTTCGACACCATCACCAAAGATCTGCTGGGCAAAGGCTGGAACCTGGTGAATGGCCTCTCCATCGCGTTTGTGCTCTATATCCTGACCTATGCGTATATTTCGGCGAGCGGCTCGATTCTGCATCACACCTTCTCGGAGATGTCGCTGAACGTTCCGGCGCGTCTGGCGGGATTGTGCTTTGCGCTGGGCGTGGCGTTTATCGTCTGGATGAGTACCAAAGCGGTGAGCCGGATGACGGCCATCGTACTGGGTGCAAAGGTTATCACCTTCTTCCTGACGTTCGGCAGCCTGCTGGGGCACGTAACGCCGGCAACGCTGTTTAACGTCGCCGAAGTGAATACTTCCTACACGCCGTATTTGCTGATGACGCTGCCGTTCTGCCTGGCGTCGTTTGGCTACCACGGCAACGTGCCGAGCCTGATGAAGTACTACGGCAAAGATCCGCGCACCATTGTGAAGTGTCTGGTCTACGGTACGCTGCTGGCGCTGGGGCTGTACGTCATCTGGCTGCTTGGGACAATGGGCAACATCCCGCGCCCGGAATTTATCGGCATTGCGCAGAAGGGCGGGAATATCGATGTGCTGGTGCAGGCGCTGAGCGGCGTGTTGAACAGCCGCAGTCTGGATCTGCTGCTGGTGGTGTTCTCCAACTTTGCGGTAGCGAGCTCTTTCCTCGGGGTGACGCTGGGCCTGTTTGACTATCTGGCGGATCTGTTTGGCTTTGATGATTCTGCGATGGGGCGCTTCAAAACCGCGCTGCTGACCTTCCTGCCACCGATTGTGGGTGGCCTGCTGTGGCCGAACGGTTTCCTGTACGCCATCGGCTATGCCGGACTGGCGGCGACCATCTGGGCGGCAATTGTGCCGGCGCTGCTGGCCCGTAAATCACGTAAACGCTTCGGCAGCCCCAAATTCCGCGTCTGGGGCGGCAAGCCGATGATTGCACTGATACTGGTGTTTGGTGTTGGTAACGCGCTGGTCCACGTGCTGTCGAGTTTTAACCTGTTGCCTGTTTACCATTAAACCGTGCGGCCTGATCCCCTCACCCTGCCCCTCTCCCGAAGGGAGAGGGAGAAAACCGTAGGCCGGATAAGGTGAAGCCGCCATCCGGCAAAAAAACTACCCCACCAACTCCTCTTTCACCTGCATCGCCAGCTCAAACGAGTGCAAACGCGCCTGGTGATCGAAAATCTGGCCGTTAACCATAATCTCATCGGCCTGCGTCTCGCGCAGCACCGCTTCAAGCCCGTGACGCACCTTCGCTTTATCACCCACCAGCGACATGCTCAGCGCCTGTTGAACGCCATACTGCTCGGAGGCTGACCACAGCTGGTGCATATTCTCCACCGGCGGCGGAAGCTGGCCCGTTTCACCGCGACGCAGCTTCACAAACGCCTGCTGCATGGAAGTAAACAGGAATTCCGCATCGCGATTGCTATCAGCAGCAATGATGTTGATACACACCATCGCGTACGGTTTCTCCAGCCGTTCGGAGGGTTTGAAGTTCGTGCGGTAGAGATGCAGCGCCTGATGCAGCATATCCGGTGCGAAGTGTGAGGCGAACGCGAACGGCAGCCCCAGCTGTGCGGCGAGCTGGGCGCTATACAGGCTTGATCCCAACAACCAAACCGGGATCTTCTCACCGTAGCCCGGCACCGGGCGCACGTGCGGGTTAGGATCGCGCGCGTCGAACCAGTCCACCAGCTCGGCCACGTCGCGCGGGAAGTTATCGATATCGCCGCTCATATGGCGGCGCAGGGCGCGCATGGTTGGCTGATCGCTGCCCGGCGCACGACCAAGCCCTAAATCTATACGGCCTGGATAGAGCGTATTCAGCGTGCCAAACTGCTCGGCAATCACCAGCGGGGCGTGGTTCGGCAGCATCACGCCGCCGGAGCCCAGGTGCAGGGTAGTGGTATTTGCCGCCAGATAGCCGATCAGAACCGAGGTCGCGGCGCTGGCGATGCCCACCATGTTGTGGTGCTCGGCCAGCCAGTAGCGGTAATAGCCGCGCTTTTCAGCCAGACGTGCAAGATCCAGAGAGTGGGAAAAGGCCTCTCTTGCCGAGGAGCCTTGTGGGATCGGCGCCAGATCCAGCACCGAAAACGGAATGGTTTTGTCGGTCATAACAGCTCACTTTGTCGACGGTGAATCTTTAATATTGCATTAAAAAATCATAACCGTTGTTAACAAAGTGAGCCTTTTTTATGCCTGTAGCTCCAGCCCGGCGAGACGTTTCCAGTAGCCGTTGCAGTCGCTGTTAGCCTGCAGCGGCAGCGGAGCGGCGCCGTTTTCATTGGCGCGGAAGGCGTCCAGCATCGCGAACACGCCGGTATCCAGCGGCGACAAACGCACCATATCCACCAGCCCGTCCATCGACGCCAGCTCGTTGCCGAGGTTATAGACATAGCCGCTCATGGTCTGTATGCCGTTCAGGACAAACACCTGCTGGTTTTCCTGCGACAGCATGCTGCGCCCGTTCGGGTACTTGATGCAGCAGGTTTCGCATTCGTCTTTCGGGCGGTCTTCCGAGCGTGCGGTAAAGCAGCGGGCGGAGTAGGCCAGCGGCAGATGCCCGTAGCTCAGCACTTCCACTTCAAACTGATTGCGAATACCCAGCTCGTCGCACTGATTCAGCAGGTTTGCCAGCCAGTCGCGGGAGAGTTCAACCGGCATGCACCAGCGCATCATCCCCTGCTTAAGCAGCAGGCGCAGGGTCACGGCGTTATAGCAGTTCAGGGCATGGCCCGCGACAAACGGCAGTTTGCGTTCAGCGCACATGTTCACCACACCGAGATCGCTCGCTTCCAGCAGGAATTCGCCGTTCTCCACGTAGCGTTTTAGCTCGCCCAGTTCGGAAGAGGCCTGAACCAGCGCGAGCGTCGAAAGCACCACCTGCTTGCCGCTTCCGGCGAGGGTTTTCGCCATATCCAGCCAGTCGCCTACTTTGGTGGCGCGGCGCTTGCTGCATACCGCTTCGCCGAGGTAAATCACATCGGCGCTGCTGGCGGCGGCCTGTTGGTAAAAATCTTCCAGCGTCTCTTTTGGCCAGTAGTAGAGCACCGGCCCTAATGAATATTTCATGATTATCTCACTGCCATTTACGGTGATACGCGCCCAGCGTGGTTTGCGTGCCTTCGGACATCGACCCAAGCGTCTCCATCCACGCCGGCTGCGGGGCGTAGTTCTGCGGATCCGCCATGCAGCGGTCAATGGCCTGACGCCAGACTTTCGCTACCTGGCTCACGTAGGCCGGGCTGCGCTGACGACCTTCGATTTTCACCGAGGCAATATTGGCCGCCAGCAGTTCCGGCAGCAGCTCCAGCGTGTTGAGGCTGGTGGGCTCTTCCAGCGCGTGGTAGCGCTCGCCGTCGACCAGATAGCGGCCTTTACACAGGGTTGGATAACCGGCGTTTTCACCGTCCTGATAGCGGTCGATCAGCACCTCATTCAGGCGAGATTCCAGCCCCTGCGGCGTTTGCTGCCAGCGGACAAAGCGGGCAGGGGAGCAGGCTCCGACGGTATTAGGCGATTCCCCGGTTAAATAAGAGGAGAGGTAGCACCGGCCTTCGGCCATGATGCACAGGCTGCCGAAGGCGAAAACTTCCAGCGGCACTGGCGTGACGCGCGCGAGTTGCTTAACCTGATGAATAGAGAGAACGCGCGGCAGCACCACGCGGGCCACGTCAAAGTGTTGATGATAAAAACGTACGGCCTCTTCGTTGGTGGCGGATGCCTGAACAGAGACGTGGCGCTCAATATGGGGATAGCGTTCTGACGCATACTCAAGCATGGCGAGATCGGCCAGGATCAGCGCATCGGCCCCCAGCTGTGCTGCCATATCCACCGCGCGCTGCCAGCGGGCGTAGCCGTCAGGATGGGCAAAGGTGTTGATGGCGATATGCAGTTTGCGGCGGTGCTGGTGAACGAAGTTAACGGCTTCCTGAAGCTTTTTCTCCGTAAAGTTGAGGCCAGCAAAATGGCGGGCGTTGGTATCATCCTTCAGCCCGATATAGACCGCATCGGCCCCATTTTCGATGGCCGCCTTAAGCGCCGGAAGGTTTCCGGCAGGGCAGAGCAGCTCCATAATTTATCCTGATGTAGTCGATCGCAAAATTGTTAACGAGCTGGGATTTTAATTAACCCATACGCGACAATTTTTGATTTAAGGCAGCTAATGGCGTATTGATGACACCAATAATGAGGTACCCCGGAGGACGGTTTGTTGATTTACGCCGCTATGTTGTCCTTCGGATATGGCAAAATAGCAGGACTATAGATATCAGGGAGTAAAGCTCGTGCTGGATAAACTGCGTTCACGTCTCGTACAATTTGGTCCATCAATGCTGAGCGTGCCGGTAAAGCTGGCGCCGTTCGCGCTTAAACGCCAGGTGCTGGAGCAGGTCCTGACCTGGCAGTTTCGTCAGGCGCTGCAGGATGGCGAGCTGGAATTCCTGGAAGGCCGCTGGTTAAGCATTGAGGTGCGCGACATCGGGCTGCGCTGGTTTACCTCCGTTGAGAATGACCAGCTGATCGTACGTGAATCCGCCGACGCGGATGTGAGCTTTAGCGCCAACGCCAGCGATCTGCTGATGATCGCCGCGCGCAAGCAAGACCCGGACACGCTCTTCTTCCAGCGCCGTCTGGTGATTGAAGGCGATACGGAGCTTGGCCTGTACGTTAAGAATTTAATGGATGCCATTGAGCTGGAGCAGATGCCGAAAGCGCTGCGCGTGATGTTAATGCAAATGGCAGATTTCGTTGAGGCCGGGCTGAAAACCCCGCCGGACGGTAAATACACTTCAGTAGGTGAGCCATGCTGATTCGAGTCGAAATTGGGATTGATGCACCGGGGATCGATGCGCTGCTGCGCCGCGCCTTTGAGAGCGATGCCGAAGCCCAACTGGTCCACGATCTTCGCGAAGACGGCCTGATAACGCTGGGGCTGGTTGCCACCGATGACGAAGGTCAGGTGGTGGGCTATGTTGCCTTCAGTCCGGTAACCGTTCAGGGCGAAGAGCTCCAGTGGGTAGGAATGGCGCCACTGGCGGTGGATGAAAGCTATCGCGGGCAGGGACTGGCGCGCCAGCTGGTCTATGAAGGGCTGGATTCGCTCAATGAGTTCGGTTATGCGGCCGTTGTCACGCTGGGCGATCCGGCGTTCTATGGACGTTTAGGCTTTGAGCAGGCCGCCCATTACGATCTCCGCTGCCGCTGGCCGGGGACGGAATCCGCCTTCCAGGTGCATCGTCTGGCGGACGACGCGCTAAACGGCGTGAATGGTCTGGTAGAGTACCACGACCATTTCAATCGCTTTTAATCAGGCTCTCGCGTAGCGCCTCAAAGGAGCCGTCTCCGGTCACGAGGCGCTCTTTCTGGCGCTTCGTCAGCTGCTTGATTCGGTATTCCAGCCTGAGCGCCAGCGATCTGTCGCCCACGGCGGCTGAAAATGCCAGCTGCAGTTCCCCTTTTCCCCGCAGCGCCTTCGCCCCTTTCCCCGTTTGATGCTGTAAAAAACGCCGCGCCACATCGGTGGTGATCCCGGTGTAGAGAGCGTTATCAGCGGTTCGGACAAGATAGAGAAACCAGCACACGGTAAACGGATTCAGTATGTTAAGGTGAACGCACCATAGCATGAGAGAGAACGAAAATGGAAACACTGGCCGCCATTAACCGCTGGCTGGCGAAGCAGCATGTCGTCACCTGGTGCGTGTACAGCGAGGGTGAGATGTGGTGTGCAAACGCGTTTTACTACTACGATCCCGAGCGCGTCGCGTTTTACGTCATGAGCGAAGACAAAACGCGTCATGCGCAGATGACCGGCCAGCAGGCAAAGGTGGCGGGCACGGTGAATGGCCAGCCTAAAACGGTCGCGCTGATCCGTGGGGTGCAGTTTAAAGGGGAAATTCGTCGTCTGGACGGAGAAGAGAGCGACGCGCGTCGTAAGCACTACACGCGCCGCTTTCCAGTTGCCGCTGCGCTAAAAGCCCCGGTGTGGGAAATCCGCCTCGATGAGCTGAAATTTACCGACAACACCCTGGGCTTTGGCAAGAAGCTGCACTGGTTACGCGCCGAGCAGGCGTAGCGCTTCGCGGTTAAACGCCGGGAGATCGTCCGGGGTCCGGCTGGTGATCAGCTGATCTTTGTCGTTGACCACTTCCTGATCGTAAAACTCGGCCCCCGCGTTTTTCAGATCGATAACGATCGGCTTCACGGCCGTGAGCTTACGCCCGCGGACAACCTCCGCGCTGATCAGCAGCTGCGGGCCGTGACAGATGGCAAAGACCGGTTTGCCGGTAGAGACAAAGTCCCGGGTGAAGGTCACGAAACGCTCGTCCCCGCGCAGGGAATCCGGCGAATGGCCGCCCGGTAACAGTAGGGCGTCAAAATCGGAGGGGCTAACGTTATCGATACTCGCGTCGATGGTCACGCTGGCCTCGCCCTTATGGCCCTTCACCGTTTTACCCGCTTCTTTCTCAATGGTGATGACCTCATGTCCCGCCTTGCGGAACGCCTCTGCGGGAGAGGTGAATTCTGAATCTTCAAACTCGTCGGTAATCAAGACTGCGATTTTCTTGCCCATGCTTCCTCCGTTGTTTTGGCTTCAGACTGATTTTTCTCCGCTTGTGGTAAATACTTACCTGTAACAGACTTTTAAGTGTGGTCGACCACGGCGAGTTCGCAAACGGACAATTCTGTAAAGGGGATACGATGAGTCAGGTACTGATTACGGGCGCCACCGGGCTGGTGGGGGATCATCTGCTGCGGTTGCTGATTCAGGATCGCCGCGTGAACTACATTGCAGCGCCTACGCGTCGGCCGCTGGCGGACGTCTCCGGCGTATTTAACCCGCACGATCCGCTGCTGACGGACGCGCTGGCGCAGGTCCTGGATCCCATTGATATCGCCTTTTGTTGTCTCGGCACGACCCGGCGCGAGGCGGGCAGTAAAGAGGCGTTTGTGCATGCCGACTACACGCTGGTGGTGGATACGGCACTCACGGCCAAAAGGCTGGGGGCCAGGCATTTTCTGGTGGTCAGCTCGCTCGGCGCCAGTGCCGGCTCGCCCTTTTTCTACAACAAAGTGAAGGGCAAAATGGAAGAGGCGCTGATTGCCCAGAAGTGGGAGCACCTGACGATTGTTCGTCCCTCCATGCTGCTGGGACACCGCGACGAACGGCGTTTTAACGAGTCAATTTTCGCTCCGCTGTTCCGCATCCTTCCCGGAAACTGGAAATCCGTTGAGGCGCGGGACGTGGCGCGCGCGATGCTGAAAGAGGCGCTTTCCCCTTCGAAGGAAGGGGTCAACATTATCCCTTCGGCAAAACTGCGTGAAATCGCCCAGGACGAGGCGTAAACTCCCCCGGCTAATAACCTAATACTCTCCGGGGAATGCTATGACTGGTCAGTCTTCATCTCAGGCGGCAACACCTGTTCAATGGTGGAAGCCCGCACTTTTCTTTCTCGTGGTCATTATTGGCCTCTGGTATGTGAAGTGGCAGCCTTACTACGGTAAAGCCTTCACGGCTGCCGAAACGCACAGCATCGGAAAATCTATTCTTGCTCAGGCTAATGCCAGCCCGCTGCAGGCGGCGTGGGATTACGCCATGGTCTACTTCCTTGCCGTCTGGAAAGCCGCTGTGTTAGGCGTCATTCTGGGGTCGCTGATTCAGGTGCTTATTCCGCGTAACTGGCTGGTGAAAACCCTCGGGCAGCCGCGCTTTCAGGGCACGCTGCTGGGGACGATTTTCTCCCTGCCGGGCATGATGTGTTCCTGCTGCGCCGCGCCTGTGGCGGCAGGGATGCGCCGCCAGCGCGTGTCGATGGGCGGCGCGCTGGCGTTCTGGATGGGCAACCCGCTGCTCAACCCGGCGACGCTGGTATTTATGGGCTTTGTGCTGGGCTGGCATTTCGCGTTCATCCGTCTGGGTGCCGGGCTGCTGACCGTGCTGGTCGTCGCGACGCTGGTGCAAAAATGGGTGAAGGATACTGACGCAGAACCCGCCTCAGTTGAGCTGGACGTCAGCGAGCCGCAGGGCGGTTTCTTCACACGCTGGGGTAAGGCGCTATGGCAGCTTTTCTGGAGCACCATCCCGGTCTATATCCTGGCGGTACTGGTGCTGGGGGCGGCGCGCGTCTGGCTGTTCCCGCATGCGGATGGCGCTATCGACAACACGCTGATGTGGGTGATTGCGATGGCCGTTGCAGGCTGCCTGTTCGTTATCCCGACGGCTGCTGAAATTCCGATTGTTCAGACCATGATGCTGGCCGGCATGGGCACCGCGCCTGCGCTGGCGCTGCTTATTACTCTGCCTGCGATCAGTCTGCCGTCGCTCATTATGCTGCGTAAATCATTCCCGGCGAAAGCGCTGTGGCTCACCGCAGGGCTGGTGGCGTTGAGCGGGGTGATTGTGGGGAGTGTTGCGTTGCTGTAAAAAAAAGCCCGGTAGCGCTGGCGCTTACCGGGCCTGTAGTCAGGTGTGGCTTACTTGATGTAAGTAAACGCGGTGGTGACGTGCTTCACGCCGCTCACACGGCTGGCGATATCAGCCGCCGCTTTCCCTTCACGCTCGGTCACCAGACCCAGCAGGAATACTTCACCGTTTTCAGTCGTCACCTTCACGTTGGAGGATTTCACCTGGTCCGAGCCCAGCAGCTGGGAACGCACTTTGGTGGTGATCCAGGTATCGGATGAGGCATCACCTAAACCAATTGGTTTGCCCTGGCGCACTTCGTTAAACACCTCTGTGGTACCTTCTACGCCCATCGCAATTTGCTTCGCACGAGAGGCGAGTTCCATATTCGGCGCCTGGCCTGCCAGCAGCACTTTGCCCTGATAAGCCGTCACGTTGATACGCGCTTCTTTCTTGATTTGTTCGTCTTTCGACAGCGCACTGTTGACGCGCAGCTCCAGCGTACCGTCATCCACCTGTGTACCCACAGTGCGCGGATCGGTTGCCGCTTTGGTGCCTACCGCGGCGGTACCCACAACGGCCGCAGCGATACATCCCTGAAGCAGTAATGCAGACATAAGGACTGCGAGGGTCGATAAAGCCTTCATAAGAACTCCTTAATCATCCTGGTGAGGGAAAAGCGTGTTATCGATCAAATCACATAAGCAGTTCACCGTGAGCATATGCATCTCCTGAATACGCGCGCTTCGGTGAGACGGAATGCGAATTTCCACATCCTGCGGCCCAAGCAGACCCGCCAGCTCGCCACCGTCATAGCCGGTTAAGGCCACGATAGTCATGTCGCGGGTAACGGCGGCTTCAACGGCTTTGACAATATCCCGGCTGTTGCCGCGCGTGGAGATTGCCAGCAGCACATCTCCGGCATGACCCAGGGCTCGCACCTGCTTTGCGTAAATTTCGTCATGCAGACGATCGTTAGCAATCGCTGTTAAGACCACATTATCGGTATTAAGTGCAATGGCAGGTAAACTCGGGCGTTCTGTTTCAAAACGATTGATCATGCTGGCAGCAAAATGCTGTGCGTTGGCGGCTGAAGTGCCGTTGCCACAACAGAGGATTTTGTTGCCGTTGAGCAGGGATTGCACCAGCGTCATCGCGGCACGAGAGATAGCATCCGGAAGGGCTTCCGCCGCGGCAATCTGAGTCTGGATGCTTTCTGTGAAGCACACTTTAATTCTTTCGAGCACGTTATCCCTTTTAAATCTTAATTATGCGTCTTCGCCAAAAGCGTTTTTAAGCCATTCGATCTCATTTCCGGTGAAGGCTATCACATCGAACCGGCAATCCACAGTATCAAAACTCCCATTATGGCGGGCAAGCCACAAGTGGGCAGTCTGTAATAATTTATGTTGTTTGGCGAGCGTCACGCTGGCGGCAGCACCGCCAAAACGGGAGGACTGTCGAAAGCGGACTTCTACAAACACAATGACCTGACCGTCTTTCATGATCAGGTCAATTTCGCCGCCGCGCCCGCGGACGTTAGCGGCGATAAAGCGCAGTCCATTGCCTTCAAGCCAGCGACGCGCTTTTAACTCCCACGCGTCGCCGGTCTCTTTACGGCTTAACTGGCCGGGACGATTTGCCCCTGCTGGTATTTGAGCCATGATAACTTCCTGTTGATCACGCAGTCCTGAGTTGCGGTCAGATCGCCGGTGTTGCCGTTAAGCTCAAAGCCCGGCACCTGACGCATCTGGGTAAAGTGGTTCGCCAGCGCCCACGCATCGACACCCATCGCGTACAGACGCGCCAGAGAGTAATCGTTACGCACCGTGCTGAGCGCCTGCTGCATCAGCGCCGGATTGCTGCCAGCCAGCATAGGGATTTCACTGTACTGCAGGCCGTCCATTTCCAGACGGAAATCAGGGCCTGCGGTGCCCTGCGCGCTGCGCGAGCTGGCGTAGAGCGTTGCGCCACTCTGGCTGCCGTTACGCATCGCAATCATCGGTTTGATAAAGGCGATCTCCTGCGGTGTGGCAACGATATAGGCCGCATCCACTTTACCGCCACCGCTAATCTGCGCGTCGGTAGGTGGGGCAGGGATCGTCAGGCCGCCAATGGTCACGCCCTGCTGCTGCGGCAGGCTCGCGGTCACCGGGCTACCGTTAAGCGCGATACCCGCTCCGCCGTTTACGCCCGCGCGCAGTTCAGAGACGGAACCGAATTTCTGCTGCAGCACCACGCCGCCGCCCAGCTTCTGCCACTCATCGGCAAAGGCATTGGCCACGCGATCGCCAAGCGTGCTGCGTGGGATGAGCAGCAGCGGAGCCTGCTTACCCTGCTCGTGAATATGACGCGCCGCATCGCGGGCCTCATCTTCAGGAGAAAGCGCGAAGTAGCAAATATTGGCCCGGTTCTGAACCTGCTCAGGCTGGTTGAGCGCCAGCACGTTCAGCGTGGTATTGCTCTTCATCAGCTCTTCAACGTTGTTTTTCAGCAGCGGGCCGACAACGATGCTCGCACCGTCCTGCTGAACCTGCGCCAGAACCTGGTCAAGCGGCTGCGAGCTGGTGTCATAGACTTTCAACTCAGCGCCCGGGTTGGCGCTGGTGGCTGCCACGGCCTGCGGTTGAGCGGCAGGTTGTACAGGCTTCTGCTGAGTCTGTTGAGTCTCCTGGGGCTGTGCGGCTGGGGCGTCAGGTGCAGGCGCTGCCTGTGTCTCAGCCGGAGCCTGTGTCTCAGCCGGAGCCTGCGTCTCAGGTGCTGCAGTAGCCGCAGGCGTCGTCGGGGCCGTCACCGGGTTTTGCATCGTGCCCTGCGCCGGGGTTTGCGCGGTGGTCAGGTCGCTGGTCTCCGCGGCGGAAGGGCTGACAACGTCATTCACGTTGGCCGCCTGGGCCGCCTGGGCGGGAACCGCGCTGCCCGTTACCGAGGTGGTGCCGTTTTTCGCCGCTTCAAAGCCCTGCTGAATGGTACGGCCGAACACCGCCGCCTGGCCGTTGAGCGGCAGAAGCAGGGCGATTTTGCTGGTGGACGCAGGCTTAAAGTTCTGCACGTTCACCAGCTGGGTTGGCAGCATTTTCGCGCCCGGGTTTTGCGGGTAGCGCGTCTGCCAGTCCGTAATACCGGCTTTCAACATCTTTGGATCGCTGCGGTTGTTAAACCACATCTGCTGTAGATCCAGCCAGCCCTGAAGAACGTTTTCATCCGCGTTGATGACCAGCGCCTGCGCCTGTTCCTGGGTCATAGAGGCAAGCGCTTGCCAGGTGGCATCAATATTTTTCTGCTTGTCCGCGCCGCCGAGCAGTGGCTCTTGTGCGACGAGCGCCCGAAGCAGCGTCAGCGAAGGACGCCCCTGTTCAGCGGTAATGCCCGCCTGCCAGAAGCGGGCCTGCTGATTTTTATCCAGCGCGCTCACGTCAATGTCCCCGAGAGTCTTCTTCGCGGCGGCGTAATCTTTCAGTGCGACTTTCAGTTCGGCAGAGAGCAGGCCCTGCTCACGACGCTGGGTGTCGTTAAGATCTTTCGGCAACTGGTTAAACAGCTCGGCAGCCTGCTGGGTTTTACCCTCTTTCAGCAGTGCACGAATGGCGAGTAATTGCCAGTTGATCCTGGTATCATTTGAACTCTGCGACATTTGTTGCAGATAAAAGCCAGAATCAGCCTGAGCGGAACCCTGAAGATGGGCCGTGCTCTGGTCAGGTGCCTGGGTGCCACAGCCTGCAAAGATCAGGGCTGCCAGCAGAAGCGGCACGCTGCGCGTGGCTTTTTTTCGAAGAAACGTTAACGGTACCATACTGTATCCAGTGATTTTTTTACGCAATGCTCAATATTAAATCGGCAATACGGACGAAACAATGAAACAACACGAAACGGCAGATAATTCTCAAGGCCAGCTTTATATTGTACCTACTCCTATCGGGAATTTATCTGATATTACCCAACGTGCGCTCACCGTATTGCAAGCTGTTGATTTAATTGCCGCCGAAGATACCCGACACACCGGATTACTGCTGCAGCATTTCGCGATTAACGCCCGTTTGTTCGCCCTGCACGATCACAATGAGCAACAAAAAGCCGAAACGCTGGTGGCGAAGCTGAAGGAGGGGCAGAACATTGCGCTGGTCTCCGATGCCGGTACGCCGCTCATTAACGACCCTGGCTACCATCTGGTGCGTACCTGTCGCGAAGCCGGTATCCGCGTTGTGCCGCTGCCGGGGCCGTGCGCCGCCATTGCCGCGCTGAGCGCCGCGGGTCTGCCGTCCGACCGTTTCTGCTATGAAGGCTTCCTCCCAGCCAAATCCAAAGGCCGCCGCGACGTGTTGAAGGATCTGGAAGCGGAGCCGCGTACCCTGATTTTTTACGAATCCACACACCGCCTGCTGGAAAGCCTGGAAGACATGGTCACCGTCTGGGGAGAAGGCCGCTATGTGGTGCTGGCGCGCGAGCTGACCAAAACCTGGGAGACCATTCACGGCGCGCCGGTGGGCGAACTGCTGGCGTGGGTAAAGGAAGATGAAAACCGCCGCAAGGGTGAAATGGTGCTGATTGTCGAAGGGCATAAAGCGCAGGAAGACGCGCTCCCTGCCGACGCGCTGCGCACGCTGGCGCTGCTGCAGGCAGAGCTGCCGCTTAAGAAAGCGGCTGCACTGGCGGCGGAGATCCACGGCGTGAAAAAGAATGCGCTCTATAAGTATGCGCTGGAGCAGCAGGGGGAGTAATCCCCTGCGTATTTTTTTGCCGGGTGACGGCTGCGCCTTACCCGGCCTACGGTTAGTTAACAGGCATCGCCTCAAACACCAGCGTTTCCAGCGGTTTCAGGGTAATCACCACCGCGTTTTTATACTCCTCCGGTACGCTATCGTTACTGCCGTACACCGCTTTCAAATTGAAGTGCGTCGTGCCGTCTGTCGGGATCTCAAAGTCTCTTGCCAGATCCAGATAGTAGCTTTGTGGTTTATCCGATGGGTTACGCAAGCCAATAATCGCTTTGTCCTTGCTCCAGGATGCCCAGCCGTAAACCTGCAATGCCGTCGGGTCACCGCCAATCCAGTGGGTATCCACCAGCACGCTGGCGTTATCCCGGGACCACTTCGCGGCCTGCGCCAGGACATCCCACTTCGCCTTGTTGAGCATGGATGGGGTGATATACAGCTCCTGCAACTGGGTTCCGGTGGCGAAGTAGCTCCAGACCTGGTCGGCAAAATCGCTGTCCGTTTGCACCTTCTCCAGACCGTAATACGCGTTCTCCGCGCTGACGATCCCGTGATACATCAGGGAGTTCAGCGGGAACAGCGGACCTTTACGTACAATGGAGCGATACGTTTCCGCATCGCGGTAGGTCATCCACTGCTGCACCGGCGTGCCGGGGCCGTACAGGTTGATATCATCTCCCTGGCGCCAGATGGAATCGGCGTAGAACAGCCAGGATGGGCTGGCGTTGGTACCGGTCGTCAGGTTAATAAACAGATTCGGATTGGCGCTGCGCATGTTGTGCAGCAGAGCGATAGAGGCGTCAAAATCCGAGGCGAACGGGCTGCCCTTAATATGCGAGTTGGCATTACCCATCCCGTCGAGCTTGAACGAGGTAATGTGCTCGTTTTTGATAAGCTTAACGATCTGCTCATTAAAGTTTTTAAAATAGTTCGGGCCTGACAGCGCCAGCTTCCCGTCTACCGTTTCGAAACCGTACTCTTTTGCATGCGAGACGCGCGTATCGCGCGGTTTGTTATATCCGCCCCACGGCGAGAGCCACAGGCCGACGGAGCTGTGCAGGCTGTCAGCTTTCTCCCGTACCTTGCCAAAACCCTTGTTGAAAGCCGGGCCAAACAGCCAGCGCCCGGTCAGGTCATCCCAGCCATCGTCAAGCAGGAACGCATCCAGCGCAACGCCGCGTCCGGTGATAAATTCTTTATTCCATTCATCCATCCGCCCCAGCACATCCTGCTCGGAGTACGGGGTAAAGAAGCCGATATCCATCCAGCTGTTGTAGTGTAAATAAGGCTTATACGGACGCGGACGGACGGCATCAATAAACTGGTTTACGCTACGTCGCAGCTGGCTGGTCTCCGGGAAGGTACCAAAGTACGTGGTGTAGCTGACCGGAGTTGCGGGCTGAATAGGGGTTTTCAGCTCCACGTTGAGGTTGGTCGTCGCTTCATAGGCGTAAGTGTTAACGATGGGCTTATCCGGCAGAATAAAGAACGAGTCTGCGACGATCGGCGAGCTGTTAATTGCCCCGTCTACGTAAGGGGCCTGAGCCTGCTTTTTGGTCGGGAAGAAGGTGATTTTCGCCACGTCCCGAGGCTGACCAACGGCGGCGATGGTGTAGTCGATGCTGGCGTATTTGCCCTTCACCAGGTTCAGCTTCACCGTCACGTTAAATTCCGGATGGGTGAAATCAACGACAATCCCGCTGTCCTGCTTTTCGACATGCTTGATTTTAAAATCCGCGGTGTGGATTTTAGTCTCGTCCGGCAGCGTCAGAAAGAACAGCTCCTGCGGCGTGAGCGGATGGTTAGCTTTGCTGTCCTTAACCACAACCGTTGAGTTTGCATCATCAAATGACAGGGCGATATTGTCGTTATTGAGCGTGTAGTTCGCGGCCACCGCGCTATGGGATACGCACAGGGCCAGCACTGAGAGTGCGAGAATTTTTTTCATCAGCGTAAGCTCCATTTTAATCAGGCTTCTGCCGGAAGCAGCAATCGGTTTGCCGAGCCGCAAACGGTGATTTTGCTTCTGACCACCTCTTTCATGGCGTCCATACCGACCCGCATATAGAAGCGCGGATCGTTACCCTGCGGGTTTTCAGCAAACCAGGCCTTCACCGCGTCAGAGAAGGCGATTTTCAGTTCGGTAGCCACGTTGACTTTGCACACGCCCAGCGCGATGGTGCGGCGAACATCTTCATCCGGCACATCGCTCGCGCCGTGCAGCACCAGCGGCACGGTGACCACGTCGCGGATCTCGGCCAGCCGCTGGAAGTCGATTTTCGGGCGTTTGGTATACAGGCCGTGTGCGGTGCCGATGGCGACGGCGAGGCTATCGACGCCGGTCAGCTCGACAAAGCGTTTCGCTTCCTGAGGGTCGGTGAGAAACGCGCTTTCGGCGTCGACGCTCATGTCATCTTCCACGCCGCCCAGCCGGCCCAGCTCGGCCTCGACGCTACAGTCGTTGAGGTGGCAAAAATCGACCACCGACTTCACCAGCTTCACGTTTTGTTCGAACGGATAGTGGCTGCCGTCGATCATCGCGCTACGCACGCCCGCGTTGACCTTGCGACGAATATCGTCGAGAGATTCGTGGTGATCGAGATGCAGCGCCAGCGGCATGTCGTAGGTTAGCGAGTATGCGCTGCACAGGGCGTAGATCTCTTCCAGCGCAATGTGCTTAAAGGTGCCCGGCGTGCCCGCGAGGATCACCGGCGATCGCATTTCGCTGCACACTTCGAGGATCGCCTGGATCGTCTCAGCGTTGTGGATGTTGAACGCCGGTACCGCGTAGCCTTTTGCCTGCGCGTCCTGCAGAAGATATTTCGTTGAGATAATGCTCATAGTGAGATCCTCTTAAGCCTGCCACGGATGAATAACAACGCCCTGCACCACGCGGTTGACCGTGCCGCTGGCAGATGGCGTATCGGGCGTATTGCCCACGCTTAGGGACTGGGACAGCGCAAAGACCTGGGCGTACATCAGGAAGCAGAACGCCTGTTCCATATCGATAAACGGGCGGGAAGGCGGCAGCAGGATGTGCGGGCCCGCTTCAATAACCGGATCATTTTCAGCGGCGATGGCGACGACGCGCAGAGCCTGGCGTTCGCGGCGCAGTTCGGCCAGCAGATCGAGATCGTACTGACGCGTATACGGATGGCTGGAGACAAACACCACCACCAGCGTTTCGCTATCCACCAGTGACTTAGGCCCGTGACGGAAGCCGGTTGGGGACTCGTAGAACGCCGCCAGCTTGCCCGCCGTCAGCTCCAGCACCTTCAGCGCCGATTCACGCGCCGCGCCCTGCAGACCACCGCTTCCCAGGTAAACGATCCTTTTCCACGGTTCGTTGCCAAAGACCCCGTGGCGGAAATCGCCGAGTGAGGTGAGGATCGCCTGACAGCGATCGGCCACGTCGCGGAAGGTGCGGCTGCCGATCGTTTCCGGGGCGAATACCGCCAGGCAGCTCGCCATCATGGTGGTGATACTGCTGGTCATCGCGAAGCCGCGATCGTGCGTTTCGGCAGGCATCAGCAGGGCATAGGCGTTATCGCTGTCGACGGCGTTCTGATACAGGCTGCCCGCCTCGTTACAGGTGATCGACAGGTGGTAGCACTCCGGCACGAACTGATTGGCAAGCTCTACTGCAGCCACGCTTTCCGGGCTATTGCCGGAGCGGGCAAACGAAACCAGCAGCAGCGGATGTGCCGGGTTGAAGTAATCCATCGGGTTCGTGACCAGATCGGTTGTGGGTACGGCGGAGATGTTTTTCCCGGTGTGGCTCGCAAGCCATGGCGCAATGATATCGCCAATAAACGCGGACGTGCCCGCGCCGGTCAGGACGATCCGCAGATCGCGCTTGCGCAGCAGCGGTGTCAGGAAACCGTCAATCGAGGAACGCAGATTATCGATGTTGTTGAGCGAGCGGATCCAGCTGGCAGGCTGCTGGCGGATCTCTTCTTCGGTCCAGGTGCCGGTTGTGGCGGCGGGGGTGATTTGTGGCATAACTCAGTCCTTAGTCGTGTGAATTCCACATCAGACGCTGGCAAACGTGTCGCTATCTTTCGTTTCGTTTCACTTGTTCACTTAAGCAGTTAAATAAAATCTATAGAAAAGAAATCGAAAGTTCAATGAAAGAAAAGAAATAAAACGAAAAGTGTGATCGTGAAAGAAAAGGGCAAATTTAAGGAAAGGAAAAGAAAGGCCTTACGGTTTCAGGCCGTAAAGCCAAAAGGAGACACAATGAAAGGGCTAAAGGGGGAGAGCCTGGCCCTGAATCCAGATCTGCTGAAGGTGTAAACCCCCGTCCAGCGCAATCATATTGGCGCGTTTTCCCGGCGTTAAGGATCCGAGCTGACGATCGATGCCCAGCAGGCGGGCAGGGTGCAGCGAGGCCATATGAATAGCGTCTTCAGCGGCGACGCCCGCGTGCTCCACCATATTCCTGACTGCGGCATCCAGTGACAGCGTGCTGCCCGCCAGTCCGCCGGAGGCGGTTTTCACCACGCCGTGGTGCATTGTGACCTCTTCGCCACAGAGCGTATAGCGCCCATCCGGCATACCTGCCGCCTGCATGGCATCGGTAATCAGCACCACTCTCTCTTTCGCACAGCAGCTGCATAAGCGCAGGGCTCCCGGATGAACATGGTGGCCGTCGGCGATAAGCTCCAGCCACGCCCGCTTGTCCGTCAGCCCCGCGCCGACCATGCCGGGCCCTCTGTGATGCAGCCCCGTCATGCCGTTGTAGCAGTGCACCAGCCCGTCCGCGCCGGCGTCAAAGGCGGCGAGGGTTTGCTCGTAGGTTGCGGCACTGTGCCCCAGCATCACGCGTAAACCCCGCAGCTTCAGGTGGCGGATCGCCCGTAGCGCGCCGGGCTTTTCCGGTGCCAGCGCCACCACCTTCAGCGTGTTGTGCGAAAGCGTAATTAGCGCGTCCAGCTCGGCGATATCCAGCTCACGAAACAGCGCCGGCGGGTGCGCCCCTTTGTTCTGCGGGGTGAAGTACGGTCCTTCCAGGTAGCTACCCAGAATCTGCGCGCCGGGGCCGCCCGACCGACAGCGTCGGGCGATTCGCGCGAGAACGCCGTGAATGACCTCCAGCGGCGCGGTGACGGTGGTGGGCAAAAATGCCCCCACCCCTTCACGCGCTTTATGGATGGCTAAAACGTCCAGCGTATCGGGTGCGTCATCCATCACGTCCACGCCCATGCCACCATGCACGTGAATATCTATGTATGCCGGACAGAGCTTCTCGGCATCGCGGGCGTGAACGCCCGTGGGGATGGGCTCAATCGCCGCGATAACGCCGTTCTCAATGCGAAGCTGGTGGTCATCCAGCCAGCCCTGTTCGGTCAGCACCCGTCGTGCGCGCAGCAGCTGGCTCATATCCCTTCCTCAGCGGGCGCTTCCTCGCGGCAGCGCCCAAGCTCATCCACCAGACTCGTCAGGCCCCGGTGTCCGCATTCCAATGCCTGCAGGCGAAACGCTTCGCTGGTTAATCCGTCTCGCTCCAGCACCATCTCCAGCAGGAGCTGCAGGTTGGTGCCGGTGATGACTTCGCTGCCCGGTCTTTGCATCGCGAGCGTTGATGCCACGCGAAACGGCGTGCCGCCCAGCAAATCGGTAAGAAACACAATATCGTGCCGGGCGTCGAGTTCGCTCACCGCCTGCTCAAGCTGAGCGGTCAGCCGCGCCGTGGTGGACGTTTCAGGAAAATCGATGGCGATAAACTGCGGCTGCTCGCCGAGGATCTGCTTCATCGCCTGCTCAAGCCCGCTGGCAAAACCGCCGTGACCCGTCAAAATAATGCCTAACATTGCTACCTCTTATGCTTTTACAGGAAGTGACAGAATTTACCGACAACGCCCAGCACCACGGTAATACCAATCAGCCGCAGCGGGCTCCAGCCACGGCGCACCAGCCAGAACATGGTCAGGGTGTAGACCAGCGGCAGAAACGCGGGCATCAGCTTGTCGATAACGTCGGCCTGCAGCTTGACGACCGCATCCCCGGCTTTGATTTCGAGCGTGGTGTTGAGGCGGACATAGGTTGCTACCAGCGCGCCGATCACCGTCATCCCGACGATGGAGGCCGCATGGCCGACCTTTTTGGTGTTGGCCTTGATCAGCGGAATGGCCGCAACGCCCATCCGGTAAGCGTAGTGCGCCAGACCAAAACGCAGGCCGAGGTGCACAACGTTAAACAGCACGATAAAGACCACTGCGCCCAGAATCGATCCCTGCAGCGCCAGGCTGGCACCAATGCCGCCGCAGATGGGCAGAAGGGTTAGCCAGAACATGGCGTCACCGATGCCGCCGAGCGGTGCACCGACGGCAATTTTGGTGCTCTGGATGCTGTTCACATCCTGTTTGGAGCGCTCCATCGCCAGAATAATGCCGATAACAAAGGTCACGAGGAACGGGTGGGTATTAAAGAAGCCCATATGGCCTTTCATGGCCCGCGCCAGGTCCCGCTTGTTGGTGTGGATCTTTTTCAACGCGGGCAGCAACCCGTACAGCCAGCCGGAGGCCTGCATACGTTCATAGTTGAACGAGGCCTGCAGCAGCATGGAGCGCCAGGCGACGCGGTTAATATCCTTTTTCGTCAGTTCGGCACCGATGCTTTGGTCTTCGTAGACGTTTTCGTTGATGCCGGTCAGCAGGGTTTCTTCAGTTTCAGACACGCCCGGTAACGTTGTTTGATTAGATGCCATCTTCGAATTCCTCCTTCTGGGCCGCTGGAGCCGTCGGTTCAGGTGATTTACGCATGAGGTCGATCAGCGCCATAGCCAGCGCGGCGGCCGCAATCGCCAGGACCGGAAGCTTGAGCCAGGCCGCGGCGACAAAGCCGATAATGAAGTAGGGGAAGTAGACGTTTTTCATCATGATCTTCAGCAGTACGGCGAAGCCGATAGCTGGCATGATGCCGCCTGCGACGCCGAGGCCGTCAATCAGACGCGCCGGCAGAACGTCAATGGCGGTTTTCGCGTGCTCCGCACCGAAATAGATGGGTAGAAACGCGCACAAGAAATAGAAGATGCCGAGCGCCAGCAGGGCCAGATAGTTAACCCGTTCAATGCCGTTGGTATCCGCATTGGCCGCCATGCGATCGCAGCGGGACATCACGCCGGACATCACGGAGAAGAGGAACGTAATCCCCATCTGTACCGCGACAGCAAACGGCACGGCGACCCCGACGGCAACTTCCGGCTTCACGCCTGTGCTTATGGCAAATGCGGTACCCACAATCGTGCCGATAATGACGTTTGGTGGTTGTGCGCCCGCGAGCGGCGCCAGGCCCATCCAGACCAGCTCTAACGTCCCGCCGGTCAAAATCCCGGTGTGCAGATCGCCAAGAATCAGGCCGACCAGCGGCCCGAGTACCACCGGGCGGTGCATGTGCGTTAAGCCGTTAAACATATCCAGACCGGCGATAAAGGCGAGCACGCCCAGCGCCAGCGCCTGCAACAGACTTATTTCCATTGTGAATCCCTCAGAGCAGTTTAAAGAGATCCAAAGCAGCTTCTGTCGGAACGCCCTGAACAAAGCATTCCACCCCGGCCGTTTTCAGGCCGTTGAACGCGGCAATATCGCTCGCGTCGACGGAGACCGTTTTGGCAATTTGTTGTTTGCCACTGGCGTAGTGCATGTTTCCTACGTTGATACGGGTGATGGGCACGCCGCCCTCGACCAGCTGCAGAAAATCGGCGGGAGATTTACAGACCAGCAGGATTTTCTGGCGGTCCGCGGCGCGATGAATGTTGTCGATCACTTTTTGTAATGACCAGAACCGCACGGCGATCCCTTCCGCGAGCACCATTTCCATCAGGTTCTGTTGAACAGGATCCTCAGCCACCTCATCGTTGGCGACCAGAACCAGGTTTGCCCCCGCAAACCCTACCCACTGCACGCCCACCTGACCGTGGATCAGGCGTTCATCAATGCGGCATAAGACAATGTTTGGCATCGTGCTTTCCTCTTTTTATTATGCGTTTTGCGTCGTTACGCCTTCGCAGGCGGCGTGGTATTGCTGGAGTATGTCCTGAATGTGGTCGAGGATGAGTTCCCGAGGCGTCGACTTGAGAGCGCCCTCGCGAACTTTGCTGTACTGCAGCGGCAGGTACTGGCTGATCAGCGGCAATGGAATGGGGTCGTTTGCCAGATTGCGTACCAGCCGCGCGAAGGCTTCGTCGATCTGGCTGTCTGGCCAGTAATACCGCACGCGGTCAGAGTAGCTGTAGCCGCGCGCCAGGCGACGCGCGTTGCCGTCACCGTGGTAATGGCTTTGCCAGTACTCCGGTCGGTCGAGCATCACGTTTTCCAGCACGTGGCGCAGGCCAGAACTGGCCTTCGCTGGCAGCAGCTCCTCTTCAATGGCGGCCAGTGAGAAGAGGACTTCGCGCAGGGCAAAGGTCAGGGCCGGACCGACTTTTAAGATGGCGAAGTGATCTTTTACCAGCTGGCGCAGCGCCTGCGGCGTCTGGTAGTCAGTGGAGTGCGCTTCAAAAACCAGCGTATCGTAGGCTTCCACCATTTCGCTCAGGGCGATGGCTTTTTCCGGCCGGTAGTCGCAGACGTGTGCGTGGTCGAACTCCACGCCGGGCTGTACCACCAGGCCAATAATGCGCGGCCAGATGTCGCTTAATCCTTCCTTTTCGAACGCGTGACGATGCGCTTCAAGCGTCGCGCGCGCCGCGTCTGGCGTGGTGACCTCAAGCTCGGTGAGCGTGTCGTGCGCGCCACCCGGCACCGGAACCTCCGTGCCGATAACGTAAACCAGATCGGATTCACCAAACTGTTCCCGGCAGGTCGCTTCGGCAATTTTCGCCAGACGCGCGGCGCGTTCGGCGACGATCGCGTCGGTCAGGGGAACCGGATCGTCCTCACAGGACATGCTGCAGTCGAGGTGGATCTTTTTGAACCCGGCCGCGACATAGCTTTTAATGAGATCGTCGGCATTGGCCATGGCTTCCCGCGCGGGCAGGTGTTGCCAGCGGTTTGGCCCTAAGTGATCGCCGCCGAGAATCAGCCGTGACGCCGGGAATCCAAGAGAGTCTGCCAGCCTGCAGACGAACCCGTGAAAGTCGGCGGGCGTCATGCCGGTGTAGCCGCCAAACTGATCGACCTGGTTAGAGGTGGCCTCAATCAGCAGCGGCGTCTGCTGCGAATGGGCGTAACGAATTGCGGCTTCAAGTACCAGCGGATGTGCGGAGCAGACGGCATAAATTCCGTTTGTCTTCCCCCGTTTATGCTGCTCCACCATTTCTGTCAGATGTTTCACTTTCCTCTCCATGTCGGATGGTAATGATACTTATCTTTCGTTTTGTTTCATTTAATCCTGCATCATGGTGATATAAAAATAAAACGAAAGATAATAGTTTTCCGATCTGTTTCACAAAAGAAACATAATGAAAGGTTTCAGCGCAGGTCAAGCGAATGTCAGGCGGGGTTTCAGGACTTGCATTCCCCCAAAAGAAAGGCGTTAATAGGCAAAACGAAATAAAACGAAAGTGTTTTTACTAAGGAGCTCGCATGGGCAGCACCGATCCAACCGCAGAAAAGCGCATCACCGGCACCAGCGAAAGGCGAGAGCAGATCATTCAGCGGCTGCGGGCGCAGGGAAGCGTACAGGTTAACGATCTTTCTCATTTATATGGCGTATCAACGGTAACGATCCGCAACGATCTGGCATTCCTGGAAAAACAGGGCATCGCCGTGCGCGCTTACGGCGGTGCGCTCATCTGTGAGGGAAATACGCCGGGCGCTGAGCCTTCTGTGGAAGACAAAAGCTCGCTCAACACGGCGGTGAAGCGCAGCATCGCGCAGGCCGCTGCCACGCTGGTGAAGCCCGGACACCGCATTATTCTGGACTCCGGTACCACGACGTTTGAAATTGCCCGCATGCTCCGTCAGCACACGGATGTCATTGCCATGACCAATGGGATGAACGTGGCGAATGCGTTGCTGGAGGCGGAAGGCGTTGAGCTGCTGATGACCGGCGGGCACCTGCGCCGCCAGTCGCAATCCTTCTACGGCGACCAGGCGGAGCAGTCCCTACAGAATTATCACTTCGATCTGCTGTTCCTGGGCGTTGACGCCATCGATCTCGATCGCGGCGTGAGCACGCATAACGAAGACGAGGCCCGCCTGAACCGCCGGATGTGTGAAGTTGCGGAGCGTATTATCGTTGTGACCGACTCCAGCAAGTTTGACCGCTCAAGCCTGCATAAAATCATTGATACGCAGCGGATTGATATGATTATCGTCGACGAGGGGATCCCGACGGAGAGCCTGGACGGGTTGCGTAAAAGCGGGATCGAAGTGGTGTTGGTGAAGGGGTAGTTTCTCCCCTCACCCTAACCCTCTCCCCATAGGGGAGAGGGGACTGCTCGGTGCGGTTTTTACCCTCTCCCCATAGGGGAGAGGGCAGGGTGAGGGGCAATCACGTCACCGGCGCCGGGTTAAACACCGCCAGCTGGTTATGCAGCCCCCATTGGTCAGAGAAGGTTTTCTTCCGCCCGCTCGCCACGTCCAGAATGAAGTGGAACAGCTTCCAGCCTACCTCTTCAATGCTCTCTTCCCCGGTGGCGATGGTGCCCGCGTTGATATCCATTAAGTCATACCAGCGGTTTGCCAGCTCGGTGCGCGTCGCCATTTTAATCACCGGCACCGCCATCAGGCCGTACGGCGTACCGCGCCCGGTGGTGAAGACCTGCACCGTAATGCCGGATGCGACCTGCTGCGTGCCGCAGACGAAATCGCTGGCCGGCGTTGCCGCGTAGATCAGGCCGCGCTTCGTCGGTCGCTGGCCCGGAGAGAGCACTTCAGCAATGGCGCTCTGGCCGGATTTGGCAATGGAGCCGAGAGCTTTTTCCACCACGTTTGCCAGACCGCCCTTTTTGTTCCCCGGAGAGGGGTTGGCGCTGCGGTCGGTTTTGCCCATGTCGAGATAGTTATCGTACCAGGCCATCTCCTCCAGCAGGCGTTTGCCGACCTCTTCGTTGACGGCGCGCGGCGTAAGCAAATGGATGGCGTCACGGACTTCGGTCACTTCGGAGAACATCACCGTGGCGCCGCAGCGAACAAGCAGATCGGACGCATAGCCCACCGCCGGGTTGGCCGTCACGCCGGAGAATGCATCGCTGCCGCCGCACTGGGTGCCCACCACCAGTTCCGAGGCCGGACACGTTTCGCGCTGGCGGCGGTTGAGTTTGTCCAGATGGCGCTCTGCGACCTGCAGAATATCGTCGACCATTGAACGAAAACCGACGTGGCGTTCGTCCTGCAGGCGCACAATGCTGGCCTCGTCTGCCGGGATGGCTTTGACATCTTCCGTGCCCTGCAGCAGACGCTCGGGCTGGAGCTTTTCGCAACCCAGACCGATCACCATCACCTCGCCGCCAAAGTTCGGGTTGAGGGCGATGTTGTGGATGGTCCGGATGGGCACGACCGCTGCCGGCGCGTTAATCGCCACGCCGCAGCCGTAAAGGTGATTCAGGCCGACCACGCCGTCCACGTTCGGGTATTTCGGCAGCAGATCGCGCTCGATGATTTTCACCACGTAATCCACTACGCCCGCCACGCAGTGCACGCTGGTGGTAATGCCGAGCAGGTTTTTAGTGCCGACGCTGCCGTCCGCATTGCGATAGCCTTCAAAGGTATAGCCTTCCAGCGGAGGAAGCGGCTCCGGCACGCGGGTTGCCAGGGGCAGCGTATTGAGCGGCGGTGCTTTTGGCAGCTCAACCAGCGACTCCTCAATCCAGCTACCCTGCGGAATGAAGCGGACGGCATAGCCGATGACTTCGCCGTAACGCACGATTTCGCCGTGAGCCGGGATATCCACCAGCGCAACTTTATGTCCTTGCGGAATATGCTCAGTCAGCTCCAGCCCGTCCGGGAATCGGGTTCCTGCTTTTAAGCCATTGTCGTTGACAATAATCGCCACGTTATCGGTGTCGTGTACTTTTATATAGAACGCCGTCGGCGATGCGTGTCGAATTTCAATGTCGGCCATTGTTCACTATTCTCCAGCAAAGTGTCTGATAATAAATTCAGCCAATTTTCTAATGGTAGAAATAAATACGCGGCTTTCAGAAATAAAGCATGTCAGCAGATAGGATATGAAAATGTGATCCCGATCGCTCCCGAACCAGTAATGCCTGATTCTGTGCATTAGCGCCCAGTGCTTTGTGCATATGCTCAAAATATTATCAAAATGCACCGGAATGCTTGAGCATTAAAACAATGTGCAGTGGTGGATTGCGTCTTATACTGAATGACGATTTTATAACGCCAAACCAGCTCAGAATAATAAATATAACCCTGTCGCTGCGTCTGAATAAATAAAATGATATTGAACAAGGCTGCGGAATTAAAAAGGTAAACGCGATGAATAACGATATCTTCCCGAATAAGTTTAAAGCGGCCCTTGCGGCGCATCAGATTCAGATTGGCTGCTGGTCCGCGCTGGCCAACCCCATCAGCACGGAAGTGCTGGGTCTGGCCGGCTTCGACTGGCTGGTGCTGGACGGCGAGCATGCGCCGAATGATATCAGCACCTTTATTCCGCAGCTGATGGCGCTCAAAGGCAGCCACAGCGCGCCGGTTGTGCGCGTGCCGACCAACGAGCCGGTGATCGTTAAGCGCTTGTTGGATATCGGTTTCTACAATTTCCTGATCCCGTTTGTGGAAACGGCAGAGCAGGCGGCGCTGGCCGTGGCCTCCACGCGCTATCCCCCGGAAGGGATCCGCGGCGTCTCCGTTTCACACCGCGCCAACATGTTTGGCACCGTACCGGACTACTTCGCCCAGTCCAACAGCAACATCACCATCCTGGTCCAGATCGAGAGCCAGCAGGGCGTCGATAACGTCGATGCGATTGCCGCCACCGACGGCGTAGACGGTATCTTCGTTGGCCCAAGCGATCTGGCTGCCGCGTTCGGACACCTGGGGAATGCCGGTCATCCGGACGTACAGCGTGCCATTCAGCACATCTTTGCCCGCGCCAAAGCGCACGGCAAACCGTGCGGCATTCTGGCACCGGTTGAGGCGGATGCCCGCCGCTATCTGGAGTGGGGTGCCACGTTTGTTGCCGTCGGCAGCGATCTCGGCGTATTTCGCTCGGCCACGCAGAAATTAGCGGACGCTTTTAAAAAATAACCATCATTGAGGAAAAAACTATGACGCTGAAAGTGGGTTTTATTGGCCTGGGGATCATGGGGAAACCAATGAGTAAGAACCTCATCAAAGCAGGTTACTCACTGGTGGTATCCGATCACAATCCGCAGGCCGTGGCTGAGGTGATAGCGGCTGGCGCAGAAGCGGCCACTACCGCGAAAGCCATTGCCGAGCAGTGCGATGTCATCATCACCATGCTGCCAAACTCACCGCATGTTAAAGAGGTTGCGCTGGGTGAGAACGGCATTATCGACGGAGCGAAGCCTGGCCTGGTGCTGATCGATATGAGCTCTATCGCACCGCTCGCAAGCCGTGAAATCAGCGAGGCGTTAAAAGCGAAGGGCGTTGAAATGCTGGACGCGCCGGTCAGCGGCGGTGAGCCGAAAGCGATCGACGGCACGCTGTCGGTCATGGTCGGCGGCGACAAGGCCGTTTTCGACCAATACTACGACCTGATGAAAGCGATGGCGGGCTCCGTGGTGCATACCGGGGACATCGGCGCCGGTAACGTGACCAAGCTGGCAAACCAGGTGATTGTGGCGCTAAACATTGCCGCCATGTCGGAAGCGCTGACGCTGGCTACCAAAGCGGGCGTCAACCCGGACCTGGTCTATCAGGCGATTCGCGGTGGTCTGGCGGGTAGCACCGTGCTGGATGCCAAAGCGCCGATGGTCATGGACCGAAATTTCAAACCCGGCTTTCGCATCGACCTGCATATTAAAGACCTGGCCAACGCGCTGGATACCTCTCACGGCGTGGGGGCACAGCTGCCGCTGACCGCAGCGGTTATGGAGATGATGCAGGCGCTGCGCGCGGATGGCCTGGGCACGGCCGACCACAGCGCGATTGCATGCTACTACGAAAAGCTGGCGAAGGTTGAAGTCGCGCGTTAATCGCGTCTTGCCCACGCCTGAGGGTGACAGCGGCGCGCAAACCCTCTATACTGCGCGCCGAAGCTGACCAGACAGTCGCCGCTTCGTCGTCGTCCCCTTTGGGGGAGACGGGCGGAGGGGAGGAAAGTCCGGGCTCCATAGGGCAGGGTGCCAGGTAACGCCTGGGGGGGAAACCCACGACCAGTGCAACAGAGAGCAAACCGCCGATGGCCCGCGCAAGCGGGATCAGGTAAGGGTGAAAGGGTGCGGTAAGAGCGCACCGCGCGGCTGGTAACAGTCCGTGGCACGGTAAACTCCACCCGGAGCAAGGCCAAATAGGGGTTCACAAGGTACGGCCCGTACTGAACCCGGGTAGGCTGCTTGAGCCAGTGAGCGATTGCTGGCCTAGATGAATGACTGTCCACGACAGAACCCGGCTTATCGGTCAGCTTCAACTTCTTAAAAAACCCCGCTTTGGCGGGGTTTTGCTTTCTGGGCTTTGCAGGCCGGGTACGCGCAGCGTCATCCGGCAATCGCCTGTACGATATAAATTCTCATATTTGCGACATTAAGCACATTTCACTGTTTTTATCCCTTCATCGTCTATTCAACATCTGCTTACGATCGACATCACAAAATTTCACGCTAAAAAATCATCAATCTTCAGTGTTAATGGTTTGTTATGTTTGTTACCTTAATGATCGCGAAACTTTTCTCGTTTGATATGTACATATTGAATTTAAAAACATTCGCCCCGTGAATGTGTGACGTATTCCTCTCTTTATCGGTAACCTGCAAAATTACGTCTGCAAATTTTGATAAATTAAAAGAATGTTTCAAATGAATAGTGGTTATTTATTGCCCTTTAATTGTCTGAAATATCGTCTTTATTGATTTTTTATGAACGGTAAAATTTAGCCGGGTTATCGCCATAAAATAAATTTATTACCGTGGGTTTTATTGATCAATATCAGCGTAATGGCGTATTTTAATTTCAGTATTTTATTGATATTAAAGGTTTTTTATTGGGTTTTGCAGCGGCTGGATTGGATGCGAAAAGGCAAATTGTGAGTAACAGCACATACCCCTTTAAACATTATTGAGTAGAATTCACCCCGTCATAGGGAAATAAGCGCAGAATATTATGAACACTATTATTCTACCGAAAACACAGCACCTCGTGGTATTTCAGGAAGTCATTAAAAGTGGCTCCATAGGTTCTGCGGCAAGACAGCTGGGCCTGACGCAGCCCGCCGTCAGCAAAATCATCAGCGATATCGAATCCTACTTTGGCGTGGAAGTGATGGTGCGCAAAAACACCGGCGTCAAACTCACTGCCGCGGGCCAGGTTCTGCTCTCGTACTCCGAGTCGATCACCCGTGAGATGAAAAACATGGTGAGCGAAATCAACAGCCTGAGCTTCAGCACTGTCATGGACGTCTCCTTTGGCTACCCGTCGCTGATCGGCTTTACCTTCCTGTCAGAGATGATCAAAAAATTTAAGGAAGTGTTCCCAAAAGCACGCGTCTCGATGTATGAAGCGCAGCTGTCGTCTTTCCTGCCGGCCATTCGCGACGGTCGGCTGGATTTCGCCATCGGTACGCTGAGCGATGAAATGCTGCTGCAGGATCTGCACGTCGAGCCGCTGTTTGAGTCCGAGTTTGTGCTGGTCGCCAGTAAGTCACGAACGTGCACCGGCCCGACGACACTGGCATCGCTCACTCACGAGCAGTGGGTGATGCCGCAAACCGATATGGGCTACTACAAAGAACTTCTGACCACCCTGCAAGACAACCACATCAGCATTGAAAACATCGTCCAGACCGATTCCGTCGTCACCATTTATAACCTTGTGCTGAATGCCGATTATCTGACGGTCATTCCCCGCGACATGATTGCCCCGTTCGGCTCCGATCAATTCATCGTCCTGCCGGTGGAAGATGAATTACCCGTGGCGCGTTATGCCGCCGTGTGGTCGAAAAATTACAGAATTAAAAAATCGGCGTCAGTATTAGTTGAGCTGGCAAAACAATATGCCTCACTCACCAGCGAAAGACGACGATGATGTATTAATTCCCTGAGAAGCATTAAACCTTTATAAAAACACCCAGAGTTTATTTTAACAATGCTCTGATACCCTGACTTTGCCCGAAAAGAATGAATTATTATAACGAGGATATTATGCACATTACCTACGATCTCCCGGTAACGATTGAAGATATTCAGGATGCCAGAAAACGGCTGGCAGGAAAGGTATATAAAACCGGTATGCCGCGTTCGAATTATCTCAGCGAACGCTGTAAGGGCGAAATATTCCTGAAGTTTGAAAATATGCAGCGTACCGGTTCGTTTAAGATCCGCGGTGCGTTTAACAAATTAAGCTCGCTGACCGACGCTGAAAAACGCAAAGGCGTGGTCGCCTGCTCCGCGGGAAACCACGCGCAGGGGGTGTCTCTCTCCTGCGCAATGCTGGGCATTGACGGCAAAGTTGTGATGCCGATGGGCGCGCCGAAGTCCAAAGTGGCCGCAACGCGCGACTACTCGGCGGAGGTGGTGCTGCACGGCGAGAACTTTAACGACACCATCGCCAAGGTCAGCGAAATCGTCGAGATGGAAGGACGTATTTTTATTCCACCTTACGATGACGCCAAAGTGATTGCCGGGCAGGGCACCATCGGTCTGGAAATTCTCGAAGATTTATACGATGTGGATAACGTCATTGTGCCTATCGGCGGCGGCGGCTTAATTGCCGGGATCGCGACGGCGATTAAATCCATCAACCCCACCATTAATATTATCGGCGTGCAGTCAGAAAATGTTCACGGCATGGCGGCATCGTATCAGGCGGGAGAGATTATAAACCATCGCGTCACCGGTACATTAGCTGACGGTTGCGATGTCTCTCGTCCGGGTAAATTAACCTTCGAAATTGTTCGTGAATTAGTCGATGACATTGTGCTGGTCAGTGAAGACAACATTCGTGACAGCATGATTGCGCTTATTCAGCGAAATAAAGTGGTGACGGAAGGTGCCGGTGCGCTGGCCTGTGCCGCGTTATTAAGCGGCAAGCTTGACCACTATATTCAGGGTCGTAAAACCGTCTGCATTATTTCCGGCGGCAATATCGATCTCTCTCGTGTTTCCCAAATTACCGGCTTCGTTGACGCATAAAGGTGACCTATGAGCAACACAGAAAGCATTATCGTTGGCCAGACAAAAACGTCCTCCTGGCGTAAGTCTGATACCACCTGGACGCTTGGCCTGTTCGGAACCGCCATTGGCGCAGGCGTGCTGTTCTTCCCCATTCGCGCAGGCTTTGGTGGCCTGATCCCTATCCTGCTGATGCTGGTTCTCGCGTTCCCGATTGCGTTCTACTGCCACCGCGCGCTGGCGCGCCTGTGTCTGTCAGGCAGTAACGTCTCGGGCAACATCACCGAAACGGTAGAAGAGCACTTCGGTAAGACCGGCGGGGTGGTGATCACGTTCCTCTACTTCTTTGCGATTTGCCCGCTGTTGTGGATTTACGGTGTCACTATTACCAACACCTTCATGACCTTCTGGGAAAACCAGCTCCAGTTGCCCGCGCTGAACCGCGGCGTGGTGGCGCTGTTCCTGCTGCTGCTGATGGCCTTTGTTATCTGGTTCGGTAAAGACCTGATGGTGAAGGTCATGAGCTTCCTGGTGTTCCCGTTTATCGCCAGTCTGGTGCTGATTTCCCTGTCGCTGATCCCTTACTGGAACTCGGCGGTCATCGACCAGGTCAACCTCAGCGATATCGCCTTCACCGGTCATGACGGCATCCTGGTCACGGTGTGGCTGGGGATCTCCATCATGGTCTTCTCCTTCAACTTCTCGCCTATCGTCTCCTCGTTTGTGGTCTCCAAGCGCGAAGAGTACGAGCCACAGTTCGGTAAAGAATTTACCGAGCAGAAATGTTCCAGAATCATCGGTCGCGCCAGCCTGCTGATGGTCGCCGTGGTGATGTTCTTCGCCTTTAGCTGCCTGTTTACGCTCTCCCCGCAGAACATGGCGGAAGCCAAAGCGCAGAACATTCCGGTGCTCTCATACCTGGCGAACCACTTTGCGTCGATGTCGGGAACCAAATCGACGTTCGCGACGGTACTGGAATACGGTGCCTCCATCATCGCGCTGGTCGCTATCTTCAAATCCTTCTTCGGCCACTATCTGGGGACGCTGGAAGGGCTCAACGGTCTGATCCTCAAGTTCGGCTACAAGGGCGATAAGAAGAAAGTGTCCGTGGGTAAACTGAACACCATCAGCATGGTGTTCATCATGGGCTCCACTTGGGTTGTTGCGTACGCAAACCCGAACATTCTTGACCTTATCGAAGCGATGGGTGCGCCGATCATCGCCTCTCTGCTGTGCCTGCTGCCGATGTATGCCATCCGCAAAGCGCCGGCCATGGCGAAATACAAAGGCAGACCGGAGAACATCTTCGTCACGATTGTGGGTCTGCTGACCATTCTGAATATCGTTTACAAACTGTTCTAACCAAAGCTCAGGAAGAGCGGAGTCACATGATGAATGAGTTTCCGGTTGTACTGGTTATTAACTGCGGTTCGTCCTCCGTTAAGTTTTCGGTGCTTGATGCCGGCAGCTGTGACGCCCTGCTGACGGGCATTGCGGACGGTATCAACACTGAAAAGGCCTTTATTTCCGTAAACGGGGGGGAGCCAGTCAGGCTGGCTTACCATGACTACGAAGGGGCGCTGGCAGCCATCGCCCTGGAGCTGGAGAAGCGTAACCTGATGAGCAGCGTGGCCTTAATTGGCCACCGCATTGCGCACGGCGGCGACCTCTTCAGCGAGTCGACCCTGATTACGGAAGAGGTGATTGCGCAGATCCGCCAGGTTTCCCCGCTGGCGCCATTGCATAACTACGCAAACTTAAGCGGCGTGGAAGCCGCAGAGCGCCTGTTCCCGGGCGTACAGCAGGTCGCGGTGTTCGATACCAGCTTCCACCAGACGCTGCCGCCGCAGGCGTATCTGTACGGATTGCCGTACCGCTATTTTGAAGAGCTGGGCGTGCGTCGCTACGGCTTTCACGGGACCTCTCACCGCTACGTGGCCGGACAGGCGCAGGCGCTTCTCGGGCTGTCCCCCGATGACAGCGGCCTGGTGATTGCCCATCTCGGCAACGGGGCGTCCATCTGCGCGGTGCGCAATGGCGAAAGCGTGGATACCTCCATGGGGATGACGCCGCTGGAAGGGCTGGTGATGGGCACGCGCTGCGGCGACGTGGATTTTGGTGCAATGGCGTGGATTGCCCAGCAAACCGGCCAGTCGTTTGAGGATCTGGAGCGGGTGGTCAACAAAGAGTCGGGGCTGCTTGGCATCTCCGGCATCTCTTCAGACCTGCGGGCGCTGGAGAAAGCCTGGCACGCGGGCAATGAACGTGCCCAGCTGGCGATCCAGACCTTTGTGCACCGCATTGCGCGTCACATTGCCGGTCACGCCGCGTCGCTGCACCGCCTGGATGGGGTGATCTTTACCGGCGGCATCGGCGAGAACTCAACGCTTGTCCGCGCCCTGGTGGCGGAACGCCTGACGGTGTTTGGCATTGTCCTCGACGACGCCAAAAATGCCCTGCCGGGCAGCGCGGGTGAACGCGTCATCAGCACCGAGTCGTCCCGCGTGGCCTGCGCGGTTGTCCCTACCAACGAAGAAAAAATGATCGCGCTGGACGCCCTCCGTCTTGGGAAGGTTACCCCGGCTGCGGCTTACGCCTGATAAAGCGAGAATAAAATGAAAGTAACAATCGATACGGGCGTCGCGCCCTACAGCGACGCATGGGCCGGGTTTCGCGGTGAAGAATGGAAAGACACCGTCAACGTGCGCGATTTTATTCAACATAACTACACCCCTTATGACGGCGACGAAGCTTTCCTCGCGCAGGCGACGCCAGCAACGACGGCGCTGTGGCAGAAGGTAATGGTCGGCATTCGTCAGGAGAACGCCACCCACGCCCCGGTGGATTTTGACACCAATATCGCCACCACCATTACCGCGCACGGGCCAGGCTATATCGACCAGGATCTGGAGACGATCGTCGGCCTGCAAACCGATAAACCGCTGAAGCGCGCCCTGCATCCGTACGGCGGGATCAACATGATCCGCAGCTCATTTGAAGCCTACGGCCGCGAGATGGATCCGCAGTTCGAATACCTGTTTACCGATCTGCGCAAAACCCACAACCAGGGCGTGTTTGACGTGTATTCGCCGGAGATGATGCGCTGCCGTAAATCCGGCGTGTTGACCGGTCTGCCGGACGGCTACGGGCGCGGGCGCATCATTGGCGACTATCGCCGCGTGGCGCTGTACGGGATCGGCTATCTGGTGCGCGAGCGTGAACTGCAGTTTGCCGATCTGCAGGGGAAACTGGAGCGCGGGGAAGATCTCGAGGCGACGATCCGCCTGCGTGAGGAGCTGGCGGAGCACAAACGCGCGCTGCTGCAGATCCAGCAGATGGCGGCGAACTATGGCTTTGATATTTCACGTCCGGCGATGAACGCCCAGGAAGCGGTGCAGTGGGTCTATTTTGCCTACCTGGCGGCGGTGAAATCCCAGAACGGCGGGGCGATGTCGCTGGGGCGCACGGCCTCGTTCCTCGATATCTACATTGAACGCGACATGCAGGCCGGGCGTCTGAATGAGGTTCAGGCGCAGGAGCTGATCGACCACTTCATTATGAAGATCCGCATGGTGCGCTTCCTGCGCACGCCGGAGTTCGACACGCTCTTCTCCGGCGATCCGATCTGGGCGACGGAAGTGATCGGCGGCATGGGGCTGGACGGCCGCACGCTGGTGACCAAAAACAGCTTCCGCTATCTGCACACGCTGCACACCATGGGGTCTGCGCCGGAGCCTAACCTGACGATCCTCTGGTCAGAACAGCTGCCGATCGCGTTTAAGAAATACGCCGCGCAGGTATCGATCGTCACCTCGTCTCTGCAATACGAGAACGACGACCTGATGCGTGCGGACTTCAACAGCGACGACTACGCCATTGCCTGCTGCGTCAGCCCGATGGTGATCGGCAAGCAGATGCAGTTCTTTGGCGCCCGCGCCAACCTCGCCAAAACGCTGCTGTACGCGATCAACGGCGGGGTGGACGAGAAGCTGAAGATTCAGGTCGGCCCGAAAACCGAGCCGCTGCTGGATGACGTGCTGGACTACGACACCGTGATGGCGAGCCTCGATCACTTTATGGACTGGCTGGCGGTGCAGTACATCAGCGCGCTGAATCTCATTCACTACATGCACGACAAGTACAGCTACGAAGCCTCGCTGATGGCGCTGCATGACCGGGACGTTTACCGCACCATGGCATGCGGCATTGCTGGCCTGTCGGTAGCGGCGGATTCCCTGTCGGCCATTAAATACGCCACGGTTAAGCCGGTGCGCGACCACACCGGCCTGGCGGTCGACTTTGTGATAGAAGGGGACTACCCGCAGTACGGCAACAACGACGACCGCGTGGACAGCATTGCCTGCGATCTGGTGGAGCGCTTTATGAAGAAAATTCAGGCGCTGCCCACCTACCGCAACGCGGTGCCGACCCAGTCGATCCTGACCATTACCTCCAACGTGGTTTACGGCCAGAAGACCGGTAACACGCCGGACGGACGCCGCGGCGGCACGCCGTTTGCGCCAGGCGCAAACCCGATGCACGGCCGCGACAGAAAAGGGGCGGTGGCCTCGTTAACCTCGGTCGCCAAGCTGCCGTTCACCTATGCCAAGGACGGGATCTCCTACACCTTCTCCATCGTGCCGCAGGCGCTGGGCAAGGACGAGCTGGTCCGCAAAACCAACCTGGTGGGGCTGTTGGACGGGTATTTCCATCACGAAGCGTCCATCGAGGGGGGGCAGCATCTGAACGTCAACGTCATGAACCGGGAGATGCTTCTGGATGCCATTGCGCACCCGGAAAATTATCCGAACCTGACCATCCGCGTTTCGGGATATGCGGTGCGGTTTAACGCCCTGACGCGCGAGCAGCAGCAGGATGTGATTTCAAGGACGTTTACGCATTCCATCTGACGCAAATGACGCCTCATGCCCCCTCAGCGCAGGGGGCATTTTTTTGCCCGCTAAACATACAAAATTGTTTATATAATTACTCACACATATTCATCCGCTCTTGAAAAACAATACGCCTGCTTTCCCCTATAACAGCATGTAAGGACAGTAAGATGATGAAAATGACCCGTATTGCGTTGGCCGCCGCCGCGCTGGCCCTGTGCAGTTTTACGGCGCAGGCCGCAAACGTTGAGGCTGCCCCTTCTCCATCGCAGGATCCGCTGGTCCAGCACCTGAAGCTCAGCAATGAGCAGGTGAAGAAGATTGAAGATCTGCATAAGCAGCTGGAACAAAATGTCAGCAACATTCCGATGACGGGCGTGAAGGACGGGGCGCTTATCGACATGTTCCAGGCGGGTAAATGGGACGAAAGTACGGTGAAAAGCCAGCTTACCGCATTCAGCAAAATTGAAGAGCAGACCCGTTATTACCGCGTGAAGTATTATTTCGACGTCAGCCAGGTATTGACGCCGGAGCAGCGCAAGCAGATCAGAACCGATATGGCTAACGCGCTGGCAGAGTGATTTCGTCGTCGCGTACGGCGCTGGATGATTCTGCCGTGGCTCAATCGGTCCCCTCTCCCGTTGGGAGAGGGTTAGGGCGTTCTCTAAACCGGCAAATCAATCAGCAGCGCGCGCAGCGGCGTATCCGCCACCAGCGTGATATTCGCTTCATCACGAATAAACGCCCCGTCGCCGCAGGTGAGCGCTTCTTTCTCTTCCGCATGCGTCACCGCATGCACCGTGCCGTGAATCGACTGCAAATAGGCGCGCGGCCCGTGAAGCTGGAAGCTCGCCTGTTCACCTTTCTTCAGCTCGATATGGTGCAGCCACACCTGCTGGCGCAGCTGCAGACTACCTTTGCTGCCGTCCGGGGATGCGATCAGCTGCTGCTTATCGCCCGTTAAATCTAACTTCTGTACCAGCGGATTTTCCCGCTCAGGGCAGGCATCGAGCCACAGCTGCATGCGGGTCAGCGTTTTGTCTTTGCTGAGGTTATGCTCGCTGTAGCTGATGCCCGGCTGCGTGGAAATTAACAACGCTTCGCCAGCCTTTGCCTGGACATGATTGCCCTCGCTATCGCGGTATTCTGCCTCGCCTTCCAGGATCAGGTTCAGGATATCGACTTTCGGGTACGTGCGCGGCTGGAAGGAGGCACCCGGGGCGAGCACTTCCTGATTTAGCACGCGTAGTGATGCGTAACCGAGGAGTTTAGGGTCAAAGTAGTGTCCAAAGGAAAAGGTGTAGCGGGCCTGCAGCCAACCGAAATCGGCTTGTCCGCACTGTTTAGCTGTTCTTGTCGTAATCATAAACTTGACCTCTCTTTACACTAAAACAATGGTAAAGGTATGGACGCTGCATTGTTAGCCAGATATTCTGCCCGGTATGTTCAAATTTCCTGAATGAGAACGAGATGGCTAAAGAGAGAGCATTGACGCTTGAGGCGCTTCGCGTCATGGACGCGATTGACCGACGCGGCAGTTTTGCGGCGGCAGCTGATGAACTGGGGCGCGTTCCGTCTGCGCTGAGCTACACCATGCAAAAGCTGGAGGAAGAGCTGGACGTGGTGCTGTTTGACCGCTCCGGTCATCGAACAAAATTCACTAACGTCGGGCGAATGCTGCTGGAGCGCGGCCGCGTGCTGCTGGAAGCGGCGGATAAGCTCACGACGGATGCCGAAGCGCTGGCGCGGGGCTGGGAAACCCATCTGACGCTGGTGACGGAAGCGCTGGTGCCGACTGAAGCGCTGTTCCCGCTGGTGGACCGCCTCGCAGCCAAAGCCAACACGCAGCTGTCAATTATCACCGAGGTGCTGGCAGGCGCGTGGGAGCGTCTGGAGACGGGCAGGGCGGACATCGTCATTGCGCCGGACATGCACTTTCGTTCCTCATCGGAAATCAACTCGCGCAAGCTTTACAGCGTGATGAACGTCTACGTTGCCGCACCCAATCATCCGATTCACCAGGAGCCGGAGCCGCTCTCTGAAGTCACGCGCGTGAAGTATCGCGGCGTGGCGGTCGCGGATACCGCGCGCGAGCGCCCGGTGCTGACGGTGCAGCTGCTGGATAAACAGCCTCGTCTGACGGTGACCTCACTGGAAGACAAACGGCAGGCGCTGCTGGCCGGTCTCGGCGTGGCGACGATGCCTTATCCATTTGTGGAAAAAGATATTGCGGAAGGACGGCTGCGCGTTGTCAGCCCGGAATATAGCCACGAGGTGGATATCATTATGGCGTGGCGTCGCGACAGCATGGGCGAAGCCAAATCGTGGTGCCTGCGCGAAATACCCAAACTCTTCGCCCACCACAATAAATAAACGCGTAGGCCCGGTAAGCGTAAGCGCCACCGGGCTCTGATTTACACCCCGGCTTTCGGGTCCGGACCAAAGCGGTTTTCACCCGGCGTGCCGCTCTGACAGTTGAAGATCAGAATCACGATCCAGCCGACAATCGGGATCAACAGCAGCAGTAACCACCACGCCGAACGATCGGTATCGTGCAGCCGACGGAACAGTACCGCCCATGATGGCAGCAGGACTAACAGGCCATAGATGGTAGTCAGCACGCCTTCTCCGCCAGCCCGCTCCCAGCCAAGTATTTTATCAATAATACCCAGCACCATGATGAGGACGAAGTTCACCAGAACAAACATCCAGTACTCTTTACGGCGGGCGCGGCCACCAAATCCAATATAGTTACGCAGTACTTTTAAATACCAGTCCATTTTCCTTGCCTCAATAATCGGTCAATCACTTGTTTTCTAAGCAATCAAAGTAAGGATAGATGGAGATTGTGAATTAAAAAAGGGCATCTATTGATGCCCTTAATATTTAACCAAATCGAACGTCGCGCCCGTGCGGTTCATCCAGATCCTGCCACGGGCCAATGGAGATAATGCCCGTTGGGTTGATGGTCTTGTGGCTGCGGAAATAGTGGGTGCGGATATGGTCGAAGTCGACCGTGTCGGCAATACCCGGCATCTGGTAGATGTCACGCAGGAAGCCATACAGGTTCAGGTAGTCGCTGATGCGGTGTTTATCGCATTTAAAGTGGGTAACGTACACCGGATCAAAGCGAACCAGCGTGGTCCACAGGCGAATGTCCGCTTCCGTCAGGCGGTCACCCGTCAGGTAGCGGTGTTGGCCGAGGATCTGTTCCAGACGCGCCAGCGATTCAAACACCTTCCCGACCGCTTCGTCATACGCTTCCTGGCTGGTAGCAAAGCCAGCTTTGTAGACACCGTTGTTGACGTTGTCGTAAATCCAGCTATTCAGCTCATCAATCTTTCCGCGCAGTTCCACCGGATAGTAATCCCCGGCGCGGGCGCCGTGAGCGTCAAACGCGGTGTTGAACATGCGAATGATTTCCGCAGACTCATTGCTGACAATCGTCTGGTTTTTCTTGTCCCATAGCACCGGCACGGTAACGCGCCCGGTGTAGTGCGGATCGGCGCGCAGATAGAGCTGGTAAAGGAAATCGTGGTGGTAAAGATCGTCGCCGGTCGCGGCAGGGAAATCACCGTCAAACGTCCAGCCGTTTTCCAGCATCAGCGGGTTCACCACGGAAACCGGAATTAAAGATTCGAGACCTTTGAGCTTCCGCACAATCAGCGTGCGGTGTGCCCACGGGCAGGCAAGGGAAACATAAAGATGATAACGGTCTTTCTCCGCCGCGAAGCCGCCTTCGCCGCTCGGGCCAGGCGCACCATCAGCGGTGAGCCAGTTACGGAAGGCCGAAGCTGAGCGCTTGAAGCGACCACCGGTGGATTTGGTGTCATACCAGACATCCTGCCAGACGCCGTCTACGAGTTGTCCCATTTTTTCTCCTCCTTCAGATAGCAAAAGCGAGGAGATGTCTCCTCGCTTTGTGTTCATTCAGTATAGCGCGCTTACCACTTCTTATTCAGAACGCGGTCGATGCTGTATGCGCCCGGGCCAGTGATGGCCAGCAGCAGGAAGCCACCCGCGATGGTCAGGTTTTTCATGAACATCAGAGAGTTCACGCCTTCCGCAAAGTTGCTGTGGAAGAGGAACGCTGTCAGCAGGGTGAAGCCAGCGGTGAACAGCGCGGTGGTGCGGGTCAGGAAGCCGAACAGAACCGCCAGGCCGCCGCCGAACTCAAGAAGAATGGTCAGTGGCAACAGGAACCCCGGAACGCCCATGGCTTCCATATATTGCTGGGTACCCGCATAGCCGGTGATTTTTCCCCAACCTGCGACGATGAACAGAATTGGCATCAGAATACGCGCTACCAGTACACCAACATCTTCTAATTTTTTCATTTTACTCTCCAGGAAACCACATCAGCGGCTGAACTTTATTTGTCTGCAATTCCGGGTAGATACCGCGTCATTGCTGTCGATGGAGAGCATCATAAACGTGACGGTTGGCGATTGTTAGCAAGGAAAACTGTCAATCTAATTCAAAGATATTGAGTAAGGGAGGTTGGGGAAATGTTGCCGGGTGGCACTGCGCTTACCCGGCCTACGATTCAAAAGTAGGCCGGGTAAGGCGTAGCCGCCACCCGGCAAGAAGGCTAGCGCAGCTGCTGCTGACGAATCGTGGCTTTCACCAGACGCCAGGCGCTCCAGGCACCGAAGCCACGGCGGGCCCAGCGGATCAGCATATTCGGATGACGAACCGTCCAGATAGCCATCACGCTGCTGCCGACCAATGCCCAGGAACGCAGGCTCAGGACGGTATTCCAGCCACGGTCAAAGCGTCGCGTCGCATCAATCCAGTCGCGACGGCTGGCAGACAGGTCCAGCCGTTGCTGCTGGATCTGACTTAACAGGTACGCTTTTCGCTTCTGACGTTCGGCTTTACCGCTCACGGCTTGTCATCCTCCAGCAGGGCGCGATCGTTAGCCAGCTCCTGGCGCGTATGGCGCAGGAACGTGGATTTACGCGCTTTGCGCAGCGTCCAGATACCGCCAATCAGCGCCGCGACCAGCAGAACGACGGTGGTGGCGATCATCGCGTTAAGACGATACTGCGGGTCAATGGCCCAGATGATTAACACCATCAGGCTCATCAGACCAAACGCGGCGAAGAGCATGGTCAGCCCGAGCATCAGCAGCATCTGGAAGAGGTTTGCTTTCTCCTCTTCCAGCTCGACCACTGCCAGCCGGACGCGCGTTTCGGCAATTCCAACCAGCGTCGTTAGAATACGCTGGCCGATGCCGAGGACGTTGTTAGCAGGCCCTTGTGCGTGACGAGGATCTTCCATATCAACGACGCGTCAGAAGGACACCCAGTACCACACCGACTGCGGCACCAATTCCTACGCCCGTCCATGGGTTATCACGCACGTATTCGTCCGCACGGGCAGCCGCTTCGCGGGTCTGTTTCGCCAGCGCATCGCCGGTTTCACCCAGACGATAGCGGCTCTCCTTCAGCGCCTGCTCCGCTTTGCTGCGCAGTTTGCTGACCTCTTCTTTTGACTTGTCAGCAGAGGAGTTCAGCACCTCTTCAAGGGTATCGGCCAGGGATTTCAGTTCAGCGCGCAGATGTTCAGACGTCGTATCTTTTGACATGATTCTCTCCTGTTGAGATTTCCGTTAACTCAATAATCGCGAGCTTCCAGCGCTTTCAGGTCGTCCTGCGCTTCTTTCAACTTCTTCTCGCGCTTGGCAATTTTTTCCGCATCCCCTTTCTCTTTCGCTTCCTGCAGGTCGCGACGGCGCTCGGCTATCTCGTCCTTCTGTTCAGCGATTTTTTTCTGGTGATCGGCACGAAGCTTGCTGTCTGAACAGTTCGCTTTCACTTCGCTCAGCGCTTTTTTAAGACCATCAACACGGTGCTGATTGTTATGCTTTTCGGCATAACCGATCTCACGCTGAATATCCTGTTCTTTCTCCTGACAGAGAGAGGTTGCGAAGGATGCTGTGCTTAAAGAAAAAAGGGCCAGAGCCAGAGTAATGCGGAATTTCATTATCGAAACCTTCCATTGTGTTACGGCGTAAGCCGTTATCCAAAATTATGCGGAGTACATTCGAGGGATGCTCCACGTACTTAAGCATAGTAAGTAAACGGGGGATTCACCAAAGTGAGTGAAAAGATTCGGAATCGTGGTAATTATCCAAACCGATGCGACGTATCGCGAATCAATGACAGCCAGGCTGCAGGTTGGCTGACTTCTTCCTGCTGAGCAATGATATACCCGTGCGGCAGCGTACGGTCGAGCACCACTTTCGCGGCGGCGCTTTGTGCACGGGAATCAAACTTAATCAATAAAACATCGTCCTGCGGGGTGATGCTCTTAAAGCGGATCCCGTTCGCATCCAGATGATGCCAGACAGAAAAACCGTCAGGCACGCTGGCGCCCTGGTTTACCGGGCGAATGGCCAGCGTCGATTCCTGATGCGAAAGCGCGCTCCAGGCCAGCAGCATGGCGCTGAGTACCACCAGTGCAACCACGGCAAAGGCGAAACGGCGCAGAGCGAGCGGTGAGATAGCCATCGTTAACCTCTGGCTCCGTATTTCTTTTTCCACAGGACAACCAGGGAGCCAATCAGGCCAAAGACCAGCAGCACAACGGGCAGCAGCATCAGGCAGGACATCAGCTGGTCCTCATATTTCATGAAGACCGGGGTTTTACCCAGCGCGTAGCCCAGCGTCGTCAGAATAAGCACCCATAGCAGGCCGCTCATCCAGTTGAAGAACTGGAAGCGCGCGCTGCTCAGACCGGACAGGCCGGCAATCGTAGGCAGCAGGGTACGAACAAAAGCGATAAAGCGTCCAATCAGCAGCGCGGAAAGCCCGTGCTTATGGAACAGGTGGTGCGCCCGCTGGTGATAATGCGCGGGAAGATGAGAAAGCCAGTTCTGGACGATCCGGGTATTGCCCAGCCATCGCCCCTGGATGTAGCTCACCCAGCAGCCGAGGCTTGCGGCGACGGTCAGTAACAAAATGGTATGTGGAAACGCCATCGCCCCTTTGGCACACAGCACGCCAACGAGCACCAGCAAGCTGTCACCGGGCAGGAAGGCAGCAGGCAGCAAACCGTTCTCAAGGAACAGGATCATAAACAAGACGAAATAGAGCATGCCAATCATGGAGGGGTTGGCCAGCGTTTCAAAATCCTGCGCCCAGAGGGCATGCAGTAGTTGGGTCAAAAGTTCCATTCAGTGTTCCTGGAAATCGGTTAACGTCACGCCTGTTATCCGGGACAAACAGCACGGCGACATTGTTGTGATTTCATTATGGTCGCTCGCGGACACATTGCGGTGTGGCCAACACTGTTCCCTGTTAATTGGCTGGTTAGCAAGCACTAACTTACAAAATAACGAATTGAATCCAATTGTAACAAAGCCCAACGTTCTGCGTCACAGAATTTGCAGGGGTGAGTTGATTTTGGCGTAAGCCATGGAGGGGAGCGAGGGGATTTACAAAGGCTGACACTATATATGTTTTGCTTACCTGCTCAAGCCGGAGGGCGCAGCGAAGCGCCTGCCGGCAGAAAGGTCATCTATTTTGCGGCACTGGACGCCGTATCGAGATGAACAACGGGATTATCGGCAAAAAGATAGCGGTCAGCGTTAAATTCGAAGTCATCGCTGGTTTCATTGAACAGCATCTGCTTGGTGTTTTCCAGGTGCTGCCACATCGCCAGCTTAGCGGCATGCGGGTCTTTACGAATCAGCGCCTTGAGAATTTGATCGTGGTCGTCACACCAGTTGTCGACGGTACGAGAATCGATATGGTCGTGCAGTTTTTTCCAGTACGGGTTGTGAACGCGTTGAGTCCACATTTTCTCAACAATTGCTGCCAGCGCCGTGTTTTGGGTTGCCAGGGCGACCTGAACGTGGAACTGCAGATCCCATTCTGAATCACGGAAACATTTTTCCTTGCGGGCATTCTCCTGGATTTCCATCAGCTTCATGATGTCCTGCTTGGTCACCTGCGTCGCGGCAAATTCGGCAATATTGCTTTCGATCAGCTGGCGAGCCTGGAGCAGCTCAAACGGACCATAGCTGGCGAATTCCAGACTTTCGTCCGCGACGGGAGAGTGTTTCGGCAGATTAGAAATCACGTGAATGCCGGAGCCTTTGCGTACCTCAACGTAGCCTTCCACTTCCAGCATGATGATCGCTTCGCGCACGACGGTGCGGCTCACGCTTTTTTCATCCGCGATAAAGCGCTCGGCGGGAAGTTTATCACCGACAAGATAGACCCCTTGCTCGATGCGATCTTTCAGCTCGGCAGCAAGTTGTTGATATAAACGACGTGGTTCGGTGATTTCCATATGCGCTCCAGGCAGGGTACGGCAGATGATTTGTTATACCACTTTTGCGTGCCACTCTCCAGATTATGCCATTAAAAAAGCCGCCCGGAGGCGGCTTCGGTGAGACGCATTTTCGCTAACTCTGCGTTGCCGGTTTTCCGAGGGACTCTTTCGCCAGCTCCTCTGCCGACTTGCTTCTTAGCACCGTCCAGATAACCACTGCCCCCAGCAGGTCGAAGATTGCCAGCACCGCGAACAGCGGGCTGAAGCCGATGGTATCCGCCAGCGCGCCGACCACCAGAGCAAACATCGTACTTGCGGTCCAGGCAGCCATCCCGGTCAGGCCGTTAGCGGTTGCCACTTCGTTACGGCCGAAGACGTCAGAGGAGAGCGTAATCAGCGCGCCGGACAGGGACTGGTGCGCAAAACCACCGATGCACAGCAGGGCGATAGCCACGTACGGGCTGGTGAACAGGCCGATCATACCCGGACCAATCATCAGCAGCGCGCCCATAGTCACCACCATCTTACGGGAAACGATCAGGTTCACCCCAAACCAGCGCTGGAACAGCGGTGGCAGGTAGCCGCCAACGATACAGCCGAGGTCAGCAAACAGCATTGGCATCCAGGCGAACATCGCGATCTCTTTCAGGTTAAAGCCGTAGACTTTAAACATGAACAGGGGGATCCACGCGTTGAAGGTACCCCAGGCCGGTTCAGCCAGGAAACGCGGCAGGGCGATACCCCAGAACTGACGGGTACCCAGGATCTGCCAGACGGTCATTTTTTTGCCGTTGTTGGTCTGATGCTGCGCTTCCTGACCCCCAATGATGTACTCGCGTTCTTCTTCAGACAGTTTTTTCTGATCGCGCGGGTGTTTATAGAAAATCAGCCACGCCATGGCCCACGCAAAGCTCAGTACGCCAGAGATGATGAACGCCATCTGCCAGCTGTGCATCACGATAGCCCACACCACCAGCGGCGGCGCAATCATCGCCCCGATGGACGAGCCGACGTTGAAATAACCGACCGCAATGGAACGCTCTTTTGCCGGGAACCACTCGGAGCTGGCCTTCAGGCCTGCGGGGATCATGGCGGCTTCTGCCGCACCGACCGCGCCGCGCGCCAGCGCCAGACCACCCCAGCTGCCGGCCAGCGCGGTTGCTCCGCAGAACACCGCCCAGGCGATGGCGAAGAAGGCATAACCGATTTTGGTGCCGAGAATGTCCAGCACATAGCCTGCCACCGGCTGCATGATGGTATACGCCGCGGAATAGGCGGCAATGATGTAGGAGTATTGCTGCGTGGAGATATGCAGCTCTTCCATCAACGTTGGCGCTGCTGCTGCCACGGTGTTACGCGTCAGGTAGCCCAGCACGGTGCCTAACGTCACCAGCGCGATCATATACCAACGTAACCCTTTAATTTTACGCATCTAAAACCTCATCGTTATGTTATTTCCGCGCCAGAACGCGGCAACCTCTCAACCGTTTCCGGGAGCAGTTGTGTAACGGGAGGGGCGTAGCCGGGAGCATGTCCCGGAACGGCCCGAACCTTGCCATAAGTAAGCGTGCATAAGTCGGTATCCGTACCGTTAAACCCGATGTCTCTCACACCGGTAATGCATTCCGTCGGCTGAGTGTTTGCGACGGCGAAAAGATAACTTGTCATACAACTTTAAAAGGTGAGTGACATCACAAATGTATGATTCTTTGTGGGGACATTCATCGTCGCGGGCAAAGCCAGTATTGGCGCGGGTTGCAGAAGGGTTTACTCCATTGAGGGTAATTTATTTGTTGACGTTTATTGATCTCACTCACGAAAAAAGCTTCGGTGGGTGGAAATTGGTGTGATAACTTTGCAGCATATGAACATACGCTTTCTGACGCTCCCGTAATGAGGAAGACGATAATGACGCCGTTTATGACCGACGATTTTCTGTTAGATACCGAATTTGCACGCCGCCTGTACCACGACTACGCAAAAGACCAGCCGATTTTCGACTACCACTGCCATTTGCCGCCGCAGCAGGTTGCCGAAAATTACCGTTTCAAAAACCTGTATGACATCTGGCTGAAGGGTGACCACTATAAATGGCGCGCCATGCGCACCAACGGCGTCGCTGAGCGCCTGTGTACCGGCGACGCCAGCGACCGCGAAAAGTTTGACGCCTGGGCTTCTACCGTTCCGCACACCATCGGCAACCCGCTCTACCACTGGACGCACCTTGAGCTTCGCCGCCCGTTTGGTATTACCGGAACGCTGCTCTCCCCAACGACCGCCGATGAAATCTGGGAGCGCTGCAATGCGCTGCTGGCGCAGGATAACTTCTCCGCGCGCGGCATCATGAAGCAGATGAACGTGAAGATGGTGGGCACCACCGACGATCCGATCGACTCCCTGGAACACCATGCGGCAATCGCCAAAGACGGCGCGTTTGACATCAAAGTGCTGCCAAGCTGGCGTCCGGATAAAGCTTTTAATATCGAACAGGCCACGTTCAGCGATTACATGGCGAAGCTGGCGGAAGTCTCTGATACCGACATTCGTCGTTTCGCAGACCTGCAAACCGCGCTGACCAAACGTCTGGATCACTTCGCGGCGCACGGCTGTAAAGTTTCTGACCACGCGCTGGACGTGGTGCTGTTTGCGGAATCAAACGAGGCCGAGCTGGACAGCATTCTGGCGCGTCGTCTTTCCGGCGAAAGCCTGAGTGAGCACGAAGTGGCGCAATTCAAAACGGCGGTGCTGGTGTTCCTCGGCGCGGAATATGCACGCCGCGGATGGGTACAGCAGTACCATATCGGCGCGCTTCGCAATAACAATCAGCGCCAGTTTAAGCTGCTGGGCGCGGATGTCGGCTTCGACTCCATCAACGACCGTCCGCTGGCCGAAGAGCTGTCTAAGCTGCTGAGTAAACAGAACGAACAAAACCTGTTGCCAAAAACCATTCTCTACTGCCTGAACCCGCGCGATAACGAAGTGCTGGGCACCATGGTCGGCAACTTCCAGGGCGAAGGGATGCCGGGCAAGATGCAGTTCGGCTCCGGCTGGTGGTTCAACGATCAGAAAGACGGCATGGAACGTCAGATGACGCAGCTGGCGCAGCTTGGCCTGTTAAGTCGCTTTGTCGGCATGCTGACCGACAGCCGCAGCTTCCTGTCCTATACCCGTCATGAATATTTCCGCCGCATTCTGTGCCAGATGATTGGCCGCTGGGTGCACGCAGGCGAAGCGCCAGCGGATATCCAGCTGCTGGGCGAAATGGTGAAAAACATCTGCTTTAACAATGCGCGTGACTACTTCGCCATTGAACTGAACTAGGGCCGTTTGAGGTTGATATGCAATACATCAAAATCCATTCGCTGGATAACGTGGCCGTCGCGCTGACGGATCTCTGTGAAGGCGACGTGGTGACCGTCGATAACCAGAGCGTCACCCTGCGTCAGGCGATCGTTCGCGGGCATAAGTTTGCCGTGAAGCCTCTCGCCAAAGGGGACAACGTCGTGAAGTACGGCCTGCCGATTGGGCATGCGTTAGCGGATATCGCGCCGGGTGAACATATTCATTCCCACAATACCCGCACCAATCTTAGCGATCTGGACGAGTACAGCTATCAACCTGAATTACCCGCGGAAGCGATGCAGGCGGCGGATCGTGAGGTGCAGATTTACCGTCGCGCCAATAGCGACGTGGGGATCCGCAACGAGCTGTGGATCCTCCCGACCGTCGGCTGCGTGAACGGGATTGCGCGTCAGATCCAGACGCGCTTTCTGAAAGAGACCAACAATGCCGAAGGCACTGACGGGGTGCATCTGTTCAGCCACACCTATGGCTGCTCCCAGCTCGGTGACGACCACATTAATACCCGTACCATGCTGCAAAATATGGTGCGTCACCCGAACGCGGGCGCGGTGCTGGTGATCGGCCTGGGCTGCGAGAACAACCAGGTGGACGCCTTCCGCGAGACGCTGGGTGAGTTTGACCCTGAGCGCGTGCATTTTATGGTGTGCCAGCATCAGGACGATGAGGTGGAAGCGGGCATAGAGCAGCTGCATCAGCTTTATGAGGTGATGCGCCACGACAGGCGCGAGCCGGGCAAGCTGAGCGAGCTGAAGTTTGGTCTGGAATGCGGCGGGTCTGATGGCCTGTCCGGTATCACCGCCAACCCCATGCTGGGCCGCTTCTCGGACTATGTGATCGCCAACGGCGGCACGACGGTGCTGACCGAAGTGCCGGAAATGTTCGGCGCGGAGCGTATTCTGATGAGCCACTGCCGCGACGAAGAGACGTTTGAGAAGACCGTCACCATGGTGAACGACTTCAAGCAGTACTTCATCGCCCATAACCAGCCGATTTATGAGAACCCGTCTCCGGGTAACAAGGCGGGCGGCATCACCACGCTTGAGGAGAAGTCCCTCGGCTGCACCCAGAAAGCGGGCGCGAGCCAGGTGGTCGATGTTCTGCGCTACGGCGAGCGCCTGAAAACGCACGGTCTGAATCTGCTGAGCGCGCCCGGGAACGATGCGGTTGCCACCAGCGCGCTGGCCGGGGCAGGCTGCCACATGGTGCTGTTCAGCACCGGGCGCGGCACCCCGTACGGCGGCTTTGTACCGACGGTGAAAATTGCCACCAACAGCGAGCTGGCGGCGAAGAAAAAACACTGGATCGACTTTGATGCGGGCCAGCTGATACACGGCAAAGCGATGCCTGAATTGCTGACGGAGTTTGTGGACAGCATTGTGGAATTCGCTAACGGCAAGCAGACCTGCAACGAGAAGAACGACTTCCGCGAGCTGGCGATCTTTAAGAGTGGCGTGACGCTTTAAGTGTGATGTCGGGTGGCGCTAACGCTTACCCGACCTACGAAATCCTGTAGGCCCGGTAAGGCGTAGCCGCCACCGGGCTTTTCTTTTTACCCGCGCACTGCGTTCTTTGCCAGGCGTGCGTCTTCCGCCTGGCATACGGCGGCGGTGAACATCACGTCGGTGGAGGAGTTGATCGCCGTTTCGCAGGAGTCCTGCAGCACGCCGATAATAAAGCCTACCGCAACCACCTGCATGGCGATCTCGTTCGGAATGCCGAACATATTGCACGCCAGCGGGATCAGCAGCAGAGAACCGCCCGCCACGCCTGATGCACCGCAGGCACAGAGAGACGCTACCACGCTCAGCAACAGCGCAGTAGGCAGATCCACAGGAATACCCAGCGTATGTACAGCCGCCAGGGTTAAAACGGTAATCGTGATCGCCGCCCCCGCCATATTGACCGTCGCCCCAAGCGGGATAGAGACGGAATAGGTATCGCGGTCCAGATTCAGCTTTTCGCACAGCGACATATTAACCGGAATGTTCGCCGCCGAGCTGCGGGTGAAGAAGGCGGTCACACCGCTTTCGCGCAGGCACATCAGCACCAGCGGATACGGGTTACGGCGGGTCTGAAGAAATACCAGCAGCGGGTTAATCACCAGTGCCACAACGGCCATACAGCCAATCAGTACCAGCAGCAGTTGCGCATAGCCCCAGAGTGCGCCGAAACCGGTCGTTGCCAGCGTTGAGGCGACAAGACCAAAAATACCAATCGGCGCAAAGCGGATGACCACCGTCACGATAAACGTCACGGCGTGAGAAAGGTCGTTGACCAGGTTTTTTGTCGTGTCGTTGCTATGACGCAGGGCAAAGCCCAAACCGACTGCCCATACCAGGATCCCGATGTAGTTCGCGTTGATAAGCGCGTGGATCGGGTTGGCAACAATGCTCATCAGCAGGCCATGCATGACTTCAACGATACCCGCCGGCGGCGTAATGTCGGTTGCGCCGGTGGTCAGCTGCAGCGTGGACGGGAAGATAAAGCTCACCACCACGGCCGTCAGGGCCGCAGAGAAGGTGCCCAGCAGGTACATCCACAGAATGGGGCGGATATTGGTTTTTTGCCCTTGCTGATGATTCGCAATAGAGGCCATCACCAGCGTCAGAACCAGCACCGGTGCGACCGCTTTCAGTGCGCCGACGAAGAGGGTACCGAGGAGGCCAGTTGCCTCTGCGGCAGGTTTTGAGATCAATGCCAGCGCGACGCCGAGCACCAGGCCAACCAGTATTTGCTTAACGAGGCTGCCGCGCGAGAGGCGCGCAAGCATACCCGACGAGGATGTAGTCATAGGTGTTCCTTAAGTGAAATTGCGTTCCATCCCGGATGTGCTCTAAGTCACATTTATGTCCGGATGTAAGTAAATGTTTGCCTGGTCGAGTATAGGGAATGCAAGAAAGGAGGGAAGCGTAAAATGCTGGGTTTTACGTGTTGCATCATATTTTTTAACTACTGCGTTACAAAAGTGTGTTCACCCTCTCCCTGTGGGAGAGGGCCGGGGTGAGGGAATTACTCCACCTGCTGCTTCTTATCATGCTGGCGGTTAACCCAGGTATTGATAATCAGCGTCACGATCAGAATGCCAAACACTACGCCGAGCGAAATGGCGATCGGGATGTGGTAGAAATCGACGATCAGCATCTTGATACCGATAAACACCAGGATCACCGACAGGCCGTACTTCAGCATCGAGAAGCGTTCCGCCGCGCCTGCCAGCAGGAAATACATGGCACGCAGGCCGAGGATCGCAAACAGGTTAGAGGTCAGCACAATGAACGGGTCGGTGGTCACCGCGAAAATGGCCGGGATGCTGTCGACGGCGAAAATCACGTCGCTCAGCTCAACCAGAATCAGCACCAGCAGCAGCGGGGTGGCGAACAGCAGGCCGTTCTTGCGCACGAAGAAGTGCTCGCTCTCGATCCTGTCGGTCATGCGCAGATGTCCACGGATCCACTTCACCAGCGGACGATCGCCAATCGCGGAGCCGTCCTCTTTCGCCAGCGCCATTTTGACCCCGGTGAACAGCAGGAACGCGCCGAAGACGTACAGCAGCCACTCGAACTGGGTAATCAGCCAGCTGCCGGCGAAGATCATAATGGTACGCAGAACAATCGCGCCCAGCACGCCGTAAACCAGCACGCGGCGCTGCAGGGCAGCAGGCACGGCGAAGTAGCTGAACAGCATCAGCCAGACGAAGACGTTATCAACCGCCAGGGCTTTTTCAATCAGATAGCCGGTGAGGAAGGCGAGCGCCTGAGGATCGGCCACCGCGCGGCCTTCGGTCGAGGCCAGATACCACCAGAAGGCAGCACAGAACAGCAGAGAAAGGGTAACCCACACCAGAGACCAGGCCGCGGCCTGCTTCATGGACATGCCGTGCGCGCCGCGACGGCCCTGCAAAAAGAGGTCGATCGCCAGCATGATGAGCACGACAACCGCGAATCCGCCCCACAACATTGGAGTGCCGACAGAATGCATACTATTTTCCTTACACATAAAAAACAAAAACGGCCATGGTCAGAAGACGATAGCCGTTAGCTTTTTATGCATAGACCTCGCCTTCCGGCAAGGTCTCACTTACAACCACGAGGGTTGCCCGGCGACCGGATGCGGTATTGCACGCATCGTAATGACGATCCACCGACGAAGAAGTTACTCCCCTTTGCAGGTAACAAAATATGTCAGACCATTGGTTTCGTCAATGGTCTGCGCCGTTTCATTACACAGCTTTACGCGATAGCTTCCGCGCTCACGCCGTCTGCCGGGAACACCACGCCGGTCTGACGGCGGATCTCCGTTTGCAGCTTCGCCGTGGTGCGGCTGACCGCAAGACCCGGGTGATTCACTTCGTTGTCTTCCACCAGGCGGGCGAAGACCTCTGCCTCATAGAGCATAGTGTTAATATGCTGAGGCTGCGTCAGCTCCTGCGCTTTACCGCCGCGCGGCACAAAGCTCACCTTCTGGCACTCGGAGATCTTCTCGATAACCAGCGAACCCGCTTCGCCCTGAATTTCGCTCGGCAGCACGGAATCGCTGACTTTGGAGTGCTGCAGCGTGACGCTGAAATCGCCGTAGTCCAGCACCACTAAACCGTGTGCATCCACGCCGCTCTCCAGCAGGCTGGCGGTGGCCGTTACGCCATGCGGCTCGCCCCACAGCGCCACGGCGGAGGCCAGGCAGTAGAAACCGATATCCATAATCGAGCCGTTAGAGAAGGCCGGGTTAAAGGTATTTGGGTTCTCGCCGTCGAGGTAGCGCTGGTAGCGCGACGAGTACTGGCAGTAGTTGATAAAGGCTTTACGCACTTTGCCAATTTTCGGCAGCGACTGCTGCAGCAGCAGGAAATTTGGCAGGCTGGCGGTTTTGAACGCTTCGAACAGCACCACCTGGTTTTCGCGGGCAAGCGCAATGGCCGCTTCCACTTCCTCGATATTCGACGCCAGCGGCTTCTCGCAAATCACATGCTTTTTATGGCTGAGGAACAGCTTCGTTTGCGGGAAGTGCAGAGAGTTTGGGCTGGCGATATAGACCGCGTCAATGGCGTCGCTTTGCGCCATTTCATCGAGCGAGGTGAACAGATGTTCAACCAGATAGTCGTTCGCGAAGCTCTGCGCCTGCTCAAGGCTGCGGGAATAGACTGCGGTAAGTTTAAGTTTGCCGGTTTCATGGGCGGCGTCGACGAACTGGCGCGTGATCCAGTTCGTACCAATGACTGCGAAACGTATCATAAACGTTTACGTACTCCGTAGCGGGGAACCTTTAGCCACTGTAGCACGTCATCATGACAATTCGCGTGCGCTATTCCGCATTACTATTTAACGATAAATGCGTAAGCCATAGCCGGGTATCAAACTCCAGCTGGTGGTACTGCGGCTCCATGTGGCAGCACAGGGAGTAGAACGCTTTGTCGTGCTCTTTCTCTTTCAGGTGCGCCAGCTCATGCACCACGATCATTCGCAGAAAGGCTTCCGGCGCGTTACGGAACACGGTCGCGACGCGGATCTCGGCTTTGGCTTTCAGCTTGCCGCCCTGCACGCGGGAGATGGCGGTGTGCAGGCCGAGCGCGTTTTTCAGCACGTGGATCTTGTTGTCATACATCACCTTGTTGATCGGCGGCGCGCTCTTCAGATAACGGCTTTTCAGATCCTGCGTATACTGCCAGAGGGCCTTATCGGTCGCGAAATCGTGCGTACCAGGATAGCGTTTTTCCAGCACCGCGCCGAGCTTCTGCTCGGCAATCAGGCTGCGAACCTGAGTCAGTAAATGCTCCGGATAGCCCTGGAGATAAGTAAGTTGGTTCATCAACGCCCCAAATCGACAATAAAACGGGTATACTCACGCACCCTTTTCAGGGATACGCCAAATTTTACCATTCAGGAGGGCCGATGAGCCACTTAGACAACGGTTTCCGTTCACTCAACCTTAAACGTTTCCCGGAAACGGACGACGTTAACCCGCTTATGGCGTGGGAAGCGGCGGATGAATATCTGCTGCAGCAGTTGGATGAGACTGAAATCCGCGGCCCGGTTTTGATCCTGAATGACGCGTTTGGCGCGCTGGGCTGCGCGCTGGCTGAACACACCCCGTACAGCATCGGCGATTCTTACTTAAGCGAGCTGGCGACGCGTGAAAACCTGCGTCACAACGACATCGAAGAGTCCAGCGTCAAGTTCCTCGACAGCACCGCGGACTACCCGCAGGCGCCAGGCGTGGTATTGATTAAGGTGCCAAAAACCATGGCGCTGCTGGAGCAGCAGCTGCGCGCGCTGCGTAAGGTTGTGACGCCTGAAACCCGCATTATCGCGGGCGCCAAAGCGCGTGATATTCACACCTCGACGCTTGAGCTGTTCGAGAAAGTCCTCGGCCCGACCACCACGACGCTGGCGTGGAAAAAAGCGCGCCTGATCAACTGTACGTTCAGTGCACCTGAGCTGGCCGACGCGCCGGAGACCCTGAGCTGGAAACTGGAAGGCACCGACTGGACCATCCACAACCACGCAAACGTCTTCTCCCGCACCGGTCTGGATATTGGCGCGCGTTTCTTTATGGAACACCTGCCGGAAAACCTGGAAGGGGAAATCGTCGATCTGGGCTGCGGTAACGGCGTGATTGGCCTGACGCTGCTGGCGAAGAACCCGGAAGCCAGCGTGGTGTTCAGCGACGAATCGCCAATGGCGGTAGCGTCGAGCCGTCTGAACGTGGAAACCAACCTGCCGGAAGCGCTGGACCGCTGCGAGTTTATGATCAACAACGCGCTGTCGGGCGTCGAGCCGTTCCGCTTCAACGCCGTGTTCTGTAACCCGCCGTTCCACCAGAAGCATGCGCTGACGGATAACGTCGCGTGGGAAATGTTCCACCACGCGCGCCGCTGCCTGAAAATCAACGGCGAGCTGTACATCGTGGCGAACCGCCACCTGGACTACTTCCACAAGCTGAAGAAGATTTTCGGTAACTGCGTCACCATTGCGACCAACAACAAGTTTGTGGTGCTGAAAGCAGTGAAGCTGGGACGTCGTCGCTAAGATTGTTTTGCCCGGTGGCGCTGCGCTTACCGGGCCTACAACGGCCTTGAACCCGTAGGCCGGGCAAGCGCAGCGCCGCCCGGCAATGCCCTAGATCGCCAGAGCTAACTTTGTCCCCTGCGCAATTGCCCGCCGCGCATCCAGCTCCATCGCCACGTCGCACCCGCCGATCAAATGCACCGTTTTACCGGCTTCGCGCAGCGGATCCGCCAGATCGCGCTTCGGCTCCTGCCCGGCACACAAAATGACATGATCCACGCGCAGCAGCTGCGGTTCGCCGCCGATCGTGACGTGCAGCCCCTCGTCGTCGATCTTCTGGTAGCTGACCGCAGGGATCATCTTCACCCCGCGTGAGAGCAGGGTGGCGCGGTGGATCCAGCCCGTGGTTTTGCCCAGCCCTTCGCCCGGCTTGCTGGCTTTACGCTGGAGCATCACGATCTGGCGCGGGCTTTTCGGCAGCTGCGGCCCTTCGGGGCGTAGCCCGCCGGACTGGTTCAGGCTGGTGTCGATCCCCCATTCCACGCAAAACTCGGCAATGTTCTGGCTGGTGGCCTCACCCGGCTGGCTTAAATACATGGCGGTATCAAAGCCGATCCCGCCGCAGCCGATAATCGCCACCTTCTCGCCAACCGGCGCTTTGTCACGCAGCACGTCGAGATAGCTCAGGACCTTTGGATGATCGATACCCTCGATCGCCGGCATGCGCGGTACGATCCCGCTCGCCAGGATCACCTCGTCGAAACCGATCAGATCCGCCGCGCTGACAAACTGGTTAAGCCGCAGATCGATGCCTGTAAGCTCGATCATCCGGCGGTAGTAGCGCAGCGTTTCATAGAACTCCTCTTTGCCGGGGATCTGTTTGGCGATATTAAACTGGCCGCCAATCTCCGCCAGCGCATCAAACAGCGTCACGCTGTGCCCGCGGGAAGCGGCATTCACCGCAAACGCCAGCCCTGCCGGGCCTGCGCCCACCACGGCCAGGCGTTTTTTACTGACCGCCGCAACGACCGGCATTTTGGTTTCATGGCAGGCGCGCGGGTTAACCAGGCATGAGGTCACCTTGCCGACGAAAATCTGATCCAGACAAGCCTGGTTACAGCCGATGCAGGTGTTGATCTCATCCGCGCGCCCGCTTTGCGCTTTCGACAGCAGTTCGGCATCGGCGAGGAACGGCCGCGCCATGGACACCATATCGGCATCGCCGCGCGATATCACATCGTCCGCCACCTGCGGGTCGTTAATACGGTTGGTGGTGACCAGCGGAATAGACACTTTCCCTTTCAGCCTGCGCGTCACCCAGCTGAACGCCGCGCGCGGTACCGGCGTGGCGATGGTCGGAATGCGCGCCTCATGCCAGCCGATGCCGGTGTTGATAATGGTGGCACCGGCGGCTTCAATCGCCTGCGCCAGCTGCACGGTTTCGTCGAACGTTCCGCCGCCTTCCACCAGGTCGAGCATCGACAGGCGAAAAACAATAATAAAATCAGCGCCCGCACGTTCGCGCACGGCGCGCACGACCTCCACGGCAAAGCGCATCCGGCGGGCATAGTCGCCGCCCCATTCGTCGTCGCGCTGGTTGGTGCGTGCGGCGAGGAATTCGTTAATCAGATAGCCTTCGGAGCCCATCACCTCGACGCCGTCATAGCCCGCCTCACGCGCCAGCGCGGCGCAGCGGGCGAAGTCGTCAATCAGCCCCAGGATTTCGTCGTGGCTGAGGGCATGCGGCTTGAAGCGGTTAATCGGCGCCTGTAGAGCTGACGGCGCGACCAGGTTCGGCTGATAGCTGTAGCGCCCGGTGTGCAGGATTTGCAGGGCAATTTTACCGCCCTCGCGGTGGACCGCGTCGGTCACAATGCGGTGGTGCGCCAGCTGTGACGCATCGTTCAGCACCGCGCCGCCCTCCATGCCGACGCCGGAAGGGGCAGGGGCTACGCCGCCGGTGACGATCAGCGCCACGCCGTGGCGCGCGCGCTCGGCGTAGAAGGCCGCCAGACGCTCGGCCCCGTCCGGATGCTCTTCCAGCCCGGTGTGCATTGAGCCCATCAACACGCGGTTTTTGAGTGTAGTGAACCCCAGATCGAGGGGGGCGAATAACGACGGGTAGCGGCTCATAGTCTCTTCCAGTGTAAAATTATTGTTATGTGGTCGGATGAGTTACTAATTTAGCCAGCGGGGAGTAAAAGGGAAAAGGGGAATGCAGTGATTGTGATGGGATTCAAATATTGGTGTGGCCTGATGCCCTCACCCTAACCCTCTCCCTAAGGGAGAGGGGACTTAATCTCCCTCTCCCTTAGGGAGAGGGGCGGGGTGAGGGGGATGCCCGCACTAACCCCGGCGCCTGCCACATCGACGTCGTCAGCCCGCTGTCCACCAGCCCAAGCTGGTCGGCGTACACCGCCTGCCACTTCTGCATCATGCCGTCGTACAGCTCGCGGTGCTGCGGGTTGGGCGTGAACTCGCGGCTCCACTTCACCAGCCGCTCGCCCGTCGAGGCCATATCCGCAAACAGCCCGGCCCCGGTTCCGGCCGCGATCGCGCAGCCCAGCGCCGTTGCCTCCTTCACTTCCGGTACGCGCACCGGCAGTCCGGTGACGTCGCTTAAAATCTGACTCCACAGGGCCCCTTTTGACCCGCCGCCCGCGAAGACCAGGCTCTCAAACGTCACGCCGGAGAAGCGAGAAATCTGCGCCAGGTTGCAGGCCGAAACAATCGCCGCATTCTCTTCCAGAGCGCGGAACAGCGTCGCTTTGTTGCACTTTTCCGGGTCGATGGAGAGGTTAATAAACGACGGCGCGGCGTGGTACCACTGTTTAAAATGCATCGCGTCAGAGAAGATCGGCATTACCCCGTGGGAGCCTGCCGGCACGCGGCTGGCCATCTCTTCCATCAGGGAATAGGTGTCCATGCCCATCCGCTCGGCAATCAGCTTTTCCTCGGCGCAGAAGGCGTCGCGGAACCAGCGCATGGTCAGCCCGGTAAAGAAGCTGATCGACTCAGCCTGCGCCATGCCGGGGATAACGTGCGGGTTCACGCGGATGTTCATCTCGGGATCGGTGCGCACCTGCGGCAGGTTCACTACCTGCTGCCAGAAGGTGCCGCCCAGCACCGCCGTCTGCCCGGCGCGGACCACGCCCAGCCCAAGACAGCCCAGCTGCACGTCGCCGCCGCCCATCACCACCGGTGTGCCCTCGCGGAGGCCGCTCTGCTGTGCGGCATCATGGGTAACGGCTCCCAGCACGGTACCGGTCTCTTTCACCGGGGAGAGGATATCAGCCCGGAGCCCGGCCATGTCGAGCAGCGCCGGCCGCCAGTCGCGGGAGAAGAGATCGAGCATGCCGGTGGTGCCCGCGTTGGACGGGTCAACCGCCAGTTCGCCGGAGAGCTTCGCCGCCAGCCAGTCGCTGATCATGGTGATAGTCGCAGCCTTGCGGTAGATATCCGGGCGATGGTGCGCCAGCCACAGCAGGCGCGGCATCGCGCTCAGCGCCAGCGTCTGGCCGGAGACGTCATACACCTCGGATTCAAATTGGTCGTCGTGGATCTCTTTGAGTTCCGCCACCTCGCGGCTGGCGCGGGCGTCGACGTTGGCGCAGGCCCAGATGGCCTCGCCGTTGCGGTCGTACAGCACGATCCCTTCGCGCATCGAGCAGCAGGCGACGGATTGGATATCCGCCGCGCTCAGGCCTGCACGCGCCAGCGCCTGATGAATACACTGACAGGCCAGCCGCCAGTTGGTCTCCAGATCAAACTCCATCGAGCCCGGCACATTCTCAACGCTCAGGTGCTTCCACTCGGCCTGGCCGACGGCAATCTGGTTGCCCTGTAAATCGAAAATCACGGCGCGAACGCTGCCTGTCCCTGCATCTAACGCTAAAAGGTAACTCATGAGCTTGCCTCGTGTCAGGCGCAGGGCTGCTCTTATCCGGCCAGAGCCAGCACCGCGCGGGCTGTCGTCTCTTCCGTCACCAGGCCATTGATACGGCGACCTTTGAGTGCGGCATAAATCGCATCGGCTTTCTCTTCTCCTCCGGCCACGCCAACGATGGTGGGCAGCTGCGCCAGTTCATCGAGCGTGACGCCCAGCAGTTCTTTGTGGATCTCCAGCTCCTCGACGCATTCCCCTTCGGCATTAAGGAAATAGCCGAGAATGTCGCCGACCGCACCTTTGCGGGCGTACATCAGCTGCTCGCCCTCGCTGATATAGCCGGAGCGCAGTATCGTTGCGTCACGGCGCTGGTTTACCGAACCAATGCCGACCACCGCCACGTCGGCAGCGGTGGCGGCGAGGATCACGTCCCGCACGCTGGTTTCGCGTTTTAAGATCCCGGCCACTTCGGCAGATGACACGCGAAGCGGGGCGGGGATCATGCTCACGCTGCAGGCCGCGTCCAGCTGGCCGATACCGGTCATATACGGCCCCACGCCGCCGGAGAGCGTCACCAGGCGGATCTGCTGCGAGCTGATAAAGCCGCTCAGGTGCTGCAGGCTGCTCATGGTGGTTTCACCAAACCCCACCGCCAGCAGCTGGCCGGGCTCCAGCACGCCCATCAGCGACTGCGCGGCGCCTATGCCTAACCGCACGTTCATCGGCGGGGTATTCAGCGCCGGCATCACGCGCACCAGCTTCAGGCCAAAGCGCTGTTGGAGCTCGGTTTCCAGCGCCAGACAGCCCTCGTAGCGGGAGTTGATCTGCACCCGGATCACCCCGGACTGACGGCCCTTCTCCAGCAGGCGTGAAATCTTCAGGCGCGGCAGCCCGAGCCGCTCGCCGATGTCGTTCTGGGTCAGCCCGTCGTGGTAGTAACACCAGGCCACGCGCGCCACCAGCTCCTCTTCCGCCAGCGCCAGCCCGGCAAACCGTCCTTCTTCCGCAGTGCGTTTATCGCTCATAATTGAACTCTTATAAAAATTTAGATCATATGTTCGTGATGGCGCGGAGGGAAAGTGTGAGCCACGCGACAAAACGGATCTTTTAGATTGTTTGAAGCCTGTCTGGATCTTAATCGATAAAACTGTGATCCCTGCACGGTTGTAAATATAGTTCACCGTCTACGCTTTTGAACATTATTAAATCTAAAAATCATTTGTTCAATAGCGGAGCGATGATGACCTCACTTCTTGAAGCGCGAGATATCAGCAAGCAGTTCTCCGGCGTGCCGGTACTAAAAGGCATTGATTTCACGCTGCTTGCGGGCCAGGTGCACGCGCTGATGGGCGGGAACGGTGCGGGAAAATCGACGCTGATGAAGATTATCGCCGGGGTCGAAACACCGGACAGCGGTGAACTTTCCGCCGAGGGACAGTCATATGCGCGGCTCACGCCTGCGCAGGCGCACAGGTTAGGCATTTACCTGGTGCCGCAGGAGCCGCTGCTGTTCCCCAACCTGACGGTCAGGGAAAACATTCTTTTCCGCCTGCCGCGCGAACGCGATCGGGAAAAGCGGCTGGCGGAGAAACTTAAGCAGCTGCAGTGCCCGCTTAATCTCGATGCCGCGGCCAGCACCCTGGAAGTGGCGGATCAGCAGATGGTGGAAATCCTCCGCGGATTAATGCGCAACGCCAGGATCCTGATCCTTGATGAACCCACGGCGTCCCTTACGCCCGGCGAAACCGAGCGGCTGTTCCGTCAGATCCGCGCCCTGCAGGATCTCGGCGTTGGGATTGTCTTTATCTCCCACAAGCTGCCGGAAATTCGCATGCTTTCGAGCCACGTCTCGGTGATGCGCGACGGTGCGGTGGTGCTGAGCGGCGAAACGGCGCAGTTCGACGATAACGCCCTGATCGCGGCGATGACGCCGGTGAGCCGGGAGAAAGGCTTGAGCGACGCGCAAAAGCTGTGGCTGGCGCTGCCGGGCAACCGCCGCACCCAGCCGCAGGACTTTCCGGTGCTGCGCGTGGACGAACTTACCGGGGAGGGGTTTATCGATCTGAGTCTTGAGATCTACGCCGGTGAGATCGTCGGCCTGGCCGGGCTGGTGGGATCCGGGCGCACCGAGTTTGCGGAAACGCTCTACGGCCTGCGTCCGGCGCGCGGCGGGCGGATCTGGCTGGAAAACCAGGAGATCACCGCAGATCCGGTCAGTTCACGCCTGGACAAAGGGCTGGTCTACCTGCCGGAAGACAGACAGGTGTCCGGCCTGTTCCTCGACGCGCCGATCCGCTGGAACACCGTGGCGCTGAACGAGCCGTCTCTCTGGCAGCAGCGCAAGCGGGAGTCTGCGGTGGTGGAACGCTATCACCGGGCGCTCGGGATCAAGCTCAACCATGCGGATCAACCCGTGCGCACGCTCTCCGGCGGCAACCAGCAGAAGGTGCTGCTGGCGCGCTGCCTGGAGGCCAATCCGCTGCTGCTGATCGTCGACGAACCGACGCGCGGCGTGGACGTGGCGGCGCGCGCCGATATCTATCAGCTGCTTAAAAGCGTGGCGGCGCAGAACGTCGCGGTGCTGATGATCTCAAGCGATCTCGATGAGTTTCCGGGCCTCGCGGACCGCGTGCTGGTGATGCATCAGGGCGTACTCAGCGGTGAACTGCCGCGCCACGCCGTCAGCCTCGACCGGATGATGGCGCTGGCGTTCGGAGGACAATCATGAAGATCTTACTGAAAAACCGCGAGCTGAGCGCCTTTCTCGCCATTCTGGCGCTGTTCGCCGTGCTGGTGGCGCTGAATCCGTCCTACCTGAGCCTGCAGACGCTGGGGATGATCTTCGCCAGCTCGCAGATCCTGATCCTGCTGGCGCTCGGCGCCGCGCTGGTAATGCTGACCCGCAATATTGACGTGTCCGTCGGCTCTACCGTCGGGCTGTCGGCGATCGCCGTCGGCGTGGCGCTGAACAGCGGCTACAGCCTACCCGTTTCCATTCTCTTCGCGCTGTCGACTGGCGCGCTGGCGGGGGCGTTCAACGGTTTTCTGGTGGTGGGGCTGCGCATTCCGGCGATTGTCGCCACCCTCGGCACGCTGGGGCTGTACCGCGGGGCGATGCTGCTCTGGACGGGCGGGAAGTGGATTGAAGGGTTGCCGCCGGGGCTGAAATCCCTCTCAGAACCGGTTGCCATCGGCATTTCGCCGCTCGGTATGGTGGTGCTGTTTTTAGCGGCCGCGGGCGCGTGGACGCTGTCGCGCACCGCGTTCGGTCGTGATTTCTATGCCGTGGGGGATAACCTCGCCGCCGCGCGCCAGCTGGGCGTAGCCGTGAACCGCACCCGCATGCTCGCCTTTACCCTCAACGGCATGCTGGCGGCCTGCGCCGGGATCGTTTTTGCCGCGCAGATTGGCTTTGTGCCGAACCAGACCGGCAGCGGGCTGGAGATGAAGGCCATCGCCGCCTGCGTGCTCGGCGGCATTTCGCTGCTGGGCGGCACGGGCACGCTGGTTGGCGCGCTGCTCGGCGCCTTCTTCCTGACCCAAATCGACACTGTGCTGGTGCTGTTCCGGCTCCCGGCGTGGTGGAACGACTTTATCGCCGGGCTGGTGCTGCTGGGCGTGCTGGTGCTCGACGGGCGCCTGCGCCAGGCGCTGGCGCGTCATCAGCGGGCGCTGAAGTATGGCCGCTTTCAGCCGGGCAACAGAGGGGGAAAGCACGTCACCCCTTTTCCAAAACGCAAAAAAGAGGTGGCGTAAATGAGGCTTAACTGGGAAAGCGCGCTGCTGATTTTGCTGGTGCTGGAGATCCTGCTCTTTGGCGCCATCAACCCGCGCATGCTCGACGTCAACATGCTGCTGTTCAGCACCAGCGATTTTATCTGCATCGGCATTGTAGCGCTGCCGCTCACGCTGGTGATTATCAGCGGCGGGATCGATATTTCGCTGGGGTCGACCATCGGCCTGTGCGCTATCGCGCTGGGAGTGATGATGCAGGCGGGGTGGCCGATGGCGGTTGCCATCCCTCTGACGCTGCTGCTGGGACTGCTGTGCGGATTATTTAATGCCGCGCTTATTCACTACACCGGCATTAGCCCTCTGGTGATTACCCTCGGCACGCTCTACCTCTACGGCGGCGGCGCGCTGCTGCTCTCCGGCATGGCGGGGGCGACGGGCTACGAGGGCATCGGCGGCTTTCCGGACAGCTTCACGGCGTTCGCTAACCTCACGGTGCTGGGCATGCCGATCCCGCTGGTGATGTTCGCGGTTATTACCCTCTTCTTCTGGCTGATTACCCACCGCGGGCGCTTTGGCCGCCATCTTTTTTTGATTGGGCAGAATCCTCGCGCGGCGCGCTATGCGGCGCTGTCGGTGAACGGTATGCCCTACGCGCTGTACGGGCTGGTGGGCGTGGCCTCGGCGGTTGCCGCGCTGGTGATGGTCTCCTATTTCGGCTCCGCGCGTTCGGATCTGGGGCGCGATCTGCTGATGCCTGCGCTCACCGCCGCCGTGCTAGGCGGGGCCAATATCTACGGCGGGTCAGGTTCGGTTGTCGGTACGGCGCTGGCGGCGCTGCTGGTGGGCTACCTGCAGCAGGGTTTACAGATGGTCGGCATCGCTAACCAGGTGTCGAGCGCGCTGTCAGGGGCGCTGCTGGTTGTGGTGGTGATGGGACGTTCGCTGAGTCTGCACCGTGAATGGGTGCGATCTCTCTTTAGAAAACTATCCGGAGCGTAAGATGAAAACAAAACTGATAGTCCTGGCAATGGCCCTCAGCTTCGCCTCGGCGCAGGCGGCGGACCGCATTGCTTTTATCCCGAAGCTGGTTGGGGTCGGCTTTTTCACCAGCGGCGGCAACGGCGCGAAAGAGGCGGGGAAAGATCTTGGCGTGGACGTCACCTACGACGGCCCAACCGAGCCGAGCGTCTCCGGTCAGGTGCAGCTCATCAATAACTTCGTCAACCAGGGCTATAACGCCATCATCGTCTCCGCCGTGTCGCCGGACGGCCTCTGCCCGGCGCTGAAGCGCGCGATGCAGCGCGGCGTCAAGGTGCTGACCTGGGATTCCGACACCAAACCGGAGTGCCGCAGCATCTACATCAACCAGGGGACACCGGAACAGCTGGGCGGCCTGCTGGTGGAGATGGCGGGCAAGCAGGTCACCAAACCGAATGCCAAAGTGGCGTTCTTCTACTCCAGCCCGACCGTCACCGACCAGAACCAGTGGGTGAAAGAGGCGAAGGCCAAAATCGAGAAAGACCATCCGCAGTGGCAGGTCGTCACCACCCAGTTTGGCTATAACGACGCCACCAAATCCCTGCAAACCGCCGAGGGGATCTTAAAAGCGTATCCGGATCTGGATGCGATCATCGCACCGGATGCCAACGCGCTTCCAGCCGCCGCGCAGGCGGCAGAAAACCTGAAGCGGGAAGGGGTGGCGATTGTCGGCTTCAGCACGCCGAACGTGATGCGCCCGTACGTGGAGCGCGGCACGGTAAAAGCCTTCGGCCTGTGGGATGTCGTACAGCAGGGCAAAATTGCGGTCAATGTCGCCGATCGTTTGCTGAAAAAGGGCGATCTTAACGTGGGCGACAGCGTGGACGTAAAAAATATCGGGGCGCTGAAGGTCGAGCCGAACAGCGTACAGGGCTACCAGTATGAGGCGAAGGGCAACGGCATCGTGCTGCTGCCGGAGCGCGTGGTGTTCACCAAAGAGAACATCAACAAATACGATTTCTGACGGGGGAGCAAATGGCTGATTTAGACGACATCAAAGACGGTAAAGATTTTGGCATCGGCACGCCGCAGCAGAATGTGCCTTTCACTTTGAAGGGCTGCGGCTCGCTGGACTGGGGCATGCAGTCCCGGCTGGCGCGCATCTTTAACCCGCAAAGCAACCGCACGGTGATGCTGGCCTTTGACCACGGCTATTTTCAGGGGCCAACCACCGGCCTTGAGCGCATCGATCTCTCCATCGCACCGCTGTTCGGCGAAACCGACGTGCTGATGTGTACCCGCGGCATCCTCAGGAGCCAGGTACCTGCCGCGACGAACAAACCGGTGGTGCTGCGCGCCTCCGGCGGTAACTCGATTCTGGGCGAACTCTCCAACGAGTGCGTGGCGGTGGCGATGGAGGACGCGCTGCGCCTGAACGTCTGCGCGGTGGCGGCGCAGGTCTATATCGGCAGCGAGTTTGAGCATCAGTCGATCAACAACATCATCAAGCTGGTGGACGCGGGCGCGCGCTACGGCATGCCGACGCTGGCGGTGACGGGCGTCGGGAAAGAGATGGCGCGCGACGCGCGGTATTTCTCGCTCGCCAGCCGCATCGCCGCCGAAATGGGGGCGCAATTCGTCAAAACCTATTACGTGGACGAGGGCTTTGAAAAAGTGACCGCCAGCTGCCCGGTGCCGATCGTCATCGCTGGCGGCAAAAAGCTGCCTGAGCACGAGGCCCTGGAGATGTGCTGGCGCGCAATCGACCAGGGCGCTTCCGGCGTGGACATGGGGCGCAATATCTTCCAGTCCAGCGCGCCGCTCGCCATGCTGAAGGCGGTGAAAAAAGTGGTACACGAGAACATGAGCGCCCGGGAGGCGTTCCAGTTCTGGCAGGAAGAGAAACAGGGAGAAGCACAATGAACGTGACGCTGGTTGAGATTAACATCAAGCCCGAGCGGGTGGACGAGTTTCTGGAAGTGTTTCGCGCCAACCACGAGGGGGCAATCAAGGAGCCCGGGAATCTGCGCTTTGACGTATTGCAGGACCCGCGCGTAAAAACCCGGTTCTTTGTCTACGAGGCCTATAAAGACGAAGAGGCAGTGCTGGCGCATAAGCAAACGCCGCACTATCTGGCGTGCGTGGATAAGCTCGAGGAATTGATGTCGGAGCCGCGTAAGAAACGCAGTTTTGTGGGGTTGTTGCCGGAGTAGCGGCTTTGCCGGTGGCGCTGCGCTTACCGGGCCTACGGGGGCGGGATGGTGCGGTGTTTGCCCGGTGGCGCTGCGCTTACCGGGCCTACGGGATGTGGAATAGTGCGGTAGGCCGGGTAAGCGTTAGCGCCACCCGGCGTTGTTCAGGCCAGCTCCAGCAACTGCACCCGGGCCGTTGCCCCGGGCATCAGCCGCTGCAGATTATTAACCAGCGCCGCGCCCGCCTCTTCAAGCGCCGCCAGCGGCATCGATGGCAAACTTTCGAGAATAAACCACATAGACGTCGCCTGGCTGTCCAGACGGGTACGCACTCCCTGGCGCCAGTTCCAGCGGCGGCAGGTGACGCCGAGATCGTCGCGCCAGATAACCTCGCCCGGTTCCGGATGTTCCACCACCGGCTGTCCCTCTTTGAGGGTATCAAACGGCTCGCTGCCGTCGGCCAGCGTCAGACGCGGCGCGCCTGAATAAGCCGCGAGATTTTCTCCGCCAACTGGGATCGCGTAGCGAATACTCACCGCGTTATAAATATCCACCACCGGGTCCAGCGGCGGCAGCGAGCCGTCTTTAAGCACCCGCTTACGCAGAGCGGATGCCGAGCAGGGCGTGCGCTTCGGTTTCGCCCCGAAGGCTTTAAACACCTCATCCCAGCCTGAAAGGTGTGCCGCAGCCCATGGCACATCATCATTAAGCATCTGCTGGCAGGCCTGCGCCAGCGCGGCAGCCGCCACCTCCGGGTGGGTAATCGGCGCTGCTTCAACCAGAATGCTCAGCGCCCGAAAGCCGGGGGCAATCCCGGCAAGACGCGAGTCTATTGACGGCGTAACGAGAGACATAAATAATCCTGTATTGACTGTTTTATACCATGGTAGTGACCAATGACTGAAAAAGTCAATATAATGACTACGCAGGGCGCCGACGTTGCCCAGGTAAGCCTGGCCGTGGCGAATCGCATCCGCAACTGGCGGAAAGAGAAAAAACTGTCGCTGGATGAGCTGTCCCGCCGCGCCAGCGTCAGCAAAGGCATGCTGGTAGAGATCGAAAAGGGCGCAGCCAACCCCAGCATCGCCATTTTGTGCAAGCTGGCCGCCGCGCTCGGTATCTCAGTGGCGGATATCGTTAACGTCTCCAGCGAGCCGCAGGTGCACGTTATCGAAGAGGCCGCGATTCCGGTGCTGTGGCAGGGCGCACGGGGCGGTTACGCCAGGCTGCTGGCGGGCACCGCGGGTCCGGATATGATTGAGCTATGGCAGTGGGAGATGCAGCCGGGAGAGCGCTTTACCTCTTCGGGGCATCCGGCGGGAACCTTTGAGCTGCTGCACGTGAACGAAGGTATGTTAACCCTGACGGTGGACGAGACGGTAACGCAGGTGGCTGCCGGGGCGTCGGCGGTGGCGAAAACGGAAGCCGCGCACGGCTATGCCAATGAAGGCGATACTGTACTTCGCTTCACCATGACGGTGGCGGAGTTTCACCGATAAAAAGCAGCCCGGTGGCGCTACGCTTACCGGGCCTACAGATGCAGTATTTGGTAGGCCGGGTAAGCGTAGCGCCACCCGGCGTTGATTACGCCTCTTCCACGCTCACGCGCAGCGCTGCCAGCGCTTTGCGTGCCGCTTTCAGCACCTGCTCACACTGCTCAATGGTCAGCGTCAGCGGTGGCTCGATGCGGATGGTTTTCGAGTTGTTCAGCGTGCCTGCCACCAGCACCCGCTGGCGGAACATCTCGCTCGCGAAGCTGTAGCCGATTTCGTTATCAACAAACTCAATGGCCATCAGCATCCCTTTGCCGCGCGCCTCCTGCACCAGATCCGGATATTCACGGCCCAGCTGGCGGAAGCCGTCCAGCAGCATGTCGCCTTTCTGCTCGGCCTGCGCAGGCAGGTTTTGCTCCAGCAGCACGTTGATGGTCGCCAGCGCCGCCGCACAGGCCAGCGGGTTGCCGCCAAAGGTGGTGGTATGCAGGAACGGGTTGTCGAACAGCACCGAGAAGACCTCTTCTGTCGCAACCGTCGCACCAATCGGCATAACGCCGCCGCCCAGCGCTTTCGCCAGGCATAAAATGTCCGGCTGAACGTTCTCGTGCTCGCAGGCAAACATCTTGCCGGTGCGCCCCATCCCGGTCTGGACTTCGTCGAGGATCAGCAGCGCGCCAAACTCATCGCACAATTGACGCACGGCAGGCAGATAGCCCGGCGGGGGGAGGATCACGCCGCCTTCTCCCTGGATAGGCTCCAGGATCACCGCGGCCACGTCATCGCCGGTTTTACGGCATTCAGTCAGCACGGTGCGCATGGCGTTAATGTCGCCGAACGGCACGTGGCGGAAGCCCGGCAGCAGCGGCATAAACGGTTTGCGGAAGGTGGATTTGGCGGTAGCGGACAGTGCGCCCAGGGACTTACCGTGGAACGCGCCGCTGGTGGCGATAAAGGTGAATTTCCCGCGCGGCGACTGGTACGCTTTGGCGAGCTTAATCGCCGCTTCGACCGATTCCGTGCCGCTGTTGCTAAAGAAGCTGTATTTCAGTTTGCCGGGCGTTAAGGCCGCCAGCGTTTTCGCGAGCATGGCGCGAAGCGGGTCGAGCAGCTCCTGGCTATGGAGAGGTTGTTTCGCAAGTTGATTCTGTACGGCGGAAACCACAACTGGATTACGGTGCCCCACGTTGAAAATGCCAAAACCACCCAGGCAATCGATAAACTCCTGTCCCTGGGTGTCGACAAGCGTGTTAAGACTCCCCGCTTGCCACTCTACGGCTCCGTAATCCCCGCCGGCGGTAACAGATTTGCGATACTCCAGAAAACCAGGATTGACATGCTCTTTAAAGTAATCGATGACCTCTCGGTTAAGTTGTTTCATCTCCTCATGATCGAGCGTTCGCTTTTCAATGAGATTCAGTGCGTGCGCGGTACAGGCAAGAGCCGAGGCGCTGGAAGGTAACCTGTTCAAAATGTGCTCCCGGGGATCGCGTATCACATGATACTGAGTTAAGTATTGCAGGGATTACGCCACTTCAGATGCCTTAACGAAAATCGGGATAAACGCCAGGTTAAAATAATGTTGCGCAATATTTAATCATGCCGATACAACCGAAACGGGATTTAGCGGGACACGGCAGAGCGCATCAAGAAGGGATGAAAGGGGCGGATGCACTAAACCAGTGCACGTGCTGCGACTTTAGCGAGCGTTAACCAATCCTACTTTGTGGGTAATTTCTTACCGAAAGTATTTGAAATCAATGAATTATAAAATCGTATAAAAAATATGGTTTAAGTCAAATCTGCGATCTTCATCAAGTTTAACAACTAAAGATAAATTGTTTACCGCCGAAATAACAATGACCCACAAAATTAACATTCAAATAACCTGCAAGGGATGCCCACGATGTCCTCTCCAACCTATGTCACCCAGAATGAATATCCTCTGGACGATGACACCACCTTAATGTCTACCACAGACGTCCACAGCTACATTACCCACGCCAACGACACTTTTGTGCAGGTGAGCGGCTACCAGCTCGATGAGCTGACGGGCCAGCCGCACAATATGGTGCGCCACCCTGATATGCCAAAGGCCGCGTTTGCCGATATGTGGTACACGCTGCAGCAGGGCGAACCCTGGAGCGGGATCGTCAAAAACCGGCGTAAAAACGGCGACCACTACTGGGTGCGTGCTAACGCGGTACCAATGGTGCGCCGCGGGCAGGTGACGGGCTATATGTCGATCCGCACGAAGGCCACAGCGGAAGAGATTGCCGCCGTGGAGCCGCTCTACCGGGCGCTGAATGACGGGCGCTGTAAAAAACGTATTCATAAAGGGCTGGTGGTGGGAAAGGGCTGGCTGGGTAAACTGCCGGCCATGCCGCTGCGCTGGCGCGTGCGCGGCGTGATGGCGGCGCTCTTTGCCCTGCTCGCCGCCTCGCTGGTCGCGACCAATGCTGGCTGGACGCCGCTCGCCGCTGCCGCGGTGGTGATGCTGCTGGGAACGCTGCTGTTTGAGCAACAGATTGTCAGACCTGTAGAGAATGTGGCGCGACAGGCGCTGAAGGTCGCAACCGGCGAGCGCAACAGCGTGCAGCATCTGAACCGCAGCGACGAGCTGGGGCTGACGCTGCGCGCGGTAGGGCAGCTGGGCCTGATGTGCCGCTGGTTGATCAATGACGTCTCGAGCCAGGTGGTGAGCGTCCGCGACGGCAGCGACAGGCTGGCGCAGGGCAATGAAGATCTCAACGATCGTACGCGTCAGACCGTGGCCAACGTGCAGCAGACCGTCGCGACAATGAACCAGATGGCCGCTTCCGTTCAGAGTAACTCTGAAACCGCCGCCGAGGTGGATAAACTCTCGGTCGCCGCCAGCGGCGCGGCGACGAAAGGGGGCAACGCGATGCAGACCGTCGTCAAGACCATGGATGACATCGCCGACAGCACGCAGCGAATTGGCTCGATTACGTCCCTGATTAACGATATCGCTTTCCAGACCAATATTCTGGCGCTGAATGCGGCCGTTGAGGCGGCAAGGGCAGGCGAGCAGGGGAAAGGCTTTGCCGTGGTCGCGGGCGAAGTTCGCCACCTCGCCAGCCGCAGCGCCAGCGCAGCGAATGATATTCGTAAATTGATTGATGCCAGCGCCAGCAAGGTGCAGTCCGGCTCTGAGCAGGTTCACGCCGCAGGCCGAACGATGGATGATATTGTCGAGCAGGTGAAAAACGTGACGCAGCTGATCGCCCAGATTAGCCACGCGACGTCCGAGCAGGCAACCGGGCTGTCAGAGTTAACCCGCGCGGTGGCCGAGCTCGACAGCATCACGCAGAAAAACGCCGACCTGGTCGAGGAGAGCGCGCACATTTCTGCGATGGTGAAACACCGCGCCGGACGTCTCAAGGATGCCGTAACCGTGCTCCATTAAACCGCGATGTTCCAGAAAAGCCGTGTATACCGTAAGGCATACGCGGCTTTTCTATTCTATAGATGTGACTATTAATGTAGTTTGTTGTTAACTTAATATTAAATAACTAAAAAAAGTGCCTCAGTTATTTATTCCCGCCTAAGTCAATTCTTCAGAATGCTATTTCGAAAAAGCCCCGTCAGGTGGTCTGGTAACGATCGATGGAGCAATATTAATAGTCTCTACCTATCCATTGTGAGGGTTATGAAATAAAAAAACGATCAAAGTCATAAAGTTAGCGAATTCGTTACCGATAACAGCGATCGTCTGAGAAATAATCACATCGATGGAGAAAATATGTTCCTACATGACGTAAAGATCGGCACGAAATTATTTCTGGCGTTTGGGTTCTTTATTGTCCTGATGGCGATCAGCGCAAGCTTGTCTTTGCTGAGTCTGAATCGGGCAAATAATGGGATGCAGTCCATTATTACCAGTGACTATCCAACCACGGTAAAAGCGAACCAGTTAATCGATAACTTCCAGGAATTTATTAGCACTCAACAGCTGATGCTGCTGGACGAACAGGGCACTTATACCGGGCAATCTCAGCAGCACCTGAAAGAGATCAGCGAGCACATCACGGTGATCCTGGGCGAGCTGAACAACGCGCTGCAGGATCAAAAATCTCAGCAGGTGCTGGCGGAAATCCGCAGCGTGCGCCAGCAGTATCTGGACTCGCGCTACCGCATTTTGCAGGCGGTGCAGAACAACAATCGTGCGGGCGCTATTCAGGAGATGATGACCACGACCCTCGCCGTGCAGCAGGCTTACAAAGCGAAGGTGAAGGAGTTGATCGCCATTCAAAACAGCGAGATGCAGAGTGCAGGCGCGCAGGTGGAAGGGGATTTCAGGTCTAACCGCCTGCTGCTGATCCTGATCACCCTCTTTAGCGTCGCGGTCGGCAGCCTGATTGGCTGGTTCATCGTGCGTTCTATCACCCGCCCGCTCGGCGAGGCGGTGCATTTTGCAAAAGCGATTTCAGAGGGCGACCTGACGGGCAGCATCACGCCGCACGGCAAAGACGAAACGGGCCTGCTGCTGCATGCGCTGATGGAGATGAAGACGCGTCTGCTGGACATTGTGCAGCAGGTACAAACCGGCTCGGAGAATATCTCCAGCGCAGCCGCGCAGATTGTCGCCGGGAACCAGGATCTGGCCGCGCGCACGGAAGAGCAGGCAAGCTCCGTTGAACAGACCGCCGCCTCGATGGAGCAGATCACCGCGACGGTGAAAAACACGGCCTCGCACACCGGGGAAGCGACCAACCTCTCGGCAGATGCCGCCACGGTGGTCAAAAACAACGGCGAGATGATGAAGCAGGTGACCAGCAAAATGCGCCTGATTAACGAGACGTCGAACCGGATGTCCGACATTATCGACCTGATCGACGCCATTGCTTTCCAGACCAACATTCTGGCGCTGAACGCGGCGGTGGAAGCGGCGCGCGCCGGGGAGCACGGTCGCGGCTTTGCGGTGGTAGCCGGTGAGGTGCGTCAGCTTGCCCAGAAGAGCGCGTCGTCGGCCAGCGAAATCCGCGAGCTGATTGAAAGCTCAACCAGCCAGACCCAGGACGGGATGAACCTGGTCGAGAAAGCGAGCGCGCTGATCAACGGGATGGTGGGCAACGTGGAGGAGATGGATGTGATCCTGCGCGAGATCCGCCAGGCCAGCCATGAGCAGACGGAGGGGATCTCCCAGATCAACAGCGCGATTGGCCTGATTGATGCCACCACCCAGCAAAACTCCGCGCTGGTGGAGGAGTCCGTGGCGGCGGCGGCCTCGCTTAACGAACAGGCGATGCACCTGAAAGAGCTGGTACGCGTCTTCCGCGTGAGCGAGCACGCACCGGCTTAATCCAGCTGGGAGATCTCCAGCGCCGCGCGGTCAATCACCCCGACGATTTGCCTGAGCTGCGCGTCGCTGAGCTCTCCCTGATTCACCTTCAGGTCTAACACCGCTTTGAAGTTATCCAGCGCCCGCTTCATCTGCGGGTTTTTGCGCAGCTGAAAGCCGACGGAACGCGCTTTGATACGTGCCCGTATGTGCTCAAGCTGCTCCTGGTTTTCATCCAGCCACTGCTGGCCCGCAGCGGTAATCGTAATTCGCTTACGCCCGCTCTCTTCTTCCGTAATAGCGATAAACGTCTGATCCTGAAGATAATCCAGGGTCGGATAGATCACCCCAGGACTGGGGGTGTAATTCCCCTGCGTCAGGTTCTCTATCTCTTTGATCAGCTCATAGCCGTGGCTCGCGCTGCGGGTCAGGATGTCGAGAATCACCAGCCGCAGGTCGCCGTGGCCAAAAAAGCGCGGTCGGCGCCCGCCGCCGTCGTGTTCGTGTCGCATAATATGCCCTTCAATTTGATATATCTAAACTATATCTAAGATATATTCAGATGCAATCTAAAAGATCTTGCATTTTTTCTTATTAGTAATCATTATCATTTGAAAATTGATTTAGATATATCGTATTCACCAGAGAAGGGGCTAAAAATGGCATCTACCCGTTACCCACAGCGCGTTCGAAATGACCTGCGTTTTCGCGAGCTGACGGTGCTTCGCGTTGAGCGCGCCAGCGCGGGTTTCCAGCGCATTGTTTTAGGCGGCGAGGCGCTGGAGGGCTTTAGCTCCCGCGGTTTCGACGACCACACCAAAGTCTTTTTCCCGGCGCCCGGGGCAACGTTTGTGCCGCCGGTGGTTACCGATGAAGGCATCGAGTGGGGCGACGGCGTGCGTCCGCAGGCGCGCGACTATACGCCGCTGTACGATGAGGCCCGTCATGAGCTGGTGCTCGATTTCTTCGTTCATGACGGCGGCATCGCCAGCCGCTGGGCGGTTGAGGCGAAAGTGGGCGACAGGCTGACCATCGGCGGCCCGCGCGGTTCGCTGGTTGTGCCGGAAGATTACGCCTGGCAGCTGTACGTGTGCGATGAATCCGGCATGCCCGCGCTGCGCCGACGCTTAGAGGGCATTGCTAAACTGCCGGTTCGCCCGGAGGTTCATGCGGTAGTGACGGTTGGAGACGAAGCTTACAAAGAGTATCTGACGCACCTGAGCGCGTTCGACATCACCTGGGTGGTGGGCCACAGCGAGCAGGCGGTAGCCGACCATCTGGCGGCGCTGAACGTCCCGGCGGAGGACTACTTCATCTGGCTGACCGGCGAAGGGAAGGTGGTGAAAACGCTGAGCCGTCAGTTTGAAACCGACGCGATTGACCCCCAGCTGGTGCGTGCCAGCGCATACTGGCACGCCAAATAGTCAGGCGGCGGAATCCAGCTGCGCTTCGTTCACCTGATGTTCGAGCGAGGCGCGGACCTCGTGCAGCGCTTTCTCCTGCTGAGCGAAGTACGCTTCCATATTGCTCAGCGACGAGACCAGAAGCCACGACTCCTCTTTCTCCAGCTCCGCCAGCTCGTTCACTAAAATGTCGATCTGCTCGCGCACCTGCGCCATTTTTTTGCGGATACGTTCCAGATCGTTCAGCCTGTCGCTGGCCATCAGCGGCTCGAAGCCCTGCTGCAGTCGGGCCACCAGAGAGCGAATGGATTTAACGTCGCCGCGCTGCTTCGCCTGGTTGAGCTGCACCATCATCGCATTGGCTTCTTCTTTCAGGTCGTCTGCCACCAGGTCAGGGTGGCAGAGCTTGCTCGCCTGCCGCCAGAGACGCTTCAGTTCGTTCCGATCTTCTTCCGAGAGATCTTTGCCCTTGCGTAGCCGCACTTCGGCATCGTGATGCTGCTCGCGATATTTCTCGTACTCTTCGTTGGCCTCGTCGCGCGCCTGGCGCGCGGGCTCCTCTTCGCGCGTTAAGCCGCTCTCCAGCTCCAGCGCCTCGGCCAGCAGGTTGGCAATCAGATCGCTTTGCTGCTCCAGATGCTTGCGCGCCTCGGCGGCCTGCACGGAATCCGCAGGCAGATCGCGCCAGCGCTGGGTGAGCGTTGCCAGCACCTCAACCGCCTGCGCCATGTAGCGCTGGCAGCGGCGATAATCTTCCTCGCGACGACGCGCCTCCGCCTGCTGACGCCGCAGGTTCAGCTCTGCCAGGGTTTTACGCAGGGCGAGGATCTGCTGCATCAGGGGACCCAGGCGGGAGAAATAGAGATCGTTGAACTCGTCAAGCTGCTGCACCCGCGCGTTGCGACGGTCTATCAGATCGCGCAGGCGCTCTTCCAGCGCCTTCAACTCCAGCTTGCTGGCAGCCACCTGCGGGTCGCGCCACGGGGTAACCGCGCGCTGGCCCTGCAGCCAGGCGACGATGGCCGCCATCGCCGCGGTGTAGTTCTTCTCCTCAAGCGCCACGACGATTGCCTGTAGCTCATCGTCAAACGCTTCATTTTTCAGGCGTGTCAGCTGGCTGTGGATGATGTCGTCATCTTCCAGCTCAATGGCATTTTTAATGATTTCTAGCCGTTTGATCGGTGTGCTCATGATGCCTTTCGCTTTGGCGCTTAAGTATTTGAGTTAAGGATAGTTGTGGTCAACGCTACAGGAAATAATACACACGGATGATGATCGGCGCGATGGGGGATTTCTTTAATATTGCTTCGTATTTATCCCTGCAAAAATCTGAAAATGCGCCAGAAATATCCTTATTTTCTTTATTGATATTTACGCTATTTACTTTTTGAAATAAGTTGCTCGTTTTTTAACAGTCAAGTTTGAAAGCGGACTTTGAGCGGAGAGTAAATAGTGTTAGGGAAAACATCAGCACGCACGCTGCTGACAGCCATCGTGTTACTGGTGCCAGGCATCGCACTCGCCGCCCCGTTGTCGCCGGCCGACCGCAATACCATTCAGCAGCAACAGCAGCAGCTGCTGGATGAAAACCAGCGCCAGCGTGAAGAACTGGAGCGCAGCGTGGTGTTACCGCGTCCGGCTCAGCCCGACAGTACCGCGACCCCACAAGGCCCCTGTTTTGCTATCTCGCGCATCGAACTGACGGGTGCCAGCCTTCTCTCTCCGTTAGCTAAAGAACGGCTGGTTGCGCCGTGGCTGAATCAGTGCCTTGATATTGCCCGTTTAAATACCCTGACTAACGCCGTGTCTGACTGGTACATCAGCCGGGGCTATATCACCAGCCGTGCGTTTTTGACCGAACAGGATCTCTCCGGTGGTGTTCTCCAGCTCGCGGTTCTGGAAGGTAAGCTCCAGCAAATACGCCTTGAAGGTGTTCCGGCGCGCACCCTGAACATGACCTTCCCCGGGCTCGAAGGAAAAATTCTGAACCTGCGCGATATCGAACAGGGAATGGAGCAGCTCAATCGCGTGCGCCAGACGCCGGTTGAAATAGAAATCTTGCCCGGCGACAGGCAGGGCTACTCGATCGTTAATCTGACGGCTACGCCAGAATTCCCGCTCAGCGGAACAGTGAGTTTCGATAACAGCGGACAAAAGAGTACCGGGACCGGGCAGCTCAATGGCGCGGTGTACGGCAATAACCTGCTGGGTCTGGCGGATAAGTGGTTTGTCAGCGGCGGGCGCAGCAGCGATTTTTCGAATAGCCATGATGCGCAGAATTTTGCCGCCGGGGTCAGTGTACCTTACGGCTACGGCTTGCTGGACTATAGCTACAGCTGGAGCAATTACCTCAGTACCATCGATAATAACGGTTATCTCTGGCGTTCGACGGGGGATACCGAGACGCACCGCCTGACGGGCTCCTGGGTGCTGTTCCGCAATGGCGATATCAAAACCGGCGTGTCGGCGGGTCTCACGCACCGTATCAACCATAACTATCTCGACGATGTTCTGCTGGCCACCAGCAGCCGCAAGCTCTCCAGTTTCTCGCTGGGCCTTAACCACACGCAAAAAATCGCCTCCGGCGTGGCGACCCTGAACCCGACCTTTACTCAGGGGGTACCGTGGTTTGGCGCAGAAGATGATAACGACAAGCACGGCGATGTGCCGAAAGCAGAGTTTCGCAAATGGAGCGTAAACGGCAGCTTTCAGCGCCCCGTTGCGGACAGGCTGTGGTGGCTGACCAGCGTCTACTTTCAGTGGTCGCCGGACCGGCTGTACGGCAGCGAGCGGCTGACGCTGGGTGGCGAAGCCTCCGTGCGCGGCTTTAAGGAGCAGTACATCTCCGGCGATAACGGCGGCTACTGGCGAAATGAGCTGAATTATTCGCTCTTTACGCTGCCGTGGGTAGGGGATGTCGGCCTGCTGGCGGCAATCGATGGCGGCTGGCTGAAGAAGGACGGTTTCGACCGTTACTCCTCCGGCACGCTGTGGGGTGCTGCACTGGGTCTTACGACGGCTCATCGTAACTACTCAAGCCAGTTTACCGTTGGCACACCGATGGCGTACCCGGACTGGCTGGGGCCGGACCACCTCACGATTTATTACCGCGTATCAGTGGCTTTCTAAGGGACAGGGATGATGAAACAGGATCAGGTTCGTTTTTCGCAGCGCGCGCTGAGCGCGTTACTGAGCGTGCTGCTGGCGACGCAGCCGCTGCTGCCCGCGATGGCTGCAACCCTCACCCCGTCCGGCAATACGCAGATGGACAAGGCGGCCAACGGCGTGCCGGTGGTGAACATCGCCACGCCGAATCAATCCGGTATTTCCCATAACAAGTACAACGATTACAACGTCGGGAAAGAGGGGCTGATCCTCAATAACGCGACCGGGCAGCTCAACCAGACCCAGCTGGGCGGGATTATTCAGAACAACCCCAACCTGAAAGCCGGGCAGGAAGCCAAAGGCATCATCAACGAAGTCACCGGGACTAACCGCTCGAATTTACAGGGCTATACCGAAGTCGCGGGCAAGGCGGCTAACGTCATTGTGGCGAACCCCTACGGCATCACCTGTAACGGCTGCGGGTTTATCAATACGCCGAATGTGACGCTCACCACGGGTAAACCGGTGCTCGATGCCAGCGGTAAGCTGCAGTCGCTTGATGTGACCAAAGGCGCCGTCACCATCGAGGGCGCGGGGCTGAATGGTAGCCAAAGCGATGCGGTGTCGATCATTTCCCGCGCGACCGAGATCAATGCGCAACTGCATGCGAAAGATTTACGTCTGGTTACCGGGGCGAACCGCGTCGCGGCGGATGGTAGCGTCAGCGCGTTAAAAGGTGAAGGCGAAGCCCCGAAGGTGGCGGTAGACACCGGCGCGCTGGGTGGCATGTACGCCAACCGCATTCGTCTGGTCTCCAGTGAGGCGGGTGTGGGCGTAAACCTGGGCAACCTTAACGCGCGTCAGGGGGATATTGCGCTCAACAGCGCGGGAAAAGTGGTGCTGAAAAATTCCCTTGCCAGCGGCAGCACCACGGTCAGCGCGGCGGACGTGACGTTACGCGGCGACCATAAAGCGGGTGGCAGTTTAACCGTCTCCGGTCAGAGCGCTCTGACGCTTGACCAGGCCCGCATCGCCGCCGATGAAAACCTGCAGTTAACAACCGGCGGCACGCTGACGCAGAACGGCGGTGCGTTCACGGCCGCAAACGACGCGACGCTTGCGGCAAAAAGCGTTATCCAGAGTGCCGATGCCCAGGCGGGTGCCGGTCGTCACCTTGCCGTGAACGGTGCGGAAAACGCGGTGCTTAATGGCGCTGTCGTCGCGGGCCAGCAGCTGTCGGTTCAGGCCGGCGAGCTGGTGCAGCGCGGAAATCTCAGTGCCTCAGCGATTGCGCTCAGCGGTCAGACGCTGACTCAGGAGAGCAGCAGCACCACCAATGCCAGCGGGAATATCACGCTCACCACGTCCGGCCACAGCCAGCTGAACGGCATCAATGTCGCCGGACGATCCCTCGCCGTCAGCGCGGGCAGCCTCACTCACCAGGGCACGCTTGCAGCCGCTGCGGATACCCGGATTACCGCCGGGACATTCAGCAATACCGGCACCGTTCAGGGCAACAGCCTGACCGTCTCGGGGACCGATATCACCAGCTCCGGCACGCTGAACAGTGCCTCGACGCTGGATATCCGCGCACGCAACGTCACTCTTTCCGGCGACACCGGCGCAAAAGGCAAAACCACCGTTATCGCGAGCGGTAACCTGAACAACAGCGGCAGTCTTATCAGCGATGACGCGCTGACGCTGAACGCGGCGCAGATCGTCAACAGCGGTACGCTTTCTGGTGCCCGGGGGCTCACGACCTCTGCGCAGACGTTCACCGCCAGCGAAAAGTCAGTCACCCACAGCGACGGGGATCTGCTGCTTAACAATACCGGGACCACGCTTGCCGGTGAAACCAGCGCGGGTGGCGCCATTACTCTGCACGGAAACAGCCTCAACACTACGGCCACGGCACAGACGCAGGGCAACAGCATCAGCGTGGACGTGCTCAATGCAAAGCTTGAAGGAACGCAGGCTGCCAAAGGCAGCCTGATTCTGAAGGCGGATAACAGCCTCAACCACGCGGGAAAATCATCGGCTTCAGGGCTTAAGGTTGAAACCGGTCATCTCAGCAACAGCGGGACGCTGACGGCCTCCTCGCTCGCGATCGACAGCCCTGACATCATTAACAGTGGCCTGATCCACGCCGAAACGACGCTTTCACTGGTCACCCGTCTGCTGGATAACCGTAGCAGCGGGGTGCTGTACAGTCCGGCCGCGCTGTCACTCTCACTCGCTGAACTGAAAAACGCCGGCATTATCACCAGCGATGCCGCGCTTTCCCTGTCTGGCTCAACCCTGACCAACGGCGGCGAGCTGAGCGGCGCCTCACTTCTTGTTGATTACGACTCGCTGAATAACAGCGCGGGGGGACTGCTGCTGGCTCACGGGGCAAACCGCATCACGGCGCAGTCGGTGTCCAGCGTGGGCAGCATCGTGGGGAACACGCTGACGCTGAATGCCGATCGCCTCGAAAGTGCCGGTCTGTTACAGGGCGATAGCGCACTGTCTCTGACCGCCGGAATGCTGGATTTACTGGCAGGCTCCCGCACGCTCACGGGTGGGGCGCTCAGCCTTTCAGGAACCGCGCTGACCACCGCAGGCCAGCTACAGGGAGAGAACGTCAGCCTCCGCGGGCGTGACTGGACTAACCGCGGAAGTTCACTTGCGACCGGCTCACTGGACGCCTCAACCATCGGTACGCTCAGCAATACCGGCGAACTGATGAGTCAGGGCGACATCACGCTGAATGCCATCAATACCGTGAATAACGGCAGCCTGCTGTCGGCGGGCGATCTCTTGCTCACGGGAAATACGCTGCGCAACAACGGCACGGTTCAGGGGAACCGCGTCACCGCGCATCAGGACAGCATCACGAACAGCGGAACGCTGACCGGGATTGCCGCCCTGACGCTCGCTGCCCGCCTTGAGATGGCGGCGCCATTACTGACGCTGGTGAATGACGCGTCGGGATCGTTGCTGACCGCGGGCGAGTTGTCCGTGACGGGCGGCGATCTGCGAAATACAGGGCAATGGCAGGGGAAACGGGTACTTATTAATGCGCATGCGCTTACGAACGGCGGTGCGATCCAGGCAGAAAATTTACTGGATGCGCAAATCGACAGCACCCTTATCGGCACTACGGGAAGCAAAATCACCTCAAATGGTGAGCTGGCGCTCTCAGCACTGACGCTGGCAAACAGCGGGCAGTGGATTGCGAAGCACCTCACGCTGAAGGGGAAGACGCTGACCAACAGCGGTGAAATCACCGGCGTTGATGCGCTGTCGGTTGCCATGAATCAGGAGCTGAACAATCTGGCCGGTGGAAAACTGCTGAGTGCAGGCGCGCTGGCGCTTGATACGGGCAATGCGACCAACGCCGGGCAAATCCAGGGGAAAACGACCTCGGTTACGACAGGGCAGCTTATCAACAGCGGACGGCTTCAGGGGGAAGGGCTGACGCTGAATGCGGCCGGGGCACTGAGCAATACCGCCAGCGGCGTGCTGCTGAGTGAGAACGCGCTGTCGGTGTCGGCTGCCACGCTGAGTAATCAGGGAACGATACAGGGCGGTGGAGAATCTACGGTAAAAGCCACCACCCGCGTGCAGAATGACGGCAAAGTGCTCTCTGGCGGCAGCCTCACGCTGACCGCGCCGGAGCTGGAGAACAGCAGCAGCGGGCTGGTTCAGGCGGTGAGGTTGCTGCTGGATGCGGTGAACGCCGTGAATAATGGGCGGATACTTGCGACCGACAACGCCGAGCTACGGGGAACGACTCTCACCAACGACGGCACGCTGCAGGGTGCAGACCTGCTGGTTAACTATCAAAAACTGAATAACCGCGGTACGGCACTCGGCACCGCTTCGCTTACGGTGAAGGGCGATGCGATGACCAATGCCACCAGCGGCAGGTTGTTCAGCGCGGGTAATCTCACGCTTAAAAGCGACACGCTGAACAACGCGGGTCAGATTGTGGCGCTGGGGGATGTCACGCTTCATCTGTTAAGTGCGCTGGAGTTCAGTGGAACGCTGGCCGCCAGCAAAACGCTTTCTCTCCGCTGAGGGTGATATCACCAATAATGGCACCCTACAGGGAAACAGCCTCGTTCTGAGCGCCGGTGGGGCGTTAACCAACAACGGCCAGTTCACCGCAGGTAAGGGTGACAGCACGTTCAGCGCGCAACGTATTTTGCTCAATGCAGCCGGTAGCCTCTCTGCAGGCGGCGACGTGGCGTTTAACAGCCTGAGCGACATTACCGTAAATGGTTTTACCGGTACGGCAGGCAGCCTGACGATGAATGCTGCGGGCACCTTGCTCAATACCGCACTGATTTATGCCGCGAATAATATGCAGCTTTTTGCTGACCGTATCCATAACGTCTACGGCGATATTCTGGCAGGGAATAGCCTGTGGATGCAGAAAAATGCGTCGGGTGCGGCGAACAGCGAAGTGGTGAATAAATCCGGGAATATTGAGACGCAGAAGGGTGATATTACGATTCAAACCCGGCATTTTGAAAATAACAGGGATGAATTAACGTCAAAAGTTGTTGAAGAAACCTTCTACGATCAACTGTCCGATGCGAATGGAAGCACAATTACAATTTGGGGCAATGAAGATGGTCACCCGGATTACGAAATTTTTGTTGGTGGAGGTAACGCCGGACCGGCACCTATGCTCGTTGTTAAACCCGATGAAACAACGAGTACAAAAAAATACTTAGTTGAAAGAAAAACCGAATCGGTTGATATCTCCGGAACGGCGGGACGTATTTCCTCTGGCAGAGATTTGACTATCGGTGCTGACTATTTTCTCAATAATGCATCCCAGATTCTGGCTGGCAGGGATATTCTCTTAACGGGGAATCGGTTTGATAATTTAAGCTACCAGGACAAAGTGATTGAAACCTGGCGCACGTATACTTTTTCAAAAGCAGGTTTTTACTCTAACTGGATCCCCAAGCCAGAAGAAATCTACTTCATTTATGAACTTTCAGATAATGAAGTTACCGAACGAACTGGAGATGTTGTCCGCGCAGTTATTCAGGCGGGAGGTAATGTCCAGGCGAACTTCACAGAAGGTGTGAATAATGGCGATTTCTCACCATTAACAGGAGAGATTGTCAATAACATCTCGACCCCAACGCTGACCCCACTCAGCAACCAGTCCATCGCCAACGGCGAGCAGGCGCAGTCTCTTATCGAAACTGATACGCAGGACATCATCACGCCGCAATGGCGTGATGCGTTAAGCGACGCCCTGAAAGATATTTCCGGTGGTTCATCACTTTCCGACCAAAACGGCAGCAGCGGAAACTATCCACTGCCGTCCGGCAACAACGGCTATTTTGTCCCGTCAACCGATCCCGATAGCCCGTATCTGATTACGGTGAACCCGAAGCTTGATGACCTCGGCAATATGGACGACAGCCTGTTTGACGGACTGTATGACCTGCTCGGCATAAAACCCGGCAATGCGCCGCGTGAAACCAACAGCGCGTACACCGATCGGAACCAGTTCCTCGGCTCGGCCTATTTCCTTGACCGTCTGGGCCTGAACCCGGACCGCGATTATCGGTTCCTCGGTGACGCGGCATTTGATACCCGTTACGTCAGCAACGCCATTCTCAACCAGACCGGCAGCCGCTATATCAACGGCATCGGTTCCGACCTCGATCAGATGCGCTACCTGATGGACAGCGCCGCAGAGCAGCAGAAAACGCTGGGGCTGAAATTCGGCGTGGCGCTCACGGCGGCTCAGGTTGCCGCGCTTGACCACAGCCTGCTGTGGTGGGAAGCGGCGACCCTCAACGGCCAGACGGTGATGATCCCGAAAGTCTACCTTTCACCGAAGGATGTCACCGTTCACAGCGGAAGCGTGATTAGCGGTAATAACGTCCAGCTGGCGGGCGGTAACGTCATCAACAGCGGCAGTACGATCGCGGCGCAGAATGGCCTGACAATCGACAGCAGCAACAGCCTGAGTAACCTCAATGCCGGTCTGTTGAGCGCAGGCGGCGGGCTGAACCTGAGCGCGCTGGGGGACATCAACAACATCGGCTCCACCATCAGCGGTAAAACGGTAGGGCTGGAGAGCGTCACCGGCAGCATTAACAACGTTACCCGCGCGCAGCAGTGGAATGTCGACGCGGGCAATGTGCGTTTTAGCGGCACGGACGTGGGCGGGACGGCCTCCATCACCGCCACCGACGGGCTGACGATGCGCGCCGGACAGGATATCAACGTGACCGGCGCCAACGTGTCGGCGGGCGGCAGCCTGGCCATGGCGGCGGGGAATGACATCAACATCACCGCCAACGAGATTGCGACGAGCGAGGGACGTGCCGGGCGCAACCGCGAGACCACGGAGACGGCGTCGGTCACGCATCAGGGCAGTACCCTGAGTGCGGGCGGCGATCTCACCCTGCAGGCGGGTAACGACGTGAACGCCCGTGCGTCAGCAATGGCCGCAGAAGGGGATGTGGGGATTCAGGCCGGTCGGGATGTGAATCTGCTGGCGGAAGCGTCAACGGAACGCTCCAGCAGCCAGGCGAAGAAAAAAACCGCCATTGATGAATCTGTTCGTCAGCAGGGAACGGAGATTGCCAGCGGCGGTAATACGGCGATCCTCGCCGGGCGCGACGTAATCGCGCAGGCGGCAGAGGTGACTGCGCAGGGCGATATTGGCGTGGCGGCAGGCCGCGACGTGAACCTGACGACGGCGACGGAGAGCGATTACCGCTACCGCGAGAAAACCAAAACCAGCAGCGGGTTCCTCAGCAAAAAGACCACTCACACTATCGAGGAAGACAGCGCGACGCGGGAGAAAGGCTCGCTGCTGAGCGGCGACAACGTGACGGTGTCGGCAGGGAACAACCTGCTGGTGAAAGGTTCTGCGGTTGCCGGAGACGGCGACGTGTCCCTGTCCGCAGGTAACAACGTGGACATCGTGGCGGCGACCAACACCGACACCTCCTGGCGCTTCAAGGAGACCAAAAAGTCCGGCCTGATGGGCACGGGCGGCATCGGCTTCACCATCGGCAGCAGCAAAACCACCCACGACCTTCGGGAGCAGGGCACGACCCAGAGCGAGAGCTTCAGCACCGTCGGCTCGACGGGCGGTAGCGTCAGCATTACGGCAGGCAAACAGGCGCATATTGGCGGGGCGGATATCATCGCGCAGAAGGATATCAGCCTGACCGGCGACAGCGTGGTGATTGAACCGGGGCATGACAAACGCACCCGCGATGAGACGTTTGAGCAGAAGAGCAGCGGGCTGACGGTGGCATTGTCGGGGGCGGCGGGGAGCGCGGTGAATAATGCGGTCACCACCGCACAGAGCGCGAAGCAGAGCAGCGACTCACGTCTGGCAGTACTGCAGGGCACGCAGGCGGTGCTGTCCGGCGTACAGGCCGGCCAGGCGGTGGCGCTGGACCAGGCGAAGGGCGATTCTGATAAACGCAATAACAACACCATCGGCGTCAGCGCGTCGATTGGGTCACAGTCGTCCAAATCTTCATCGCACATGGAGAGCGAGACGACGACGGGCAGCACCCTGAGCGCGGGCAATAACGTCACGATAAAGGCCACCGGAAGCGACATCACCGTGGCGGGGAGCCAGATTAAGGCCGGGAAGGACGTGACGCTGGACGCGGCGCGTGACGTTAACCTGATTTCTTCGCAGGACACGCAGCAGACGACGGGTAAAAACAGCAGCAGCGGCGGCAGCCTGGGTGTCGGGGTGGGTGTCGGCTCCGGTGGGGCGGGCATCAGCATCTCGGCGAACGCCAACAGCAGCAAGGGGCACGAGAAGGGTAACGGCGTCTGGCAGAACGAGACCACGGTGGATGCAGGTAACCGCGTGACCATTAACACCGGGCGTGACGCGACGATTGCCGGAGCGCAGGTGAGCGGCGAAGCCGTGGTGGCGGATATCGGGCGCGATCTGACGATTGCCAGCACCCAGGACAGCGACCACTACAACAGCAAGCAGAGCAGCGTCAGCGGCGGTGTGGGTTATACGTTTGGTGCAGGCACGGCCTCCGGCAGTATCAATGCCAGCCGCGACAAAATGACCAGCGACTACGACTCGGTGCAGGAGCAGAGCGGGCTGTTTGCAGGCAGCGGCGGGTTTGACGTGACGGTGGGCAACCATACGCAGCTCGACGGCGGGGTTATTGCCTCCACGGCAACGGCGGATAAAAATCGCCTCGACACAGGGACGCTGGGCTTCAGTGATATCCATAACCAGGCGGACTTTAAGACGGAGCACCAGGGCGCAGGCATCAGTTCGGGCGGCAGCATCGGCGAGCAGTTTGCCGGGAACATGGCGAACGCTCTGCTGGCCGGAGGCGGTAACAGTGGTCACGCGGAAGGCACGACACAGGCGGCGGTGAGCGAGGGGACGCTCATCATCCGCGATAAGGAGAACCAGAAGCAGGATGTGGCTGACCTGAGCCGCGATGCGGAGCATGCCAACGGCAGCATCAGCCCGATATTTGACAAGGAGAAGGAGCAGCAGCGCCTGCAGGAAGTGCAGCTGATTGGTGAGATTGGCTCGCAGGCGGTGGATATTGCGAACACTTATGGAGAGACAGAAGGGCTGAAGGCAGCGCGGGATGCGCTGTCGAAAGAGGGCGTGACTGAGCCGGACGCGGATGCCAGCGACGCACTGAAAAAGGCCTATCAGGATGCGCTGCGCGGGACCTATGCGTACAAAACCACGACGGCAAAATACGGCACGGGCAGCGACCTGCAGCGGGGTATCCAGGCGGCGACGGCCGCGCTTCAGGGGCTGGCGGGCAGCGACCTGAAGGCAGCGCTGGCGGGGGCCTCGGCACCGGAGCTGGCATACCGTATTGGTCACGGCATGGGGATCGATGACAATACGGCAGCGAAAACCATTGCGCATGCCATCCTGGGCGGTGCGGTTGCGGCGCTGCAGGGAAACAGTGCGGCAGCGGGTGCGGCAGGCGCGACGACCGGTGAACTTGCGGCGAAGGCGATAGCGGGTATGCTGTACCCTGACGTCAAAGATTTGTCGACGCTGAGCGAGGAGCAGAAACAGACGGTCAGTGCGCTGGCAACGATATCGGCCGGGATGGCGGGTGGACTAGCCGGAGACAGTACGGGTTCAGCGGCTGCGGGTGCGCAGGCCGGGAAGAATGCGGCGGAGAATAATTCTCTGAAGAGCATGATGTGTGCGGAAACCCCCTGGGATTGTCGTGATAACCCGCTGATTGAAGGTGGAGGAGCCAGAGGTGCTTACAATCCTACAGGTAGAAATGGTAATCCCATGAATACCAAAGGTTCTAACTCGCCAGCAGTAATTGGTGAGCGAACATATTCAGCTCATGCAGTTGATCGTATGCAAGGGCGTGGTGTTCCGCCTTCAGCAGTAGAAAATACGATTAAGACAGGGAATACTTATCCGACAAAGTCTGGAACTACGGGGTACTACGATGCAACAAACAATTTGCGGGTAATTATTAACTCTAATACAGGCGATGTTGTAACTGTAATTCCAGGAGCACCGACAAAATGAATGATCGCTTTTTACATAACCAAGTTAAGGCTGTTTTATTACATGAGTGGGATCCTATAGGTATCAACGACCTCATTGAGGCCGATGATGAATATGATGCATATGTGCAGCCTATCTGTGAGATGTTATATGCGGGAAAAGAAATCGAAGACATTTATCACTATCTACATTGGGTTACTACTGAGTATATGTGCCTGAATGGAGATAGTGATTTAGAGCGTAGAGTTGCCGAAAAGTTATTTTATTTGCCAAAAGTTCACTAAAAAATGAAAGCTCCCGACTGTCGAGGCGGGAGCGTTATCAGTAGTTACGTTTACATACAATGCCCGTTGCTGGCGAGTTGCTAACAATCATCCATGTCGTTACTTGGGGTTACATTAAATGGATATAGAAATTAATAGTCCTATAAATATTACTCTTGATGTAATGGAGCTTGACGGACATATTCCATCCATGAAGTTTAGTGTAGCTATTCGGGTAAGGAAATTTTGCTATAGCTCCGAGGTAAGCTCTCAGTTCTGGATAGAATGTCAGGGGGTTGACAGGTTTATCGATAATATGAAAAGGGGTGATGTAGCAATACTTAAAGATATGAACCATTTTTTCGAGTTGCGGGTATTTTCTTCTCAAGGCTGGCTAGAATGGTCATGCACCAAAGAAGATTTGGAAGGAAATGTTACATCCTTCCAAGGAAAGGAAAAGCTAACTGAAGAATCAACGCGCATGATATATGAAGCATTTCGAGATTATCCTAAATGGTGGTAACCAGGAAGATCCCGGCCTGTATGTCGGGATAAACTATTACGCTTTATTCGAAATTCTCGTATCTGCGCTGGATCACTGACAGATTGCCGACATTTAACGGCAGTGGATATTGCAGAATGCAGGGGAACGACAACTTAGGCCTGAACTAAGTACGAAAGAGCGGTAAGCGTAAGAAGTAGAAGGATATTCTCCTTCATTATTTTATCTCAAGGAAAGAAAATGAAAGTAACAAAATTCACAGCAACTACTTTACTTTTCGTTGTAGCGCTAACGGGTTGTGCCAGCAAAATAAAGCCTGAAAAAATAACCTCTTCAAATGGTAGTTCGATTGAGATTATGGCTGTGGCAGCACAGGCAGACCTTAATAATAATCGTATCGCAGATAATTCACTACGCGTAGTTACCCCAACTCATAATGCTGTAGGAAAAGGGCTAGCCGTTTTGTCTGTGTTAACCGGAAATATAAATTCCAGCAGTTTTGATAAAGAAAATTATAAAGGGGAAATCATCGAGTCGATCAAAAACCCTACTGATACCTATCTCGCTCAAGGTGCAAAGAAAAGTATCAGTAAGTGGATGGACTCCCAATCCAGCGGATATGTTTATAAAGAGCAACTCTATATTGGCCATGCTACCTGGGCATTGATCTTTAAAGATGCTACGGCAACCACTCCCGTTTATCAGCTGAAATATAAGGTACTTTTCTATAAAAAACCTGAGGGTGGGAATATGTTTTCCGCTTATATTGTAGCTGAATGTTCCCCAACTCCTGTGGAAGCGAATCTGTCAGAATGGGAACGTGAGAATTATAAGAAGGTGACTGTTGAAACCCAGAAGTATATGGATGCCTGTATCCTTGAGTTAAATAATCAACTCCCGAGCTTGCTTAAAAAGTAGCATCTATATTAAGTTATCCAATCCCGGTTTTAACACCGGGATTTTATTTTTTAAATGTCATTTACCCCGTTTTATCACCGGTACATCTCCCAAATCATTCAGCGCTCCCGGAAAGGTCTTTAACCACTGTGCCACTTTCTTTTTATTAATATTCACCACACTCATACCTTCCAGGCATCCCCATAACTCACGCGTATGCTGCGGCGTAATCACAATACAATCCTTCATCACCCGGATTTTTACAGGCATCCCGTCAATAAAACCTGCATTTGCGAGCCACTTGCCGCTAAGGGGGAGATATTTACAGTCCACCCGTGAATAAAGTTCGCAACAGGCAGAGCAGTCTTCCGATGTTTCCGCTCGGGGGTGAACAGGGGCAGCATCAGTCCGGTTCCCGTGCAAACGGCGAATATCATTTTTGCGTATCAGATCGCGGTTTTCGGTAATACTGTTAAAAGCGTCTGATTCTGTTTTGAAAACAGTAAACTCTGGCTTAAAATTCGTCTCAGCCATATTCAACTCCTTGAAAGTTGTTTTTGGTTAGCGGCATGTAGGTGTTCCACCACCTTCATGCTGCGTTCGTTAATAATATTAAAAATTATATCCGGTTAACGCTTCCTTTACTGTGAAGTGATTTCCTTTGCGTTGATTATACCTGGCTGAATAAAAATACAGTATCTGATTAAAGGGTAAGTTCGGGAATTGCGAGGTAACTTCAGAAAATATGACTGTGATTGTTGTGTCACTCGTTAATTATCATTAACGGTTTTTCGTATCGCCCACCTATCCTGACAATCTTCCTAAATCACCTGTCGTTTTAAGAAGTCCAATTAATCACGGTCTGATGGGACGGGTCGCAGTGCGGATGAACCAAATAACGGTCAATAGCCTGAACGTGCCGGAAAACACCACAATGGATGCGACCGAAATGGAAACGGTTCACACCGATGGCGCGATTGTCCTGCTGCGTTTTCCCACAACCGTTAACTGATTGAAATAGCGATAAACAGATCAAAAAACAAGACCAATCCCTACGTAAAATTACCAGGTTAAACGCGTATTCATCCGAATAGTTTGCCCCTTCGGGACTGCTTATGCTTCGTCTCACTGACTTTTTCCTGCCAACGGCGGACGACTGTTCGACGTGCGGAATATTTTTTCAACGGAGTAGAGATGAATATGAAAGCTATTTTAGCCGCCCTGCCGATCGCAATGATTCCGGCCACTGTTCTGGCAGCAAATACCGAGGAAGGGTATTACGGTTCGGCAAAATATCTGCAGGTTGAACAGCGTGCGAAAGAGATGGATACCAGCGCGCGCCCGGGTGTCGGGCAGTTTGTGGGTGGTAAAGAGAAGGAGCACTTCGGCAGCGCGGCGATTGCAGCGGGCTACCAGTTTGGTAACGGCTGGCGTACCGAGGGTGAATATACTTTTAAGCAGAAGGCCGAATATACCAGCGGCTCCAGCACATTCGCTAATAGCTATAACCACCTGAAAACAGAAACTGAGCGCCTGATGGTCAACGTTTATCGTGACTATGAGCTGGGTTATGGCGTTTCCCTGTACGGGACGGCAGGCCTTGGCGTAAGCAAGATTAAAGCCGGCGGCTGGCAGGGTAACTCGGGCCGTGAATATGCCTCAACCACGCAAAACAACCTGACCTACGCCTTAGGAGCCGGTGTGAGTTACACGGCAATTGAACGCCTGTATGTCGATCTGGGCTACCGCTATATCGATATGGGCAAGATCGAAAGCGGATATAACAACTTCACTAACGCGCGTGGTTTAAAAGACGAACAGATGAAAGCACACATCGTCTCTAATGAATTTACCCTTGGCATGCGTTATGTCTTTTAGCCTGCTGTAAGCGTCACTGCCTTAAAAACAGGGCCAACGCCGCAGGAATGCGGGGTTGGCTTTTTTATTGCGAGCATGCGGTTTTGATTACCCGCACGCCGTCAGCTCACCTCGCTGTAAATCCCCACCACGCGACCCACCGTTTTGATCTCGTCGATACCGCATTCAAAGGGAACCTTGCCCCCCGCCACGTGGAGCTTTTTACCCGGCAGCAGCGTTAAGTCGCGGATGCTGGTGGTGCCTTCAATCTCAACCAGCCACAGACCGTCGGTTAACGACGCCTCTTTCTCGATAAAGTGCAGCTTGCCCTCCGCCCGGACGGCGATGCCGCGCGCCAGCGGTTTGCTAAAGACAGCAGAATCGATACTCAAAATAGTATTTTCTTCCAGTCTCCCATCACTAAGGGTGAACGCGGAAACCGAAACGGGATCGCCCGGCGCGGGGTTACCTTCAAACTGCGCGCCTTGTCCGGTCATCAGCCAGCGAAGGCTGGCGCCGGTGTCCAGCGCGCACTGAACCGCAAAGTCGTAAGAGATGGTACCGCGCGCGTAGCGGTTCTGAAGCGAGCTGGCGGCGATATTAAAGTGCCGGGCCAGCTGGATTTTCTGCGTGAAACCATATACCTGACAGATTCTATCGAGTAACTCTTCATTATTCACTTGAGAATCTAAAATCAAAATATGTTCCTTTGAGTGTTTACTAATACTCATTTGGGTATTAATATCATTACAAATTCGGGCAATCAGCGGCAGACGTTGGCAAACAGAGGCTAATGATTGCAGACAGTATCAAAATGGGAATCATGCAGCATGGCTTCTGAAATCGCAATCCTCAAACGGCGGAAAAAGCCGTGCTGTGCCCGTTATCAGCGCATTAGCGTGCGTGAATTTACGCGAGGGGAGATATGGCGATAGAAGCTGCCCGTGCAAGGGTTCCACTTAGCGTGGGGGCTCGTCTTAGCGGGCTTAACCACGTCGCTGAACTGCGCGCCCGATACGGGAGCGATAGCGGAAAAGAGCTGGCGCGGTTTATGGCCGAGCTGCGCGATAAGCACGATCCCTGTTTTGAGGAGAACAGCAGGGCGCTGGCCGCCATCTTTTTCCTGGCGAGATTGCCCGTCGCCCGTCACGAGTGCGATATCAGCGAGCTGACGACCGAGGAGAAAAGGGCGCTGATTACCGCCATGAACCATTTTCGTGCTGTTGTGAGTCTATTTCCTGAACGGCTGACCATGCCGGTGTAACCCAACCAAAAAACGAATGGCGTAAACCCGCCGGGCATTCTATTGCCTGAAATTAAGGAGAACGCGTGATGCGAAACAGTGAAAACCGCCCTTATCCGATTGGAAGTGAAGAACTGAAACGCCTGCTGAGGGAGGCAAAAACAGAGGAACGATGCGCACGAGCCCGCGCGGTCTCCCTGCGCCTGGAGGCGCTGGCGAACCATATCTTCAAAACCGGCATGAGCGGGGAAGACGTTGCCGAACTGCTGTGCCTCGAGGCGGCCCGCTACGAGCGCGAATCACAGGAGCTGCACTGATGGCTGATTTTATCGATCTTGCGCAGGCGCGCGAGCAGGAAGACAGAGAGCGGCACATAAATCACGCCCGCAGACGGCCCGCATCGCCTTCGCGTTTCCTCTGCGAGGACTGCGAGGCCCCGATACCCGAGGCGCGCCGCATGGCGGTGCCCGGCGTGGCCCTGTGCGTCACCTGCCAGGAGATCGCGGAGATGAAAAATAAACACGTCCGGGGAGGATGAGTTGGCTACGTCATTTGCTTATCCGTGGAACGCTCCGCGGTCGGCCATTGCCAGCCCCTACCTTACTCATGCCCAACTGCAGCGCCGCGATCGCCTTTTCGCGGCGCTGCAGCAGGCAAGAATTGCCCTCTCACAGCAGCCTGACTGCGTGCGCGTTGACGTCTGGCGCACGGTCGACGCCCTCGAACAGCGTCGGGGCAGCCCGCAGGCCAATGCCTTTTTGATCCGCTTCTGCAACAGGATGCTGCCCCGCCTGCGGCAGGTCTCTGAACGCTATGCCTGCGCGGGCCTGCACAGCGCGGTTTCCCGGGCCGTGTTTGACGGCCATTTCGACACCCGGCTTCTGCAATACCTTGCCTCGCGCATGGTCGAGCTGGTTGCCCGCTATAACCGACTTCCGGATATGTCCCGCGCGGATATCGACCTGCTGGCCGCCGATATCGCCAGCTTTATTCGCGGCGAGCTGGCGAATATTAACGATGCTGACATGGGCGAATACCAGACGCTGTTCGTCTGGTATCAGCGCGCCGGGCTGATCGCCCGTCAGTTCAACGTGTCGCCTCCGCACTGGGAGCGGGTGTCGAAGACGTTTTTTAACAAAGATGATGTTGCCGCGGCGGTGATCCGCCTGTTTTCCGAGGCGTGGTGGCGCGGGCGCCTGCGCCGGATCGCGGCTGCCTGGCGCGAGCATTTGCAGATTGCCCTCGGCAACGTCAGCAAAAAGAGAACGGCGTATGCGAGCAAGCGCTGCGTGACCGAGTGGCGCGAGCAGAAGCGCCGCACCCGCGAATTTCTCAAGGGCATGGAGCTGGAAGATGAAGAGGGCAACCGCATCAGCCTGATTGAAAAATACGATACCTCGGTGGCCAACCCGGCGATACGTCGCTGTGAACTGATGACCCGCATTCGCGGGTTTGAAAATATCTGCCAGGCGCTGGGCTATGTGGGCGAGTTCTATACCTTAACCGCCCCCGCGCGGTATCACGCGACCATGAAGTCGGGCTACCCCAACGCGAAGTGGAACGGGGCCAGCCCGGCGGAAACGCAAAGCTACTTCACCCGGCTGTGGGCACGCATCCGCGCAAAGCTGCACCGGGAGGGGCGCCGTATTTTTGGTATCCGCGTTGCGGAACCCCATCACGACGGTACGCCCCACTGGCATATGCTGATGTTTATGCGGCCGGAAGAGGTCGAATGCGTTCGCCGGATTATAGGGGACTACGCGCGGGAGGAGGATGCCGCCGAGCTTCAGAGCGAAAGCGCCAGACAGGCGCGCTTTCACGCGGACGCCATCGATCCGCAGAAAGGCAGCGCTACCGGCTACATCGCCAAATACATCTCCAAGAATATCGACGGCTATGCGCTGGATGGCGAGACCGATAGCGAAAGCGGCGGGCTGCTGAAGGAGACGGCGTCCGCCGTGTCGGCCTGGGCGGGGCGCTGGCACATTCGCCAGTTTCAGTTTATCGGCGGGGCGCCGGTAACGGTCTACCGCGAGCTGCGCCGTCTGGCGGATACCGAGGCCGCGCGCGGTCTGAGCGTCGAGTTTGCCGCCGTCCATGACGCTGCCGACGCCGGGGACTGGGCGGGTTACGTCACCGCGCAGGGCGGGCCGTTTGTGCGTCGCGATGATTTACAGGTGCGCACGCTGTATGCCCCGCGCGCCGGGTTTAACCAGTACGGCGAGGAGACCGTCCGCATCCACGGCGTGTACGATTCCGCCGTCGGCGCGGGCAGCCCCATTTTAACCCGGCTCACCCAGTGGAAAATTGTGCCGAAGCGGGCCGACACTAAGGACGCACCTGCGCCTCCTCGGAGTTCTGTCAATAACTGTACGGTGAGCGATCTCTCTCAACCTCTTAACCGGCGTGCGAGACGGGCGTTAACCGAACGCATCAAACGCATCCGGCCCGGCGCAGCGGCGCCCTTTGTCTACGAGCGGGATCCGCAGAACGGGGTTCCGGAGAGGGTGATTGACGAGATCCGGCTTGCCACCGGAATCGCCATCAGCCGGGGAGAGGCCCTGCATCTTATGGCGGGCGGCGTCAGCCGCTTTAACGACAAATGGTGCAGAGGCGCAGCTGACGGATCGCTCTTTCCGGCGGGGCGTTCTTATCAGGAAAAGGCGCGAAAAATCCTTGAACGTATTGGGCATTTAACGGAACTGCTCACCCAGCGGGTACGCTAATCTCCATCGATATCATGTACATACCGCGAAGGGTTCTGATTTTTCGCTTCACTCTTTTTATGAATACGTGCTACTGTATGTTTATACAGTATCTCGTGGTGGAGGTTGTGTGGACAGAGAGTTGAACGAGCAGGTCATGATTGAACGCGTCGAGATGATTGCGCGACTCACGACAGAAGGAACGTGTCAGGAAAGAGATCGTGAAATTGCCCTGAATTTGATTGCTGAGATTGCGCGGGGAAATTTAATCAAGAACAACGCGTTTACCGTTGTTTTCTCGGCATCGCCTGTTCCGGAACGCATTAAAAAAGAGGGTAACGTTCGGGTGAACATTACCCTCGATAAAGATCGGCAGATTGGCCATGCCGTCGTCGAGGCCTTCCAGTGCGAACTGACCCGCAGAATACGGTCCCTGTTTCCGTCATCCCGGGTGAACGTGAAGTTAGGCTCTGTGACGGGAGTCGAGCTCCAGGGGCTTGAAAGAGAGGCCGATCGCGAGGCGCTGGACGCTATTCTCCGGGAAGTCTGGGAAGACGAGAGCTGGCGCTAGCCCCGGCTCATTACCCGACCCCGCGCCCTCATTCAGATTTTGCGCTTCCGGTGAACCACGCGTCGCTGCTCGCGGACGGTCTGTTGTGTCCGCGTTTGCCCATCTCTCAGCGATAGCGAAAAGACCGCCGGCCCGGGAAACTCTACGGTACCTGGAAAACCGGATGTTGGGAGCGTCTGATGAAAATCTATGCAATGCAGGGGGACACGCTTGATGCCGTTTGCGCTCGCTTTTATGGGCGCACGGCTGGCGTCGTTGAAGCCGTTCTGAAGGCCAATTCTGGCCTCGCGGAGTTAGGCGTTATCTTGCCTCACGGCACGCCGGTAGAGATGCCGGAGGTGGATAGCGCCCCCACAAAAGAATCCGTAAACCTATGGGACTGAGCCTGGAGAAGATCACCACGTTTATCGCCTACTGGCTGGCCGTGGCGCTGGCCTGGTTCGGGGCGATGTCTCCTGAAAAAGTCGCACTGTACGTGGGGAGCCTTTGCGCCATTTTTACCGCGCTGACGAATTACTGGTTTAAGCGAAAAACCTGGCGCTATCTCCAGTCTCTGGGCCTCGACAAGAAGAGCATTCGTGAACTCAATCATTAAGCGTTGCAGCGTCGCCGGCGTGCTGGCCCTGGCGGTGCTGATGCCTGACTTTCGGCTACTGAAAACGTCCCCGGAGGGGCTGGCGTTGATTGCCGATCTCGAAGGATGTCGCCTCTCGCCTTACCGGTGCAGCGCCGGGGTCTGGACGTCAGGCATTGGCCACACGGCAAACGTCGTGCCGACGCGGGACATTACCGAGCGTGAGGCCGCGGTAAACCTGGTCGCTGACGTGCTCAACGTTGAGCGGCGGCTGGCGGCCTGCGCGCCGGTGGGGATGCCGCCCCGGGTCTACGACGCGCTGGTGAGCTTTACCTTTAATGTCGGCACGGGCGCCGCCTGCCGTTCGACCCTGGTGTCGTTTATTAAGCGTAAACAGTGGCCGCAGGCATGCGGCGAGCTTACCCGCTGGGTGTACGTCAACGGCGTCAAAAATGCCGGGCTGGAAAACCGCCGCGTTCGCGAGAAAGCCTGGTGCACGAAGGGGCTGCCGTGAGGGTCCTCATGCTGATATTGGCCGGGCTGCTGGCCGTCACGCTGTGGCTTCGTCATGACAACCAGACCCTGTCCCGCTCCTTGGCCACCGCTAACCGGGTCGCCAGCGAGCAAAAAAACGCTCTCGCCGCGCTTAATCAACAGCTTTCCCTGGCACAGCGGATGGCCAGATCCAACGAAAACGCCCAGGTGAGGCTCCGTGAGGCGCTGCTCGCTGCGGGTGAGGAGCAGGCGAGACGGGAAGCGACTATCGGGAGATTGCTCAATGAAAATGAAGCGTTACGCCGCTGGTATACCGCTCAGCTGCCTGATGCTGTCCGCAGGCTGCACACCCGCACCGCCTGCGCCTCCGCAGCACATTGTTTACAACGCCTGCCCGAAGGTGAGCCGCTGCCCGATGCCGGGAAGCGAACCCGCCACTAACGGCGATCTCAGCGCAGATATTCGCAGGCTTGAGTACGCCCTTATCGCCTGCGCGCTGCAGGTGGAAACCATTAAAGACTGTCAGGATAAACTCGATGCACAAACTCAAGAGCCTGCGTCAGGCATTAATTGACGCGATCCCCCAGCTGAATGCTCACCCGGAGCGCCTGCAGATGTCGGTCGGCAGCGGCAATATTGACGCCCGCCTGGCCTCCTCGCTCTCCTTTGAAAAGCGCTATGCGCTGAACGCGAAGGTCAGCGGTTTCACCGGCGACAGCGAGGGGGTTTTCGTCCCGGTGCTGGCCTGGCTTCGGGAAAACCAGCCGGACATGTTTACCCTCGATGAAGGACACAAAAACGGATACACCTTCGCGATCGTCCTGAACGATGACGATACGATGGACATCAGCATCAGCGTGCAGGTGACCGAGCGCATTCTCGTGTCCCAGGAGCAGGGCGCTCTGCACGCGACGTACTCCCCCGAACCGCCGTTGCCGGAGCCCGTCACGCGTCCGAAAGAGTTGTACATTAACGGCGAGCTCGTCAGCAAGTGGGAGGACTAACTCCCCCGCCGTGAAAGCCGCCTGCGGCCTGCTGTCTGGACAGCTTGTTGTTTCATCCCGCAGAAAACCCCGTCTCGTTGCTGCCGTTCGCCCTGAACGGCATTCTCTTCTCATGAATACATTAACTTCCATGAACGGCATCGCTCGCGCGATCCGCAATCTGATTCGTATCGGTGTTGTGACCGATGTTGACCTCAACAGAGGGCTTTGTCGCGTCCAGACCGGCGGGATGAAAACCACCTGGCTGAACTGGCTAACCTGCCGCGCGGGACGTTCACGCGTGTGGTGGGCCCCTTCCGAGGGCGAGCAGGTGCTGCTGCTGGCCATCGGCGGGGAGCTTGATACCGCCTTCGTGCTGCCCGGCATTTTCTCGGACGACCATCCGGCGCCGTCCGGGTCGCCTGACGCGCTCCACGTCTCGTTTCCGGACGGCGCGGTCATTGAGTACGAACCCGGGCGCGGGGCGCTGACGGTTTCAGGCATTAAAACGGCCGACGTTACCGCCTCTGAATCGCTCACCGCCACCGTGCCGGAGGTGCGGGTGACGTCAACGTCACGCATCACGCTGGATACGCCTGAAGTGGTGTGCACTAACAAGTTAATTACCGCCTCTCTTGAAGTGCAGAAGGGCGGTGTGATGGCCGGAAATATCGAGCATTCCGGCGGTAAATTCACCTCCAACGGGGTGCAGGTGGACAACCACGCGCACGGCGGCGTGCAAAGCGGCGGAAGCTGGACTAAGGGGACACAATGACGGTGCGTTACAGGGGAATGAACAGGCAGACCGGGCTTAGCATTACAGAGGCTGACCACATCCGGCAAAGCATGCGCGACATTCTGGTCACGCCGATTGGCTCGCGGGTCATGCGCCGGGATTACGGCTCGCTGCTGGCGGCGATGATCGACAGGCCGCAGAGTCCGGCGCTGCGCCTGCAAATCATGGCTGCCTGTTATTCCGCCATCCAGAAATGGGAGCCGCGGATAAGCCTGACGGCCATCACCTTCGAGCGTTCGGAGAACGACGGGACGTTGTATGTCGATATCACCGGCACGCGCCCGACCTCCGGACAATCCTTTTCTATCACCATTTCACTGAGTTAAACGCTATGGCTATTGTTGATCTGAGCCAGCTCGCCGCGCCTGATGTCGTGGATGAGGTGGATTATGAAACGCTGTTGGCAGAACGAAAGGCCACCTTTGTGTCGCTCTATCCGGAAGAGGAGCGAGAGGCGATTGCACGGACGCTGACGCTGGAGTCGGAGCCGATTGTGAAGCTCCTGCAGGAGAACGCCTACCGGGAAGTTATCTGGCGCCAGCGCGTTAACGAGGCCGCGCGTGCGGTCATGCTGGCCTATGCCGCAGGCAGCGATCTGGATCAGATTGGGGCAAACGCTAATCTTGAGCGCCTGGTGATTACTCCTGCCGACGACACCACCTTCCCGCCCACGCCGGCCGTGATGGAGTCCGATACCGATTTTCGTCTGCGCATCCAGCAGGCGCCGGAAGGGCTGAGCGTGGCCGGCTCAACAGGGGCGTATCAGTTCCATGGCCGCAGCGCGGATGGCCGGGTGGCGGATATTTCTGTGATCAGCCCACAGCCGGCGAACGTCACGGTCTCCGTGCTCTCCCGGGAGAATAACGGCATGGCGTCTGAGGAACTGCTCGCCGTTGTTCGCAATGCGCTGAACGATGAGGACGTCAGGCCCGTTGCCGACCGCGTGACCGTCCAGTCGGCCAGGATTGTCGACTACAGCATTGACGCCTCGCTATTCCTCTTCCCCGGCCCTGAAAGTGAACCCGTGCTTAGCGCGGCAAGGGCCCGGCTACAGGCCTACATCACGGCCCAGCATCGGCTTGGACGCGATATCCGCAAGTCAGCCATTTACGCCGCACTTCACGTGGAAGGGGTGCAGCGGGTGGAGCTGACCGCACCCGCAGCGGACATCGTGCTTGATGAAACTCAGGCCTCATGGTGCAGCAACTACAGCGTAACCGTGGGGGGAAACGATGAGTAATACCCGCCTTTTACCGGTTGGCTCATCGGCGCTTGAGGTCGCTGCGGCGCGCGCCTGTGCGGACATCGAAAATACGCCTGTTCCGCTGCGCCATCTCTGGAATGCGGATACCTGCCCGGCGAACCTGCTGCCCTGGCTGGCGTGGGCGTTTTCGGTTGACCGCTGGGATGAGAACTGGCCGGAGGCCACCAAGCGGGAGGTGATCCGCGCCGCGTGGTTTATTCATGCCCACAAGGGAACGATTGGCGCCGTGCGTCGCGTGGTGGAGCCGCTTGGCTATCTGATTAACGTTACCGAGTGGTGGCAAACCGACGATCCGCCCGGCACCTTCCGCCTTGATATCGGCGTGTTGGACACGGGCATCACCGAGGAAATGTATTACGAAATGGAGAGGCTTATCGCCGATGCGAAGCCTGCCAGCCGCCACCTTATTGGCCTGAATATCATCCAGGACATACCGGGTTATCTCTATACCGGCGCCCTGAGCTATGACGGCGACATCATCACGGTTTATCCCGGATAAGTGAGAGCACAATGACAGTGAAATATAAAACGGTTATCACCAAAGCCGGTGCCGAAAAACTGGCTGCAGCAACCGTCCCGAACGGTAAGAAAGTCAATTTTACGGCGATGGCGGTTGGCGACGGTGGCGGCACGTTGCCAACGCCAAACGCAAACCAGACGAAACTCATCAATGAAGTCTGGCGCCATGCGCTGAATAAAATCAGCCAGGACAAAAAGAATAAAAACTATGTCGTGGCGGAGCTGCTGATCCCTCCAGAGGTTGGCGGTTTCTGGATGCGCGAGATGGGGCTGTATGACGATGCCGGAACGCTGATTGCGGTCGGGAATATGGCTGAAAGCTATAAACCCACGCTGGTGGAGGGCTCGGGTCGCGCGCAGACATTGCGAATGGTCATCATGGTAAGCGATATCGCATCCGTCGAGCTGACGATTGACACCTCAACGGTGATGGCAACGCAGGATTATGTTGACGAGAAGCTGACGGAGCATGAGCAATCGCGCCGCCATCCGGACGCGACCCTTGCTGCGAAGGGCTTTACGCAGCTCAGCAGCGCCATTGACAGTGCTTCCGAGGTGCTCGCTGCAACACCGAAAGCGGTGAAGGCGGCGTACGATCTGGCGAAAGGGAAATACGCGGCTCAGGACGCCACCACGGCGCAAAAGGGGATTGTCCAGCTTAGCAGCGCGACTGACAGTTTGTCTGAGGTGCTGGCGGCGACGCCAAAGGCGGTGAAAGTGGTTAACGATGACCTAAATGCGGTTAAAAAAACGCTTGGTACTGCAGCCGCTTCTGATGCAGCAACATCAGACACCGATACCATGCCTAAACGTCTGGTTCCAGTGGGCTGGATGGGATTGGGGGCGGTGTCGGGCGTGAGTTTTACTGATGCGAATCAGCCAAACTATAACTGTTATTTCCGCATGAATGCGCAGGGTTTACATGGCCCGGTAGCGGGCGTACCTGCAAACATCCATCAATTTCAGTATGACGCTAATGCAGGCCAGCAAATCGGCTACCGTGCCGGTGTGGTCAATGCTGCAATGTATCACCGTTCAAAAGTTAATGCCGCGTGGGGAAACTGGTTACAAGTTTTTGATACTGAGCATCCGCCCACGCCTGAGCAGGTTGGGGCATTTCCAAACTCAGGCAGTCTTTTAAATAGTATTTTTGATATCACATCAAGCAATGTATATGCAGCGATGGGTACAGGTACGTCAGTGCCTACTTCCGGGATGCCTGAAAACTCGGGAAATACACGCTTCGCAGTATTTGCGACCATGGTTTATACAGGTCAGTATTGGGTTACGCTTATTTCACGTGACCAGAACTACACCGGTCTGGTTAATACCGCCTTAAAATCTGCTTCATGGACACAGGTCTTTAACACTGCAAATAAACCCACTGCGTCAGATGTGGATGCTGTTTCTGCGAGTAATGGTGGATCCTTTAAAAAAGAAGTTTCATTCCAGGCCGGTTTTAACGTCCGAAGTTCAACCGGTATTTACGGTGGTAATGACTCGGCAGGTTTTACCAGTAACAACCTTCTACTCAAATCATGGTATGGCATCGGATTTTACTGCACGCTGCCGGATAGCGAAGGGGTGACGGGGTATATTAACACCCGTATCGGTCAGCTCGAAATGAAAGGCCAGGTTATTCCTGGCAATTATTCGAATTTCGATGGACGTTACTATACCAAAACGTCTGCAGATGAAAGGTATCAGCTAAAAGGAAATTACACCCCCGCTGGTCAGGCTTATACCAAGGCAGAAAGCGATGGACGTTTCCAGAAAATAAATGCCGCCTCTAAATCAGCTAATGGCTGGTTTAAAGATACAAATACAGGATTGATTATTCAGTGGGGATCAGGTTCGTCTCTCAATATTGCATTCTCGTTACCCATTGCGTTTCCTAATGCGTGCCTCTCAACGCAGATAACGGATCGCGGGAACGGTAAAAAGGCTTTTTCTGGCATGGCATCGAAAACCGATTTAACTGTTTGGGGTGATGCCTCGAATCCAACCTATTCATGGCTTGCTGTAGGATATTGATATGAGCGATATTTATTTTTATAGTATTGAAAGTAACGCTTTTTATGCGGGTTCAATGCGGGAAGTTTACAAGTCCGCGGGTAGTTGGCCAGAGGATGCCATCGAAATCAATGAAACACTGTATCAGAACTTACTTAAGGGACAGGAAGAAGGGAGGGTTATTACTCCTGACGCATCAGGTCAACCACAACTTTCCGAGCCTCCTAAGCCATCCCCAGAAGAATTAATGGCGCAGATAGAGAGAATTCGAGCAGAACTATTCAAAGAGGCTAACACCAGAATCACACCATTACAGGATGCTGATGAGCTTGGAATTGCCTCTGCGGATGAGAAGGAAATGCTCACCTGCTGGAAGCGTTATCGCGTAATGTTAAACAGACTGGATCTCAGCAAAGCGCCAGACATTCAATGGCCTGAAAAACCGCAATAACCCAAGCCCTCCTCACGGAGGGTTTTTCGTTTGTTGTGTAATCCTTTCCCCAACCCCAATACGTCGCATCAATCACGCACTCCACAGACAATAGCCTCACCACTAAACCACGGAGTTAAACAGATGGGCGACTATCACCACGGCGTGGAAGTCATCGAAATCAATGATGGCACGCGCACCATTTCCACCGTCTCGACGGCAATCATCGGCATGGTCTGTACGGCCAGCGATGCTGACGACAAGACATTTCCGTTAAACGAGCCAGTGCTCATTACCAACGTGCAAAACGCGATTGCGAAAGCCGGCAAGGCGGGGACGCTGTCCTCTTCTCTGCAGGCGATCGCTGACCAGTGCAAACCGGTTGTCGTGGTTGTGCGCGTTGCCGAAGGTATCGACGACCCGGAAGATCCGGAAGCGGCACAGAAAGGGACTATCTCTAACATTATCGGTACCACCGACGAAAACGGCAAATACACCGGCCTGAAGGCGCTTCTGACCGCGAAAACGGTAACCGGCGTGAAGCCGCGCATTCTCGGCGTGCCGGGGCTGGATTCTCAGGAAGTGGCGACCGCACTGGCAGCGACGTGCCAGAGCCTGCGCGCGTTCGGCTACGTCAGCGCATGGGGCTGTAAAACGATTCCTGAGGCAATCAACTACCGCAAAAACTTCAGCCAGCGCGAGCTGATGGTTATCCACCCTGATTTTCTGGCATGGGATACCACCACGAACGCAACGACAACGGCCTGGGCTACCGCCCGTGCGCTTGGCCTGCGCGCCAAAATCGACCAGACCATGGGCTGGCATAAAACCCTGTCAAACGTTGGCGTCAACGGCGTCACGGGCGTAAGCGCCTCCGTCTCCTGGGATCTTCAGGAGCAGGCCACCGATGCGAACCTGCTTAACCAGGCTGGCGTCACCACGCTGATTCGCAACGACGGCTTCAAATTCTGGGGTAACCGCACCTGCTCAGACGACCCGTTATTCGTCTTTGAAAACTACACCCGAACCGCACAGGTGCTGGCCGATACCATGGCGGAAGCGCATGCGTGGGCGATGGATAAACCTATCACCCCAACGCTTATCCGCGACATCGTTTCCGGTATCAACGCCAAGTTCCGCGAGCTGAAAACCAACGGCTATATCGTCGACGGCACCTGCTGGTATGACCCTGAATCGAACGATGCATCCACCCTGAAAGCGGGGAAACTGTATATCGATTACGACTACACCCCTGTCCCGCCGCTGGAAAACCTGACCCTGCGCCAGCGCATCACCGATACCTATCTGGCAGATCTGTCAGATTCGGTTAATAGCTAAGGAGCTGAAGCATGGCGTTACCACGCAAACTTAAATACCTGAATATGTTCAACGATGGCCTGAGCTATATGGGCGTTGTTGAGTCTGTCACCTTACCGAAGCTCACCCGCAAGCTGGAGAAGTATCGCGGCGGCGGTATGCCTGGCTCGGTCTCTATCGACCTCGGCCTGGACGATGATGCCCTGGCGCTGGAGTGGACCATTGGTGGTCTGCCGGACGTGGCGCTGTGGGCGCAGTATGCCTCTCCGGGCGCGGACAGCGTGCCTCTGCGCTTTACCGGCTCTTTCCAGCGCGACGACACGGGCGAAATCTCCGCCGTCGAGATCGTGATGCGCGGCCGTCACAAAGAGTTTGATGGCGGTGAAAACAAGCAGGGCGAGAGCGGCACCACCAAGATGTCCACCGAGTGCGCTTACTACCAGCTGACCATCGATGGCAAAGAGATTGTCGAAATCGACATCATCAACATGGTGCTGAAAGTCGACGGCGTCGATCGTCTGGCTGAACACCGTAAGGCGATTGGCCTGTAACCCTTTAACCGGCCGGGACTGCCGGCCGGTAAGTTAACTTTCTGAAGAGTAACGAAATGGACAACATCAACGAGACTGCCATGAACGAAAGTGAAAACCTACATATCGTCACGCTGGATAGCCCCGTTCTGCGCGGCGAGCAAAAAATCGAAAAGGTGACCGTCGCCAAACCCAATGCGGGAACCCTGCGCGGGGTGTCGCTGGCGTCGCTGGCGCAATCTGACGTCGATGCGCTGATCAAGGTGCTGCCGCGAATGACCTCGCCGGCGCTGACCGAGCATGAGGTTGCGCGCCTGGATGCCTGCGATCTGCTCTCCTTTGCAGGTAAGGTGATCGGTTTTTTGTCACCGGCTTCGGCTCGCTGAAATTTCCCGAAAAACTGTCGGTCGACGATCTGATGGCGGATATCGCGGTGATCTTTCACTGGCCGCCGTCAGAGCTGTACTCCCTGAGCGTGACCGAACTCCTCTTATGGCGCGAAAAAGCGCTGCAGCGAAGCGGAAACCACCATGAGTAATAATGTCAGTCTTCAGGAGCTGCTTAAGGCAGTCGACCGGGCAACCCGACCGCTTAACGCTCTCCAAAACGCCAGCCTCACACTCGCGAGCGATATCCGCAATACGCAGACGGCGCTGGGGGCGCTCGATGAGCAGGCGGGGCGTATTGACGGCTTCAGGAAAGCAAACGCCCGGCTCACCGTGACGGAGCAGTCGCTTGCCCTGGCGAAACAGCAGGCAGCGGCGCTGGCGGTGCAGTTTAAGAATACGCAAAACCCCACCCAGGCCCAGGCCGATGCGCTGTCCGCAGCCCGAAAATCGGCAGCCGACCTTAAGCTTGAGTACAACAGCCTGCGCTACTCGGTGCAGCGCCAGCGCGCTGAACTCGCCCAGGCGGGAATAAACACGCGCACGCTCTCGTCGGATGAGCGTCGTTTACGCACCCACATCAGCGATAAAACGCTGCAGCTTAACCGACAGCGGGATGCGCTGGCCCGCGTCAACCAGCAGCAGGAGCGGCTGAGTACCGTTCAGAATCGCTATGAGTCAGGCAAACGCGTTGCTGCACGGGTGCATCAGCTGGCTAATGCGGGCGTGGGCATGGCCAAAGCGGGCTTTGACCAGACGTCCCGGTTCATGGCCCCCGGCATCAGTTTTGAAAAGCAGATGTCGGCCATACAGGCAAGCCTTGGCCTGGAGAAGGGCGACGCCCGGCTTGAGGCCATTCGCCAGCAGGCGCGGGAGGTTAGCGTCAGCGCCGGCGTACCTGCGGATACGGTCGTTCGGGCTCAGAACGCGCTGGCCCGTTCAGGCTATGATGCCGATGGGCTGCTTGCGGCCACCGCGCCAGCGGTCAACCTCAGCCTGGCGGGGAACGTCGACGCGGCTAAGGCGGCCGATACGATCGCCAGCACGCAGGCCGCGTATCGCCTGGCGAATACGGATGCGGGGCGCATCGCAGACGTGCTTACGCGCGGTTTTACCTCTTCAAATACCACCCTCGCTGAGATGGAGGCCGCCGTCACCTCCGCCGCGCCCGCTGCGGATGCTTCCGGTCTGGGGCTTGAAGAGACCACCGCGCTGCTTGGCGTTCTGGCGGAAAAAGGGATGAAAGGTGCGGCTGCCGGGGACGCGCTCAGCGCGATGCTGCGCCATGTTCAGACTCCGGATGCCATAAAAGCCGCGGGGGTGCTGGCTTCCGCTTCGGGTGATGGATCGCTTGATGAAAAACGCCAGCAGCTGCAGGGAGCAAAGGGCAGTACCGCACTCGCGGCTTCCGTTCAGACCGATAATCTTGACGGCGATATCAGCCGGTTCCAGGCCGCGTTGAACGGGTTGAAGATTGATGTATTTGATAAATCGGATGGCGCTTTGCGCAATCTGACCACTACCGCAACGGGGTGGGTCGGCACGCTTTCGCTTTGGGTAAACGCTAACCCTGAGCTGACGCAAACCCTGGTCAGCGTGATTATCGGCGCACAGGCATTTGCCGGCGTACTGGGCACCTTAGGGATGGTCGTCGCGCCGGTGTTGTCTGGCCTGAATCTGGTCATGACCGCCGCAGGAATGTTGGGAACGGTATTCAGCGTGGTGGGTGGTGCCATCATGACGGTGCTGGGCGCCCTTAGCTGGCCGGTTATTGCCCTTGGCGCGGCGATTGCCGCCGGTGCTTTGCTGATTTTTAAATACTGGGAGCCCATCAGCGCCTTCTTTGGCGGAGTGATTGAGGGGCTTTCTGCGGCCTTCGCGCCGCTGGGCGAGCTGTTCGCTCCGCTGTTACAGGCCTTTGGTTTCATTTCAGAAAAACTGGGCGGGATCTGGCAGTGGTTTACCGATCTGATTGCGCCGATTAAGGCAACGCAGGAAACGCTCGACAGCTGTAAAAATGTCGGCGTGGCGTTCGGTCAGGCGCTGGGCGATGCGCTAATGGCGCCGCTTAATCTCTTTAACAGCCTGAGCGGCAAGGCCAGCTGGCTGCTGGAGAAGCTCGGCGTCATAAAAAAAGAGTCGGGCAATATCGACTCGGCTGTGCCGAAAGAAAGTACATCCTCTGCTGACGCCGGCAGTGCCTGGGACCTGGAGCCACCTGTTTATAGCGGCTTCATGGGATACCAGCCCACGGCTGCCGCGGGAGGGCGTTCTTACGTCGATCAGAGTAAAAGCGAATACAACATTACGCTGCAGGGGAGCACGGCCTCCGGAACGGATCTGACTCGTCAAATCCGGGAGGAAATAGAGAACAGTGAACGTGAAAAAGCGAGACGGCAGCAATCCAGCTTTATGTATGGTTGAGGAGAGAGAAAATGTTAATGGTGCTGGGTCTGTTTGTCTTTGAACGACGAACCTTACCGTATCAGTCAATGCAATTTTCAAAGGACTACCGCTGGGTGTCCAACGATCGCATCGGAAAACCCAAAGCCTGGCAGTATCTTGGCGAAGGCGAGACTTCTCATTTGCTCACAGGGACGCTCTATCCGGAAATCACCGGCGGGCGCCTCTCCCTGAAGGCGATCGAGCTGATGGCGAATGAAGGGCGGGCGTGGCCGTTGATAGACGGCACCGGCATCATTCACGGCATGTTTGTCATTGAGAAAGTCACGCATACGCACACGGATTTTTACAGCGATGGTGCCGCCCGAAAAATTGAGTTTACCCTGTCGCTAAAACGCGTGGACGAATCGCTGATGACGATGTTTGGCGACCTGAGAACGCAGGCTTCAGAGCTGGTGGAAAGCGCACATAATAGCATTGGAGGGCTGGCGGGATGATCGCTGAAATGAATATCCGGGCGGGTGGGAAAATCGCCCCTGATTTTATGCTTAAGCTTGACGATCGCGATATCACGCAAAATTTCAGCCATCGTCTTATCAGTTTGACCATGACCGACAAGCGCGGGCTGGAGGCCGATCAGCTGGATATTCAGCTGGATGATTCCGACGGGCTGTTAGACCTGCCTGCCCGGGGGGCAACGCTCTCCTTATGGCTGGGATGGGCGGGAACCCCGCTCGAGCAGAAAGGGAACTTTACGGTCGATACCATTGAGTTTCGGGGCGCGCCGGACACGCTGACCATTCGGGGATGCAGCGCGGATTTTCGCGGAAAGCTAAACGTGCGGCGCGAACAGTCGTGGCATGACACGACGATCGGCGCGATCGTGAATACCATTGCTCAGCGTAACCGGCTGACCGCCAGCGTCGCTGCGGATCTTTCATCCATTGCTATTTCTCATATCGATCAGTCTCAGGAGACAGACGCGGCGTTTCTCACCCGCCTGGCCGAACGCAACGGTGCCTTTGTTTCAATTAAAGCCGGCAAGGTTATTTTTATGAAAGCGGGCCAGGCCGTGACGGCTGGCGGCACCTCGATTCCCTTGATGATGATTGAACGTGGGGATGGCGATAAGCATCTTTTTTCCGTCGCGGACCGTGAAAATTACTCCGGCGTGACGGCCAAATGGCTGCAAACGCGCGACCCCAAAAAGCAAAATCCTCAATTGAGTATTAATCGTTTGCCTGAGGGGCAGGCGGCAGAGGGGCTGCAGCACCCGGATGCCGCTGCGCCGATTGCGGGAGCAGGGGGGAAGGAGCAGAAGCCGCAAGAGATGCTGGTGGGATCGGCGGAAAACGTATTTGAGCTCACCACGGTGTATGCCTCGGAAGAGCAGGCGCTGAGGGCTGCGGAGGCGAAGTGGCGCGCGCTTCAGCGCGGTACCGTGAATTTTTCCATCCAGCTGGCGCTGGGACGCGCCGATCTGTTCCCCGAAACGCCGGTGCTGGTAAACGGCTTTAAACGCGTCATTGACGAGCAGGCCTGGATCATCAGCGAGGTGGTTCATACCCTCAGCGGGAGTGGATACACCACGAAGCTGAACCTTGAGCGTAACGTCACCGACGAAAAATTTGCTGTCGACAGTGAGTAATTTATTTGCCTTTACGTTGTTTTTGAGTATTATTAATTCACAAATTGTGAATTAAACGGAGGGGTACATGTTTCATTGTCCTAAGTGCAAGCATTCAGCGCATGCGCGTACCAGTCGCTACTTGAGTGAAAATACCAAAGAGCGGTATCACCAGTGCACCAATGTGGACTGCAGCTGTACGTTCGTGACGATGGAGTCCGTGGAGCGTCTGATTGCGACCCCTGGCGACGCTGGCAAAGCCCGAACAGCTTCGCTACCAGCTGTTTAAAAACCAATAAAAAAAGCCACTCAATGAGTGGCTTATTTATTTGATTCTACAGCTAAAATTTGGTGGCCCCTGCTGGACTTGAACCAGCGACCAAGCGATTATGAGTCGCCTGCTCTAACCACTGAGCTAAGGGGCCGTGGCGGTGAATTATAAAGTAACTCCCCGCAGCAATCCAGCCATTCACACCTGCCTGCTGTTTTTATAAACAACGCATAATCAATCCGTTATACTTCAATCACGATGTATCGATCGGGAGTAAAGATGATCAACGATATTCTGGCCCCTGGCCTGAGGGTGGTGTTCTGCGGAATTAACCCGGGCAAGTCCTCGGCGCACACCGGTTTTCACTTCGCCCATCCAGGCAATCGCTTCTGGAAGGTGATCTACCAGGCCGGGTTTACCGACAGGCTACTCAAGCCCGAAGAGGAGCAGCACCTGCTGGATACGCGCTGCGGGATCACCATGCTGGTCGAGCGGCCTACGGTGCAGGCGAGCGAGGTTAACCTGCATGAGCTGCGAAGCGGCGGGCGAGAGCTGGTCAAAAAGATAGAAGATTATCAGCCGGCCGTGCTGGCGATCCTCGGTAAGCAGGCCTACGAGCAGGCGTTCAGCCAGCGCGGGGCGCAGTGGGGCAAGCAGGCCATTACCATCGGCGTGACGCAGGTGTGGGTACTGCCGAATCCGAGCGGGCTCAACAGGGCGACGCTGGATAAGCTGGTGGAGGCGTATCGGGAACTGGATGAGGCGCTGATGGTGCGGGGGCTTTAGGGGCTTCTGTGGCCTGATGCCCTCCCCCTGACCGGTTTAGGAATCCTCAGTAATTTTTTAACCGAAGGCGACGAATGTTGTTTCAGGAAAATGAATGACTTACAGCGATGCCCTGGTCCGGCTGTAAATCGCTGAGGCGTTTCCTGCAGGCCGGGGCGAGGCGCAGGGATGCGCCGAGAGGGCGGGCTTTACAGGGATGTTACCTCCGCCCGTCCCCGAAAAGCCGGAAGGAATAAGCCGAAGGCACCGCGAAGCGGCGATTTACCGCCGGAAGCCCGGGTCGCCAGGGTGGTGGCGAGTGAGCCACCCTGGCACGTTCACAGGCCATGTCGTTACAGAGTAGCAAGGAACATAAAGTGAACGGAATTACCTCCACAGCAGTATGTTCCCCCTCACCCTAGCCCTCTCCCTCAAGGGAGAGGGGGACGTCTGTGCTGGCATTATTTTGTGGGGATCCCTCAGCCCACAGGGAGAGGGGATAGGCAAAAAAAAAGCTCCCGACTGGGAGCTTTTTGCTGTTTACCTGGATTAATCGTCCAGGAAGCTACGCAGCACTTCAGAGCGGCTTGGGTGACGCAGCTTACGCAGCGCCTTCGCTTCGATCTGACGGATACGTTCGCGGGTCACGTCGAACTGTTTACCCACTTCTTCCAGCGTGTGGTCGGTGTTCATATCGATACCGAAACGCATACGCAGCACTTTCGCTTCACGGGCGGTCAGGCCAGCCAGAACGTCGTGCGTTGCAGCACGCAGGCTCTCGGTGGTAGCAGAGTCCAGCGGCAGTTCGAGGGTGGTATCCTCGATGAAATCACCCAGATGCGAATCTTCATCATCACCGATTGGTGTTTCCATGGAGATTGGCTCTTTGGCGATCTTCAGCACTTTACGGATCTTGTCTTCCGGCATCAGCATGCGCTCGGCCAGCTCTTCTGGCGTCGGCTCGCGCCCCATCTCCTGCAGCATCTGGCGGGAAATACGGTTGAGCTTGTTGATGGTCTCAATCATATGCACCGGAATACGGATGGTGCGCGCCTGATCCGCGATAGAGCGGGTGATAGCCTGACGGATCCACCAGGTTGCGTAGGTGGAGAACTTGTAGCCACGACGGTATTCAAACTTGTCTACCGCTTTCATCAGACCGATGTTGCCTTCCTGAATAAGATCCAGGAACTGCAGACCACGGTTGGTGTATTTCTTGGCGATAGAGATAACCAGACGCAGGTTCGCTTCAACCATCTCTTTCTTCGCACGGCGGGCTTTCGCTTCACCGATGGACATACGACGGTTGATGTCTTTAACCTGCTCGATGGTCAGGCCGGTCTCTTCTTCAATCTGATGCAGCTTCTGCAGGCCGCGATGCACATCGTCCTTCACGTCGTGCAGTTTTTCAGACCATGGCTTGTTCATCGCGATAGCGGCGTTGAACCAGGTTTCGCTGGTTTCGTTGCCGGTGAAGAGGGTGATGAAGTTCTTCTTCGGCATTTTGCACTGCTCAACGCACAGCTTCATGATGATGCGTTCCTGGGTACGTACGCGATCCATCATCACGCGCATGCTGTTCACCAGGTAGTCGAACTGTTTTGGCACCAGGCGGAACTGTTTGAACACTTCAGAAAGCTTCAGGATCTCTTCCTGAGCGGCGGCATGGCTGCGGCCTTTCGCTTTGATGGTGTCACGCGTCACTTCGTACTGGGTACGCAGCTCGGCAAACTTCTCACGCGCCAGCTCCGGGTCGATGCTGTTGTCATCATCCGCGGTGTCGTCGTCGCTCTCTTCCTCATCTTCGTCTTCGTCATCATCCATCTCTTCCTGAGACAGTTCAGAACCGACGTGAGTGGCGGTAGGCGCCATATCTTCTTCAGCGTTCGGGTCGACAAAACCGGTGATCAGGTCAGACAGGCGCGCTTCTTCCGCTTCAACGCGATCGTACTGCTCCAGCAGATAGGTGATCGCTTCCGGGTACTCGGCAACAGAGCACTGAACCTGGTTGATCCCGTCTTCGATGCGTTTTGCGATGTCAATTTCGCCTTCGCGGGTCAACAGTTCAACGGTACCCATTTCGCGCATGTACATGCGGACCGGGTCAGTGGTACGCCCGATTTCAGATTCCACGCTGGACAGTACCTGTGCAGCAGCTTCTTCCGCATCTTCGTCAGTGTTGTTGGAGGTTTCAGCCAGCAACAGATCATCGGCATCCGGTGCTTCTTCCATCACCTGAATGCCCATGTCATTGATCATTTGGATGATGTCTTCGATTTGATCTGAATCGACGATATCTTCCGGCAGATGGTCATTGACCTCGGCATAGGTCAGATAGCCTTGCTCCTTACCACGTTGGACAAGAAGTTTCAGCTGTGACTGCGGGTTTTGCTCCATAAGACGGTATCCACACTTAATTCGTTTGATTGGTGTCGGCGATGGGGCTGCCAACCTTTAAAGCGAGGGCGTACTTATATTTTTGCCGCTGCCTCTCAGTGCGGCTGCCGGGGGCTTCCCGATCGATATTCGGCACTTAAGCCGTTAAATTCGTTTATTTCTTCGCCAGTTCCTGGTTAATCATCCAGAGCTCCCGGCGTTCTTCGCTGCTCAAACCGTGCGTGCGCTCGCGAGCAATCAACTCTTCCTGGCGCAGCTCAAGCATCGAATCAAACATATGGTTGAGTGAGTCGGTGAACGTTTTTTCTGCAATGTCCTTATCTGCTATATCGTCCCACATCGACAATTTTTCAAGGGTAGCGGCCTCTTTTGTGCCGCGATAATGCTCTAAAAGTTGTCCGGTGGTCAGACCTGGCTGAGACAAACAAGTGTTGACCAGTTCTGAAAATAAGCCAAGTCCGGGCAATTTTTCGTGGTTCAAACCCGCCAGCGACGGCACCTGCGGTGCAAGCTCGGGATTTTGTACCAGCAACCCTATCAGTATACGCATGGTTGTGCGTTTTAGCTGAGGCGCGGCGCGAACCGCACCGTTTTCAGCGTGTTTAGGCATTAAACGTTCAAGCTGGCTGTCATCCAGAATGCCGAGCTTGTTGCCTAACTCCTGACGCAGATAGATGCGCAGCGTTTCGCCGGGCACCTGGCTGATTAACGGCAGCGCCAGCGTACTGAGCTGCGCGCGCCCGTCAGGGGTACTCAAATCGACCTGCGGCATCAGGCTGTTAAACAAAAACGTGGAAAGCGGCTGAGCCTGCTCCATCCGCGCTTCAAATGCCGCTTTGCCCTCTTTACGCACCAGCGTATCCGGATCTTCGCCGTCGGGCAGAAACATAAAGCGCAGCTGACGGCCGTCGGTCATGTAGGGGAGCGCGGTTTCCAGCGCGCGCCAGGCGGCGTCGCGTCCGGCGCGGTCTCCGTCGTAACAACAAATCACGTTGTTGGTCACGCGGAACAGCAGCTGGATGTGATCCGCCGTCGTGGACGTTCCTAACGACGCCACCGCGTAGTTAATGTCGTACTGCGCCAGCGCCACGACGTCCATATACCCTTCGACGACCAGAAGACGCGGAGGTTCCGCGTTGTTCTGTTGCGCCTCATAAAGGCCGTAGAGCTGGCGGCCCTTATGGAAAATATCGGTTTCCGGGGAGTTGAGGTACTTCGGCAGGGCATCACCCAGCACGCGACCACCAAAACCAATTACCCGGCCACGCTTGTCGCGGATCGGGAACATCACCCGTTCGCGGAAGCGGTCGTAGCTTCGTCCCTGGTCGTTGGTGACCAGCATGCCTGCATCGATGAGAGACTTACGATCTTCGCTATTGCCGCCAAAACGCTTTAACACGTTGTCCCAGCCGGGCGGGGCGTAACCAATAGCGAAACGCGCAATGACATCGTCGCTCAGTCCGCGCTTGTTCAGATACTGACGCGCAGGCTCAGCCGCAGAGTGCTTAAGAGACTGTTGGTAAAACGAATTCAGGCCATCCATCAGTTGATACAGCGTTTGCCGTTGATGGCGCTCGATCTGACTTGGCCCACTGCCTGCTTCATACGGCACTTCAAGGTTATGCATCGCCGCCAGTTCTTCGACGGTTTCAACGAACTCGAGCTTGTCGTAGTTCATTAAAAAATCAACGGCATTACCGTGAGCACCACAGCCGAAGCAATGGTAAAACTGCTTTTCACCGTTTACGGTGAAGGAGGGGGTTTTTTCGTTATGGAACGGACAGCACGCATGGTAATTCTTGCCCTGCTTTTTCAGCTTTACCCGCGCGTCGATGAGATCGACGATGTCGGTTCTGGCGAGCAGGTCATTGATGAAAACGCGTGGGATTCTTCCGGCCATATGCCCCGTTATTTTTAGCGACTCATAAACGAAAACAAGCCGCGCATTCCTTCCGGAAGCACGGCCTTACGACTATTACTCTGTCTGTCAATTGAGGGCTGAGGCCCTCAACCAATTAGTACAGACGAGTACGGCGTGCGTTTTCGCGAGCCAGTTTCTTCGCGTGACGTTTCACAGCGGAAGCTTTAGCGCGCTTACGTTCGGTCGTTGGTTTTTCATAAAACTCACGACGACGAACTTCAGCCAGAACACCTGCTTTCTCGCATGAACGTTTGAAGCGACGCAGTGCTACGTCGAACGGCTCGTTTTCACGTACTTTAATTACCGGCATGTAACTCTCACCTTTAATAAATTCGGTTTGCCGCTGGCATCAACGCCAGCTTATTTCAAAATGGTGCGGAATTTTACTGCAAATGCTGCTGCTTTGTAAAGCACCGATGCGATTTTGAAAGGGACTTTAATAAGGGTGAGGAGTATACACGAGCCTTCTTCCTGGGGCGAACAAAGTTTTACATCAACCCGCCCAGGCTCTACACTGCGCGGTATTGAAACGAGGTAAAACAAGTCATGCGTGTACTGGGTATTGAAACATCCTGCGATGAAACCGGCATCGCTATTTACGACGACGAAAAAGGCCTTCTGGCCAACCAGCTGTATAGTCAGGTGAAATTGCACGCTGACTACGGCGGCGTCGTGCCTGAACTGGCCTCTCGTGACCACGTGCGTAAAACGGTTCCCCTGATTCAGGCGGCGCTGAAAGAGGCCGGGTTGAGTTCAAACGATATCGACGCCGTGGCCTATACCGCGGGCCCGGGTCTGGTCGGCGCGCTGCTGGTCGGTGCGACGGTTGGTCGTTCGCTGGCCTTCGCGTGGGATGTTCCGGCCATTCCGGTTCACCATATGGAAGGGCATCTGCTGGCGCCGATGCTGGAAGATAATCCGCCTGAGTTTCCGTTTGTGGCGCTGCTGGTTTCGGGTGGGCATACCCAGCTGATCAGCGTGACCGGCATTGGCAAGTATGAGCTGCTGGGCGAGTCAATCGACGACGCCGCCGGTGAAGCGTTCGACAAAACCGCCAAGCTGCTGGGGCTGGATTACCCGGGCGGCCCGATGCTCTCGAAAATGGCGTCGCAGGGAACGGAAGGGCGCTTTGTCTTCCCGCGTCCGATGACCGATCGTCCAGGGCTGGATTTCAGCTTCTCTGGCCTCAAAACGTTCGCGGCCAATACTATCCGCAATAATGACGACAGCGAGCAGACCCGTGCCGATATCGCCCGTGCGTTCGAAGACGCGGTAGTCGATACGCTGATGATCAAGTGCAAGCGCGCGCTGGATCAGACCGGCTTTAAGCGCCTGGTGATGGCCGGTGGCGTCAGCGCCAACCGCACGCTGCGCGCGAAGCTTGCTGAGATGATGCAAAAACGTCGCGGGGAAGTGTTCTATGCGCGTCCGGAGTTCTGTACCGATAACGGGGCGATGATCGCCTACGCCGGGATGGTGCGTCTGAACGCCGGTGCAACGTCTGACCTGAGCGTGTCCGTGCGTCCGCGCTGGCCGCTGGCGGAACTGCCGGAGGCGTGAGTTTTTTTGCCCGGTGGCGCTGCGCTTACCGGGCCTACAAAACCGTAGGCCGGGTCAGGCGAAGCCGCCACCCGGCGATAAACCGCACTATACCCGCAGCATCCCTTTCTCTTCCAGAAACGCAATAATCGTCGCCAGGCCGTCGCCCGCTTTCAGGTTGGTAAACGTCCACGGACGTTCGCCGCGCATGCGGTTGGTGTCGCGCTCCATCACCTCCAGTGAAGCACCCACGTACGGCGCGAGATCGGTTTTATTGATCACCAGAAAATCGGATTTGGTGATCCCCGGCCCGCCCTTGCGCGGGATTTTTTCCCCTTCGGCCACGTCAATCACGTAGATGGTCAAATCCGCCAGTTCCGGGCTGAAGGTCGCACTCAGGTTATCGCCGCCGCTTTCAACGAAGATCAGATCCAGATTGCCGAACTTCTCGCTGAGCGCTTCTACCGCTGCCAGGTTCATTGAGGCATCTTCGCGGATGGCGGTATGCGGGCAGCCGCCGGTCTCCACGCCGACGATGCGCTCCGGCTCCAGGGCTCCCGCTTCGGTCAGGATGCGCTGATCCTCTTTGGTGTAGATATCATTCGTCACCACCGCCAGGTGATACGTGTCGCGCATTGCTTTGCAGAGCGCTTCCAGCAGCGCGGTTTTACCCGACCCCACCGGGCCACCCACGCCCACGCGCAGGGGATGTTTGTAATCAGCCATGTTGCTTCCTCAGGAACGGAATAGTCGTGAATATTGTGTTTCGTGCCGCGCAGAGGCGATCGCGGACAGCGGCGTCGCCGCGCCTATCTCGTCGTCACTGCATAAAAACGCCTGTTCAAACCGGGCAGCAAAATGGTCGCTCAGTTCGATAATCAATTGCTGCGCCGCCTGCTGCCCAAACGGCACCAGCTTGACGCCCGCCATTACCGCGCTCTCCATCCAGCTGTAGCCGAGGCTCAGGGCCAGCTCGCGTACGCCAATGCCCCAGCGCGCGCCGAGCCATGCCATGCCGCAGAGCTGGCTTTGCTGACACAGCGCCAGCCACGCGGGCGGACAGTCGGGCTCCCAGCTCTTAATGAGGCGCGTAAAGGCTGCCCCGCGGTTGCGCTCCTCGTCGCGCAGCTCGCGCGTTTCCCGGCAGGCGAGCAGCCAGGACGTCCAGCGCGTGGCCGCCCGCAGATCGTCCTGCACGCAGGCCTGGCAGAGACGGTGAAACAGCGGCAGATCGACGCAGAAAAAGCTCTGCTCCATCTGCTGGATTTGCCAGCGCTTAAAGGCCCCGGCGTCGGCAACCCAGCCGGCTTCAACGGCCCACTCCAGCCCCTGCGACCAGGTAAACGACCCGACCGGCAGGCTGCTGCTGGAGAGCTGCATCAGGCGCAGCCGCTGGCGGGAAGCGTCCATTAGCCCATCAACGCCAGCAGGGCAGAGACGATCAGCCCGCCGCCGAAGGTTTTACGCAGGCCGTCGTGACGGCGCAGCAGCAAGCCTGCGGCGAAACTGGCGCACAGCACGGTGGCGCTGGCGAACATAAATCCGCTGGTGAAGAGCCAGAAGCTGTGGCCGGACATCTCCACGCCGTGCGCCCAGCCGTGAAACATCGCCAGAGCCGGCACCGCCAGCAGCAGGCGGTTTTCAGTTTTAAACATCATCACGCCGCAGACCGCCAGCGAGGTGATAATCAGCATCTCCATGCCGCTAAAGCCCCCGAGCAGGCTGCCCGCGATGGCGCCTACAAGCATCATCCCGAGAGTGGCAAATGGCAGCAGGAGCTTGCGGCCGCTCAGCGCCGAGAGCACGCCTGCGCCCGCCAGCATCAGCAGGTGATCGAGCCCGGTCAGCGGGTGGAGAAAACCGGCCTGAAAGCTGTCGGCGCCGTGGCCGGGATGGGCGAGTGCGGGTACGGAAACGGCCAGCAGTAACAGCGGTAAATACTTACGCATGATGGATCCTTAATGTGAATGGGCGTGAGAGTGGCTATGGCTGTGGGCATCGCTGGCATACGCGCCCGCTTCCGGTTCAAACGGCAGGCTGGCGTAGGCCACCTGCAGCCCGAACTGGCGCAGCATATCGTCGAGAACGTGATCGTGGTGATAGCGCAGCTCGCCGGGCATGACCTGCAGCGGCACGTGGCGGTTGCCCAGGTGGTAGCAGGCGCGGGCGAGCAGGAACGGATCGGCGCAGCGCACCACGGAGACGGACTCCGGCGCGGCGATCACTTCGATCACCTCGCTGCCGTCGTCGGTGGTCAGCAGGTCGCCCCCGCGCAGCAGCAGGCCGCGCGGCAGCATCAGTCCGGCTTCGCGACCGTCGTTCAGCGCCACGCGGGCGCGGCTTTTCACCCGCACGTCTATCGGCAGCGTGACGCTGGCGGTAATCGGGTGCGCATGGTCCAGGCGTTGGGTTAAATAGATCATCATCACTCCTCAAAACAGGAAATAGCGTTGCGCCATCGGCAGAACCTCAGCCGGTTCGCTGGTAATCAGTTCGCCGTCGACGCGCACCTCGTAGGTTTGCGAATCGACGGTGATATTCGGCTGCAGGCCGTTGTGGATCATGTCCGCCTTTTTCACCGTCCGGCAGCCTTTCACCACCGCGGTAGCGCTCTGCAGGTTGAGCTGCTGCGGGATGCCGTTGGCGCTGGCGGCCTGCGAGACAAACGTCAGCCGGGTGGCGTGGCGCGCGGCGCCCAGCGATCCAAACATCGGACGGTAGTGCACCGGCTGCGGCGTAGGGATCGAGGCGTTGATATCGCCCATCGGCGCGCAGGCGATCATCCCGCCCTTGACGATGGTGGCGGGCTTCACGCCGAAGAACGCCGGAGACCAGACCACGAGATCCGCCAGCTTGCCCGCCTCGATGGAGCCCACTTCATGGGCGATGCCGTGGGTGAGCGCCGGGTTAATGGTGTATTTGGCGACGTAGCGCTTTACGCGGAAGTTGTCGTTTTCGCCGGTCTCTTCCGGCAGGGCGCCACGCTGGACCTTCATGCGGTGCGCCACCTGCCAGGTGCGGATAATCACTTCCCCGACGCGGCCCATGGCCTGCGAATCTGACGAGGTGAGCGAGAATGCGCCGATGTCGTGCAGCACGTCTTCAGCGGCGATGGTCTCACGGCGAATGCGTGATTCGGCAAACGCCACGTCCTCGGCGATATCCGGATCGAGGTGGTGGCAGACCATCAGCATGTCGAGATGCTCGTCGATGGTATTGACCGTGTAGGGCAGCGTCGGGTTGGTGGAAGAGGGCAGAATATTCGGGTGCGCGCAGGCGGTGATGATATCCGGCGCGTGGCCGCCGCCTGCCCCCTCGGTGTGGAAGGTGTGAATAGTGCGCCCGCCAATGGCGGCCAGCGTGTCTTCTACAAATCCGGACTCGTTCAGCGTGTCGCTGTGCAGCGCCACCTGGATATCCATCTCTTCGGCCACCTCCAGCGAGCAGTTGATGGCCGCAGGCGTCGCGCCCCAGTCTTCGTGGATCTTCAGCCCGATGGCGCCGGCGGCGATTTGCTCGCGCAGGGCATCCGGGTTTGAACCGTTGCCCTTGCCGAGCAGGCCGATATTCACCGGCAGGGTATCGGCAGCCTGCAGCATGCGGGCGATATACCACGGCCCCGGCGTGCAGGTCGTGGCGTTGGTGCCTGCCGCCGGTCCGGTACCGCCGCCGATCATCGTCGTGACGCCGGAGACCAGCGCCTCTTCCGCCTGCTGCGGGCAGATCCAGTGGATGTGGGTGTCGATCCCGCCAGCGGTAACGATCTTCCCTTCGGCGGCGATGACTTCCGTCGCGGCGCCTATCGGGATCGTTACGGCGGGCTGAATATCCGGGTTGCCGGCTTTGCCGACGGCAAAGATCCGCCCGTTCTTCACGCCGATATCGGCCTTCACGATCCCCCAGTGATCGACGATCAGCGCGTTGGTGAGCACCAGATCCACGCAGTCGTCTGCGGTCATCTGCCCCTGACCCATGCCGTCGCGGATCACCTTCCCGCCGCCGAACTTGACCTCTTCGCCGTAGGTGGTGAGATCGTCTTCCACTTCTATCCACAGCTCGCTGTCGGCCAGCCGCACCTTATCGCCGGTGGTAGGGCCGAACATATCGGCGTAAGCCCGGCGCGAAATTTCAGCCATGTTTCACCTCTCCCATCACCTCGCCGCGAAAACCGACTATGCGCCGCGCACCCGTAACCTGAACCAGCGTCACTTCGCGCTTCTGGCCGGGTTCAAAACGCACGGCGGTGCCCGCCGGAATATTCAGCCGGTAGCCTTTGGTGGCTTCCCGGTCAAACTTCAGCGCCGGATTGACCTCGTAAAAGTGGTAGTGCGATCCGACCTGGATCGGCCGGTCACCGTGATTTTCGACGATGACGCGCCAGGTTTCACGCCCGACGTTGAGGGCAATATTGCCGGGCTGGATCTGGTATTCGCCTGGGATCATTACGCGCTCCTTAGACGATCGGGTTATGGACGGTGACGAGCTTGGATCCGTCCGGGAAGGTCGCTTCCACCTGAATATCCGGGATCATCTCCGGCACGCCCTCCATTACCTGGTCACGGGTCAAAACGTGGCGGCCCGCCTCCATCAGCGAGGCGACGGTTTTGCCATCGCGGGCGCCTTCCATAATGAAGGCGCTGATCAGCGCGACCGATTCCGGGTAATTGAGCTTTACCCCGCGCGCAAGGCGGCGTTCGGCAACCAGCGCGGCGGTGAACAGCAACAGCTTGTCTTTTTCTCTGGGGGTCAGTTCCATAACGTTTCTCTTATGTCTGCCAGATACGCGGCGAACAGGCGGTTTTAGTGGTGAGAAGCGGGCGAAGCGACTGCCAGACGTCGCGCATCACCCGCTGACAAATCAGGTTATCGTGGGAGAGAAAACGCACCGACAGCAGATCGTCAGTGAGCGTTGCGCCGGCAAAGGTACCCAGCGGGGCGAGCCGCTCGCGTACCGTGTCGAGATGCGCTTCCCCGGCCGGATAGAACAGCAGCGTGCCGAGCCACGGATGCCCGGCAACGGGCGTGAGATCGCCATGGCTGAGATGCTGGCGCTCAATCAGGCGCGGCGCGTCGTCGACCCAGACCTCAAGACGGCTCTCCAGCGTGCCGTGGCTGAAGGTTTCACCGATCACCGGTCGTCCCAGGCAGTACAGCTCCCACGCCAGCAGCGTGCTGGAGGCCTTCAGGTGGAAGACGGAGCGCAGCGCGGCATTCGCACCGGGAAAAATAATGGTGTCCTGCGGCAGCCATTCAAGGATGGCGTCTTCATCGAGATAAAAGTGCTGGCTCAGACGAGCCTGCGGGCCGCTGCTGCGATAAAACTTGCTGGCGCCGGGCATGGTGATGAGCGCGTGGCTGTTAGCGTCCAGCCGGACAGAAATATCCAGCGTATCGCCGCCCACAACGCCACCGGGTGGGTGCAGCAGATAGAGGTGGCAGGTTTCGCCTTCAGGATAAAACGGCCGCTGAACGGTGAGCGGCCCGAGGTGATGAGCGGAGTGCAGGAGGGTTTTCTCAGGGGTGTGACAAAACTGCAGGGCAAGCGACGCCTGCCAGCCTTTATACGTATTATCAGTGACCTGAGCTGCTAACATGCTGCATCCATCTGCTCATCATCGGGGTCGTTTCAGTATGCCCTGGCAGAATTGAAGGCTGTCATATGAGTCGCTTATGGATGACGGTTAAGACGAAACAAAAAAGCACGCCCCGGGGGCGTGCTGTCTGACAAGCATCGTGATGCTGTTATTTCAGGTGCTCATGCAGCGCTGCGCCAGCCTGCTCCAGAGCAACCTTGACCGTAGGCTCTTCGCTCAGTGGATTGAGCAGGCCGTAATCGTGGATCATGCCGTTATAGCGCGTGACGGTCACCGGGACGCCAGCCGCATCCAGCTTACGCCCGAATGCTTCACCTTCATCCCGCAGAACGTCCAGCTCTGCTGTCTGAATCAGCGTCTCCGGGAAGCCTTTCAACTGCGCGGCGCTGGCGCGAAGCGGAGAGGCAAGGATATTGTTGCGATCGGCTGCGTTGGTGGTGTAGTTATCCCAGAACCATTTCATCATGTTTTTCGACAAGAAATAGCCGTTCTCGAACTGGTTATACGAGGCAGTATCAAAATTTGCATCGGTAACAGGCCAGAGCATGACGTTGTAGCGAATTTTTGGCCCATTGAACTGTTTTGCCTGCAGCGCCACGGAAGCCACCATATTGCCGCCCACGCTGTTACCGACCAGACCCAGACGGCTACCGTCCACGCCAATTTCCTGACCGTGCCCGGCTACCCATTTTGTCGCTTCATAGGCCTGATTAATGGCTACCGGGAAATGGGCCTCAGGTGACGGCGTGTAATCAACGTAAACCGCTGCGGCACCCGACGCGCGAACGAGATCGCGGATCAAGCGTTCGTGGGTTGGGAAATCACCCAGCACCCAACCGCCGCCGTGGAAGAACATAAATGCCGGCAGCGTGCCGGTTGCGTTTTCAGGTTTCACTATTTTCAGTTTGATCGCCTGACCATTTACCTGGATCGTTTTTTCTGAAACCTGAGCGGGGGGCAGTTTTGCGCCTTGCTGCGCGCCGATCAGTACCTGGCGGGCCTCCTGCGGAGTCATCTGTTCCATTGGCTTACCCTTGCCTGAATTGAGAACATTAAGAAATGCCTGTACGCCTGCGGTCGGGGTAGGGGTATTGGTGGTGTGAGCGGACGCTGCGGCTGACGCGAATACGCTAGAAACCAGGATGGCGGTTAATGTTTTCATGGTAGTACCTCTTTAAGCGAGTGTTAAACGGTGACGTTCTTTAAGTAGTGCGCTATTAAGTTGTTGGTGTAATACTTGCGTGCAAGATACTTTTAGTCAAACTTTATTTATAATTTTTTTATAAAACTGACTCAGGGTTGATAGAGAAATGAAAGAAAACAAGACATTAGATGATTTACTTTGCTTCTCACTGTACTCGGTCACCAACGCGTTCGTTCGGCAATATCGTCCCTTATTGCAGGAAATGGATCTGACCTATCCGCAATTTGTTGTTTTGATGGCGCTTTATGAGAAAGACAACATTCCACTTCGCGATCTCAGCGATAAGACGTTTTTTGATTCGGGCACATTGACCCCGCTGGTACAAAAGCTTGAGGCAAAGGGGTTTCTCAACCGTATCGCGGTTGTGGGTGACGAAAGAATGAAAAATGTTGTTCTGACGGAGAAGGCTAACGCACTGAAAAAGCAGGTGATGGCGCTGCCGGACCAGATTCGCTGCAGCATGCGGATGAATGATGAAGAGCTTGAGATGCTGAAAAAACTTTCCCGAACGCTGCTGGATGATTTGTAAGAACCCTTCGGTGGGGTTAACCCACCGAAGCGAGGTCATTAGCGGTAATCCTCCGCATCCACGTCATACCCGGACGGCTCCCAGCGGATCGCCAGCAGGGAGGCCAGGCCGATAAACGGCGCCAGCGCAATCACCCAGAACACGGCGGTATCGAGGGAGGCGACCAGCAGCGGGAACAGGAATAGCGACACCGTGGAACTGCTGCGCATCAGCGTCTGGTTGAGACCCACGCCGACGCCGCGCAGCGAGGTCGGGTAGCTCAGCGAGGCAAACGTCATGGTATGCGCGCCCGGGCCGAAGCCCTGACCGAACAGGAACAGCGCCAGCATGCCGACGGCAACCACACCTTCCGCTGCGCCTTCTGGCCGCCCGACCAGCGCCAGCCCGAGCAGCGCGACCAGCTGGCAGGCGTAGCCCGCAAGCGACATCCGCCAGGCACCGAAGCGCGGGACGTAGCGTACCGCCAGCAGCCCGCCGACGAAGGCAAACAGCAGGTTAAGCACCAGAGAAATCAGAATGGTGGTGAGCATCGACTGGACAAAGAAGCTGGAGATGATCACCGGCAGGCCAAATGCCACGGCGTTATAGGCAAACGACGAGACGACGGACAGCAGCGTGGCGAGCGTCGTGCGGCGTAAATAGATGCCGCGAAACAGGTTCAGGTAGTTAGACCATTTCGCTTTATTGACGACGGGGGCGGGCTGGCTGAGCGCGTCCTGCGGCACGTGGGCGTTGATGTTATAGGACTGGCGCAGGATCGAGGCTGCCTCTTTCAGGTTGCCCTGATTCGCCGCCCAGACCGGCGATTCGCTCATATAGCGGCTGCGGATGGCGATAATCACCAGCGCCGGCACCGCGCCGAAGCCCAGAATCAAACGCCACAGCCAGTCGCTGTGGCTTTCCGGCAGCACGGCGTAGAAGAAAAGCACCAGGAGATACGAGATGCTGATGGCGGCATACCAGGTGGGGCACCACATCGCGACGCTGGAGGCCTTATTCCCCGGGCCTTTGAGTTTGGCAAACTCGCTTAAAAACGCCATCGCCACGGGAAGGTCGATCCCCACGCCGAGCCCCATCACAAAGCGGGCGCCCGCCAGCACGTATTCGTTAGGTGCCAGCGCACAGGCGATGGCGGCCACCACGAAGAAGAGCATGTCGGCCATAAAGACCCGGTAGCGGCCAATCTTGTCCGTGAGGTAGCCGCCGAGCAGCGCCCCGACAATGGCCCCGAAGGTAATGGCCGAGGCCACCATGCCGGTGCCTGCCGGCGTAAGGTTAAATTCTCGGGTGATGTCTTTTATGCCGAAGGCCAGCGCGCCGAGGTCGTAGGCATCGAGGAAAATCCCGCCCAGCGCGATACCGATGACGATGCGCGCATTCGCCCGTCCCTGAGAACCGTCATTGACCAGCCGCGAGACGTCAGCGGCGCTGCGCACCCACTGGATGTCGCCATTCGCTGAATGTTGTGGTGTTGAAAGGGGAGTGGTTTCTGTAATGTCTGCCATTTTCTTCTGATGTGGTTGTGTTGTGTCTCTAACAGTTACCACAGGCAGAAGGTGGCCAAAATCACATTTGGCTATAAGGCATAACTAACCCTTCGGAGCGTCTTTTTTCTTTCTCTTGAGCTTCGTCCAGATTTTGGTCTCCTGACGACGCCACAGGCGCTGAATATTATCGTGATGGCGCAGCAGGATAAGGCAGGAGAGCATCGACACCGGGAAGGTAAACTGGGGTTTGAACCACCAGACGTAGAACGGGGCAATCAGCGCGCTGACAATGGCGCCCAGCGACGAATAGCCGCTCAGAAGAATGGTCAGCAGCCAGGTGCCGGCCATGACGCCGGTTAAGTCCCAGCCGATAGGCGCAATGGCGCCAAAAGCCGTAGCCACGCCTTTGCCGCCTTTAAAGCCGAAGAAGACGGGCCAGATATGACCAACGCAGGCGGCAATGGCAATGAGCCCCAGCCAGAACGGCGTAACGCCCAGCGCGTACGCGCCCCAGACGGGTAGCATCCCTTTCAGAACATCAAAAATCAAAACCGCTACGGCTGCTCCCTTGCCGCCAATTCGTAGTACGTTGGTCGCTCCCGGGTTCCCGGAACCACTTTCACGCGGGTCAGGTAACCCGGCGATGCGGCAGACCAGAATGGCGCTGGAGATTGAGCCGCAAAGGTAGGCGAGGAGGATCATTCCAGGCGCGATTGCACTCATAACGCTGTTCCGTTTTGAAAATGTATCTGTATTCTCAGCATCTGTGGATAATACGCATAATTCGCCGGAAGTGGTATCCGGTTTAGCCAAAAAGCAGGCAGGTCGTGATGGATATTGTATTTATAGAGCAACTTTCGGTAATCACCACGATTGGTGTTTACGACTGGGAACAGACCATCGAGCAGAAGCTGGTGTTCGATATCGAAATGGGCTGGGATAACCGCAAATCGGCAAAAAGCGATGACGTGAACGATTGTCTGAGCTATGCCGACATCAGTGAAACGGTCATCGGCCACGTTGAAGGGCAACGCTTTGCGCTGGTCGAGCGGGTGGCGGAGGAAGTGGCTGAACTGCTGCTCACCAAATTCAATTCGCCGTGGGTGCGCATCAAGCTGAGCAAGCCGGGCGCGGTGGCGCGAGCCGCCAATGTCGGCGTCATCATCGAGCGTGGCACAAATCTGAAAGGACAGATTTAACGTCATAATAGCTAAACCATTTTAGGTTATACCGGTCTTAAAGCTGTATCTTTCACGGTAGCCGTTGGGGCGACCGTTTTTTTATATCTTTTTAGGGGTTTATAGATGAGCGATATGCACTCGCTGCTGGTGGCGGCAATACTGGGTGTGGTCGAAGGATTGACGGAATTTTTACCCGTTTCCAGTACGGGCCATATGATTATCGTTGGCCATCTGCTGGGCTTTGAAGGCGATACCGCAAAGACGTTTGAAGTGGTCATTCAGCTGGGTTCGATTCTGGCGGTGGTGGTGATGTTCTGGCGTCGTCTGTTTGGTCTGATCGGCATCCACTTTGGTCGTCTTCCTCAGCGCGAAGGTGAAGGCACCGGCCGTCTGACGCTCATCCATATCCTGCTCGGGATGGTCCCTGCGGTGGTGCTGGGTCTGGTTTTCCATGACGCCATCAAGTCTCTGTTTAACCCGATTAACGTGATGTATGCGCTGGTGGTTGGCGGTTTCCTGCTGATTGCAGCAGAAGTGCTGAAACCTAAAACCCCGCGTGCGGAAGGTCTGGACGACATGACGTATCGTCAGGCGTTTATCATTGGCTGCTTCCAGTGTCTGGCGCTGTGGCCGGGCTTCTCGCGTTCAGGCGCAACGATTTCTGGCGGGATGCTGATGGGCGTGAGCCGTTATGCCGCGTCGGAGTTTTCGTTCCTGCTGGCGGTGCCGATGATGATGGGTGCCACCGTACTCGACGTCTATAAGAGCTATCACTTCCTGACGGCTGGCGACATTCCGATGTTCGCCGTGGGCTTCATCACCGCGTTTATTGTGGCGCTGATTGCCATCAAAACCTTCCTGCAGCTGATTAAGCGTATCTCGTTTATTCCGTTCGCGATCTATCGCTTTATCGTGGCGGCTGCGGTGTACGTGGTCTTCTTCTGACCGATGGCCCTCAGTCTTTCGGCTGAGGGCAATGCTTTTCCTTCCAGTCCGATACCGCCTGAACTCGCCGTTTCGTCAGCTCTTCCCGAATCTCCGGTCCTTTGAATCCCGCGTCGACAACGTCTTTCGTCGGCACCGCTTTTGCCACGTCCCAGGCTTTACGCAGCAAACGACCCTGCGGGTAATCGCACGCTTCAAACCCGGTACGACCGCGCACGTCCGCTTCGCTGGTGAGCGCGATTTGCTCCACGCGCTGGGGTTTGCGCCAGGCGTCGATGTTATCGAAAAGCTTGACGATGGTGGCCGGCTTCAGGATCGGGAAGGTGTGGATCAGGTCGTGGAACTCGGCGACCAGTTTCGCCAGATCGCGGATCTCGTTTGGGACGCGCAGACGCTGGCACAGCCCCTCGACCAGCTTCACCCCTGCCGGGCCGTGCCCGTGGTGGCGAGGCCAGAATTCTTTTGGCGTTAAGCCTTTGCCGAGATCGTGGCACAGGGTGGAAAAGCGTACGTCCACGTCCGGGCTGAGCATGGCCGCCATGCTCAGCGTCATCAGCGTATGCACGCCGGTATCAATTTCCGGATGCCACTTCGCCGGGGCGGGAACGCCAAACAGCGCGTCTATTTCCGGGAACAGCACCTTCAGCGCGCCGCAGTCGCGCAGGACCTGGAAAAAGACCTGCGGGTTGCGCGTGGTGAGGGCATTTTCCGTCTCTTTCCAGACGCGCTCTGGCGTCAGGTGTGCAAGCTCGCCCGCCTCGGTCATGGCGGTCATCAGCGCCATTGTCTCATCGGCAATACGGAAGCTGAGATGCGCATAACGCGCGGCAAAGCGCGCCACGCGCAGGACGCGAAGCGGATCTTCAGAAAACGCGGGGGAAACGTGACGTAAAAGACGGTTGCGCAGATCGTCCTGGCCGCCATAAGCGTCAACGATCTGGCCGTTTTCGTCCTGCGCCAGCGCGTTGATGGTGAGATCGCGGCGCAGGAGATCTTGCTCCAGCGTGACGTCCGGCGCGGCATAGCAGGTGAAGCCGGTATAGCCCGAGCCCGATTTCCGCTCGGTACGCGCCAGGGCATACTCTTCGCGGCTTTGCGGGTGCAAAAACACGGGGAAATCGCGGCCTACCTGCTGGTAGCCCGCGTCGAGCATCTCTTCAGGGGTGGCGCCAACCACCACCCAGTCTTTATCTTTGACCGGCAGACCTAACAACGCATCACGTACCGCACCACCGACCAGATAACTCTTCACGCCTTACACTCCCGTTTTCTCTTTTCCAGAATGATACGTAAGTCTGGCAGAGAAGACGAATTAGTTCATCCAGCGGTCTTTACGCTTACGGCTTGGGATCAGATGCGGCAGAACCAGACCCAGCACCAGACCAACGCCCAGCACGCCGCCGCCATACATGAACCACTGCATGATGATGGTGCGCTGTTTGTCATCGAGCTGCAGATTGGCGGCATTCACTTTCTTCTGCGCGACAATCAGCTCATTTTTCAGTTTCTGGTTCTCTTCTTTCAGACCGTTAATCACGCCGTCGCTTTGCGCCACTTTCTGCTGCATTTCAGCGGTGCGCTGGTTCCAGGTTCCGTCGATGTTGTTCAGCTTATCGGTCAGGGTTTTCACCTGGTTTTCCAGATCCGGGACGCGGGTGCGCAGGCTTGGTACGGTGCTCAGCTCTTTCAGCGGGATCCATGAAGTACGACCGGTGCTGTCGCGCACCTGGCCGTAGTTGGTGTCCGCGTTGGTCTGTAACAGCGTGACTTCCTCGCCGGCATTTACCGTGCCCACGAGGCGATAATTGTCTCCAGGGCCACTGCGTACCCAGGTGTTCAGTTCGTCAGAAACGTAACGCTTCTCTTCAGCGTGCACTGCGGTTGCGGCGCTAAAAGCGAGTAAAGTAAGTCCAATCAGGCGTAATTTAAGCATCATTAGTCGTTATTTTCATAAATAGTGGAACGATAGTAGTGGCAACAGTGTCTCTACGCAAAGCATTCATCAGCAATCAGAATCATCTGTGTCACGACTCTACACATTTACGCCCGTCAAATTGCTCATTGCATGGCAATTTGGCGCAAAATACTATGTACTGACAAACAAATGGCGAGGAAGTTCGCCCTCATTGACGCGTCTGTGACGCCCGCAAAAGTACAAGGCTATGGCTCAGGAAATCGAATTAAAATTTATCGTCGAAAAAGACAGCGTTGACGCACTCCGCCAGCATCTGCATACGCTTTCCGGCGAGCACCATGCACCGGTACAACTGCTTAATATCTATTACGAAACGCCGGACAACTGGCTGCGCCGCCACGATATGGGGCTGCGCATCCGCGGTGCGAGCGGTCGCTACGAGATGACGATGAAAATTGCCGGCCGTGTGGTCGGCGGTTTGCATCAGCGTCCGGAATACAATATCGACATCAGTAAGCCAGAACTTGAGCTGGAACGTTTCCCTGCCGAAGTCTGGCCGGAAGGCGAGCTGCCTTCCACGCTGGCGGAGCAGGTGCAACCGCTGTTCAGCACCGATTTCTGGCGTGAAAAATGGCTGGTGACGGAAGGCAAAAGCCGCATCGAAATCGCCCTGGATTTGGGTGACGTGAAGGCGGGAGAGTTCCTGGAGCCGATTTGTGAACTGGAGCTTGAACTGCTGGAAGGTGATGCGAATGACGTGCTGAAGCTGGCGCGCAAGCTGGTGAACCAGTCCGGATTACGTCAGGGGAGCCTGAGCAAAGCCGCGCGGGGTTACCATCTGGCCGCCGGGAATGCGCCGCGCGTGCTGAAAGAGACGACCATTTTGCACGTTGCGCCGAAAGCCAGCGTTGAACAGGGCCTGGAAGCCGCGCTGGAGCTGGCGCTTTCTCAGTGGCAGTACCATGAAGAGCTGTGGGTGCGAAACGTGAAAAACGCCAAATCCCACGTGCTGGCGGCGATTGCCCTGGTGCGCCATACCCTGACGCTGTTTGGCGGTATCGTTCCTCGAAAAGCGAGTGCTCACTTACGTGATCTGCTGACGCAAACCGAAACGCTGATGCTCTCCGACGTCTCTGCGCAAACGGCGATCTACAGCCCGCAAACCGCGACGGCAAAACTGGCGCTGACCGAGTTCCTGGTGACGCGCGGCTGGCGCCCATTCCTGGATGCGAAAGCAGAGGCCAAAATCGCGGAAAACTTCAAACGCTTCGCGGATATTCATCTTTCCCGCCATGCCGCTGAGCTGAGGACTACGTTTGCCTATCCGCTGGGCGACCAGTATGGCGATCAGCTTCCCCGCCTTTCGCGCAACGTCGACAGCATGCTGCTGCTTTCCGGCGCTTATGACGGCGCGAAGGCCCAGGCCTGGCTGGAAAACTGGCAGGGACTGAAGCATGCCATTGAAACCCGTCAGCATATCGAGATTGAGCATTTCCGTAACGAGGCCATTTCGCAGGAGCCGTTCTGGCTGCACAGCGGAAAACGTTAACTCTGGCAAGGAACCCCAATAATGCCGCTTTCTTCGCAGTTACAGCAGCAGTGGCAGACCGTTTGCGAACGTCTGCCTGAGTCATTACCGGCGTCATCGTTAAGCGAGCAGGCAAAGAGCGTGCTCGTATTCAGTGATTTTGTGCAGGAAAGTATCACCGCCAACCCGGACTGGCTGGCGGAGCTTGAGAACTCACCGCCGCAGGCAGACGAGTGGCGGCACTATGCTGGCTGGCTGCAGGCTGCACTCGAAGACGTGGCGGATGAGGCCACGCTGATGCGCGTCCTGCGCCAGTTCCGTCGTCGGGTGATGGTGCGCATTGCCTGGGCGCAGGCGCTGGAGCAGGTGAGCGAAGAGAGCACGCTGCAGCAGTTAAGCGAGCTGGCGCAGACGTTGATCGTCGCCGCGCGAGACTGGCTCTACGCCGCCTGCTGTAAAGAGTGGGGCACGCCGTGCAGCGAGGAAGGGGTTCCTCAGCCGCTGTTGATTCTGGGGATGGGCAAGCTGGGCGGCTGCGAGCTGAACTTCTCCTCCGATATCGACCTGATTTTTGCCTGGCCGGAGAACGGCTCCACGCGCGGCGGGCGTCGCGAGCTGGACAATGCGCAGTTCTTTACCCGTCTCGGCCAGCGCCTGATTAAGGCGCTGGATCAGCCCACGCAGGACGGTTTTGTTTACCGCGTGGACATGCGCCTGCGTCCGTTTGGCGACAGCGGGCCGCTGGTGCTGAGCTTTGCGGCGCTGGAAGATTATTACCAGGAGCAGGGACGCGACTGGGAGCGTTACGCGATGGTCAAAGCGCGGATCATGGGCGACAGCGACGACGCTTACGCCAACGAGCTGCGCGCCATGCTGCGCCCGTTTGTGTTCCGTCGCTATATCGACTTCAGCGTGATCCAGTCCCTGCGTAATATGAAAGGGATGATCGCCCGCGAGGTGCGCCGCCGTGGTCTGAAGGACAATATCAAGCTCGGCGCGGGCGGCATCCGCGAAATCGAATTTATCGTCCAGGTCTTCCAGCTTATTCGCGGCGGACGCGAGCCGACGCTGCAGTCCCGTTCATTGTTACCGACGCTGAGCGCCATTGCGCAGCTGCATCTCCTGCCGGACGGCGACGCGCAAACCCTGCGCGAGGCCTATCTTTTCCTGCGTCGTCTGGAAAATCTGCTGCAAAGCATCAACGACGAACAGACTCAGACCCTGCCGGGCGACGACCTGAACCGGGCGCGTCTGGCCTGGGGAATGCGCGTGGAAGAGTGGTCAACGCTGACCGAGCGGCTCGATGCCCATATGGCAGGCGTGCGCCGCATCTTTAACGAGCTGATCGGCGATGACGAAAGTGAGTCGCAGGACGATGCGCTCTCCGAACACTGGCGCGAGCTGTGGCAGGATGCGCTTCAGGAAGATGACACCACGCCGGTGCTGACGCACTTAACCGACGACGCGCGTCATCGCGTGGTGGCGCTGATCGCTGATTTCCGCCTCGAGCTGAACAAACGCGCCATCGGCCCGCGCGGTCGTCAGGTGCTGGATCACCTGATGCCGCACCTGTTGAGCGAAGTCTGCTCGCGGGCGGATGCGCCGGTGCCGCTTTCGCGGATGATGCCGCTGCTGAGCGGGATTATCACGCGTACCACGTATCTTGAACTCCTGAGCGAGTTCCCCGGCGCGCTGAAGCACCTGATTACGCTCTGCGCCGCGTCGCCGATGGTGGCCAACAAGCTGGCGCGTTACCCGCTGCTGCTGGATGAGCTGCTCGATCCGAATACCCTTTATCAGCCGACGGCGACCGACGCCTACCGGGACGAGCTGCGCCAGTATCTGCTGCGCGTGCCGGAAGAGGACGAAGAGCAACAGCTGGAGGCGCTGCGTCAGTTTAAGCAGGCCCAGATGCTGCGCGTGGCGGCCGCGGATATCGCCGGAACGCTGCCGGTAATGAAAGTGAGCGATCACTTAACCTGGCTGGCGGAAGCGATTATCGACGCGGTGGTGCATCAGGCATGGGTGCAGATGGTGGCGCGCTACGGCCAGCCGAAACACCTGGCCGACCGTGACGGCCGCGGGTTCGCGGTGGTGGGTTACGGTAAGCTCGGCGGCTGGGAGCTGGGCTATAGCTCCGATCTGGATTTAATCTTCCTTCACGACTGCCCGGTTGACGTGATGACCGACGGCGAGCGCGAGATTGACGGGCGGCAGTTCTACCTGCGCCTGGCGCAGCGCATCATGCACCTGTTCAGCACCCGCACCTCGTCGGGCATTTTGTATGAAGTGGATGCCCGTCTGCGCCCGTCCGGCGCGGCGGGCATGCTGGTTACTTCGACGGAGTCCTTCGCCGATTACCAGAAGAATGAAGCCTGGACGTGGGAGCACCAGGCGCTGGTGCGTGCTCGCGTGGTGTATGGCGATCCGCAGCTCAAAACGCAGTTTGACGTCATCCGCAGGGAGGTCATGACCACCCTGCGTGACGGCAGTACGTTGCAGACCGAAGTGCGCGAAATGCGCGAGAAAATGCGTGCGCACTTAGGCAATAAGCATCGCGATCGCTTTGATATTAAAGCCGATGAGGGCGGAATTACCGATATTGAGTTTATTACCCAGTATCTGGTGCTGCTTCACGCGCACGACAAGCCGAAGCTCACTCGCTGGTCGGATAACGTGCGCATTCTGGAACTGTTGGCGCAAAACGACATTATGGACGAGCAGGAGGCGCAGGCCTTAACCCGCGCCTACACCACGCTGCGCGATGAACTGCATCACCTGGCGTTGCAGGAGCAGCCGGGGCACGTGGCGCTGGACTGTTTCACCGCTGAACGCGCTCAGGTAACGGCCAGCTGGCAGAAGTGGCTGGTGGAACCGTGCGTAACAAATCAAGTGTGATATTATCGCGCGCAAATTGTGAATCTTTCTGGAGTCAGGAATGAAAGTAACACTGCCAGAGTTTGAACGTGCTGGGGTAATGGTTGTTGGGGATGTGATGCTGGATCGCTACTGGTATGGGCCGACCAGCCGCATCTCTCCGGAAGCACCGGTACCGGTAGTTAAGGTCGACACCATTGAAGAGCGTCCCGGCGGCGCGGCAAACGTGGCGATGAACATTGCCTCTCTGGGCGCGCATTCGCGTCTGGTGGGCCTGACCGGCATCGACGATGCGGCCCGCGCGCTGAGCAAGTCGCTGGCGGACGTGAACGTGAAGTGCGACTTCGTTTCTGTTCCGACCCACCCGACGATCACGAAACTGCGCGTGCTGTCGCGTAACCAGCAGCTGATCCGCCTCGACTTTGAAGAAGGGTTCGAAGGCGTTGATCCTGAGCCGCTGCACGAGCGTATCAACCAGGCGCTGGGCAATATCGGCGCGCTGGTGCTGTCTGACTATGCGAAAGGCGCCCTGGCCAGCGTGCAGACGATGATCCAGCTGGCGCGTAAAGCCAGCGTGCCGGTGCTGATCGACCCGAAAGGGACCGATTTTGAGCGCTATCGTGGCGCGACGCTGCTGACACCAAACCTGTCAGAGTTTGAGGCGGTGGCGGGCAAGTGCAAAACCGAAGAAGAGCTGGTTGAGCGCGGCATGAAGATCATCGCTGACTTCGAGCTATCCGCGCTGCTGGTGACTCGCTCCGAGCAGGGAATGACGCTGCTGCAGCCGGGCAAAGCGCCGCTGCATATGCCAACCCAGGCGCAGGAAGTGTATGACGTAACCGGTGCCGGTGATACGGTGATTGGCGTCCTGGCGGCGACGCTGGCGGCGGGTAATTCTCTCGAAGAAGCGTGCTACTTTGCGAACGCGGCGGCGGGCGTGGTGGTCGGTAAGCTCGGGACGTCTACCGTTTCGCCTATCGAACTGGAAAACGCGGTGCGCGGTCGTGCCGATACCGGTTTTGGCGTCATGAGCGAAGACGAGCTGAAAGTGGCCGTCGCCGCTGCGCGCAAGCGCGGTGAGAAAGTGGTGATGACCAACGGCGTGTTCGACATCCTGCATGCGGGCCATGTTTCCTATCTGGCGAATGCGCGCAAGCTGGGCGATCGCCTGATAGTGGCGGTTAACAGCGATGCGTCGACGAAACGCCTGAAGGGTGAAACGCGTCCGGTGAACCCGCTGGAGCAGCGTATGATCGTGCTTGGCGCGCTGGAAGCCGTGGACTGGGTGGTGTCGTTTGAAGAAGACACGCCGCAGCGCCTGATTGCCGGTATTCTGCCAGACCTGCTGGTGAAAGGCGGGGATTACAAACCGGAGCAAATCGCGGGGAGCGAAGAGGTCTGGGCCAACGGCGGTGAGGTGATGGTGCTCAACTTTGAGGACGGGTGTTCAACCACCAACATCATTAAGAAGATCCAGAAAGACAGTCAGTAGTCCGTGCGGGCTGATGCCCTCACCCCAACCCTCTCCCACAGGGAGAGGGCGCAAACCAAAAAAAACGGCAACCGAGGTTGCCGTTTTGCATTGATTTTAGGCCTGGTCGTCCACCGGCGGAATCGCCGGTGCCGGCTTCACTTCTTCCGGGGTATTGCGGTTTTCCAGCTCGGTCAGGCGCTGTTCCAGCAGCGCCAGCTTTTCGCGGGTGCGCAGCAGAACCTGGGTTTGCACGTCAAACTCTTCGCGGCTCACTAAATCAAGGCGAACCAACTGCGCCTGCAGCGTCTGGCGGATTTTCTTCTCAACGTCATCACCAAACTCACGAATGCCTTTTGGCATGGACTCGTGAACCTGACGCGCAATTTGCTCAATTTTCTTCGGGTCAATCATAGCGGCTTCCCTTGATAAAACGGTGTTGATGAACATTGTAGCGCGTCATGCTCCAGGATAAAGCAGATTTGTTTGAAGCTTATGCATTGCCCAGATTAATCAATAGCGTTATAGTTATCTCGCTTATTCTCAGGGCGGGGCGAAATTCCCCACCGGCGGTAAATCAGCTTAACGCTGAAAGCCCGCGAGCGCTTTGGGTAAATACTCAAAGGTCAGCAGATCCGGTGTAATTCCGGGGCCGACGGTTAGAGTCCGGATGGGAGAGAGTAACGATCCAGTCGGGCATGGGCCCGCTCACGTTATCTTTTTGCCGCTTGTACGGCGCTCCTAAGACTGCCCTGATTCTGGTAACCATAATGTTAATGAGGTTTTTTTACCATGAATCAGACGCTACTTTCCTCTTTTGGCACTTCAACTCAACGTGTTGAACATGCACTGGATGCACTGCGCGAAGGCCGCGGTGTGATGGTGCTTGACGATGAAAACCGTGAAAACGAAGGCGATATGATTTTCGCCGCCGAAAACATGACCGTTGAACAGATGGCGCTGACCATCCGTCACGGCAGCGGCATCGTATGCCTGTGTATTACCGAAGACCGTCGTAAGCAGCTCGACCTGCCGATGATGGTCGAAAACAACACCAGCGCTTTTGGTACCGGGTTTACCGTGACCATCGAAGCGGCGCACGGCGTGACGACCGGTGTGTCTGCGGCTGACCGTCTGACCACCGTTCGTGCTGCGATTGCCGATGGTGCTAAGCCGTCCGACCTGCATCGTCCAGGCCACGTCTTCCCACTGCGCGCGCAGGCGGGCGGCGTGCTGACCCGTGGCGGTCATACCGAAGCGACTATCGACCTGGTGACGCTGGCAGGCTTCAAACCTGCGGGCGTGCTGTGTGAACTGACCAACGATGATGGCACCATGGCGCGCGCGCCGGAGTGCATCACCTTTGCGCGTCTGCACAACATGCCGGTGGTGACCATTGAAGATCTGGTGGAGTATCGCCAGGCGCACGAGCGCAAAGCCAGCTGAACGTGCTGATGTGAAAAAGCCGGGGAAACCCGGCTTTTTTGTGTCTAGTGGTAGTTGATTTTGAATAGCACGACGGTTTCAAAAGGGCCTGAAACAATGCCCGAACCTTCGGCGTGAGAAAGCTCGGCGGTGTAGGTGGTTTCGAACTGCAGCACCGAACCGGTAAAATCGGCATACTCGTCATACTGATTGAAGGTATAGGGCTGTGTGCCGTTAAGAATACGCAGCTTTAAGCCGTTGCCGATAAGCAGTGCCGTGTCGTTGGCGGTGAGCGTTTTATCGGTATAAAACGAAGAGTCAATCTTAAACCCGTCGGAGCATTGCGCATCCTGCACCTTCGTCGTTTTTACCGAAAACGTGCGGGTTCGCGCGCCCTGATTCACGATGTCTCGCGCGCTGAAGGTGCCAAAATCGATCTCCTGATTCTCAGGATAAATACTGAACGTTGCCCCGCAGTCCAGCACTTTGATGTTTTCCAGCCCGTTAATATGATATTTAAGGTTTTTCGCATCAGAAAGGGTATTTACGCCCCCTTTGCCGTCAAACTGCACCACGATGTAATCTCCCAGTGTGCTGATATACCCCTGAGGCGGCGCTGCTTTGAGTTTGACGTACAGCCTGAAGCGCGCCACAAAGGTGCGTGAGGTATGAACGTCCCACGGATTCCCCGAACACACGTATTTCTCCCAGCCCATCGCTTTGAGCTGTTCAGGCGTGTAATTGCTCAGGCTGTTGTTGTCCAGACACTGGCGAGTGTCCGCACCGTAGGGTTGCCCGGCGGCATCGTAATCCGCACCCTCGTAGGTCACGCCCAGCTCGTAGTAAGGATCTGACACGGACGGGTAAGGGTTCACCCAGGCGAACACATCTTCATTCTCATGGTTTGAGGCGGTATTTCTGTCGCAGTAAACCGGGATCTTGATGTCGCTGGATTCCCAAATTTTTTGGCCGATCGTGGCGTTGCTGGGGATCGAAAATTCAGACACCGTTTTGGTTTGCTCAACCGGGCCGTTTTGCGTGCCGAGATAGCAGTTCAGCGCCAGCGCTTGCTTAAGCGGCGACATCACCCACAGCAGAAAGTAAAGCTTAACGAGATGTCGCATGTTGCCCTGCCTTGCGCGGCGTCAGCGTGCATTGGGTTGACCCGGAGCACGTTAAATTGACCTTGCGCAGCGCGCCATAATCATCAATGTACCCGATGGTGTAGCCTGTTCCTTCTGCCGTGCTCAGCGTCAGCGTGCGGGTCGCAAACGGATCGATCATCAGGCTGTCGAAGCCAGGCAGCATGGTTTTGCCGTTGTTGCTAAGCCACGCCAGCGTGACGAAGTACGGCGTAGGGTTATGCAGCGTCATGGTTTTACCCGACAGGGTGATGGCGAGCCGCATTTCCGTTTCCTCTCCGGGCTTTTTGTGAATAGCGTCTGGACGCCAGAACAGCTTGATGCGGCTTTGCATGGCAACCTGCATCACGCTGCGATCGTCTTTCGGGCTCTCGCTTTTAGGCGGCACTTCGCGCAGGTTGAAAAAGAACAGGGTCTCCCTGTCTTTCGGCAGCTCGCGTGTTGCCGGCTGTTTTACCACCCGCACCTGTGATGAGGTGCCTGGTTCAATGCGCTGCAGGGGAGGAAGCACCATAAAATGGCTGTCCTCTTTGCGCCCCTCACCATCTTCAATCCAGGCGAGCGCCAGATAGGGAAGCGCATGGCTCTGGTTTTCAATCGTCAGGCTGCTGGCTTTGTCGCTTTCGGGAAAGACAATTCGCGTGCGATCCAAATTGATCGCCGCGAACGAGGCGCAGGAGCCAAAGAGAAAAAGGGTTGCTGATAACAGGTGTAATTTCATCATGATATCTACTGGCAGGGCAGCATAAGCTGCGTCGTGTTTTCCAGAGAAGCGGGCAGGGAGAAGCGGCATTGCTGGCCGTCCCCCCACGTCACCGTAAAATGTTTTTCTGCTTTTACCGCACCCAGCCAGAGATGGCCGTTTTCGGCAACAATGCTGACTTCGGCGCCGGTCTCCTGGTCGTGAACCCGCGCGCCGAGCGGCGGCATGCCGGTGGGCGTGCGCAGAATGCCAACAACATCCTGCCCCTTACGGGTAGCGATTTGTCGATAACCTATGGCCCCCTCGGTCCATGTGGCGCGGATAATGCGACTGTCGACATCCACACCCTCCGGCAGAGCATTGAGATTGACCTGTACACTGGCAGGTAAATAGCTCGAAAAAGCCGGTAGCACGCCGATGCCAAACGCGTTGGTGGCGTCACGGGACATATTTAATGGGATATTGCCGATGCCTTCCGTGCTGACCATGACGCGCGGCTCGTTGCCATAGCTTCGGCGATGCAGTGCGGCACCCTGGGCAGTCGCGGTGAACGAGCCGTTCCAGCTCGCGCTGACCGAACGGTATTCGTTGGCCTTATAGCTTCCGGAAAGGTTGAGATCTCCCGTCCCGGCATAGTGCTGATAGGTACCGCTGAGCTGCGCGCCGGCGTCGGGCTTTTCACTTTCCGTACTCGCCGATATCCCCCAGGTGTTATTCCTGTCCGAGGCGTCGTACCAGGAGAGCGTCTGGCGCGTATTGTCACCGTTTCTCAGGTCGTAGCTCAGACGACGATCGGGGGCCAGCGGTACGCTCAGCGAGACGTAAACCTGCGTATCATCACCCTGGTCCTGATAATAGGTTTTGCTCCAGGAGGCCGTGACGGCAAGATTTTTCCAGCGACCCAGATCGAAGCTGTAGCCTGCCGTCAGGGTTCCCGTGGTGGAGGAGGCTCTGTCCCACCATGTCTGGCGCAGCATGCCGAGATACAGGTTCAAAGACAGGGCGGGAAGGTACTGGCTGGCGGTAACGCTCAGGGTCTGCTTTTCCGTCTCCTTATTGTCCTGCTCATTTTCAAGAAAACGGGCGTAGCTGAGAAATTGGCTGTCGGAGTAACGGTAGCTCGCAAGCGTAAGCTGGCTGCCGGTGGTGTCGAACCGTTTGCTGTAGTTGATGCGGTAGCTGTATCCCGTCTGTTGAGCTTTACCGTCTGGCTGGCTGGTGGCCTGCGTGACATCAAACGAGAGCGCGCCCAGCACATTCAGGTTTTGTCCGATGCCCGCAGCCAGCGCGCGATAATCATTGCCGCTATTCAGTACGCCGCCGTACAGCGAGGTATTGGACATCATGCCCCAGGATAATTCGCTGCTCAGAAACGCATTGCCTTCAATGCGGTGCGAGCTGTCCTCGCGGGCTTTCCCTCCCGACAGTTTGTAGCGAACCTGGCCTTTGCGGGTAAGGAATGGTACTGACGCCGCAGCAACCTGGAATGTGCTGGTACGTCCATCTTCTTCAGCGACCTTGACGTCCAGGGTGCCCTGTACGGACTGATTGATATCCTGAATCACAAAGGGGCCGGGCGGCACGTTGGTCTGATAGATAATCCGGTCAGACTGGCTGACGGTCACGGTTGCATTGGTCCGGGCGATGCCGGTGATTTGCGGCGCGTAGCCGCGCAGTGACCAGGGAAGCATGCGCTCGTCGCTAATAAGCGAGGCGCCGGTATATGAAAAACCATCGAAAATATCGGACTGAAAATCAGACTCACCCAGCGTCAGCTTTGAACCCAATGATGGCAGAGGGCGAAAAAGGTAAGCGCGGGACAACCGGCCTTCGCTCTGCGAACCCTCATCGGTACGATTAAGGGCATACTGATAATCTCCCCGGAGCCGCCAGGCGCCCAGGTTCGCTCCGGCGGTCCCGTAGGTGTTCACGTTATCGCTGCCTGGCCCTTCATCTGGCTGGTAGCGACTGGCGAAGAGATTGTAATCCAGCAGTACGCCGGAGACGCCGTTGTCCCAGGTTGCAGGCGGCATCCAGTCGGTGGCGCGGTACTTTAGCCAGGCCTGAGGTATGGTTACCTCCAGCGTTTGTGTCGCCTGGATAAACTCGAAATGCACCTGCGGCAGACCGGAAAAATCGACGCAGCCTGTTTTATCGGCAAGCGTGCCGCGGATCTTGTCATCCAGGCCGAAAGTATCAGCCAGGTCTGCCGGAATGCAGACCTCCGTTGTGTCACCTTTTTTTTGCCAGGCCAGCTGCCAGCCAGCGGCAAGCGGGGTTTTATTTATCGAAACGGTAACGAAATAATATCCTGGAGCAATATGACGTTTATCTCTGAACTGTGATAAATCAATATTGCTGCGCTGATCTTTATCGATAGCGTTAATGTTAAACTCAACGGCGAGAAGCGGGTGTGAGATAAGAAAGCCTGCGATGATTAATCCTGGTGAACTGTATTTCATCATTCAGCTCGAAAATAAAATAACCGCAATGGCTGGCAAATATATTGCCAGCCGAAATAAAATTAACGATATTTGCTTATTTATACAGCAATACATAATTCGCGGTTGATTCAACCTGACCGGCCATTGCTGTTTTACCGTTGACTACTTCCATCTGAGCTTTGAAATGCAGCGTCTGAGTAGAGGAACCTTCTGACAGGTCGACGCTGTTCGCGGAGCCCAGTGTAATGGGGGACTCTGCGTTATTCAGCAGACGAACCCCGACGTTCTGCGCACCGCCGGCATAGGTGTTGCTCATCAGGTTGCTATCGGTGGTGTCGGTTGCGGTGCTGCTGAAGGTCACATCCACCTTGGTGACGGGAGTTGCAGTTTCATCTGCAGCATCAAGCTGGCAGTTTTCCAGGTTAATATCAACCGGTACCGCGGTGGATTTTTTATTCGCATTCATCATCGCCGTGGTGAACTGGCCAAGTTCAATCTCTTTATCAATACTGTCTGGTGCAATATTACACGGTGCGTCAATAATAACGCCCTTAAAGGTGATTTTACCGGAGCCCTGATCGCTTGCCAGTGCAGTGCCAGAGATAAGAGAGGTTAACGCAACCGCTAAAAGTGCTTTTGAAATATTTCGCATGAAATATCCTTTTATGAATAATGTTTAAAATGTATTTGTTTTCGAGACAGTCGCATTCTAAAACTAATTGTAACGGCCTGTGATTAAAAAATAATTAAAGACTCATTAAGCTTTGATTCATTAATTATTGAAGTGAATGGCTTATGCAGAAAAAGAGAGGGTGAAATGCTAAAAAAGCAGACCAACATGAGATGCTGGTCTGCTTTTTGATCAATTATTGATAATTGATTTTGACAATAATGTCTTTACTGAAGGGTCCGAGAGCAATGGCTTCACCCGGTTTGCGGGTGAGTTCAGCCGTATAATCGTGAGTTAGCGTCGTCACCGTATCATCAGGGTGATAGGTTGCAAAAGGAAGATACTGATTGTACGTCACGTCGCCGTTGGTTTTATCAATGAGACGCATGAGTAAACCATTTCCCATGTCCAGATGCGTATCATCGTAGAGCATATCGGTGGTGTAAAAGCTGGTCGTTACGTCAAACTGTTCTGAACAGCCTGCAGTGGCATCCCGGATTGTCGAAATGCTAAACGGTGAGGTGAGGGCGCTGGTGCTGACTGCACTCTCCGTAAACTGGCCAAAATTCACAATCTGATTTTCAGGATAGATCCGGATATCCACACCGCAGTCCAGGAAGTGAATATTGGAGAGGCCGGCGATATCGTAATGCAGGTTTTTGGCACCAGGCATGACATTTATTCCGCCAACACCATCAAAGGTAAGTACGGTGACCGAAGGGAATGTGAAATCAAACTGCTCTTTTGGTACCGCTTTTAACTTTACGTAGAGGCGAAACCGCACGGTGAAAGTGACGTTTTTTTGTATTGTGGTGCCGTTACACGCTGCGACTTTATATTCCCCGTAAAAGTCCTCTTTTTTATCGAGACAGGCGCCGGTATCAATTTTGATATCAGGGGTATCATAGTCAACGCCGTTATAGGTCACCCCAAATGCCAGATAGGGATTGTTGGTCATCAGGCTATCGGTATTATGAAAACTGTCCAGGATATAGGCATATATATTTTCACTCCATGGATCCTGGTCGACCGGCTTAGTGTGATCGCGCGTAGCGTTATCGCAATACACCGTCACCAGCAAATCGCCGCTTTCCCAGATTTTTTGGCCGGCAGGGGCGTTTGCGGGCACGGTGAAAGCCGGCAACGTGGTTGTCACCAGGCTTGCCCCCCCTTTTGAACCTTTATAGCATTCCAGCGCCCATGCGGATGATGAGAACAAACAAAATAATGCGATTGCAGCGAAGCAGATCCTTTTCATCATTATCCCTTTTTCACCGGCTTGCTCTGACAGGTGTTTTGCACCGCATTACAGTTCACTTTAAACATTTCCAGCCCGCCGTAATCTCCAACATAGCCTATCTGAAATTCTGGAGGTAAATTCCGCAGCGTCTGAGAGGCCTGGCCGAAAGGTTCAACCATCACGCTTTCTGCACCCGGTAACAGCGTTTTGCCATTCAGTCCGATATATCCCACGGTGATGTAATAGGGGCTGTAATTTTTGAGTTGCAGACCGTCAGCCGAGCGGGATATGACCACTTTATCCAGCGGCACAAATTGTCCCTCTTTCAGCTCAATGGCTTTTGGCCGCCAGAACAGTTTAAGCCGGCTTTGCATGGCGATTTGCATCACGTTCTTCTGCTCGGCTTTGGGCGGGATCTCCCGCATGTTGTAATAAAACAGCGACTCGCGATCGGCGGGCAGTTTGCTGAGGTTTTGCTGCGCCATCAGGCGAACCTGCGCCTGTTCGTCAGGCTCGATACGCAACAGTGGCGGAATAGGGGAGATAAACTCGCGCGTTTTTTTTCCCTCTTTATCCTCAATCCAGGACTGAGCCAGATAAGGGGCGGTTTTACTCTGGTTCGTCAGTCTGACCGACACGCTTTTTGCTGAGGCGTTGAAAATGATGCGCGTTCTGTCTGGCGATACGGTGGCATGTGCAATACCGCACACGGCCAGCATGTAGATAAGTCCTTTTGTTAAAAGAGTCATGTTCATTTTATTCGTCCTGAATTAATGCACTGTTTTACAAGGTAAAAATATAGCGTCACCGCTAAGGTTACTTTGGTTCGGCGGCGTGATTTCGCAAGCGTTGCCGGACCAGGTGAGACGTAACGTGCTGTTTTCCTGAATCCCGCTGAGATAAGCGAAGCCTTCTTCGGCAACCAGCCCGACCTCTTTACCCGTAGCGCTGTCGACGATACTGACGCCCAGGGGCGGGAACTGTCCGTTTTCCTGCCGAATGATGCCGACAATCTGGTAGCCCGTGGTGGCGTTCAGCTTACTGTAACCAATGGCACCTTCGGTCAGCGTGATGCGAATGACGGAGGTTTCAATGTCTACGCCATCAGGCAGCGTGTTGCTGTTAACACGCACCGTTGAGGTGGTGTAGTTGCTGAGTGAAGGCACGACGGCAATACCGAATGCGTTGGTACGCGTGCGCGAACTATTGACCTCAATTCCGGCAACGCCGTCGGCATCGATCATCATGCGGGCGTTATCGGCCGGGCTGTAATCATGCAGGGCTACGCCATGCCGCGTGGCGGTAAGCGAGCCATTCCAGCCCGCGCTGATCGAACGATATTGGTTAGGCTGAACGCTGCCTGAAAGGTTGAGACGTCCGTAGGGGGAATAGTGCTGGTATCCGCCGCGCAATGACGGTTCACCTTCGCGCAAATCGTCTTCCGTCGTCGAGGCAGAGAGGTTCCACGTATTGTTGCGATCGGAGGCGTCATAGTAGGAAGCCATGTGAGACGCGCTGTCGCCGCCCGATCGCTGGTAGCTGTACATAATGCTGCGACTCTGTTCCAGCGGAAGGGTGAAGGAGAAGTAGACCTGATTTTCGTCGCTGTCGTCCCAGCGGACCCGGCTTAGCGCCAGCGATGCGGATAAACCTCTTAAATTGCCAATATCAAAATTGCGGCTCACCGAAAAGGAATAGTTCGTGTTGCTGCTGTTGTCCCAGTAGGTGTTACGAGTGACGTTGAAATAGGTATTTAAGGCCAGAGAATCCAGGTACTGGTTGAAAGAGATAACATAGCTCTCTTTTTCGTTTGTCGTTGAGGTATCGCCGTCCCGGGAGGCGAGATATTCGCTCATTGAGACATATTCTTTATCCGAGAATCGATAACCTGCGAAAGTAATCTGGCTGCCGGTTGCCTCAAAGCGTTTCGCATAGTTCGCGCGATAGCTGTAACCACGCTGTTTATCATTTTTTTCCCGATGCAGCGTGGCCTCAGCGCCCGTCACATCAAAAGATATCGAACCGAGCGAATCCAGGTTGAAGCCGATACCGGTGGCCATGGCCTGATAATCATCAGCTGTGAGCATGGTACCGCCATAAATCGAAACGTTACTTAACCAGCCCCAGGAGAGCTCTCCTGTCCAGAAAAGAGGGTTATTGATGTCGTTATGGCCCGTAGCGGTAGGTTTACCGACGGATGTTTTATAACGCACCTGGTCTTTTCGGGTCAGGAAGGGAATTGAGGATGAACCCACCTGGAAGGTGGTTTTGCGTCCATCTTCCTCTTCGACCATTACGTCCAGCTGTCCCTGGTAGGTTTCACCGAGGTCAGAAATTGTGAACGGGCCCGGTGCGACGGTTGTTTGATAAAGAACGCGGCCAGACTGGGAGACGGTCACTTTGGCATTGGTCTGCGCGATGCCGGTAATTTGCGGAGCATAGCCTTGTAAATCAGGCGGCAGCATACTTTCATCACTTTCCAGCGATGCGCCCGTAAAGTGGAAGGTATCAAAAATATCTGAACTTAAGTCGTACTGCCCCAGCTTCATTTTTGATGACAGCGAAGGGATAGGGCGGTAGAGATAGGTCCGTGCCAGACTGCTGTCGCTGCCCGTAGACTCGCCGTGTCGAAAGTTTTGATTGTACTGATAATCTGAACGTAGACGCCAGGCACCCAGGTTAAGCCCGAGCGTACCGTAGGCGCTGACATTCTGGCTGTCGTCGCCCCCGTGCGGATCGTACTGGCTGGCATAGAGATTATAATCGAGTAAAACGCCCGCAATACCTTCATCCCAAAATTCCGGCGGCGTCCAGTTTTGCGCCTGATACTTCATCCATGCCTGGGGAACGGTGACGGAAAGCACCATTGTCCCTTTATTAAGGGAAAAGCCCAGCTCCGGAAAAGTCGAAAGATCAAGGCAACGTCCGACCTGTGAATAATGGAGTCGCGAAATAAAATCGGTGCTCAGTCCGAAATCGGATAGTTGACCGGCATTCACACAAATTTGCGAACCGCTTTCGTTTTCCGTTGCGATCCATTCCATTGTTGCGGATTGAGGCAACGTGTTTTTATTCACCTGAATGCGGACCAGATAGCTACCCGGCGCGATGTGGCCTTTTTTCTCGAACTGGGAAATATCGATATTACTTCGGTCTTCAACGTCAATCATATCTGTGTTGAATTCAACCGCGGAAACTGGCAACACGAATAATGCTGAGTAAAGTGTGGCACTCAGCGAATGCTTAATAAAAGCAGAGAGGCGAGAGAGTTGATGCGCTGAGTGTTTTAGCATAAATCCGTTTCGCTTTTAAAAAGAATGCATAAAAGCCGATGAGTCCTTCATCGGCTACGTTTTCAGACGACAATCAAATTACTTGTATTCAAGAATATAGTTCGCCTGGGCCTGAACGTTACCCGGGGTAGCCGTGCTGCCGGACACGGGCTCCATACGGGCTTTGAAGTTCAGTTCCTGATAGGCATTTGTGGTTGGGAATGACACTTCAATCGGTTTACCCAGCGTGACTTTATTGCTGCCGCTGTCCAGCAAGCGAATGCCTACACCTGTTGCACCGCCAATGTTGCCATCGAGGGTGTTTTTCATCAGGCTGGTGTCAGTCGAATCGGTACTTGCGGAGGCAAAGGTGACCTTCACTTTGTCGATCGTGGTGGTGGTTTGCCCGGTCGTTGTAGAGAGAATGCAATCCTGCAGGTGGATATTTACGTCAACCGGCAGCGAGTTTTTACCGCTGTTCAGCACGCTATCCGCGACTTCGCCTAATTCAATGGTCTGATTTTCATCTCCCGGGGTGATAGAGCAAGGCGCACTGATCACCTCACCGGTAAACGTGATCTTCCCTGAGCCCTGGTTATCTGCCGCCACAGCAGTAAATGACAGGCCAGAAAGCAGTGCCGTTGTCGCAACTGCCAGAATAGTCTTGTTAAACATGAAGATATAATCCTTTATCTAAGATTGGATGGCGCAATAAGTTTAATGAATTAATATTGCAACACTTTTATTTCATTAAAGCGGTCGAAATATATCAACCACAATATGGATTATCTCGTGAGCATTTCTTAATGAGAGATTTAGATGTGGTTAATATATTTTTTGAGATTATGAGAGAGGTGGATATAATTTCTATAAAGCCAGAGGCTAGGTTTAAATAGTGATTAACATCAACCTTTTGAGTTTTTTTTAATACACGAAGTGGTAATTATTTTACGGAAAATAGTTATAAATAATATTTCTTAAGTGAATTCTATGGTGTTCAGAAAGTATGGTGCCGGACTTTGTATCATTAATACTGATAGTTGGCATTCACTGACATTAGAAAAAATTGCGCTCCCTTAATAAGGGGAGCGCAACCGTTCAGCCAATACCCGCCGATTGTAACAAGACGAGGCTGAATCCCATTACGGACATGCCGCACAGCACGCCATAGCTGGGGTTGTTATTAGGGTCGATCTCTTTTGCCAGCGGCATCAGCTCATCTACCGAAAGCGCGACCATAATCCCGGCTACCGCTGCCATGATGGCCGCCATCACAACGGGGGAGACCAGGCTACCCAGGATCAGCCAGGCCAGCACGCCGCCGAGAATTTCTGCCATCCCTGATATCCCTGCCCAGAACACGGCGGTGCGCTTTGAGCCGGTGGCGGCGTAAACCGGCCCGGCGACGGCCAGTCCTTCAGGAATATTGTGTAAGGCGACCGCCAACGCGATGCCAAAGCCCATTTCCAGATTGCTGCTGGCCGTCACGTAGGTGGCGACCCCTTCCGGGAAGTTATGCAGGCTGATGCCCAGCGTCAGCAGAACCGCCGTTCGCTTAATATTCCGCGGCATGGGTGTTACGTTTTTCTGCATTAAATCCTGCGGGTGCGCGTGCGGTAGCATACGGTCGAGGGCAAAGTATCCCAGCAGGCCAAAGACAAACATGCCGTAACCCAGCAGCGGAGACATGCCTTCTGTACCCAGTGCGGCAGGGAGCATCTCCATCAGGGAGATGAGCAGCATGATTCCGGCAGCAAAGCCCAGTGAAAAGGCCAGTACGCGGTTAGATGGCTTCTGGCCAAGCACGCCGAGGATCGCACCGATGAAGGTCGCGGCGCCCGCCAGTATGGTCAGGATCAAGGGGACTGACATGCATTGCTCCTTATGATAATGATTCTCATTAATAGTAATGATTCATTGTGTGCAAAGCGAGAGAGGGAGCTCCGTTTTACACATTCCTTACATTCAAATTTCCTGATGATGATCTTCACGCTTATCTGCGTTCATCTTTGCCCGATTGGGCGTAATGTAGCACCATTAAATTGACACCTTCTGTAAGGATATCACCATGACTTCTTCCCGTATGCCAGCCCTGTTTTTAGGCCACGGTAGCCCAATGAATGTTCTGGAAGACAACGTCTATACCCGCGCATGGCATCATCTGGGCGAGACGCTGCCGCGTCCAAAAGCAATCGTGGTGGTGTCTGCGCACTGGTTTACCCGTGGGACGGGCGTAACCGCGATGGAAACGCCAAAAACCATTCATGATTTCGGTGGTTTCCCGCAGGCGCTGTATGATACGCATTATCCGGCCCCCGGCTCGCCCGAACTGGCGCAGAAGCTGGTGGATTTGCTGGCACCTGTCCCGGTCGCGCTGGATAAAGAAGCCTGGGGCTTTGACCATGGCTCGTGGGGCGTGCTGATCAAAATGTATCCTGAAGCGGATATCCCGATGGTGCAGTTGAGTATCGACAGCACCAAACCCGCGGCATGGCACATGGAGATGGGCCGTAAGCTGGCATCGCTTCGTGATGAAGGCATTATGCTGGTGGCGAGCGGCAACGTGGTGCATAACCTCCGCACGGCGCGCTGGCACGGTGAAAATACCCCGTACCCGTGGGCAACCTCTTTTAACGACTACGTAAAAGCGAACCTGACCTGGCAGGGCCCGTTCGAAGAGCATCCGCTGGTGAACTATCTGGAGCACGAGGGCGGTTCGCTCTCTAACCCGACGCCGGAGCACTTCCTGCCGCTGCTATACGTTCTTGGCGCGTGGGATGGTCAGGAACCGGTGACGATCCCGGTCGACGGAATTGAGATGGGGAGTTTGAGTATGTTGTCGGTGCAGGTAGGGTGAAAACATGCCCGGTGGCGCTACGCTTACCGGGCCTACAAAACCGTAGGCCGGGTCAGGCGAAGCCGCCACCCGGCAGATCTTACTCCACAAAGATGTGCGGATAGAAGCGTGACAGATCCTGCGTGATCAGCGCGCGATCTTCGCGGATGCCAATCCCGGCAGGTTGATCGTTGATGAGCCAGCTGCCAATCAGCGTATAGCTGTCGCCAAATTTCGGCAGTTGATAAAATTCCTGGACGATCATCCCTTCCTCGCCGTAAGGCCCTTCAACCGCTTCCAGCGTCTTACCGTTTTCGATGATCGACACGTTTGCGCCTTCGCGGGAGAAAATCGGCTTAACGACGTATTTTTCCATTTCTGGGAAATCGTCTTCCGCAAAGTAGGCTGGCAGCAGGTTCGGGTGGTTCGGGAACATCTTCCACAGCATCGGCAGCAGGGCTTTGTTGGAGATAATGCTCTTCCAGGCCGGTTCCAGCCAGCGCACGCCAGCATCTTCCAGCTTGGTGGAGAACATCTCACGCAGCATATATTCCCACGGGTAAAGCTTGAACAGGTTGCTGATGACCTGGTCCTGCATATCCGTAAACTGGCCTTTTTCACCCAGGCCGATATCCTCGATATAGAGGAACTCGGTCGCTACCTCCGCTTCGGCGGCGCAGTCCTGCAGATACTGAACCGTGCCGCGGTCTTCTTCCGTATCGCGGCAGCAGGCGAGATGCAGCAGGTTGAAGCCATGCTGTTCGCGCAGCTCGGCAAAACGCTCAATCAGCTTTTCCTGCAGGCTGTTGAACTGGTCGCTGCCTTCCGGCAGGTTTCCGGCATTGGCCTGGTCTTCCAGCCAGATCCACTGGAAGAACGCCGCTTCGTACAGGGAGGTTGGCGTATCGGCGTTATTTTCCAGGAGCTTAGGTTCACCCACGCCATCCCAGGCGAGATCGAGGCGAGAGTAAAGTGAAGGTTGGTTCGTTTTCCACGACTGGCGTACAAAGCTCCAGGTGTGCTTCGGAATGCGGAATTTGGTCATCAGCTCATCGCTGTCGATAACCTTTTCCACGACCTTCAGGCACATCTGATGCAATTCAGCGGTGACCTCTTCCAGTTTTTCAACCTGGGCCAGCGTGAGCTTGTAATAGGCGTCTTCACACCAGTACGGCTCGCCGTACATGGTGTGGAAGTTAAAACCGTATTCGGTGGCTTTTTCACGCCAGTCCGGGCGCTCGATAATACTGACTCGCTCCATGATCAGCCGCCCATTGAGCGAGTCGAAGACCCGGTCGCGCTGCGCTGCATGGTGGTTTGTTTCGCCACAGATTCACCAAAGCCACCGCGGGTGATGGTGCTGGTGGTTGCTGGCTTAGGTGCCATCGCCGTTTTAGGCACGGTCGTGGTACGGCCAGGCGTTGCTGCACCGTAGTTTTTACCGGTGGCGTCTGTGTATTTACCGTATGCCGGGCTGTTTGGGTTTTTGGAGCTAAACAGCGGCTGCTGCTGGTAGCCCGCGCCGCCGCTCATCAGACGGCCCATCATGTAGCCCGCCATCAGCGGCATCCAGAAGCTGCCGCTGGACTGCGCCTGCGCCTGGTTTTCCGGCGCCATGCCTGCCTGAGCAGGAGCCTGCTGGCACTGGCCTTCGCCGAATTCCGCCACGCAGTCTTCGCGCGAAGCATATTTCGGTGCGGTACGTTCCGCTTCTTTCAGCGCGCTGGTGTAGGCCGTCTTACATTCGGCAGCTTTACCGGTTGCGGCAGAGCAGTCGTCTGCGTTTTGATACATCGAGACCGTTTCGTCGCTTTGCTCACAGCCTGCCAGCATAAAGACGGCGGTGACCGCCAGTGCAACAGGGGTGAGGTGACGTGCGTTCCAGCTTTTGCGGAACGACGCGTGATTCATCGTTTTTGTCCGTTTCATATTTGTCTTCCAGGACCCAGTGGTAATAACGCTCAGGATAGAGGATGAGTGGTTGAAAATGAAGCGAAGAGGGGCGGAATCAGGGGGATCTTTACGTTGGCTTACGTTCGGGTGTGATTTTGCGCCGGGTGGCGCTGCGCTTACCCGGCCTACGATCAAGTAGGCCCGATAAGCGAAGCGCCATCGGGCAATGCTTAATTACGGAACGGATTATTGCCTTTGCTGGCAGGCGCAGTGGTACGCGCAGCAGCTGGCTGTGCAGCAGGGGTATTGCTGTCACCGTTGAAGTTATCAACTGCGGCAACCTGCTCCGGGTTCTCCGGTGCAACGCTGTCCGGAGAGGTGGAGACCGGTTTACCCAGCGCGCTGTTCAGCATCTGCAGGTCTTGCTCGTTCAGCGTACCCAGAGCCTGTTTGATGTTCAGCTGGTTAATCAGGTACTGGTAACGCGCGCTGGAGAGCTGCTGTTTAGCGTTGTAAAGCGTGGTGGTCGCGTCCAGCACGTCAACGATGGTACGTGTACCGACGGAGTAGCCCGCTTCCATCGCATCCAGGGAACTCTGTGCAGACACAACGGCCTGTTTATAGGCGTTGATGCTGCTGATCGAAGCGTTAACGTTGTTGAAGGAAGAACGCACGGTCTGCACCACATTGCGGTGAGCGCTTTCCAGTTGCTCGCTCGCGCCAACAAAGTTGTACTGCGCCTGTTTCACCTGGGAGTTGACCTGACCGCCCTGGTACAGCGGCAGGGAGAAGCTCAGGCCGACTTTGTTCTGGCCCTGGTTGCTGTCGTCATACTGGGCTGTGTTGGTTTTAGAGCCGCTATAGGTAGTATCAGAAACACCGGTAGACGCGCTCAGGCTCAGGGTTGGCAGATGGCCGTCCTGCGCCTGACGAATTTGCTCGCGGGCCAGGTCCTGGCTCAGACGCGCCTGCAGCAAGGTCAGGTTGCGGTTTTCCGCTTCTTTCAGCAGGGCGTTAACCGCCTGCGGTTTATCCGTTTTGAAGCTGTCCACGTTCAGGGACGCCAGTTCAGGATAGTAATTCCCGGTGACCTGGCGCAGGGATTCCAGCGCGTTATCGAGGTTGTTACGCGCGGTCACTTCGTTGGCCAGCACGGTGTCGTACTGTGAACGTGCGTTCTGCACGTCGGTGATCGCCACCAGACCCACGTTGAAACGCTGGGTGGTTTGATCTAACTGGCGGTAAATCGCCTGTTTCTGCGCTTCGGTGTAGGAGAGCGCGTCAATCGCGCTCAGCACGTTAAAGTAAGCCGTCGCAGTATTCAGGATCAGCGTTTGCTGGTCGGTCTGATAGGTCACATCCTGGATACCCGCGCTCTTTTCCTGCAGGGTCAGGGCGCGCCATTTGGACATATCAAACAGCGTCTGTGTTAATTGCAGTGAGGCGCTGGTAGCATTGGAGTTAACGCCGTTAGCGTCGCGGAAACCGTTGCTGTAGGTATAATCTGCACCTAAACCTAACTGTGGCAGCAATGGGCTACGCGCTTCGTTAATCTTTTCAAACGCAGCATCACGATCGGCCGCTGATTTACGTAAATCAGGGTTGCCCAGACGTGCCTGCTGGTAGACCTGTAACAGGTTTTCCGCCTGGCTCATTGCACTGAAGCCCGTCAGGCTCAGGCCGATAAGGATGGGGAGCAATTTCTTCATTTGCATTCCTTGTTGTGAAGCAGTATTAGCGCTGATCTAATTAAAAAATAATTGCCGATTCTAACAGAATCATCCACACCAAAAGGTTGGCGTTACGTGCCATCTGGCGGTAATTTGCACCAATCTATCATATAGCCTTACAAACGGCAGCCAAACAGCCTTGAAATTCACAATTTCATCACCATTGCTACCAGGACTCGACTCATGCAAAAACCAGAAAAGTTGCCCGTGACATTCGCCAAAAACGATGTAGAAATTATTGCACGAGAAACGCTTTATAGCGGTTTTTTTTCAATGGAACTTTACCGTTTCAGGCATCGCCTGTTTAACGGTGAAATGAGCGGCGAAATCAGACGCGAAATTTTTGAGCGCGGGCATGCGGCAGTCTTGCTACCCTTTGACCCAGTGCGCGATGAAGTTGTGCTGGTGGAACAGATCCGCATAGCCGCTTATGACGTGAGCGAGAGCCCGTGGCTGCTGGAGATGGTGGCCGGGATGATCGAAGAAGGTGAGTCGGTCGAAGACGTCGCCCGGCGCGAGGCGCTGGAAGAGGCGGGGCTGGTGGTGGGCCGCACAAAACCGGTGCTGAGCTATCTTGCAAGCCCGGGAGGCACCAGCGAACGCTTGTCCATTATGGTGGGTGAAGTGGACGCCACGACGGCGGAAGGGATCCACGGTCTGGCTGATGAAAACGAAGATATTCGGGTTCATGTGGTGAGCCGGGAGCAGGCTTACCAGTGGGTAGAAGAGGGGAAAATCGACAACGCAGCGTCTGTCATCGCCCTGCAATGGCTACAGCTGCATTATCAGACATTACGAAACGAGTGGAAAAAATGAAGCGCTATACGCCTGACTTCCCAGAAATGATGCGCCTGTGCGAAACCAATTTCGCACAATTGCGCCGCCTGCTGCCGAAAAACGACGCACCCGGCGAAACGGTAAGCTATCAGGTGAGCAACGCGCAGTATCGGTTAACCATAACAGAATCAACGCGCTACACTACGCTGGTGGAGATTGAGCAAACGGCACCCAGTATTAGCTACTGGAGCCTGCCGTCGATGACGGTCCGCCTCTACCACGATGCGATGGTCGCTGAAGTGTGTTCAAGCCAGCAGATCTTTCGCTTCATGGCGCGGTATGATTACCCGAATAAAAAGTTGCATCAACGCGACGAAAAGCATCAAATTAACCAGTTTTTAGCCGACTGGCTAAGATATTGTTTAGCACATGGAGCAATGGCGATTCCGGTTTGTTAGCGTCATAAACCTACCTAAGGACACCATTTGGAAAGCCTGTTAAACCTGACTGTTGCTGGTGGGGCGCCAGTCAGGATATTACAAATCACCGATACCCACCTTTTTGCCGAAAAGCATGAGACGCTACTGGGGGTCAACACCTGGGAGAGTTATCAGGCGGTACTGAGCGCCATTCACGCTGAAAATCGTGTATGCGATCTGATTGTCGCAACCGGCGATCTGGCGCAGGATCAATCCTCCGCGGCCTACCAGCATTTTGCTGAAGGCATCGCGAGCTTTAGCGTACCTTGCGTCTGGCTGCCAGGAAACCATGATTTCCAGCCTGCGATGTACAGTTCCCTCCAGGATGCGGGGATCTCTCCGGCGAAATGCGTTTTTGCGGGCGAACAGTGGCAGATCCTGCTGCTGGACAGCCAGGTGTTTGGCGTCCCGCACGGTGAGTTAAGCGAGTTTCAACTCGACTGGCTGGAGACCAAACTGGCTGCTGAACCTGAACGTCATACGCTGTTGCTGCTTCATCATCATCCTCTGCCAGCCGGGTGCAGCTGGCTCGATCAACACAGCCTGCGCAACTCCGCGGCGCTGGATCGCGTGCTGGCAAAGTTTCCGCGGGTGAAAAATCTGCTGTGTGGACATATTCATCAGGAACAGGATCTCGACTGGAACGGACGTCGGATGCTGGCGACGCCGTCGACCTGCGTTCAGTTTAAGCCGCACTGCGCCAACTTTACGCTGGATACCATCGCGCCAGGCTGGCGCTGGCTGGAACTGCATGCCGATGGCACGCTGACCACGGAAGTCTGTCGTTTAACCGGCGCACAGTTCCGCCCGGACACCGCTTCAGAAGGCTATTGATGTCTACGCTCCTTTATCTGCACGGATTCAACAGCTCGCCGCGCTCCGCAAAAGCGACACAGTTTCGCCAGTGGCTGAGCGAGCATCACCCCGACGTTGAGATGATCATCCCGCAGCTGCCGCCTTACCCGGCTCAGGCCGCGGAGATGCTGGAATCTATCGTGCTCGGGCACGGCGGAGAATCATTCGGTGTGGTCGGCTCATCGCTGGGCGGGTACTACGCCACCTGGCTCTCGCAATGCTTTATGCTGCCCGCCGTTGTGGTTAATCCGGCGGTACGGCCGTTTGAGCTGCTGCGGGACTTTCTTGGCGAAAACGAGAACCCCTACACCGGCCAGCAATATGTGCTAGAGTCACGCCATATTTACGATCTCAAAGTTATGCAGGTCGACCCGCTTGAGGCACCGGATCTCATCTGGCTGCTGCAACAGACGGGAGATGAAGTGCTGGATTACCGCCAGGCAGTGGCGTATTACGCATCCTGCCGCCAGACTATAGAAGAGGGCGGAAACCATGCTTTCACGGGCTTTGAGAATCATTTCACCCAGATTGTCGATTTTCTTGGACTGCACAGCCACTGACAATCAATGCGAATTGCTAGTTTAAATCATGACGCAAACCTATAACGCTGATGCCATTGAGGTCCTCACCGGGCTTGAGCCGGTTCGCCGCCGCCCGGGGATGTACACCGATACGACGCGCCCAAACCATCTGGGCCAGGAAGTTATTGATAACAGTGTGGACGAAGCGCTGGCTGGCCATGCCAAACGCGTTGACGTTATCCTGCATGCCGATCAGTCGCTGGAAGTCATCGACGACGGGCGCGGCATGCCGGTGGATATCCACCCGGAAGAGGGTGTGCCAGCCGTCGAGCTGATCCTCTGTCGCCTGCATGCGGGCGGTAAGTTCTCCAACAAAAACTACCAGTTCTCCGGTGGCTTACACGGCGTGGGCATTTCCGTCGTCAACGCCCTGTCCAAACGCGTGGAAGTGAACGTCCGTCGCGACGGCCAGGTCTATAACATCGCGTTTGAAAATGGCGATAAGGTGCAGGATCTGCAGGTTGTCGGCACGTGCGGTAAACGCAACACCGGGACCAGCGTCCACTTCTGGCCAGACGAAAGCTTCTTCGACAGCCCGCGCTTTTCCGTTTCTCGCCTCACGCACCTGCTGAAAGCCAAAGCGGTGCTGTGTCCGGGCGTAGAAATCACCTTTACCGATCACGTTAACAATACCGCACAAACCTGGTGCTACGCCGACGGTCTGAACGACTACCTGTGTGAAGCGGTAAACGGCCTGCCAACGCTGCCGGAAAAACCGTTTGTCGGTAACTTTAGCGGCGATACCGAAGCCGTGGACTGGGCGCTGCTGTGGCTGCCGGAAGGCGGCGAGCTGCTGACCGAAAGCTACGTTAACCTGATCCCGACCATGCTCGGCGGTACCCACGTCAACGGCCTGCGTCAGGGGCTGCTGGACGCGATGCGCGAGTTCTGCGAATACCGCAATATCCTGCCGCGCGGCGTGAAGCTGTCGGCGGAAGATATCTGGGACCGCTGCGCTTACGTGCTTTCCGTGAAGATGCAGGATCCGCAGTTTGCCGGCCAGACCAAAGAGCGCCTCTCTTCACGTCAGTGCGCGGCGTTCGTCTCCGGCGTGGTGAAAGATGCGTTTACCCTGTGGCTGAACCAGAACGTTCAGGCGGCAGAGATGCTGGCTGAAATGGCCATCTCCAGCGCCCAGCGTCGTCTGCGCGCCGCGAAGAAAGTGGTGCGTAAAAAGCTGACCAGCGGCCCCGCGCTGCCGGGCAAGCTGGCGGACTGTACCGCACAGGATCTCAACCGTACTGAACTCTTCCTCGTGGAAGGGGATTCGGCAGGCGGATCGGCCAAGCAGGCGCGCGATCGCGAATATCAGGCGATCATGCCGCTGAAGGGTAAGATCCTGAACACCTGGGAGGTCTCTTCTGATGAAGTGCTGGCCTCGCAGGAAGTCCACGATATTTCGGTGGCGATCGGCATCGATCCCGACAGCGACGATCTGAGCCAGCTGCGCTATGGCAAGATCTGTATCCTCGCAGATGCGGACTCCGATGGTCTGCACATCGCCACGCTGCTGTGCGCGCTGTTCGTGAAGCACTTCCGCACGCTGGTGAAAAATGGTCACGTCCACGTGGCGCTGCCGCCGCTGTACCGTATCGACCTTGGCAAAGAGGTTTATTACGCGCTGACGGAAGAAGAGAAAGCGGGCGTGCTGGAGCAGCTCAAGCGTAAGAAGGGCAAGCCTAACGTTCAGCGCTTTAAAGGGCTGGGCGAGATGAACCCGATGCAGCTGCGCGAAACGACGCTGGATCCGAACACCCGCCGTCTGGTACAGCTGACGATCAGCGACGAGGACGAACAGCAAACCAACGCCATGATGGATATGCTCCTTGCCAAGAAACGTTCGGAAGACCGACGTAACTGGCTGCAGGAGAAAGGCGATATGGCGGATATTGAGGCCTGATGCCCTCACCCTAACCCTCTCCCACAGGGAGAGGGAATGGATCGTAGGCCCGGTAAGCGCTAGCGCCACCGGGCTTTTTTACATCAAAACTCCATCTTCACCGTAAACTGCACTTCGCGCGGATCGCCAATCTGGTTGCCCAGGTTGTTGGTCGCGATAGACGAGGTGTAGTAGGTCTTATCAAACAGGTTCTTCACGTTGACCTGCAGCGTCACCGGATACTGCAGCTTCATCTTGTACGCCGCAAACGCATCCGCCACGACATACCCCGGCAGGTAGTAATCCGCCCCGTTGGTTGCGGAACGACGGCTTACGCCGTGCCCGCCGCCCCCCAGCGTCAGGGTATTCCCGGCAAACGCATTGTGAATATCGTAGGTCAGGAACAGGGAGCCGGTATGGCGCGGCACGTTCGGCAGCGGTTTGCCGGCATAGTCCGGATCTTCCAGCACCTTCGCGTCGGTATAGCCGTAGCTGGCGATAATGTTGGTGTTTTCGGTCAATGACCCGGCAAGATCCACTTCAACGCCCTGAGAGCGCACGCGGCCCGCGGTTTTGGCGACGGTTTCATCTCCAATGCTCTCGGTGTACAACACGTTGCGCTTGTGGATATCAAACAGCGCAATGTTGGCGGTAATGCCGTTGAACAGGTCAAACTTGGCGCCCACTTCGTAAGCATTCGACGTTTCCGGCGGCAGGTCGCCAATGTAGCTCGCAATGGACGACTGCGGCATAAACGTCTGGGAATAGTTGGCAAACAGCGAGACCGCCGGGGTGAGCTTATAAACAAGACCTAGCTTCGGCGTCCACTGGTCGTCGCGGCTGTCGGTGTTCACGTTAAACGGACGGCCTTTGCCCGCGTACTGGGTGTAATACTGGTAGCGCAGTCCGGCGACGGCGATCCACTTATCGGTCAGGTACAGCGCGTCCTGCACGTAGGCGGAGTAGCTCTCCTGCTTAATGGTTTGATCGCTGTCGGATGCCGAGACGGTGGTGCACTTGCCCAGGCTGCCGTAACTCGGGTTGTAAATGTTGAAGTCCTTAACGTTCTTACAGCGGATCATATCCGTACGCAGCAGATCGTAATTCTCATACGACACGCCGGTCAGGATCTCATTGTAAAAGCCCGCGATGTCCACGTTCCCCTGCAGATCCGCTCGCGTCGTGTGCATACGCTGGGTCGAACCCTGGGTCGCATCCACGCGGCGGGTCAGGTTGCCGGTTTTTGAATCATAGGCCATTACGCGGGCCTGGTTATCGCTGTATTTATCCTGGCTGAAGCTATAGTCGAACTTCGCGGTCCACTGGCTGTTGAGGCGATATTCCGCGTTGAGCTGGGCGAGATCGGACTGCCCGTCGGTGACGTTAAACGGCTCGTCAAAGCGGGTTTTACGATCCACATTCACCGGCTGTTTAGTGTTGAGATCGAAGATCGTTCCGCGATCGAACGGCGTCTTATAGTCGCGATGCGAATAGAGCACGGTCACGGTGGCATCGTCGCCAAACCAGGTGAGCGACGGAGCGATAAAGGTGCTGCGCTCGTTGCCAAAATTACGCCAGTAATCCTCGTCCTGATATTCGCCCGTGAGGCGATACGCCAGACGCGTGCCGTCAATCGGGCCGGTCACGTCTACCTGTCCGGTGCCGCCGCCAAAGCTGGAAGAGGTGGCGGAAATCGAACCGCCGAAGGTCTTCTCCGGGCGTTTGGTGACGACGTTAATCAGGCCGCCCGGATCGAGAATGCCATAAAGCGTCGAGGCCGGGCCTTTCAGTACCTCCACGCGCTCGGTTGCGGCATTAAAGCTGCGCGGCAGTACGGTGCGCAGGCCATTGGTCATGATCGAACCGTCGCGGTTCGCGCCAAATCCGCGGCGCACAAAGGCATCCTGCGTGCCGCCCAGGGTGTTGGTCTGTACCACGTTGCTGACGTTATAGAGCGCTTCATCCAGCGTGGTGGCGTGCTGATCCTCCAGCACTTTATCGCTGACGGTATTCACCACCTGCGGGATATCCAGCATCGGCATGTTGGTTAGCGTGGCGGTGGAGGTATTCAGCGGCTGATAGCCATTCGTAGCCTCCACCACGGTATTTGCATCGGCGGTGACGGTAAGCGTTTCGCCGTCTTTAGCCGCGGTGGTGTCTGCCGCCTGCACCAGCGGTGCCATAAACAGCAGTGAAAAGAGCGCGCGCCCTTTTACCCCAGAGAGGGAAGGTGTGAACGTAGCCATTACATCTGTTATCCCGAAATATCCCGCGAATGACGTTTCGCGGAAGAATGTGTGAGTCATTGCCCTTAATGGTCTGCTCGTTAGCCTGAAACGGCATCGAACATGTAATTGAGAATCATTCAATCATGTGCGGATGTAGTAGTAAATGGAAAAAAGCAAAAATCAGCTACAGCTATAAGCGATGCGTAAAAGTGCAGAGAAACAACATTCAATTCATTGAAATTAAAGATTTTATTATTTTGGCGTTTTTTGTAATGCCTTCCGTTTACCCCTTGTGTTTTCAGGGTGTTTCTTCTCTTGACTACTACATAGCGCGGCGTCAAACTCTCAAAAGATAATGAGTTTTATTTTTATTTGTTATTTTTTTCATTACGTTGGCGTTCACGTGGCTCACAACACAAACAAACCGGGACTGGTTCTGGAGAACCTCTCTGCGGGCTATCAGAAAAAAATCATCATTGATGAGATCTCCCTTGCAATCCCTCAGCAGAAAATGACGGTGCTGGTAGGGGCGAACGGCTGCGGGAAATCCACGCTGTTAAGTACTATCGCGCGGCTGCTGCAGCCGCTTGGGGGAACCGCGCTGCTGGACGGCAAAGCCATTCATGAGCAGCCAACCAAAGCGGTTGCCCGCCAGCTTGGCATTCTGCCTCAGTCTCCGCTGCTGCCGGAAGGGTTAACCGTCTTCGATCTGGTCTCGCGCGGGCGGTTTCCCTGGCAAAATTTTATGCGTCAGTGGAGTGACGAAGACGAGCTGGCGGTGGAAGAGGCCCTGCGCCTGACCGGCACGGCAGACTTTGCGCACCTGCCGGTCGAAAGCTTGTCCGGCGGCCAGCGCCAGCGCTGCTGGATTGCCATGGCGCTGGCGCAGCAAACGCCGTATATCCTGCTTGACGAGCCCACGACGTTTCTCGACCTCCGCTATCAGGTGGAGATCCTGGAGCTGCTGCACGCCCTGACCCGCCAGCACGGACGTACCGTGGTGGTGGTGCTACACGATCTCAACTTCGCGGTGAACTACGGCGATTCGCTGGTCTTTTTACGCCAGGGAAAAGTGGAGGGGGTATTGCATGAAGGCGACGTCTGCACGCCGGAGCTAATTAAAGCGGTGTTCGATGTCGACGTGCATATGTCCATTAACCCGCTGACCGGCAAGCCGTTCTTTATGCCCTTTCGCCAGGTCGCAGAAAAATGATGATGCGCACGTCTCTGGCATTTATCCTTTTTGCGCTCCTGCTGGCGGCGGCAGCGGTTGCACACCTCGGGATCGGCGCGCGCGTTATTCCTCCCTGGACGGTGGCCCAGGCTTTTTTCGCTTTCGACCCGCATAATTTCGATCATAACGTCATCATCAGGCTGCGCCTGTTACGCCTCATTGCCGCCACGGTGACCGGCGCGGCGCTGGGCGTGGCGGGGGTATTATTGCAGTCGGTCATCCGCAACCCGCTGGGCGAGCCGCATATTCTGGGGCTTAATGCCGGGGCGGCGCTGGCGGTGGTGCTGACGAGCGCGCTGGGGCTGACCCTGCCGGTTGGCCAGCCGCTTATTGCCGCCACCGGTGCCGCCACGCTGTTTTTGCTGGTGCTGATATTCTCCTCTTCCGGTCGCACCGGGCTCACGCCGATGAAAATCACCCTGTGCGGCGTCGCGATGTCGGCTTTTGCCTCGTCAGTCACCGCCGCCGTGCTGATTCTGGACGAACAGACGCTGCTCTCCCTGCGTACCTGGCTGGCAGGGGATTTAGCCGGGGTTAATGCACAGACGCTGCAGAGCGCCCTGTGGGCTGCGGCAGCCGGCTTGGTTCTCGCTATCGGACTGTCGCCATCTCTCAACATGCTGGCGCTGGGGGACAGAATGGCCCAGGGGCTTGGCGTGTCGCTGCTGAAAACCCGCCTGCTTGCCCTGTTGGCCATCGCGCTGCTCTGCGGCGCGGCCGTCTCCATCGCCGGGCCGATTGGCTTTATCGGCCTTGTGGTGCCGCAGCTCATTCGCCGTCTGGTGTCGGTCGATCTACGTGCGATGGTGCCGCTGTCTGCCCTGTGCGGCGCATTGGTTTTGCTGCTGGCGGATATCGCCGCCCGCACGCTGTTTACGCCCTGGGAGCTGGCAACCGGCATTATGACCGCGCTGGCTGGTGCCCCCGTCTTTATCTTCATGGCCTCGAGGATGTTTAAATGAACCGCGCCGGGCTGCGCGCGCTGCGCGTTGGCGCCTTCTCGGCGCTGGTTCGTCCAAAGGCGCTGGCGTGTCTGGTCATCCTGGCGCTGGCCGCCTGCCTGCTGACCGGTTTTGGCCTGACGCACGGTTCCCTGCCCATTCCCACTTCCGCCATCGGGCGCGCGCTGTTTTACCCAGAAAGCCTGACGGCGGAGGCGCGCTACATCGTGATGGACATCCGCCTTCCGCGCCTGCTGATGGCGATACTGTGCGGCGCCATGCTCGGCATGGCAGGGGCGGCAATGCAGTCTATTACCCGCAATGGCCTGGCTGACCCGGGGCTTATCGGCGTGAAAGAGGGCTGTAGCGCGGCGGTACTGCTGCTGATTTTTCAGTTTCCGGCGCTGGGCCTGGCCTGGCGCCCGCTGGTCGGGATGGCCGGCGGGCTGCTCACCGCGCTGCTGGTGATAGCCCTGGCGCGCGATATCTCGCGCCCGCGATTCATCCTGATCGGTATCGGCGTGTCGTGGGCATTTGCCGCGGCAATGGGCGTCTTTATTACCACCGCTGACGTACGCGACGTGCAGACGGCGATGCTCTGGCTGACGGGAAGCCTGCACGCGGCTAACTGGACGCTGGTGGGACTGGCCGCACTCTGGGCGGCCCCCGCGTTTGCGCTGCTGCTGTTTACCGCGCGGGCCACGGACGTGGCGTTGCTCGGCAATCAGGCCGCTACGGGTCTTGGCGTTCGCACAACCCGGCTGGCGCTGCTGCGGGTTCTCGCCCCGGTGGTGCTGACGGCGGCCAGCGTCTCCTGCGTGGGCAGTATTGGTTTCGTGGGGCTGATTGCCCCGCATATGGCACGCCTGCTGCTGCGCGGTGGGCAAACCGCGCTCCTGGCGGGAAGCGCCGTGCTGGGCGCGCTGCTGGTGCTGCTGGCGGATAACGTTGGCCGTCTGGCATTCCTCCCGCTGCAGCTGCCGGCGGGAATTGTGATTTCATTGATTGGCGGACCGTTTTTCCTGCTGCTGCTCTGGCAGCGTCGGGACAGATTTTAGGGGACTGTGATGCGCGTAGTATTTTCGATGCTGTTGCTGGTGGGGTTTGCGGTGAGCGCGGCGGAGCCGACTCAGGTATTTACCGACGATTTGGGACGCAAAGTCGTTGTGCCGGTTCATCCGAAGCGGATTGTCTCATTACACGATTTGGATATCACCATTCCGCTGATTGAGCTAGGCGTGCCGCCGGTGGCGAGCCATGGCCGTACGCGGCCGGACGGCAGCCATTTTCTGCGCTCCAGCGGGATGTTGACGGGCGTCGACTTCGATAATTCCGACATCAAATTTATCGGCACGGCAGATATCGACATTGAAGCGATCGCCGCCGCAAAGCCCGATCTGATCGTGACCGAGCCGACCCGTAACACGCCGGTGGAACAGCTGGCAAAAATTGCCCCGACGGTCAGCATCGATCATCTCGATGGCGGCGCCCCGGAGATCTACCGCAAGCTGGCGCAGCTCACGGGCACGCAGGCGCGGCTGGCAATCCTTGAGCGTCGCTATCAGGAGCAGATCGAGGCGCTGAAAGCGACGGTGGATACCCGCAAAATTAGCGTGTCCGTGATTCAGGCGAATCAGGGGAAGATTAACGCCATGCACAGCTACCACTCGCTGGGCCGCGTGCTCCGTGATGCCGGGTTCACCTTCCCGCCGCTGATTGAGTCCATCCCGGAAGGGGGACGGATTGACGTCAGCGCCGAGCGTCTGCCGGAGCTGGATGCCGATTTTGTGTTTGCCACCTGGCGCGGGGATACCGGCGGTAAACCGCAGGACGAGCTGGCGGCGATGGATGCGGTGATGCCGGGCTGGTGTCAGTTCCTGAATGCCTGCCGGACCGGGCATTACGTGCTGATCTCGCGCGAAGAGGCGATCTCGAATTCGTTTGCCTCGTTAGGGCTGATGGCCGCGCAGGTGCAGTCGCAGATTGCCGGGCGTCCGCTGCCGGAGGCGTCACGGTGATCCGCAAAGAGAAAGGACGCGTGGATGTGTACGGGGACCGCTTTCGCGCCCGCGCGCATCAGCTGTCGCCGCGCCTGCTGCAGGTCGCACGCTATATCCACGACAACCGCGAAGCGGTGATGGAGCAGACGGCAATGGAGATTGCTGCTGGGCTGAAAACCTCGGACGCCACGGTGGTTCGCGCCATCCAGGCGCTGGGTTTCGCCGGGCTGCGCGATCTGAAGCAGACCCTGGAGCAGTGGTTTGGTCCGGTGGTGACGTCCAGCGAAAAGATCTCCACCACGGTGAATACGCTTGCCAGCGACGTCAACGCGAGCATCGATTTTGTGCTGGAGGGGCATCAACACACCTGCAACGTGTTATCCGAGCCGCATAACCGCTACGCGATGGCGCAGGCGGTTTCCCTGCTGGCGCAGGCGAGGCAGGTCGCCATATTTGGCATTGGCGCATCAGGCATTCTGGCCGAGTACACCGCCAGGCTGTTCAGCCGCATGGGGTTACCCGCCACGCCGCTTAACCGCACCGGGATAGGGCTTGCCGAACAGCTGATTGCGCTTCAGCGCGGCGACGTGCTGGTGATGATGGCGCAGAAGTCCGCGCACCGGGAGGGGCAAACCACGCTGCGTGAAGCTAAACGTCTGGGCATCCCAACGATCCTGCTGACCAACGCCCTTGACTCGCGTTTCAGTAAGGAGGCCAGCGTGGTGATCCACGTTCCGCGCGGCGGCGAAAAGGGCAAAATCCCGCTCCACGGCACGGTGCTGCTGTGTCTGGAGATGATCATTTTATCCGTCGCCTCCACCGAGCCGCAGCGCACCATCAAGTCCATGAAGCGCATCAACGAGCTACATCGTGGGTTAAAACCGGGGAAGAAAAGCAGCTGATTTCCCCGGCTCGCGGATTACGCTTTAGGAATACGCAGCGTCTGGCCAGGATAGATTTTATCCGGGCTGGAGAGCATCGGGCGGTTAGCCTCAAAAATCTTATTGTACTGGTTGGCATCGCCGTACACGGTTTTGGAGATAGCGCTCAGCGTATCGCCGGATTTCACCGTGTAGTAGGTGGCTTCATCTTTGGCATCGGTCGCGGTGATGTTGTTCTCCACCTCGCTGACGCCCGCGATGTTCCCTACGGCAACCTGGATTTTCTCTTTCTGCTCCTGGGTCAGCCCGTCGCCCGTCACGCTGGCTTTGCCGTCGGTGACGTTAACCTGAACCTTATCTGAACCGGGAATATTGAGTTTTTTGAGATGCTCGGTGATTTTGTCGCTCTGGCCTTTATGATCGGTCAGGTTATCCCATAGCTTTTCGCCTGCTTCTTTTACGAAGTTAAAAAGACCCATTCCATCCTCCTGTTAATCATGAAGTCAGAATAAGCATAGCAGTTGAGTTTTAAGCCGATAAAAAAAAGCCCGGTAGCGCTGACGCTCACCGGGCCTGGATATGTTCTCCCTCTCCCCGTGGGAGAGGGCTGGGTGAGGGGAAACTTAAACCCCTTGCTCCAGAATGCGGATGTGGGTTTCCAGCACGTCACCCTTCACCGCCTCGCTCCACGCTTTCATGTGCGCGGTCTGCAGGTGCGCTTCAAGATGCGCGACCGTTTCCCACTGCTCAACCATGATGATCGAGTCTGTTGCGGTCGCCTGGAAGCTGGCGTCAGTGGCGGCATCCACCATCGGCGCGTAGCCGTGGCAACCTTCTTCTTTCAGTACGGTCGGGATAATTTTCGCGAACTGATCCAGCACCGCCTGGCGGTGATGTTGACCTGGACGAGTACGGATTTCTGCAATAACGGTAAGCATTGTGACTACTCCTTTAATTCCAGGGTACCAGTTAAGCAAAAATTTCCGCGAGATGCTTGCGATATTCTGCGATATAGCTCGGGACATCAGGCATTTTAATCACGTCGTTGACGATAAAGGTCGGCAGCGGATCCATGCCCAGGAACTGGTTAGCCTTGTGGAACGGCAGGTACGCGCCGTCAACGCCCACGCCTTCGAAGAACTGATCTTTCTCGGTGAACGCTTCCATCGGCGCGTTCCAGGTCAGGGACAGCATGTATTTTTTGCCCTGAATCAGGCCGCCGGAGCCATATTTTTTAGAGGCATCGGAGCGGGTACGGCCGTCGCTGGCATACAGCGAGCCGTGGCCTTCGGTGAACACGTCGTCCATGTATTTTTTCACGGTCCACGGCGCGCCCATCCACCAGCCCGGCATCTGCCAGATCACCACGTCGGCCCACCGAAAGTTCTGCACTTCGGCCTTCACGTCGTAATTGCTGTCCGCGCGCACGACCTTAACATCATGCCCGGCGTCGCGCAGGAAACCGTCCGCGACCTCGGTCAGGGTGTCATTCAGCTGGCCTTTAGAGTGTGCGAATTCTTTTGCGCCATTAATAATCAGAATGTTGCTCATTATTTGTCCTCGGTGATGAGAGTATGGCGAGTATTCTACGCGCGAGGACGGTGCGGTAAAATAAGCAAAATGTGCAAAGTCTTTTGCGTTAAATGCAATAATCCCTTACCAACAGACCTTTACTTCAAAGCCCCCTTCAGGCGCATTGTTCAGCGAGACGTGCATCCCATGCAGTGCGGCAATGCGTCTGACGATAGATATCCCCAGCCCGCTGCCCGTGGCATCCTGGCCAGGCGGACGATAAAAGCGTTCGCCGATGCGCGCCAGCGCATCAGGTGAAATACCGGGGCCGTTGTCGCGAACGGTAAAGCTGCGCGGGTCCAGCGTCACGTCCACCACGCTGCCGCGCGGGCTGTAGCGAATCGCGTTATCCAGCAGGTTGCGCACCAGCAGGCTCAGGAGCAGCTGCTGGCCCGTGCGCGTAACCTCTGGCGCATGGATGTTCAGGCGAATATCAATGCCCGCCTGCCGGGCCGGATGCCAGATATCCAGCACGGCCGACTGCAGTAAATCGGCCAGGGTAATCGGTTCGACATCGTCGAGATTATCCAGCGAGTCCAGACGCGACAGCGTGAGGAGCTGATCCACCAGCCGGGAGGCGCGGTCGATACCCGCATGCAGCTGCATCAGCGCTTTTTCCCGCGCCTGCGGATCGTCCTGGGAAAGCTGTGCCACATCGGTTTGCACCTTCAGGGCCGCCAGCGGGCTGCGCAATTCGTGGGCGGCATCGGAGGTAAAGCGGCGCTCGCGGGTCATCATCTCCTGAGTGCGTGCGAAGAGATGATTCAGCGCGTCGAGCAGAGGGCGCACTTCGGTTGGTACACCCTCCGTCGGCAGTTTATCGGTGGCATCCGGTGAGCGAGAACGCAACGTCTGCGCCAGCTTTTTCAGCGGCTTCAGCTCGCGGCTTAGCAGGAAGATTAGCAACAGCAGCATCACGGGCAGCGCCACCAGCCACGGCGTGAGCTGCGAGCTGACCACGTCCAGCGCCATATCCTGCCGGTACTCCCACTCCTGGCCGACCACCACGCGGTACTTCCCGTCAGGCGACGTCAGCCATAAGAAGCGCCATTCGTCGTTGTCGTCCTGCAGCTGCCCATTATCGAACCCGTCGCGGCGATAGTGGTACGGAATATCGCGGCCGTTTTCACCGTCGTTGAGGATCATTTTGCCGTCGACGGCGTAGATGGCGAACGCCAGCGCGTCGTCGTCCAGGTGTCCGTGTTTGGCTTTTTTGGGCACTTCGCGCATGCGTTCAGGCGCGCGAAGCTCGTCGAGATCCATCGTCAGCAGCCGTTTGGCAAACAGCATCTGCTGCGTATCAAACAGCTTATCCAGCTTGTGGGTGGTCTGCTGCCAGGCGACCAGGCTGGCGGTAAACCAGGCCGCAAGCGACAGCAGCAGGAAGAGAATCGTCAGGCGCAGCTTCAGGCTCAGCTTCATGCGTCACCCAGGGTATAGCCGATGCCGTGCACGGTGCGGATAAACTCGCTGCCAAGCTTGCGGCGCAGGTGGTGGACATGAACCTCGATGGCGTTGCTGGAGACATCATCGTCCCAGGTATAGAGTTTTTCCTCGATAAGCTTTCGCGGCAGCACCCGGCCCGCGTTACGCATTAACAGCTCAAGCAGTGCAAACTCTTTGGGCTTTAGCGTCAGGGGAGCGCCGTCCAGCGTGGCGACGAGGCGGGTCGGATCGAGCGTGACCTTGCCGTGGCGTAGCGCGCTGCACGCCTGGCCGTGGCTGCGGCGGACCAGCGCTTCGAGGCGAGCCCCCACTTCAATCAGCGCGAACGGCTTACAGAGATAATCATCCGCGCCCAGGCGCAGCCCCTCGACGCGCTGGTTAAGCGCATCCCGCGCGGTCAGGATCAGTACCGGCTCGCTGCGCCCGCTTTCGCGCCACGCCCGCAGGATCTCAAGCCCGTCGACTTCCGGCAGCGTCAGATCCAGCACCACGGCATCATAAGGCGCAGAAGCGAGGGCGGCCTGGCCGGTTTTTCCATCGGTAAACCAGTCCACGCTAAAGCCCATTTTGCCTAATCCCGTCTTAATACCGTCGCCGATTAAGGTGTCGTCTTCTACCAGTAAAATGCGCATGTTCCCTCCCTGATGCCGCCAGTAAACCCTCTGTAAGCGCCTGCTGTACAGTAAAAATAAATAAATTTTTCCCTTAAGAAGTTGTTAAGGATTACCCTGTTAAATGGTTTGCGAAACCAGATTAAAGGGAGAGTTAATATGAAAAAATTCGCTGCTATTGCCGCCATCATGATGATGACCACTGCCCCCGTTTTTGCCGCGCAGGGCGGATTTAACGGCCCGTCTGCCGCACCAACCCAGACCCAAACGCAGGCAGGCGGTTTTGTCGATAATGACGCGAACCTCACCACCGCGGTGAAGGTAAAAGAGATGAAGGACGACAGCTGGGTGAAGCTGCGCGGGAACATCACCCAGCGCCTGTCCGATGACCGCTACACCTTCCGCGATGAGACCGGAACGGTAAACGTCGAGATTGACCACAAGCGCTGGAACGGCGTGACCGTTACCCCGCAGGATAAGGTGGAAATCCAGGGCAAGGTCGATAAAGAGTGGAACGATTTCGAAATCGACGTGAAGCAGGTTATTAAGCTGAACAAATAACCCGGAAAGGGCCGCATAAGCGGCCCTTTTTCTTTGTGACTCAACTCGCCAGATAGGGTAGTATCTGCGGCAATATTGCCTGAAACCCATCGGTTTCTGAGTTGAGGAATCACACGTAATGAGCGATATGGCAGAGCGCCTCGCGCTACATGAATTCACGGAAAACGCCTACCTGAACTACTCCATGTACGTCATCATGGACAGGGCGTTGCCGTTTATCGGGGATGGCCTGAAGCCCGTTCAGCGCCGCATCGTCTATGCGATGTCCGAGCTGGGGCTGAACGCCACCGCCAAGTTCAAGAAATCCGCCCGTACCGTCGGTGACGTGCTGGGTAAATACCATCCGCACGGCGACAGCGCCTGTTATGAAGCGATGGTGCTGATGGCCCAGCCGTTCTCTTACCGCTATCCGCTGGTGGATGGTCAGGGGAACTGGGGGGCGCCGGACGATCCGAAATCCTTCGCGGCGATGCGTTATACCGAATCCCGCCTGTCTAAATATGCCGAAGTGCTGCTGGGCGAGCTGGGACAGGGAACCGTTGACTGGGTACCTAACTTCGACGGTACGATGCAGGAGCCGAAGATGCTGCCTGCGCGTCTGCCGAACATCCTGCTGAACGGCACCACCGGTATCGCGGTCGGTATGGCGACGGACATTCCGCCGCATAACCTGCGTGAAGTGGCGAAAGCCGCCATCACCCTGATCGAGCAGCCGAAAACCTCGCTGGACGAGCTGCTGGATATCGTGCAGGGGCCAGACTACCCGACCGAAGCCGAAATCATCACCTCGCGCGCGGAAATCCGCAAAATCTACCAGAACGGTCGCGGCTCCGTGCGCATGCGCGCGGTGTGGAATAAAGAAGACGGCGCCGTGGTGATCACCGCGCTGCCGCATCAGGTCTCCGGTGCGAAAGTGCTGGAGCAGATCGCCTCCCAGATGCGCAATAAAAAGCTGCCGATGGTGGACGACCTGCGCGACGAATCCGACCACGAAAACCCGACCCGTCTGGTGATCGTGCCGCGCTCTAACCGCGTGGACATGGAGCAGGTGATGAACCACCTGTTCGCCACCACCGATCTGGAAAAAAGCTACCGCATTAACCTGAACATGATCGGCCTCGACGGTCGCCCGGCGGTGAAAAACCTGCTGGAGATCCTCAGCGAATGGCTGACGTTCCGCCGCGATACGGTACGCCGCCGTCTGAACCACCGTCTGGAAAAAGTGCTTAAGCGCCTGCATATCCTCGAAGGTTTGCTGGTGGCGTTCCTCAATATCGACGAAGTGATTGAGATCATCCGCACCGAGGACGAACCGAAGCCAGCGCTGATGTCGCGCTTTGGCATCAGTGAAACCCAGGCCGAAGCGATCCTCGAACTGAAGCTGCGCCATCTCGCCAAACTGGAAGAGATGAAAATCCGCGGCGAGCAGAACGAGCTGGAAAAAGAGCGCGATCAGCTGCAGGCGATCCTCGCGTCCGAACGCAAGATGAACACCCTGCTCAAGAAAGAGCTGCAGGCCGATGCTGACGCATTTGGTGACGACCGTCGCTCTCCGCTGCACGAGCGTGAAGAAGCGAAGGCGATGAACGAGCACGACATGCAGCCGTCCGAGCCGGTGACTATTGTCCTGTCTCAGAGCGGCTGGGTGCGCAGCGCCAAGGGCCACGATATCGACGCGCCGGGGCTCAGCTACAAGGCGGGTGACAGCTTCAAAGCGGCGGTGAAGGGCAAGAGCAACCAGCCGGTGGCGTTTATCGACTCCACCGGTCGCAGCTACGCCATCGACCCGATCACGTTGCCTTCCGCGCGCGGGCAGGGCGAGCCGCTCACCGGTAAGCTGACGCTGCCGCCGGGGGCAACGGTTGACCATATGCTGATGGAAGCCGATGACCAGAAGCTGCTGCTGGCGTCTGATGCGGGGTACGGTTTTATCTGTACCTTCAACGATCTCGTCTCCCGAAACCGTGCCGGTAAGGCGCTGATCAGCCTGCCGGACAACGCTCACGTGATGGCGCCGCTGGTGATCGAGAACGAAAGCGACATGCTGCTGGCAATCACCACCGCCGGCCGTATGCTGATGTTCCCGGTCAGCGATCTGCCGGAGCTGTCAAAAGGCAAGGGCAACAAGATCATCAACATCCCGTCGGCGGAAGCCGCGAAAGGCGAAGATGGCCTGGCGCATCTCTTCCTCCTGCCGCCGCAGAGCACGCTGACCATTCATGTCGGCAAGCGTAAAATCAAACTTCGCCCGGAAGAGTTGCAGAAGGTGGTGGGTGAGCGCGGTCGCCGTGGCTCGCTGATGCGCGGTCTGCAGCGTATTGACCGCGTGGAGATTGACTCTCCTGCACGCAGCACCGCGGGTGACAGCGAAGAGTAATGTCGTGATACCCCCCTCCGTCCGGAGGGGGAATTTCAGTAAAATTTCCCGTAAAATCGTTGTTAATTCGTGCGTTGCGATTAACAATACGCGCTCGTAATAAAGTCCTTACCTGGCCACAGGTGAAGTATAATTGTCAGCTGTTGGGGCTTCAGAGGTCGCTATGCTATACATTGTTCGTCTCATTCTTACCGTTATCTACTGCATTCTGGTCTGTATCTTCGGCTGCATCTATTGCCTGTTCAGCCCGCGTAATCCGAAGCATGTTGCCACCTTTGGCCATATGTTCGGTCGCCTGGCACCGCTGTTTGGTCTGAAGGTTGAAAAACGCCTGCCTGAAGGGGCTGAGAATTTCGGTAACGCCATCTATATTGCTAACCATCAGAACAACTACGATATGGTGACCGCCGCAAACATCGTTTTACCTCCGACCGTGACGGTGGGGAAAAAGAGCCTGCTGTGGATCCCGTTTTTCGGTCAGCTGTACTGGTTGACCGGTAACTTGCTGATCGACCGCAATAATCGTGCGAAAGCGCACAGCACCATCGCCGAAGTGGTGAATCATTTTAAGAAGCGCAAAATCTCTATCTGGATGTTTCCGGAAGGGACGCGCAGCCGTGGTCGTGGCCTGCTGCCGTTTAAAACCGGTGCGTTTCATGCCGCAATTGCGGCAGGCGTTCCAATTATTCCCGTGTGCGTTTCCAATACATCGAATAAGATTAATCTTAACCGCCTGAATAACGGGCTGGTGATTGTCGAAATGCTGCCACCCGTCGATACCAGCAAATACGGTAAAGATCAGGTGCGCGAGCTGGCAGCACACTGCCGTGAGCTGATGGCTCAGCATATTGCGCAACTCGATAAAGAAGTCGCAGAGAGAGAAGCCGCCGGTAAGATTTAATCCGGCGTTAAAAGGGAAAACGAATTCCCGCGTTGTTAGTCGTTTCAGATGGAGCTTATATGTCACTCAGTCGGCGTCAGTTTATTCAGGCTTCGGGGATCGCCCTTTGTGCGGGTGCGATGCCGCTGACAGCCAGCGCCGCCGGGCAGCAGCAGCCGCTGCCCATTCCGCCGTTGATTGAATCCCGTCGCGGGCAGCCGCTATTCCTGACCCTGCAGCGTAGCCACTGGTCCTTTACTCAGGGGACGCGCGCGCAGATATGGGGAATCAATGGGCGCTACCTTGGCCCAACCATTCGCGTGTGGAACGGCGATGACGTTAAGCTGATTTACAGTAACCGTACGACTGAAAATGTCGCGATGACCGTCAGCGGCTTACAGGTCCCGGGCCCGTTGATGGGGGGGGCCCCGCGCATGATGTCACCCAATGCCGACTGGGCGCCCGTGCTGCCAATCCGCCAGAGTGCGGCAACGCTGTGGTATCACGCTAACACCCCTAACCGCACCGCTCAGCAGGTCTATAACGGCCTTGCCGGAATGTGGCTTATTGAGGATGAGGTCAGTAAAGCTCTGCCGATCCCGAACCACTACGGCGTGGACGATTTCCCGATTATTATCCAGGACAAACGTCTGGATAATTTCGGTACGCCGGAATACAGCGAGCCGGGCAGCGGTGGCTTTGTTGGCGATACGCTGCTGGTCAACGGCGCACAAAGCCCCTACGTTGAGGTCTCGCGTGGTTGGGTGCGCCTGCGCCTGCTCAACGCCTCTAACTCGCGCCGCTATCAGCTCCAGATGAGCGATGGCCGACCGCTACACGTGATCTCCGGCGACCAGGGCTTTTTACCGGCGCCGGTGTCCGTCAAACAGCTGGCGCTCTCGCCGGGCGAACGTCGCGAAATTCTCATTGATATGACCAACGGGGATGAGGTGTCGTTGACCTGCGGCGAGGCGGCCAGCATTGTGGATCGCATCCGCGGGTTCTTTGAACCGTCGAGCATTCTTGTCTCCACGCTGGTGCTGACCCTGCGCCCGACCGGCCTGCTGCCGCTGGTAACCGATAGCCTGCCAATGCGCCTGCTGCCGCAGGAGATCATGAGCGGCTCTCCGGCGCGCAGCCGTGATATCAGCCTGGGCGACGATCCAGGCATCAACGGCGCGCTGTGGGACGTTAACCGTATCGACATTACCGCACAGCAGGGCACCTGGGAACGCTGGACCGTTCGCTCGGATATGCCGCAGTCGTTCCATATTGAAGGCGTGTCATTCCTTATTCGCAACGTGAATGGCGCGATGCCGTTCCCGGAAGATCGCGGCTGGAAGGATACCGTCTGGGTGGATGGTCAGGTCGAGCTGCTCGTCTACTATGGTCAGCCTTCGTGGCCGCACTTCCCGTTCCTGTTCCACAGCCAGACGCTGGAGATGATGGACAGGGGCTCCGTGGGGCAGATGCTGGTGAATCCGGCGCCGTAAAACGAGTCGGGTGGCGGCTTCGCCTTACCCGACCTACAAGCCCGTAGGCCCGGTAAGCGTAGCGCCACCGGGCAATAAATACCCCTTCAATTCCTTCAACGATCCAGCGTATAATCCCCGCCCTTTTGTCTATTTTTTCTTCGGAAGCATTATGAGCGCAATTTCCCTGATCCAGCCGGATCGTGACCTCTTCTCCTGGCCCCAGTACTGGGCGGCCTGCTTTGGACCGGCGCCGTTCCTGCCGATGTCCCGGGAAGAGATGGACCAACTGGGCTGGGACAGCTGCGATATCATTCTGGTCACGGGCGATGCCTACGTTGACCATCCGAGCTTCGGGATGGCCATCTGTGGCCGTATGCTTGAAGCGCAGGGCTTCCGCGTGGGGATCATCTCCCAGCCTGACTGGAACAGCAAAGACGACTTTATGCGTCTGGGTAAACCGAACCTGTTCTTCGGCGTCACCGCAGGTAACATGGACTCGATGATCAACCGCTATACCGCCGACCGTAAGCTGCGCCATGACGATGCCTATACGCCGGATAATGTGGCGGGCAAACGCCCCGACCGCGCCACCCTGGTGTATACCCAGCGCTGTAAAGAAGCCTGGAAAGACGTGCCGGTGATCCTGGGCGGCATCGAGGCAAGCCTGCGCCGCACCGCGCACTACGACTACTGGTCAGATACCGTTCGCCGCTCGGTGCTGGTGGATTCCAAAGCCGACATGCTGATTTACGGTAACGGTGAGCGTCCGCTGGTGGAAGTGGCGCACCGTCTGTCGCAGGGTGAACCGGTGAGCAGCATCCGCGATGTGCGCAACACCGCCATCATGGTGAAAGAGGCACTGCCGGGCTGGAGCGGGGTGGATTCCCGCATCATCGATATGCCGGGCAAAATCGACCCGATCCCACACCCATACGGCGAAGATCTGCCGTGTGCCGATAACAAGCCGGTAGAGCCAAAGAAGGCGGAAGCGAAAGCTATCGTCGTACAGCCGCCGCGCCCGAAGCCGTGGGAAAAGACCTATGTGCTGCTGCCGTCCTACGAGAAGGTGAAAGCCGACAAGGTGCTCTACGCGCATGCGTCCCGTATCCTGCACCATGAAACCAACCCGGGTTGCGCCCGCGCGTTGATGCAGAAGCACGGCGAGCGCTTTATCTGGATCAACCCGCCGGCGATCCCGCTCTCTACCGAAGAGATGGACAGCGTCTTTGCGCTGCCGTACAAGCGCGTGCCGCACCCGGCGTACGGCAACGCCCGTATCCCGGCGTATGAGATGATCCGCTTCTCGATCAACATCATGCGCGGCTGCTTCGGCGGATGCTCTTTCTGCTCCATTACCGAGCACGAAGGGCGTATTATCCAGAGCCGCTCTGAAGATTCGATCATCAACGAGATCGAAGCGATTCGCGACTCGGTGCCGGGCTTTACCGGCGTGATCTCCGATCTTGGTGGCCCAACCGCAAACATGTACATGCTGCGCTGCAAGTCGCCGCGCGCGGAGCAAACCTGTCGTCGCCTCTCCTGCGTCTATCCGAGCATTTGCGAGCACATGGACACCAACCACGAGCCGACGATCAACCTCTACCGCCGCGCGCGCGACCTGAAGGGCATCAAGAAGATCCTGATCGCCTCCGGGGTACGTTACGACATTGCCGTGGAAGATCCGCGCTACATCAAAGAGCTGGCGACGCACCACGTCGGCGGCTATCTGAAGATTGCCCCGGAGCACACCGAAGAAGGCCCGCTGTCGAAGATGATGAAGCCGGGCATGGGCAGCTACGATCGCTTTAAAGAGCTGTTCGATACCTATTCGAAGCAGGCGGGTAAAGAGCAGTATCTGATCCCTTACTTCATTTCTGCGCACCCGGGCACGCGCGATGAGGACATGGTGAACCTGGCGCTGTGGCTGAAGCAGCGTCGCTTCCGTCTGGATCAGGTGCAGAACTTCTATCCTTCACCGCTCGCCAACTCGACGACCATGTATTACACCGGCAAGAACCCGCTGAGTAAGATTGGCTATAAGAGTGAAGAGGTGGTGGTGCCGAAAGGGGATAAACAGCGTCGTCTGCACAAGGCGCTGCTGCGCTACCACGATCCGAAAAACTGGCAGCTGATCCGTCAGGCGCTGGAAGAGATGGGTAAAAAACACCTGATCGGCTCGCGTCGCGACTGCCTGGTACCGGCCCCGACGCTGGATGAGATGCGCGAAGCGCGTCGCCAGAATCGCAATACGCGCCCGGCGCTGACCAAGCACACGCCAATTGTGCATCAGCGTTCGAACGGTGTTGCGGGAACGAAGAAGAACGTAAAACGTAAGACCGGTTAAACCTGTAACAATGCCCGGTGGCGGCTGCGCCTTACCGGGCCTACAGGTCAGAACGTAGGCCGGGTAAGGCGCAGCCGCCACCCGGCTTTTTTCTGCATAAGGGCAGGAGGCCCAAAATGAAAATAAAGAAGTTGACGGGAGCGATGCTGATTGGCCTGACGTTAAGCGGTTGCGTAATGCACCGCCAGACACAGCCAGAAGTGGAAGGACGTCTAATCGACAGCGCAGGTAAGCCAGTCCCGGGCGCTAAAATAACATTAGAGAAGGAGCAAACGCTTTCTGACGACAACGGTCGTTTTGCTTTTCAGAGCCAGCATGAGTGGAGCTTTTTTCTGCCAATAGGTCCGATGGACTGGATTTATCACACCCCGCTCCAGATAAGTGTCAACGGAAAGAAATATGAAGCTGAAGCAGGCGGCGGTCTTGGTGGGCCACATGAACTTGAAGGGAAAGCGTTTAACGTTATTTGCACATTGCCTGACCTTCCCGGAGAAGCGAGATGTCAGTCCGGTTTATAGATTAAAACGAGCCCGGCGGAAGACCGGGCTCGTTTTAGGTATTACCCGCCAAACTGATCCGGATCGGGCCCTAAACGCTTGCCCTTATCCAGCTTCGCAATTTCACCCAGCTCATCTTTGTCCAGTCGGAAATCCCAGACGTCGAAGTTCTCGGCGATGCGCGACGGCGTGACCGATTTCGGGATCACCACCAGACCGTTGTCCAGATGCCAGCGAATGACAATCTGTGCCGGCGTCTTGCCGTATTTATCCGCCAGGTCGCGGATAATCTTCTGATCGAACACCCCTTCACCGCCCTGGGCCAGCGGGCTCCAGGATTCGGTCTGAATTTTGTGCGTGGCATTCCAGGCGTGAAGCTGGCGCTGCTGCATCAGCGGGTGCAGTTCAATCTGGTTAATCACAGGCGCGACGCCCGTCTCGTCAATCAGGCGCTGCAGGTGATGAACCTGGAAGTTACAGACGCCAATGCTTTTCACCAGCCCTTCTTTCTGCAGTTCAATCATCCCTTTCCAGGCGTCAACATAGTGATCGATGGCCGGAACCGGCCAGTGCATCAGATACAGGTCAACGAAATCGAGCTGGAGTTTCTCCAGGCTTTCCTGCAGGGCTTCGCGGGGGCGCTTTTGATCGTCATTCCAGAGTTTAGTGGTGATGAATAGCTCATCGCGGGAAACGCCGGCGCTGGCCAGGGCATTGCCTACGCCGTCCTCGTTTTTGTACGCGGCGGCGGTATCAATCGACCGATAGCCGACTTCCAGGGCTTTATGAATGGCGGAGACGACCTCGTCGTTACCGGCTTTCCATACACCTAGCCCCAGCTGGGGCATCACGTTGCCGTCCTGCAGCTTGATTACGGTTTGGTTTGCCATTTTTCCTCCTTCAGGTACGCATCGCCGGAGGGGGACTCCGGCGATGGGGTGTGCATTAAGTCTGGACGAAATGTCAAAAAACGAAAGTCGGGAGGGCAAAAACGCTTAGCGCGCCGCTTCGTAAATGCGACGGCTAACGTCCAGCGTAATGTCGCCGTGCTCGCCCAACTGGGTCATGCCGTGCTCTTCAAGTTTTGCCAGCAGAGCAGGGATGGAACTGCCGTCCAGGCCGTAGCCGGACAGACGGGTTGGCACGCCCAGGCCTTCGAAGAAGCTGCGGGTCGCTTCGATTGCCGCGTCAATACGCGCATCGTCAGAACCCTCGGTGATGTTCCACACGCGCTCGGCGTACTGCAGCAGTTTGGCACGTTTGGTATCACGTTTTTCGTTCCACAGCGCAGGCAGAACGACCGCCAGCGTCTGCGCGTGATCCAGACCGTGCATCGCCGTCAGCTCGTGGCCCAGCATGTGGGTCGCCCAGTCCTGCGGCACGCCAGCCCCGATCAGGCCGTTCAGCGCCTGCGTTGCCGCCCACATCACGTTGGCGCGAACGTCATAGTTTTCCGGCTCTTTCAGCGCTTTCGGACCGTCTTCGACCAGCGTCAGCAGAATGCCTTCCGCGAAGCGATCCTGAATTTTTGCATCGACCGGGTAGGTGACGTATTGCTCAACGGTATGCACAAAAGCATCGACCACGCCGTTCGCTACCTGACGCGCAGGCAGGGTGTAAGTGTAAACCGGGTCCAGGATGGCGAACACGGGCTGAACGTGCTCGTTCATAAAGGCCTGCTTATCCCCGGTGGTTTTGCGGGAGATCACCGCACCCTTGTTGGATTCAGAACCGGTGGCCGGGAGGGTCAGCACGGAGCCCATCGGGATGGCGCTTTTAATGTCGCTGCCGCGGGTTTCCAGAATGTGCCACGGATCGATGCCGTCAGCGTAGTGGGCTGCTGCCGCGATGAACTTGGTGCCGTCCAGCACGGAACCGCCGCCGACGGCGAGCAGGAAGGTGATCTTCTCTTCGCGGGCCATTTTCACCGCATTCATCAGCGTTTCGTAAGACGGGTTTGGCTCGATGCCGCCGAACTCACGCACGTCGAGGCCGTCCAGCGCGCTGTAAACCTGGTCCAGCACGCCGGTTTTTTTCACGCTGCCGCCGCCGTAGGTGATGAGAACGCGGGCGTCAGCAGGGATCTGCGCGCGCAGGTCAGAGATAGCGTCTTTACCAAACAGAATGCGGGTTGGGGTGTGAAGATTAAAGTTGTTCATTGCTCGTTCCCTTTAGTGGGTGAAAAATCGTGGTGGCGCAGAGGGCAACCTGATGCTGCACATTGTGGCCGTCCGGGGATATCCTCTCAATGCACATTCCTGCCGATGTCTTGCCCATTTCTACAGAGCGCTGGAGAAAGCGCGGAAAACGACGCACACTGTCAACGTCGGAAACCGTACCCGGAGTAACGTAAAATGAATCGTGACGCGATCTGCCATCAGCTCACTGAGCAGATTAAAAGACTGATAGATAACGAAAAAGGTATCAGCGAACTGCTGCCGGATATTCGCCTGCTGTACGGCACGCAGCCCGGGACGCGCACGCCGGTGATGTACCAGCCGGGCATCGTTTTTCTCTTTTCAGGCCATAAAATTGGCTATATCAACGAGCGCGTCTTCCGGTACGACACCAATGAATATCTGCTCCTGACAGTACCTTTACCCTTTGAATGTGAAACTTTCGCGACAGAGGCGGTTCCGCTGGCGGGGATCCGCGTCAATGTTGATATCCTTGAGCTGCAGGAGCTGCTGATGGAGATTGGCGAAGACGAACTCTTCCAGCCGTCAATGGCGTCGAGCGGGATTAACTCCGCAACCTTATCAGAAGAGATACTTTGCGCCATTGAGCGTCTGCTGGACGTTATGGAAAGGCCGCTGGATGCGCGTATTTTGGGCAAGCAGATTATCCGCGAAATCCTCTACCACGTGCTGCTGGGGCCCGGCGGTGGGGCGTTACTCGCCCTGGTGAGCCGACAGACCCACTTTAGCCTGATAAGCCGCGTGCTCAAGCGTATTGAAAGCCAGTACACGGAAAACCTCAGCGTCGACCAGCTGGCCGCGGAAGCGAACATGAGCGTCTCGGCGTTTCACCATAACTTTAAATCGGTGACCAGCACCTCGCCGCTGCAATACCTTAAAACCTACCGTTTGCATAAGGCGCGAATGCTGATGATCCACGATGGCATGAAGGCCAGCGCGGCGGCGATGCGGGTGGGTTATGAAAGCGCGTCGCAGTTCAGTCGGGAGTTTAAGCGCTATTTCGGCGTCACGCCGGGAGAGGATGCGTCGCGCATCCGAACCATGCAGGGAGCTTAGGCTTTTTTCCCCTCTCCCCTATGGGGAGAGGGTCAGGGTGAGGGGGGTCACGCGCTGCAATATTTCTTCTTAATCACTACCGCAATAGTCCCCACCAGTCCCGCGACCAGCAGGAACATCGGCAGCACCATCAGGAAGGTCATCACCTGATCTTCATGGTGTTTCACAAAGGGGATCATATTCAGCGCGTAGCCGAGCGTGGTGACCACGCCAACCCACAGCAGAGCGCTCAGCCAGTTGAAGAACTGGAAGCGACGGTTCGACAGGCCGGAAATGCCCGCCATGGTGGGCAGAAGGGTGCGAACAAACGCCAGGAAACGCCCCGCCAGCAGCGCCAGCAGACCGTGGCGATCGAACATGCAGGTCGCACGCTGATGATATTTATGCGGTAGCTGCGCCAGCCAGCCTTTTACGATGCGCGTATTCCCCAGCCAGCGGCCCTGCAGATAGCTCAGCCAGCAACCCAGGCTGGCGGCGGAGGTGAGAATAACCATGGTTGGCGTAAAGTCCATGACGCCTTTGCCGATTAACGCCCCGGCAAGTAAAAGCAGGCTGTCACCGGGTAAAAACGAGGCTGGCAGTAATCCGTTTTCCAGAAACAGGGTTGCGAACATCACGAAATAGACGATACCGACGACGTGAGGATCCGCCAGCGCGGCAAAGTCGTGTTGCCAGAGCGCCGCGATAATATCTTGAATTACAGCCATGGACTTTCCTGTGGAACAGCAGATATAGAACTATTGTACTCCCTTATTCGCCCGTCGGGTTTGATCCCGGGCGCAACTCATGCAGACTTTTCTGCTTGCAGTGTCCACAAATGCGTCCAGGGAGTACATTTTCAGCCAGCACTCTACACGATACGCTCAAACCCTGCTGCTAAATCCGCAATTAAATCGTCCACATTTTCTAAACCAATATGCAGCCGGATCAGGGTGCCGCTGAAGTCCACTTCGCCCCCGGGGCGCAGGGCCGCGACCTGCTCCGGCTGGTTAGGCAGGATCAGGGATTCAAAACCGCCCCAGGAGTAGGCCATGCTGAAGAGGGTAAAATTATCCAGATAGCTTGCCAGCTCGTCGTTATTCAGCCGTTTTTTCAGCACGAACGAGAACAGACCGCTGCTGCCTGTAAAGTCACGCTGCCAGAATTCATGACCTTTACTGCCGGGCAGCGCGGGATGATTAACGCGCTCCACCAGCGGGTGCTGCGCCAGCCATTCGGCCACCTTCAGGCTGCTTTCATGGTGCTGACGCAGGCGAACCCCCAGCGTGCGGAGTCCGCGGCTGGTCATGTACGCCGTGTCTGCATCCACCATCTGGCCCATCAGGTAGGCATTTTCACGCAGCTGGTCCCAGCAGCGCGCGTTGGAGACCGCGGTTCCAATCATGCCGTCAGAGTGGCCAATCAGGTATTTCGTCGCCGCCTGGATGGAGATATCGATGTCGAACTCCAGCGCTTTAAACAGCACGCCTGCCGCCCAGGTGTTGTCGATCATGACGATTGCCTCTGGCGCTTTGCTGCGCACGGCCTTCACGATAGCCGGCACGTCGTGGACTTCCATGGTGAGCGAACCCGGCGATTCCAGGAACACAATGCGCGTGTTTGGCTGAATAAGTTCGGCAATGCCTTCGCCAATCAGCGGGTCGAACCAGCCGGTCGTGACGCCGAGCTTGCTGAGGATTTTGGTACAGAAGTCCTGGCTGGGTTCATAGGCGGTGTTGGTCATCAGGATATGGTCGCCCTGTTCCACAAACGCCAGAATAGTGTTGGCCACCGCAGCCGCCCCGCACGGGAACAGCGCGCAGCCTGCGCCGCCCTCCAGCTCGCACATGGCTTCCTGCAGGGAAAAATGGGTTAGCGTGCCGCGACGGCCATAAAACAGCCCGCCTTTAGCGCGATTGCGCGTGGCGATTTTTTTCTCCTCAACGGTGTCAAACACCAGCGAGGAGGCGCGCTGAATCACGCTGTTGACCGATCCCTGAGTGTATTTTTTGCTGCGTCCAGCCTGTACCAGCGTGGTATCAAGATGCTTCTTTGTCATGTTCGCTAACCCTGTTTTTATACGTCTGGACGTCCAGACTACCACGATTGGAAAAAACTGCACCCGCAGGCTTATCGAATAAGCAGAAAATTTCAGCAAAAAAACGCATAAGAAATTTTTACTGCGTAAGCGCAAGGAAAGTGAACGAAAATTGCGGCACCATGTAAATACTAATGAGAACGACTATCAATTCGACGACGTTTTGATATTATTACGGTCAGATTTTGTGATTTGCGTCCTGGAGATACAGAGTGGGTAATAATTTGATGCAGACGGATCTCTCCGTTTGGGGCATGTATCAGCATGCTGACATCGTGGTTAAGATTGTGATGATCGGCCTGATTCTGGCGTCCGTTGTCACCTGGGCTATTTTCTTCAGCAAGAGCGCCGAGCTGCTTTCGCAAAAGCGTCGCCTCAAGCGGGAACAATTGCAGCTGGCTGAAGCCCGCTCTCTGGATCAGGCCTCGGATATGACCTCATCCTTCCATGCGAAAAGCCTGACCACCCTGTTAGTGAATGAAGCACAGAACGAACTGGAACTCTCCGCAGGCAGTGAAGATAACGAAGGCATCAAAGAACGTACCGGCTTCCGCCTGGAGCGTCGCGTTGCGGCCGTTGGCCGACACATGGGGCGTGGCAATGGTTATCTGGCGACCATTGGTGCAATCTCACCGTTTATCGGTCTTTTCGGTACCGTATGGGGCATCATGAACAGCTTTATCGGTATCGCGCAGACCCAAACCACCAACCTGGCGGTTGTGGCACCGGGCATCGCAGAAGCGCTGCTGGCGACGGCAATCGGTCTGGTCGCCGCTATCCCGGCGGTGGTTATCTACAACATCTTCGCACGCATGATTGGCAGCTACAAAGCCACACTCGGCGATGTTGCCGCGCAGGTTCTGCTGCTGCAAAGCCGCGATCTCGACCTGAATGCCAGCTCGGTTAAGCCGGTGCATGCGGCGTCTAAACTGCGCGCAGGTTGATACGATGGCGATGCGTCTAAACGAAAATCTGGACGATAACGGCGAAATGCATGAAATCAACGTGACGCCGTTTATCGACGTCATGCTGGTTCTGCTGATTATCTTCATGGTGGCTGCGCCGCTGGCGACGGTCGACGTGAAGGTAAACCTGCCTGCCTCATCCAGCCAGCCACAGCCGCGCCCGGAGAAGCCTGTCTACCTGTCAGTGAAGGCGGATAAATCCATGTTCCTCGGCAACGATCCGGTGACGGCGGACTCCGTCATCCCGGCGCTGGAGCAGCTTACGGGCGGTAAGAAAGACACCACGGTCTTCTTCCGTGCGGATAAAACCGTTGATTACGAAACCATGATGAAGGTAATGGACACGCTGCATCAGGCGGGGTACCTGAAGATTGGGCTGGTCGGCGAAGAGAAAGCGGCCGCGAAATGATATGCTATCGTAGCGGAATGTAGGCCGGGTAAGCGCAGCGCCACCCGGCAAGACAGGCGGCTGGTGAAAGCCGCCTTTTTTGTTTTCTTCTACGCGAAATCGTTATTATTTTCTGCTGTTTGTCCCCATACTTCATATTTATTAATCAATAAAGCCATAGTTAATAATCTATTGATAGTTAAGTAAATATCAGTATTCGGCTGCGCTTTTAAAATATATCTTTTGCTGAAATGGCGTCGCGGAATATCCCCACTACGCTTAGAAAAGATAATAAAAACAGACCTTCTTCGAAGGATCTTTTCATCTGCACAGCAAGAGACTCCCTATGGCTACGATGACATGGCTGTATCCGCACGCGCCTCAAAACGACCTGTTCTCGCTTTCTGCAATTCGACGACGCGCCGACAGGCTAATACTGGGGCTTATCTGGACGATGTGGGGCATCTCGCTAGGCGTAGGTTATATAAACGAGAATATTGTGCAGGGTGCGGTTGTTGGCACCTCGCTGGCCGGTTTATCGACACTGCTAACGCTGTTGCTTCCCGGCACGCTGCTGCTCCGCCTGAGCTCTGCGTTTGTGCTAATGGCATTTTCCGCGTTGCTCATTCATCTGGGCGAGGGTGAAACCGAATACCATTTTTCTGTTTTCGTCCTGCTTTCCGCGCTGCTTGCCTGGCGAGACTGGCGGCCCCTGGTGATGGGGGCTGCGGTCATCGCGTTACATCATCTGGTATTTAACTACCTACAGGAAAACGACCTTTACGGTGTCGTGGTGTTCATGCACACCGGCTTTCATATGGTGGTTTTTCATGGTCTTTTTGTGGTGGTCCAGACCGCGATCCTGGTCCTGCTGGCGATACGAATGGAGCAGGACGCCCGTTCAGCTAGCGAGGTGGCAAGGCTCGCGGGCGTGATCAACAGCGAGCCAGGGTACCTCACGCTTGCCATTGATGCGGTGCCGGCAGAGTCCCCTTTTGCCCGCACCTTTTGCCTGACGCTTGGCACTATGCGTGCCACGCTTGAGCAGGTCAGCGTCAATATCGGGCAACTGCTGGAGGCATCCCGCGCGTTAGGACAGCGCAACAGCGCGCTGTCGGAACGAACCGATCATCAGGCAAGCTCGCTGGCAACGGCGGCCAGTGCGATGGAACAGTTAAGGGCAGTCGCAACCCTGACCAGTGAAAAAGCCAGCCAGGTCAGGGAGGTAGCGTTTAGCACCAGTAACGTGGCGGAACAGGGGGGCCATAACGTACGGCAGGCGATTGCGGCGATGGAAAACATTCGCGAGGAGTCGCAGCGTATTTACGCCATTCTGGAGCTGATCGACGGGATTGCATTTCAGACAAATATCCTGTCGCTCAACGCCTCGGTCGAGGCTGCAAGAGCGGGCGAACATGGCAAAGGCTTTGCGGTGGTTGCCTCGGAAGTGCGCGTATTGGCCCAGCGCAGCGAGGGGGCTGCAAAAGAGATCCGCCAGCTTCTGACCGAATCGCAGGCGACCACGCAGCAGGGCGTCGAGCAGGTTGAGCATGCCGGTATGACAATGAAGTCGATCATTGAGAGTATCGAAGGGCTCCGCTCTCTGCTTGAAGAGCTGTCTCAGATGAGCGAGCAGCAGCGGGCAAGCATTGCGCAGATGAACGACAGTATTGCCAGCATCGATGCCAGCGTGCAGGAGAATGTGCGACACGTTGCGCAAACATTGCAGGTAGCCGACGCGCAGCGACAGCAGACGGGTCAGTTAAAAGAGGCGATTGCCGTCTTCAGATTTAACTAGCTTTGCTTTTCAGAAGGGGGGCTGGTGTCAGACGCCAGCGCGTCCTCATCCAGCGCAACGCAGGTGACGTTTGAGGTACGGTACTCACCGTCTGACAGTTTGCGCGTCAGGCGCAGGGTGGCAATTTCACGGGCAAGCAGATACTGGTAATTGGCCTCGAGGCGTCCAAGAAGCTTCTCTTTCAGCTCGGGACGCTGTTCAATGATGGCGTTCATCACGGCACCGTAAATTTCTTCTTTTACCTGCAGAGGATAAATCTCGCGGCGATTCTGCCATTTCAGACGGACCAGCGTCGCCGGGATCGATACCAGGTCTTGTGTAATTCGCGTCATCTCGGCATTTTTTGTTTTTCGCAGCGCGTCGAGATTTTGCTTTAAGATAAATTCATCACTTTTTTTATCATCTAAAGTCAAATAAACGTCGTTGTTTTTAACTTCTGTCACGTTAATCTTCCCCCAGGCTATAAAAAATTGGGTTGTTTTTTTCTCGAGTAATTAAGTTAAGCCAAATTTCATTGCCCGCTTCATTAATTTCTTTGGTTTTCTCGGCCATTATTTGACTTAGTTTCTGGGCATCTATTTCACCTTCGGCCTGCAGGTCGTTCAGCAGGTGGACAAAGGCTTCAATTTTTATGGCGCGAAATAAGCGGTCCTTTATATGACGATCGTGCTCTTCCAGCAACATATTACGGGATTTGCCGGTGCGGGAAACACCAATTAATATATCAGGCTCGAAATCAGAGAGCTTTCTTTTCCCCTGAGTGAAACTGACCTCTTTTTCTGCTTCCGTCGGTTGCTGTTCCACAGGCGTAATATGATACTTAGCCGGGACGAGATAGTCGGGCAGCATTTTTAATTTCCTTTAATTTCAACAGGGTGGGGTTGGTAAAGGCGTGAGATTCGTTGACAATATCATGAGGCAAATTTAAAATCAAAAAAAATGGAGCCTACCCATGAACAGCATCTTTTTTACGGTCATCACATTACTATTACTGACCGCTGGTGTTCTTTTATTGATGCAGGAGTTCAATAAAACGAAAGTGTCGAAAGACACCAGTGAACCCCCACAACCGGAGCTCATGACAAAAGAGGAAGGTGAAGACCATTTCTCTGTATTGATGAACTCCGTTACGCCTGTTTGGTACTGGCGGGTGAACCACGAATATATCGACTTTTTACATGCGACAATTAAACGTATGAAAATGTCGGAAATTAATGACACGCCTGGACTGTTTGAGGCGCAGCGTCGTTGTAGCGACCTGAATTCAGCCGTGTATAAATATTATGACAATATCAAAAAGCGCTGCCTTAACGGCGAGAAGGTATCTTATTCCGACCTGGACGTATTAAATTTGCGTCAGTGTTTTCGTGAGTTCAGCCTGGAAGCCTACCCGGAACTGGTGGTATTGGTCTGGCCGGAGTATGCCCGTCCGGAGGTTAACCCAGACAACGTCTGAGTAACGTACTGGTTAGCTATTGCAAACAGTCAGCGCCGTTGAGATATACTGGGCGCTGGTTTCTTTTGCAAACAGGACTTTATGGAACGCTTTTTTGAAAATGCCATGTACGCCTCCCGCTGGATACTGGCCCCCGTCTATTTTGGCCTTTCGCTGGCACTTGTCGCGCTGACGATTAAGTTCTTTCAGGAAATCTGGCATGTTTTGCCGAACATTTTTTCCATTGCCGAAGCGGATTTAATTCTGGTTCTGCTGTCGCTGGTGGATATGACCCTGGTGGGGGGACTGCTGGTGATGGTGATGTTCTCCGGCTACGAGAATTTTGTCTCCCAGCTGGATATCGACGAGCGTAAAGAGAAGCTCAGCTGGCTGGGCAAAATGGATGCCTCGTCGCTGAAGAACAAGGTGGCCGCATCGATTGTGGCGATCTCCTCTATCCACCTGCTGCGCGTATTCATGGACGCGAAGAACGTGCCGGATAACAAACTGATGTGGTACGTCATCATCCATCTGACGTTTGTGCTGTCGGCGTTTGTGATGGGATATCTGGATAAGATCAGTAAGAAATAAAGTACACCTCACCCCTCACTCTAACCCTCTTCCCAAAGGGGAGAGGGGACCGCTCGGTGTGGCCTTTCTCCCTCTCCCTGCGGGAGAGGGCCGGGGTGAGGGCTATTTATCCGACGACGCCTGCCAAAGATTCAACTCCCCATCCGCAACGTGCTGGTCAATCCGCTTGAGTTCATCCTCCGTAAAGCGCAGGTTTTCCAGCGCCTGAACATTCTCTTCCAGCTGTTCCGGACGGCTTGCGCCGATCAGCACCGACGTCACGCGTTCATCCTTGAGCAGCCAGCTTAGCGCCATCTGCGCCATCGTCTGACCGCGGGCATGAGCCATCTCATTCAGCAAACGCAGGCTGTTCAGGTTGGCGTCGGTCAGCATTTTTTCCGTCAGGCCGCGTACCTTCTTACCTTCACGCTGCATGCGTGAACCTTCAGGAATACCGTTCAGGTATTTTCCGGTCAGCAGCCCCTGCGCCAGGGGCGTAAACGCGATGCAGCCCGTACCGTTTTTCTCAAGCGTATCCAGCAGGCCGGTGTGATCCACCCAGCGGTTGAGCAGGTTATAGGATGGCTGATGAATTAGCAGCGGGATTTTCCACTCGCGAAGCAGGTCGGCCATTTTCTGCGTGCGCTCCGTTGAATAGGACGATATCCCAACGTACAGCGCTTTCCCGCTCTGCACGGCGTGGGCCAGCGCAGCGGCAGTCTCTTCCATCGGCGTGTTTTCATCCACGCGGTGAGAATAGAAAATATCCACGTACTCGACGCCCATACGCTTCAGGCTCTGGTCGAGGCTGGCGAGCAGATACTTACGCGAACCGCCCGAACCGTACGGTCCCGGCCACATATCGTATCCCGCCTTGGTGGAGATAATCAGCTCGTCGCGATACGCGGCAAAATCCTCGCGCAGCAGGCGCCCGAAATTCTCTTCCGCGCTGCCCGCCGGCGGGCCGTAGTTATTGGCGAGATCGAAATGGGTAATGCCGAGGTCGAAGGCTTTGCGCAGCAGCGCGCGCTGGGCATCAAGAGGCTGTACGTGGCCGAAGCTGTGCCACAGACCCAGCGACAGCGCAGGAAGGCGCAGGCCGCTCTTTCCACAGTAGCGGTACTGCATATGTTCATAGCGGGTAGCGTCAGGGTACCAGGACATGATGTCTCCTTTTCTTATCGATAATTTTTTGAAACGTCGTTTTCATTCTGAACTTATCACATCACTCAGTGCGAAGATAATGGTTAACGGTGGCTGTGCGACCAGTGAAGCCACGCTAATTAAAAATGATCACAAAACGTTATAATTTCCCTGTTTCCTGCCGATAACGAGAGGAGTACTCGCCTCTGGGCGAATTCACCCTCACGGCAAGGAAGACTTATGAATATGCTCCGTAATTTTACGATCCGCTTCGTCATGCTGACGATTCTCGGGATCTTTTGTTTAATGTGGGCGGGCGTTGGCTTGTACAGCACCTGGTCCCTTTCTCGCGTTTCAGATGGCAATGAGGTGGACCGCCAGCTGGTTAAACAGATGACGGTACTCAGCCAGGGCAACGATCAGTATTTCCGCTTTGTGACCCGTCTGAGCCGCGCAATGGAAGTCAAAGCCGCAGGCGGCACGCCGGATCTGGCCTCTGCCCAGCAGGCGCTGGATAACATGGGCAAGAAACTGGCCGAGATGAAAGCGATCTCTCCAGGCCCGATGGATGAGCAGATCTCTTCCCGGGTGATTGGCACCTGGCAGGCGCTGCTTGAGCAGGGCGTCACGCCGCAAATGCAGCAGGCGAAGCAGGGGGCTCTGGAGGGTTACCGCCAGCAGGCCAACAACGTTACGCCGCCGCTGAGCCGCGCGTTCGGTGCGGCTGCTGAGGCGTTCAACAATGCTGCCGCGAAGTCCCTCGACAGCACCCGCGTGGTGGTGGACGGCCTGACCAGCATGACCCGCACGGTGATTATCGTCGCCACGATTATCGGCCTGCTGATCCTGCTCTTCACCGACCGCTACCTGGTGGCGATGCTGGTCAAACCGCTGGACCGCATCCGTCAGCAGTTCCGCCAGATTGCCCAGGGCGATCTCAGCCAGCCCATTGAGCCGTTCGGCCGCAACTGTGTGGGACAGCTGGTGCCTCTGCTGAGCGCCATGCAGGATAGCCTGCGCGAAGCGGTCAGCACGATTCGCTCCGGCAGCGAGAATATCTGGCGCGGTGCGACGGAGATCTCCAGCGGTAACAACGATCTCTCTTCCCGTACCGAAGAGCAGGCGGCCGCGCTGGAAGAGACGGCGGCCAGCATGGAACAGCTGACCGCCACGGTGAAGCTGAACGCGGAAAGTGCGCGTCAGGCAAGCCAGCTGGCAGATGTGGCCTCAACCACCGCCAGCCGCGGCGGCTCGCTGGTGGAAGAGGTCGTGAGCACCATGAGCGGTATTTCTGAAAGCTCGAAGAAAATTGCTGAAATCACCAACGTCATCAACAGCATTGCCTTCCAGACCAACATTCTGGCGCTTAACGCGGCGGTTGAAGCGGCGCGCGCGGGCGAGCAGGGTCGTGGTTTCGCGGTAGTGGCTGGCGAAGTTCGTAACCTGGCAAGCCGCAGCGCCAACGCCGCCAAAGAGATTGAGGGGCTGATTACCGATTCGGTTTCCCGCGTTGAGCAGGGGGCGCAGCTGGTGAGCGACACCGGCACAACCATGGATGCCATTTTGCGGGATGTCACGGAAGTGACGACCATTATGAAGCAAATCGCATCGGCTTCTGAGGAGCAAAGTAAGGGGATTTCTCAGGTCGGTATCGCCATTACCCAGATGGACGGCGTCACCCAGCAAAACGCCTCGCTGGTGGAGGAAGTTTCCGCCGCGGCGGCGGCGCTGGAGCGCCAGACCGAAGATCTTCAGCGCTCGGTGCAAAAATTCCGCCTTACGGCATAACGCTATTTTGCAAGGCCGCCCCGTGCGGCCTTGCTTTATTAGCGCCTTTCACATTCAGGCCTCTCTGAAACTGCTATTCTTTGGCTAACCCCACTGACGTTCTGGGCTCCTTCCACGAGGTGTTGCTATGAACAGATCGTTATTTGCCATCTCTGTCCTTTCGTTCATTTTCATGGTGCTGTTCCCGATTTCTGCCAGCGCGACCGAGCAGGCGCAGGAACGTCGCGTGGCGCGTGATGTCAGGCAGGAAACCCGCGATGCGTCACGCCAGGTGAAGCAGACCTGCGTGGCGAGCAATAACCAGAGTAATCACGACTGCCGTCAGGACAAGCGGCAGATGAAGCAGGCTGGCAGACAGAAAGCGCGGGACATCAAGTATTAATGCAGCAGATGAGGCGGCATGCGGGAATATCTCTTGCCGCCTTTTGCAATAGCGTTAGTCAATCTCTTTCAAGTATTAATTTATCCTCTTGTAACAACATATTTGGCATTTTCTGCACATTCCAAATCCTGAAAATTAATATTCTCTTAAGCCTCACCCGACATAATTAGTTTTCTTCCAGATACCGGAAATAATACAATTTATGAAAAAACCTATTATTTTACTTGCTGCCCTGGTAGGTTTTGCTATGGTCAATACAGCCATGGCTCAGAGCGTTACGGTCGATGTTCCGGCCGGGTATAAGGTCGTTATTGTTCCACAGTCCACTTCAGTTCCGGAGGCGGTAAGCGTTGCGCCTGCGCCTGCGCCTGCACCCGCTCCGGTTTATCACCCGCGTGCGCGCCATGTGGCGAGCGTGGCAGAAGGGATGGTGATTGAACATCAGTATGACGATCGTCATTGATGCTTCGCCCGGGTATCACATCCGGGCCAACTTTGAAGCACCTCTCACGCTGTTGCGTTTAACCCTGCTGTTGCAATTCGGGAGATCGGGTATCCGGTTGCAGATGCCACTTCTGCGATACGCTTAAATGAGGGGTTACCGTTTGGTGAAAGTGATTTATAGAGTGATTCGCGAGAAATACCTGCACGTTTTGCGATGACAGTCATCCCGCCAGAGGCTTCAATAACATGCCGTAAAGCCAGCATGAACGCCTCATAGCCTCCGGGCTCGTCAATTTCAATGAAAGCCTGATGAAGATATACGGGCGCGAAATCCGGAGAATCTTTCAGGAGTTGTACCATTGCGTCATCATGAAGTACTGATTTAGCCATTCTGATTTCCTCTTATATTCTGCGCTTGTAGTCGTTGAGATACTCAACGGCCCTTTCAATATCTGCATTTTGCTTTTTTTTAGTTCCAGTCAATAGCACCAGACTCACTGCGCCATCTGCCGGATCGGAGACTTCGCTAAAATAGACACGGTAACCCGGCCCCTGGTTAATTCTGAGTTCTGAAACGCTCTATCTGCATGATTTGCAATCACCATAGTTACCCGTTGACATTCTGGCGACACGCGTAGCAATCATGGCTTTTGCTATGGGATCTTTCACACTTCTCAGATATGTATCAAAAGGGTCATACCCGTCTGCTGTGATGTAGTGTTTAACCTTAGCCATTATTGTAGCCTGTAGTTTACGATAAGCAAATGCATTGTTATCTTCAGGCTACGACAGGCAATTGTTCACAGAGTTGTGACAGAGGGGAAGATGTGATTTCTGAAAGCGGATCGCAAAAATTAGAGACCTGGGGCAGGGGTATTACTGAACAATGAGGCCGGGCTCGCAGAGCGCTGCCCGGCGATATCTGTCAGTGAGTCGCTTCACCAATCAGTGCGCCTGTACCCGCGCCGACGGCCGCACCTTTCAGCACGCTCTTCCCGGTTACCGCCGCAGCGCTCGCGCCCACGGCGGCCCCTACCGCGCCGCCCTTACGCGCGGCTTTACCCTTGTCACCATTTTTGAACATGGCACCGGTACCTGCGCCCACGACGGCGCCGCCAACGGTCGATTTCAGATCTTTGCCCGTGGCCGCGCCAATGGCAGCGCCCGCAACCGCGCCTGCGGCAGTTTTGTCGATGGCCATTCCCGAGGTGGAAAACATGAGGGCGCTGATAACCAGCGTAGTTTTAATCAGTTTCATAACAGATCCTTTGTGACTGCTGTCGGTTGAGACGTCATCTCTCTGCGTTTGACAAGAGAGAAACGGCCAGATAGTGCCAGCAACACCGGCCCAACCTTTAGGCTAATCATGCCCTGAGCAAGGATCTGCCGGGCGGCGAACCGCCCGGCCAGTCGTCATGCCTGACGCTTATCTTCCGTATTCGTCTCGAAGTCGCTCGCCGCGTGGCGCTCGTGGAGCTGCTCGTTCAGCTCGCCGCTGGTGCGGTTAACGATGCGTCCGCGCTTGACGGCATGGCGGTTCGCCACGTCTTTCGCCCAGCGCTGCACGTGAGTGTACTTCTCTGCGTCGAGGAACTCGGCGGCGTTATAGACGCTGCCCAGCGCCACGCAGCCGAACCATGGCCAGATGGCGATATCCGCGATGGTGTACTCCTCACCCGCGACGTAACGACCGCGCGCAAGCTGTTTATCCAGCACGTCGAACAGGCGCTTGGCTTCCATGGTGAAGCGGTCAATCGCGTACTCAATTTTCACCGGCGCGTAGTTGTAGAAGTGACCAAAGCCGCCGCCGAGGAACGGCGCCGCGCCCTGGAGCCAGAACAGCCAGTTCAGCGTCTCGGTGCGTCCCGCCGGATCTTTCGGCAGGAAGTGACCGAACTTCTCTGCCAGATAGAGCAGGATATTGCCGGATTCAAATACGCGCGTTGGCGGGGTCGTGGAGTAGTCGCGAAGTGCCGGTATTTTCGAGTTCGGGTTCACATCAACAAAGCCGCTGGAGAACTGATCGCCCTCGCCGATGCGGATCAACCACGCGTCGTACTCCGCGCCCGTCACGCCCAGCGCCAGCAGCTCTTCGAGCATAATCGTCACTTTCTGGCCGTTTGGTGTACCCAGAGAGTAGAGCTGCAGCGGGTGAGAGCCGACAGGAAGATCTTTCTCATGCGTTGCGCCGGAAATCGGACGGTTGATGTTGGCGAACGCGCCGCCGCCGTTTTTATTCCATTCCCATACTTTTGGTGGCTGATACGTGTTGTCTGACATGTTGGCCTGCCTTTTTAGTGATGTGTTGAGGCAGTGTAGCAGGAGATTTGTGAACCGTTTAACGTTGTGAGCGCAAGCAATTAACCGCTATTCCTTCTGGCGCTTATATATATCAAATCCGGCATAAGCTTAATCGAAAATCGCATTTTCATAATTAATGCGTAAATGAATAAAGCTGCATATGATGCTTCAACATAAATAAAAGATGCAGTAATAAACACTTTATAAGGCAAGGAGTTAGTGAGATGCGCAAGCTTCTGTTATCGGCAGTGGTCGTTTCGCTCGCGTTAGGCCTGGCGGGCTGTGATGATGCGAAAAATAAAGAGACAAATACGCCCCCGGCGGCAAAAAGCGACGCGCCGAAAGAGGGTGGGTCACTGATTATCGGTATTACCTCCGGCGACCCGTTAGCCGTTAATCCGCTCTACGCCAGCGACCGCACAACGTTAACCATCATGCAGGCGCTCTATGCCCCGCTGTACAGCTTTAATAACGGCAACATCGAGTGGGGCCTGGCGGAAAGCCTGACGCCGTCTGCCGACAACCTGAGCTACACCCTGACGTTAAAACCCAACCTGAAATGGCAGGACGGACAGCCGCTGACGGCGGACGACGTGGTCTTTACGTTCAACAAGCTGCTGGATGCCAAACAGCACAGCTTCTTCCGCAGCATGTTCACCTACGGCGATAAGCCGGTACAGGTGAGCAAGGTTGACGACCGCACCGTTAAATTCACATTACCGCAGGTTAGCGCCGCCTTTACCGGAACCCTGGTGCAGATCTACCCGATCCCGCAGCACGTGTTCGCTGGTGAGGGCGATCTGGAAAAGAGCACCAAAAACGATGCGCCGGTAGGCTCCGGGCCGTTCAAATTTAAAGAGTACCGTGCCGGGCAGTATTACGCCCTGACCCGTTTTGACGATTACTGGAACGGCAAAGCGAAGCTTGATTCTGTCACCTACCGTTTCGCCAAAGACAGTAACGCCGCCAACCTGGCGCTGCAAAACGGTGAAATCAACCTCAAGATGGTTGACCCGCAGGATGTGAACCGCCTGAAAAATACCGGTAAGTTCGACTTCGTGGTCTATCCGGAGGGTCGTCTGGCCTATATGACGTTCAACCAGAACGTGCCGGTGATGAAGAGTAAAGAACTGCGTCAGGCCATTGCTTACGCCATCAACAAGGACGAGCTGACCCAGACCGCCTTTACCTCGCTCGACTACGCCAAACCGGCAACGTCTTTCCTGACGCCAGATACGCTTTACAAGACGGATGACGTCGAGCAGTACAAATTCGATCTGCAAAAAGCCAAAGATCTGCTGAAGGCGGCCGGCGCACCGGATAACCTCAAGCTGCGCCTGGCGTATGTGAACACCAACAAAACCCAGGAGAGCATGGCACTCTACATTCAGCAGGCGCTGAAGGGCATTGGGGTGAACGTGGAGCTGATGCCGCTGGACTCCAACGCGATGTCTCAGCGCAGCCTCGACATGAACAACACCGCATGGGAGCTGAACCTGGGCGGCTACATAATGGGCTCAGAGCCGGACGGCTATAAATCGCTGTTCATGAGCAACGAGGCCTATAACTACGCGCACTACAAAAATCCGCAGTTCGATGCCCTGTGGGATAAAGGCGCCGTGGAAACCGACGCCGCGAAACGTGCCGATATCTATAAGAAAATTCAGCAGACCGTGGCAAACGACATGACGTACTACCCGATCGCCTATACCAATGCGACCGTCGCGGTGGACAAGCGTTTCGGCGGCACTCAGGAAGCAGAGCCGAAACCGGTCTACCTGTTCCAGGATCTGTCAAAAATCTATCAGAAATAAGCGATTGCCCCGGCCGTCAGGTCGGGGCTTTGGTAAGGGCACGTCGTGAACACACTCCTCACGCGTCGGCTGCTGCAATTGCTGCCGATGCTTTTCTTTATTTCGCTGGTGGCGTTTTTGCTGGTCAAGCTCGCGCCCGGCGATCCGGTAGCGGCGTACATCACGCCGCGTATGGCCCCGGAAGATATCGAACGTATTCGCCAGAGCCTGGGGCTGGATAAGCCGCTGGTCACGCAGTACGTTCTGTGGCTGAAAAACGTCCTGCAGGGCGATCTCGGCTATTCGCTGATTTACCACCGCCCGGTGCTGGAGATGATCGGCGAACGCATTCCGGCCACGCTGGGGCTGATGGGCGCGTCGCTGCTGATGGCGATCGTGCTGGCTATTCCGCTGGGCCTGCTGGCGGGGGCATTTAAGCACCGCTGGCTGGATCACCTGCTGAACCTGTTCGCCTATATCGGCATCTCGGTGCCGATTTTCTGGTTCGGTATTTTGCTCATTACCGTCTTTGCCGTGCAGCTTAACTGGTTTCCCAGCATGGGGATGCGCACGATCGGCGTAGAGGATAACGGGCTGGACGTGCTGCGCCACGGCGTGCTGCCGTGCATTGCGCTCACGTTCTACAACCTCTCCAGCTACGTGCGCTACATTCGCTCCAACACCATTTCGCAACTCTCCGCCGACTACGTGCAAACCCAGCTTGCCTACGGCGCAACGCGTTCCAGTATTCTGTTCCGCCACGTGCTGAAAAACGTGCTGCTGCCGGTGATTACCCTGTTCGGCCTATCGTTCGGCGAGCTGATTGTGGGGGCCTATGTAACCGAGAGCGTCTTCTCCTGGCCGGGGATGGGGCTGCTCGGCATCCAGTCGATCGCCTCATTGGACTACCCGCTGATCATGGCGATCATCATGCTTTCGTCGATGATGCTGATCGTCGGTAACCTGATCGCCGATGTGCTTTACCGCTTCGCCGATCCCCGCATTCGTACGCTGAGGTAACCCGGATGAGCAGACGCTGGCAGCAGGTTCGTCACCAGCTGCGCCGCAACCGTCCGGCGCAGTTCTCTCTGTTTGTGCTTTTTATTTTCGTTGTCGCCGCGCTCTGTGCGGGCTTGAGTCCGTACGATCCGGATCGGATGGCGCTCGGCGCGCGCACGCTACCGCCGGATGCCGCGCACTGGTTCGGCACCGATGAATACGGGCGCGACTACTTCACCCGCGCGCTGTATGGCGGCCAGATCTCCCTGATGGTCGGTTTTCTCGCCATGCTCTTTTCCACGCTTATCGGCACGGTGGTGGGAACGGTGAGCGGCTATTTTGGCGGCTGGCTGGATAACCTGATGATGCGCGCCGTGGATATCCTGATGGCCATTCCGGCCTTCTTCCTGCTGCTGGTGGTGAATGCTTACCTCAAGCCGGGCGTGGATAACATCATCCTGATTATCAGCCTGCTGACGTGGATGAACATGTCGCGGCTGGTGCGTGCCGAAACGCTGTCGGTGAAAGAGCGCGAGTATGTGCTTTATGCCCGCGCGTCGGGAGAGCATCCGCTGCGCATTATCGTGCGCCACATTATTCCCGGCGTGCTGCCGACCATTATCGTGGCGGCCACGCTCAACATCGCCTCGGCCATCCTGATGGAATCAACGCTCAGCTTCTTAGGGCTGGGGGTGCAGGCGCCCGCGGCGTCGTGGGGAAGCATGCTTAACAACGCCCAGTCTTATATTGGCGAAGCGTCGTGGCTGGCGATGTTCCCCGGCATTCTGATCCTGCTGACGGTGTTCAGCTTTAACGTGCTGGGCGATGTGTTCCGTACCGCCTTTGAACCGGGAGCGAATCGCGATGAGTAACTTATTAGCGCTTGAGAACCTGCAGACCACGTTCCGCACCCGCGAGGGTGAGGTTCACGCGGTGCGCGGCGTGAGCTTTCAGGTTCAGCCGGGGGAGGTTGTCGGCATCGTCGGCGAGTCGGGCTGCGGGAAAAGCGTCACCTGCAAGTCGATCATTCAGCTTCTGGGGAACAACGGACGCATCGCCGGGGGCAGCATCCGCTTCCAGAACGAGGACCTGGCGCAGAAAACTCCCGCGCAGATGCGCGCCATTCGCGGCAACGAGATTGCGATGATTTTCCAGGATCCGATGACCGCCCTGAACCCGGTGCTGACCATCGGTAAACAGATGGCTGAGATCCTGATGCGCAACAAAGGGCTCAGCAAAAAAGCGGCCAGGGCGGCGGCGATCGCCATGCTGGAACAGGTGGGCATTGCCGAAGCGGAACGCCGGTACGACCAGTATCCGCACGAGTTCAGCGGCGGAATGCGCCAGCGTGTGATGATCGCTATTGCGCTCTCCTGCAATCCGAAGCTTCTTATTGCCGACGAACCGACCACCGCGCTGGACGTGACCATTCAGGCGCAGATCCTGCGCCTGCTGAAAAGTCTGCAACAGCAGACCCGGACCGCGATTTTGCTGATCACCCACGATCTCGGCGTCGTGGCGCAGGTCTGCAGCCGCGTGGTGGTGATGTACGGCGGGCTGGTGATGGAGGAGGGCAGCGTGGAGGACATTTTTTATCGCCCCGCGCATCCCTACACCCAGGGGCTGCTGGCCTCGCTGCCGCGACCGGATGAGGTGAACCAACGTCTATCGCCGATTGAAGGTTCACCGCCTGGCCTGCTTAACCCGCCGCCGGGCTGCCCGTTCGCGGAACGCTGCCCGAAGCGCATGCCGCAGTGCGAGCGGCAGCCCGCCTTTTACGCCGCCGGCGAGGGCCATCGCGCCGCCTGCTGGCTATGGGCCGATAAGGAGATTCAGGCATGAGTGAACAACAGGCGCCATTAGTGAGCGTGCGCGATCTGCGCAAGCACTATCCGCTCAACGGCGGTTTGCTGCGTAAAGGCGTGGCCGTGAAAGCGGTTGATGGCGTGAGCTTTGATGTTCAGCCGGGCGAGACGTTTGGCCTGGTGGGGGAGTCCGGCTGCGGGAAATCCACCCTCGGTCGCGCCATCCTGCGCCTTTTCGATATCACCTCTGGCGAGATCCACTTCGCCGGGCAGGCGATTGCTCACGCCCGTGAAAAAGAGCTCAAGCCGCTGCGTAAGCGAATGCAGGCGATTTTTCAGGATCCTTACTCCTCGCTCAACCCCGGTATGACGGTGCGACAGCTGGTGGCCGAACCGATGCAGATCCACGGCTACAGTCGCGAAGAACAGCGAGAACGTACGGAAACGCTGCTCTACAAAGTGGGGCTGAAGCAGGAACACCTTGAACGGTTCCCGCACGAGTTCAGCGGCGGGCAGCGCCAGCGCATCAGTATTGCCCGCGCGTTGTCAGTGAATCCTGAATTTGTGCTGTGTGATGAACCGCTCTCGGCGCTGGACGTCTCGGTGCAGGCGCAGGTGGTGAATATTTTGCAGGATCTGCAGCAGGAGCTGGGGCTAACCTATCTGTTTATCGCCCACGATCTCTCCATGGTGCGCCATATCTCCAGCCGCATTGGGGTGATGTATCTCGGTAAGCTGGTAGAGGTTGCCCCGGCGAATGAACTGTATCAGCGTCCGGCACACCCTTACACCCGCGCGCTACTGGCGGCGGTTCCCCAGCCCGATCCACGCATCCGCAATCTCGAAGACGTCACCCTGCGCGGCGATATTCCAGGCCCCACGTCCCCGCTGCCGGGCTGTAAGTTCTGCAGCCGCTGCCCGCACGCCATGCCGGTTTGCCAGACGCAGGAGCCCACGATGCAGGAGATTGCGCCAGGGCATTTCGCGGCATGCTGGTTGTTTAAGATTTGAGCCTTAAACGTGTCGGGTGGCGCTTCGCTTACCCGACCTACAGGGGGTTGTGTTTCGTAGGCCGGGTAAGGCGAAGCCGCCACCCGGCATGAACGGCGGCACAACGCTATCCCAACACCCGCTTCGCCCAAACCTCTACGTCATCGCCGCTGCCTAAATCCGCCTGCACAAGGCCGTTAACCATAAACGTCGGCGAGACGTGAATGCCGTTCTGGCGGGCGTATTTGCAGTGCCATTTGATCTCATTTTGCAGTTCCGGCCGGGCAAACGCGCCTGCAACCTGCACCCCACTGTAGCCCTCGATCCGAGCGATAATGTCGTCAGGCGTGGCCTGCATATTCGGGCCGCTGCAGTGGTCGGTAAATTCAAATTCTTCGCGATGGTCGGCCACCGCTTGCATCACTTTACGCGCGGCGGCTTTGCCGTCCGGCAGCGTGGATGCTGCCAGAATGCAGCGCACAATCACCCCGGAAAACAGGTGCCACGGCTGGGACTGTAAACGGATTTTGACCGTGACCTTGTCTTCCCCAACCTGTTCCAGAAACGCATTCAGCTTATTGAATGCCTTCACCGAGAAGGGGCAGGTTGGTTCCAGGAACACTTCAAAGGTTCGCGGGCCGTGGCCCCATTCCAGCGCTTGCGCCTGTTCGCTCATGTTGACTCCAGATGTTGTGAATTTTAGTCATTGTTGCGACGAATAATTTGCCACGCAGGTGTATGATAAATCCACCTCTGTCAGGTTAATTACAACGTGCAGACGACAACCCCTCAAAAAATTGCCGCCTGCCTGTTTTAGGTTGGATACATGCGTAAAGGAAAGTTAAGCAGTGATGCGCCATTCGGGACATTGTTAGGCTATGCACCCGGTGGCGTGGCGATTTACTCTTCAAATTACGGCAGTCTGGACCCGCGAAAATACCCGGAAGACGCAGATTTCCGCAGCTATATCGGCAACGAATACATGGGCCACAAATGGCAGTGCGTTGAGTTTGCCCGCCGTTTTCTGTTCCTCAACTATGGCTTCGTGTTTACCGACGTCGGCATGGCGTGGGAAATCTTCTCCCTGCGCTTTTTGCGCCAGGTGGTGAACGATAACATTCTGCCCCTTCAGGCTTTTGCCAACGGTTCGAAACGCGCCCCGCGCGCCGGGGCGCTGCTGATCTGGCAAAAGGGCGGCGAGTTTCACGAGACCGGCCACGTGGCGGTGATCACCCAGCTTCTCGACGATAAGGTGCGTATTGCGGAGCAGAACGTGATTCACGCCCCGCTGCCGCTCGGGCAGCAGTGGACGCGCGAGCTGCGTCTGAGCGTGGAGAACGGGTGTTATACCATCCATGACACCTTCAACGACACGGAGATACTCGGCTGGATGATCCAGACCGACGACACGGAACACAGCATTCCCCAGCCGGAAATCGACGGCGAACTGCTGAAAATCAGCGGCGCGCGGCTGAAAAACAAACGTCAGTTCGACGGAAAATGGCTTAACGAAAATGACGTGCTGCAGCAGGCATATATCCGCGCCAACGGCCATGTGATCAACAAAGATCCCTGCCAGTACTTCACCATTACCGAAAGCGCCGAGCAGGAGCTGATCAAGGCCACCAACGAGCTGCATCTGATGTACCTGCACGCCACGGATAAGGTGCTGAAAGACGACAATCTGCTGGCGCTTTTCGACATCCCGAAAATCCTCTGGCCGCGCCTGCGCCTCTCCTGGCAGTGGCGTCGCCACCATATGATCACCGGTCGTATGGATTTCTGCATGGATGAGCGCGGGATTAAGGTTTACGAGTACAACGCGGACTCCGCTTCCTGCCATACCGAGGGCGGGCTGATTCTCGAAGAGTGGGTCAAAAACGGCTATCGCGGCAACGGGCATAACCCGGCGGAAGGCCTTCTGGAAGAGCTGACCGGCGCATGGAAGCACAGCCACGCGCGGCCGTTCGTTCACATCATGCAGGACAACGATGTCGAAGAGGACTATCACGCGCTCTTTATCCAGCGTTCGCTGATGCAGGCCGGGTTTGAAACCAAAATCCTGCACGGGCTGGAGGCGCTCAGCTGGGATGCCGCCGGACAGTTGATTGACGACGAAGGTCGCCACGTCAACTGCGTGTGGAAAACCTGGGCGTGGGAGACGGCGATTGAGCAGATCCGCGAGGTCAGCGAAACCGAATACGCCGCCGTGCCGATCCGCACCGGGCACCCCGAGGGCGAGGTGCGCCTGATTGACGTCCTGCTGCGCCCGGAAGTGCTGGTGTTTGAACCGCTGTGGACGGTGATTCCCGGCAACAAGGCGATCCTCCCGGTGCTGTGGCAGCTCTTCCCGAATCACCGTTATCTGCTCGATACCGATTTTGAGGTGAACGAGCTGCTGAAGCAGACCGGCTATGCCGTTAAGCCCATCGCCGGGCGCTGCGGCAGCAACATCGATCTGATTAGCGCCGAGGACGAGCTGCTGGATAAATCCAGCGGCAAGTTTGTTGACCGCAAAAACATCTACCAGCAGCTGTGGTGCCTGCCAAAGGTCGACGGTAAGCATATTCAGGTTTGCACCTTTACCGTGGGCGGGAATTACGGCGGAACCTGTCTGCGCGGCGATGACTCGCTGGTGGTGAAAAAAGAGAGCGATATTGAGCCGCTGATCGTGGTGAAGGATAAGTAACGCACACCCGCTCTAACAAAGCCCCCGCAGGGTATCCTGCGGGGGCTTTTCGTTACTGTTCTTCCTCTTCCAACTGCTCGCTGATCTTCAGATCGATGATGCGGCCAATCTGATCGTGATACACCGTCAGCAGATTGTACTGGCTCATCTCGGAGATGATCTGCGGTGAGACGTTAAAGCTGCGGGCCAGCTCCTCCTGGTGAAAATAGCCCGGCTGACGACGTCTCACGTGGGCGCGGCGGCGGTTGTACTGATACCACAAAATCAGCAGCCAGCCGTTGAGCGCGGCGAACAGCAGGTAGAGCAACACCGTATTAAAGGACGCGATAATCACGCCCCACCGGTAGTCGCTCTCATCGGTTAGCTGCATCCAGAGCCTGGCATACAGGAAAAACAGAAAGCCTCCCCACGCCACCAGCGTTAACGCGGCATCGAAAAGACGTGGCAAGAGACGATGCTCGGTCAAAATTAAGGTATTTTCGTTCATTGAAGGCTTCCTTTTCCCCGGTCCGGACTGATCCAGCGCGCGCGGGCACGCTGACGTTTAAGCATGACTTTTGGAAATGCGACGAGGGTGGTGAACAGGCCAATCATCCAGTACACCATCGGGAACCAGATCACCCAGAAAAGCGAGCTGGCCACTCTTCGTTCATAGCGCCGCTCGATGTACAGGCTGACCAGGAACTGCAACAGGCACATCACCCCCAGCAGCAGCCCGGTAAACTCCGGTGGAAAAAGGCTCTCCACGGTCAGGTTGGGTGGAATGGGCGCGACATGGCTGATGATGAACAGCAGCACCGTCATCGCGTACGCGAAGGCCCACAGCGTTGACAGCGCGTACTCCATAAACAAGGGCCACATGCGGTGATGCTCCCAGCGCACAATCCTGCGAAGGTTGACCAGAAACACCTCCGCGCCGCCCTGGGCCCAGCGCAGACGCTGCTTCCACAGGCCCTTCAGCGTCTCCGGCATCAAAATCCAGCACAGCGCTCGCGGCTCAAAAAAGATATCCCAGTGGCGCAGCTGGAGCTTCCAGCTGATGTCGATGTCTTCGGTGATCATGTCCGGGCTCCAGTACCCGACGTCCGCCAGCGCCTGTCGGCGAAAGGCGGCGATAACGCCGGAGACGGTAAAGACCCGGCCATAGATCCGCTGCGTCCGCTTGATGAGCCCGATGATTGAAGAGAACTCGCCCACCTGAATGCGGCCAAGCAGCGTGGATCGCGTGCGAATGCGCGGATTGCCGGTCACCGCCCCGACGTGGGGATACTGAATCAGCGGAGCCACCAGATAAGCCGCGGTATCGCGATCGAGCAGCGCGTCGCCGTCAATGCAGACCAGCAGATCGCCCCGGGCCGCCGCCGCCCCGGCTTTGAGCGCCAGCGCTTTTCCCTGGTTTTCCGCGAGGTTAATCACCCGCAGGCGCGGCTGTTCCAGCGCCAGCGCCTGCAGCACCTGCGCGGTGTTGTCAGAAGAGCCGTCGTTGATGGCGATTACCTCTATATTTTCATACCGCTGATCCAGCGCGGCGCTGATGGTCTCTCTGGCGTTCCTTTCCTCATTAAAGCAGGGAATAAGGATGGAGATGAGCGGCTCGCCGGCGAGCGTCGGGGCGGGCGTGTCGTTATCCCACGACCAGTGCCGTTCAAGCTGAAACCAGAAGTAGAGCCCGCCGGTTATCCAGAGCACGGACATGAACAGCGGCCAGAAAAACACAAAATCCAGAATCAGTTCGCCGGTAAAGAGGGCGGCCACGCCTAACGGCAACCCGAATACCAGACATAAAATTGAGAATGCAATAATGCGATCAGTCATTGTCAGGGTACCAGTACGAAGAAAATTCAGGCCTGATACGTGAAATATCAGGTTGGTTGTTGAGGAAGTCGTCGGGGTAGTAACCATAATTTTTGACGCCGTTCAGCTGGAGCACGCGCATCCACTCTGCAAGCTGGCTATCGGAAACGGCGCGCTGCGGTTTCTGGTCCCAGTCCCTGGCCTGCAGTTCGAAAATGGTTTTATCGAGCGCGCCGGGCCGTGCGGCGACGGCGTTAACCAGGCGCGTCAGCCAGGCATTGCTCTCGTCGACCGGGACGGACTCCATCAGCGGCATGGCCATCGGCACCGTCCAGTCATACTCCGCCAGAAAGTCGTCAAGATTCTGCGCAAACCACGCCTCGCTTTCGGGCTGCAGAATGGGTAAGGCGAACATATTGCGCGCGGTTTTAATCTGCGGGCCGCGGATGTGCTTCACCGCCAGGCTCAGGGCGTGGGTAAACCCGATAAGCAGCTGGCTTTTCTGCCGCGCGGTGTTCTGAGATGCATCGTCCACGTCCGTCAGCACCGCGTCGTCATGGAACAGGATCCCGTTGAAGCTGGCATAGCGGGCCAGATCCTCATAGATTTCCGTCACCTGCTGGCGCACCTGCGGGTTCCACGGGGAGAGCCGGATATAGGGCTCGGTGGCGTCGCTTAACCGGCCGGTCTGACGATCCCGGCGCTGCACGCGCGGCAGGGAAGGATCGAGATCGAACGAGAGCACCGGCATCCACGCGAAGACTTTTACCCCCGCGCGGGTTTGCAGCTGCCAGGAGACAAAATTAAAGAGATCGGCCCGGACCGGAAGGCGGCGATTGGGGAAATAGAGCGCCTTGATCCTGCCGTCGCCCTGCGGATCGGCAAACGCCTGCAGGAATACGTGGCTGATTTTCATGTCGTAGACCCGCTGGATCAGCCTGTTGATGTTTTTGGTCTGCTGGGCCGGATCGGGATCGTAAACGTAGTCGAGATCGACGTGCATCACGCGCACCGGCTCAGACTCCTGAACCTGGCTGACCGTGCTGGCAAAGGTTTTGAGCGAGGGATTACCGGCGATCAGCAGACGGGGAATGCTGCCGAGATTGCGCACGTCACCCAGCCCGTCCTCAAGGGTAAAGGCCAACTGATAGCCCTGCTTTTTGGCAATCGCGAGCGACGTGCCGTTGGCGGCGCCATACGGCCAGACCCAGGCGCGCGGCGCCTTGCCGGTCACCTGCGTGATTTTTTCGGTCACTTTGCGAACGTCATCGCCGATCCGCTGGTTAAACTGCGGGTCCGTTTCATAGCGTCCCGTTGCTTTATCATAAGCGCGATTGGCAATCGCCGGTTCGCGGCTGCCCTGCGGGTTGGCCGGAATGCCGTAATGCGAGGCCCAGGTATGCGAGCCGATCTCAATCAGCGGGGACCGGCTGAGATCGCGCACCATGTCCCACGTCGCGAAGCGATCGCGGGGCGTCATCAGGCCGCCGAAGTTAACCTTTTGGTTTGCCGGCGTATCCACCCAGCTGCCCACCGGCGCCCACAGCGCAGGCACGTTCCATGCCTGAAGCAGCGGCCAGACGCGGGTGTAAAAGCTGCTGTAGCCGTCGTCAAAGCTGAGCAAAACGGCCTTTGGCGGCAGCGTTTTTTTCCCGTCATGCGCATCCAGAATGTCCTGCACGCTGACCGCGTGATAGCCGTTGTGCACAAGCCAGCTAATCTGCTCGTTTAACGCGCTGGTGCGAACGGAGAGGTAGCGCTGATCGGCGGCATCATCTTCTACGTCGTGGTAGGCCAGGACCAGAAACTGGTTCGTCGGCCAGGGTTTGGTCGCCTCCAGCTGCGGGCGCGCTTTGGGGGCAATGAACGAGATTGCCTGCGCGCAGGCGCTTGCGCTGAGGCAGAGCCAGCCGATGACGATCAGGCTCACGGAAAGACGTGTGTTCAGCATATTCATCCTTAAAAGCGTAAAGTCGCATCAAACGTGACGGAGAGGTTGCTTTCGCGTTTGCCGTCGTAAGGGCGTTTATCCCAGTTCAGCATCACGCCGGTATCAATGACGTTGTTCCACTGAACGCGCTGCCCGTAACCCAGCAGGGTAATGGCCCCGGCGGAGTGATTTTTCTGCCAGTACCCGCCGCCGCCCGCCACGAACTGCTGGCTCCAGAGGGTGTCATAGTGGCGATACATCTCATGATCGACGGACAGGGCTGCCGTCACGGACAGGTCCCGCGCCGGGTTGTAGTAGAGCGTGTCCCGCAGGCTGTTTTTACTGGCGGCGATCCCCGGTTCGAGATCCAGCGTCAGGGACGGGGCCTGCCAGAGACGCTCCTTACCCGTGAGGGTGTATTCCTGCCGGCGGTTATGGTCCGAGAAGCGGCTGACGGCGGCATTGAACTGGTACTCGCGCCGCTCGTTTTGGTACCAGCGCACGCCTCCTTCACCCCGGTTTGCGCTAATTCCGTTGCGTAACGCCCGCAGAGGCGTGGTGCGGGACAGGCGTTCGAGGCTGCCGCTGACCTGCCAGTTATCCGTGAGGCTGTACGTGGCCGAGAGGCGAGCCCCCGGCTTGTTTTCCCCGTGATAGCGGTTGCTGGAGAGCTCGGCTTCGAGCTGAAGGTCACGAGGCCGCCATTCAACGCCGCCCAGGAGGTGCCTGCTGGAGCCTTTGCCTTCATCAAAGTTACCCTGCCCGTAGCGGGTGCCTGCAAACAGCCGCCAGCTGTCCGCGATGGGCGGACCATAAAGCGTGGCGTCCCAGGTCAGGTCGTGTGTACCGCTGACGGGGTTATCGGAGTGCAGCCCTTTTCCCGCGTTGAGGCGCAGCTCGGACATATGGTGGACCGTTCTGAGCCTGTCCAGACGTCGGGCGCTGCGATCGACGGGGGCGCGAGCAAGCACGTCGTCGGCCAGTAAATCCATCTGCCGCCACTCCTGCAGATCCATCGCGACGTAGGCCTGCTGCTGCTCGAGTTCCAGATTCGATGGCTCCAGCGCCTCTGCCATTTTCAGCTTTTGCTCGGCCGCCCGCGGCAGGCCCCGCGCCTGCAGCAGGGTGGCATAGTCAATTTGCAATCCCTGGTTGCCCGGCGCCGTTGCGGCCAGATGTTGCGCCAGCATTTCGGCTTCCGGCAGGGCGTGGGTTGCCAGCAAATAGTTAAAGCGAAGCGACTGTCCGATAAGCCATCGATCGTTCGGCTGAGGTGTAGGGGAACCGAAATCGTAACGGGTCCAGGGGACGCCGTGAGTCAGGCGCTCAACGTACCGGCGGGCGGCCGGGTACTGGCCGGTATCCAGCCAGGCGTAGAAAAGCGCGTGCTCCTCGTCCTGCGGATTTGAGGCGTATTGCGGATAGCGCTGCACAAGCGAGAAGGCGTCAGCGCTATTTTTCTCCTGCAGATACGCGGAGATAACCCAGCCGATTGCCCAGCCCGGCACCGGATGCTTCGCCGCCATCAGCGCCTGATACTCGCGGATGACCTGCGGGTAATCGCCATGCGCATACAGCGCGCCAAGCCTGTCGATGCGCGCAAGGACGATGTCTTCCGCCGCCTGCGGATCGTTTTGCCAGCGAGAAAGCAGGACGTCGTAACGATTCAGTGCGCTTTGCGCAAGCTGCAGGCGCTCTTTTTCCGTCCTGGCAGGGACATCAGCAAGGCGAACCTTTTCGGCAGCGGCGTTAAGCTCAAGACGGCGACGCTGCGCGGGGGAGAGCGTCACCCTTTGTGAAAGCTGGAGCGCAGGGGTATTCACCCGGGTATCCGTCAGCGCCTCGATCTGCTCGCTGAGCAGCGCGTTATTCTCTGGCGCGATGGCTAGCGCGCGCGTGTCCGCTAACAGCCGATCCCAGCTTTTTCCCTGGCGCAGCCAGACGTAAGAGAGCGTCTGTAGATGGGCCTGAGAGGGGTTTTCCGCGACCAGCCGCCGGGCTTCCAGCAGTGCGAGGGTATCCATGCGCGCATCGGCCAGAGTTTTGATATAGCCGATACGATAATCGTCGTTATGCGGCGCAAGACTACGCGCCTCTTTCCAGAGCGCTAAGGCCGGCTGCCACGCTTTTTGATTTCGCCTGGACTGCGCGACGGCCGCAACGCCGCGGGCGGGCAGCGGCATATAAATACCGTAACGCTGCCAGACCTGAATGACCTCGTTATCGCGACCTGCCCACGCAGCCACCTGTAACCAGTCCGCAACTTGCTCAGGCGTCAGGGCATGCTGTTGTTGATAACGCTGAAGATAATCAAGAAACGACGTGTAATTACCGTTACGCGCCTCTTGAATCTGCTGTTCGTAAACGGATTCCGAAGCCTGAACCAGAACAGGAAACAGGAATAACAGGAACAATAATGTTGGGGCGCGATAAAAGAATAACGTATTGAAGCGAAGTGAGCTTTCCATATCTATTTGCCATTTGTTTATCATGAATCCATTGCATAACACGGCCGCCTTTAAGCTCAGCGTTAAAGGCCATAAATGAGAACATTAAATCTGAATGCAGTGACGTTATGGGGTACTTACTTAAAGGTAATTATGGATCCTTATCTCAGTGGACCGGGTGGAAGGTAATGTACACCCGATATCTTGCCGGATAAATATGTTGAAAAGCGGCTGAGTTGTTTTGAGATAATTCTGGATTGAGCGGTCTGTGATGATTATTTTGAATTGATGGTTTATTTATAACTAATTGAAAATAATCTATTTTATTTTTATTGTGACAGTTTTGTATATATTTTTAATACCGCTTATCTGCGCCAATTAAAGTACTTTCTGGTGCATGTTTGGGAAGTTTCATGACAAAAATTCTTAATGTTTAGAGAAGTGACTTTTCTGCGATTGTTTTTTATTTATAATTAATGGCAGCCATTGAATGATAGTCTACAGGAAGTCTTACCCATCAATGTCTGTATTGAGGGGTGTCCAAAGCCGGAAACATTAATCGTTAATATAACAGCGCTATAAAACGAAGGCGGCCTTCTTTGCGAGGGATCGTTCTTGCTTTAATCTAAAAGGGATGGTTAGTGGCAACTTCAATAGTGTTAGTGACTCAGGATCGCTATCTTGTCAGGGGGATGAGGATATTCTTTCCGGATATTATCCTGCTCGACTCGATTGACCGAAACATATTTGATAACGGTGCAGATGAATATTCTGTATTGATTGATAGTCGTTCTCCGCTCCGTTTATATGACTACCTGATACGCCATCCGGCCAGAACGAAAAAAACGATCTGCTGCGTTATGCTTGATATGCGCCATCGCGAGGAGAATCTGCTCAGTATGAAGCTGTTTATGAACGCGTCGCTCACCGCGCCGGATATGGCGTCGCTGTTTAATCTGGTTCTGAATATGAAGGGCAGGCGCCTGACCACGAAGTGGCTGCTTAATTTACGGCTTAGCACGCACGAAGCGATCATGCTGCGGTTGCTAAGGGCAGGTATGTCGATGGAGGAGGTGGCAAGCGAGCTGAATACGTCGGTTAAGAGCCTCTACCGAAAACGCACGGCTCTCTCGGAACGGCTGGGGGCCGAGAACTTCAACGAGGCGTGTTTGTTTATCTTTAAAAACAAACTGCTGGACGCAGGTGGGAACGATCCCTAGCGTTGCCAGAAGCCAAAACAAAGAACCCGCCACGAGGGCGGGTTCTTTAAAGGGAAATCATTCAGAACGACCAGCGCAGATTAGCGTTGACCGAGTTGACGCGGGTATCCGCACCGTACTGTCCCTGATACCCCACATCCAGCGTCGCAGCCCGCGACAGCTGTACGCTCACGCCGATATCACCCACCATCACGTCCTCATCCACGGCTTGTCCCTGAGTAATGAACGCGTCGCTGCCCGCAAACGCCATGCGCGAAGAGGTATTCTTATCGCCATAGGCGTGCTGCCATCCCAGCGAACCGTAGAGGTTAACGTTCTTTGGCAACTCGGTCACGCCGCGCACCCCGAGTGTGGAATAGAAGGTGTTCATCGTTTCATTACGTACGCTCAGCGCGGCGGCACCGCCGTCTTCCCGGAAGCTGTCGGTATGCAGTCGGATGTACGATAAATTGACGAACGGCTCAATATGCATATCAGGCTGGCCGAAACGGTAGCCTGCTTCGGTGAACGCCAGCAGCGAGTTGGCGTCGTAATCCGACTTCAGCCGATCCGAGAAGCCGCTGAAATCAACATTGCGCTCGCCTTCGATCTTGTGCCAGGTGTAACCCAGCGCGCCGCGAAGGGAGAACGCATCCTGTTGGCCAGCCGCATACAAGCCAAGGTGGTAGTTGTCGGTATCCGTTGAGGAACGACGGCTATCGACATCGTAATCCCCCCGGCTGTAGCCGAAGTAGCCACCGACACGCACGTTATGGTCCGCCAGCTTGCGATCTCCCCCCAGCAGGAAGCCGGTGGTGTTGCCGTCTAGTTTGCCCACGTTACCGTCACCGCTGTTTCGGCTCCAGGAGCTGAAGGTCTGGCCCCAGACGCCATTGTTTTGCGGCTCCGGCTGCTGCACCAGCGACATTGCTAACGGTGGTATCGGCAGGCTGTCGTTATCAAACGCGCGCTGCATCCGCTGGTTTAACACGTTAAACACCTGGGTGCTGCCGGCAATCAGGTTGGACTGCATTGACGGATAAACTTCACCGGATAGCTGGTTGAATGCCTCGCGCGCTTCCGCTGCGCTCAGCACCAGCAGCGAGTTATACAGCGCCAGCGACGGGCCGCTTTGCGTCAGCGTGGAGAGCGCGCCAGCAGTGTTCCACTGGTTGCTGCTTTTGGCCACGGTCTGGAAAATCCCGGGCTTGCCGCTGCCAGGATTTTCTCCTCCTGGGTTTTCACCGCCAGGATTCTCACCGCCCGGGTTTTCGCCACCGGGGTTTTCTCCTCCAGGATTCTCACCTCCCGGATTTTCGCCTCCAGGGTTCTCGCCGCCGGTCTCTTTCTGAGCGATGGTCAGATCGACGGCGTTGGTGCCCTGCTTGAGCGCCACGTCCAGGAAGGCAGATTTGGAGATCGCTCCGGCGAACTGACCGTCAATTCCCCCGTCCGAGGTTAAAATGCGATAGCTTTGGCCCGTTTTGTAGCTGGTTTGCGGGTCCAGCGCGGTGACCTGTACTTTAGCCAGGTCGCTGATAGTCGTTTTGCCCGATACCAGCAGCTGATCGCTGCGGCCATCTCCTGCGATATCGACGTCATAGAAAGACTCGCCCACAAAATTCAGATAGCGTTTCAGCGTCAGCGTGCCGATATCGCCATCCCCTGGCGAGATATGCCCGCCGGACAGGATCTCGGTCTGGCCCAGCGTACCGTTGCCGCCCAGGGTGCCGCCTGCCTTGATTGACGCGGCGCTGCTGTAACCCAGCCCATTGCTGACGTCTGAACCCGCCGTCGCGTTGAGGATCAGCGTACCGCCGTTCTCGGCGCTAAGGGTCTGAATGTCAAAAATATCGTCTTCTGGCTGGGTGTTGATGTTGCTGGCAATAATGACTTTGCCTCCGCGCGCAGTCACGTTCGCCTGAAGGGCTGAAAGATCCCCGTTCAGCGTTGTTTGTCCGGCGGTATTGATCACCTCACCTTCGCCGCTCATCGTGTTGCTGAAGACGTAATTTTCGTCGGTATGGTTGAAGTAGACATAGCTGCCGAACAGCCCGCCACGCAGCCTGATTGCCGTCTTCGCATCGAGGGTACCCGCGCCGCCCGCCGTACCAAGCGTTGGCTCAGTTAAACCCGTGCCGGTGTCCATGTTGCCGCGGCTGCCGATGATGAGTGCACCCCGGTTCGAACCGGAACCCGAAGTCCCTATGATCAGCGCATTGCTGCCAGCGGAAAATGAACCGCCGTCAATAACCGACAGCACGCCGTTGCCATAATCGCCAACGCTTACGCTGCTACCGCTGGTAAAACGCGAGTCTTTGCCTGCAATCACCAGCTCGGCGGTTTTCCCTGCCCCGGAGACACCCGCCACCTGCACGCCGCCAACGTTAACCGTTCCGCCGTTCAGTACGTCCAGGTCGCCATTAAGCGTCAACGTACGGCCAACATTCCACTGTGAGCCGCTGCCCGTGACGGTGGCTTTTGGGCTCAGCGTGTCGGTTTCATCCGGCCCGGTACCATTGCCGATACGCGCATCGTAGGCGGTATTGAGCGCTGCACCGTCTTCAATCGCCAGCGTGGAGCGTGCGCCCAGATCGGTGCCTACGCTAAGAAAATTACTGGTCACGCGAGAGCCGGCACCCGTTGCGATAAGGTGACTGTCATAGCCGCGAGTGGTGCCGACAACGATCTCCTTAGCGCTCGCCAGCGCGCCCTCTTCGACTCGAAGGGTGCCGAGGCCAAGATTCAGGTCGCCGCGCAGGACGTATTGATCGTTCACCGCGTTAAGCTCCGCGTTTGGCCCACGGACCGTGACCACGCTTTCATAAATTTGGCCGTCGAACAGCCGACCGATATTGATGTTATAGGCGGTGATTTTGCCGTTATCGATCATTAGGTTTCCGCGTTGATTACGTCCAACGTAAACATCTCCGGCGTAACCCAGCGTTTCGGTAATACGCGAATCGCCATCAAAAATTGCATCGGCTGCACGGGCGAAATCGGCAGGCGAAAGCAGTAACAGCGGCGCGGAAAATAGAGCGAGGTAAAGTCTGGAAAGCGGTGTCTTAACCGCTAAAGAATGCGATGTAGAGTTATTCACGGGCTATCTCCGTACTCATTAGCGTGATGTCGGGAAAATCGTTTTTATATGAAAACTCAGATACGTCAGATAACGTAAAAGGCGTTATTTCAGTACGCCTTTTGATGTGCTGTTAATTATTTATGTGTGACAACAGGTGTACAGGTTGGCGCGCTCAGCGTCGGTGCGGATCCTAAAATCCCAGGCATCATCATCGATGAGCAATCGAAAATGCGCCCTTTTTCCGTCGTAGCGCGATAAGAGAGTTTTTGTCCTCCCAGCGCGTCCGGCTGGGCGCCATTAACGTTGGTCACGGTTATTTCATCCGATGAGCCCAGCCCCAGCATTTTAGCGGTCTCCGCCTGCAGGAGTGGAATTGCCTGATCGGTTTTCAGCGTGGAACAACCGGTTAGCATCAACGTAACGGTTAAAAAGACGAGAGGTTTTTTCATAAATTATCCTTGATATCCAATCAGTTAATTTCACTGATTGTATTTATGTTTTCATTTACTCAAATCAGCAAATAATATATTTCCCTTTCCTAATCGAAAAAACCCTCCTAAAGTAGGGTGGGTAGATAATAATTCATCTGTACTCTCAGATATGCGAAGGTTAAAGGAGGACCCTTTGGGACAGAATTATGCGTTAGTCGTTGATGACCATCCATTGGTCGCTAGCGGCATCGCCAATTATCTGATTACACATTGCCAATTTAAGCAGGCGTATGTGGTGACGAATGAAGACGATTGCTACCGTCAAATTAGGGATAATGGCCCGCCACGTTTGCTGGTAATCGATTTTTGGCTCTCGTCCGGAACGGCGTTGAAATTACTCAAAGAAGTGAAACACCTTTACCCACAGATACGACTCCTGGTGGTCAGCGGGGATAACAATAATGATCTCTGGCGGAAAGTTCATGCCGCCGGGGGGCACGGTTTTGTATTGAAAAGCGAACCGCCTGAAATGTTCTCACAAGCCGTTTTCGCACTCACTAATAATTTGACGTGGTTCCCTGATGGAAGCGAAATTTCCGTTCAGTCGAATAATGACAAGTTAAGTAAATTTAACTTAACGCCGCGACAAATAGATGTGTTAAATATGATTATGCGTGGCCTGCCAAATAAAAGAATTGCCGCACAGCTTTCAATTTCTGAGCCCACGGTCAAAGAACACATCAGCAATATATTGAAAAAGATAGGTGTTAACAGCAGGGTAGAGGCCATCACGCTTCTGCATGGCAAGCAGGAACCGTCGGAATGAGGTTTTTCCAGAGTTTACAGAACGAGAGTATCTCCGCTCCGGCGCAGATCCGTTTGCTAAACAACACCTTTTTACGGCTGGTGTTCAGCTTTAGCGCGGTCCCCTTTGTCGGTATTCCTTTCGCCATCTGGATTTATATGCTTGGGGACGACCTTGGCCCAACGATTACCTGGATAAGCATTTATCTGCTATGTGCTGTAGCGATACGAATATTGCACCGACGCTATCAGCGCGAAGCGAAAGAAAACGTTGAAAAAGACGTTCTGAGACGCTGGCTTCCGCGTATTAATAATATCGCCTTTATTCACGGGCTGGGAATTTCATCACTCTATTTAATTACCCCGCAGACGCAGAACTTTGACTTTTTCCTGCTGCTTAATATCAGCATCGCCGCCATCGTCGCCGCCAATGCGACGCATCTGACGCCTGTCATCAGCACCTTTACGCGTTTTTTCTTCGCCTCCTGGGGGATGCTGAACCTCGGTATTATCTGGCGGCTGGATGAGCTGATGTTTATCGTGCTCATGCTGAATCTGCTTTACGGATTCGCGATTTACCGCCATGCGTTAACGTCACATGCGTTCTTTATTCAGCAAGCGCTGCTTGAGGAAAAAAGCTCACGGCTGGCGGAACAGTTTCGTCAGGCCAAAGAGGACGCGGAGCAGGCGCTGCTGGATAAAAATCAGTTTCTGACCACCGCCAGCCACGATCTGCGCCAGCCCGTGCACGCTATGGGCTTTCTGATCGAGGCCATCCTCCACCGAAACCGGGACGTCAGCCTGACGCCGCAGCTTCTTGACCTGCAGCAGAGCGTTCGCTCGGTACATTTGATGCTCAATTCTCTGCTCGATCTCAGCAAAATAGAATCCGGAAATGTACTCTCTGCCCCGACCAAAGTGGATATCGGTGCTCTGCTCGACTCGGTCATAACGCTGTTTCGCGAAGAGGCCAACAGCCGCGCGCTTAGGCTATGTACCCGGCGGCCCAAACGCCGTATCTACGTGATGGGCGATCCGCTGCTGGTGCGACAATCTCTGATTAACCTGATTCAAAACGCCCTTCGCTACACGCTTCAGGGCGGCGTGCTGGTCGCCATCCGACCGCGCGGCGAGGAGTGTATGGTGGAGGTGTGGGACACGGGGGTCGGTATTGCCGATGACGAGAAAGGTAAAATCTTCTCGCCTTACTACCGTCCCGAGCTGGCATGGAAGATCGACAGCGCCGGACACGGGCTGGGACTGGCCGTAGTGGCCCGTTGTGCCAAGCTGATGAAGGTGAAGTACGGAATGCAATCCATTGAAGGTAAAGGCTCACGCTTCTGGATGCGCTTTACCCAATATGCTGGCGAAGACATCGCGCCGGATATCTCGCCCGTCTGTGACAACACCGCCACGCCGGTACCCTTTGCGCCGCTGCACGGTTCCTGCCTGGTCGTCGATGACGATCCGCTGGTAACGTCTGCCTGGGAGAGCCTGATGAGCGTATGGGGAATCAACGTGCGCTGTGCTGCCTCTGCTGAAGAAGCGTTCGCCATTATCGACGACGGCTTCACGCCGTTTGCCGTGCTGTGCGACCAGCGCCTGCGGTCCGGCGAAAGCGGCTTCGATATCCTGAAAGCGCTTTTTGAACGTCTCCCGGATATGAGCGGCGCGATAGTCAGCGGCGAATTTAATTCACCGGTTCTGCTAGAGGCGGAGCAGGAGGGATATCTGGTGCTGCGCAAGCCTCTGGAGCCGGCTAAACTGCATGCGCTGCTGACGCAGTGGTCGGGGTGACGTGGATGAAAGGGAGTGTAGATGTATTGATTTTTACGGGCTTAGAATGCAAAAACGGACCTCCGTGGAGGTCCGTTAATATGAATTTGGTGCCCGGACTCGGAATCGAACCAAGGACACGGGGATTTTCAATCCCCTGCTCTACCGACTGAGCTATCCGGGCAACGGGGCGCATTAAACCCGATTCACTCTCCGCCGTCAACGAAAAATGTTGTTTTCGTTACAGACTGCGCAATCTCTCACCATTTCGCCGCTTCCTTAAGCGAAAAAGTGCGTCCAGAGTGCGGAAAGCGGCATGGCAAGCAGCAGCGCGGGCAGCATGTTCACCACGGCAAACATTTTAATCCCGCAGATGCGCAAGCCTGTCGCCAGCAGCAGCAGGCCACCGACGGCGGTGAAGTCCGCCATCATCGCCGGCGTGGTCAGAGGGAGAATCAAGGTGGCGCAGGTGGCGAGCGCCAGCTGGATAAGCAGCATCGGGACGCAAATCGCTGCAACGGCGACGCCAAGGGTGGTGGCGAAAATGGTGGCGGTGAAGAAATCCAGAAACGCTTTCGCAATCAATATGCTCGGATCGCCCGTCATGCCTTCCTGCATCGAACCGAAAATCCCGGTGCCGCTGGCGCAAAACAGAATGATGATGGCGACATAGTTCTGAATAAACGACTCGTGCGTGCCGTGTTTCGCCTTGCCGCCCGGTCGGGCAATCAGGTTTTTGGCTTTACTCACCGCACTGTTAATACCTTTTTCCAGATAGCAAAATTCGCCAACGAGCGCGCCGAGAAGGGTGGCCAGCACCATCACGGGCAGGTTGGCGCATTTGATGACTAAAAGAATACCGATCCCTAATGATGCCAGGCCGAATATTGAGGGCATGGAGGTGCGAATACGCTCCGGCAGCCGCTGGCTCAGCACTGCGCCGAGTACGCCGCCCAGCAATACGGCGCCTGCGTTGATAAATGGCCCGATAACCACGCTTAACTCCTGTTACTTACTCATTGGTATTGCATGATTATGACATGCTTCTGCTTTATGGCCGTTAGGTTTGGGTGATTAATTGCATAAGGATTCCCTGTTGCGGCTAAAAATAAAAGGTGACATTATTGCGCGAATTTTCTCCTCCTGTCTCACCGCTCGGTGAGGGTAACTGCGCTTATGAAAACCATGAAAATCGCCGTCAGCCGCGAGCTGCTCTCTACCGTGTCTACGCACCGCGAAAAGGTGACGCTGGATAACACGGATTTCACCGATGTGGCGGCCGTCGTCATGACGACGACGGAAAGTCGCAGCGGCATTCTCGCGTTGCTGAAACGCACGGGCTTTCAGCTTCCGGTGTTCATTTTCTCGCAGGAGCCCACGGAAGCGCCCGACGGCGCTACTGCGGTTATTTCGGGTAAAGCTCAGGAGTTTCTGGAGCTCGAGAGCGCTGCCAGCCGCTACGAAGAGAACCTGCTGCCGCCCTTTTTTGACACCCTGAGCCAGTATGTTGAAATGGGCAACAGCACCTTTGCCTGTCCGGGCCACCAGCACGGCGCGTTTTTCAAAAAGCACCCGGCAGGGCGCCAGTTCTATGATTTCTTCGGTGAGAACGTGTTTCGCGCCGACATGTGCAACGCCGACGTGAAGCTGGGCGATCTATTGATCCACGAAGGGTCCGCCAAGCACGCGCAAAAGTTCGCGGCGAAAGTGTTCAACGCGGACAAAACCTACTTCGTGCTGAACGGTACGTCGGCGGCCAATAAGGTGGTGACCAACGCGCTGCTGACCCGCGGGGACCTGGTGCTGTTCGATCGTAACAACCACAAATCCAACCACCACGGGGCGCTGATCCAGGCGGGTGCCACGCCGGTTTATCTTGAGGCAGCGCGTAACCCGTTTGGATTTATTGGCGGGATTGACGAGCACTGCTTTGACGATGGGTATCTGCGGGAGCTGATCCGCGAGGCGGCGCCGGAAAAGGCCGACGAGGCGCGACCGTTCCGCCTGGCGATCATTCAGCTTGGCACCTACGACGGGACGATCTACAACGCCCGTCAGGTGATCGACAAGATCGGCCACCTGTGCGACTACATTCTGTTTGACTCCGCGTGGGTGGGCTACGAGCAGTTCATTCCGATGATGGCGGAAACGTCCCCGCTGTTGCTGGAGTTGAACGAGAACGATCCGGGCATTTTTGTCACCCAGTCGGTGCACAAACAGCAGGCCGGGTTCTCGCAAACGTCGCAGATCCATAAAAAGGACAACCATATTCGCGGCCAGGCGCGTTTCTGCCCGCACAAGCGTCTTAACAACGCGTTTATGCTGCATGCTTCAACCAGCCCGTTCTATCCGCTGTTCGCGGCGCTGGATGTGAACGCAAAAATCCACGAAGGGGAAAGCGGGCGCAGGCTGTGGGCGGAGTGCGTCGAGCTGGGGATTGAAGCGCGCAAGGCGATCGTTGCGAATTGCCATATGATCAAACCGTTTATCCCACCGGTGGTGGCGGGGCGGCCGTGGCAGGATCATCCGACACACGCCATTGCCAGCGAGCTTCGATTCTTCAGCTTCGAACCGGGTGCCAAATGGCACGGGTTTGAGGGCTATGCCCGCGAGCAGTACTTTGTCGACCCGTGCAAGCTGCTGCTGACCACGCCGGGCATCGATGCCGAAACGGGGGAGTACACGGATTTCGGCATCCCGGCGACGATTCTGGCGCACTATCTGCGTGAAAACGGCATCGTGCCGGAAAAATGCGACCTCAACTCGATCCTGTTCCTGCTGACGCCTGCCGAAAGCAGCGAGAAGCTGGCGCAGCTGGTGGCGATGCTGGGACAGTTTGAACAGCACATTGAAGACGACACGCCGCTGGCAGACGTGCTGCCGACCATCTTCCAGAAATACCCGGTGCGTTACCGGGATTACACGCTCCGGCAGCTGTGCCAGGAGATGCACGATCTCTACGTCAGCTTTGACGTAAAAGATTTGCAGAAGGCGATGTTCCGTAAGGAGAGCCTGCCGGAGGTGGTGATGAACCCGCAGGATGCGAACCGGGCCTACATTCGCGGAGAGGTGGAGCTGGTCCGCATACGGGATGCCGCAGGGCGCATTGCTGCCGAAGGGGCGCTGCCCTATCCGCCAGGCGTGCTGTGCGTAGTGCCGGGTGAAGTCTGGGGCGGGGCGGTGCAGCGTTACTTCCTGGCGCTTGAGGAGGGCATCAACCTGCTGCCCGGCTTCTCGCCGGAGCTGCAGGGCGTGTACAGCGAGAAGGATGCCGACGGGATTAAGCGGCTGTATGGGTATGTATTGAGATAGTGCGGGCTGCTGCCCTCACCCTAACCCTCTCCCAAAGGGAGAGGGAACGTTTCATCAAACCGCACTACGCTTGTACATCCTCCTCGGATGCCCGATCTTCCCGTACAACATCTCCACGCTGAGAAACCCGGTCTCCACGCAGTGCTCCAGATAGCGCCGGGTGGTGGTTTTACTCAGTCCCGTCTCGCTCACGACCTCATCCACCGTAAAGCAGTGCGTCGCCTTGTCGTTGAACAGCGTCTGCACGCGCGCCAGCGTATTTTCCTCAATGCCCTTGCTGCCGTTGTCCTGGCGGTAGTTTTTCGCCTGCAGCTGATAGAGCGAATCGACGTTCTGCTGGTCGACAATCTTCCAGACGCGCTGCTGTTCGGCAAACTGCACAAAACGCTCCAGCGACTGGCTGAGCCGCTTCCAGGAGACGGGTTTGAGGATGTAGTCGAACGCGCCGTTGCGGATCGCCTGGCTGCAGGTGTCCATATCGCTGGCGGCGGTAATAAAAATCACCGAGCAGTTGGCGCGGGCCAGCATGGGGTTATTAATCAGCGAGATCCCTTTGCCGTCAGGCAGATAGTTATCCAGCAGCACGAGCTGCGGCTGTTTGCTTTCAAGCTCAGCCTGGGCCGCTGCCAGCGACGAGGCAATGCCCACCAGCCTCAGACGCGGATGCTTGCCTATCAGCTCCGCGTGCAGTTGCGCCAGCTCGCTCTCGTCTTCAACAATCAGTACGTCGATAAGTTCATGTTGCATAGTCGGTGTCTTCCAGTTGCCGGGCGGTTCCCGTGGCAGGGATAAACAATGAGAAAATGGTGCCGCGCGGCGTATTATCGGCAACTTCTATTGCGCCGCCAGCCTGAGTGACATAGCTTTCGATCAGATACAGGCCAATCCCATGATCGCCGCGTGTTTTGGTGGTGATGCCGCGTTCAAAGATCCTGTCGCGGATCTCCGGTGTAATGCCAACGCCCTGGTCGGCCACTTCAATAATCAGCTCCTGTTCGCTGAGTTTTATCAGCACCTCCACCGGCGCGTGGGGAAGCGGTGAGCGCTGCGTTGCTTCGATGGCGTTATCCAGCAGGTTGCCAATAATCGAAATCAGCTCTTGCTCCCCCAGCGGCAGGAACGGCCTGTCCAGACGACACGCCGGGTCGAAACACAGCTCGACGCCTTTCTCCCGCGCGCGGGCGGCTTTGCCCAGCAGCAGGCCGCACAGGGTCGGGGAACTGAAGCGCGAAGAGATAAAGTCCAGCAGCTCCTGGGCATGTTCCGACTGCGCCTGAATGTAGCCAATGGCTTCTTCATAGCGGCCCATATGCAGCAGGCCGGACAGGGTGGTCATCCGGTTTAACTGCTCGTGGCGCATAATTCGCAGGTTATCGACATAGCGTTTTACCTGGCTGAGCTGGGCGCTCAGCGAGTCGATCTCGTTGCGATCGCGGAAGGTGATCACCCAGCCCTGCAGCGACCCCTCAAGCATGATGTGCACCCGGCTGGCAATCACCGTGAGATCGTTAAAACGGCAAATCTCGTCATGGGTATCTTTCGCCAGCATTGTTTGCGTATCGAAGAACGGAACCGGATCGATAACCTGGCTTATCAGCTGCCCGCGCAGCTCCCGGGCGGGCTGGCTCAGGCCCAGCAGCTTGCGCGCCGCCTGGTTGATCACTTCAATCCGCCGCCGATCGTCAATGGCTATCACCCCTTCATAAATAGACTCCATCAGCGCCTTTTGCTGGCGCACCAGCAGCCCGATCTCTCGCGGCTCGAGGGAGAAGATCTGCTTCTTAATGCTGCGGGTAAAGAACCAGGAGAAAACAAAGAGGGCAAACAGCAGCAGCACGGCGGCAATCAGGATATTGACCACTTTACTGACGGTAATGGTATCAAGGTAGCTGGTGAGATAGCCTACCGAAACAATGCCGACCACCTGTCCGGCATCGTTGAAGATGGGGGCCTTACTGCGCAGCGAAATGCCCAGCCCCCCTTTGCGGATGGTGGTGGTGCTTTTACCCTGCAAAACGGCTTCATTGTCACCGCCGACCAGCGTCGTGCCCACTCTGTCGGCAAAGACGGAGTGAAAAAGGTGCTGGCCCTTATTATCGCCAATCACAATAAAGCTGGCATCACTGTGCGCGGACATCTTCTGCATAAAATCATGGATGGCGCTGATATTCTTTTGTTCGACTTCATCACGCAATGTCGGAATAAGCGCAATCTCTTCAGCCTGTATTTTGGCGCGGGCGCTCATTTCCTGATAAAGCTGTTTGCCGACATCGGCATAATAATATCCGCCCAGTAGCGCAAAAAGTACTGAAAAAAAGGCAACCAGCGAAATAAACAGCTTAATCTGGAAAGAGACTTTCATAACTATCACGCGAGGTAGCGACAAAGATCGCCAATATATCATCTTTTTTCGTGCGGATGCCCGCTTTGCCGAAAACTTGTGATCCCTTGCACAGCAGGGGATGTAAAAGATTTATCCTAAAGGCAGCGGTGCTTCAGGCTTCACGAATAAATGTTATTTGTTTGTTCAATTCAGAAAAGAAACCATAAAAACCACGACAATAAATAAGGCATAAATCACATTAAATAAAAGAAACCATTAAAACCATAGTGGCCATTAAAACTTCGCTTTTAATATGCCATTCCTCACATAAAGTAAGCCTTTGTGACTCTAAGCTGAACGCACAAAATAACTAAGGGGCTTATTATGAGCACAACTGACGATTCTTTCTCTGTTACCCACGACCCGATTGAAATTCAGCGACCTTCGCTCAAAGAGCGTTGGTGGCATATTATGGATACCTGGAAAATCGGGATTATTCCTCTGCCGCTGTTCGTTCTGGCGGGCGTACTGATTGCCATTGATTGCCTGGGTGGAAAACTGCCGAGCGATATCGTGGTGATGGTGGCGACGCTGGCCTTCTTCGGCTTCGCCTGCGGCGAGTTTGGCAAACGCCTGCCGATTGTCGGCAAGCTCGGCGCGGCGGCGATTTGCGCGACCTTTATCCCTTCCGCGCTGGTCTATTACGGCCTGCTGCCGGACGTGGTGGTCGAGTCCACCACCAAGTTCTACAAATCCACCAACATTCTCTATCTGTACATTTGCTGCATTATCGTTGGCAGCATCATGAGCATGAACCGCACGGTGCTGATTCAGGGCTTCCTGCGCATCTTCTTCCCGATGCTGTGCGGTGAAATCGTCGGCATGCTGGTGGGGATGGGCGTCGGCCTGGCGCTGGGTCTTGAGCCGTTCCAGATCTTCTTCTTTATCATTCTGCCGATTATGGCGGGCGGGGTAGGGGAAGGGGCGATCCCGCTTTCCATCGGCTATGCCACCCTGCTGCATATGGACCAGGGCGTGGCGCTCGGTCGCGTGCTGCCAATGGTGATGCTCGGCGGTCTGACGGCGATCATCATCTCCGGCTGCCTGAACCAGCTTGGTAAACGCTACCCGCACCTGACCGGTGAAGGCCAGCTGATGCCTAACCGCGCGAATGCAGATGCTACCGTCTCTCAGCCTGCGTTCTCCGGCAAGGCGGACGTGACCACCATCGCCTCCGGCGCGCTGCTGGCGGTGCTGCTCTACATGCTGGGCATGCTCGGCCACAAGCTGATTGGCCTGCCTGCTCCGGTCGGCATGCTGTTTATGGCGGTGCTGGTGAAGCTCTGCAACGGCGCCTCTCCACGCCTGCTGGAAGGCTCGCAGGTGGTGTACAAATTCTTCCAGACCTCCGTGACCTACCCGATTCTCTTCGCCGTTGGCGTGGCCATCACCCCGTGGCACGAACTGGTGGCGGCGTTCACCGTCAGCAACCTGCTGGTGATTGTCAGCACCGTTTCTGCACTGGTCGCAACCGGCTTCTTCGTCGGCAAAAAGATTGGTATGCACCCGATTGATGTCGCCATCGTCTCCTGCTGCCAGAGCGGCCAGGGCGGTACCGGCGACGTGGCGATCCTGACCGCAGGCAACCGCATGAGCCTGATGCCGTTCGCCCAGATTGCTACCCGTATCGGCGGCGCGATTAACGTCTCTATCTCACTGCTGATTCTGGGCAACTTCCTCGTTTAAGTTTTCAGGAAAGAACAATGAAACTCGCAAGCTTTTTATACCAGGGAAAACGCAGCTACGGCATCGTCCAGGCCGACGGCGTGATTGACTTAGGCCGCCGTCTCGGCGACCGCTACGGCGACCTCAAGGCGCTGCTGCAGGGCAACGGGCTGGCGCAGGCCACCCGCTATCTGAACGATGCCGTGGACGTGCCGCTGAGCGCCATCACCTTCTTACCGGTGATCGTGCAGCCGGAAAAAATTCTCTGCGTGGGCATGAACTACGCCGACAAGCGCAAGGAGTTTGACCAGCATAACCCGGCCCCAACGCTGTTTGTCCGCTTCCCGGATTCACAGACCGGACACAACGAGCCGGTGCTGAAGCCGCGCCACTCCAGCGAGTTCGACTACGAAGGCGAGCTGGCGGTGATCATCGGTAAAGGCGGGGAGAACATCAGCCGCGACGACGCCCTGCGCCACGTGGCCGGGTACAGCTGCTACATGGACGGTTCCGCCCGCGACTGGCAGCACACCTGGTTTACCGCCGGTAAAAACTGGCGTCAGACCGGCGCGTTTGGCCCGTGGATGGCGACGGCCGATGAGATCCCGGACCCACATCAGCTGGCAATCCGCACCTGGCTGAACGGCCGCATGGTGCAGGAAGACAACACCAGCAGCATGATCCACAAGGTGGCTGAGCTGATCGAGTACATCAGCACCTTTACCCGCTTAAGTCCGGGCGACGTGATCATCACCGGCTCCCCTGGCGGGGTGGGTAAAAAGCGTAACCCGCCGCTGTTTATGAAAGAGGGCGATCGCATTGAGGTGGAGATCGAGCATATCGGTCATCTGAGCAACGTGATTGTGGAAGCGCCAGCCGTCGGGCTTGCGGCGGCACACTGAGAAAGGCGGCATGAACAGTCAACCCATCGATTTTCGCCACACGCTGGTGGCGAAGCACCCGGAACGCTTAAGCCAGATCCGTTACCTGCTGGCAGACAGCGGCCTTGGCCTGGACAACGACATCACGCTGTTTGTCGAAGCCTGGTCCGGCCCGCAGCTGGTGGGTTGCGCAGGGCTTGCCGCCAACGTCATCAAATGCGTGGCGGTCAACGAGCAGCTTCGCGGCGAGAACCTCAGCGCGCGGCTGCTGGCAGAGGTGCAAAATGCGGCGCTGGAGCGCGGCCATTTTCACCTCTTCCTCTGCACCCGCCCGTGCAACCGGGAGCGCTTTGCACGCAGCGGCTTCTGGCCGATTGCCCAGAGCGGAAACAACGCCGTGCTGATGGAGAACACCCCGCAGGGGATCGAGCGCTACTGCCGTTCGCTCTCGGCGAAGCGCAGGTGCGGGGAGAAAATTGGCGCGATAGTGATGAACGCCAATCCGTTCACCCTCGGCCATCGCCATCTGGTGGAGCAGGCGGCGATGCAGTGCGATGCCCTGCATCTGTTCGTGGTGCGTGAAGACGCCTCGTTCTTCCCGTTCAGCGCCCGCCTCGAGATGGTGCGCGCGGGCGTGGCGCACCTGCCGAACGTGGTGGTGCATGAAGGCTCGCAGTACATCATCTCCCGCGCCACCTTCCCGGCCTACTTCCTGAAGGAGACCGGCAAAGTGCAGCAGGCGTGGAGCGAAATCGACGTGCTGATCTTCCGGGACTTTATTGCCCCGGCGCTGGGCATCACGCACCGCTTCATCGGCTCGGAGCCCTTTTGCGACATCACCCGTCAGTACAACCAGACGCTGCATGACCTGCTGGCCTCGCATATTGAGGTGGTGGAAATGCCGCGCATCAAGGCCACCGGCAACGCCATTTCAGCGTCCGAAGTGCGCCGCTTACTGAAGACACAGCAGTTTTCCCGGATCCGGGAGATTGTCCCGGACTCCACCTTCGCGCATCTCGAAGCACACTATCGTGCGAGTGCGGAAGTCGCTTAACTACCAGGAATTTATCATGAAAATTGTAAGGGAGGCGCTGGCCGGAACGCAGGAGTCCAGCGACCTGATGGTGAAAATCGCTCCCGCTCACGGCGAGCTGGAGATAGTCATCCACAGTGAAGTGATTAAGCAGTTTGGCGAGCAGATTCGCCAGGTGGTCAACGACACATTGCGCGCCATGAACGTGCACCAGGGACTTATCATTATTGAAGACAAAGGGGCGCTGGACTGTGTGATCCGCGCTCGCCTGCAAAGCGCGCTGATGCGTGCCGCCGATGACCAGGCCATCAACTGGGGGGCGCTGAAATGAGCAAACTCCGCCGCAGCATGCTGTTCCTGCCGGGCGCCAACGCCGCCATGCTCTCAACCGCGTTTATCTACCGCCCGGATTCCATCATGTTTGACCTTGAGGACGCCGTCGCCCTGCGCGAGAAAGACACCGCGCGCATGCTGGTGTTCCACGCGCTGCAGCACCCGATGTATCAGGATATCGAAACCGTGGTGCGCATTAACCCGCTCAGTACGCCGTTTGGCCTGCTGGATCTGGAAGCCGCCGTGCGGGCGGGCGTGGACGTGATCCGCCTGCCAAAAACCGACACCCCGGACGATATCTACGAGCTGGAAGGCCACCTGGAGCGCATTGAACGTGAATGCGGACGCGAGGTTGGCTCCACCCGCGTAATGGCGGCGATCGAGTCGGCCATTGGCGTCATCAACGCCGTGGCGATTGCCCGCAGCTCCCCGCGCCTGATCGGCATCGCGCTGGCCGCCTTTGACTACGTGATGGATATGCAGACCGAGCGCGGCGACGGCACCGAGCTGTTCTACGCCCGCTGCGCCGTGCTGCACGCCGCACGCGCCGCGGGCATCGACGCCTTCGACGTGGTGTGGTCAGACGTTAACGACGAGGCCGGGTTCCTGCGCGAGGTCGATCTGATCCGCAAGATGGGCTTTAACGGCAAATCGCTGATTAACCCGCGCCAGATTGACCTGCTGCACAACGCCTACGCCCCGACGCAGGAAGAGGTGGATCACGCCAAAAGGGTGATTGAAGCGGCAGAAGAGGGCGAGCGTAACGGCCTGGGCGTAGTGTCGCTCAACGGCAAAATGGTGGATGCACCGATTATTAACCACGCGCAGGTGGTGCTGGAGCGCGCGGCGGCCTCCGGCGTGCGTCGGTAAGGATGAGATAATGAATCAGACTGAACTTCTTCACGTGAATTTTCCCCATCTGCGGGACCTGAAGCCCTTTGATACCGCCCACAGCGCGACGCCGTGGCTGGCGGACAGCGACGCGAAGCACAGCCGCAAGCTCTGCGCCTCTGTTGAAGAGGCGGTGATGCGAAGCGGCCTGCAGGACGGGATGACCATCTCCTTCCACCATGCGTTTCGCGAAGGCGACCGGGTGATCAACACCGTCGTGGCGCTGCTGGCGCGAATGGGCTTCAAAAACCTGACGCTGGCCTCCAGCTCGCTGATGACCTGCAACGACGCGCTGATCGAACATATCGAAAGCGGCGTCATCACCCGAATCTATACCTCCGGGATGCGCGGCAGGCTGGCGGAGGCTATCTCCCACGGGCTGATGGACGAGCCGGTGCAAATTCACTCCCACGGCGGGCGCGTGAAGCTGCTCCAGGACGGGGAGCTGAATATCGACGTGGCGTTTCTCGGCGTGCCGTGCAGCGATGAATTTGGCAACGCCAACGGCACGCACGGCAAATCCTGCTGCGGCTCGCTGGGCTACGCCATGGTGGACGCGCACTTTGCCCGCAAGGTGGTGCTGCTAACCGAAGAGCTGGTGCCGTTCCCGAATATGCCCGCCAGCCTGGTGCAGGACCAGGTGGACTACATTGTGCAGGTCGAGAGCGTGGGCGACCCGGCGAAAATCAGCGTCGGCGCGGCGCGCGTCACCAGCAACCCGCGCGAGCTGATGATTGCCCGCTATGCGGCGGACGTGATTGAACACTCCGGCTACTTCAAACCGGGCTTTTCGATGCAGACCGGCTCCGGCGCGGCGGCGACCGCCTGTACGCGCTTTATGGAAGAGAAGATGGAGCGCAGCGGCGTGAAGGCGCGCTTTGCGCTCGGCGGCATCACCGGCAGCCTGGTGGATCTGCACGAGAAGGGGCTTATCGAAAAGCTGCTCGATACCCAGTGCTTTGACGGCCAGGCGGCGGCCTCGCTGGCGCGCAACCCGAACCACGTGGAGATCTCCACTAACGTCTACGCCAACCCCGGCAGCAAGGCGGCAAGCTGCGACCAGCTCGACGTGGTGATCCTCAGCGCGCTGGAAATTGACGTCGATTTCAACGTCAACGTCATCACCGGCTCCGACGGCGTGATGCGCGGCGCCTCCGGCGGGCACTGCGACGTCGCCGCCGCGGCAAACCTGACCATCGTTGTTGCGCCGCTGCTGCGCAGCCGTATTCCAACGGTGGTGAAGCGCGTTACCACGCGCCTCACGCCGGGCGAAAGCATTGACGTGCTGGTCACCGACCACGGCATTGCGGTCAACCCGGCGCGCCCGGAAATCCGCGAGCGGCTGCTGGAAGCTGGACTCAAAGTTGTGGATATCAGCGCGCTTTACGAGCGGGCGATTTCCCTGACCGGCGTACCGAAACCGATTGAATTTACCGACAAAATCGTCGGGGTGATCCGCTACCGCGACGGCAGCGTGATCGACACCGTAAGGCAAGTGAAGGAGTCAATATGACGTTAGCGACACCCGTGCGGGCGGGTGTCAGCCTGGACGAAATGCTGGCGGCGAAAGAGCGCCGCGCAGCGCGCCAGGCTGACATGCTTGAGCACTATCAACAACCGGTGATTTCCCTCACGCTGGTCACGCCTGGGGAGATCAAAGACAGCCTGCGCTATCGCAACACCATGGGCGTGGCGCTGCAGATGTGCGACCAGCTGCTGTGGGAAAACCGCTGGCAGGTGCTGGACCGCCAGGTGCTGTGGCTCCCGACCGGGCCGGAAGCCCTGTGGTGCGTGGCCCATCCGGCGGTGGAAATCAAAGCGCACTGCGCGGAGCTGGAGCAGACGCACCCGCTCGGCAGGCTGTGGGATCTGGACGTGATCTGCCCGCAGCACGGCCACGTCGGGCGTCAGTCGCTGGGGACGAACCTCAGACGCTGTCTGATCTGCGACGAGCCCGCGCACGCCTGCTCCCGCTCGCGCAATCATCCCGTTGAGCAGGTGGTTTCCCGCGTGGAGAAAACGATCGATGACTGGTTTGCTCGCGACTAAAACCCGCCCGGCTGACGTGCCCGCGCTTGCCGAAGCGGCGCTGTGGCAGGAGCTGGAGCTGACGCCCAAGCCGGGGCTGGTGGACAAGCTTAATAACGGTTCCCATCGCGATATGGACCACGCGCTGTTCGTCCGCAGCATTGCGGCGATTGCGCCGTGGTTTTCGCGCTTTACCGAGCTGGGTCGCGCGCATGCAGATAAGCCCGCTGACGCACAGCTGCGGATCCTCCGCCCGATGGGGATGGCCTGCGAGCAGGCGATGTACGCCGCAACGAACGGAGTGAACACGCACAAAGGCGGTATTTTTGCCCTTGGCTTACTGTGCTTCGCCGCCGGGCGCGTGAAGCATGTCACCGCAGACGGCCTTTGCTGTGAGGTGAGTAACATCTGCTGCGGGCTGGTTTCGCGGGAGCTGGCCGCACGCAGCGGACGGGCGACGGCGGGGGAGCGGCAGTTTCAGCAGTACGGATTTACCGGCGCGCGCGGTGAGGTGGAGAGCGGCTTTGCAACGGCGCGTAAGGCGCTGGCGCAGTGGAACGGACGTTCACTTCACGGCCTGCTGTTACGCCTGATGGCGATAAATCAGGATAGCAATCTGGTCTCGCGCGGCGGCATTGAGGGGCTGCGCTACGTTCAGGGCTATTCGCGGGAGCTGCTGGCTGGCGGCTGGGACCGCAAGGCGTTGCTCAGAATGGATAACGCATTGATTGAACGGAACCTGAGCCCCGGCGGCAGCGCGGATTTACTGTCGGTGGCGTGGGTGCTCTCTGCAATAAAATAGCCGGGTGGCGGCTTCGCCTTACCCGGCCTACGATCTGGTTTTGTAGGCCCGGTAAGCGCAGCGCCACCGGGCATAACAATCAATGCGCGATCGGCTGTGCACCATTCGGCACGCGAACGTGCTTGTACTTGAACAGCACGATAAACGCGAAGAACAGCACCAGCGAGTACGCGGCGAAGATCAGCCACACCGGCTGCCAGTTGGTGATGCCGTTGGTGGTGTACATCTCAACCACTTTACCGCTCACCACGCCGCCCAGAATACAGCCGAAGCCGTTGGTCATCATCAGGAACATGCCCTGCGCGCTGGCGCGGATTTCAGGCTTCACTTCTTTTTCCACAAACACGGAACCCGAGATGTTGAAGAAGTCGAAGGCGCAGCCGTAAACAATCATCGACAGAACCAGCAGCACGGTGCCGAACGGGCTTGGGTCGCCGTAGGCGAACAGACCGAAGCGCAGCATCCACGCCGCGATACTGATCAGCATGACGTTTTTGATGCCGTAGCGGCTCAGGAAGAACGGGATGGTCAGGATGAACAGCGTCTCAGAGATCTGGGAGATGGACATCATCACCGACGCGTGCTCAACGATAAAGCTGCCGGAGAACAGCGGGTTGTTATCGAAGCTGTGCAGGAAGGTGTTGCCGAACATGTTGGTGATCTGCAGTTCCGCGCCCAGCAGCATGGAGAAGATAAAGAAGATCGCCATGCGCTTGTTTTTAAACAGCGCGAAGGCGTCCAGGCCGAGCATGGTGCTCCAGCTCTGGTTTTTCTGCTGGTTTGAAACCGGAATGGTTGGTAGCGTCAGGGTGAACAGCGCCAGCACCACGGAGAGCGCAGCACCGATGTAGAGCTGCATATGGCTCAGTTCAAAGCCCGCGAAGCTCACGCCCCACATCGCCATGATAAAGCCGATGGTGCCCCAGATACGGATTGGCGGGAAATCGGTCACGATATCCATATCCGCAGATTTCAGGCGGTAGTAGGAGATGGTGTTGATCAGCCCAAGCGTTGGCATATAGGCCAGCGAGTTAAGCAGGATCACCATGAACATCGCCCCCGGCGTGGTCACCTGGGCTGCCATGAACAGCGTCCCCGCGCCCACCAGATGGCAAAGCATGTACAGCCATTTGGCACTCAGCCATTTATCCGCCACGATCCCCAGCAGCGTTGGCATGAAGACAGCCGCAATACCGAGCGAGCTGTATACGGCACCGATTGACGCACCGTCGAACTTGAGCGTCACAAACATATAGGAGCCGAGTGTAGTCAGCCAGCTACCCCACAGGCAGAACTGCAGAAACGACAATATTTTAAGCTGCAGCTTAAGGTTCATGTTACTTTCCTCACAAGTGAGCGGGAGATATGTTGTTATAGAAACATTCAGGGTTGTTATTTGATGCAATTCTATCAGTTGGCAACGATATGTTTTGTTACCTCCCGCAAAAAAATGCAATCCACATTAATTTGCAGTTTGGATTGTGATGCAAATAACATTTTCGTATGGGTGGGGTGAGTGAGTGCGGCCTGATGCTCCCTCACCCTAACCCTCTCCCAGAGGGAGAGGGAACTTGAATACCCTCTCCCTCTGGGAGAGGGCAGGGTGAGGGGTAGTTCTAGCGGCGACGGTAGTTCTTCTGCGCCGTATTCACTTTATACAGATAACGACGGGATTCCGCAGACGGGTGGCGGGTGGTGAGGGTGGCGTACACATCCCCCGGCGCCATGCTGTTAATGATGTTTGCGGCCTGCACTTTGTCATTCGAGAACACGCGCAGCACGCTGCCCGCGCCGCCGTTATAGGCGGTGATCACCGCATAGCGGCGCGAGGTTGGGTTATCAATTCCGCCCAGGTAGACATTGTTCAGCATCGCCAGGTAGGCCGTGCCGGTATCAATGTTGCTTTGCGGATCGAACAGATAGCTACGGCTCGGCGTCCCGGATTTACCCTGCGCGCGGAAGACGTCTTTACCGGCGCTGTGCTGCACAACCTGCATCAGCCCCAGGGCGTCGGAACGGCTTACCGCGTACGGGTTAAAGGACGATTCGGTCTGCATAATCGCCAGGATCAGCGACTCATCCACGCCGTACTTGCGCGAGGCCTGACGCACCATCCCAATGTACTTATGCGCACGCTTGTCGAGGTGGTTCGGGACGAGGTTGATGGTGACGCTGTAGATAATCTTCAGGCCGTTAGAGCGGCTTTTCAGGCGCGTCTGCAGCAGGTAGTCGGCAAATTTCGTGGCGCGACCTTCCCAGCGGATCGGCTGACCGGTCTGATCGACAACCTGACCGTACAGGAACGGCTCTTTGGAAATGGTGATATCGTCGGCATCGGAGTAGAGATCGATAGAGCCCGGATCGTCACCCATCAGCAGGGTTTTGATAATTGCCTGACGTAGCCGTGCCGCAGGGTCTGTGCCTGCAATGGTCTCAATCGTGATCGTACCCTCATCAAAGTTGATGTGGCTACGGGTCTGATAGGCATCGGTGTACTTAACGTAGTCCTTGGGTCCGGCAATAAGAACTTCGTTAAATCCCCATATATTCTCGATGTTGTGGGCAAACTGCCCCATCAAAATGTCAAAACCGTTGGTGTCCTTGATCCAGGCTTCGTTGTAATCTTCGCCTTTTTTTGACGAACACGAGACAAGCAACGGCGCAACAAGGGCTAGCGCTAAAAGTTTTTTCATCATTCCGGGAGTGCGTGTTGTGTTTGCTTTAACGGCGGGGTTTTCCCCGCACGCTGTTATTTTTCCGGTGGCGTATAGCCTTCGATGTGCACGTCTTTACCTTCGAACAGGAAGCTCACCATCTCCTGCTCCAGCAGCTTCCGGTGTTCCGGGTTCATCATGCTGAGTTTTTTCTCGTTGATCAGCATGGTCTGCTTTTTCTGCCACTGTCCCCAGGCTTCTTTGGAGATTTCATTGTAGATGCGTTTACCCAGGTCGCCCGGATAAAGCTGGAAGTCCTGGCCTTCAGCGTCACGCTGCAGGAAAGTACAAAAAATCGTTCTGGCCATACTCATTCCTCTTTTTTAGCCGATGCTAAACCATTGCACCGGCACGTAATTGCTGTAACAGGCGCTCCACGGGAGCCGCCAGCCCGACTGATGGCGGTTGCGCTAAGTTATACCAGAGAGCGGTGCCTTCATCCATGCACGAGGTGAATGAGGACACGGGAAGCCACATCGGCACAATATCCAGGTGGAAATGGCTGAAGGTGTGGCGAAACGCGGTCAGCTGCGTCAGGTTATCGGCAGCAATCCCGCGTGATTTAAGCCATTCACGCAGCAGCGCTTCATTTTCAAACTGTGGGAAGCAGTATAGACCGCCCCACAGGCCGCTCGGTGGACGCTGGGCCAGGAAGACGCCGTCACCGTGCTGCATCAGCAGCATAAAGCCGGTGCGCTCCGGCAGCGTCTGCTTGGGTTTCTTACCCGGATACTGGGCCCACGAATGGTTGGCATACGCCACGCAGAGATTATTTACCGGGCAGAGTTCGCATTTCGGCTTTGAGCGCGTGCAGACCATCGCGCCGAGATCCATCATCGCCTGATTAAAACGCTCCACGCCGTTGGCTGGCGTGACGTCTTCACTGATCTCCCAAAGACGTTTTTCAACGTCCTTCTTCCCCGGGCAGCCGTCAACGGCGTAGCAGCGCGCCAGCACGCGTTTGACGTTGCCGTCGAGGATCGGGAAATGCTTGCCTAACGACAGGGAGAGAATGGCGCCCGCGGTTGAACGTCCGACGCCGGGCAAGTCCGCCACCTCGTCGAAGGTTTCCGGGAATTTACCGTTGTGGCGCGTCGCGACCTGCTGTGCCGCTTTGTGCAGATTGCGCGCGCGGGCGTAGTAGCCAAGCCCGGTCCACAGGTGCAGCACCTCGTCCAGCGGCGCGTTCGCCAGATCGGTCACCGTCGGGAAGCGTGCCATAAAACGCTCAAAGTAAGGAATCACCGTGGCGACCTGCGTTTGTTGCAACATCACTTCGGAGAGCCATACTTTGTAAGGCGTTTTTTCAATTTGCCAGGGCAGGGTTTTACGCCCGTATTTGTCGTACCAGTCCAGCACCTGGGCTGAAAATTGAGAGGCTTGCATGGTCATCGATTCGCATAATCAGGGACGCCGATTGCAGCACAGCGTCAATCTGCTGTAAACCGGATCTTTCCCATGCTTGCATAGAAGCCTTAACTTTGGATAATGCCCGTTTCCCGAACATTCTCACAAGCAGACAACTCTTTTATGAAAAACGACGTCATTTCACCGGAATTTGATGAAAACGGTCGCCCGCTGCGCCGTATTCGCAGCTTTGTCCGCCGTCAGGGTCGCCTGACAAAAGGGCAGCAACACGCGCTGGACAACTACTGGCCGGTGATGGGCGTTGAGTTCAGCGAGCAGCCTCTGGACTTTGCCGGGCTTTTTGGCCGCGAAGCGCCGGTCACGCTTGAGATCGGTTTTGGTATGGGCACCTCGCTGGTGACTATGGCTAAAGCGCGTCCTGAGCAGAACTTCCTCGGTATCGAAGTACACTCCCCGGGCGTCGGCGCGTGTCTCGCAACGGCTCATGAAGAGGGCGTTGAGAACCTGCGCGTGATGTGTCACGACGCGGTAGAAGTGCTGCACAAAATGATTCCTGACAATTCTTTAACCATGGTTCAGCTCTTTTTCCCTGACCCGTGGCACAAAGCACGTCATAATAAACGCCGTATCGTTCAGGCGCCGTTTGCCGAGCTGGTGAAAAGTAAGCTGAAGCTGGGCGGTGTCTTCCATATGGCGACCGACTGGGAACCGTATGCGGAACATATGCTGGAAGTGATGTCGTCTCTGGAGGGTTACAAAAACCAGTCTGCGAGCAACGACTATGTACCGCGTCCGGAATCGCGTCCGGTAACGAAATTTGAACAGCGTGGCCATCGTCTTGGTCACGGTGTATGGGACTTAATGTTCGAGAGGGTGAAATAATGGCAAAGAACCGTAGCCGTCGTCTGCGTAAAAAAATGCACATCGAAGAATTCCAGGAAGTGGGTTTCTCCGTTGCGTGGCGTTTCCCGGAAGGCACCAGTGTAGAACAGATCGATCGGGACGTAGATGCGTTCATCAATGACGTGATCGAGCCCAACAAGCTGGCCTTCGACGGTAGCGGCTACCTGGCATGGGAAGGTCTGATCTGCACCCAGGAAGTGGGTAAATGCACCGAAGAACATCAGGCGCTGGTACGTAAATGGCTGGAAGAACACAAGCTGGAAGATGTTCGCGTCAGCGAACTTTTCGACGTTTGGTGGGACTAATAAAGTAGTCAGGGGCCAGCATTAGCTGGCCCATTTTGTCTGAGGGAGTGTTTAAGATGCGCAAAACGTTGCTGGCCGTTGCTTTGATGGCTACCGGATTCACCGCCCATGCGGAGTATAAATGTAGCGTCACCCCGCGTGATGACGTGGTGTTAAGCCCGCAAACCGTGCAGGTCAAAGGCGAGAACGGCAATCTGGTGATTACGCCGGAAGGGAACGTCACCTTTAACGGCAAACAGTACAACCTGACAGCCGCACAGCGTGAGCAGGCGAAAGACTACCAGGCCGATTTGCGTACCGCCCTGCCATGGATTAACGACGGCGCGCTGACGCGCGTTGAGAAAAGCCGCGTGGCGCTGGACAAGATCATTACCAAAGAGGTGGGTGAGAGCAGCAATATGCGCACCCGCCTGACCAAGCTCGATAAGCAGCTTAAAGAGCAGATGAACCGGATTATCGAGACGCGCACCGACGGCCTGACGTTCCACTACAAGGCGATTGATCAGGTCCGCGCCGACGGGCAGCAGCTGGTGAACCAGGCGATGGGCGGCATCCTGCAGGACAGCATCAACGAGATGGGCGCCAAAGCGGTGCTGAAAGGCGGCGGTAACCCGCTTCAGGGCGTGCTGGGCAGCCTGGGCGGCCTGCAAACCTCCATTCAGAACGAGTGGAAGAACCAGGAAGATGATTTCCAGAAGTTCGGCAAAGACGTGTGTAAACGCGTGGTGTCGCTGGAAGACAGCAGGAAGGCGCTGGTGGGGACGCTGAAGTAAGGTTTCTGCGCGCTGGGCCCCTCACCCCGGCCCTCTCCCCTGGGGAGAGGGAGTAAGCGTTCCCTCTCCCTGTGGGAGAGGGTTAGGGTGAGGGCATCAGGCTCTGCAGTCGTTGCAGTATAACCATCATCACTTCCTCCTCATTTGCCCTAAATTCATTATTCCAGAACCGTAAAACGTCCCAGCCGTTTGCATTTAAGAACGTGGTTCTTCGTAAGTCATACGCCTCTTTTTCCTGATGTTGCCCTCCATCCAGCTCAACGATCAGCTTCGCCTTAAAGCAGGCAAAATCGACGATATACGTGCCAACCGGCATCTGACGGCGAAACTTATACCCAAAGAAGCGACGACCTCTGAGTAAATACCAGAGGCGTAATTCTTCGGGCGTCATTTGTTTGCGGAGTTGTTTTGATTTGTCCATCCCCACACTCTGCCAGCCTTTCCCTCAGCTGGCAGAATGGGATGCAAAATCCTGAATCAGCCTTCAGGATTCTTCGGCGAGGAACAGCTCAAGAAGGGAGTTTAAGAACAGTTTGCCGTGCTCGGTGATCTGCCAGTATTCATCACACTCGGTCAGATACCCCTGCGCCAGCGCTTCGTCGATCTGTGGACGAATCACTGTCTCCGGCAGCCCGGTGTAACGCGCAAACTCTGCACGTGGCGCGGCTTCCAGCAGGCGGAAGCGGTTCATAAAGAATTCAAACGGCTTATCCGCCGCCTCGACGTCGTGCTGACGCTCAAGGTAACGGCCTTCCATATACCCGCGCGGATGGCGAGTCTTAGCCGTGCGCAGAATGCGCCCGTCAGGGAAGGTGACCTTACCGTGCGCGCCGCAGCCAATCCCCAGATAGTCACCAAACCGCCAGTAGTTCAGGTTATGCTGACACTGGTAGCCCGGCTTCGCATAGGCCGACGTTTCATACTGCTGATAGCCTGCGGCAGTTAACAGCTGATGGCCCTGCTCGAAGATATCCCACAGCGCGTCGTCATCCGGCAGCACCGGCGGGCGTGAGCCGAACAGCGTGTTTGGCTCGATGGTGAGCTGGTACCACGAAAGATGCGGCGGGTTCAGTTCAATCGCCTGGCGCAGATCGTCCAGCGCCTCTTCCAGCGACTGGTCCGGCAGGCCGTGCATCAGATCCAGGTTAAAGCTGCGAAGATTAAGCCCCGTCGCCAGGTGTGCCGCACGCTTCGCCTCTTCGGGGCCGTGAATGCGCCCCAGGCGCTTCAGTTTTGGCTCGCTAAAGCTCTGCACGCCGATGGAGATGCGGTTCACGCCCGCGCGCTGATACTCGACAAAACGGTCGGCCTCAACGGTGCCGGGGTTGGCTTCCATCGTAATTTCAGCATCCGCTGACAGGTTCAGACGTGCGCGCACGCCGTCCAGCAGCGTCTGCATCGCCGGGCCGGACAGCAGGCTCGGCGTACCGCCACCAATGAAAATGGTCTTAACTTCACGTCCCTGTGCGTAAGGTACATCGGCGTCCAGGTCGGCCAGCAGATGCGCAACGTAGTCATCGTGCGGCACTTCGCCCTTCAGCGCGTGCGAGTTGAAATCGCAGTACGGGCATTTCTGCACGCACCACGGGATGTGAATATAAAGACTCAGAGGCGGCAAATTAGCCATTACGCAGTGCTTCCAGTAACAGTTTCAGCGCGCGTCCACGGTGGGATATCGCGCTTTTTTCTTCGCGGGTCAGTTCCGCAGCGGTTTTGCCCTCGGACGGGACATAGAAAATCGGGTCGTAGCCAAAGCCGCCGTTGCCTGCCGCTTCGCGGGTAATCATCCCCGGCCAGCTGCCGTGGCAGACGATGGGGGTTGGGTCTTCAGCGTGACGCATATAGACCAGCACGCAGTGGAACTGCGCGGTACGCTGCTCGTCAGGCACGTCCTTCAGCGCAACAAGCAGCTTTTCCAGATTCTGCTGGTCGGTCGCGTCAACGCCGGAATAGCGTGCAGAGTAAATCCCAGGCGCGCCGCCGAGAAAATCAACGGCCAGGCCGGAGTCGTCGGCAATCGCGGGCAGGCCCGTAATCTGCGCGGCATGGCGTGCTTTCAGGATCGCGTTTTCGATAAACGTCAGCCCCGTCTCTTCGGCGGAATCCACGCCAAGATCGGTCTGAGCGACCACATCCAGCCCAAAATCATTTAATAGCGAGGCCAGCTCGCGCACTTTACCGGCGTTACCGGTTGCGAGAACAACTTTCTGCATGGTTTAGTCCTGTTCTGTCAAAGCCGCGACTTCAGTCGGGATCGATTGCGGGTTGAGGATTTTTACCTGTTTATGCCGCCCCAGCTCGCCTTTTTCAATGATGACCTGGCTTTTAGCCACGCGAAACTGTTTTGCCAGATATTTGGTCAGGTGTGCGTTCGCCTGGCCGTCAACGGGTGGGGCAGTGATGGCGACTTTTAACTCGTCGCCATGCAGTCCAACAATACTGTCGCGGCTGGCTTTCGGCTGAATATACAGCCGTAAAACCAGCCCGTCAGCGCAGGTGCTTACTGCACTCATAGCGCCATCCACAGCCCCGGCAGCAGCATATCGCCCGTGGACTGTAACAGTTCAGCAATCCCCATGTTGACCACATAGAGCAGCAGAACCAGGATCATCGGGGAAAAGTCGATGCCGCCCATAGACGGAAGCAGGTTACGGATCGGACGCAGCAGCGGTTCGGCCAGCTGAATCAATGCGTACTCTACTGGGCTGCGCCCCTGGCTGACCCAGCTCATGATGGCCATGACCAGCAGCACCCAGAAAATCAGCAGACCGACGGTTTTGATCAGAATCAGGACGGCGGCAATCCAGATAATCGGCTGGAAGGTGATGACCATAAACAGCACGATTGCTTTGATAACGCTCAGAATAAACGCCACCAGCAGAGACGAACTGTCGATGGGACCCATTGCCGGGATAACACGGCGCAGCGGTCCGACAACCGGTTGCGTGATTTTCACGACAAACTGGGAGAACGGATTGTAAAAGTCACAGCGGGCCCACTGCATCCAGACGCGCAGCAAAAGCGCCATCGTATACAGCTCAAGCACTGTAGAGAGCAGGAAAGTCAACGTCTTCATGGCGTTCCTCAGGTTTCCTTATTATTGGGTGTAGTCGCGCGCACCGAAAATGGCTGTACCGATGCGCACCATAGTGCTGCCTGCCGCGATGGCGGCTTCCATATCATCCGACATGCCCAGAGAAAGCGTGTCTACCTTGTCATAGCGCGCTTTAAGCGCCTCAAATGCTACAGCCATTTGCTGTGCCACGGCAAACTGCCTTTCATAACTTGACTCAGGCGCCGGGATTGCCATCAGCCCGCGCAGGGTTAAGCGCGGCAGTGCGGCCACCTCTGCTGCCAGCGCGTCCAGTTCGCTCAGCGCAATGCCGGACTTGCTGTTTTCGTCGCTGATGTTGATCTGAATCAGCACGTTAAGCGCAGGCATCTCCGCCGGGCGCTGGTCATTCAGGCGGGTTGCAATGCGCAGACGGTCAATGGTGTGGCACCAGTCGAAGTGCTCTGCCACCAGACGGCTTTTGTTCGACTGCAGGGGACCAATAAAGTGCCACTGCAGATGCGTATTCCCCTGTTCCTGGAAGTAGCGGATTTTATCCACGCCTTCCTGAACGTAGTTTTCACCAAACGCCCGCTGGCCTGCATTAATGGCTTCTGCGATGGCGCTCGCAGGCTTCGTTTTGCTGACTGCAAGTAACGTAATTTCTTCTGAAGCACGGCCGCAACGCGCTGCGGCGGCTGAGATTTTGTCCCGGACCTGTGCCAGGTTATGCGCAATGTCGTTCATTTTCCGAGGAGTAGTCTATGGATGTGGAAGAAATGGTGGCGCTTAGTGTAAAGCATAATGTCTCCGATCTACACCTGTGCAGTGATTCACCACCCCGCTGGCGCATATCAGGCCGCCTTGAGCCGGCACCGTTTCCGCCGCCTGACGTCGAAGCGCTGTTAAAAGCGTGGCTCAACGACGAGCAGCAGGGAATATGGTGGGCAAGCGGGCAGGTCGATTTTGCCGCGACGGTGGCGGGTGGCCAGCGCCTGCGCGGCAGTGCCTTTAAGCAGATGAACGGTGTCTCTGTGGCGCTGCGGCTGCTGCCGCGCACCTGTCCGCAGCTCGCTTCGCTGGGCGTGCCGCGGGCAATCCCGGAACTGTTATCCAATGAGGCCGGGTTGATTCTGGTGACGGGGGCGACCGGCAGCGGCAAATCCACTACGCTCGCGGCAATGGTCGATTTCCTCAACCACTATACCGACGGCCATATTCTCACGCTCGAAGATCCTGTGGAGTTCATCTACCAGAGTGAACGCTGCCTGATACAGCAGCGGGAGATGGGTCAGCACAGCCCGTCATTTGCTGAAGCGCTGCGCAGCGCGTTGCGCGAGGACCCGGACGTGATTCTGCTGGGGGAACTGCGCGACAGCGAAACGATCCGCCTGGCGCTGACGGCAGCGGAAACCGGACATCTGGTGCTGGCGACGCTGCATACGCGCGGCGCATCGCAGGCGATTGAACGGCTGATCGATACGTTCCCGGCGCAGGAGAAAGATCCGGTGCGTAACCAACTGGCCGGTAGCCTGCGGGCGGTGCTGGCGCAGAAGCTGGTTCCTGACTTACAGGACGGGCGCGTCGCGCTGTATGAACTGCTGGTGAACACCGCCGCGGCGGCGAATCTCATTCGCGAAGGAAAAACATGGCAACTGCCCGGCATCATTCAAACCGGCCAGCAGGCAGGCATGCAGAACTTTGACCAGAGCCTGGCTGAGAGACGGGCGCAGGGGCGGCTGTAGGCCCCTGTGCTCAATAGCCCTGTTCGAAATAGCTTTCGAGGATGATGACGGCAGAAGCGGAGTCCACGCTGCCTTTGTTGAGCGCCCGGAAGCCGCCGTGTTCAAACAGACCCGCTCGCGCTTCAACGGTGCTGAGACGCTCGTCGTGAAGCTTCACGGAGACGCCAAAGCGGCCATGGATTTTATTGGCGAACTTACGCGCCCGGGCGGTAAGCGGCTGTTCCGTGCCGTCCATATTCAGCGGCAGCCCAACAATCACGTCGTCCGGCTGCCACTCTTTGAGCAGACGCTCAATGAGATTCCAGTCTGGCGTGCCGTCGTTGGCCTTCAGGGCCGTAAGCGGGCGTGCGGTACCGGTGATGCGCTGACCAATGGCGACGCCAATGCTCTTCGTTCCGAAATCGAAGGCCAGAAGTGTTCCGCTCATCAGGCGTGCCCCGCGACGCCAGGCATGGTCAGAATATCAATGCCAATCAGCTTCGCCGCGTCACGCCAGCGATCGGCGATAGGGGTTTTAAACAGGATATTCATGTCCGCAGGGGCGGTGAGCCAGGCGTTATCGAGGATCTCTTGCTCAAGCTGGCCTTTCTCCCACGACGAATAGCCCAGCGCCACCAGCACTTCAGAAGGCTGCTCAGCGGTGCCCAGCGTTTCCAGCACGTCGCGCGAGGTGGTGATGACGGTGTTATCCGAAATTCGAATGCTGGAGGAGAATACCGGCGGCGTATGGAGGATGAAACCGCGATCTTCTGCAAGAGGTCCACCCAGCATCACGGGTTTATCGAGCCGGATCTCCGGCAAGCGCGCTTCAGCCGGGATCTTCAGCTTGTCCAGAATCCCTTCAACCTGAAGGTTTTCCAGCGGTTTGTTGATGATAATGCCCATCGCGCCGTCTTCATTGTATTCACAAATATAAACCACCGCGCGGCGAAAAATCGGGTCCTGGAGAGCAGGCATGGCAATAAGAAAGTGATGCTGTAAATTCATTGTCAGAGGTACTGTTTCCTGGTTTAAAAAGCGACAGCGACCAGTATGCGGAGAAACCCGGGCGCTGTCACTCATTGGTGGGTTATTTCTGCAGGCGTTTTTCGATAGCGTCCATCAGCATTCCGGTAATGGAGACCGGGAATTCCGCTTCAATTTCACGAATGCAGGTCGGGCTGGTGACGTTCACTTCCGTCAGGCGGTCGCCGATGATATCCAGGCCAACGAAGATCAGGCCCTTGGCCTTAAGGGTCGGACCGACGCGGCGGGCAATTTCCCAGTCGCTTTCGGTCAGCGGGCGCGGCTCGCCGCGGCCACCGGCGGCCAGGTTACCGCGGGTTTCACCACCCTGCGGGATACGTGCCAGGCAGTAAGGAACCGGTTCGCCATCCACCACCAGAACGCGTTTGTCGCCGTCTTTGATTGCCGGAATATAGTTCTGCGCCATGCAGTAGCGGGTGCCCAGCTCGGTCAGCGTTTCGGCAATCACGCCAATGTTCGGATCGCCTTCCTTCACGCGGAAAATCGACGCGCCGCCCATGCCGTCCAGCGGCTTCATGATGATATCGCCATGCTTCTGCCAGAATTCCTTCAACTGGGCTTTGCTGCGGGTTACCAGCGTTTCAGGCGTCAGGTCAGAGAACCAGGCGGTGTAGAGCTTCTCGTTGCAGTCGCGCAGGCTCTGCGGTTTGTTGACGATCAGCGTTCCCTTCTCTTCAGCACGCTCAAGGATATAGGTGCAGTAGATGTACTCGGTGTCGAACGGCGGATCTTTACGCATCAGAATGACGTTGAGATCGGCAAGGGCAATGTCCTGCTCTGTGCCGAACTCGTACCATTTGTCGTAGTTCTGCTCGACGTTAACGATGCGGGTACGCGCGCGGGCTTCACCGTTGATCAGGTAAAGATCGTTCATCTCCATGTAGTGGAGTTCATAGCCGCGACGCTGCGCTTCCAGCAGCATGGCGAAGCTGGAATCTTTCTTGATGTTAATGTTTGCGATGGGGTCCATCACGATGCCGAGCTTGATCATCTTTCTCTCCAATATGCGTCAACCCAGATCGCCAAACCGTACCTGTAGCGCGGTAATGGCCGTGAGTGCCGTTGTCTCAGTGCGCAGAACGCGAGGTCCCAACAGAATATCAGTAAACTGGTAACGTGCCGTCATCGCAATTTCGTCCGCCGAAAGCCCGCCTTCGGGGCCAATCAGCAGGCGTACGCGCTCAACGGGCAAGGGCAGCGTATTGATGCTGGCGCTGGCGCGCGGATGAAGGTTGAGCTTCAGCCCACTTTCCTCTTCTGCACACCAGTCTTCCAGATCCATCGCCGGGCGGATCTCCGGGATACGGTTGCGGCCACTCTGTTCACAAGCCGCAATGGCAATTTTCTGCCACTGCTGGAGCTTTTTATTCAGACGTTCCGCATCCAGTTTAACGCCACAGCGCTCAGAAAAAAGTGGCGTAATGAGGCTTACACCCAGTTCAATGGATTTCTGAATCGTGAACTCCATCTTTTCCCCGCGCGACATGACCTGACCCAGATGAATGTGCAGCGGCGATTCGCGGTCATCCACTTCGCCACGCAGCACGTTAACGTGCACGCTTTTTTTATCGGACCGCGTAATTTGTGCGTCGAAAACCTGGTTTGAGCCGTCGAACAGCTGAATGGCCTGACCTGCGCCCATGCGCAGCACGCGGCCAACGTGGTTGGCGGCGTCATCAGACAGGGCGATTTCGCGACCTGCGGTAATCGGTTCAGGATGGTAAATGCGGGGAATGCGCATAGTCAGAAATTCCGTGTGTAATACGATGTAAGCAAATTGCCGCTAGTGTAGGTTAGCTCTTTTGCGCCTGGCAAGCTCGCTGGACGTAAGGGTTATGATTCCCCTGCACCCTGGCGATGCGTTCGTCGCGCTGGCACTCCCACTCCGTCACCGGGTATTGCTTGTCCCAGGCGTTGAACAGCTGCGTCTGCTGGCGGGAGAGGTTGAGGTCGTAACGATCGCGCATATAGAAATAGGTGCGGGCAATGCTGCCGCGCGCGCGGGCAGGGGGCTCGGCGACTTTCTCTTTGAAATCCACCTTCATACCGCACTGACCGTACTGGCCTTCGCCACCGTTCCACTGGCTGTACATAAAGTTGCCGCGATCGCCGTTCACTTCGCCAACCGCAGGCTGCAGGTTGTGCATATCGCTTTCCATCTGGCGATAAACCGGATCTTTGGAACAGTTTTTACGCCCGCCGTCCTGCCAGCACTGGCGCTGGTGGCCAAACTGCCATGCCGGAACGACATGTTCCCATTCAATGCGGCTGGCGCGGTTTTCATTTTTACGCACCTTATAGCCGCAGGACTCAAGGTCAACGACCCCTTTTTTACCCTGCCAGTTAATTTTACAGCCGCAGTAGAAATCGCCCGGAACGTCAGCGTTGACCTTTACACCGGCCGCTTTGGCCTGAGAGAAACTGTTGATACCGTCGGCCAGCGCGTGGCCTGAGAGCGCCGTCGTCAAAAAGGCGACCGCGAGAGAAACATTACGGGACATCTTACACTCCGTGTCAAAACGAGCCCGCAACGTAACGAATGTTGTTCCTGTATGCAATCAGTCAGATCAGGAAAGTTCCTGAAAGTTCAGATGATTAGTCCGCAACCAGCGGCTCGCCGCATTTGACGCAGCGGTAGGTCGCCTCGCCGCGCACCACGCGGTTATGGCGGCGGACGGTAAGCTGGTGCTGCTGGCACTGGCAGCGGTAGGGGAAGGTATTGCGGCGTACCGATTCCAGCTCGAACTGGTGGGTACGGCGCGCCGGAACGCCGAGCACCGCCTCCATCATCCACTTCCACTCTTTCCCGTGGGGGGCGACGCGTCCGAAGTGCTTCCAGACCAGCAGATGCGCCAGCTCGTGCGGCACCACTTCCTCAATAAACGCCTGCTGGTTTTCCATCATCAGGACCGGGTTAAGGCGGATCTCATAAGACTCAAGCCAGGCGGTACCGGCCGCGGTGCCACGCTGCTGATAAACGATCCTGGGTTCAGGGTAGTTGCGACCGAGCTTCAGGTTCGCCTGGGCGAGCTTTTCCCGCAGGCTGCGCATAACGGCCTGCTGAAGGGCGATGGGGAGACGGGGAGCTTTCATAGGGGCAGAGCATAAAGCGCGAAGCGGGGAGGTGCAAGGGGCACCTCCCGCGTGAGGATTAGTCGTGGGCGCCGATTTCGCGCAGAGGACGACCTTTCATCAGGTTACGTTCAATATGTTCCAGGGACACATGTTTGGTTTCTGGAACCAGCCAGATGGTCAGAACAATAAAGAAGATGTTCAGCCCGGCGTAGACCCAGAAGGTGTTCGCGTTGCCCAGGGTGTTGAGCATGGTCAGGAACGTTGCGCCGACGATCATGTTGGCAATCCAGTTCGTTGCAGTAGAGCAGGTGATACCAAAATCACGCCCTTTCAGCGGCTGGATCTCAGAGCACAGCACCCAAATCAGCGGGCCGGCGCTCATCGCAAACCCGACGATAAACATCAGCAGCATGCCTACCGCGAAGTACTGGGCGGTTGGTGAGTGAATGCCCACATGCATCATTGTACCGAGGACGCCCATACCGGCCGCCATCACCAGGAAGCCCAGCGTCAGCGTTGGCTTACGTCCCCAGCGGTCCACCAGGCCGATGGCGATAAAGGTCGCCAGCACGTTGGTCAGACCCACGATGACGGTCCCCCACATCTGCTCGGTGGTGTTGGTATAACCCGCCAGCTCAAAGATTTTTGGTGCGTAGTACATGATGACGTTCATCCCGGTGAACTGCTGCATGACCTGAAGCAGTACGCCGAGGAAAACCGCGCGACGGAAGTTGCTGTTCTCTTTAAACAGCGCCCAGCCAGACTGTTTGACCTTCAGGCTTTCGCGGATCTCTTCCAGCTCGTTTTTCGCTTCCGCGCTGGTATCGCGCAGGCGCATCAGCACGCGTTCGGCATCGTGGAATCGACGTTTCGCGGCAAACCAGCGCGGGCTGTCCGGCAGGAAGAAGACGCCAATCAGCAGCAAAATGGCCGGGATGATGATCACGCCGAGCATCCAGCGCCATGCGCCGCTGTAGCTAAACGCGGTATCGGAAAGGTACGCGCCCAAAATACCGATGGTGATCATCAGCTGGTACATCGAAATCATACTGCCGCGGATTTTCTCCGGCGCGATTTCAGACAGGTACAGCGGTGCGGTATAGGATGCCACGCCCACGGCCAGACCGAGCAGAACGCGGGAAACCAGCAGGACCTCAACGTTAGGCGCCGCGGCAGAGAAGAGTGAACCGGCAACGAACAGAATAGCGCCGATCATCAGGCTCTTTTTACGCCCGAGCTTGAAGGAGAGCCAGCCGCTGCCGACGGCCCCGACGGCAGCACCAAACATCATGGAGCTGACCACCCACTCCTGGGTGTGGGCGCTGATCTGGAACTCTTCTGTGATGAAAGGTAATGCACCGGCAATCACGCCGATATCCAGGCCAAAAAGTAATCCTGCCAGGGCTGCGAGGAAACAGACGAAGAATGTCATCGCCTTGTTGGACGTACGCCCCTGTTTTTTATTGTCAGGCATTATGCCCTCCAGTTGGGTTATCAGTTTTATTGAGGTTAAGGGTAGGTGAGCGACCCGTAAAAATATGTGAGATTAATCACATTGGTGTAATCGGTTACACAAGTGTGCATCCGTAAATAAAATTAAAGCTTTGAAAATATAGAGGTAAATGAGGTGACATGCATCGCGAAAGAATACATTTCAGACTTAACTGAAAGGGGATGTAACAGCAGAAGAAAAGCGATCGTGCAAAGAGAATATTCTGAAAGCGGAAGGCATCCGCTACGATGTAATCGGTTCCAAATAGTGCGCCTTTCAGCCGGGTGGCGGCTGCGCCTTACCCGGCCTAAAATACCGCAAAACCCTAGGCCCGCGCAAGCGAAGCGCCGCCGGGCAAAGATGACCGCACAAATGCAAAAGGCCAGCCCGAAGGCTGGCCTTTTATAAAGCAGTTGCCAGTCGATTACTTCAGACCGGCAGCTTCACGCAGCAGAGCGGCTTTGTCGGTTTTTTCCCACGGGAAATGTTCGCGACCAAAGTGACCGTATGCAGCGGTTTCTTTGTAGATTGGGTGCAGCAGATCCAGCATCTGAATCAGGCCGTATGGACGCAGGTCGAAGAACTCGCGCACCAGCAGGGTCAGCTGTTCTGAAGGCACTTTCTCAGTCCCAAAGGTTTCAACCATGATGGAGGTTGGCTCAGCCACGCCGATAGCGTAGGAAACCTGGATCTCACAGCGGTCAGCCAGGCCGGCAGCAACGATATTTTTCGCAACATAACGCGCCGCATACGCTGCAGAACGGTCAACTTTAGACGGATCTTTACCGGAGAATGCACCGCCGCCGTGACGCGCCATGCCGCCGTAGGTATCAACGATGATTTTACGACCGGTCAGACCGCAGTCACCCATTGGGCCGCCGATAACGAAGCGTCCGGTTGGATTGATGAAGTATTTGGTTGCGCTGCTCAGCCACTCGGTAGGCAACACCGGCTTGATGATCTCTTCCATCACTGCTTCCTGCAGGGATTTCTGATCGATATCTTCGGAATGCTGGGTAGACAGAACTACCGCGTCAATACCGACGATTTTGCCGTCGTCATACTGGAAGGTCACCTGGCTTTTTGCATCCGGGCGCAGCCACGGCAGGGTGCCGTTTTTACGCACTTCAGCCTGACGCTGCACCAGACGGTGTGCGTAGGTCACCGGTGCTGGCATCAGCACGTCGGTTTCGTTGGTTGCATAGCCGAACATCAGGCCCTGGTCGCCCGCGCCCTGTTCCAGCGGATCGGCACGGTCAACGCCCTGGTTGATGTCCGGAGACTGTTTGCCAATCGCGCTCAGTACCGCGCAGGAGTTGGCATCAAAGCCCATATCAGAATGCACATAGCCGATCTCACGCACCGTGTTACGGGTGATCTCTTCGATATCAACCCATGCGCTGGTGGTGATCTCACCGCCAACCAGAACCATGCCGGTTTTGACATAGGTTTCACACGCTACGCGCGCTTTTGGATCCTGAGTCAGGATCGCATCCAGCACCGCATCGGAGATTTGGTCAGCAATTTTATCAGGATGTCCTTCTGATACAGACTCGGACGTAAACAGGTGTTTTGCCATGTTTTATTTCACCTAAGAGGAATTTGGTTAGCTCAAGCTGCTGTGTGGAATAGCCAAAGGAGATAATTCTACCAAGGCCTGCAGGTTTTTGACACTGGCAGTATGAGTGTTAATCAGTATAGATGGATTAACATCTGGATGGCTATTTTAGGTCACTTCTTCGCCCGATTTCCAGTTTTTTTTGATTCATCTCCCACTGCGTTGAAATGGCGGCTGGAAATTTTTCCTGACGCTGCCGGCAACACGCGCATTTTTGTTTTGCTTTTTAGCCCCCTTCTCGGTATAAAACGCGGCGCGCGGCTCATATAAAATAAGCGCTCGATGAACTCATCGTGTCGCCACTTCCAGCCGGGTTAAGCAGTGAACTTTTAGCTTTGGCTTGTGGTCCGTTTCAGCAGAGGCGGCCGTGGAGGTGATACGAGATAATGAACCATCGTTTTCCGCACATTCAGCGCAGCCGTTCTGGCGCGCATTTGATTCCCGCAACCCGCATTTCTAGTCTGCAAACCTGCCGATGTTATACCCATCTCGGCGCTTCTCAGGATTCAAGGGCCGGTTACGCTCTGTGAAAACTGAACAAGGGCGCTCTTGTTAATACAAGAGTTTTCTCGTGGTTTCGCCGAACCTTGTCATACAGAGTTCGGATACGTGTTTTACAATGATATGAATAAGAAACCGGTCGCACGGTCTGGATTTCAGCATACTCTGCTGGGAAATGGAGCCGTTTATGGGTTGTTATCGCCGTATAACGCTGCGATAGTAGTCAACTGTTTTACACTTAATACAAAGAGTTGAGGTTCGCTATGTCTGACGACATGTCTTCTTTTTCGCCTTCGTCAGCGGGCGAACGGGGTGTACTACGTTCTATGCAGGAGGTTGCGATGAGCTCCCAGGAAGCCAGCAAGATGCTGCGCACTTACAATATTGCCTGGTGGGGCAATAACTACTACGACGTCAACGAACTGGGCCACATCAGCGTCTGCCCAGACCCGGACGTCCCTGAAGCGCGCGTGGATCTCGCTAAGCTGGTAAAGGCCCGCGAAGCACAGGGCCAGCGTTTACCTGCACTGTTCTGCTTCCCGCAGATCCTGCAACATCGCCTGCGTTCTATTAACGCCGCGTTCAAGCGCGCGCGTGAATCCTACGGCTACAAGGGCGACTACTTCCTGGTTTACCCGATCAAGGTGAACCAGCACCGCCGCGTGATTGAATCCCTGATCCACTCCGGCGAACCGCTGGGCCTGGAAGCGGGCTCCAAAGCGGAACTGATGGCCGTTCTGGCGCACGCGGGCATGACCCGTTCGGTGATCGTGTGCAACGGCTATAAAGACCGTGAATACATTCGCCTCGCGCTGATCGGCGAGAAGATGGGCCACAAGGTCTATCTGGTTATCGAGAAGATGACCGAAATCGCGATCGTGCTGGAAGAGGCCGAACGTCTGAACGTGGTGCCGCGCCTTGGCGTGCGTGCGCGTCTGGCGTCGCAGGGTTCCGGTAAATGGCAGTCCTCCGGCGGTGAAAAATCCAAGTTCGGCCTGGCGGCGAACCAGGTGCTGCAGCTGGTGGAGATCCTCCGCGAGCGCGGTCGTCTGGACAGCATTCAGCTGCTGCACTTCCACCTCGGTTCGCAGATGGCCAACATTCGCGATATCGCCACCGGCGTGCGTGAATCGGCGCGTTTCTACGTTGAGCTGCACAAGCTTGGCGTGAATATTCAGTGCTTCGACGTGGGCGGCGGCCTGGGCGTGGACTATGAAGGGACCCGCTCGCAGTCTGACTGCTCGGTGAACTACGGCCTGAACGAATACGCGAACAATATCATCTGGGCGATCGGCGACGCCTGTGAAGAGAACGGCCTGCCGCATCCGACGGTGATCACCGAATCCGGTCGCGCGGTGACCGCGCACCATACGGTGCTGGTCTCTAACATTATCGGCGTTGAGCGCAGCGAAACTACCGAAGCGACGCCTCCGGCAGATGATGCCCCGCGTTCCCTGCAAAGCATGTGGGAAACCTGGCAGGAGATGCACGAGCCGGGCACGCGCCGTTCCCTGCGCGAATGGCTGCACGACAGCCAGATGGATCTGCACGACATTCACGTCGGCTACTCTTCAGGCACATTCAGCCTGCAGGAGCGCGCGTGGGCCGAGCAGCTCTATCTGAACATGTGCCATGAAGTGCAGAAGCAGCTCGACCCGAGCAACCGCGCGCACCGTCCGATTATCGACGAGCTGCAGGAGCGCATGGCGGACAAGATTTACGTCAACTTCTCGCTGTTCCAGTCGATGCCGGATGCCTGGGGTATCGATCAGCTGTTCCCGGTTCTGCCGCTGGAAGGGCTGAACCACGCTCCGGAACGTCGTGCGGTGCTGCTGGATATCACCTGTGACTCCGACGGCGCTATCGACCACTACGTTGACGGCGACGGTATCGCAACGACGATGCCAATGCCGGAATACGACCCGGAGAACCCGCCAATGCTGGGCTTCTTTATGGTCGGGGCGTATCAGGAGATCCTCGGCAACATGCATAACCTGTTCGGCGATACCGAAGCGGTTGACGTGTTTGTCTTCCCTGACGGCAGCGTGGAAGTTGAGCTGTCCGACGAAGGTGACACCGTGGCGGACATGCTGGAATACGTGCAGCTGGATCCGAAAACGCTGCTGACCCAGTTCCGCGACCAGGTGAAAAACACCGGTCTGGACGACGCGCTGCAGCAGCAGTTCCTGGAAGAGTTTGAAGCGGGTCTGTACGGGTACACCTACCTGGAAGACGAGTAGGTTAACCTCCCTCTCCCGGTGGGAGAGGGGCGGGGTGAGGGCAGCAGGCTGCTGTGCCGCTGATGCCCGGTGGCGCTGCGCTTACCGGGCCTACGTATGTAGGCCGGATAAGGCGGAGCCGTCATCCGGCAGAATGCTATACTCACTTGAACCCGCATGCATTACCGGCGATAATTCGCCCCAATTAGCGATTTACGAATCAATCCCTTCCTCGTCGGGTTTAACGACGCGGAGGGGATTTTTTTTCATCTGTTTTTAATGTATCGACGTTAAAAGAGGTCAGGACATGAGCACTTTAGGTCATCAGTACGATAACTCTCTGGTATCTAACGCGTTTGGTTTTTTACGCCTTCCAATGAACTTCCAGCCGTACGACAGCGACGCTGACTGGGTGATCACCGGCGTGCCGTTCGACATGGCAACGTCCGGTCGCGCGGGCGGTCGTCACGGCCCGGCGGCGATCCGTCAGGTATCCACCAACCTGGCGTGGGAGCATAACCGTTTCCCGTGGAACTTCGACATGCGCGAGCGCCTGAACGTGGTGGACTGCGGTGACCTGGTGTACGCCTTCGGCGACGCGCGTGAGATGAGCGAAAAGCTGCAGGCCCACGCCGAGAAGCTGCTGGCTGCCGGCAAGCGCATGCTCTCCTTCGGCGGTGACCACTTCGTGACCCTGCCGCTGCTGCGCGCTCACGCCAAGCACTTCGGTAAAATGGCGCTGGTGCACTTCGATGCGCATACCGACACCTACGCGAACGGCTGCGAGTTCGACCACGGCACCATGTTCTTCACCGCGCCGAACGAAGGTCTGATCGACCCGAACCACTCCGTGCAGATCGGCATCCGCACCGAGTTCGACAAAGACAACGGCTTCACCGTGCTGGATGCGGGCCAGGTCAACGATCGCGGCGTGGACGACATCATCGCGCAGGTGAAGCAGATCGTCGGTGATATGCCTGTCTATCTGACCTTCGACATCGACTGCCTGGATCCGGCCTTTGCGCCGGGTACCGGTACGCCGGTGATCGGCGGCCTGACCTCAGACCGCGCCATCAAGCTGGTGCGCGGCCTTAAGGACCTGAACATTGTCGGGATGGACGTGGTGGAAGTGGCGCCAGCCTATGACCAGTCCGAGATCACCGCGCTGGCCGCGGCGACCCTGGCGCTGGAAATGCTCTACATCCAGGCGGCGAAAAAAGGCGAATAAGCCTTACGCGCTGAGTGCTGCTGCGCGACGCATGCGCAGCAGCAACATTCCGCCCGCCAGCAGGGTGATAGCCTGCGACACGACCAGCACCGAAAAACCTGAACTGACCGATCCCGCCGATTTCATCACTATCCCCATCAGCAGCGGAATAAACGCCGCGCAAATATTCCCAATCCCATTAATTATGCCGTATGCGCTACCTACTGCTTCCCGCGCGGCGTGGTGCTGGATCACCGCGGGTATCGCGGCGCCCTGCAGTCCCCAGAAAGCGTTGGCGGACAGCATAAACAGCGCCAGCCATGCGGGCTGATGGCTGAGCATCAGCGCGACCACGGACAGTGCCGTCAGCGCCCCGCCCACCACAAACAGCACCGGTGCCTGCTCCGGGCGCATTTTATCGAGCAGCACGCCGCCCAGGAACTTGGACCCCAGGCTCAGGAGGAAGGGAATGGCCGCAAGCATGCCCGTGGCGTGCAGCGAGAAGTGGTGCTCGTCACGCAGCCATGCGGGCAGCCACGCGCTGCTGCCCCACAGATAGCTCAGCGTGGCGATTTCAACCAGCAGGATCCAGCCCAGCAGCGGCGTCTGCCAGGCGAGCGTGAGGGTGCGGGCAAACCCCGGTTTTTTCACCGTTGAGCGGCTGCGAGGTGCAGGAAGAAAACGCCAGATTAACCCGCCGCCCAGCAGAAGATTGACTGCCGCCAGCGCATAGAACGAGCCGGCCCAGCCCAGATGGGCCATCAGCCAGGTGACCATTGGAAAGCCCACGGCCAGCCCGAGCGAGACGCCCAGCGCGGTGACGGCGTTGGGTTTGCCGATCTCCTCTGCGCGAAAATTGTCGCTGATAAAGCGCGTCTTCAGTGAAAAGAGCGGTCCTTCGGCAATACCCAAAATCACGCGAGCGATGAGCATGCCCATCAGCGATCCCAGCAGCGGAGAAACCGCGCAGACCGCGGCCCAAATCGCAATGCTGCTTAATAATCCCTGCCGATAATGGAGCTTGCTTTCAATAACTGGCGTTAATAATAAAGCCGAAAACCCATAACCCAGCAGAAAGCATGTCATGAGCATTCCCTGTAACATTCTGTTTTCATTTAGCTGAAAATGTTCGGCAAATTCCGGGTTTAAAATCATTACCGAAATATTTACCCGGTCAACGTAGGAAATAATAATGAGTAATAACAGTGCAATTGTGCCTTGCCATCTTGCCGTCATAAATCCTGCCTTGTGCGTGCGGTTATTTATATTTTTATGAGAGTGATTGTCACGGAGCTAAAATGATTCACCTGTGAAACTCATTGTTTATTAACAATAAAATAAAAATTAGTTTCACTGGTGAAACGCGATGCTCTGCAACTCTTTTATTTTTAAGGAAGAAAAACAAAAGAAGTCAATATCTCTTTCTTTAAATTTAAAACCATCGATAAAACGTATTCATTCACGCAGCAATAATGAAAGTTTCATATCGCTGCATTTTTTCGTGATCCTTTGCACACTTAGCTAATTAATTACCTTGTTATTAACAAATTTGTCACATTGGCGCTTGACGAAACATTCATCGCTTTTATATTGACCGTATTAAATAAGAAACAGAGTTTCATATATGAAACAAAAGCCTGGAGGATCGTGATGAGCTGGATAGGCGTATGTGACGCAGAACAAGTACAGGAAGATTTCCCTTTTAGCGGCAGCGTAGACGGTAAAGAGATCGGCGTTTATTTGATTGACGGTGAATATTACGCGCTGGAAGACGTATGCCCGCACGCTTATGCCCTGCTGAGCCAGGGCTTTGTGGAAGACGGAAAAGTTGAATGCCCCCTGCATGAGGCGGTGTTCGACGTCAAAACCGGCCAGTGCCTGCACGGCCCCGGAGGTCGCAACCTCAACCGCTACCCGGTTCGGGTGTTTGAAAACCAAATCCAGATTACCTTCGTCGAGGAGACCGTGGCATGAGCAATACCCTGAACTACAACCCGGCGCTGCCGGAAAGCCGTCAGTTTACTCCGCCTGCCGAGGGCGGCAACGGTGCCATCCATAAGCCGGGTGAGTACCAGAACCTGATCTGGCAAACCCGCAGCCGCGAGCCGGAGAGCTGGGAAGTGAACCTGATTGCCACGCTGGAAAATCTCTTCGAACAGGGCGTTGAAACCCTACCGGAACTGGTGAACGGCCTGAACGCGGTGCGCATGCACGACCAGCAGGGCGAGCCGTGGAGCGACGCCAGCTTCCAGGCATTCTTACAGGTTAACGGCTACTGAGGACAACGCGATGACGACTACCGTACAAAACTATCTCGATAAAGGCCTGCGCGGCCTCTGGTATCCGGTGCTGGCGAGCTGGGAAGTGCAGTCTGCTCCTGTGGGCATTACCCGCCTGGGCGAGCAGATTGTGGTCTGGCGCAATAAAGACGGCCAGGTGCAGGCGCTGGAAGACCGCTGTCCGCACCGCGGCGCGCGCCTGTCGATGGGCTGGAACCTGGGTGACCGCATCGCCTGCTGGTATCACGGCGTGGAAGTGGCGGGCAACGGCGAGGTGAAAGATGTGCCCGCCGTGGACAAATGTCCGCTGGTCGGTCAGCAGTGCGTGCGCAGCTATAGCGTGCAGGAAGCGCACGGCGCGATCTTCCTGTGGTTCGGCGTCACCGCTGACCAGCAGCCGGACGAGCTGGCCTTCCCGGATGAGCTCGCCGACACGGAGAATTTCAGCAACTTCCTCTGCACCGCCGCGTGGAAATGCAATTACCAGTACGCGCTGGAAAACGTGATGGACCCGATGCACGGCACCTATCTGCATTCATCGTCGCACTCGATGGCGGAGGGGGATCGCAAGGCCGACATGGTGCTCCAGCCGACCAAAACCGGCTTCATCTTTGAGAAGAAAGGGCAGAGCGGCGTCAACTTCGACTGGGTTGAGCTCGGCAACAGCGGCACCTGCTGGATGCGCCTCTCTATTCCTTACAAGAAGCGCTTCGGACCGGGCGGCCACTTCTTTATCGTCGGCATGGTGGTGCCGGAAGATAACGACAACTGCCGCGTCTTCTTCTGGCGCATCCGCCGCGTGCAGGGCTGGCAGCGCGATATGTGGCGCTTCATGTACCGCAACCGTCTGGAAAAACTGCACTGGGAAGTGCTGGAGCAGGACCGCGTGGTGCTGGAAAGCCTGGCCCCAAACGCCCGCGACCATGAATACCTGTACCAGCACGATGTCGGTCTCTCCCGCCTGCGCCGCATGATGCAAAAGGCAGCGAAAGAGCAGCTGGCGCTGCGCGAAGAACAGCAGGGAGCCGCCTGATGAACGGGCTGCTGAGCGGCAGGCGCATCGTGGTGACCGGCGCCGCGCGCGGGCTGGGCTATCACTTTGCCAAAGCCTGCGCGGAGCAGGGCGCCGCAGTGGTGATGTGTGACATCCTCGAAGGCGAGCTGGCTGAAAGCGTGCACGGGCTGGGCGAGCAGGGTTACGCGATCGAATCGCACGTTATCGATCTGGCCGATCCGCATTCCATTGAGCAGGCGTTTAGCGCCATTGGCGAGCAGGGGCAGATCGACGGCCTGGTGAACAACGCGGCGATGGCGACGGGCGTGGGCGGCAAAAACATGCTCGATTACGATCCTGACCTGTGGGACCGCGTGATGAGCGTGAACGTCAAAGGCACCTGGCTGGTGACGCGCGCCGCCGTGCCGCTGCTGCGCGAAGGGGCCGGGATTGTAAACGTGGCGTCCGACACCGCGCTGTGGGGCGCGCCGCGCCTGATGGCCTACGTCGCCAGCAAGGGCGCGGTGATTGCCATGACCCGCTCAATGGCGCGCGAGCTGGGTGAAAAACGCATTCGTATCAACGCCATCGCCCCGGGATTAACCCGCGTCGAGGCAACCGAATACGTTCCGGCCGAGCGGCATCAGCTTTACGAAAACGGTCGCGCATTAATGGGGGCGCAGCAGCCGGAAGATGTCACCGGCAGCGTGGTCTGGCTGTTAAGCGATCTGTCGCGGTTCATCACCGGACAGCTGATCCCGGTCAACGGCGGTTTTGTCTTTAACTAAGGTAGGGCGATGATGGCAAACGATCGGGAAGTGAAGTATCTGGTGCCGGGGCTGGAGCGCGGCCTGCAGCTGCTGTTGGCCTTCGGCGAGCAGCATCGCGAACTGACCTTTGCCGAGCTGCACCGGCTGGTGGATATGCCGAAGGCGACCGCCTACCGCGTGGTGCAGACCCTGGAGTTTATGGGTTTTCTGGAGCGCAACGCGCGCACCAATACCTTCTCGCTGGGCATGAACGTGCTGCGTCTCGGCTTTGAGTACATCGCCTCGCTGGACGTGGCGCAGGTCGGCCAGCCGGTGATCGAGCAGCTGCGCGACGTAAGCCAGTGCAGCAGCCACTTGGCGATCCGCGACGGGCGCGACATTATCTACATCGCCCGCGTCAGCGCCGCCGGGTCGCGCATCAACCAGGTCAGTATCGGCACCCGCCTGCCGGTGCACTGTACCTCGCTCGGCCGCATGCTGCTGACCGATATTTCCCGCGCCGATTTTGAACAGCTGTTCCCGCATGAGCGCCTGCCGGGCAACACGCCGGGGCAGCTACACGACCGCGAAGCCCTGTGGCAGATGGTGCAGCAGGACAAAGCCCGCGGGTACGTGATTGGCGAATCCTTCTTCCGCCACGGCATCTCCTCCATTGTTTACCCGGTGTATGACCGAAGCCACCGCGTGGCGGCGGTGGTCAGCATTCTGGTGCCGTCGGAGGAGATCCCGCAGGCCGACCGCGAGCGCCTGCAAAACGAGGTTCGCCTCGCGGCGGATAAAATTTCTGGCTTCTTAGGGTACCTGTCACAGGCCAGTTAAATCAGTGAGTTAACGTCAGGCGCTTGACCGCGTCGGGCATGTTTTACGCCCAATTTGGGCCAGATGAGGCAACGAACGATGAGTGTAACCGGAATTGAAAAGCTGGAATTTGGCGTGGAAGACCTGACGCACTGCGCCAAATTTATGCGTGATTTTGGCCTGACGGGCGATGCCAGCGGCCAGCGTTTTACCACCCTGAGCGGCGCGCGCGTGGAGCTTAACCCGATCGACAGCCCCGACCTGCCGCCGGCGTTTGAAGCGGGCAACACCCTGCGCCGCATGACCTGGGCGGTGGCTACCCGGGAAGACCTGGAGGCGCTGCGCCCGAAGCTTGCGCAGCAGCCTGGCTTTCGCGAAGTGGGTGACGCGCTGGAGTGCCTCGACCCGAACGGCATGACGCTGCGTGTGCAGGTTAGCCAGCAGACCGACGTGGAGCTGAACGTTGAGCCGATCAACCAGTGGGGCGACGTTCGCCGGATCGACACGCCCAGCCCGGTTTACGATCGCGCCCAGCCCATCAACGTGGGGCACGTGGTGTTCTTCGTGGAGGAGCTGGCGGCGGTGGAAAAATTCTACCGCGAGGTGCTCGGCTTCCAGGTCTCGGACCGCTACATCAACCGCGCCGTGTTCCTGCGCTGCGGCGCGCGCGGCGGCCATCACAACCTGTTCCTGCTGCAGCTGCCGAACCGCAAGCGGGGTCTGAACCACGTGGCCTTCACCGTGCGCGACATCCACGAGGTGATCGGCGGCGGTATCGCGATGAATAAAAATGACTGGAGCACCTTCATCGGCCCGGGCCGCCATCCGGTGTCGTCGGCGTACTTCTGGTACGTCAACAGCCCGACCGGCGGCGCGTTTGAGTATTACACCAACGACGACTATTTGACTGAAAACTGGCAGCCGCGCGAGCTGGAGCATTCGCTGGTTTCCTTTACCGAATGGGCGGTGGAAGGCGGGATCGACCACGATACGCGCCGCCAGCAGAAAAAGCCGGAGGCGGTATGACGTCGCGCATTGTCATTATCGGCGGCGGCCAGGCGGGCGGCTGGGCAGCGAAAACCCTGCGCGACGAGGGCTTCGACGGCGAGATTTGCGTGGTGGCAGAAGAAGAGTGGGATTTCTACGAGCGCCCGCCGCTGTCAAAAGCGTCTCTGCTGGAGCCGGACGCGGCGCTCCCAAGGCTGTTTACCGACGAGGCGCAGCAGGCGCTGAACCTGAGCTGGTACCGCCCGCTGCGCGCAGAGCAGATCGACCGCGAGGCGAAAACCGTGCGTTTGAGCAACGGCGAACGTCTTAGTTACAACATTCTTTTAATTGCCACCGGAGGGCGGGCGCGCCTGCCGGGCGAGGCGTGGTCAGGGCATCCGCAGGTCTACACCCTGCGCCACTGGCAGGACGCGCAGCGCCTGAAGCGTCGCCTGGCGGAAAGTCACAAACTGGCGATTATCGGCGGCGGCTGGATTGGCCTTGAGATTGCCGCCTCTGCGCGGAAAAGCGGCGTAGCGGTCACGCTGTTCGAGCAGCTGCCCGCCCTGTGCATGCGCTCGGTGAGCGGCGAGGTGTCGCAGCGCTTAGAGGCTATCCATCGCGAGCAGGGCGTGGATATCCGCACCGGCTGCGGCGCGCTGGAGCTGGAGGACGATAACGGCCTGCCGGTTATTCACTGCGACGGCCAGCGTGAAACCTTTGATGCGGTGGTGGTGGGGATCGGCGTCGATCTCAATCTGGAGCTGGCCCGCGACGCCGGGCTGAAAACCGAGCGCGGGATCGTCGTGGATGCCCAGGGGCGAACGTCGGATCCGTTCATCTTTGCCGCCGGCGATGTGGCGCAGCATCATCACTACGGCCTGTGCATTCAGTCCTGGGCCTTCGCCCAGAACCAGGCGGTGGCGACGGCGAAAGCGATGCTCAATCCCGATGCGCCGGGCTACGACGACGCGCCGTGGCTGTGGTCGGATCAATATCAGCACAACATTCAGATCCTCGGCATTCCGCAGCCGGGCAGCAGAACGGTCGTGCGCGAAGAGGCGCTGTTCTTCTCGCTGGACGACAACGGGCGGCTGACGCAGCTGGTGGCGTTCAACGACGCGCGCACCGTCAAGCTGGCGAAGCGCTGGATGGCAGCGGGGCGGGATTTATCAGATGTACCGCTCGGCGACCCGGCTTTTTCACTGATGTCATTGCGATAGCTAACCCGCACCCGTAGGGGGAGACATGACCACATTAGAGACCAACACCGCGCCCGTTGAGGCGAGCGGTGAGGGAACCCGTACGCCTGAAAAAGCGGTGCGCTGGGCTATCCCGCTGTCGCTGCTGGCCTGCGTGCTGCTGGCGTTCTTCGACAAAATCAGCATCGCGGCGCTGTTTTCCGACGGCCATTTCCAGCAGGCGATGGGCATCGATTTCGACACCACGCGCCTCGGCATTTTGATGAGCGCCTTTCTGCTCAGCTACGGCTTTTCGTCGGTGTTTTTAAGCGGGCTGGGCGACAAAATTGCGCCGCTGCGCCTGCTCACCGGAATGATGGCGGTGTGGTGCGTGCTGATGGTGGCGATGGGCTTCACCCATAATTACACGCTGATGATCGTCCTGCGCATTTTGCTGGGCGTGGCAGAAGGGCCGCTGTTCCCGCTGGCCTTCGCCATCGTGCGCCACAACTTCCCGCAGCATCTTCAGGCGCGTGCCACCATGCTCTGGCTGCTGGGCACGCCGGTGGGCGCGGCGATTGGCTTCCCGCTTTCCCTCTGGCTGCTGAACACCTTCGGCTGGCAAAGCACCTTCTTCGTGATGGCGATGCTGACCGTGCCGGTGCTGATCTTTGTGCGCATCGGCCTGCGCGGGATCCGTCTGGATACGAAGCCCGGCACTTCGCAGACGTCTCAGGACGAGCGCCGCGCCGCGCGCCGCGAGCTGTTTGTCAGCCCGCACTTCTGGATCATCTGCATCTTTAACATCGCTTTCCTGACCTACCTGTGGGGCATCAACGGCTGGCTGCCGGGCTACCTGATTAAGGGCAAAGGCATTCACCTGGAGCACGCGGGCTGGCTGTCGTCGATGCCGTTCATCGCCATGCTGGCGGGCGAGGTCATTGGCGCGTGGCTGTCGGACCGGGTCGATAAGCGCGCGGCGGCCTGCTTTATCTCGATGGCGGGGGCGGCGGTAGGCCTGGCGGCGGTGATGCACCTCGACACCCCGCTGACCATCATCGCGGCGATGAGCTTCAGCACCTTTATGTGGGGCACCGGCGCACCCAACATTTTCGCCCTGCTGGCGAAGGCCACCCATCCGCGGGTGAGCGCCACGGCGGGCGGCATTTTCAACGGGCTGGGAAACTTTGCGGGCGCGCTGTCGCCAGCGGTGATGGGGGCGTTAATCGCCTTCACCCACAGCATGGATTCCGGGCTGATTTTTCTGGCGGTGATGGCGGCGGTGGGCTGCGTCCTGTTACTGCCGCTGCTGAGACGTTACTGAGGAGAGTGTCATGACTGATTCAACCGTAACCAACACAACAGGCATCAAACCTGACCACCTGACGATGGAAGAGTGGGTCGAGTCGCGCATTGCGCGCTTCGAAGGCCGCAAGTACGACTGGAACGCGCTGAAGTTCCAGGCCGATTTTGACCCGAAGTACCGCCGGGCGCAGATGCGCTATATCGGCACCGGCGCAACGGGCGTCGCGAACGACACCAACACCGTGCAGGCGGACCATTTTACCTTCTCCACCATGGTGCTGCCGTCGAAGTGCGAAGGGCCGCTGCACCTGCACGACGACGTGGAAGAGGTGTTCTTCATGCTTAAAGGGCAGATCACGCTGATGATCCAGGACGGCGACAACTACACCGAAACCGTGCTGCGGGAGCGTGACCTGATCTCCGTTCCGCCGGGCATCTATCGCGGGCTGTTTAACCACGGCGAAGAAGAGGCGCTGATGTGCGTCATGTTGGGGACCAACAAGCCGGAAATCCCGACCTACCCCGCCGATCATCCGCTTTCCAAAGTGAAGCGGAACTAAGGGGGCATGATGACGGGTTTTCGTGAACAGGGAAGCGGCATCCCGCTGATGCTGCTGCACGGTATCAGCTCCGGCGCGGCCTCCTGGCACAAGCAGATGGCGCTGAACGGCTTTCGCGTGCTGGCGTGGGACATGCCCGGCTATGGCGAAAGCCCGATGCTGGCGGTTGAGCGTGCAAACGCGGGGGATTACGCCGACGCGCTGGCGGCGATGCTTGACCGCGCGGGCGTCTGGCAGGCGGTGCTGGTCGGCCATTCGCTCGGCGCACTGGTCGCCAGCGCCTTTGCGGCGAAGTTCCCGGATCGCGTCATCCATCTGGTGCTGGCGGACGCCGCGCAGGGCTACGGCAATGCCGCACCGGCGCAGCGCGAGCAGGTCTGGCGCAGCCGCGAACAGCAGATGGCATTGGGCGGTGAGATCCTCGCCCAGACCCGCGCCGCGAAACTGCTGCGCCCCGGCGCGCGAGAGGAAGATGTTGCCACCGTGGCGGCGGGCATGCGCACGCTGCGCCCGGAAGGCTACCTCGCGGCCGCGTGGATGCTGGTGCACGACGACATTCACGGCTGGCTTAAGCGCTTCCCGGGCAATTTTGAAGTCTGGTGCGGCGAGCAGGATGCCATCACCCAGCCGGAGCTGGTGCAGGGGCTGGCGCTGCGCTACGGCATGCCGTTTATCGCGATCCCGCAGGCCGGACACGCCAGCTATCTCGACAACGACGCGTTTTTTAACCAACAGCTTTTACGCATTAACGAAGAGGTGCGCGATGAATGCACACATTGACGGCCGCGTGGCGGTCGTTACCGGCGGTTCTTCTGGCATTGGCTTTGAAACGCTGCGCCTGCTGCTGGGCGAGGGGGCAAAAGTGGCCTTCTGCGGCCGCGACCCGGACCGTCTCGCCAGCGCCCACGCGGCGCTGCACAACGAATACCCCGACGGGGAGGTCTTCTCCTACCGCTGCGACGTGCTGAAGGCCGACGAGGTTCAGGCCTTTGCGGACGCGGTGCAGGCTCGCTTTGGCGGGGCGGATATGCTGATTAACAACGCCGGGCAGGGCTACGTGGCGCACTTCCAGGATACCCCGCGCGAGGCGTGGCTGCACGAAGCCGAGCTCAAGCTGTTTGGGGTAATCAACCCGGTACAGGCGTTTCAGCCTCTGCTGGAGCAGTCCGACATCGCCTCCATTACCTGCGTGAACTCCCTGCTGGCGCTGCAGCCCGAGGAGCACATGATTGCCACCTCTGCCGCCCGCGCCGCGCTGCTGAACATGACGCTCACGCTCTCGAAAGAGCTGGTGGGCAAAGGCATCCGCGTGAACTCCATTTTGCTCGGCATGGTGGAGTCCGGACAGTGGCAGCGCCGCTTTGAGAACCGGACGGACAAAAGCCAGAGCTGGCCGGAGTGGACGGCGGATATCGCGCGTAAGCGCGGCATTCCGATGGCGCGCCTCGGCAAGCCGCAGGAGCCCGCGCAGGCGCTGCTGTTCCTCGCCTCGCCGCTGGCCTCGTTTACCACCGGTGCCGCGCTGGACGTTTCCGGCGGCTTCTGCCGCCATCTGTAAGGACGCATCATGAAAAAGGTTATGTTGATTGGTTTTGGCGCCATGGCGCAGGCGGTGATTGAGCGTCTGCCTGCCGGGGTAGCTATCGGTTGGATTGTGGCGCGTGAAGCTCACCACGCCGCCATTCAGGCACAGTTTGGCGATGCGGTGGTAGCGCTGGCCACTCCGATGGATTGCGTGCAAACGCCGGACCTGGTGCTGGAGTGCGCCAGCCAGCAGGCGGTAGCGCAGTACGGCGAAGGCATTCTGCGTCGCGGCTGGCATCTGGCGGTTATTTCCACCGGCGCGCTGGCGGACAGCGCGCTGGAGCTGCGGCTGCTCGCGGCGGGCGGCAGGCTGACGCTGCTCTCGGGTGCAGTTGCCGGCATTGACGGGCTGGCGGCGGCGAAAGAGGGCGGACTTGAGCGCGTGACCTACCGGTCGCGCAAAAGCCCGGCCAGCTGGCGCGGCAGCTACGCCGAACAGCTCATCGATCTCAGTTCGGTATCAGAGGCGAAGGTTTTCTTTGAGGGCAGCGCCCGCGAGGCGGCGCGTCTGTTTCCGGCCAACGCCAACGTGGCGGCAACCGTGGCGCTCGGCGGCGTGGGAATGGACGACACGCGCGTGCAGCTGATGGTCGACCCGGCCACGACACGTAACACCCACACGCTGCACGTTGAAGGGATGTTTGGCGAGTTCCACCTGGAGCTGAGCGGGCTGCCGCTGGCCAGCAACCCAAAAACCTCCACCCTGGCGGCATTGAGCGCGGTCCGCGCCTGCCGTGAACTGGCCCTGAGCTGAGGAGTGACGATGGACGATCTGAAGATTTTTATCGGCGGCCAGTGGCGACACGGCAGCGGCAGCCCGATGCAGAGCCACTTCCCGGCTGACGGGTCGATCAACGCTGCGCTGAACGCGGCAAGTCTCGACGATCTGCAGGAGGCGATTGAGGCCGGAGAGCGCGCCTGGCGCGATCCGGCGTGGCGCGACTGCCTGCCGCACGTCCGGGCGAAGATCCTGCATAAGGTTGCCGATCTGATTGAGTCCCGCGTGGATGAACTGGCGCAGATGCAGAGTCGCGATAACGGAAAACCGCTGGCGGAATCGCGCGGGCTGGTGATGAGCGCGGCGGGAACGGCGCGCTACTTTGCCGCCGCCTGCGAGCTGCTGGAGGGTGAGCTTCCAACGCCGCGCCAGCCAGATTTGCTGACGCTGAGCCGCTACGAGCCGCTCGGCGTGGTGGCCGCCATCACGCCGTGGAACTCGCCGATTGCCAGCGAGATGCAGAAGGTCGCGCCGGCCATCGCGGCGGGTAACGCGGTGATCCTCAAGCCCGCCGAAGCGACGCCGCTGATGGCGCTGGAGCTGGCGCGGATTTTCGAACAGGCCGGGCTGCCCGCCGGGCTGCTGAGCGTCCTGCCGGGGAAAGGCTCGGTGATTGGCGATGCGCTGGCGCGCCACCCTAAAGTGCGCAAAATCTCCTTTACCGGCGGTACCACCACGGGCCGCCATCTGGCGCACGTCGCGGCAGAAAAGCTGATCCCGGCCTCGCTGGAGCTGGGCGGCAAATCCCCGACCATCGTGCTGGAAGATGCAGACCTCGAACAGGCCGCGCGCGGGATCTGCTACGGCATTTTCAGCTCCGCGGGGCAGGCGTGCATCGCGGGTTCGCGGCTGTTTATCCACGAGAGCATTTACGCCCCGCTGATGGCGCGGCTGCTGGAATTAACCCGCGGCCTGCGCGTCGGGCATCCGTTTGCCGATGGCGTCCACGTGGGGCCGCTGATCGGCGACGGGCATCGTCAAAGCGTGCAGGCGTACGTCGAGCTGGCGAAGCGCGAGGGGGGCCGCGTGCTGTGCGGCGGGGAGATCCCGGCCGATCCTAATCTTGCAAACGGCAGCTTCTTCCAGCCCACGATTATCGAAGGGCTGAACAACAGCGCCCGCGCCTGCCAGGAGGAGATCTTCGGCCCGGTGCTGGTGGCGATGCCGTTTCGCGATGAAGCCACGCTTATCCGCGAGGCGAACGACTCGGTTTATGGACTGGCCGCAGGGATCTGGACGCGGGATACCGGACGCGCGCTGCGCCTGAGCGAGCAGCTGGAAGCGGGCACGGTGTGGATCAACACCTACAAGGTTTTTGCCATTTCGACCCCGTTCGGGGGCTTTAAAGAGAGCGGTCTGGGCCGCGAAAAAGGCATTCAGGGGCTGAAAGCCTGGATGCAGCAAAAGAGCATTTATCTGGCGACGGGTAACGGCGTCAACCACTGGTGCGACTGAGAAAGGGTGAGCAATGAGCGAAATGATAACCGTCGGCGACGCCATCGCCAGAACGCTGGAGCAGTATCAGGTTGAGGCCATTTACGGCGTCATCTCCATTCACAACCTGCCGATCGCCGATGCGGTAGGGCAGCGCGGCAACATCCGCTTCGTGCCCGCACGCGGCGAGGCAGGTTCCGTCACCATGGCCGATGCCCACGGGCGCTTTTCCGGACTCGGCGTGGCGCTGACCAGCACCGGCGCGGGCGCGGGTAACGCCGTAGGCGCGCTGGTGGAAGCGATGAACGCCTGCACGCCGCTGCTGCACTTAACCGGGCAGGTGGAAAAGGCCTGGCTGGATGCCGACACCGGGTTCATCCATGAAACCCGCGACCAGCTGACCTTCCTGAAGGCCAGCTCAAAGCGGGCGTACCGCATCAGCAACGCCAGCCAGGCGATAGCGATTCTGCATAAAGCGATTCAGGATGCCCAGACGCCGCCGTGCGGGCCGGTCTCCGTGGAAATCCCGATTGATATTCAGGGGGCGAAAATTCCGCTGTCGCTGGTGACCGCCCCGGTGAAACCGGCGTTGGGTGTGAGCGTTGATGCGGGCGTTGTCGATACGCTGTGGGCGCAGCTGAAGCAGGCAAAACAGCCGCTGCTGTGGCTGGGCGGCGGGGCGCTGGGCAGCGCTGATGCCGTGAAAAAACTGGCGGATGCGGGTATCACTGTTATCTCCAGCACCCACGCGCGCGGCGTGCTGCCGGACGGCCATCGCGCCAGCCTGCGGGCGTTCCACAACTCGCCGTCGGTTGAGGGGCTCATCGCGCAGTGTGACTTTACGCTGGTGGCGGGCTCGCGCCTGCGCAGCAACGAAACCCGCTCCTGGACGCTTGAGCTGCCGTCCCCGCGCGTGCAGATTGATATCGACCCGGCAGCGGCCAGCCGTAACTACCTGATGGACAACACGCTGGTCGCCGACTGTTCCGCGTTGCTTGGCGCGCTTGCAGACAAAATTCAGGGCCGCGAGTGGGGCAACGCACAGTGGGATACGCAGGTGCAGCAGGCGGTTGAGCAAGCCGAACAGGGGCTGCGCGAGCAGTGCGGCGCCTACGCGAAGCTCAACGACGCCATCGAGAAGGCGCTGCCGAAGGACGGCCTGCTGGTGCGCGATATCACCGTGTCCGGCAGCCTGTGGGGGAGCCGACTGTTCCGCGCCAACGGCCCGCTGATGAACATTCACTCTCTGGCCGGGGCGATTGGCATGGGGCTGCCGATGGCGATCGGCACCGCGATTGCTAACCCGCAGCGCAAGGTGGTGGGGCTGGTGGGCGACGGCGGCCTGAGCCTGAACTTGGGCGAGCTGGCGACGCTGGCACAGGAGAAAGCCAACGTGACGCTGCTTATCATGAACGATGGCGGCTACGGCGTGATGCGCGGCATTCAGGATAAGTATTTCGGCGGGCGGCAGTATTACAACGAGCTGCATACCCCGGACTTCACCCTGCTGGCACAGGCAATTGGCCTACAGGCGTGGAGCGTTGAGCGAGCGGAGGATTTTGATGCCGTGATGACGGAAGCGCTGGCGATGCCGGGGCCGTCGGTGGTGGAAGTGCGAATGGGGCAGATTGGCGCGCTGAAGTTTGCCGGGCCGCCGCAGAAGACGCTTTACTAGCTGTTTCCCCTCACCCCAACCCTCTCCCAAAGGGAGAGGGAGAAAACTGTAGGCCGGGTAAGGCAAAGCCGCCACCCGGCTTTTTTCATCAGAACACGTTAAACGGGTATTCCACATAAGCGCGGATCTCGTCCCCGCCCACGTTGTAATCGCTGGCGTTGCTGGAGACGCGCAGGACGGAATAGCGCAGCTTCAGCTTCAGATCTTTCGCCGGGCCATCCTGCACCTGGTACTGGATCTGGTTAAACCACTCGTGCTCTTTGCCGTTGCTGGTTTCAGACGTTTTGATGTTGTCGCCGCGCACGTAGGCGGTGGTCCAGCTCAGACCCGGCAGGCCTAGACCCGCAAAGTCCAGACCGTACGAGGCCTGCCACGAGCGTTCGTCTTCACCGTTGAAATCTGACCAGTAGGAGTTTGCCAGCCAGATGGTGTTGCCGCCGTCACCCACGCCGCCCCGATCGCGGTAGCCGCCGTAGTTGTAGCCGGTGCTGCCGCTGCTCTGCTGGTACGCCACTTTGAACGTGTGAATATCCCAGATGTAGCTTGCCGCCAGGCTCCAGATGGTGTTGCTGCGGCCGGTGTTGAGGCTGTCAGCGTAACCCTGGTCGAGACGGGAGTTATAGCCGTTGAAGTCGAGCACCAGCTGCTGTCCGGTGCTGAACGGCTGTTTGAAGTTCATGCCCAGGTACTGCTTGTTCATCACCTCTTCGTTATGAGAGGCGTACAGCGCGCCGCTGAACTGGTCGTTGAACTGGTAGCTCGCGCCGCCGAAGGAGAGGCTCTTCAGCCCGCTGTCGTGGCGATCGTCGCTTTTACGCTGCTCGTCGGTGAAGTAACCGGCGTTGATTTCCAGACCGTCGATCTCTTTTGAGGTCAGCATGGTGCCGGTATAGCTTTCAAACAGCAGGCGGGAGCTGTCGGCATTTACGATGGGCAGCTCAGGGCGCTGATTCCCGTAGCTCAGTACGGTATTCGAGATGCGCATTTTGGCGGTTGCGCCAAACTTTGCCAGATCGGATTTTGCCCGGCCGTCGTCTTCCTGCTTAAAGAAGTCGATGCCGCCCGCGCCGCTCTTGCCGCGGCCGCCGTCCAGGCGCACGCCGTACTGCGCGATTCCGTCCACGCCAAATCCCACCAGCCCTTCGGTATAACCGGATTCAAAGGTGGCAATAATACCCTGGCCCCATTCGGCCTTATCCTGCTGGCCCTGATGGTAATCGCGGCTGATGTACGCATTGCGTAAAAACAGGTTCAGATGGCTGTCGTCAATAAAACCCTGGCTGTCGGACTGCTGGCTTGCAGCGGCGGGTAATGCGGCAAATAAGCTTAAAGCAACTAATGATAATTCTTTTTTCACGGAGGGAACGTCTCTGTCTGGATATATTAATTTGAATAACTGCGAAGGGATAATTACCGGAAAGAGTAACGTTTGCAATAATTATGTGACCAGACATTTCAATGGTAAGTGCAGATTTGGCGGGGCTTTGCGGGGAGTTATCGATACGTGCGGTTAAGTTAACAATTCATGCGAAATAAAAAGGAGGCAAATCTGCCTCCTTCCCAAATTATTTAATTCCGTCTGCGGCCATACGGTCGCGAATATGTTGTGCGCGCTCTTCTGAGGCTGGGTGATCGTCAAACATGGAGCTTTGGCGTCCCGCTTCCAGTTTGGCCAGCTTTTCGAAGCTGGTGGCTAAACCTGACGGATTAATACCGCGTTTGCGCAACAGGTCGTAGGAGTAGTCATCCGCTTCGGACTCCTGACGCTGTGAGAACTGGGAGTTAACCAGTTTTTCACCGACATCGCCAAGCTGTGACTGTGACAGGCTGCCAACGATACCGCCCGCAGAGGCCGCCGCTGCGCGGATAGCATTGGTGCCCAGCGCAACCTGCATCCCTTTCTTCACGTGGCCGAGTGCAACGTGGCCCATTTCATGGCCGATGACCGCTTCGACTTCATTGTCGGTCATCATATCCATCAGCCCGCTATAAACGCGGATACAGCCATTCGCCATCGCGAACGCGTTCACGTCTTTCGCCATGTAAACCTTGTAGTTCACCGGCTGGCCGTTGATGTTATCGCCCAGCGCGGAAGCGATCTTATTCAGACGCTGCGTGTAGGTACTGTTAGCCGGCGCAAGCGTGGCTTTTCCGTCCATATCTTTACAGGCCTGGTCGCTCAGCGCTTTTACCTGCGCGTCGCTCAGGGAATAGGCCTGAAAGGCTTCTGCGCCTGAGGTCATCAGGCCGTTAGAATCCATATTCTGACAGCCGCTCAGCAGGAGCGTTGTACCCAGGGCCAGCACTATTGCACGCATTTTCATGATGTTGCTTCCGTACTCGTTAATCTGAATAAAATCCGAAAAATGCACCGTCAGCGAAGCCGGTGTCGGGCTAAGTATAAGGAAGATCTACGAGGCCGGGCGAGCAGATTGCGCAACATGCGAGCATGATCCAGAGATTTCTTAAGCTGCAAAAGAATGCTCCATGTACATGGCATGCCGCTTGGGTTACATTGTTGGCACTTTTTTCCGGCGTAGCCCAAAACGCGCTGTCGTCAAGGGCATGGCCTTTAACAGTCCGATCTGGAGTTAAAATGTCCTCACGTAAAGAGCTTGCTAATGCTATTCGTGCGCTGAGCATGGACGCAGTACAGAAAGCCAAATCCGGTCACCCAGGCGCCCCTATGGGTATGGCTGATATCGCCGAAGTCCTGTGGCGCGATTTCCTGAACCACAACCCGCAGAACCCGTCATGGGCTGACCGCGACCGTTTCGTACTGTCTAACGGCCACGGCTCTATGCTGATTTATAGCCTGCTGCATCTCACTGGCTACGATCTGCCTATCGAAGAGCTGAAAAACTTCCGTCAGCTGCACTCCAAAACTCCAGGTCACCCGGAAGTGGGCTACACCGCTGGCGTAGAAACCACCACCGGCCCACTGGGTCAGGGTATTGCTAACGCCGTGGGTATGGCGATTGCTGAGAAGACCCTGGCGGCACAGTTCAACCGTCCTGGTCACGACATCGTTGACCACTTCACCTATGCGTTCATGGGCGACGGCTGCATGATGGAAGGCATTTCTCACGAAGTGTGCTCCCTGGCAGGTACCCTGAAGCTGGGCAAACTGGTTGCGTTCTATGACGACAACGGTATCTCCATCGACGGTCACGTTGAAGGCTGGTTCACTGATGACACCGCTAAACGTTTCGAAGCCTACGGCTGGCACGTTGTGCGTGGCGTTGATGGCCACGATGCTGACTCGATTAAACGTGCGGTAGAAGAAGCGCGCGCAGTGACTGACAAACCGTCCCTGCTGATGTGCAAAACCATCATCGGCTTCGGTTCACCGAACAAAGCGGGCACTCACGACTCCCACGGTGCGCCACTGGGCGACGCGGAAATCGCGCTGACCCGTGAAGCACTGGGCTGGAAACACCCTGCATTCGAAATCCCATCTGACATTTATGCGCAGTGGGATGCAAAAGAAGCGGGCCAGGCGAAAGAAGCGGCATGGAACGAGAAGTTCGCTGCTTACGCGAAAGCCTTCCCTCAGGAAGCGGCTGAATTCACCCGTCGTATGAAAGGCGACATGCCGTCTGACTTCGACGCGAAAGCGAACGAGTTCATCGCTAAGCTGCAGGCGAACCCATCTAAAATCGCCAGCCGTAAAGCGTCTCAGAACGCGATCGAAGCGTTCGGTCCTTGGCTGCCAGAATTCCTGGGCGGCTCCGCTGACCTGGCGCCTTCCAACTTGACCCTGTGGTCCGGTTCTAAGCCAATCAACGAAAATACCGCCGGTAACTACATCCATTACGGTGTACGTGAATTCGGTATGACGGCTATCGCAAACGGTATCTCCCTGCACGGCGGTTTCCTGCCGTACACCTCTACCTTCCTGATGTTCGTGGAATATGCACGTAACGCCGTGCGTATGGCTGCGCTGATGAAACAGCGTCAGGTGATGGTCTACACCCACGACTCTATCGGTCTGGGCGAAGACGGCCCGACTCACCAGCCGGTAGAGCAGGTGGCTTCCCTGCGCGTAACCCCGAACATGAGCACATGGCGTCCATGTGACCAGGTTGAATCTGCCGTTGCGTGGAAATACGGCGTTGAGCGTCACGACGGTCCAACCGCGCTGATCCTCTCCCGTCAGAACCTGGCGCAGCAGGATCGTACTCCAGAGCAGCTGGCGAACATCGCTCGCGGTGGCTACGTGCTGAAAGATTGCGCAGGCCAGCCTGAGCTGATCTTCATCGCAACCGGTTCTGAAGTTGAGCTGGCTGTCGCGGCCTGGGACAAACTGACTGCCGAAGGCGTGAAGGCGCGCGTGGTATCCATGCCGTCTACCGATGCGTTCGACAAGCAGGATGCCGCTTACCGTGAATCCGTTCTGCCTAAGGCTGTTACCGCTCGTGTGGCAGTGGAAGCGGGTATCGCTGACTACTGGTTCAAATACGTGGGCCTGAACGGCGCTATCGTCGGCATGACCACCTTCGGTGAATCTGCTCCGGCAGAGCTGCTGTTCGAAGAGTTCGGCTTCACCGTTGAGAACGTTGTCGCTAAGGCGAAAGAACTGCTGTAATTGCTTTTTTGCCCGGTGGCGCTACGCTTACCGGGCCTACAAATGGCACGAAAGTAGGCCGGGTAAGCGCTAGCGCGTCACCCGGCTTTTTTGTTGGCATTATTCCACCTAAAATGTGACGCAAGTCATATAGCTCGCTTATTCATCTGGACAGACATTCCTTTTATTCCCTGATTCGCTTATTCTTGCTGAAGCGTTTCAGTCGATTAAATGTTCGACAATTGACCAATCAATCGCAGTTTGTGACAGCAAGGATTCCCCTTCGGGCGTAGCTGGATTACTCTTTCAGCCACCTCAGACTCAGGGATAGCTTTGCAGGAGATCTATGACCGTACGCGTAGCGATTAATGGCTTCGGTCGCATCGGGCGTAATGTGGTTCGTGCTTTGTATGAATCCGGACGTCGGGCGGAAATAACCGTGGTGGCAATCAATGAACTGGCGGATGCTACGGGCATGGCGCATTTGTTGAAATATGATACCAGCCACGGACGATTCGCCTGGGATGTTCGCCAGGAAAGAGATCGGCTGTTTGTCGGCGACGATGCCATCCGCGTACTGCATGAGAGCAGCATCGCCGGGCTACCGTGGCGTGAACTGGGTGTGGATGTGGTGCTTGACTGTACTGGCGTGTACGGCAGCCGCGAACACGGTGAAGCGCACCTTGCGGCAGGCGCGAAAAAAGTCCTGTTTTCTCATCCCGGCAGTAACGACCTCGACGCGACCGTCGTGTTTGGCGTCAACCAGCATGAGCTGCAAGCCGAACACCGCATTGTCTCCAACGCCTCCTGCACGACTAACTGCATTATTCCGGTCATCAAACTGTTAGACGATGCGTATGGCATTGAATCTGGCACCGTGACCACGATTCATTCCGCCATGCACGATCAGCAGGTTATTGACGCTTACCACCCGGATTTACGGCGCACGCGTGCAGCGAGCCAGTCAATCATTCCGGTGGACACAAAGCTGGCTGCAGGAATCACCCGAATTTTTCCGCAGTTCAATGACCGTTTTGAAGCGATTGCCGTGCGTGTTCCGACGATCAACGTCACCGCAATCGACCTTAGCGTGACGGTAAAAAAACCGGTAAAAGCCTGTGAAGTCAACCTCTTGCTGCAAAAAGCGGCACAGGGGGCATTTCATGGTATAGTTGACTATACGGAATTACCGTTGGTCTCAGTGGATTTTAACCACGACCCGCACAGCGCCATTGTTGATGGTACTCAAACGCGCGTCAGTGGCGCACACCTTATCAAGACGCTGGTCTGGTGTGATAACGAATGGGGCTTTGCTAACCGAATGCTCGACACCACGTTAGCAATGGCCGCTCAAGGTTTCAGGTAAGACGCATCGTGCGTCTGCAAAACTTTAAGAATCAACGAGAGGATTCACCATGTCTGTAATTAAGATGACCGATCTGGATCTGGCTGGTAAACGCGTTTTCATCCGTGCCGATCTGAACGTACCGGTTAAAGATGGCAAAGTGACCAGCGACGCGCGTATTCGTGCATCTCTGCCAACCATCGAACTGGCTCTGAAGCAGGGCGCTAAAGTGATGGTAACCTCCCACCTGGGTCGTCCAACCGAAGGCGAGTACAACGAAGAGTTCTCTCTGCTGCCGGTTGTTAATTACCTGAAAGACAAACTGTCTAACCCTGTTCGCCTGGTGAAAGATTACCTGGACGGCGTTGAAGTCGCTGCCGGTGAACTGGTTGTTCTGGAAAACGTTCGCTTCAACAAAGGCGAGAAGAAAGACGACGAAGCACTCTCCAAAAAATACGCTGCACTGTGCGACGTATTCGTGATGGATGCCTTCGGTACGGCTCACCGTGCGCAGGCGTCTACCCACGGTATCGGTAAATTTGCTGACGTTGCGTGTGCCGGTCCTCTGCTGGCTGACGAACTGGAAGCGCTGGGTAAAGCACTGAAAGAACCTGCTCGTCCAATGGTTGCTATCGTTGGTGGTTCTAAAGTTTCTACCAAATTGACCGTTCTGGATTCCCTGTCTAAAATCGCTGACCAGCTGATCGTTGGCGGTGGTATCGCGAACACCTTCGTTGCCGCCCAGGGCCACAACGTCGGTAAATCCCTGTACGAAGCAGACCTGGTTGACGAAGCGAAACGCCTGCTGAGCACCTGCGATATCCCGGTTCCAACTGACGTTCGCGTAGCGACCGAGTTCTCTGAAACTGCGACGGCGACCCTGAAGTCTGTAAACGACATCAAAGACGAAGAGCAGATTCTGGACCTGGGCGACGTTTCTGCACAGAAACTGGCTGAAATCCTGAAAAACGCAAAAACTATCCTGTGGAACGGTCCTGTTGGCGTGTTCGAATTCCCGAACTTCCGCAAAGGTACTGAAATCGTTGCTAACGCTATCGCAGACAGCGAAGCGTTCTCTATCGCAGGCGGTGGTGACACCCTGGCAGCAATCGACCTGTTCGGTATCGCTGACAAGATCTCCTACATCTCCACTGGTGGCGGCGCATTCCTCGAATTCGTGGAAGGCAAAGTACTGCCAGCAGTAGCAATGCTCGAAGAGCGCGCTAAGAAGTAAGCCATTCAAGGGCAGGGAAACCTGCCCAAATTTCAGCGCGCTTTTAAGAGCTCGCACCTTTTCTAACGGCCGAAGATACAGGACTAAGCAACATGTCTAAAATTTTTGATTTCGTAAAACCTGGCGTTATCACTGGTGATGACGTACAGAAAGTGTTCCAGGTAGCTAAAGAAAACAACTTCGCTCTGCCAGCAGTTAACTGCGTGGGTACCGACTCCATCAACGCCGTACTGGAAACTGCTGCTAAAGTTAAAGCACCGGTTATCGTTCAGTTCTCCAACGGCGGCGCTGCGTTCATCGCAGGTAAAGGCGTGAAAACCGATGTTCCTCAGGGCGCTGCAATCCTGGGTGCTATCTCTGGTGCGCACCACGTACACCAGATGGCTGAACACTACGGTGTTCCGGTTATTCTGCACACTGACCACTGCGCGAAGAAACTGCTGCCGTGGATCGACGGTCTGCTGGACGCGGGTGAAAAACACTTCGCGGCGACCGGTAAGCCACTGTTCTCTTCTCACATGATCGACCTGTCTGAAGAGTCCCTGCACGAAAACATCGAAATCTGCTCCAAATACCTGGCACGCATGGCCAAAATGGACATGACCCTGGAAATCGAACTGGGTTGCACCGGTGGTGAAGAAGACGGCGTGGATAACAGCCACATGGATGCTTCTGCACTGTACACCCAGCCAGAAGACGTTGATTACGCTTACACCGAGCTGAGCAAAATCAGCCCACGCTTCACCATTGCAGCGTCCTTCGGTAACGTGCACGGCGTTTACAAACCAGGTAACGTGGTTCTGACCCCAACCATTCTGCGTGATTCTCAGGAATACGTTTCTAAGAAACACAACCTGCCGCACAACAGCCTGAACTTCGTCTTCCACGGCGGTTCCGGTTCTTCTGCTCAGGAAATCAAAGACTCCGTAAGCTACGGCGTAGTGAAAATGAACATCGATACCGACACCCAGTGGGCAACCTGGGACGGTATCCTGCAATACTACAAAACCAACGAAGCTTACCTGCAGGGCCAGCTGGGCAACCCGAAAGGCGAAGACCAGCCGAACAAGAAATACTACGATCCACGCGTATGGCTGCGCGCAGCGCAGACGTCCATGGTGACTCGTCTGGAGCAGGCTTTCAAAGAACTGAACGCGATCGACGTTCTGTAATTTGAGCTGCTAACAGCATCAGAAGGCCCGCAAATGCGGGCCTTTTTTTATGCATTTTCAATATCCTGCCAGAGCAGTTTTTGTGATCTGTTTGGCAAATCGGGCGCTTTTTGTTTACCCTTTACTGACCTGCCTGTCTCCATGGGGGATGGATTTTGTGTTTTGGTTTAACAAAAGGAAGAATAAATGGAACAACTCGATGTTGTAGACAGCATCAATAATGCCGGTAACTGGCTGGTGCGTAACCAGGCACTGTTACTGAGCTATGCCGTGAACATCGTCGCGGCGATTGCCATCATCATCGTCGGGATGATCGTGGCGCGTATTGTATCGAACGCGGTCAACCGCGTGATGCTGGCCCGTCACATTGACGCCACGGTCGCTGACTTCCTCTCTGCACTGGTCCGCTACGGCATTATCGCTTTTACGCTGATTGCCGCGCTGGGGCGCGTAGGAGTACAGACCGCATCCGTGATTGCCGTTCTCGGTGCCGCCGGTCTGGCCATCGGTCTGGCGCTTCAGGGCTCGCTGTCGAACCTGGCGGCAGGCGTTCTGCTGGTCACCTTCCGTCCGTTCCGCTCCGGCGAATACGTTGATCTTGGCGGCATTGCCGGAACCGTGCTGCAGGTGCAGATTTTCTCAACGACTATGCGTACCGTCGATGGCCGCATCGTGGTCGTGCCGAACGGGAAAATCATTGCAGGCAACATCATTAACTTCTCCCGTGAGCCGGTGCGTCGTAACGAGCTGATCGTCAGCGTAGCGTACGACTCCGACATCGATCAGGTGAAGTCGCTGATTAGCAACATCATTGCCTCAGACGATCGCATTCTGAAGGATAAAGAGCAGACCGTTCGCCTGAACGAACTGGGCGCTTCCTCGATTAACTTCGTAGTGCGTATCTGGAGCAAGAGCAGCGATCTGCAAAACGTGTACTGGGACGTGCTGGAGCGCATCAAGCGCGACTTCGACGCCAACGGCATCAGCTTCCCGTACCCGCAGATGGACGTAAACGTCAAAAAAGTTAAAGAAGCAGAATAACTTCATCAGCAGGCCCGGTAAGCGCTAGCGCCACCGGGCTTTTCAATTATTAGCGTGGCTAATACCCAATTAATATTATCCATTTCCTCTAATGTTGTTCGCGCAGTATAGTCTGCTCTCAGGACAACACTGTGAGAATTTCGTCATGTTATCGTATTACTTTCAAGGGCTTGCCTTAGGCGCGGCCATGATCCTTCCCCTCGGCCCGCAAAATGCGTTTGTGATGAACCAGGGCATCCGCCGCCAGTATCATCTGATGATTGCCCTTCTGTGCGCGGTAAGCGATTTACTGCTGATTTGCGCAGGGATCTTTGGCGGTAGCGCACTGCTGATGCAGTCTCCCTGGCTGCTGGCGCTGGTCACCTGGGGCGGCGTGGCGTTTCTGCTTTGGTATGGCTTTGGCGCGCTGAAAACGGCCATGAGCAGTAACCTTGAACTGGCGAGCGCGGAAGTGATGAAGCAGGGGCGCTGGAAGATTATCGTCACCATGCTGGCGGTGACCTGGCTTAACCCGCATGTCTATCTTGATACCTTCGTGGTGCTGGGCAGCCTGGGCGGACAGCTGGACGTTGAGCCGAAACGCTGGTTTGCGCTCGGCACGGTCAGCGCCTCTTTCCTCTGGTTCTTCGGTCTCGCCATTCTGGCGGCATGGCTGGCGCCTCGTCTGCGGACTGCCAAAGCCCAGCGCATCATTAATACCCTGGTGGGGCTGGTGATGTGGTTTATTGCTTTTCAGCTGGCAAAAGAGGGCATTCACCACGTCCAGGAATTGTTCAACTAATCCTTGTCTTATGGACAACTGAGCAAGACCCGCTAAGCTTGCTGGCATGCGCCCTGTTATCGGGCACTCTTTGCAACATGGAGGAATAACAGTGAAGTTTAAAGTGATGGCCCTGGCGGCATTAGTAAGTTTGGGTGCGGTATCTGTTCAGGCTGGTGAACTGCCTGATGGCCCGCACATCGTCACTTCAGGCACCGCAAGCGTGGATGCGGTACCCGATGTTGCAACGCTGGCAATTGAAGTGAATGTGGCTGCGAAAGATGCGGCGTCTGCCAAGAAGCAGGCTGACGATCGTGTTGCGCAATATCTCTCATTCCTCGAGCAGAATGGTGTCGGTAAAAAAGATATCAACTCTGCTAACCTGCGCACTCAACCCGATTACGACTACCAGAATGGCAAAAGCATCCTGAAAGGCTACCGTGCCGTGCGTACCGTGGAAGTGACCGTGCGCCAGCTGGATAAGCTGAACGCCCTGCTGGACGGCGCGCTGAAGGCGGGGCTGAACGAAATCCGTTCCGTGTCGCTGGGCGTTGCGCAACCGGAGAAATACAAAGACGAAGCGCGTAAAGCGGCGATTAACGATGCCATTCACCAGGCGGAACAGCTGGCTTCTGGCTTTAAGAGCAAGCTCGGCCCGGTATACAGCGTGCGTTACCACGTCTCTAACTACCAGCCAAGCCCGATGGTGCGGATGATGAAGGCCGATGCGGCGCCGGTCTCCGCTCAGGAAACTTACGAGCAGCCAACGATCCAGTTCGACGATCAGGTTGATGTGGTGTTCCAGCTGGAGCCTGTTGCAGCACAGCCGAAACCGGCTCAGTAATCTGTAGGCCGGGTAAGGCGAAGCCGCCACCCGGCTTATTTTTTAATCCTGCCTCAACACCTTATGCCCAAACGCCAGCAGCGCGTCGGTGACGTTGCGCATCATGCGGCTTTCCGGCGCAAAACGGTGCCAGTAGAGCATCCGACGCTGATATAGCCCCGGCGTCAGGTCTATCAGTTCGCCGCTTTTCAACTCTTTCTCGATCTGCAGATGCGGGATCATGCAGCAGGTGGTGCCCTGGCGCGCAAGCTGCACAAACGCTTCGGACGAGTTAACGATATGACACGGCACGCTGCCCGGCGGCAGATCGAAGTTTTGCTGCAGGAACGCCTGGTGCATATCGTCCAGATGGTCGAACGCTACGGCAGGCGCTTTCAGCAGCGCGGCGCGGGTCACGCCGTTGGGGAAATAGCGCTCGGCAAAGGCTTTTGAACCAACAAACAGGTAATCCAGCGCGCCCAGCTGATCCACCAGGCAGCTTGGCAGCGCCTGAGGCTGGATACTGACCGCCCCGACCACTTCACCGCGTCGCAGGCGTTCCTGGGTACGGGTTTCATCTTCAACCTGCAAATTCAGGCGGATAGGGGAATCTGCTAAGACCGGCGCAAGGGCCGGCAGCAGCCAGGTTGCCAGACTGTCGGCGTTGACCGCCAGCGAGAGCAGCAGCGGCGTTGAGCCCGTTTGTTCGTCACCCAGCCACTCATCTTCCAGCAGTTCAACCTGACGCAGCAGGGCAAGGAGCTTTTGCCCTTGTTCCGTTGGGCGAGGCGGCACGGTACGCACCAGCAGTGGCTGGCCGAACATGTTTTCAAGCTGTTTGATACGCTGCGATACGGCGGACTGCGTGATGCAAAGCTTTTGCGCCGCGCGCTCAAAACCTCGTTCACGAATAACTGCATCAAGTGCCTGTAGTGTTCTGTAGTCCGGACGTTTCATTGCTCTGGCTGGCTCCTTAATTTTGCTTAATCTGCACTATGACACAATTTTCCCTTCGTGGCAGACGAATTCCATTCGACGTGTTCTATAATGCGCCCTGAGTTTTCACACCACAGGCAAAACGATCATGACGCAGGATGAACTGAAAAAAGCAGTAGGATGGGCCGCTCTCCAGTACGTACAGCCGGGTACCATTGTCGGAGTTGGTACCGGGTCGACGGCGGCACACTTTATCGATGCGCTGGGCACGATGAAAGGGCAGATTGAGGGCGCGGTGTCCAGCTCTGATGCTTCCACGGAAAAGCTGAAAAGCCTCGGCATTACCGTTTTCGATCTGAACGAAGTTGACCGTCTGGGCATTTACGTTGATGGCGCCGATGAGATCAACGGCCATATGCAGATGATCAAAGGCGGCGGTGCGGCGCTGACGCGTGAAAAAATCATCGCCTCCGTTGCGGATAAATTCATCTGCATCGCCGATGCCTCCAAACAGGTCGATATTCTGGGTAATTTCCCGCTGCCGGTCGAGGTGATCCCGATGGCGCGCAGCGCCGTGGCGCGCGAGCTGGTAAAACTGGGCGGGCGTCCGGAATATCGCCAGGGCGTGGTGACCGATAACGGCAACGTGATCCTCGACGTTCACGGTCTGGAAATTCTCGACGCGATTGCGCTGGAAAACGCCATCAACGGCATTCCAGGCGTAGTAACCGTAGGGTTATTCGCCAACCGTGGCGCGGATGTCGCGCTGATTGGTACGGCTGACGGCGTGAAAACCATCGTAAAATGATCTGACGGGGGGAGTCCTCCCCCCGCTAAAAATATTTTGAAAAGCTAAATTCGGTGACTTGTGTCACGTTTTTATGCCTCGTTTGCCGATCCTGCCACGTACGTAAATTTCCGCAGCATTTTCCTCTGCCATTTTGCCCTGTATGACTTTTCTTCAGAGTGCCGACGCAAACGTTCATATTGCTGCAATAGTTTTTTTTGATATGTTGGCTACAGCGGATTTCAATCCAGCACAACAACAGTTCAGATAAAATACAGGGTCGGGTAAATGGCAAAGGTATCACTGGAGAAAGACAAGATTAAATTTCTGCTGGTAGAAGGCGTGCATCAAAAAGCACTCGATAGCCTTCGCGCAGCAGGTTACACCAACATCGAATTTCACAAAGGCGCGCTGGATACCGAAGAGCTGAAAGCGTCCATCCGTGATGCCCACTTCATTGGCCTGCGATCCCGTACCCACCTGACTGAAGATGTGATTGCCGCGGCGGAAAAGCTGGTCGCCATCGGTTGTTTCTGCATCGGTACCAACCAGGTTGACCTGAATGCAGCCGCTAAGCGCGGTATTCCTGTATTTAACGCCCCGTTCTCCAACACCCGTTCCGTGGCGGAGTTAGTGATTGGCGAGCTGCTGCTGCTGCTGCGCGGTATTCCTGAAGCTAACGCCAAAGCGCACCGTGGCGTGTGGAACAAGCTGGCGTCTGGCTCTTTCGAAGCGCGCGGTAAAAAGCTGGGGATTATCGGGTACGGCCATATCGGTACGCAGCTGGGCATCCTGGCGGAATCTCTCGGGATGCATGTCTTTTTCTACGACATTGAAAGCAAACTGCCGCTGGGCAATGCGACCCAGGTTCAACACCTCTCTGACCTGCTGAACATGAGCGATGTGGTCAGCCTGCACGTGCCGGAAAATGCCTCCACCAAAAACATGATGGGCGCGGAAGAGCTGGCGCTGATGAAGCCGGGTTCGCTGCTGATCAACGCCGCGCGCGGTACGGTTGTCGATATTCCGGCGCTGTGTGATGCGCTAAAGCGCAAGCATCTGGCGGGCGCGGCGATTGACGTCTTCCCGACGGAGCCAGCGACCAACAGCGATCCGTTTACCTCTCCGCTGTGCGAGTTCGATAACGTGATCCTGACGCCGCACATCGGTGGTTCAACTCAGGAAGCGCAGGAGAACATCGGTCTGGAAGTGGCGGGCAAACTGAGCAAATACTCCGACAACGGCTCTACGCTCTCTGCGGTGAACTTCCCGGAAGTGTCTTTGCCGCTGCACGGCGGCCGTCGTCTGCTGCACATTCACGAAAACCGTCCGGGCGTGCTGACCGCCATCAACCAGATCTTTGCCGAGCAGAGCGTCAACATTGCCGCGCAGTATCTGCAAACCAACTCGCAGATGGGCTACGTGGTTATTGATATCGAAGCGGATGAAGACGTTGCCGAGAAAGCGCTGCAGAGCATGAAGGCCATTCCGGGGACGATTCGCGCGCGTCTGCTGTACTGATCGTGCGGTCTGTGGTGTCGGGTGGCGGCTGCGCCTTACCCGACCTACGTTGAGGTTTTGTAGGCCGGGTAAGCGTAAGCGCCACCCGGCTTTATTCTACCAGGTCCAGGTTTTACTGGGCGTTACCACCGCCGGCAACGGCACATCCCATTTCTCCACCGGCAACGCCTCCACGCCCTGACAATCATGCGCATAACCCACCGGCTGTAGCCCGTACTGCTGCCAGTTTTGCAGCGTCCTGTCGTAAAAACCGCCGCCCATTCCCAGGCGCTGACCCTGCTCATCAAACGCCACCAGCGGCGTGACCAGCACGTCAAGCTCTGCCAGCGGGAGTACGTCGCGCACGTCGAGTTTCGGCTCGGTGATTTTCAGACGGTTCACCACCAGCTCGCTGTGCGGGTGATAGTGCAGGAACAGCAGATTGCCTTCGCTGAACGGATGCAGCACCGGCAGATAAACCTTCTTCCCGGCGCGCCAGAGCTGCTCGATGAGCGGTTGGGTATCCAGTTCGCCGTCAAACGAGAGAAACAGGGCAACAGTATGCGCCATAACGACAGGGGGGTAAGCCATCATACGGGCGGCAGCCTGCTGGGCAAAATGCGCTTGCTGATCGGAGGTTAACGCACGGCGGCGTTGACGGATTAACTGACGGATGTCCTGGCGTGAAGCGGAAACTTCAGGAAGTTGAGTCATGGTAGTCGGTAGAAGAAAAGAGAGGGAATCTCCGAGATGCCGCCGCAGGCTGTAACCCTTGAACCCTTGGTTCAAGGTGAATGTGTCGTCATAGTTTTAAGGCTTCTCGGACGGACCGAGCATGCTCACCAACCATGGAGCGCCACATTCTTGTGGTATGAAATATCGGCTCAGGGGACTGGCCCGCTTGCGAACATCTCAGAGAAATTTTGTCTTCACAGTTACTCTACCATAGTCAACTGAGAAGTGTTATTCAAACTTTGGTCCCGGTCTTTCGGGAGTGCGACCTTGATCAAGCAATGCCTGTTCTATGGTCTGCTGGAGCATTTTAATGCGTTGCTCCATGCTTGCCGCGTAGTCGCGGGTCTTCGCTTTTTCCTGAGTCAGTTCATAGCTGATGTTCAACGCGGCGATGAAAACCAGCTGCTCAGTATTTGTGACTCTAGTGCGTTCTTTTAGATCTTGCAACCGCTGATTCAAATCGTCCGCTGCCTGATTCAAAGCATCCCTTTGTTCAGGCGGACAATTCACTCGCAGTGAACGGCCAAAAATCTGGAGATCGACGGGTTGTGCAGACATGCCACCTTCCTGCTGATTGACTGCGCTGCCTTCGCTTACTGCCCCGGGGGCTGCGAAGGGGCGACACTATAGCTACCCTGATGTGAAGATACAAGCCCTTTTCTGGTATCACCAGGGTCCAAAGTGGTAGCATATCATGAAACTTCCCCCTTTGATGACGAATGCTCATGTCTATACAGAACGAAATGCCTGGTTACAAGGATTTAAACCAGTTACTGAACCAGCAGGGAATCGGTTTAACCTCTGCCGAAATGCACGGTCTGATCAGTGGCATGCTGTGTGGCGGAAACAGCGACAGCTCATGGCAGCCGCTGATCCACGACCTCACGAATGAAGGGCTGGCGTTTGGTCACGAGCTGGCGGAAGCGCTGCGTAAAATGCACGCCGCCATCAGCGATTCGCTGGAAGACGATGGCTTTCTTTTTCAGCTTTATCTGCCTGAAGGCGACGACGTCAGCGTGTTCGATCGCGCCGATGCGCTGGCGGGTTGGGTAAACCACTATCTGCTGGGTCTGGGCGTCACGCAGCCTAAACTGGATAAAGTGACCGGCGAAGCGGGTGAAGCGATCGACGATCTGCGCAACATTGCCCAGCTTGGCTACGATGAAGACGAAGACCAGGAAGAGCTGGAAATGTCTCTCGAGGAGATTATCGAGTACGTGCGCGTGGCGGCACTGCTGTGCCACGACAACTTTACGCGCTCGCAGCCGACCGCGCCGGAAGTCCGCAAGCCAACCTTACATTAAGAAAAATAACGCACAGGAGGGTGTCATGGTTATCTCGAGTCAAGAGTATTCGCGCCGCCGTCAGGCGCTGCTGGCGAAAATGCAGCCGGGCAGCGCGGCGCTGATTTTTGCTGCGCCCGAAGTGACGCGCAGCGCCGACAGCGAATATCCCTATCGCCAGAGCAGCGATTTCTGGTACTTCACCGGCTTTAACGAGCCAGAAGCGGTACTGGTGCTGATTAAGAGCAATGACACCCACAACCACAGCGTGATATTCAACCGCGTGCGCGATCTGACGGCCGAAATCTGGTTTGGCCGCCGCCTGGGACAGGAGGCCGCACCGGCGAAGCTGGGCGTTGACCGCGCGCTGGCGTTTAGCGAAATCAACCAGCAGCTCTATCAACTGCTTAACGGCCTCGACGTGCTCTATCACGCGCAGGGCGAATATGCGTACGCCGATGAGATTGTTTTCACCGCGCTGGATAAGCTGCGCAAGGGCTCGCGGCAGAACCTGTCCGCGCCCGCAACTCTCACTGACTGGCGTCCGGTGGTGCATGAGATGCGCCTGTTCAAGTCTGAAGAAGAGCTGAACGTGATGCGCCGTGCGGGCGAAATCAGCGCCCTGGCGCATACTCGCGCCATGGAGAAGTGCCGTCCCGGCATGTTCGAATACCAGCTTGAAGGCGAAATTCACCACGAATTTAACCGCCACGGCGCGCGTTACCCCTCCTACAACACCATTGTCGGCGGCGGGGAAAACGGCTGCATTCTGCACTACACCGAAAACGAAAGTGCGCTGCGCGACGGCGATCTGGTGCTCATCGATGCCGGCTGCGAGTATCAGGGCTACGCGGGGGACATCACCCGCACCTTCCCGGTGAACGGTAAGTTCTCACCGGCGCAGCGAGCGATTTACGACATCGTTCTGGAATCGCTTGAAACGGCGCTCAGGCTGTATCGTCCGGGTACCTCCATGCAGGAAGTGACTGGCGAAGTGGTGCGCATCATGATTACCGGCCTGGTCAGGCTCGGCATCCTGAAAGGCGATGTGGAGACCCTGGTTGCTGAAAATGCGCATCGACCTTACTTCATGCACGGCCTGAGCCACTGGCTGGGGCTGGACGTGCATGACGTTGGGGCTTACGGCACTGACCGCTCGCGGGTGCTGGAGCCGGGCATGGTGTTAACCGTGGAGCCTGGTCTCTATATCGCCCCGGATGCCGACGTGCCTGAAGAGTACCGCGGGATTGGCATCCGTATTGAAGACGACATTGTCATTACCGAAAGCGGGAACGAAAACCTGACCGCGAGCGTCGTGAAAAGCGCTGACGATATCGAGGCGCTGATGGCAGCGGCGCGCGCATGAGCGTGATCGTCGTGGGCGGCGGCATGACCGGAGCCACGCTGGCGCTGGCCATTTCGCATTTGACGAAGGGGCAGCTGCCGGTGCACCTGGTGGAGGCCGTTGCGCCAGAGGCGTCGAACCACCCCGGTTTTGATGCCCGCGCCATTGCGCTGGCGCAGGGGACGTGCCAGCAGCTTTCGCGCATTGGTATCTGGCAGGCGATAGCCGACCGAGCCACTGCGATCGGTACCGTTCACGTCAGCGATCGCGGCCATGCAGGCTTTGTCACGCTGGACGCGCAGGATTACCGTATTGATGCCCTGGGTCAGGTCGTTGAGCTACACGACGTAGGATTACGCCTGTTCCGCCTGCTTCAGGACGCGCCGGGGGTCACGCTGCATTGTCCGGCGCGCGTGGCAAGCGTAAGCCGAAGTGAAGCGTCGGTTAGCGTGACGCTGGAAAACGGCACCGTGCTTGATGGCCAGCTTCTGGTTGCCGCGGACGGCTCGCGCTCGGCGCTCGGTGCCCAGTGTGGCGTAGAGTGGCGTCAGCAGCCTTACGGGCAGGTGGCGGTCATTGCGAACGTTTCTACCGCAGCCGAACACAACGGCCGGGCGTTTGAGCGCTTTACGCAGCACGGTCCGCTGGCGATGCTGCCGATGTCGGACGGGCGCTGCTCCCTGGTCTGGTGCCACCCGCAGGATAGAGCTGAAGAGGTTAAGGCCTGGTCAGACGAACGTTTTTGTACCGAGCTGCAAAGAGCCTTTGGCTGGCGGCTGGGGCGTATTACCCATGCAGGCAAGCGGACGGTATACCCGCTTTCGCTGACCACATCCTCGCAGTCCATCTCCCATCGTCTGGCGCTTGTCGGGAATGCCGCGCAGACGCTGCATCCTATCGCCGGTCAGGGGTTCAACCTTGGGTTACGCGACGTGATGAGTCTGGCGGAAACGCTTTCTCGGGCGTGGGACGAGCAAAAAGACTGTGGCGCATACCCGGTGCTCAGCCATTACCAGAAGCGCCGCCAGGCGGATAAAGAGGCGACGATTGGCGTCACCGATGGCCTGGTACATCTGTTTGCCAATCGCTGGGCGCCGCTGGTTGCAGGCCGCAACCTCGGGCTGATGGCGATGGAATTATTCATTCCGGCACGTGACGTGCTGGCGCAGCGGACTCTTGGTTGGGTCGCGCGTTAAGGAGTTATCACCGTGCAAAATGTTGATGTCGCCATCGTTGGCGGCGGTATGGTAGGACTGGCGCTGGCCTGTGGCTTGCAGGGCAGCGGCCTGCGCGTGGCGGTGCTGGAGCAAAAGCAGCCTCAGCCCGTAGCCCAGGATGCGCCGCCGGAACTGCGCGTCTCGGCCATTAATGCAGCCAGCGAAAAGCTGCTGACGCACCTTGGCGTCTGGTCGGATATCGTGGCGCAGCGCGCCAGCTGCTATCACGGCATGGAAGTGTGGGATAAAGACAGCTTTGGTCATATTGCTTTTGATGATGAAAGCATGGGCTATAGCCACCTTGGCCACATTATCGAGAATGCCGTTATCCATCATGCGCTGTGGCAAAAGGCGCAGTCCTGTAGCGATGTTACCCTGATGGCACCCGCGCAAATCCAGCAGGTGGCGTGGGGCGAAAACGAGGCGTTTATCACCCTGCAAAGCGGCGACATGCTGACCGCACGTCTGGTGGTGGGGGCTGACGGCGCGAACTCCTGGCTGCGCAACAAAGCGGATATTCCGCTGACCTACTGGGATTACCGTCATCACGCGCTGGTCGCGACGATCCGCACCGAAGAGCCGCACGGCGGCGTGGCGCGGCAGATTTTCCACAACGACGGCATTCTGGCGTTCCTGCCGCTTGCCGATCCGCACCTGTGCTCGATTGTCTGGTCGCTGGTGCCGGAAAAAGCCCGGCTGATCCAGGAGGCCACCCCTGATGCTTTCAATCAGGCGCTGTGCGTGGCGTTTGATAACCGCCTTGGTTTGTGCACGCTCGAAAGCGAGCGGCAGGTGTTCCCGTTAACCGGCCGCTACGCGCGTCAGTTTGCGGCGCACCGTCTGGCGCTGGTAGGGGATGCGGCACATACTATTCATCCGCTGGCCGGACAGGGCGTTAATCTTGGCTTTATGGACGCGGCGGAGCTGGTGGAAGAACTGCGTCGCCTGCATCGCGAAGGGAAGGACATCGGCCAGCATCTCTATCTGCGTCGCTACGAACGCAGCCGCAAGCACAGCGCGGCGATGATGCTGGCGGGTATGCAGGGCTTCCGCGAGCTGTTTGCCGGTGCTAATCCGGCGAAAAAACTGCTGCGCGACATCGGCCTCAAGCTTGCCGATACCCTTCCGGGTGTTAAGCCTCAGCTCCTTCGCCAGGCAATGGGTCTTAACGACCTGCCGGACTGGCTACGCTAATTTAGACCCCCGTCACACTTTATTTTCCCGGCCTCTGCGCCGGGGAAATTCCCTCGTTTGAAATAATCTAATTTCACTGCTTTTTTCGCATTAGATAATCTAATGTCACGTTTTTCCCGTCACGGAAATTCGGCCCATTTTTCCGCATGAAATATCACCATGTGCTAAATCCTGTTAGCGTGATGTTAATTTTGTGCGGGTTTAATCGCATTTTTCCAGTGAATAACTCTGTAGGCTTTTTAGCGTTTTTTGGTCATAAGCTAATGTGATGACCCGTTTTACCTTATGGTTAACCGCCGGTTTCGGTGGTAAGTTCAGGTAAAAGAGAACGTTTGCGTCGGTGCCTGATAACGGGGCCGATACCGGGTTTCACGGGGAATTTTTTCAACGAGGACAAGATGGCTCAACAGACTCCTTTGTACGAACAACACGTGTTATGCGGCGCCCGCATGGTGGACTTCCACGGCTGGATGATGCCGCTGCACTACGGCTCGCAGATTGATGAGCACCACGCGGTGCGCACCGATGCCGGTATGTTCGACGTGTCCCACATGACAATTGTCGATCTGCGCGGCAGCCGCACCCGGGAGTTTTTGCGCTATCTGCTGGCAAATGACGTCGCCAAACTGAAGACGCCGGGTAAAGCGCTCTATACCGGCATGCTGAATGCCTCCGGCGGCGTGATTGACGACCTCATCGTCTATTACTTCACTGAAGATTTCTTCCGCCTCGTTGTAAACTCCGCCACCCGCGAAAAAGACCTCTCCTGGATCACCCAACACGCCGAACCTTACGCCATCGACATCACCGTCCGTGACGATCTGTCGCTGATCGCCGTGCAGGGGCCGAACGCGCAGGCGAAAGCCGCGTCTCTGTTCAACGACGAGCAGCGTAAAGCCACAGAAGGCATGAAGCCGTTCTTCGGCGTACAGGCGGGGGATCTGTTCATCGCCACCACCGGCTACACCGGTGAAGCGGGCTACGAAATTGCGATGCCAAACGAGAAGGCTGCTGATTTCTGGCGTGCGCTGGTGGAAGCGGGCGTGAAGCCTGCGGGCCTTGGCGCGCGCGATACGCTGCGTCTGGAGGCGGGCATGAACCTCTACGGTCAGGAGATGGATGAGGGTGTTTCACCGCTGGCGGCCAATATGGGATGGACCATCGCGTGGGAACCGGCTGACCGTGAATTTATTGGCCGTGAAGCGCTGGAGATGCAGCGCGAAAAAGGCACTGAACAGCTGGTGGGCCTGGTGATGACTGAGAAGGGCGTACTGCGCGGTGAACTGCCTGTACGTTTTACCGATGCCGACGGCAATCACCGCGAAGGCGTGATCACCAGCGGAACCTTCTCCCCGACGCTGGGCTACAGTATTGCACTGGCACGCGTGCCGGCAGGCATTGGCGAAACGGCGGTGGTGCAAATCCGCAACCGTGAAATGCCGGTCAACGTAACCAAACCGATTTTTGTTCGCGCCGGTAAGCCGGTCGCCTAATCATTTTTATCAGGAGAACTTCAATGAGCAATGTGCCAGCAGAACTGAAATACAGCAAAGAACACGAGTGGCTGCGCAAAGAGGCGGACGGCACTTACACCGTAGGGATCACCGAGCACGCGCAGGAGCTGCTGGGCGACATGGTGTTTGTTGACCTGCCTGAAGTAGGCGCAACCGTCAGCGCAGGCGACGACTGCGCCGTGGCGGAGTCCGTAAAAGCGGCATCCGACATCTACGCACCGGTAAGCGGTGAAATTGTCGCCGTCAACGACGCGCTGAGCGACTCCCCGGAGCTGGTCAACAGCGAGCCTTATGAAGGCGGCTGGATCTTCAAGATCAAAGCCAGCGACGAATCGCAGGTTGCCGCGCTGCTGGATGCGACCGCATACGAAGCCCTACTGGAAGACGAATAACGTTTTGCCGGATGGCGCTGCGCTTATCCGGCCTACAGGTCAACGTAGGCCCGGTAAGCGTTAGCGCCACCGGGCAACAGCGTTACAGATAACTACGATTCACTGCACGTTTCAGGAACCATCGCTCATGACACAGACTTTAAGCCAGCTTGAAAACCGTGGCGCCTTCATTGAACGTCACATTGGGCCGGATGCTCAGCAACAGCAGGAGATGCTGAAGACGGTTGGCGCGGATTCATTAAACGCACTGATCGGCCAGATTGTGCCAAAAGACATCCAGCTTGCCACACCGCCTCAGGTGGGGGAAGCCACCACGGAATTCGCCGCGCTGGCGGAGCTGAAGGCTATTGCAGGCCTGAACAAGCGCTATAAGTCTTACATTGGCATGGGCTACACCAACGTGCAGTTGCCGCCGGTTATCCTGCGCAACATGCTGGAAAACCCGGGCTGGTACACCGCTTACACCCCGTATCAGCCAGAAGTCTCTCAGGGCCGCCTGGAAGCGCTGCTGAACTTCCAGCAGGTAACGCTGGATCTGACCGGTATGGATATCGCCTCCGCGTCTCTGCTGGACGAAGCGACCGCCGCCGCCGAAGCCATGGCGATGGCAAAACGCGTCAGCAAGCTGAAAAACGCTAACCGCTTCTTCGTGGCGGCGGACGTGCATCCGCAGACGCTGGATGTGGTGCGCACCCGTGCGGAAACCTTCGGCTTTGACGTGATTGTCGACGACGCTGACAAGGTGCTGGATCACCAGGACGTCTTCGGCGTGCTGTTGCAGCAGGTGGGCACCACCGGTGAGGTGCATGATTACAGCGCGCTGATTGCCGAGCTGAAATCCCGTAAAGTGGTTGTCAGCGTTGCTGCCGATTTTATGGCGCTGGTGCTGCTGACGGCGCCAGGCAAACAGGGCGCGGACATTGTCTTCGGCTCTGCGCAGCGCTTCGGCGTACCGATGGGCTACGGCGGCCCGCACGCGGCGTTCTTCGGCGCGAAAGATGAATTCAAACGCTCCATGCCTGGCCGCATCATCGGCGTATCGAAAGATGCCGCCGGTAACACCGCGCTGCGCATGGCGATGCAGACCCGCGAGCAGCATATTCGCCGCGAGAAAGCGAACTCCAATATCTGTACCTCCCAGGTGCTGCTGGCCAACATCGCCAGCCTGTATGCCGTGTTCCACGGCCCGGCTGGCCTGAAACGCATTGCCAGCCGCATTCACCGCCTGGCGGATATTCTGGCCTGCGGCCTGCAGCAGAAAGGCCTTAAGCTGCGCCATGGCCACTACTTCGACACGCTGTGTGTGGACGTGGCGGACAAAGCGGCCGTGCTGGCTCGTGCGAATGCAGCAGAGATCAACCTGCGCAGCGACATCCACAACGCCGTCGGCATTACGCTGGATGAAAGCACCACCCGCGACGATATCCTGAACCTGTTCAGCGTGCTGCTGGGTGACGCGCACGGTCTGGACATTGACGCGCTCGACAAAGAGGTCGCGCTCGACAGCCGCTCCATTCAGGAAAGCATGCTGCGTAACGATGCCATCCTGACGCACCCGGTCTTTAATCGCTATCACAGCGAAACCGAGATGATGCGTTACATGCACTCACTGGAGCGCAAAGATCTGGCGCTGAATCAGGCGATGATCCCGCTGGGTTCCTGCACCATGAAGCTGAACGCCGCTGCAGAGATGATCCCAATCACCTGGCCTGAATTCTCCGAGCTTCACCCGTTCTGCCCGCCAGAGCAGGCGGAAGGTTATCATATGATGATCAACCAGCTTTCCGACTGGCTTGTGAAGCTGACCGGCTATGACGCGCTCTGCATGCAGCCGAACTCCGGCGCGCAGGGGGAATACGCGGGTCTGCTGGCAATCCGTCACTACCACGAAAGCCGCAACGAAGGGCACCGCGATATCTGCCTGATCCCAAGCTCCGCGCACGGCACCAACCCGGCTTCTGCCCAGATGGCGGGCATGGAAGTGGTGGTCGTGGCGTGCGATAAGAACGGCAACATCGATTTGGCCGACCTGCGTGCGAAAGCCGAGCAGGCGGGCGACAAGCTCTCCTGCATCATGGTGACCTATCCGTCCACCCACGGCGTGTACGAAGAGACCATCCGCGAAGTGTGCGAAGTGGTGCATCAGTTCGGCGGTCAGGTATACCTCGACGGCGCGAACATGAATGCGCAGGTGGGCATTACCTCTCCGGGCTTTATCGGTGCAGACGTGTCGCACCTGAACCTGCACAAAACCTTCTGCATCCCGCACGGCGGTGGCGGCCCGGGCATGGGTCCCATCGGCGTGAAAGCGCACCTGGCGCCGTTTGTCCCGGGTCACAGCGTTGTGCAGATCGAAGGCATGCTGACCCGTCAGGGCGCGGTCTCTGCGGCACCGTTCGGCAGCGCCTCTATCCTGCCAATCAGCTGGATGTACATCCGCATGATGGGCGCGGAAGGGCTGAAGCAGGCGAGCCAGGTGGCGATCCTGAATGCCAACTACATTGCGACTCGCCTGAAGTCTGCCTTCCCGGTGCTCTATACCGGCCGCGACGGTCGCGTGGCGCACGAGTGCATTCTGGATATTCGTCCGCTGAAAGAGCAGACCGGCATTAGCGAGCTGGATATCGCCAAGCGCCTGATCGACTACGGTTTCCATGCGCCAACCATGTCGTTCCCGGTAGCGGGTACGCTGATGGTGGAGCCAACGGAGTCCGAGAGCAAAGCCGAGCTGGACCGCTTTATCGACGCGATGCTGGCCATCCGCATGGAGATCGATCGCGTGCAGGACGGCGAATGGACGCTGGAAGATAACCCGCTGGTTAACGCCCCGCACACACAGCACGAAATGGTGGCAGAGTGGAACCACGGCTATTCCCGCGAGCTGGCGGTCTTCCCGGCAGGCGTGGCAAACAAATACTGGCCGACCGTGAAGCGTCTTGATGACGTGTACGGCGACCGTAACCTGTTCTGCTCCTGCGTGCCGATGAGCGAATACCAGTAATATTGCTGATGTAGTAACGTAGGCCGGGTAAGGCGAAGCCGCCACCCGGCTTTTTTATAGGGAGAAACGAATGGCAATTGCACTGGTTACCGGCGCGAGCCGGGGCATTGGGAAAGCCACCGCGCTGCAGCTGGCACGCGAAGGCTATACCGTGGCGGTGAACTACCATCACAACATTAAGGCCGCGACGGACGTTATCAAACAGATTGTCGATGCGGGTGGCAAAGCCTTCGCCGTTCGCGCAGACATTAGCGATGAAGCCCAGGTGCTGGCGATGTTTAACAGTATCGATCGTGAAGGCGAGCCGCTTACCGCGCTGGTCAATAATGCGGGGATTCTGTTTGAACAGTCGACTATTGAGAATTTGTCCGCAGAGCGCATTAACCGCGTCCTGGCGACCAACGTCACGGGCTACTTCCTCTGCTGCCGGGAAGCGGTAAAGCGCATGTCCTTTAAACATGGCGGCAAGGGCGGGGCGGTAGTGAACGTCTCGTCAGCGGCGTCCCGCCTGGGCGCGCCGGGTGAATATGTGGATTATGCCGCGTCCAAGGGAGCGGTGGATTCGCTGACAACCGGTTTAGCGCTGGAGGTGGCGGCGCAGGGCATTCGCGTAAACTGCGTGCGACCGGGGCTGATTTATACCGACATCCACGCCTCAGGCGGGGAGCCAGGACGCGTCGATCGCGTGAAATCGCTGCTGCCGATGCAGCGCGGCGGCCAGCCGGAAGAGGTGGCCCAGGCAATTGTCTGGCTGCTGAGCGAGAAGGCGTCGTACGTGACGGGAAGTTTTATTGAGCTAGCGGGCGGGAAGTAGACCCCTCACCCTAACCCTCTCCCCAAAGGGGAGAGGGGATCAATCGTAGGCCGGTGCAAGCGCAGCGCCGCCCGGCATTACGGAGTTACAGTTTCTCGCCGTTGCTGGCAATTACGCCCTTATACCACTCGAAGCTTTTCTTGCGCGAACGCGACATGTCGCCCGTACCATCGTCGTGTTTATTCACGTAGATAAAGCCGTAGCGCTTGCTGTACTGACCGGTAGTGAACGACACGCAGTCGATACAGCCCCATGGCGTGTAGCCCATCAGATCCACGCCATCGTGCGTCACGGCTTTGATCATCTCTTCCACGTGGGCACGCAGGTAGTCGATACGATAGTCATCGTTGATGCTGCCGTCCTCTTCGACTTTATCGTAAGCGCCAAAACCGTTTTCAACGATAAACAGCGGCTTCTGGTAACGCTCATACAGTTCGCACAGAGAATAGCGCAGGCCTACCGGATCGATCTGCCAGCCCCAGTCGGACGCCTTCACGTGCGGGTTCGGCACGCTGCCCTCGAAACCGGAAATCGCATCCCCGGTGCCGCCCTCCGCTTTCACTGCGTTGGTCATGTAGTAGCTGAAACCTAAGTAATCGCAGGTGCCTTCGCGCAGGATCTGCTCGTCGTTCGCCTCCATCCTGATGGAGAACCCGCGGCGCTCCCACTCATTCAGGACGTAAGACGGGTAGTAACCCCGCAGCTGGACGTCGGTAAAGACATAGCGCTCGCGCATGGATTCCTGGGCGAACATCACGTCTTCCGGCTTGCAGGAGAATGGATAGAGCGCCACCATGGCCAGCATGCAGCCGACTTTCATCTCCGGGTTGATGCGTCGCGCGGCTTTCACCGCCAGAGCGCTGGCCACAAACTGGTGGTGCAGCACCTGATACATGGTCTCTTCAGGATTTTCGTGTTCGGTATAGACCACGCCGGAGCAGCAGTAGCCGAACAGCGGCGCACGCCAGTTACGCTGGTTGTTGATTTCGTTGAAGGTCATCCAGTATTTGACCTTGTTTTTGTAGCGCTCAAAAACCACTTCCGCGAAGCGCACAAAGAAATCGACCACTTTACGGTTGGTCCAGCTGCCGTACTCCTGCACCAGGTGCAGCGGCATTTCGAAGTGGGAGAGGGTGATCACCGGTTCGATGTTGTACTTCAGCAGCTCATCGAACATGTCGTCGTAAAACTTCAGCCCCTCTTCGTTTGGCTGCGTTTCGTCACCCTTCGGGAAGATGCGCGTCCAGGCAATAGAGGTGCGGAAACACTTGAAGCCCATCTCGGCAAACAGCTTGATGTCTTCTTTATAGTGGCCATGGAAGTCGATGGCTTCATGGTTCGGGTAATATTTACCCGGCACCACGTTCTGCGTGATTTCACGCGGCACGCCGTGGGCGCCGCCGGTCAATACGTCGCAAATGCTGGGCCCTTTACCGCCTTTGTTCCAGCCGCCTTCAACCTGGTGAGCGGCAACGGCGCCACCCCATAAAAAATCTTTTGGTAAGGTCAATTTTTTCATCGCTGCTATTCTCAATAAATGGCTTATTGACGTCGAGTCTAGCAAAGCGAAATTAAATGTCACGATATAACAATATGTGCATAATGTGATTTGTTACATCTAAAAAACAGGGTGTTTTATTCTGTGAGTTTCTTCGCCAGCTTACGCCCGAGAGATTCCAGAATATAGATGACGGGAATTTGCGTGGTAATATCGTAGACGCCCCCAATACGCGTCTGGGGCACATGCCAGGAGAGATTAAAGTCCGCCAGTTTTGCCAGGCGCGAGTGCTCGTGGCTGGTAATGGAGAGCACCTTGCAGTGATGCAGGCTGAACTGGCTGGCGAAGCGAAGGATCTCCTCGGTCTCACCCGAAACGGAGAGCACAATAGCCAGCGCATTTTTTGCCATATCGTTGGTGACCGGGAAATAAGGGTCGTCAATATGGTTACTGAATTTGCCAATATTAGAAAAGAAACGTGCGCCATATTTTGCCAGCGAGCCCGATGTTCCCGCGCCGACGAATATAATTCGCTCGGAAGACAATATAATCTCCACAGCCTCATCTAATAATGTATCGAACTCTTCATTGTTAACGCTTTTAAAGAAGCTGATAATTTCACTGGCACCGAAATTAGCCTGCTGGGGCTCATTCTGCTCTAAATAGAGCTTAAAGCGCACGCGAAACTCCGAGTAGCCTTCGCAGTTGAGTTTGCGGCAAAAGCGCAGGATAGTGGTGGTTGAGACGCCCGCCGCATCCGCCAGCTCGCGGATGGTCATGTACATCACTTTGTCACGATTTTTAATGACATAGTTGTAAACCATCATCTCCAGATTATTGAGACTGGCAATGGCGGAGTGGGAGAACATGCTCACAGTGGCTAAACTCACTCATCAGACTTTTCTTCAGGGAATAATAACATGCAGTCAAACGACATCACTTTTTTTCAGCGCTTTCAGGACGACATTCTGGCGGGACGTAAAACCATCACTATCCGGGATAAAAGTGAATCCCATTTCAAAACCGGCGATATCCTGCGGGTGGGGCGTTATGAGGATGATGGTTACTTTTGCACCATCGAAGTAACAGGAATGTCGACCGTGACGCTCGCGACATTGACGCAAAAACACGCAGAACAGGAGAACATGACCCTGGATACGCTGAAAAGCGTGATTGCAGAGATCTATCCCGATCAGGACCAGTTTTATGTGATTGATTTTAAACGTCTATAATTTAATTCGAAACGCGCGTTCGCTGAAATCAAAATGTAACTGTCTGATTGTAATTTAGAAATGTTATGTTTAACTTTATTTTAGCTAACAGGTGTTCACTGGAATCATTCTCAGTTAGCATAGTCTTGCGATGAATAATCATCTTTTGTTTTCCCGGAGTTTTGTATGGTGAGCAGACCATTAATCGCACAGGGATATTCGCTGGCTGAGGAAATAGCCAACAGCATCAGCCACGGCATTGGCCTGGTGTTTGGGATTGTCGGTTTAGTGTTATTGCTGGTGCAGGCGGTTGACGCCAATGCCAGCGCGATGGCTATTACCAGCTACAGCCTGTATGGCGGGAGTATGATCCTGCTGTTCCTGGCGTCTACGCTGTATCACGCGGTTCCGCATCAGCGGGCTAAGATGTGGCTCAAGAAATTTGACCACTGCGCGATCTATCTTCTTATTGCAGGCACCTACACGCCGTTTCTGCTGGTGGGGCTCAATTCACCGCTCTCGCGTGGCCTGATGATTGTAATCTGGAGTCTGGCGCTGCTGGGGATCCTGTTTAAGCTGACCATCGCACACCGCTTTAAGGTGCTGTCGCTGGTCACCTATCTGACCATGGGCTGGCTGTCGCTGATTGTGGTGTATCAGCTGGCGATTAAACTGGCGGTAGGGGGAGTGACGCTTCTGGCCTTAGGCGGCGTAGTGTATTCGCTCGGCGTGATTTTCTACGTCTGCAAGCGTATTCCATACAACCATGCCATCTGGCACGGCTTTGTACTGGGCGGCAGCGTGTGCCACTTTCTGGCGATTTATTTGTATGTGGGGCAGGTGTAGTTTGTTGTCGGGTGGCGGCTTCGCCTTACCCGACCTACGGGATCGGTAGGCCCGGTAAGCGCAGCGTCACCGGGCGATACAGCATCACTCTTCCAGGGAATACGGCAGCGGCTCGATACTCAGCGTATTCGCGTCGTCGCGCACGCGGAACACGCTGTCGGCCTCCATGTCGTTATTCATGACGGCCTGCACCAGAAGACGTCCATCATCCAGCTGTACGGCGGCTAACACGGTGCCGGTACGGCGCCAGTTTTCACCCATCTTCAGCTCTAAATCCTCTCCTGCTTCCGGTACGCGGCTGGCGTGGCCCGCGAGCGTCCACAGCGCGCGCTTGTTAGCCCCGCGGAATTTTGCCCGCGCGACCATCTCCTGGCCGGTGTAACAGCCTTTTTTAAAGCTGATGCCGCCCAGCGCCTGCAGGTTGGTTGCCTGCGGAATAAACTGCGCGCTGTTTGCGGCGTCAATGACCGGCAAACCCGCTTCGATATTCAGCGCCAGCCACTGTTGACTGCTGTTGAGCTGCGCTTCGCCGCGCAGCGCCTCGGTCACGCGTTCGGCAGTGGCGGCATCCGTGACTAACAGGAAACGCTCCGCCGGATGTTCAAACCACAGGATGGAGGTCGCGCCTTCGCTGACCACCTGCTTTTCTGCATCCGGCAGTTCGCTAAAGAGATTTTTCAATGCTGCACGCGCCTGGAAGCCCGCCACGCCCAGCAGGACATGTTCGTCGTCCGCGGCGATGGTGACTTTGGAAAAGACGGCGTACTTTTTCAGCTCTTTGAGCTGGGCGTCCCGCAGGCTGCGGCGCTCAATAAAGGCAAAGCCGTCCTGACGGCGGAACAGGCGCAGGTTGCTCCACATTTTGCCCTTGGGGTCGCAATGCGCGGCCAGCAGGTGCTGGTGTTCGGTCATCTGGCTGACGTCAGCGGTCACCTGTCCCTGCAGGTATTTTTCGGCGTCTGCACCGGCGAGCGTTGCCAGTGCCCAGTCATCAAGAGAAATAAGCGTCAGCGGCAGACGCGCAGAGGCGGCGGGCTGGCGAGGAGAAAATGGTGTAAATGCCATAACGATATCCTGAATTGCTTAACGCTTTGATAATACCTAATGGTAAAAGAGCCTGCAGGCAATGCAAGCGCTTTCAACAGGCCATTTGTGCCATAAACCGGTTATGCGTAGCGCTACGCAAAATAGTGTAATCCGCTGTCTTTGTAGGGATTATTCTGGAAGCCAGCTCGTCGATCGCAATATTCCAGTAAAGAAACGGTCAAAAACACGTTACACTAGCTGGTGTCCCCGTAGAGAAATTAAGAACACGGAACGGGGTGCCGACTGTGCCAAACGTAATGCAGGAAACTGAACATGGATATTAACAACAAGGCCCGTATTCACTGGGCGTGCCGTCGCGGCATGCGTGAACTTGATATTTCCATTATGCCTTTCTTCGAATATGAGTATGACAGCTTAAGCGATGAGGATAAGCGTCTGTTTGTTCGCCTGCTTGAGTCTGACGACCCGGATTTATTCAACTGGCTGATGAACCACGGCAAACCCGCCGACACCGAGTTGCAACGGATGGTGCAATTAATTCAAACACGGAATCGGGAACGTGGTCCTGTGGCAATCTGATCTTCGCGTCTCGTGGCGCTCGCAGTGGATGTCCTTATTGCTCCACGGCCTGGTTGCGGCCTTAGTGCTACTGATGCCGTGGCCGCTGAGCTATACGCCTCTGTGGCTGTTGTTGCTTTCGTTTGTCGTTTTCGACAGCGTACGCAGCCAGCGTCGCATCAATGCCCGTCAGGGAGAGATCAAATTACTGATGGATTCCCGCCTGCGCTGGCAGGGAAAAGAGTGGGATATTGTCGGTATGCCCTGGATGCTTAACTCCGGCATGATGTTGCGGTTACGCAATGTAGACGGCGGGCGTTGCCAGCATCTGTGGCTGGCGGCTGACAGTATGGATGCTGCCGAGTGGCGAGACCTGCGTCGGATGTTATTGCAACAGACGACGCAGGGGTAATACGCGTTAGCTAAACTTTTCTGCCATTTCGCCCAGAATCTGCTCGCACCAGGTTTGCAGGCGCTCATCGCTAAGATCGTACTGGTTGGTTTCATCCAGCGCGAGTCCAACAAACAGCTCGCCGTCGGCAATAATCGGTTTTTTACTGGTGAACTCGTAGCCTTCGGTTGGCCAGTAGCCGATGAACGACACCCCTTTTGGCGCCAGTTTGTCGTGCAGCATGCCGAGAGCGTCCAGGAACCATTCCCCGTAACCCAGCTGATCCCCCATGCCGTACATGGCAACGATTTTGCCGTCGAGGTTGAGCGTATCAAGCTGGTCCCAGATGGCTTCCCAGTCTTCCTGTATCTCGCCGAAATCCCATGTCGGGATGCCGAGGATCAACACGTCGTACTGCTCCATCAGCGTGAGCGCGTCATCTTTCAAATTATGCAACGTCACCAGTTCCGGGCCAATGATGTCGCGAATTTTCTCTGCCGCCATTTCGGTGTAGCAGGTGCTGGAACCATAAAACAGACCAATATTCATCGCGTATCTATCTCAATTCTTGCTTTGACTTTGCGCGTAGTGTACCAGAAACAGGTCGCAATCAGGCATAATGGCCTGACTGCAGAATCAAAGGGGCCATTGTGGAAAAGGATCTCGCACTGATCGAACAGTTTCTCGATGCACTGTGGCTGGAGAAAAATCTGGCTGAGAATACGCTCAGCGCCTACCGTCGCGATCTCACCATGCTGGTGGAGTGGCTTGCGCACCGCGGGTTGTCCCTGGCGAGCGCGCAAAGCGACGATCTGCAGGCGCTGCTTGGGGAACGTATCGCGGGGGGCTACAAAGCCACCAGCTCCGCACGTTTGCTTAGCGCAATGCGTCGCCTGTTCCAGCACCTTTACCGGGAGAAAATTCGCGAAGACGATCCCAGCGCGCTGCTGGCGTCCCCCAAACTCCCGCAGCGGCTGCCGAAAGATCTCAGCGAAGCACAAGTTGAGAGATTATTACAGTCACCGGCTGTTGACCTGCCGCTGGAGTTACGCGATAAAGCCATGCTTGAGCTATTGTATGCTACCGGCTTGCGCGTTTCGGAACTGGTTGGCCTGACGATGAGCGACATCAGCCTGCGTCAGGGCGTGGTGCGTGTCATCGGCAAAGGAAACAAGGAAAGACTGGTACCGCTGGGGGAAGAGGCGGTTTACTGGCTGGAAACGTATCTGGAGCATGGTCGCCCGTGGTTGCTCAACGGGGTGTCTATCGACGTTCTTTTTCCGAGCCAGCGCGCGCAGCAGATGACCCGGCAAACGTTCTGGCATCGCATTAAGCATTACGCCACGCTGGCCGGTATCGACAGTGAAAAGCTGTCGCCGCACGTATTGCGTCATGCCTTCGCGACGCATCTGTTAAACCACGGCGCTGATTTACGCGTGGTGCAGATGCTGCTGGGACACAGCGATCTTTCCACGACGCAAATTTACACCCATGTCGCGACGGAACGCCTGCGGCAGCTACACCAACAGCACCACCCTCGTGCGTGAGTGCCGACGAATTGTAACAGGATCAACTATGAAAAAGTCTTTCGCGCTGTTCACCCTGCTGGCAGCCTCATTTACCGGTTTCGCCCATGCTGACGACGCCGCCATCAAACAGTCGCTGGCCAAGCTTGGCGTCACCGGTAGCGATATTCAGCCTGCGCCGGTTGCCGGCATGAAAACGGTGCTGACCAACAGCGGCGTGCTGTACGTTACCGAAGACGGCAAGCACATTATTCAGGGGCCAATGTACGACGTGAGCGGCGCGCAGCCGGTCAATGTCACCAACCAGCTGCTGATGAAAAACCTGAACGCGCTCGAAAAAGAGATGATCGTCTATAAAGCCGCGCAGGAAAAACACGTCATTACCGTCTTCACCGACATCACCTGCGGCTACTGCCACAAGCTGCATGAAGAGATGAAAGACTACAACGCGCTGGGCATTACCGTGCGTTACCTGGCCTTCCCACGCGCGGGCGTGCAGAGCCAGCCGGAGCAGGACATGAAGGCTATCTGGTGTGCAAAAGACCGCAACAAAGCGTTTGACGACGCGATGAACGGTAAAGGGGTTAAACCCGCTTCCTGCGACATTGATATCGCTAACCACTACGCGCTGGGCGTGCAGTTTGGCGTGAACGGTACGCCAGCGATTGTCCTGAGCAACGGCTATGTTGTTCCGGGCTATCAGGGACCAAAAGAGATGAAAGAGTTCCTCGACGCGCACCAGAAACAGTTTGGTGGTAAATAATCCGCGTGAAAGCCCCCATAAAATTGCGCCGCCGCGAGGCGGTTGAACAGGTTGATTTGCCGGACGATCTCCCTGCGCTGCTGAAGCGCCTCTACGCCAGCCGCGGCGTGCGTTCCGCTGAGGATCTTGAACGCAGCGTAAAAGGGATGCTGCCGTGGCAGCAGCTGAACGGTATCGAAAAAGCCACCGACATGCTCTACAACGCGCTGCGTGAAGGAACGCGCATTGTGGTGGTAGGGGACTTTGATGCCGACGGCGCAACCAGCACCGCGCTGAGCGTGCTCAGCCTGCGCGCGCTGGGCTGCGATAACGTCACCTATCTGGTGCCGAACCGTTTTGAAGACGGCTACGGCCTCAGCCCGGAAGTGGTCGATCAGGCCCACGCCCGCGGTGCGCAGATGATCATGACCGTGGATAACGGCATCTCCTCCCATGCGGGTGTCGATCATGCTCATGCGCTGGGGATCCCGGTGCTGGTCACCGATCACCACCTGCCGGGCGAAACGCTGCCGGATGCGGAAGCCATCATTAACCCGAACCTGCGCGACTGCGATTTCCCCTCGAAATCGCTGGCCGGCGTGGGGGTGGCGTTTTATCTGATGCTGGCGTTGCGTACCCTGTTACGCGACAAGGGCTGGTTCGATTCTCGCGGTATTGCCGTGCCGAACCTGGCCGAATACCTTGACCTGGTGGCGCTGGGTACGGTAGCGGACGTGGTCCCGCTCGATACCAATAACCGCATTTTGACCTGGCAGGGCTTAAGCCGCATTCGGGCGGGCAAGTGCCGCCCGGGGATCAAGGCGCTGCTGGAGATTGCCAACCGCGATCCGCTCAAGCTGGCGGCAAGCGATTTGGGCTTTGCCCTCGGGCCGCGCCTGAACGCTGCCGGAAGGCTGGACGATATGTCCGTCGGGGTCGCGCTGCTGCTGTGCGACAACATTGGTGAAGCGCGCGTGCTGGCCAACGAGCTGGACGCCCTGAACCAGACCCGTAAAGAGATTGAGCAGGGAATGCAGGCCGAAGCGCTGACCCTGTGCGAAAAGCTTGAGCGCAGCGGCGAAACGCTGCCGGGTGGTCTGGCGATGTACCATCCCGAGTGGCACCAGGGCGTGGTCGGCATACTGGCGTCGCGCATTAAAGAGCGTTTCCACCGGCCGGTGATTGCGTTCGCCCCGGCAGGCGACGGCACGCTGAAAGGCTCTGGCCGTTCGATTCAGGGGCTGCACATGCGCGACGCGCTGGAGCGGCTTGACACGCTGTATCCGGGTCTGATGATCAAGTTCGGCGGCCATGCGATGGCGGCGGGCCTGTCGCTGGAAGAGGCGAAGTTCGACGAGTTTCAGCGCCTCTTTGGTGAGCTAGTGACCGAGTGGATTGACCCGGCCCTGTTGCAGGGGGAAGTGGTGTCCGACGGCGAGCTCTCACCGCTTGAGATGACGATGGACGTGGCGCAAATGCTGCGCGATGCTGGCCCGTGGGGGCAGATGTTCCCGGAACCGTTGTTCGACGGCCGTTTCCGCCTGTTGCAACAGCGTATCGTCGGCGAACGTCATCTGAAGGTGATGGTCGAGCCCGTGGGCGGTGGACCGCTGCTGGACGGCATTGCCTTCAACGTTGACACGGCGGTATGGCCGGACAACGGCGTGCGCGAGGTTGAGCTGGCGTACAAACTGGACATCAACGAGTTTCGCGGTAACCGCACCCTTCAGATCATCATCGACAATATCTGGCCAATTTAGCGGCAGTAATCTCTATAAAAAAGGGCGTGGATTCGGTACAATCCCGCTCTTATCACCGCATTTTGACAAGTCCATAAAAGAAAACAGACCATGTTTGAAATTAATCCGGTAAAAAACCGTATTCAGGACCTCACGGAGCGCTCTGACGTTCTTAGGGGGTATCTTTGACTACGATGCCAAGAAAGAGCGTCTTGAAGAAGTAAACGCCGAGCTGGAACAGCCGGACGTCTGGAACGAACCTGAACGCGCACAGTCGCTGGGTAAAGAGCGTTCCTCTCTCGAAGCTATCGTAGATACGCTGGATCAAATGGCTCAGGGGCTGGAAGATGTTTCCGGTTTGCTGGAGCTGGCCGTTGAAGCCGACGACGAAGAAACCTTTAACGAAGCCGTGGCAGAACTCGACGTGCTGGAAGAGAAGCTGGCGCAGCTTGAATTCCGTCGTATGTTCTCCGGCGAATACGACAGCGCTGACTGCTATCTCGATATTCAGGCAGGTTCTGGCGGTACCGAAGCGCAGGACTGGGCCAGCATGCTGACGCGTATGTACCTGCGTTGGGCTGAAGCGCGCGGCTTCAAAACCGAAATTATCGAAGAGTCTGAAGGTGAAGTTGCGGGTCTGAAATCCGTCACCATCAAGATCATCGGTGACTACGCTTACGGCTGGCTGCGTACCGAAACCGGCGTTCACCGCCTGGTGCGTAAGAGCCCGTTCGACTCCGGCGGTCGTCGTCATACTTCCTTCAGCTCCGCGTTTGTCTATCCGGAAGTTGATGAAGATATTGATATCGAAATTAACCCGGCGGACCTGCGTATCGACGTTTACCGTGCATCCGGCGCGGGTGGTCAGCACGTTAACCGTACGGAATCTGCGGTGCGTATTACCCACATTCCAACCGGGCTGGTAACGCAATGCCAGAACGACCGTTCCCAGCATAAGAACAAAGACCAGGCCATGAAGCAGATGAAAGCGAAGCTTTATGAGCTGGAGATGCAGAAGAAAAATGCTGAGAAACAGGCGATGGAAGATAACAAGTCTGACATCGGTTGGGGCAGCCAGATCCGTTCTTACGTCCTTGATGACTCCCGCATCAAAGACCTGCGTACCGGGGTTGAAACCCGCAACACGCAGGCGGTGCTGGACGGCAGCCTGGACCAATTTATCGAAGCAAGTTTGAAAGCAGGGTTATGAGGAACCAACATGTCTGAACAACAAGCACAGGGCGCTGACGCGGTAGTCGATCTTAACAACGAACTGAAAACCCGCCGCGAGAAGCTGGCAGCGCTGCGCGAGCAGGGCGTGCCGTTCCCGAACGATTTTCGTCGTGACCACACCTCAGACCAACTGCACGCAGACTTCGACGCTAAAGAGAACGAAGAGCTGGAAGCGCTGAACGTTGAAGTGGCCGTTGCAGGCCGCATGATGACCCGTCGTATTATGGGTAAAGCCTCCTTCGTGACTCTGCAGGACGTTGGCGGCCGTATTCAGCTGTACGTTTCCCGTGACGATCTGCCGGAAGGCATCTACAACGAGCAGTTCAAGAAGTGGGACCTGGGCGATATCCTGGGTGCGAAAGGTAAGCTGTTCAAAACCAAAACCGGTGAACTGTCTATCCACTGCACCGAGCTGCGTCTGCTGACCAAAGCCCTGCGCCCGCTGCCGGACAAATTCCACGGCCTGCAGGATCAGGAAGCGCGCTATCGTCAGCGCTACCTGGATCTCATCTCTAACGATGAATCCCGCAAGACCTTCAAAATTCGCTCCCAGATCATGGCCGGTATTCGCCAGTTCATGGTTAACCGCGACTTTATGGAAGTAGAAACCCCGATGATGCAGGTGATCCCCGGCGGCGCGTCTGCGCGTCCGTTCATCACCCATCACAACGCCCTGGACCTGGACATGTACCTGCGTATCGCGCCGGAACTGTACCTGAAGCGTCTGGTGGTTGGTGGTTTTGACCGCGTGTTCGAGATCAACCGTAACTTCCGTAACGAAGGTATCTCCGTTCGTCATAACCCAGAGTTCACCATGATGGAACTCTATATGGCGTATGCGGATTACAAAGATCTGATCGAACTGACTGAATCCCTGTTCCGTACCCTGGCGCAGGATATTCTGGGCACCACGCAGGTCCCTTACGGTGAAGAAGTCTTCGACTTCGGCAAGCCGTTCGAAAAACTGACCATGCGCGAAGCGATCAAGAAATACCGTCCGGAAACCAACATGGCCGATCTGGATAACTTCGATTCTGCGAAAGCGATCGCGGAAAGCATCGGTATCAAGGTTGAGAAGAGCTGGGGTCTGGGCCGTATCGTGACCGAGATCTTCGAAGAAGTGGCCGAAGCGCACCTGATTCAGCCGACCTTCATCACCGAATACCCGGCTGAAGTCTCTCCGCTGGCGCGTCGTAATGACGAGAACCCGGAAATTACCGATCGCTTTGAGTTCTTCATCGGCGGCCGCGAAATCGGCAACGGCTTTAGCGAGCTGAACGATGCGGAAGACCAGGCTCAGCGCTTCCAGGATCAGGTTGACGCGAAAGCGGCAGGCGACGACGAAGCGATGTTCTTCGACGAAGACTACGTGACCGCGCTGGAGCACGGTCTGCCACCAACGGCGGGTCTGGGTATTGGTATCGACCGTATGGTCATGCTGTTCACCAACAGCCACACCATCCGTGACGTGATCCTGTTCCCGGCGATGCGCCCGGTGAAGTAAGGCGTTAAGATGTAAAAAAAGCCCCGAAAGGGGCTTTTTTATTGCGCGGCGAACGCTCTGAGGGCGTCTCGCGCGGCCGTCGCTTCCAGCACCATCCACGGGCTAAAGCTCCAGGGTGCGGCATCCAGGGCGCGGAATAACGATTCCAGCGTAACCCACTCGAAGGCCATCACTTCATCGTGATTAATCCGCAGTTCGCTGGTGATGCGGGCCGCGAATACCGGGCAAATTTCGTTTTCAACGATCCCGGAAGGATCGGTTTCGCGGTAACGAAACTCGGACGCCACGGGGGTGATATCGGTAATTTCAGCGCCGATCTCAAAGCGGCAGCGCCGGATAATGGCCTCTTCCGTCGCTTCACCCGATTGCGGGTGTCCACAGACGGAGTTCGTCCAGACGCCCGGCCAGGCTTTTTTGCTTAACGCGCGCCGGGTCACCAGACATTCACCGCTGGCGTTAAACAGCCAGGAGGAGAACGCCAGATGCAGAGGGGTTTGGGTCGTGTGCGCGGCGTACTTTTCCTGAGTGCCAATCACCATTCCCTGGTCATTTACCAAAATAACGTGTTCTTGAATACTCATTCCTGCTCCAGTGCCAACGATGCGGATGGTTCTGCACCATCAGCAGGACGGTATTATACGGCATTCTTATACGAACGGTTTGTCTCCAGGAGCGGAAAAGGGCTGACCCTTATCTCTCCGGGCTGGTATTATAGGCCGCCATTCACGCTGACCGAGGATCTGTTTTGTTTGCAGGAAGCCTGACGAGAAACCCCATCACCGCCATTTTTTGCCTGACGCTGACGCTTTTACTGGCAGGCTGTTCAGGAAGCAAATCGTCGGATATGGGCAGCTATTCCGGTTCGGTCTATACCGTTAAGCGCGGGGATACGTTGTATCGCATTTCGCGCGCAACGGGGACCAGCGTGAAGGACCTGGCACGGCTGAATAATATTTCTCCGCCCTACACCATTGAGGTGGGGCAGCAGCTGAAGGTTAGCGGCGGATCGTCCTCAGGCAAAAAATCCTCCTCAAAGGGCAAAACCGCTAAGGTGACGCCGTCTTACGCGGTGCCGCAGTCATCCTGGCCGCCGGTCGGTCAACGCTGCTGGATCTGGCCTGCCAGCGGTAAAGTGGTGCTGCCGTACTCCCTGTCTGAGGGCGGTAACAAAGGCATCGATATCGCTGCCGCGCGCGGTACACCGGTTTATGCTTCCGGTGCCGGGAAGGTGGTGTACGTCGGTAACCAGCTGCGCGGCTACGGTAACCTGATCATGATTAAGCATGGCGAAGACTACATCACGGCCTATGCGCACAACGACACGATGCTGGTGAACAACGGGCAGAACGTCAAAGCAGGGCAGAAGATTGCCACTATGGGCAGCACGGGCACGGACTCGGTGAAGCTGCACTTCCAGATTCGCTATAAGGCAACGGCCATCGATCCGCAGCGTTATCTTCCTGCGCCCGGCAGTAAGCCGAAGTGCTAAGTGATTATTTAATCGCCGGTTAGTTGTGTAGAGGCTTGTATGAAGAGGCGTAAGGTCTATAATGCCTTACGCACCTCAAAGCGGGCGTAGTTCAATGGTAGAACGAGAGCTTCCCAAGCTCTATACGAGGGTTCGATTCCCTTCGCCCGCTCCAGCTTCACGTCTACTACTCTCAATTTTCCCAGAATAAATCAGCAGTCTCAGCATTCCACAATGGGATAACTATGTTACTGATCTTTGGCGGTCTGCCCGGCACCGGGAAATCAACCATTGCTCGTCGCCAGCCCGGGGAGAGGCCCCGACCGAGAACGCCATAGGTATCTATCTGGGTCAGCGTCCTGGCGATTGGACAGCACGTCTGTTTAAAGGCCGTAACGTCCATAGCCTGTTCAATATCCCTATTGGTAAACACCGTTACCAGAGCAATAACTTTTTTCATAGCATTTTCTTCCTGGTTTTAAGTAAGGACAGGTTGTCCCGGTATTCTATTGCCTGGAATAACTTATAAGAAATATCAGACAGAGTCGGATAATAAAATTTCTATTTGATTGTATTAAATGTATTTCATTTAAGATTGTTGATGGCTATTGAAAAGTGAGTAGTTGAGTTATTTATTTAAATGTCCAGTATTTAGGTTTTTTTATTCTGCATTAATTTAAATTGCAAAATGCCTAGCGCGATTTAAGATTTTTAATTCAATGAGATAAGCCAGCGTACGTCTTCGCTGGCCTGGAGGGGGCGGACATATTGATTTGCGGAGTAAGAACGCTTTCAGAAAGCGTGATTCAGCGGTAGCAGAGAAATACGGGACGCTTTCCTACAGTAAACAGGAAGCTGTTCTCCCCCTGCGGCAGGACGGTATAGGTGATACTTTTCTCTGGGTATACATAAAAATCTGGAAGCACTTCACTCAGATTCTCATCAGAGACGGAGTCATCGTTAAATATTTTATTCACTTTTACCGAGTAAAAATGAAGGGCGTCTTTGTTTTCAGTCCAGGTATAGGACACGTCCCGGCGGATACCCCCCAGAACCGTATCATTCTGAGCATAAGTCCCGTTTATTGATACCACGCCGGTTTGCGTTTTAAGAGTGTAAATGAAATCAAGCGTCACGTTGGCTCGAACATTTTTGTGATAGACAACAATGGACGCTGAACAGATCTCAGAGTTTTGCCTCTTTTCTGCCCGCAGATGCAATAGCCATGAGATGAATAAGCCTGAGACAAAAAGCAGCAGGCAGGCGAGGGCAATCGTTTTTTTAGTCACTGATTTTTCCACCGAAAATAGAGCGTGACGCACCGTGAGTTTTCTGAGGTTTCAAAAGGTTCTCTGCAAATTAATGCCGAAAGTGCAGGAGCAGTACTGGACGAGAGGAAGTAAATCCACGGATATTTTTTACAATCCAGACCGGTCTGCAGGATCGTGTTTTTGGCTTTGGTAAAACCGCCCGTTTTTTTGATGTCATCATTTTGAGAGACAAAATGGCACTCATTCTCATTTCTTATGATAGTATAGTCGTTAAAAAAATCCCTTTCTGAATGTGGCGTCCACGGCAGATGGAACATGGATAAACCGAGGCCAAAGGAAAGCAATAGCAGAAGGGCAATGCGCGAGTATTGCACCCATTTCCTGTTTACTGTGCCTGTCTTTGCTACGGATGCAGGTAATGTATTCGCCGTCATTTCAGGCTCAGGTATTAATGCTTCAACCGGTGACGGGTCAACAAACTGCTGTTCCGGCGTCTCTTCTTCGGTAGCGACTCTGGTCACCTTAACGCTGCTGTCAATCTGGAAACCCTTGCGCGGCACCGTGGACACGAGCGTTTCGTCGGCTTCTGCTACGGTGCGAAGTCCGCGACGAATGATAGATATGTTCTGATAAAGCGTATTTGTCGGAACGAGCATGCCGTCTTCAGCCCATACAAAGGTGAATAATTCTTTTTGCGTAACGACGTTGGGCCAGGATTCCAGTAATAGTGTTAAGCAACGGCTGGCCGGGGCGGTAATGATTACGCTCAGCTCGGGTTTGCTTACTGAGGCTAACGTGTTTTTTTCTGGATGGAACTTTATCCTGTCGTTAATTATCCAGAACATATATCAGTTACCGTCTCGAAAAGAGGATTTCACATTATTTAAGAATTATATCCTCAAAGTTTTCATTGTCAAAGCCGTGCGTAAGCGTCTCAAAACATATTTTAGCGTATTTTTTTAGTCTTCTTTTAAGAATATCTTTCAATAAGGTCATTCGCAACCTGCTTCTGCAGGGAAGGGCAGCGTATGCCCTGGCTGTAATAAATAGAGGCTGCAAGCGCGCCGGAACGACGGAAAATAAGGGCATAATATAATATGAAGTGGTGCGAAGGGTATTAAATGGCATTAATGTTAATTCTGTGATTTTATTTTAAAGGCTCTCGCTGTTTAAATATTTTAACAGGGTTGTGCTGTTTGCTGAATTAAAATGTGAAGAATAAAAAGGCTGCATTACGCAGCCTTTTTTATCACTTTTTAGGGAACACCCACACATGCTTCTCCGGCAGCGAAAGATGGCAGTGCTGAGGGTCGCGAACCTCATGCCCATACGCGCGGATGACAAAATCATCTCCCACCGTGCGGAACAGGTACTCCCAGCGGTCGCCGAGATACATGCTGGTGAGCAGCGGCAGCTCAAGCTGATTTTCCCCAGGCCCCTCGACCACCGCCACGCGCTCGACGCGGATCACCGCCGTGGCGTCATTACCGCTCTGTACCCCTTCGCCCGCCTGGCCCCACAGCATCCAGCCTTTCCCTTCGATGCGCGCTCTGCCGTCGCGCACTTCGATGACCTTGCCGTGCAGGCGGTTGTTGCTGCCCATAAACTCGGCGGTAAACAGCGTTTTCGGCGAGCCGTACATCTCCTGCGGCGTACCCTGTTGCTCAATTTTGCCGTTGTTGAGCAGCAGGATACGGTCGGAAATGGACATCGCTTCGTTCTGGTCGTGTGTCACCATCAGCGCGGATAGCCCGAGCTTGATAATCAGCTCGCGCAGGAACACGCGGGCCTCTTCGCGCAGCTTGGCGTCGAGGTTGGAAAGCGGCTCGTCCAGCAAAATCACCGGCGGGTTGTAGACCAGCGCCCGGCCAATCGCCACGCGCTGCTGCTGCCCACCGGAGAGCTGGTGCGGGTGACGTTTGCCAAGATGGCCCAGACCAAGCTGGTCCAGCACGTCCTGCACGCGCTGCTGGATCTCTTTGGCCGGGACTTTGCGCAGCTTGAGCGGATAGGCCACGTTCTCAAACACGGTTTTGTGCGGCCACAGGGCATAGGACTGGAACACCAGCCCCAGGTTACGCTCTTCCGCCGGGACCTCGCTGCGCGGCGTGCCGTCGTAAACTTTATTTTTACCAATGACAATCGACCCCTGGGTCGGTTTTTCAAGACCCGCGACGGCGCGCAGCAGAGTGGTTTTGCCGCTGCCGGAGGGGCCCAGCAGGGAGACCACTTCGCCGCGCTTTAGGTTCATGGAGACACCTTTTAAAACAGGATTGTCGCCGTAGGTTAAGTGCAGATCGTCAACCGCTAATTCAATCATGTATTTTGACTCCGAAACGAAGGGCAATGCCCAGACCTACCACGACCAGCAGGATGTTAATGAAAGAGAGCGCCGCCACGATATCGATGGCACCCGCGGCCCAGAGGGAAACCAGCATCGAGCCGATGGTTTCCGTGCCGGGTGAAAGCAGGTACACACCCGTTGAGTATTCGCGTTCAAAGATCAGGAACATTAGCAGCCACGAACCGATAAGACCGTAGCGGGAGAGCGGAATGGTGACGTGGCGGGTGATCTGCCCGCGCGTCGCCCCGGTGCTGCGCGCCGCCTCTTCAAGCTCCGGCGCCACCTGTAACAGCGTGGAAGAGATAAGCCTCAGCCCGTAAGCCATCCACACCACGGTATAGGCCAGCCAGACGCTGAAAATGGTGCTGCGAAGCGAGCGCAGCCAGACGATGAGGTTTTCGCGCATCCAGTCGGACCAGGCAAAGCCGGAAAGCCAGCCGGATTTCAGCGCGTTATCGAGCCACATCGGCAGGAACAGGAACACCCACAGGAACGCCAGACCCGCCAGCAGGCCGGGCACGGCGCGCGGCACCAGCACGCTGTAGTCGAGGAAACGCGTGGTGTTGTCCGGCTTGCGGTGCATGGCAATGCCGACAAACAGGTAGCACACCACGGCCAGCGCGCCGCCAATTACCCCAATCGCCATGGAGTTGACGATGGCGCGCAGCAGGTTGGGCTGGGACCAGATGGTGCGGAAGGTGTTCAGCGAAAGTTCATCCCACAGCGAAACGCCCACGCCCCAGTTGGAGATAAACGCGCGCAGCACCACGCCGAGCAGCGGAACGCCGATGGTCACGGTGAGCCAGAAGGCAATCACCGCGCCAGCCACCCAGCGCCATTTGCCGAGCGGTAGCGCGCGCGCCTGGGAAGCCTTCCCCTTCATGGTGACGAAGCGGTTGGCGGTGCGCATCAGGCGACGCTGGAGCATCACCAGCGGGATGGTGATGCAGATCAGTACCACGGCAACCGCTGCCATCAGGTTATAGGAAGGGGTACCCATCTTGTTCGTCAGCTTATAGAGATAGGTCGCCAGCACCATGTTGCCTTCCGGGTCGCCGAGCACCAGCATCAGGCCGAACACTTCCAGCCCGAGGAAGAACAGCAGCACGGTGGCGTACAGAATGGACGGGCGCACCATCGGCAGGCTGACGGAAGACATTACCTGCCAGGGAGAGGCTCCCGCGGTGCGCGCGGCCTCTTCCACATCAGAGCCCACGCTGCGCAGCGCTGACGAGATATACAGATAGGCGTGTGGCACGTGCGTCAGGCCGGCAATGACCACAATGCTCGACATGTCGTAGATATTCCACGGCACAAAGCCAATCAGCGCCTCAGCCCACTGGGAGAGAAAGCCCACCGGACCGGCGGCCACCACGTAGCCGAAGCCCAGCACCATCGGTGACACGAAAATTGGAACCAGGATCAGCGGCTCAATCAACCGGCGACCGGGCAGGTCGGTACGCACCATCAGGAAGGCCAGCACGCCGCCCAGCGGGATAGAGATAAAGACCAGCCCGAAAGCCAGAATAAAGCCGCTTTTCAGGGCCTTATAAAAATCAGGGTCAGTGAAAATAAAATCAAATGATTCAAAGCTCCACTCTTTTGACGGCGAAAAGAACGGGGCGGACAGGAAGCTCTGGATCACGATAAACGACAGCGGCGTGTAGATAACCAGGGCGGTTATCAGCACGACGATGCCTCGCGGCAGGCTTTGCCACTTTCTGCGTAATGTGTTCATGGGGTATCCCTGGTATTGCAGCCCAGATAAATGAACTCGGTCGATAAGGGAACGCGGCGGCCAGCGCCGCGCTCAGACGCTTATTTGCCGGCGGCGGTACGCCACTCTTTGATGTACTCCAGGCGTTTTTTCGGCTGCAGGTATTCCAGCAGCGTTTCATCAACCGGGATCGGCTTCAGTGCGTTGCCGAGAATTTTGGTCAGGCCGTCGATATCATTTTTCCCTTCGATATCGTTACGAATGGAGGGAATGTCCGCCTGGTTGGCGAGAATGCTTTGCCCATGTTCAGACAGCACATAGTCGAGCCACAGTTTTGCCGCATTGCTGTTTTGCGATTGCTGGCTGATGAACGACACGCGCGACAGCACCAGGGTGTAGTCTTTTGGATAGGAAATGCCGAGCGACGGATCGTTCTTCGCACGCGCTTCCGCATAAGAACCGAGGATATTAAAGCCGATCAGGTTTTCCCCGGAGGAGACGCGCTCCATCATGGTGCCGGTAGAGGACTGCACCGATAAGCCCCCTTTGGCGACGTCGGCGAGGGTTTTAAAGTAATTAGGATCGGCGTTGTGATCCTGGACGGAGAGCATAAAGCCCAGACCCGATTTTTCGATGTCATAGGTGGTGACTTTGCCCTTGAATTTGTCCGTCTGGCTGGCAATCAGCTTCGCCAGCGCGGCGTGAGAGTCCGGTACGTCACCGGCCGGGATCAGGCGCTTGTTGTAGATAAAGACCACCGGCTCATAGGTGGTGCCGTAGGCCTTATCTTTCCAGACCGCCCATTTCGGCAGCTGGCTTTGCTCCGGAGATTTGTACTCCATGGCGTAGTCGGTGGCGAGCTTCAGGCCGGTGTCCATAGAGGAGCTCCAGACCACGTCGCCGCTCACGCCGCCGGAGGCCTGTTCGCTGATGAAACGGTTGTACAGCTCGGTGCTGTTCATATCGTTGTATTCAACTTTAATGCCCGGGTAGGTTTTTTCGAAGCCCTGGATCAGCGGTCCGGCAGCTTTGATGTCGGTGGTAGAGTAAATGACAACCTTGCCCTCTTTTGTCGCGGCATCGACAACCTTTTGATACTCGGCAGGATAACCCTGCGGCAGGGCAGCGAGTGCAGAAGCAGAGAACAGTACGGTAGCGGTAATCAGAGAAATTCGGAATGTGTTCGACATTATAGTTAACCTTTTAGTTACATTTGAGGAACTAATTGTCAACATAGCGCAGTGCGCTCCGCCCACAATAGGGGGGAGCGGATAATGGTTCCGAAGTGTGATTGTCGCCGTCGTTTCAGCAATTAACACCATAAAATCCGCGAACGTTAGCCTGTGAACGGTTTCGGATTACGGTTTATCGGGGGTTTTGCGGTATAACCTTCGCGGATGACCAATATTGCCATACAGCATTTCGACGCAAATTAACCCGCTCTCCACGCAGTATTCGAGATAGCGACGCCCAGTGGTTTTGCTGATCCCCACGCTTTCCACCACCTCTTCAACCGACATCGCACTGTCGGGACGGTCGGCGAACAGGCGTTTAATCCGCTCCAGCGTCTGGGGCTCAATGCCCTTCGTCGACGGCGTCAGCGAGGACTCCGCGGCAGGCAGGTTAAACAGGCGATCCAGCGCATGCTGATCGACCACCTTCACCTGCTGCACGGTGTGGATGAAGCGCATAAACCGCTCCAGCGAGGCGTGCAGACGCTGGAAAAAGACGGGCTTAATCAGGTAGTCAAACGCGCCGCTACGCATGGCGTGGCTGCAGGTCTGCATATCGCTGGCGGCGGTGATGAAGATCACCGAGCATTCATAGCTTTTCAGCAGCGGGTTGTCGATTAACTCCACCCCTTTGCCGTCCGGGAGATAGTTATCCAGCAGGATAAGCCGCGGCTGATATTGGCGGATCAGGCCGTGCGCCTGTTCGATTGACGCGGCGATGCCCACCACGCGCAGATGAAAATTCTGCTCGATATACTCGCGATGCAGCTCCGCCAGGTGCGGCTCATCCTCAACGATCACAACATCAAGTGCTCGGGTCATGCTTTAGCCCATTCGGAATAAACACAGAAAAAATAGTCCCTTGTGGCGTGTTGTCGGCAATCTCAATGCTGCCGCCGGCCTTCTCGATATATCCTGCCACCAGAAACAGGCCAATACCGTGCTCGGTACCCACAATGTCGTTTTCACGTTCCGGCTTGCTGCTGAACCCCTGGCGAAAAATATGCGGCTTCATCGCATCGTCCACCCCGCAGCCCCGGTCGGCCACCTCGATCAGCAGCTCCTGGTTACGGTCAGAAATGTAGAGTTCTACCGGCGCGGGGACCGGTGCGTTGAGGGTCGCATCCACGGCGTTATCCAGCAAATTACCGATAACCGACATCAGCTCCGTTTCATTGAGCGCGGCAGGCATGCGGATAAGCTGGCAGGCGGGATCAAACAGCAGCTCAATGCCTTTTTCGCGCGCGCTGACGTATTTTCCGAGCAGCAGCCCGCACAGCGCGGGGGAGACAAAGCGGGCAGAGACAAAATCCAGCACGCGCTGCGCGCCTTCTGACTGCACCTGAATGTAGCGGATGGCCTCGTCATAGTGCTTCATCTGCAGCAGCCCCACCAGCGTGGCGGTCCAGTTCAGCTGTTCGTGGCGCATAATGCGCAGGTTATCCGCATAGCGCTTGATCTGACTAAGCTGACTGCTGAGCGTGTTAATGTCGTTTTTGTCGCGAAAGCTATACACCCAGCCGCTTTCAACGCCGGGCTCAACCTCAATCGCGACGCGGTTGACGATCACCTCCCGCTGGTTCAGCACGGCAATCTGGTCATGGCTGCCACTGCTCACCGAGGCGTAGCGCTGGGATAAAAACCCCGGCGACGTCTGCAGAACGTCTTCCAGCGGTTTGCCGATAAGCTCTTTCTCACTTTGCCGAATATCCAGCATCTCTCGCGCGGCGCGGTTTATTAGAATCAGCTGCTTCTCCTGATTGACGGCAAATACCCCTTCGTACATGGCTTCTAATAGCGCGCTTTGCTGCAACACCAGTTGAGCGATATCTTTCGGCTCAAGACGGAACATCTGTTTTTTGAGGTTGCGGGTAAACAGCCAGGAGAAAATAAACAGCAGCAGCAGAAGCGCAATGCCGTACAGCCCGGACTGCCAGAGTATGCGGGCGTTAATATTGGCAATATACGACGTCAGATAGCCGACCGAGACAATGCCAATCACCTGATGCTGCGCGTTAAATATCGGGGCTTTGCTGCGCAGCGACACGCCAATTCCGCCCTGACGTACGGAGATAATGGTTTTGCCTTTTAACACCTCCGCGTTATCCCCGCCGATCATCGGTAAATTAATGCGCTCCGGAGATTCCGAGTGATAAAGGTGCTGCTCGCGCGTATCGCCAATCACAATATAGCTGGCATCGCTTTCGGCGCGCAGCGGCTGAATTAACCGGGCTATCCCCGGAATATCTCTGGCCGCTACCATGGCCGCCAGGCCCGGCATCAGCGCGATCTGGCTGGCCTGAACCCGGGCGCGCTGGCCGAGATCGTGATGAAGCTGCCGGTCAATAAAATGAAACAGGATCGTTCCCAGCAGAACTAACAGCAGGCAGGAGAAGCACACCAGCGCTAAAAATAGCTTTACCTGAAAAGAGAGTCTGCGTTTCATTCAACCTACGGTAGCTTTATCAGTGACACACTTGCGGAGCCTGACATGGGCTCATAGCGGACGCAATCTGGCGAGAAAAGAGTTGTGACCTGGCTTTTCGTTTTCGGCGTTATAGCTATCAGGATCCCGTAAGGCTATGCTTCATTCAGCACGATAATAATTACAGAGGCAATGTCATGGATAAAGAACTACTGGACGCGGGCTACCGGGCCTATACCGGCGAGAAAATTGACGTTTACTTCAACACCGGGATCTGCAAACACTCGGGTAACTGCGTGCGTGGGAGCGCAAAGCTGTTTAATCTGAAGCGTAAACCGTGGATTATTCCCGATGAAGTGGACGTTGAAACGGTTGTACGCGTGATTGATACCTGCCCGAGCGGTGCGCTGAAGTATCGCCAAAAATAAGCGAGGAACCATGGATATTCTGGAAGGCCATAATAAGTTTTACGTGAATGATGCGAACGGCAACCAGGTCGCGGAGATTGTCTTCGTGCCGACCGGCGAGCACCTGAGCATTATCGAGCACACTGATGTGGATGAGAGCCTGAAAGGGCAGGGCGTCGGTAAACAGCTGGTGGCGAAAGTGGTGGAGAAGATGCGCGGTGAGAACCGTAAAATTATCCCGCTGTGCCCGTTCGCGAAACATGAATTTGATAAAACGCGGGAATATGACGATATTCGGGCGTAACTAACACCGGCGATGGCCGGTGTTTTTTTATCTCACCTGCTCAAAAAGCAATACCAGCGCGATCAGCACCATCAGCCCTCCTGATGCCCTGCTCACCAGGCGCGCCGCCTGTGGCCGAGTCGCCAGCACCGCTTTCGAACCATACCCCACCAGCAGGTAGACCAGCGTACAGGTGATAAGATGCATCATCCCAAGTGCAGACATCTGCATCGCTATCGACCAGCTTCCGGTTGGGTCTGTAAATTGCGGAAGCAGGGCCAGGAACAGCAAAAAAACCTTCGGGTTTAGGCCGCTAATGCAGAGCCCTTTCATCGCCCACTGCGTCCAGTTTCCCGCGTGTTGGGTGGCCTTTTCCGGTGCGGCCGGGTGACGCAGCAGCGTTATGCCAAGCCACAGCAGATAAAGGGCTCCCGCCACGGTCAGCCCGGCTAACGCCAGCGGATGTTGGGCAATCAATACCCCCACGCCTGCCACCACAATCAGCGTGGCTAATAGATGCCCGGACATAAGCCCCACCACCGCCGGGACCACGCGGCGCCCGTTAATTCCGGCGCTAATGGCGTAGGCCCAGTCGGCCCCCGGGGTCATGATGAGCAGAAAGGAAACCACCCAAAAGCCGGCCACAATACTCATTTCCATCGTCCTGAAAACTCCCGCAGTGCGTCAAATGTTGCGAAAAAGAATATCGCTAACCCTGCGAAATAGGCTTTCAATGTTATGCTCATAACACGGTTAAAATGAGAAAATCTTCCACATGGATAGCATCGATCGAAAAATTCTTGCTGAGCTGCAGTCTGACGGCCGCCTGTCGCTTACCGAGCTGGCTGAGCGGGTGAATCTGAGCCTCTCGCCCTGCCATCGTCGCGTGCGGGCGCTGGAGCAAAGCGGGGCTATATCGGGATACCGTGCCAGCCTCGACCCCGCCAAAATGGGGTTTAACTTCCTGGCGATAGTGTTTGCGACGCTGAAAGAGGGTGACCGTAAGGCGGTTAGCGCGTTTGAAGAGGCGGTGGAAGAGATCCCGCAGATCGTGCTGGCCCAGCGCCTGTTTGGCGATCCTGACTATCTGATGCACGTCGTGACCCGCGACCTTTCCGCTTTCCAGAAGCTCTACGACGAGAAGCTCTCCGCCATGCCCGGCGTGCAGCATCTTCGCTCAACGCTTGTTATGAAAACGGTGGTGCAGGACAGGCCTTTTCCGCTGTAATGGCCTGCCCGGCAGCGCGCCGGGCAGGAAAGGGAATTAGCCGACAAACATCACCGACACGCACAGCACGCCGACGATCAGCGTCAGCAGGTTGCCAATGGAGCGGTACTGTTTCAGCGAGGGGATGAGATACGTCGACAGCGTCGGCATGATGAACAGGATCATGGCGATAAGCGGGCCGCTGATGGCGTAAATCATCGAAATGGCGTTCGGGTTAATGCAGCAGACTGCAAAGGTGATTAACGACACCCCCATAATGGAAATCGCGCGGTTAAAGGCGCGGCTCTTTTTCACACCCACCTGATTGAGCGACGACTTCACGATCTCCGTTGCCCCTTCAATCACCCCAAAATAGGTGCCGAGGAACGATTTCGACATCGCAATAATCGCCACGATAATCCCGGAAATGCCGAGCCAGGCCGGAGAAGAGGGCATCATCGATAGCGCCGACAGGATTGTTACCCCTTCCTCTTTGGCGGCCACAATGTACGAAGGCGGGATAGAGAGCAGGCAGCTGAAGACGAAGAACAGCACGCTCAGGCAGATAATCAGGTACGCCACCTTCATGATTTTCTTGCATTTAGCCATGGCCTCGTCCCCGAACTTCTCGCGGCGGTCAACGGCGAACGTCGAGATAATCGGGGTATGGCTGAACGCGAACACCATCACCGGAATCGAAATCCACACCTGATGCAGAGTATGGCGATCGAACGCCATCTGGCTGGTGAGCAGCGAGGGCTGCCAGCTGCCGGTCAGATAGAGCGAAACAAACAGGAAATAGGCAATTAGCGGAAACACCAGGAAGCCCATCACTTTTATCGTGATATGCCGCCCCATCAGGAAGATCAGGTTCAGAACCAGCACCACGCCAAGGCTGACCAGCACGCGAACGGTGGTGTCTACCGTCAGGCGTTTCGCCAGCTGCTCCGTTAACGAGTTGGTGATGGCCACCGCATAAATCTGCACCACCACAAAGAAGGCGATGAAATAGAGCGTGGTGATCAGATTGCCAATCTTCCTGCCGTAGTAATGCGAGACGGCGCCGGTGATCCCTTCATTACCTTTTGTTTTTGACGACAGGATAAATTGCGCCAGCGCCCGGTGCGGCCAGTAGGTTAATGGGTAGGCCACAAGGGCGGTAATAAACAGGACAATAGCGCCTGCGGAGCCCAGCTGAATGGGCAGGAAAAGCGTTCCTGCGCCCACGGCCGTGCCGTAGAGAGCGAAACTCCAGAGAGTCTCATCTTTTGACCAAATTTTCGACATTAGAGCAACGTTTCAACTATCAAACCATCGGAATGAAGTGCAATTTACCATAGTTATGCGTGGAGAGCGCAGTTGCTTCGAAGGGGACTGGCCGGAACGGGCGTCCGGCCAGAGGAGGTTTAGCCTGCCAGGGCGCGCCGTTGCTGGCGACGCTTAAGGAATTTCTCGCGCAGGCTATCGTACGCCCAGTTGTAGAACATGGTGTACGGCAGGAAGAACAGGAAGAAACCTATTTCCAGTGTGAATGCCTGAAGCAGCGTGACGCCCAGCACGGCGGCAACAATCGATACGCCAATCACAATAAAGCCGCATTCGAACCCCAGCGCATGCAGCGCACGCACTTTCGCCGTACGTTTCACGCGCTGAACCGGCCAGAAACGGTCGAAGCCGAAGTTATAAATGATGTTCCAGACCATAGCCGTAGTGGCCAGGATAATGGTCAACCCACCCATCTCTACCACGGAACGCTGCATAAGCCACGCCGCCGTGGGGGCGAGGATCGCCGTTGCGATCCCTTCGAAACACACAGCGTGAAAGATCCGCTCCGGCAGTTTACGTTGGAGTGCATCCTGATGTTGCATAGTCATAGACCTCATTAATTCGCCGGTATGGGCGTTGATGCAGCCTATTTTCATCGGTAAAGCTGATATATTAAAGATAGTATCCATCGCTAAAGTAGATAGGTTATGCGTTATTCACCCGAAGCCCTTACCGCCTTTGTTGAGACCGTTGCGGCCGGATCTTTTTCGGCAGCCGCACGCCGGCTGCGCAAAAGCCAGTCGACGATCAGCACGTCTATTGCCAATCTTGAAGCCGACCTGGGATTCGAGCTGTTTGACCGCTCGGCGCGCCAGCCGGTGTTAACGGCTCAGGGGGAACAGGTGCTGGGCTACGTGCAGGTCATCCTTGCCGCCAGCACGCGGCTGGATGAGCTGGCGGTGTCGCTCACGGCGCAAACGGAGGCGCGCCTGACGTTTGTCCTTTCCGATACCCTCAACCCGGACGTGCTGGAAAAGATGATGAAACAGTTTGACGCGCGCTTCCCCCATACGGAATTCGAATGTCTGATTGGCGAGGAGGAGGACGTGATCGATCTGCTGCAAAAAGAGCGAGCGCAGATTGGTCTGACGGAAGCGCGAGACGGCTATCCCACCGATATCGGCGCCACCCGGCTGCCGATGCAGACCCGCATGGCGATTTATGTCTCGACCACGCACCCGCTGGCCGGTCAGGATGACGTTCAGCATGACGAGCTCCACGGCTGGCGGGAGCTGCGGCTTAGCACCTATCTTGAGCGCGAGGCTGAGATCGCGCGCGGGCCCGTCTGGTCAGCACCAAATTACCTGTTACTCTTGAGTATGGCGGTACAGGGATTCGGCTGGTGCGTGCTACCGTGCGCGCTGGTGGATGAATTTGCCGCCGCGAAATCTCTGGTACAGCTTAATGTTCCAGGTTGGCCGCGGGCGATCGGCATCGATCTGCTGTGGAATAAACGATCCCCTCCCGGCGTGGCCGGAAGCTGGCTGCGGCAGTATCTGCAGGATGCGCGCTGATCCTTGTGATTAAACTCACTATTTTTAAACAATTAAGATAATTGCCAGTAACAATCCTCTACTATCGTCATGTCATTTAACACAGAGGTCGTGATGAAAGATGTCGTAATAGTGGGTGCGTTGCGTACAGCTATCGGCTGTTTTCAGGGAGCGCTTGCGCGTCACTCGGCGGTTGACCTGGGAAGCGTGGTGGTGAAAGCGCTGGTGGAACGCAGCGGGATCGCAGCACATGAAGTGGATGAGGTGATCCTGGGACAGGTGCTCACGGCCGGCGCCGGGCAAAACCCTGCGCGCCAGGCCGCGCTGAAGGGCGGGCTGCCCAATACCGTTTCCGCCATTACCATCAACGATGTCTGTGGGTCAGGATTAAAAGCGCTGCATCTCGCCACGCAGGCGATTCAGTGCGGCGAAGCGGACGTGGTCATTGCCGGCGGACAGGAGAATATGAGCCGCGCGCCGCACGTATTGACCGACAGCCGTACCGGCGCGCAGCTGGGCAACAGCCAGCTGCTCGACAGCCTGGTGCATGACGGGCTGTGGGATGCCTTCAACGACTACCATATGGGCGTGACGGCGGAAAACCTGGCGCGCGAGTACGGCATCAGCCGTGAACTGCAGGACGCGTATGCGCTAAGCTCGCAGCAAAAAGCGCGCGCGGCGATTGATTCCGGGCGTTTTCGCGACGAAATTGTCCCGGTCAGCACCCGGCGTCAGAGCGGCGAGGTTATCGTCGTGGATACCGATGAACAGCCGCGCACCGACGCCAGCGCGGAAGGCCTGGCGAGGCTGAATCCGGCTTTTGAAACGCAGGGCTCGGTCACGGCGGGAAATGCCTCTTCTATTAACGACGGTGCCGCAGCCGTCATGATGATGAGCGAAAGCAAAGCCCTCGAACTCGACCTTCCCGTGTTAGCCCGCATTAAGGCCTTCGCCAGCGTGGGGGTTGATCCTGCGCTAATGGGGATTGCGCCGGTCTACGCGACGCGCCGCTGCCTGGATCGCGCGGGGTGGCAGCTCGCTGATGTGGATCTGATTGAGGTGAACGAAGCCTTTGCCGCGCAGGCGATCTCGGTCGGCAAAATGCTGGAGTGGGATCCGCTGCGGGTCAACGTTAACGGTGGGGCGATCGCGCTGGGGCATCCTATCGGCGCGTCCGGGTGCCGAATCCTGGTTTCGCTGGTCCACGAAATGAAAAAGCGCAACGCCCGTAAAGGGATTGCCACCCTCTGTATAGGCGGTGGGCAAGGGGTGGCGCTGGCCATCGAACGTTAATCTTTCCTCACTGAAAAAACCTCCTCCGGGAGGTTTTTTTTATCGTGCTCTTTTTCTCCCGGCGGTTATATCGTGATCCGCACATCATTTTCGCGATAAACAAAAAATAAAAATGAAACGATGTTTTAAATATAATTGAAAAGCCCACTTTATGCCGATAGTATGTGTTCAATACGAAAAACGGAACGCTGTTTCGTTTATTTTCTGCCTTCGGGCATGACCACATCTGGAGGTTACCGTGGACGTCAGAGAAAGCATCCACAGTGCGCACGCCAAAACGCTGGATACTCAGGGGCTGCGCAATGCGTTTTTAGTCGAGCAGGTGTTCGAGGCCGATAAGTACACCATGGTTTATAGCCATATCGACCGCATTATCGTGGGCGGGATTATGCCCGTCGCGAAAGCCGTCTCCGTGGGCGGCGAAGTTGGTAAACAGCTGGGGGTAAGCTATTTCCTCGAGCGTCGCGAGCTCGGCGTGATTAACATCGGCGGGCCGGGCACCATCACCGTAGACGGACAGTGCTATGAGATTGGTCATCGCGAGGCGTTGTACGTGGGTAAAGGTGCGAAAGACGTGGTCTTTGCCAGCATCGACGGCAGCAGGCCTGCGAAGTTTTACTACAACTGCGCGCCGGCTCACGTCACCTTTCCAACCAAAAAAGTGACCCCGGCAGACGTCGCGCCGGTCACGCTGGGCGATAACCTCACCAGCAACCGCCGCACCATCAATAAGTACTTCGTGCCGGACGTGCTGGAGACCTGCCAGCTCAGCATGGGACTGACCGAGCTGGCGCCGGGCAACCTGTGGAACACCATGCCGTGCCATACCCACGAGCGCCGGATGGAAGTCTACTTCTACTTCAATATGGAAGAGGACGCCTGCGTGTTCCATATGATGGGACAGCCTCAGGAAACGCGCCATATCGTGATGCACAACGAGCAGGCGGTGATTTCGCCGAGCTGGTCCATTCACTCCGGAGTAGGGACGAAAGCCTATACCTTTATCTGGGGGATGGTGGGGGAAAACCAGGTCTTTGATGACATGGACCACGTTGCGGTCAGCGATCTGCGCTAGTCGCGGGCGGTGAAGTAAAAACCTGCCTGTGAGTGACAGGCTCTCAAAGAGTAAGGAACAAACATGATTCTGGATGCATTCTCTCTGCAGGGTAAAGTGGCCGTGGTTTCCGGGTGTGACACCGGGCTGGGGCAGGGGATGGCGTTAGGCCTGGCGGAAGCGGGCTGCGATATCGTGGGTATCAACATTGTTGAGCCAACGGAAACCATCGAGCGCGTGACGGCCCTGGGCCGCCGTTTCCTGAGCCTGACCGCTGACCTGCGTAAAATCGACGCCATTCCTGAACTGCTGGATCGCGCGGTGGCTGAATTCGGGCATATCGACATTCTGGTGAACAATGCCGGGCTGATTCGCCGCGAAGATGCGATCAGCTTCAGCGAGCGCGACTGGGACGACGTGATGGATTTGAACATCAAGAGCGTATTTTTTATGTCCCAGGCGGCGGCAAAGCATTTTATTGCCCAGGGGAAAGGCGGCAAGATCGTTAATATTGCCTCCATGCTCTCGTTCCAGGGCGGCATCCGCGTGCCGTCTTACACCGCGTCCAAAAGCGCAGTGATGGGCGTGACCCGCCTGCTGGCGAACGAATGGGCGAAGCATAATATCAATGTGAATGCCATTGCGCCGGGCTACATGGCGACCAACAACACGCAGCAGCTGCGCGCCGACGAGCAGCGCAGCGCGGAAATCCTCGACCGCATTCCGGCGGGGCGCTGGGGCCTCCCGCGCGATCTGATGGGGCCAGTGGTTTTTCTGGTCTCGTCGGCATCGGACTATATCAACGGCTACACCGTGGCGGTTGATGGCGGCTGGCTGGCGCGGTAGCTCGTTTCGGTCAAATACCTCTGCTTTCGGGCGGAGGTTTTTTTTGCTCAAAAATTGTCAAAGTCCATATGGATAAACACGAAAAATCCATACTAAAAAATCATGAATGACTGCCATCACACTTTTATTTCTGAAAAATGAAGGTATTAGTAAAATAATGTGATTATTCAGCGTTAGTTGAAATTGTAATGTCCATCACAGATCGCTATGTCGCAGCGAAATAATCCATATCTTCACCTTTTCCCACCTGACACTTTTTCTCGCTATCTCGTAATTTCACATAACGCATTTCACTGTTCAGGCAGGAAACCATGACATCAATAAATGACTCTACCCTTATGCCCGCGGCGCTGCGCGATACGCGCCGCATGAATCAGTTTGTCTCCATCGCCGCCGCCGTGGCGGGCCTGTTATTCGGGCTGGATATCGGCGTGATTGCCGGCGCATTACCGTTTATTACCGATCATTTTACCCTGAGCAGCCGCCTGCAGGAGTGGGTGGTGAGCAGCATGATGCTCGGCGCGGCTATCGGCGCGCTGTTCAACGGCTGGCTCTCGTTTCGTCTGGGGCGCAAATACAGCCTGATGGTCGGAGCGGTTCTGTTTGTTGCGGGCTCCATTGGCTCCGCGTTTGCCGCGAACGTTGAAGTGCTGCTGCTCTCCCGCGTTCTGCTGGGCGTGGCTGTGGGGATTGCCTCTTATACGGCGCCGCTTTATCTCTCCGAAATGGCGAGTGAGAACGTGCGCGGGAAGATGATCAGCATGTACCAGCTGATGGTTACGCTGGGTATTGTGCTGGCGTTCCTGTCCGACACGTACTTCAGCTACAGCGGCAACTGGCGCGCAATGCTGGGCGTGCTGGCGCTACCGGCACTGGTGCTGATCGTGCTGGTGGTTTTCCTGCCGAACAGTCCGCGCTGGCTGGCGCAAAAAGGGCGCCACGTGGAGGCGGAAGAGGTGCTGCGCATGCTGCGCGACACCTCGGAAAAAGCGCGCCAAGAGCTGAATGAGATCCGCGAAAGCCTGAAGCTGAAGCAGGGGGGCTGGGCGTTATTCAAAATCAACCGCAACGTGCGCCGCGCGGTCTTCCTCGGCATGCTGCTGCAGGCGATGCAGCAATTCACCGGCATGAACATCATCATGTACTACGCGCCGCGCATTTTCAAAATGGCCGGGTTCACCACCACGGAACAGCAGATGATAGCCACCCTGGTGGTCGGGCTGACCTTCATGTTCGCTACCTTTATCGCCGTATTCACCGTGGATAAAGCCGGACGTAAGCCGGCGCTGAAAATTGGCTTCAGCGTGATGGCGCTCGGCACGCTGATCCTCGGCTACTGCCTGATGCAGTTTGATAACGGCACGGCCTCAAGCGGCCTCTCCTGGCTCTCTGTCGGTATGACCATGATGTGTATTGCAGGATACGCGATGAGCGCCGCGCCCGTGGTGTGGATCCTGTGCTCCGAAATTCAGCCGCTCAAATGCCGTGACTTTGGCATCACCTGTTCCACGACCACCAACTGGGTGTCCAACATGATCATCGGTGCGACTTTCCTGACCCTGCTGGACGCGATTGGCGCGGCGGGAACGTTCTGGCTCTACACGGTGCTGAACGTGGCGTTTATTGGCGTCACGTTCTGGCTGATTCCTGAAACCAAAGGCGTGACGCTGGAACATATCGAGCGCAAGCTGATGGCAGGAGAGAAACTGCGCAATATCGGCGTGTGATCGTCTGGCCTGTTTAAGCGTTTAATACAGTCAGAGTTGGTAAGTCAGTGCTTTATTACAATAGTTACGTAATGAAACTCACTACCAACTCTGGCAGGGGGAGATAAATATAGGGGATTTGAACTTAAGATAATTCTTAGGATAATGTATCATCGGACCACCGCTATTATTTGCGCAAAATGAAACGCATCCTAAAAAGAAAAATGCATATGTCTGAAATGGATATCAAAAAAAGCACAGATCTTGATTTTCCCCGTTATGCCACCCCGGTTGTACACGCTAAAGAGATAGATCTTTTGGGTCTGGTTGAGGTGCTGTTGGCGGCGAAAAAGCGCATCGTTGCCGTTACCCTTGCGTTCACCCTGGTAGGGCTTGCCGTTTCATTTTTGCTGCCGCAGAAATGGACCAGTAAAGCCGTGATCACGCAGGCAGAACAGCTGCAGTGGAACCCGCTGCGCCAGATGCTGGTTGAGTTACAGGTGCTTGACGTGGATGCGAAAATTTCCCGCCCGGAAGTCTTTGACCTGTTTATCAAAAAGTTTCAGTCTCAGTCATTGCTCGAAGAGTACATGAAAACCTCTCCTTACGTGACGTCGCAGCTGGAAGGCGCGGAGGTGGACCCGCTTGAGCTGCATCGGGCGATAGTCAACATCTCAGAAAGAATGAAAGCGGTGAACGACACTCAGGCAAAAGATGCGGATAAAATGCCGTATGTCTCCTGGACATTAAGCTTCACCGCGCCGACCGCGGGCGATGCCCAATCCGTCCTGCAGGGATATATCAATTATATCGCAGCGATTGTCGAGAAAGAGACGGTGCAGAATATCCGCAGCCAGATCGCTCTGAAAACGAAAGCCGTTGAGCAGCAGCTGGAGCTGGATCGCGTCCGCCTGACCAATATTCACAATACCAACCTGCAGCGACTGAATTATTCGCTGTCAGTGGCGAATGCTGCAGGCATCAAGAAGCCGGTTTACAGCAACGGCCAGGCGGTGAAGGATGATCCTGATTACTCTGTTGCGCTCGGCGCTGACGGGATTGCGCAAAAACTGCAGATTGAAAAAAATCTGAAGGATGTGACCGAGCTGAATGCGGATTTCCAGAACCGGGAATACTATCTGGCACAGCTGAAAAAACTCTCCTTTGCCGATGTCCAGCTTGAGCCATTCAGGTACCAGCTTTCTCCTTCTATGCCGGTGAAAAAAGATGGCCCGGGTAAAGCCCTGATTGTCCTTCTGTCGGCGATCCTGGGCGGGCTGTTTGCCTGCGGTAGCGTTTTACTGCGCGAAGCGATGCTCACCCGTAATCCGCTGCCGGAGCCGGTGACGGAATAAACTCTGCAGTTTAAAAAAGGCGCTGAATACAGCGCCTTTTTTTATTGGCGTTGGTTGTGCTAGAAAGAGAGACCAGAGATAAGGAGGGATGATGAAAACGATTGGCCTGTTAGGTGGAATGAGCTGGGAATCGACAATCCCGTATTACCGCCTGATTAACGAAGGGGTAAAGCAGCGCCTGGGTGGTCTGCATTCCGCGAGTCTGCTGCTGCACAGCGTTGATTTTCATGAAATAGAAGCCTGCCAGTCGAGCGGCGAGTGGGATAAAGCCGGGGAGATGCTGGCCCAGGCTGCGCTGGGACTGGAGCGTGCCGGCGCCGAGGGGATATTGCTTTGTACCAATACCATGCACAAAGTGGCGTCGCATATCGAGGCGCGCTGTTCGCTGCCGTTCCTGCATATCGCTGACGCGACCGGGCGTGCAATTACGGCATCCGGGATGAAGCGCGTGGCGCTGCTGGGCACGCGCTACACCATGGAACAGGATTTTTATCGCGGGCGTTTGCAGGATGAGTTTGGTATCGAAAGCCTGATCCCGGATGAGGCCGACCGGGCGCGCATCAACCAGATTATCTTTGACGAACTCTGCCTCGGTACCTTCAGCGAGTCTTCCCGGGCGTATTACGTCAGCGTGATTGAAAAGCTGGCGCAGCAGGGGGCAGAAGGCGTAATTTTCGGCTGCACCGAGATTGGCCTGCTGGTGCCGGCCGCTCGAAGCCCCGTCCCGGTATTTGATACCGCCGCCATCCATGCAGCGGACGCCGTGGAGTTTATGCTGTCATAACGGGTTTTGCAGGTCAGGTAAGCGAAGCGCCACCTGACGGGCGTGCTCAATCAAGTGTTCGGTAAAAGCCTCCACCAGCGCGGAAGCCGGACGGTGCAGCGGGCGAATCAGGCTAACGGTGAACGGGACGGAAACGCTAAAGCGGCGGATGACGATCCCGTTTCCGGCATAGTCCAGCGCCGTAAGCGGGTTAACGACCGCGACGCCGACGCCCGCCCGCACCATTGCGCAAATCGAGGCCGCGCTGTGCGTCTCCACAACCATTCGCCGTTTTACCTGATGCTCGGCAAACAGGGTGTCCAGGAGCTGCCGGTAGCTGTCAGTCTGCGACAGGCTAATGTAGTTTTCCCCATGAAAATCCTCTGGCGTGAGCACCGCCTTACCGGCAAGCGGATGCCCGGCAGGGAGAACGCACACTTCATCTAAAGAGAGCAATTCCAGGCGTTCCGTTCCCGCTGGGGTGGAGAGGGTTTCGGTTAGCCCTAAATCATGACGCTGTGCCGAAAGCCACTCTTCCAGCAGGGGCGATTCCTGCGGCACGATGGTGAGGCTGACCTCCGGATACCGGGCCAGAAAAGGCTGCAGCAGCATGGGCAGGAACGACTGCGAAAAGACGGGCAGACAGACGATGGATAACTCGCCCTGACGAAACTCGCGCAGGCTTTCCGCTGCACTCACTATTCTGTCCAGCCCGTACCAGGATCGCTGCACTTCCTCGAACAGACGTAACCCCTGCACCGTCGGGTGAAGCCTGCCCCGGGTACGTTCGAACAGCTTCAGCCCCAGCACCTTTTCGAAGCGCGCCAGCTCGCGGCTCACCGTCGGCTGCGAGGTATGCAGCATCTGCGCGGCTTCGGTGAGATTGCCGGTGGTCATGACGGCATGAAAAATCTCGATGTGGCGTAAGTTGACGGCGGGCATAGGGCACCTGAAGGCGTAATGGTATCCATATCATTTTTGCATAGACTCGCGATAAAACGATATTTTTTATTCTCTTCACGCTGTGGCGTAATCATCAAAACGCCTTTATCCGGAGAAGACCATGCCACGCCCGCTGAACCAGACCGATACCGATTTGAACGCTGATAACCTCCTGCGCCTGCCTGCCGAGTTTGGCTGCCCCGTCTGGGTCTACGACGCGCAGATCGTTCGCGAGAAAATTGCGGCACTGCATCAGTTTGACGTGGTGCGTTTTGCCCAGAAGGCGTGCTCCAATATTCATATTCTGCGCCTGATGCGCGAGCAGGGGGTAAAGGTTGACTCCGTTTCGCTGGGCGAAATCGAGCGCGCGCTGGCGGCCGGATTCGATCCGAAAGCCGACAGCGATGCGATCGTCTTTACCGCCGATGTGATTGACGATGCCACCCTGGCGCGCGTCCACGAACTGCAGATCCCGGTGAATGCGGGCTCTGTGGATATGCTGGAGCAGCTTGGACAGGTTTCTCCTGGCCACCGCGTCTGGCTGCGCGTGAACCCGGGCTTTGGTCATGGGCACAGCCAAAAAACCAACACCGGCGGTGAAAACAGCAAGCACGGGATCTGGTATGCCGATATGCCTGCTGCGCTGGAGGTGCTCCAGCGTTACGGCCTGAAGCTGGTGGGTATTCATATGCACATTGGGTCGGGCGTGGATTACGGCCACCTCGAGCAGGTGTGCGGGGCGATGGTGCGCCAGGTGGTCGATTTTGGTCAGGATCTGGAGGCGATCTCTGCCGGCGGCGGTCTCTCTATTCCTTATCGCGAAGGGGAAGAGGCGATCGATACCGATCACTATTACGGCCTGTGGAGCGCCGCGCGTGATCAAATCGCTGCGCATCTGGGCCACGCGGTGAAGCTGGAAATTGAGCCGGGTCGTTTCCTGGTAGCCGAGGCAGGCGTACTGGTTTCGCAGGTGCGCAGCGTGAAAGAGATGGGGTCTCGCCACTTCGTGTTGATTGACGCAGGTTTTAACGATCTGATGCGTCCGTCGATGTACGGCAGCTATCACCACATTACGGCGCTGGCTGCCGACGGCCGCGATTTAACGCAGGCGCCGCGCGTTGAGACGGTCGTTGCGGGGCCGCTGTGCGAATCGGGCGATGTGTTTACCCAGCAGGAAGGCGGCAAAGTGGAAACCCGCGCGCTGCCAGAGGTCAAGCCGGGTGATTATCTCGTGCTGCATGATACCGGAGCCTACGGGGCGTCTATGTCATCAAACTACAATAGCCGCCCGCTGCTGCCGGAAGTGCTGTTTGATAACGGCAAGGCGCGGCTGATCCGTCGTCGCCAGACCATTCAGGAGCTGCTGGCGCTGGAGCTCGTTTGAGTAAAGTAGGGCCCGGTGGTGACCGAATCGCGTAATACCAGCGTGCCGGTAAACGGCGGGATGGCATCGACCGGCTGGTTTTTTGCCAGCCGGATCGCCTGATCGATGGCCGTGACAATCATATTATCGATAGGCAGATACACCGATGAGAGCGCAGGCTCCAGCCATTTCGCGCTTGGGGCATCGTCAAAGCCGAACAGTGAAATATCCTGCGGGATTTTCAGCCCCGCCTGGTGCAACGCTTTGGACGCACCCAGCGCCATATCATCGTTACAGGCAAACAGGGCGCTGAACGAAACTCCGTCGGCAATCAGCTCTTTGCATAGCTCATATCCCCGCGTCATTCCCGCATCACCGTACTTTATCCGACGCTCGTCCAGACGTATGCCGTGCTTTTCCAGCGCCTTGCGATAGCCCATCAGCCTCGCTTTCCCGGTTGGGGTGTGGATCGGGACGGTGATACAGGCGATCTCCCGGTGGCCCTGATTGATCAGGTAATCCACGGCCTTAAACGCGGCATCCTGCTGTTCGAAGAACACGCAGCGATCCGGCGCCAGGCTGACTTCACGGTTAATGACCACCAGCGGCGTTTGCACGGTGTTCATCAGCTTGATGATCGCTTTTTCGCTCATATAGCGCGTGTAAAGCACGATGGCATCGCACTGGCGATCGGCCAGCATCTGCACCGCCTGCTCTTCCTGCTCCGGCGCGTCGTGGCCGTCGGTGACGATCAGCTGTTTTCCGTGGGTTTCGGTCTGCCGCGACGCCTGTTGCAGAAGGCGACCAAAGTAAAAGCCATCGAAGGTGGAGACGACCAGACCAATGCTGTTGCTGGTCTGGTTTGCCAGCGAGCGCGCGAGAAAGTTTGGGCGGTAGCCCAGCTCTTCCATCGCAGCAAACACCTGCTGGCGCGTACTCTCTTTAACCTGACCTGTGCCGTTCAGCACGCGCGATACCGTGGCCTTTGACACGCCCGCACGCAGTGAGACATCCAGCATTGTTGCCATTCTACATTCCTGATTCCACGTAATGATCTGCAGTTTAACACAGACCTCACGGCGTATAAGCGACGCGGGAGGCGCAAAAATTCCGCCACGATCACGCTTTTTGGTAAGGATCGCTGAGCGCGGGATAAACGTCTTTAAGTGGTATGCCAAAATGGGAAAAAATATTCATCTGGAATACCTCTTGCCTCGTTGAGAGCTTAATCACAGATCGTAAAGCCCCTTAAAGCTATTTTTGGTATGCCAATAGTATCCGGCTGACCCTCTTATTCCATAAAAGCCCTTTTACTGAGGTATTACCCTATGGCATTACAGGAAAAACTGATCGATTCTCTGGGCAGTTTCGCCACTACGTTCAACAGCTATCGCTATATTATGGCGATCAAGTCTGCCTTCATTACCTTAATGCCGGTCATCATCGTTGGCGCATTTTCGGTACTGATCTCCAACATGGTACTGGATCCGAAAAACGGCCTGGCGAGCTTCCAGTCCCTGTCATTCCTCGCAGTGCTGAAACCGATCACCAGCGCGCTTAATTACGCGACCCTGAATTTCCTCAATATTGGCGCGGTGTTTTTAATCGGCATCGAACTGGGGCGTATTAACGGCATAAAATCATTGTTCCCCGGCCTGCTGGCGGTGATCTGCTTTATCTGCGTGACGCCGACCACCGTGGAAATGCTGGTGGATGGCGAAATGCACGTGGTGAAGGATGTCCTGCTGCGTCAGTTCTCCGATACCCGCAGCCTGTTCCTCGGCATGTTTATCGCCATTCTTTCGGTAGAAATTTACTGCTGGCTGGAAAACCGCAAAGGGCTAAAGATCAGAATGCCGGATACGGTGCCGCCTAACGTGGCCGCGTCCTTCTCCGCGCTGATCCCGGCGATCATCACAACCACTGCCATTGCCACCTTCGGCTTTGTATTCCATCAAATCACCGGCATGTATCTCTACGATGCGGTCTATCAGGTGGTGCAACAGCCGCTGGAGCGCGTGGTGCAAAGTCTGCCGGGCATTCTGCTGCTGATGTTTGTGGCTCAGCTGTTCTGGGTGATTGGCATTCATGGCAACCAGATGATTAAGCCCATCCGCGAGCCGCTGCTGCTGGGGGCGATCACCGTCAATATGAGCGCCTTCGAGCAGGGTAAAGAGGTTCCGAACATCATCACCATGCCGTTCTGGGACGTGTATATGAGCATCGGCGGATCGGGGCTCACCATCGGTTTGCTGATCGCGGTGATGATCGCTACCAAACGCAAAGAGATGAAGGAGATCGCCAAACTCTCTATCGGCCCCGGCATCTTTAATATTAACGAGCCGGTGATCTTCGGCATGCCAATCATGCTTAACCCGATCCTCGCCATTCCCTTCATCATCACCCCTCTGGTGACCGGATCGATTGGCTACTTTGCAACGGTAACCGGTTTTGCCGGTAAAGCCGTGGTGATGGTGCCCTGGACCACGCCGCCGCTGATTAACGCCTGGCTTTCAACTGCAGGGTCGATGGGGGCGGTGATCACCCAGCTTATTTGCATCGTTACTGCCGTCATTATCTATCTGCCGTTTGTGAAGATTGCCTCTCGCCGCGCAGAGCAGGCCGCGCTGCAGCAAGCCCCCGATAACGTGTGAGGATGCGATGAGCACAAAAAAGATAACTCTGCCGCAGGATTTTATTCTCGGCGCGGCGGCGTCAGCCTGGCAAACCGAAGGCTGGAGCGGCAAAAAACCGGGCCAGGATTCGTGGATAGACCTCTGGTATAAGAACGATCGTCACGTCTGGCACAACGGCTATGGCCCGGCGGTGGCGACCGATTTTATCAATCGCTTCCGTGAAGATGTGGCTCTGATGAAGCAGGCGGGGCTGACGCATTACCGGACCTCGATCAACTGGTCCCGTTTTTTGACCGATTATGAAAATGCGACGGTGGATGAGGAGTACGCCGCGTATTACGCCGACCTGTTTGATGAAATGCGCCGTCAGGGCATTGAGCCGATGATCTGCCTGGAACACTACGAGCTTCCCGGCGTGCTGCTTGAAAAATACGGCGGCTGGGCGTCGAAGCACGTGGTTGAGCTGTTTGTCCGCTATGCGGAAAAGGTGTTTGAACGCTTCCACGGCAAAGTGACCCGCTGGTTTACCTTCAACGAACCGATTGTGGTCCAGACCCGCGTCTATCTCGACGCGCTGCGCTGGCCGTACGAGCAGAACACCGGCACCTGGATGCAGTGGAATCACCATAAAGTGCTGGCGACGGCGAAGGTAGTGAAGCTGTTTCGCGCTAAAGGTTACCGCGGCTCGGTGGGCTGTATTCTTAACCCGGAAGTCACGTATCCGCGCTCCCGCGCGCCGCATGACGTGCGGGCGGCAGAAATGTACGATCTGTTCTACAACCGCGTCTTTCTCGATCCGCTGGTGCACGGGCATTATCCACCTGCGCTTTTTACCCTGCTGGAGCAGCACCAGGTTCCGTGGGACTACACGGCAGACGAGCTGGCGCTGATCGCGGAAAACACCGTTGATGAGCTGGGGATTAACCTGTATTACCCGCACCGCGTAAAAGCGCCCTCCCGCGCCTGGCACCCGGAGACGCCGTTCCACCCGGCGTACTACTACGAGCCGTTTGAGCTGCCGGGGCGGCGGATGAACCCCTCTCGCGGCTGGGAGATCTACCCGCGCATTATTTACGACATGGCGATGCGGATTAAGCAGGAATACCGCAACATCAACTGGTTCGTGGCGGAGAGCGGGATGGGCGTAGAAAACGAAGCGCAGTTTCGCAACGATGACGGCATCATCGACGACAGCTACCGCATTGCGTTTATCAGCGAGCACCTTTACTACGCGCTGCTGGCGCGAGAGGCGGGGGCGAACTGTCACGGCTATATGCTGTGGGCCTTTACCGACAATGTCTCGCCCATGAACGCCTTCAAAAATCGCTATGGTCTGATTGAGATTGATCTGGACGATAACCGCGCCCGGCGAGCGAAAAAATCGGCAACCTGGTTTCGCCAGCTGCGCGATACCCGCGTCCTCACGCTCGGCGTTGACGATGAATGGAAGTAGGCGAAAACCAGGCGGGTTCTGGTAAAATAGCCTACAAACTGGCCGGGAGGACGCCCGGCCTGCGCATTAACTGAAAAAACAGGTGGTAACGTGGATAAGGCTGTCATCCTGCCGGAAAAAAAACAGTACCAGGAAATTGGCGAGGATTTGCGGGCGCAGATTATCCAGGGGCACTATCCCGTTGGTTCCCGTCTGCCGCCGGAGCGTAATATCGCTGAAACCTATGGCGTGAGCCGCACCATCGTGCGCGAGGCGCTGCTGATGCTGGAGTTACAGGGTACGGTCGATATCCGTCAGGGGTCCGGCGTGTACGTTATGCGCATCCCGGAAGAACACGAAAACGAAGAAGAGCGTTTTCTTAACAGCGACGTGGGGCCGTTTGAGATCCTGCAGGCGCGCCAGCTTCTTGAAAGCAATATTGCCGCGTTTGCCGCCAAAATGGCGACGCGGGCCGATATCGACAACCTGCGCCGAATCATCGAGCAGGAGCAGCGCGCGATAGCCGCCGACGACCACAGCCAGGATAACAACAAGATGTTCCACCTGGTGCTGGCGGGCGCAACGCAAAACCAGATGCTGCTGGCGACGGTAGAAAGTATCTGGCACCACATGGACAGCAGCCCGCTATGGCAGCAGTTTAATGTCCACATCGCCAGCCGCGCATACCGTCTGAAATGGCTGGGCGACAGGCAAACTATCCTTGCGGCGCTCCGTCGTCGTGACGTGATGGGAGCCTGGCAGGCGATGTTTCAGCACCTCGAAAATGTCAAAAAGAGCTTGCTTGAACTCTCGGATGAAGATGCGCCAGATTTTGACGGCTATCTGTTTGAGTCCGTACCGATTTTCCAGGGGAAACTGGTATGACGATTTTGCCTCTTTACGCCGCGCCTCAGTATGCGGAGCTGGTGACAGACTGGATCTGGCAGGCCTTTGGCGAAGGGCTTCCCCGTGAATTTTTCCACAGCATCGTTGAGCACAGCCAGACGCCGGGAGCATTACCTTTGACCTTTATTGCCGTTGAAGGCGAACGACTTCTCGGCACGGTGGGGCTCTGGCGCTGCGATTTGATCACCCGACAGGATCTCTGCCCGTGGCTGGCGGCGCTGTTCGTTGACGACGCGGCGCGTGGAAAAGGGCTGGCGGGGCAGCTTCAGCAGTATGTTATGACCTATGCCGCGCAGGCCGGGTTCGAGGAGCTCCATCTGTGGTCTGCCTGCCGCGACTTCTATGAACGTTACGGCTGGCAGTACGTTGGCGATGCGCTCGAATACCCGAACAAGACGGTACACCTTTACCGCTATTCGCTCTGCGCTTCTGCAGGGGATGCAACGGAGTGACGGCGCACCAGGGTTGGGCTGAAGAGATGGGTAATATCCGGCGGCTGGCGTTGCTCCGCCAGCGCTAGCGCCAGCTCGGCGGCCTGCGTTGCCATCGTGATGATTGGGTAACGTACGGTGGTCAGGCGCGGTCGCACGTAGCGGGAGACCAGCACATCATCAAAGCCAATCAGCGAGATTTCTGCCGGCACCTCCACCCCGTTGTCGTTCAGCACCCCCATTGCGCCTGCGGCCATGGAGTCGTTATAGCTGGCCACCGCCGTGAAATTGCGCCCGCGGCCCAGCAGCTCGGTCATAGCCTGTTCACCGCCGCTCTCATCCGGCTCACCGTAGGCCACCAGACGGTCATTGCACGGTAGACCGTTTTCGCGCAGGGCATCGTAATAGCCCTGCAGGCGGTCTTCCGCATCAGAAATCGGGTGATTGGAACAGAGATAACCAATTCGGGTATGGCCCTGTTGAATCAGATGGCGGGTCGCAAGCCAGGCACCGTAACGGTCGTCGAGCGCCACGCAGCGTTTTTCAAACCCGGGAATAATACGGTTGATGATTACCATCCCGGGGATTTGCTTCATCAGATGAATCAGTTCGGCATCCGGGATCATTTTGGCGTGCACAACCAGCGCCGCGCAGCGGTGGCGGATCAGCTGCTCAATGGCCTGGCGTTCTTTTTGTTCATTGTGATAGCCATTGCCGATCAGCAAAAAATTGCCTGTCTGATACGAAACCTGTTCAACCGCTTTTACCATGGCGCCGAAAAAGGGGTCAGAAACATCTCCCACCACCAGCCCAATGGTTTCAGTGGACTGCTGTGCGAGCGCGCGGGCGTTGGCGTTGGGATGATAGTTAAGGGATTCCATGGCGCTTTGTACCGCCTGGCGTGATGCGTCACTGGCTTTTGGGGAGTTGTTAATCACGCGCGAGACGGTTGCCACCGACACGCCTGCCAGACGGGCCACATCCTTTATTGTCGCCATTCATTACCTTCTTATTGGGGGTAAGCGTTTACACACCAAATAGTGTTGCGGAAAAGCAGCGCGCATTCAAGGGGAGCGGGATTCTGCACTCCACAAACGTGACGCAGGACAACCCTGATGGTGTAATCGTTACACGCGTAGTCATGTCTGAAGAATGTCAATCTGAACCTTTAGTTACACTTTGCCTCAGGCTGTTGCGATTGTCTGATAGCGAGGGCGTTAATGAGGTTGATACAGTCGAGATCCCAGAGGTATTGATAGGTGGAATCAGCTCCGGTTGATTAACACGATTTACACCAACCTGCGTTTTTACGCAGGTTTTTTTTTGCCTGACAGTTCAACCTGTAACAGCAACAGAGAATATTCACACCTGGTTGCACTTAGGCTCATTCCCTTGCGTTTTCCTGCTGGCGAAGCGCAGTGCCAACCGCCAAAATCAAGATCCCAGAGGTATTGATTGGTGAGAATTCTTAGTACGGTTTCGTACTCATCTCTTGCACCAACCTGCGCGGATGCGCAGGTTTTTTTTCGCCTCTATTTTTGCTTGTCGCTCCCGTATCACTTCTCGTGTAATCTGCCACCATTTACTATCAACCCTTCACACTGGCTGGCAAAGGGAGTTGAGATGCTATTTGGGTTCTTCCGTACACTTTTCCGTATTCTCTTTCGCATCCGCGTGACTGGCGATGCCCAGGCTCTTCGCGGTGAACGCGTTTTAATCACTCCAAATCATGTTTCCTTTATCGATGGCATCCTGCTGGCGCTGTTTTTGCCCGTGCGTCCGGTGTTTGCGGTGTATACCTCCATCAGCCAGCAGTGGTACATGCGCTGGCTCACGCCGTTGATTGATTTTGTGCCGCTCGACCCGACAAAGCCGATGATGATTAAGCACCTGGTGCGTCTGGTAGAGCAGGGGCGTCCGGTGGTTATTTTCCCGGAAGGGCGCATTTCAGTGACCGGTTCACTGATGAAGATCTACGACGGCGCGGGGTTTGTCGCGGCGAAGTCAAAAGCGACCGTGGTGCCGCTGCGTATTGAAGGCGCAGAGCTGACCCATTTCAGCCGTCTGAAGGGGCGGGTGAAACAGCGCCTGTTCCCAAAAATCACGCTGCATCTTCTGCCGCCAACGTCGCTACCGATGCCCGACGCGCCGCGCGCCCGCGATCGCCGTAAAATCGCCGGGGAAATGCTGCATCAGATTATGATGGAAGCGCGTATGGCCGTTCGTCCGCGCGAAACGCTGTACGAATCTCTGCTTTCAGCGCAGTACCGCTACGGCGCGAAGAAAAACTGTATCGAAGACATCAACTTTACCCCGGATACCTATCGCAAGCTGCTGACCAAGACCCTGTTTGTAGGCCGCATTCTTGAGAAGTACAGCAAGAAGGGCGAAAAGATTGGCCTGATGCTGCCTAACGCGGGTATCAGCGCGGCGGTGATTTTTGGTGCGGTTTCCCGGGGCCGTATTCCGGCAATGATGAACTACACGGCGGGCGTAAAAGGGCTGACCAGCGCCATTACCGCCGCCCAGATTAACACCGTCTTTACCTCCCGTCAGTTCCTGGACAAGGGCAAGCTCTGGCATCTCCCCGAGCAGCTCACCCAGGTGCGCTGGGTCTTCCTGGAAGATCTGAAAGCGGACGTTACCACCGGCGACAAGCTGTGGATTTTTGCTCACCTGCTGATGCCGCACCTGGCCCAGGTCAAACAGCAGCCGGAAGATGACGCGATTATCCTCTTCACGTCGGGGTCAGAGGGCAACCCGAAAGGCGTTGTCCACAGCCACAAAAGCATTCTGGCGAACGTTGAGCAGATCAAAAGCATTGCTGACTTTACCGCGGATGACCGTTTTATGTCGGCGCTGCCGCTGTTCCACTCCTTTGGCCTGACGGTGGGGCTGTTTACGCCGCTGCTGACCGGCGCAGAAGTGTTCCTCTATCCAAGCCCGCTGCATTACCGCATCGTGCCTGAGCTGGTGTATGACCGTAACTGCACCGTTCTGTTCGGGACCTCAACCTTCCTGGGTAACTATGCGCGTTTTGCCAATCCGTATGATTTCTATCGCGTGCGGTATGTGGTGGCTGGCGCGGAAAAACTGCAGGAGAGCACGCGTCAGATTTGGCAGGACAAGTTTGGCCTGCGCATCCTCGAAGGCTATGGCGTTACCGAGTGCGCGCCCGTGGTCTCGATTAACGTGCCGATGGCGGCGAAACCGGGTACGGTTGGCCGAATTCTGCCGGGGATGGACGCGCGTTTGCTGGCCGTGCCGGGCATTGAGGACGGCGGCCGTCTGCAGCTGAAGGGGCCAAACGTGATGAACGGTTATCTGCGCGTGGAAAACCCAGGCGTGCTGGAGGTCCCGACGGCGGAAAACGTCAACGGCGAGATTGAAACCGGCTGGTACGACACCGGTGATATTGTCCGTTTTGATGAACAAGGCTTTGTTCAGATTCAGGGGCGTGCAAAACGCTTCGCCAAAATTGCCGGTGAAATGGTCTCTCTGGAAATGGTTGAGCAACTGGCGACGGCCGTATCCGCTGATAAAATGCATGCGACCGTGGTGAAAAGTGATGCCAGCAAAGGCGAGGCGCTGGTGCTGTTCACGACCGATAGCGAGCTTAAGCGCGACAAGCTGCTGAGCTATGCGCGTGAACATGGTATCCCTGAACTGGCCGTCCCGCGCGATATTCGCTACCTGAAGCAGCTCCCGGTGCTGGGGAGCGGGAAGCCCGATTTCGTGACCCTGAAAGGCATGGTTGAAGAGGCGGAGCAGCAAAATGCGTGAGTCAGTACACACTAACACTTCACTGAGGTCGAAAGGCATGATGGCCGTCATTGCCGCGCAGTTTCTCTCTGCATTCGGCGATAACGCGCTGTTGTTTGCCACTCTGGCGCTGCTGAAAGCCGAGTTTTACCCCGACTGGAGTCAGCCGATCCTGCAGATGGTGTTTGTGGGCGCTTACATTATCTTTGCCCCGTTTGTGGGGCAGGTGGCGGACAGCTTCCCGAAAGGTCGGGTGATGATGTTTGCCAACGGCCTCAAGCTGCTGGGGGCCGCCAGCATTTGCTTTGGTTTCAATCCGTTTATTGGCTACTCGCTGGTGGGCATTGGCGCTGCCGCCTACTCCCCGGCGAAGTATGGCATTCTCGGAGAACTGACCACGGGCGATAAGCTGGTGAAAGCCAATGGCCTGATGGAGTCGTCAACCATTGCCGCTATCCTGCTTGGCTCCGTTGCGGGCGGCGTACTGGCCGACTGGCATGTCCTGGCAGCGCTGGGCGTATGTGCGGTGGTGTATGGCGGCGCGGTCGTCGCTAACCTGTTCATTCCAAAGCTCCCGGTGGCTCGCCCGGGGCAATCCTGGCGCGTTAAGCCAATGACCGGCAGTTTCTTTAATGCCTGCCGCGTGCTGTGGCGTAACGGAGAAACGCGTTTCTCCCTGATGGGGACCAGTATGTTCTGGGGCGCGGGCGTTACGCTGCGCTTCCTGCTGGTCCTGTGGGTACCGGTGGCGCTGGGGATTACTGACAACGCGACGCCGACCTATCTTAATGCGATGGTGGCCATCGGCATTGTGGTTGGGGCCGGCGCTGCGGCGAAGCTGGTGACGCTCGAGACGGTAGCTCGCTGCATGCCCGCTGGAATTCTGATTGGCGTCGTGGTGCTTATTTTCTCTCTGCAGCATGCGTTATTGCCCGCTTATGTCCTCCTCGTCCTGATTGGCATTCTGGGAGGCTTCTTCGTGGTGCCGTTGAACGCGTTGCTGCAGGAGCGTGGCAAGCAGACCGTCGGAGCGGGAAATGCCATCGCGGTTCAAAACCTGGGTGAAAACCTGGCAATGCTGTTGATGCTGGGGCTTTACTCGCTGGCGGTAAAAGTCGGTGCGCCGGTGGTGGGGATTGGCGTCGGATTTGGCGGGCTGTTCGCTCTGGCGATTGCGGGCTTGTGGATTTGGCAGCGTCGGCGTTGATATGTGCGGCCTGATGCCCTCACCCCGGCCCTCTCCCGCAGGGAGAGGGAGCAAACCCTAAAAAACGGCAACGTGCGTTGCCGTTTTGCTTTTATTACGGCGCAGGATACGTATAAACCTGATGCACCGCTTCAATCTCCGCTAACACTTCTTCACTCAGGTTCAGATGGAAACTCTCAATATTGGTTTTCAGCTGTTCCATGGTGGTCGCGCCCAGCAGGGTGCTGGCAACAAACGGCTGACGACGCACGAAGGCTAGCGCCATCTGCGCAGGGTCAAGACCGTGACGCTTTGCGATATCCACATAGGCTGCAACGGCTTTTTGGGTCTGCTCGCCGCTGTAGCGGGTAAAGCGGCTAAAGAGGGTGTTACGCGCTCCGGCCGGCTTCGCGCCGTTCAGGTATTTCCCCGTCAGCGTGCCAAAGCCGAGACAGGAATAGGCGAGCAGTTCCACTTCTTCATACTGCGTCACTTCGGCCAGGCCGACCTCATAGCTGCGGTTAAGCAGGCTGTACGGATTCTGGATGGTGACGATGCGCGGCAGATCGTGTTTATCCGCCAGGTGCAGATAGCGCATTACCCCAAAGGCCGTTTCGTTAGATACGCCAATATAGCGAATTTTTCCCGCGCGCTGGCATTCGGTCAGCGCTTCCAGGGTTTCCAGCAGCGTAACGGCGGGGGCGCTCTCGTTCCAGCTGTAGCCGAGCTTGCCGAAGCAATTGGTTGGACGCTGCGGCCAGTGCACCTGGTAGAGGTCGAGATAGTCGGTTTGCAGACGCTTCAGGCTGGCATCCAGCGCGGCGCGGATATTCTTGCGATCGAGAACCTGACTCGGGCGGATCCCGGCATCGTTGTTGCGCGCGGGGCCACTGACTTTTGAGGCAATCACCAGCTTTTCACGGTTACCGTGTTTTGCCAGCCAGTTACCGACGTAGGTTTCGGTGAGTCCCTGCGTTTCCGGACGTGGCGGAACAGGGTACATCTCTGCGACATCAATCAGGTTAATGCCCTGGCTGACGGCATAATCGAGTTGTGCATGGGCATCGGCTTCGCTGTTTTGTTCACCAAATGTCATCGTGCCCAACCCCAGTTGGCTTATTTCCAGAGCGCTGTGGGGGATACGGTGATAATGCATAGCCGGCTTCCTCATTAGACATATAGACCGCGTCAGGGTGTACCCGACAAAGGAATATAAACATGGCAGAGGGGAAGCAAAAGGGGAAGAAAAAAATCAAAAAGGCCAGCAAGCTACTGACCTCTCTCTGTTTATCGCTCGATAATTTGCGAGACTTCGTCGCGATTGATCTGCATTTTGTTGCCTTGCTGATCGCGATAGCTGACCAAACCGGTATCATCGTCGACTTCGGGTTTGCCGTCAGTCAGGATCATTCGCCCATCTTTTGTCGCCATAACGTAATCGCTACTACAGCCCGATACGGCAAATGCTAAACCGACTGCTGAAACTAACACTGCCCATTTTTTCATCGTTATCGTCCTCATCTGGCTCGTATCAAATCATAGTTTAGTTTTAACCCGATATGGCAACAGGAGGAAGCGGTAAAATCTTAAAAACCAGGTGATTATGTTTGGGAGCTCGCAAAATAAGTAAAAAACTATGTTTTTAGAAGAAAATGACGAGCAAGAAGCGCCCCGGTGAAATTCTTTTTAAGATAAAAACCGCGCGGCAGGGTCAGTATTGGCTCACCCTGCGCGCCGATTGCTTCGGTGAGCGCCTTACTGTTAGCCGCTTTCGGCCGCAGCTGTAACACTTCACCGTGACGGGCGGTGATGCGCTCGACCTGCCCAAGCACAATCATGTCCATCAGTTCCTCCCAGTCCAGACGCAACTGGTGTTCTTCATCGTCGCTCGGGCTCCAGAGCAGCGGTGCGCCAACGCGACGATCGGCCAGCGGGATCTGACGCTCACCTTCAACCGGCACCCACAGGACGCGCTTCAGCTTGTGGCGGACGTGGCTGGTTTCCCACGTCACGCCGGTATTGCCTGTTAATGGCGCGACGCAGACGAAGGTGGTCTCAAGGGGCTTCCCCTGGCTGTCGATGGGAATGGTTTTTAACTCTACGCCAAGCGCGGCAAAATCCTGCTCTGGTTTGCTCCCCGCGCTGGCACCCAGCCACAGCTCAAGCAGCATGCCGATCCAGCCCTTATCCCGTTTCAGATCCTTCGGGATCTGAAGCCCTGCCATTGCCGCCAGCTCGCCAAGCGAAAAGCCTGCCAGGCGCTGTGCCTGCTGGAGCAGCTGGCTTTCGCTAGAGGGAGGTGAGAGCAAGGGTGTAAGCGGATGCATGACGGTAACCTTTTGATTAAAAAATAAACGAAGAAATTGTCCCCTGTGGATAGAGTTTAACTTTTTCTGTACCAATATGACATCTCTATGATTTATAGGATTTTTTATAGGTTTAAAATCGTTTCACTTTCGTCAGAAAATGGGTTGTTCAAATCTGGTCACTGACAATGAACAGGATCTTACACCATGTTATCCACAGAAAAGTGGGATAACTGGGCATAACCCTGACTACTGTTTCAATTTACAGCCTTGACGTGCGATGAAAATCGAATTTTCAGACAAATTGTGACTAACTTATTGGCACAATCTGTGGATAAAACCGACGCTGTTCGATCTTTCATCAGCACGACGATCCCTGATGTGACGATCGTCACGCTATTCTGCTTTTTGTTGATGGGGACATGTTTAACACTATGAAAATTATAATTTTATATAAAATGGCTTAAAGATGATGTTAGACGGCGATGAAGGTTGTTCATCGGTAATCAGACACTTCTTCACAACTATATCCACAGAAAAGGTGAATAAAATTCCCTTTGCTGTCTCTCATCTGTTTATAACTCAGCACTTATTTGTGAGTTATTCAAATGTTATTAGGCTGTAGCCCTGTAAGAGAGTGGTTTACCGCCTCACTGTAGTGTGAAACAATCATTCATATATAAGGTTTAGTTTGGGGTAGTCCGGTGATTGATGACGATGGCTACCGCCCGAACGTAGGAATAGTAATTTGTAATCGTCAGGGCCAGGTAATGTGGGCCCGGCGATATGGTCAGCACTCCTGGCAGTTCCCGCAAGGCGGGATCAACCCGGGAGAGTCCCCAGAACAAGCGATGTACCGGGAGCTTTTTGAAGAGGTCGGTTTAAGCCGTAAAGATGTTCGCATCCTGGCTTCGACCCGCAACTGGTTGCGTTACAAGTTACCGAAACGTTTGGTGCGTTGGGACACAAAGCCGGTTTGTATCGGCCAGAAACAGAAGTGGTTTCTGTTGCAGTTGGTGGGCAACGATTCAGACATCAATATGCAAACCAGCAGTACGCCGGAGTTCGATGGCTGGCGCTGGGTGAGCTATTGGTATCCTGTTCGTCAGGTCGTGTCATTTAAACGCGATGTTTACCGTAGGGTGATGAAAGAGTTTGCAAGTGTGGTGATGCAGCTTCAGGAGATCCCGTCTAAGCCGCAGAGCGCACCTGCCTGGCGACGTAAAAGAGGTTAAGCTACGCAAATCATGCTCACCCGCTTGCGAGAAATAGTCGAGAAGGTGGCCAGCGCGCCGCGTCTGAACGAGGCGCTGAATATTCTGGTCACTGACATCTGCCTTGCGATGGAAACCGAGGTCTGTTCGGTGTATCTGGCCGACCACGATCGGCGCTGCTATTACCTGATGGCGACCCGTGGTTTGAAAAAACCACGTGGACGCACCGTCACGCTCGCATTTGATGAAGGTATCGTGGGGCTGGTTGGGCGACTGGCTGAACCCATCAACCTTGCTGACGCGCAAAAACACCCCAGCTTTAAATACATCCCTTCCGTAAAAGAAGAGCGCTTCCGCGCTTTCCTTGGCGTGCCGATTATCCAGCGTCGCCAGCTGCTCGGTGTGCTGGTTGTTCAGCAGCGCGAGCTACGTCAGTACGATGAAAGCGAAGAGTCTTTCCTCGTGACGCTGGCCACGCAGATGGCGGCAATCCTCTCTCAGTCTCAGCTTGCCGCGCTTTTTGGCCAGTATCGCCATACGCGCATTCGCGCTCTTCCGGCATCGCCAGGCGTGGCGATTGCTGAAGGCTGGATGGACGCCACGCTGCCGTTAATGGAGCAGGTTTACGAAGCCTCAACGCTTGATGAAGCGCTTGAGCGCGAGCGCCTTACCGCCGCGCTGGAAGAGGCGGCAAATGAATTTCGCCGTTACAGCAAGCGCTTTGCCGCAGGCGCGCAAAAAGAGACGGCGGCCATTTTTGACCTCTATTCGCACCTGCTCTCCGATGCGCGTCTGCGCCGTGAGCTTTTTGCAGAAGTGGATCAAGGTTCTGTCGCGGAGTGGGCGGTTAAGAAGGTTATCGAAAAATTTGCCGACCAATTTGCGGCACTGACCGACGGTTACCTGAAAGAGCGGGCAGGGGATCTCCGGGCCCTCGGACAACGCCTGCTGTTCCACCTGGATGACACCATTCAGGGGGCAAATGCCTGGCCAAAACGGTTTGTTCTGGTTGCCGACGAACTCTCAGCAACGACGCTGGCCGAACTGCCTCAGGACAGGCTGGCCGGTGTCGTGGTGCGCGATGGTGCAGCCAACTCACATGCGGCCATTATGGTGCGCGCGCTGGGTATTCCCACCGTTATGGGGGCGGATATCCAGCCGTCGGTACTGCACCGGCGTACGCTGGTGGTCGACGGCTACCGCGGTGAGCTGCTGGTCGATCCTGAGCCGGTTCTGCTCCAGGAATACCAGCGTCTTATCAGCGAAGAGAATGAATTAAGCAAGCTGGCAGAAGATGACGTTAACCTGCCCGCGCAGCTTAAAAGCGGTGAGCGGATCAAAGTGATGCTCAATGCGGGTTTAAGCCCCGAGCACGAAGAAAAGCTCGGCAGCCGTATCGACGGTATTGGCCTGTACCGCACTGAAATTCCGTTCATGCTGCAGAGCGGTTTTCCCTCCGAAGAGGAGCAGGTGGCGCAGTATCAGGGCATGCTGCAGATGTTTAACGACAAACCTGTCACCCTGCGTACCCTGGACGTCGGAGCGGATAAACAGCTGCCCTATATGCCGATCAGCGAAGAAAACCCGTGTCTGGGCTGGCGTGGGATCCGCATTACGCTCGATCAGCCTGAGATCTTCCTGATCCAGGTGCGCGCCATGCTGCGCGCAAATGCGGCGACGGGTAACCTCAGCATCTTACTGCCGATGGTCACCAGCATTGATGAGATCGACGAGTCACGTCGACTGATCGAACGCGCTGGCCGTGAAGTGGAAGAGATGATTGGCTATGCTATCCCGAAACCGCGGATTGGCGTGATGCTCGAAGTGCCTTCCATGGTCTTTATGCTGCCGCAGCTGGCAAGCCGCGTTGATTTTATCTCCGTCGGCACGAACGACCTGACGCAGTATATTCTGGCCGTCGACCGTAACAACACCCGCGTCGCCAGTATCTATGATAGCCTGCATCCGGCGATCATTCGCGCGCTGGCGATGATTGCTCGTGAAGCGGAGCAGTACGGCATTGATTTACGCCTGTGCGGTGAAATGGCAGGAGATTCAATGTGCGTTGCGATCCTGATTGGTCTGGGATATCGCCACCTGTCGATGAACGGCCGCGCCGTCGCACGCGTGAAGTACCTGTTGCGGCATATCGATATCGACGATGCCCGCGAGCTGGCTGAACGCAGCCTTGACGCGCAGCTGGCCGCTGAGGTTCGCCACCAGGTCGCGGCGTTTATGGAACGACGCGGCATGGGCGGCCTGATCCGCGGCGGCCGCTAATTTGCATTTCGCCCTCTCCCCGTGGGAGAGGGCACCAGCGCGCATAAAACCCTATACACATCTTTTACATCTCTGGCGCATCCTCCGCGCCCGCCTTATGCTATGATTCGCAACTTTGGAGCCTCTGCTTACGGCAGAATCGCATTTCTACCGCTGTCCACTTTCAGCGGAATAACAACATCTTGTGGTGACAGATGAACAGTGGTTATCTGCATTTTCCGGAATTTGATCCGGTCATTTTCTCAGTAGGACCTGTTTCGCTTCACTGGTACGGTCTGATGTACCTGGTGGGCTTCATTTTTGCCATGTGGCTCGCTGGCCGTCGCGCCAGTCGTCCTGGCAGCGGCTGGACTAAAAACGAAGTTGAAAACCTGCTGTATGCTGGCTTCCTCGGCGTGTTCCTCGGTGGCCGTATTGGGTACGTACTGTTCTATAACTTCCCGGTATTCCTGAACGATCCGCTCTATCTGTTCCGCGTGTGGGACGGCGGCATGTCCTTCCATGGCGGCCTGATCGGTGTGATCCTGGTGATGGTGATTTTTGCCAAACGCACCAAACGCAATTTCTTCCAGGTTTCAGATTTTATTGCACCGCTGATCCCGTTTGGGCTGGGGGCTGGTCGACTGGGCAACTTCATCAACGGTGAGCTGTGGGGCCGCGTCGACCCGAGCGTGCCGTACACGATGCTCTTCCCGGGCTCTCGCGCAGAAGATATGGCGCTGCTGCCATCACACCCGGAGTGGCAATCCCTTTTCGATACCTACGGCGTGCTGCCGCGCCATATGTCTCAGCTGTACGAGCTGGCGCTGGAAGGTGTGGTGCTGTTTATCATTCTCAACCTGTTTATCCGCAAACCGCGTCCAATGGGGGCTGTATCCGGTCTGTTCCTGATTGGCTATGGCGCATTCCGTATTATCGTCGAGTTCTTCCGTCAGCCGGATGCGCAGTTTACCGGCGAGTGGGTACAGTACATCAGCATGGGGCAGATCCTCTCCATTCCGATGATTGTCGCGGGTGCCATTATGATGATTTGGGCGTATCGTCGTCGTCCACAGCAACAACTTTCCTGAGGAACCATGAAACAGTATCTTGAATTGATGAAAAAAGTGCTTGATGAGGGCACGCCAAAAAACGACCGCACCGGTACCGGTACGCTCTCCATTTTTGGCCACCAGATGCGCTTCAATCTGCAAGAAGGCTTCCCGCTGGTGACGACAAAGCGCTGCCACCTGCGCTCGATCATTCATGAACTGCTCTGGTTCCTGCAAGGCGATACCAACGTTGCGTATCTGCACGAAAATAACGTCTCCATCTGGGACGAATGGGCAGATGAAAACGGCAACCTGGGCCCGGTTTACGGCAAGCAGTGGCGCGCGTGGCCAACGCCTGACGGCCGCCACATTGACCAGATCACCACCGTGATGAACCAGCTGAAAAACGATCCGGACTCGCGCCGAATCATCGTTTCCGCCTGGAACGTGGGCGAGCTGGATAAAATGGCGCTGGCACCGTGCCACGCGTTCTTCCAGTTCTATGTGGCGGATGGCAAGCTCTCCTGCCAGCTTTATCAGCGTTCTTGCGACGTGTTCCTCGGTCTGCCGTTTAACATCGCCAGCTATGCGCTGTTAGTCCACATGATGGCGCAGCAGTGTGACCTGGAAGTGGGCGATTTCGTCTGGACCGGTGGGGACACCCATCTCTACAGCAACCATATGGAACAGACGCATCTCCAGCTGACGCGCGAACCGCGTGCGCTGCCGAAACTGATTATCAAACGCAAACCGGCGTCAATCTTCGATTACCGCTTTGATGATTTTGAGATTGAAGGTTACGACCCGCACCCTGGCATCAAAGCACCTGTTGCTATCTGATGCGATAAAGCGTGACACAACCGGTGCTTTTTAGCGCCGGTTTTTTTTCGTCTTCATCCCGTTTCCCGAAGCGCTATCCAGAAAGCGTGCAACGCGCTGCAACTCTCCCAATTCTGCGGATAACGCCTCGTAAAACAATAATTCGTTGCTCGTCATGTCCACGGCGCTTCGCCACACTCCCGGTATGAAAAAAGAGAACGGTTTTACGCTTATCGAAACGCTGGTCGCCATTTCCCTTGTCGTTATCCTGAGCGCCTCAGGACTGTCCGGCTGGGACAGCTGGCAACGGCAGCAGCGGCTGTGGCAAACCGCCTGTCAGGTGCGAGATTACCTGCTGTTTCTGCGCAACCATGCCAACCGGTACAACCGCGACAACCAAATTACCCTTCTGCGGGAGGGGGGAAGAGACTGTCTGGTGAGTTCTGCTGTGCAAGGCTGTGAGAAAGGTAGCCCCTTTGTGCTGATCCCGCTCTGGCCTGACGTCAATGTGAGTGAGTCAACGCCGTCTCTCGGGTTCTATGGATTAAGGGATACTGCGTGGGCAGGACGGATACGCGTTCAAAGCCGGGCAGGAGAATGGCTGGTTATTGTCTCAAACGGAGGGCGCATCAGGATGTGTAAGGTCTCAGAGGGAGGTTTATGTTGAGGAGACAGCGCGGTTTCTCACTGACTGAGGTTCTGATTGCCACGGCGATAAGCAGCCTTTTATTGATAAGCGCATCGCGATTTTTGCCCGGACTCCAGCGGGCTGTATTACTGCAATCCGGCCAGCGAGAGCTGGAAGAAGAGGTCTGGCAACGCTTGTTTGCCCTCGGAAAACAGCTTCAGCGCGCGGGATACTGCGCGGGTAACTGCCAGGGACAGGGGCTGGTGACGGCAAGGCAGGGCAGTTGTGTCATTGTGCGGTGGGACGCCAACAGCAACGGCAAATGGGATAGCACAGCATCAGAAAATGACAGCACCGGTTTTCGTCTGGAATCAGGCGCGCTGGAAACCCTGCGTGGCGCAACGTCGTGTGAAGGAAAAGGATGGGAAAAGCTCACTGATCCGGACAGGCTTGCCATCACGCGCTTTGTGGTGAGCAAAGTTGAGCATGCCGGTTTTGCGCCAGAGCTGAATATCGACCTGGCTGCCATTCGTAAAGGCGAACAGGGGGAACCCTGGCAGGCGTGGTACACGGTTACGGGGTACAACCTGTGAACCGACAGCGCGGGATGTCCTCGCTGGCTCTGGTTCTGCTTTTACTGGTGCTCGGTACCCTGATCCTCACCGGACTCAGCCAGCAGCTTACAACGTTTAGTGCGCTCGTTGGCGGTGAGAGTCGCTCGCTTCAGCAACAGGCGTCTGTGCAGTCGGCGCTTGAGTGGGGACGCTTTCAGCGCTGGTCAGCAGAGCCGCAGGTTCAGTGCAAAAAAGCATCTTCGGGGCGAGTTTGTTTGCGGCGACTGAACGAGGCGCAGGTGTTACTGATTGCCGGAGACAACGACATGCAGCTCTGGCGTGCGGGAGAGAGTGTGAACGGGGAAATTCGCTTTTCGCCTCATGGCTGGAGTGATTTTTGTCCACTGAAGGAGAGCGCGTTATGTCAGTTGCCGTAAGCCGAGAAAAGGGGTTTAGCATGGTAGAGGTGCTGCTGGCGATGATGCTGCTGGTGGTGGTCGTGACGGCGCTTTCGGGTTATCACCGGGCGCTGGCAGCGCGGTTTACCGTGTTTAACCAGTATCGCCAGCTCTGGCACCATGCCTGGAATCAGTCACAGCTCTCAACAAATGTTCTCCCCGCAGGCTGGCAGGCCAGTCGGGGGCAGACAACGCACGCCGGATGTGTCAGCATCACGGTTACACTTATTTCTCCTCTGGGGCGGCGCGGTGAGTTAACGCGTCTGCATTGCCCGGTTAGCCAGTAGTCGGGAGCGTCTATGTTAAGGGTTTACCACTCAAATCGTCTGGATGTGCTGGAAGCACTGATGGAATTTATCGTTGAGCGCGAGCGGCTTGACGATCCTTTTGAGCCTGAGATGGTGCTGGTGCAGAGCACCGGTATGGCACAGTGGCTGCAAATGTCGCTCTCCCGTAAATTTGGTATAGCCGCGAATATTGATTTCCCGCTGCCCGCGAGCTTTATCTGGGAGATGTTTGTCCGCGTATTGCCGGACATCCCGGAGCAAAGCGCCTTTAACAAGCAAGGCATGAGCTGGAAGCTTATGGCGCTGCTGCCAGAAATGCTGCAGCATGATGAGTTCGCCATGCTGCGCCACTACCTCAATGACGATACCGATAAACGCAAGCTGTTCCAGCTGGCCTCGCGCACTGCCGATCTTTATGACCAGTATCTGGTGTACCGCCCGGAATGGCTGACCCGCTGGGAAGCCGGCGAGCTTGTGGACGGGTTACCGGAGGCGCAGATCTGGCAGGCCCCTCTGTGGAAAGCGCTGGTGGAACATACGGAGAAACTTGGTCAGCCTAAGTGGCACCGTGCCAACCTCTATCAACGGTTTATCTCCATTTTGCAAAACTGCGATGAACGGCCGGCGCGGCTGCCCTCTCGCGTGTTTATTTGCGGTATTTCGGCGTTGCCGCCGGTTTACCTGCAGGCGCTGAATGCGCTGGGTAAGCATATCGACATTCATATTTTATTTACGAATCCATGTCGCCAGTACTGGGGAGATATTCAGGATGGCCGCTGGCTTTCCCGGCTTGTGACCCGCCAGAGGCGACGCCTTTTTGAAGAGCGTACCGTGCCTCTGTTTAAAGACGGAGCCTCTGCCGCGCAGCTGTTCGATGAAAACGGTATCCAGAACCTGCCGAATCCACTGCTTGCCTCATGGGGAAAACTGGGGCGTGATTACATTCACATGCTCTCAGACATTACGTCCTCAGGTGAAGGGGACGTGGATGCCTTTGTCGAGATTGCCCCGGATAGCCTGCTGCACAATATTCAGTTAGATATTCTGGATCTGGAAAACCGTGCCGTCATGGGCGTGACGGCGAACGAGTTTGAACGCAGCGACAGGAAACGGAAGCTGGAGGTTGACGATCGCAGTATCAGCCTCCACGTTTGCCATAGCCCGCAGCGTGAGGTTGAAGTGCTTCACGACCAGCTGCTGGCGATGCTGCAGGATGATCCTGAGCTGACTCCGCGCGATATCGTGGTGATGGTGTCGGATATCGACAGCTACAGCCCCTTCATTCAGGCCGTCTTTGGCAGTGCGACGGGCGAGCGATACCTGCCTTACGCCATTTCGGACCGCCGCGCCCGTCAATCTCATCCGGTATTACAGGCGTTTATCACCTTGCTGTCCCTGCCGGATAGCCGGTTTATCTCCGAGGATGTCCTGGCGTTACTGGATGTTCCCGTGCTGGCCGCCCGCTTCAACATCAACGAAGAAGGGTTGCGCTACCTTCGCCAGTGGGTGAATGAGTCCGGCGTGCGGTGGGGCATTGACGACGATAACGTCCAGGAGTTCGAGCTTCCCCCAACCGGGCAACACACGTGGCGATTTGGCCTGACCCGTATGCTGTTGGGCTACGCCATGGAAAGCAGCCAGGGCGAGTGGAACGAGGTTCTGCCTTACGATGAGTCCAGCGGGTTAATTGCTGAACTGGTTGGGCATTTAGCGTCGCTACTGATGCAGCTTAACCGCTGGCGACGCGAGCTGATGCAGCCGCGCCCGCTTGAAGAGTGGCTCCCGATTTGCAGGGCATTACTCACTGATTTCTTCCTGCCGGACAGCGACACCGAAGCGGCGATGGCGCTCATTGAAACGCAGTGGCAGGCTATCGTCGACGAGGGCGTAAATTCCCACTATCACGAGGCGATTCCTCTGTCGCTGCTGAGAGATGAGCTGACGCAGCGGCTTGACCAGGAGCGAATCAGCCAGCGTTTCCTGGCCGGCCCCATCAATATCTGCACCCTGATGCCAATGCGTTCTATCCCGTTTAAAGTGGTCTGTCTGCTGGGCATGAATGACGGCGTTTATCCACGCGCGCTGGCGCCGCTGGGTTTTGATTTGATGAGCGCAGATCCAAAGCGGGGCGACCGTAGCCGCCGCGATGATGACCGCTACCTCTTCCTTGAAGCGCTCATTTCCGCACAGAACACGCTTTATATCAGCTACATCGGCCGTTCCATTCAGGACAACAGCGAGCGTTTCCCTTCCGTTCTGGTGCAGGAACTGGTGGATTATATCGGCCAGAGCCACTACCTGCCGGGCGATGAAGAGCGCAACTGCGATGAAAGCGAGCAGAGGGTGAAAGCCCATATCACCTGTTTCCACAGCCGCATGCCGTTTGACCCGGTGAACTACGTTGCCAGCGAGCGCCAGAGCTATGCGCAGGAGTGGCTACCGGCGGCGAAAAAGGAGGGGAGCGCGCATACCGATTTCATTCAGGAACTTGACCCGCGGCCGATTGATACCCTGACCTTCGAACAGCTTCAGCGGTTTTGGGCGCATCCGGTGCGCGCTTTCTTCCAGCAACGATTGCAGGTTAACTTCCGTTCTGAAGAAAGCGAAATTCCTGAGGCAGAACCCTTTACGCTGGAAGGGCTGGAGCGCTATCAGTTAAATCTGCAGCTGTTGAATGCGCTGGTTGAAGAGGAAGACGCTGACAAACTCTACCGCCGCTACCGTGCGGCAGGGCAACTGCCGTATGGGGCGTTCGGGGAGATCGTCTGGGAGGCACAGTGCCTGGAGATGACCGCTCTGGCCGAGCGCGTGAGAGAGTGCCGTCAGCCCGGGAAAAGTCTTGAAATCGATCTCATGTGCAACGGTGTACAGCTCACGGGCTGGTTAACCCAGGTTCAGCCGGACGGGCTGCTGCGCTGGCGGCCCTCTATGCTGAGCGTTTCACAGGGGCTGCAACTCTGGCTGGAACATCTTGTCTACAGTGCGGGTGGTCATAAAGGCGAAAGCCGGATTTTCGTGCGCAAAGAGGGCGAGTGGCGCTTCCCGCCGATGGAGGCGGAACAGGCGTTAAGTTACCTGTCTTTGTACATTGAGGGCTACCGTCAGGGAATGAACAAACCGCTCCTGCTGCTGCCGGAAAGCGGCGGTGCCTGGATAAAAGCCTGTTATGACGCGCAGAATGATGCGATGTTAACGGACGAGGCCTCATTGCAGAAAGCCCGCAGTAAATTTATGCAGGTCTACGAAGGAAACATGATGGTGCGGGGCGAAGGTGAAGATGTCTGGTATCAGCGCTTATGGCGCACGCTTGAACCAGAGTACTTCGAGGCCATCAAGGAAGAGGCGCAACGCTACCTGTTACCGTTGTTCAAATTTAATCAGTCCTGAGCGCTGTATAAAAATTGCGCAGAATGGGGTGTTCATTTATGATGCACTTCTTATCACGGACTGATGTACCCAAAGAAAGAGATGCTGGCGTGTCCAGCACGCAGTTTGTTAATGATGTATACCCTAAATAATTCGAGTTGCAGGAAGGCGGCAAGGGCGTGAATCCCCCGGAGCTTACACAAGTAAGTGACTGGGGTGAACGCGTGAAGCCAACGCACATGCAACTTGAAGTATGACGGGGATAGCCGTGATAAAGAGGTCGTAATGCCAGGCAGCACCTTGTTTAAAGCGTTGGTTTTGTTTGTCGCCCTTTGGGCACCTGTCACTCAGGCAGACTCCGGTTGGCAACCCGTTAAGGAAACTATCCGGAAGAGCGAAAAAGATACCCGTCAATATCAGGCTATTCGCCTTGATAATGGGATGACCGTGCTGCTGGTTTCCGACCCGCAGGCGGTAAAGTCCCTCTCGGCACTGGTGGTGCCTGTTGGGTCGCTGGAAGATCCTGAAACCCATCCTGGGCTTGCACACTATCTGGAACATATGACGCTGATGGGGTCAAAAAAATACCCGCAGCCAGATAGCCTGTCCGAATTTCTCAAGATGCATGGCGGCAGCCACAATGCCAGTACGGCACCGTACCGCACGGCCTTCTATCTCGAAGTCGAGAACGATGCGCTGGAAGGGGCTGTCGATCGCCTTGCTGATGCCATTGCCGCCCCGTTGCTGGATAAAAAATACGCCGATCGTGAGCGCAATGCGGTGAATGCCGAGCTGACCATGGCCCGCACGCGAGACGGCATGCGCATGGCGCAGGTGAGCGCCGAAACCATCAACCCTGCGCACCCGGGTTCTCGTTTCTCCGGCGGTAACCTGGAGACATTGAGCGATAAACCGAACAGCCCGGTTCTGGATGCGCTGCACGCGTTTCGCGATAAATACTACTCCGCCAACCTGATGAAAGCGGTTATCTACAGCAACAAACCGCTGCCAGAGCTGGCCGGCATGGCGGCCAAAACGTTTGGTCGGGTGCCGAATAAAAATATCGACCTGCCGCAAATAAATATTCCGGTAGTGACGGATGCGCAGAAAGGCATCGTGATCCACTACGTGCCCGCTCTGCCGCGCAAAGTGCTGCGCGTTGAATTCCGCATTGATAACAATACGGCGCAGTTTCGCAGTAAAACCGATGAGCTGGTGACCTATCTGATTGGTAACCGTAGCCCGGGTACGCTTTCTGACTGGCTGCAAAAACAAGGGCTGGTAGAAGGCATTCGCGCCGACTCCGATCCGGTTGTGAACGGCAATAGCGGCGTGCTGGCGATATCCGCAACCCTCACCGACAAAGGGCTGGCAAACCGTGATGAGGTGGTGGCGGCAATCTTCAGCTATCTCACCCTGCTGAGTAATAAAGGCGTCGACAAGCGCTACTTCGATGAGCTGGCGCACGTGCTGGATCTCGATTTCCGTTACCCGTCCATTACCCGCGACATGGATTACGTGGAGTGGCTGGCGGACACCATGATTCGCGTGCCGGTGGAGCACACCCTCGATGCGGTGAATATTGCTGACCGGTATGATGCCGAGGCGGTAAAAGCGCGCCTGGCGATGATGACGCCGGAGAATGCCCGTATCTGGTACATCAGCCCGGACGAACCGCACAACAAAACGGCTTATTTTGTCGATGCCCCGTACCAGGTGGATAAAATCAGCGCTCAGACCTTCACCGACTGGCAGAAGAGGGCCGGAGAGATAGCGTTGCAGCTGCCCGAGCTGAACCCCTATATCCCGGATGATTTCTCGCTGATCAAAACCCCGAAGGATTATCCGCACCCGGCGCTTATCATTGATGAGCCGACGCTGCGCGTGGTGTATACCCCAAGCCGCTATTTCGCCAGCGAGCCAAAAGTCGATGTCAGCGTGGTGCTGCGTAACCCGAAAGCAATGAATAGCGCTAAAAACCAGGTGATGTTTGCGCTCAACGACTATCTCGCCGGTATCGCGCTCGACCAGCTTAGCAACCAGGCGGCCGTAGGGGGAATCAGCTTCTCGACCAATGCCAATAACGGGTTGATGCTCAATGCAAACGGCTACACCCAGCGTCTGCCTCAGCTGTTCCAGGCACTGCTGGAGGGCTATTTCAGCTATACGCCTACGGAAGAACAGTTTGAGCAGGCCAAATCGTGGTATGCGCAAATGATGGATTCTGCGGAGAAGGGCAAAGCTTACGACCTGGCACTCATGCCGGCGCAGATGCTGTCGCAAATTCCCTATTTTCAGCGGGAAGACCGCCGCGCCTTACTGCCCTCTATCACGTTAAAAGACGTGCTCGCTTACCGTGACGCGCTGAAAACCAATACGCGCCCGGAGTTCCTGATTGTCGGTAACATGAGCGAGGAACAGGCCAAAACGCTGGCGGAGAACGTGCGCACTCAGCTCGGCTCGAAAGGCGACGAGTGGTGCCGCAACCAGGACGTACTGGTTGAGAAAAAACAGAATGTGATTTTTGAAAAGGCGGGAAACAGCACGGATTCCGCCCTGGCCGCGGTATTTGTGCCAACGGGGTATGATGAATTCTCCAGTTCAGCGCAGAGTGCCGTGCTGGGCCAAATTATTCAGCCGTGGTTCTATAACCAGTTACGCACGGAAGAGCAGCTTGGCTACGCGGTGTTCGCTTTCTCCATGAATGTCGGTCGTCAGTGGGGGCTGGGTTTCCTGCTGCAAAGCAGCGATAAGCAGCCGGCGTATCTCTGGCAGCGTTATCAGGCCTTCTTCCCGCAGGTGGAAGCAAAACTGCGCGCGATGAAGCCGGAAGAGTTCGCCCAGATCCAGCAGGCCGTTATCGCGCAGGTGATGCAGCCGCCGCAGACGCTGGGTGAAGAAGCCTCACAGCTGAGCAAAGATTTCGATCGCGGTAATCTGAAATTTGATTCGCGTGATAAAGTAGTGGCCGAGATAAAACAGCTGACGCCGCAGAAGGTTGCCGACTTCTTCCATCAGGCGGTGATTAAGCCGCAGGGAATGACCATCCTTTCTCAGGTTTCCGGTAGCCAGAACGGGAAAACGGAGTACGTTAACCCGCATGGCTGGAAAGTCTGGAAGAGCGTCAGCGCGCTGCAGCAATCTATGCCCTGGAGTAAGAAAGAATGACCGATACCGCTGAGTCCCTTGATCCCTTACGTTTACCTCTGCAGGGTGAACGATTGATTGAAGCCTCAGCGGGAACGGGAAAAACCTTCACCATCGCCGCGCTCTATCTGCGCCTGCTGTTAGGGCTCGGTGGCAACGCCGCTTTTCCTCGTCCATTGAGCGTGGAGGAACTGCTTGTGGTGACCTTCACCGAGGCCGCCACCGCAGAGCTGCGCGGCCGTATTCGCGCCAACATCCACGAGCTGCGCATCGCCTGTCTGCGTCAGAGTTCAGATAACCCCCTTTATGCCAGTCTTCTGGAAGAGATTGCCGACAAGCAGCAGGCCGCACAGTGGCTGCTTCTGGCCGAACGGCAGATGGACGAAGCGTCCGTCTTCACCATTCACGGTTTTTGCCAGCGCATGCTGAGCCTGAATGCGTTTGAGTCCGGCATGCTGTTTGAACAGCAGCTCATTGAAGATGAAACCGTGCTTCGCTATCAGGCCTGTGCGGACTTTTGGCGTCGCCACTGCTACCCGTTACAGCGCGATATCGCCGAAGCGGTACACGCGCTGTGGAAAGGCCCTGAGGCGCTGCTGCGCGCGATCGATCGCTATCTTCAGGGAGAAGCGCCGGTAATCAAATCTCCGCCGCCGGCGGATGAAACCCTGGCGTCACGTCATGAAAAAATCATCGCGCGAATTGTCGACATCAAGCAAAAATGGATTGAGTCAGTCGGCGAAATTGACGCGATCATTGAAAATTCCGGGATTGACCGTCGCAAGTTTAACCGTGGCAATCAGGCGAAATGGATCGACAAGATCAGCGCCTGGGCGCAGGAAGAGACGCGGGGCTACCAGCTCCCGGACGCGCTGGAGAAATTCTCCCGGCGTTTCCTCGTTGAGCGAACCAAACCCGACGGGATTGTGCCCGAGCATCCCCTGTTTGTGGCGATTGAAACCCTGCTGGCTGAGCCCTTAACGCTCAACGATCTGATGATCACTCGTGCCATGACGGAGATCCGCGAAGCCGTCGCCCGCGAGAAACGCCGCCGGGGCGAACTGGGGTTCGACGATATGCTAAGCCGCCTTGATGCAGCGTTGTGCAGTGAAAATGGCGAGGCGCTTGCCGCCGCTATTCGCACCCGCTTCCCGGTGGCGATGATTGATGAATTTCAGGATACCGACCCTCAACAGTACCGTATTTTTCGCCGTATCTGGCGCCAGCAGCCCGGCACCGCGCTGTTGTTAATCGGCGATCCTAAACAGGCCATCTACGCCTTCCGCGGTGCGGATATTTTCACCTACATGAAGGCCCGCAGCGAAGTTGAGGCGCACTACACGCTGGATACCAACTGGCGTTCATCTCCCGGCATGGTGGAAAGCGTCAACGCGCTGTTCAGCCGCATGGATACGGCGTTTATGTTCCGGGAGATCCCGTTCCAGCCGGTAAAGTTTGCTGAGAAAAATGCCTCGTTGCGCTTCGAACTGAACGGCGAGACGCAGCCTGCCATGCGCTTCTGGCTGCTGGATGGGGATGGCTGCGGCGTCGCCGACTATCAAAATGCCATGGCCCAGCACTGTGCCGCGCAAATCCGTGACTGGCTCAGCGCGGGCGCACGCGGCGAGGCGGTACTCTGGAAAGGCCAGGATGCCAACCCCGTAAAGGCATCGGATATCACGGTGCTGGTGCGTAGCCGTCAGGAGGCCTCGCTTATCCGTGATGCCCTGACCTTACTGAATATTCCCTCCGTATACCTTTCAAACCGCGACAGCGTCTTCGAAACGCTGGAAGCGCAGGAGATGCTATGGCTGCTGCAGGCCGTACTTGCCCCGGAGCGGGAAAGCACGCTGCGCAGCGCATTAGCCAGCGCGATGCTCGGGCTGAACGCACGTGATATCGATGCGCTCAACAATGACGAGGCCGCGTGGGATGCCGTGGTGGAAGAGTTTGTTCGCTACCGGGATAAATGGCAGAAGCGCGGCGTGATGGCAATGGTGCGCGAGCTCATGGCACAGCGCCACATTGCGGAGAATATGCTGGCTACAGCGGGCGGTGAGCGCCGGCTGACCGATATCTTACATATCAGCGAACTCTTGCAGGAAGCGGGCACGCAGCTGGAAAGCGAGCACGCGCTGGTGCGCTGGCTGGCGCAGCAGATTGCCGACCCGAACAGCAATTCGTCCAGCCAGCAGATGCGGCTTGAGAGCGATAAGCATCTGGTGCAGATCGTCACCATTCACAAGTCAAAAGGGCTGGAGTATCCGCTGGTCTGGCTGCCGTTTATCGCCAATTACCGCGTGCAGGATCAGGCTTTTTACCACGATCGCGAGTCGTTCGAGGCGGTGCTCGATCTCAGCAACGCGGAGTCCAGCGTTGAACTGGCAGAGGCCGAGCGTCTGGCGGAAGATTTACGCCTGCTCTACGTGGCGCTGACCCGTTCTGTCTGGCACTGCAGCCTGGGCGTTGCCCCTTTGTTCCGACGTCGTGGCGAAAAAACCGGGGAGAGCGATTTTCACCTGAGCGCGCTGGGGCGGTTAATTCAGCACGGCGAACCCAAAGACGCAGCGGGTCTGCGCCAGTGTATCGAATCCCTTTGTACAGAGCATGTTGCCCTGCATATTCCGGCACAGCCTGATAATAGCCGCTGGCTAATGCCGGACCCGCGTGAGGCAGAGCTGCATGCCCGCCAGGTTGTCCGCACGATTGCCGATGACTGGCGCGTCACCAGCTACTCTGGTTTACAGCAGCACGGACAGAGTATTGCGCTGGATCTGATGCCAAAACTGGACGTGGATGCAGCGGGGACCGGTAGCGTTCCCGTTGAGCCGGTGCTAACGCCGCACCAGTTCCCGCGCGGTGCTTCTCCGGGCACGTTTTTGCACAGCCTGTTTGAAGAGCTGGATTTTACCCAGCCTGTCTCTGAAGAGTGGGTGCTGAAGATGTTGCAGAGTGGGGGCTATGACCCTCAATGGGTGCCGGTTCTGCGTGACTGGATCCACGCGGTTCTGCACGCTCCGCTCACGGAGCAGGGGATCGCCCTCAGCCAGTTGACCGCCAAAGATAAACAGGTGGAGATGGAGTTTTACCTCCCCATCGCCAGCCCGCTCAGGGCCGAGGCGCTTGATGCGCTGATCCGCGAGTACGATCCGCTATCCGCGGGCTGCCCGCCGCTGAACTTTCGTCAGGTGCAGGGGATGCTAAAAGGCTTTATCGACCTGGTTTTCCGCCATCAGGGGCGCTATTACCTGCTGGATTACAAATCGAACTGGCTGGGCGAAAACAGCGAAGCCTATACCCAACAGGCGATGGCGTCGGCCATGCAAATGCATCGTTACGATCTGCAGTACCAGCTTTATACCCTGGCGCTGCACCGTTACCTGCGCCATCGCATTGCCGATTACCGTTACGAAGACCATTTTGGCGGCGTAATTTACCTGTTCCTGCGCGGCGTGGACGCGAATGACCCGCGATCCGGCGTGTTTAGTACGCGGCCTGCTGCGGAACTGATTGAAAAAATGGATAACCTGTTTGCTGCAAGCACGGAGGAGGTGGCATGACGATGCAGGCGCTACTGCTGGAAGCGGTTGAACAACGATTACTGCGCCACCTTGACGTGCAGTTCGCCATGATGGTGGCGGGCGAAGAGCCTGCCGTGATGCTCGCCGCCGCCATTCTGAGTAAAGACGCGGGGGAAGGGCACGTGTGTCTGCCGCTGTCGCGTCTGGCGGTGGACGAGAAAATGCCTCCGGCTTTACAGGCGTGTTTCGCTTTGCTGGGTGAAAACGTGGACTGGGAAGCGATATTGCTCAGTTCCCCTGCTGTTAGCGGAACCGATACCGGGACGCCAATGATCCTTATCGGTGAGCGTTTGTATCTTAACCGGCTGTGGCGTAACGAACTGACGGTGGCGCGCTTCTTCAGCGAGACGAATGCCCCGCTTCCCTGCGATGAAGCGCAGCTTCGGCACGTGCTGGACACGCTGTTTACCTCTGACGATGAAACAGACTGGCAGAAAGTGGCGGCAGCCGTGGCGTTAACGCGACGGATCTCGGTCATTTCTGGCGGCCCTGGCACCGGGAAAACGACCACCGTGGCAAAGCTGCTTGCGGCCCTGATTCAGCTTTCGGGCGAACAAAAGTGTCGTATTCGCCTGGCGGCCCCTACCGGTAAAGCGGCGGCTCGTCTGACGGAGTCGTTAGGCGGGGCGCTGCAAAAACTGCCGCTTACCGGGGAGCACCTTGCGCTTTTCCCCAACGAAGCCAGCACGCTGCACCGGTTGCTTGGCGCGCAGCCGGGCAGCCAGCGTCTGCGTTATCATGCCGGTAACCCCTTGCACCTTGATGTGCTGGTGGTGGATGAAGCGTCGATGATTGACCTGACGATGATGTCGCGTTTGATCGATGCGCTTCCGCCTCACGCGCGCGTCATTTTTCTCGGCGATCGCGACCAGCTTGCCTCCGTGGAAGCGGGCGCCGTACTCGGCGATATCTGCACGTATGCCAGCCTGGGGTACACCGCTGAACGCGCGCAGGAGCTGGCCCGTCTGACCGGATGTTCGCTCGTCTCAGAAAACCATTCCCTTGCGGGCGCGCTGCGCGACAGCTTGTGTCTGCTGCAAAAAAGCTACCGTTTCGGCAGCAGCTCCGGCATCGGCCAGCTTGCGGCAGCGGTGAACCGCGGTGACCGGCACACAACCTGTGCGGTATTTGACGGTACCTTTACGGACATTGAGAAGAAATCGCTGCAAAGCGGAGAAGAGTATCAGGCGATGCTTGATGATGCCCTGCTGGGGTATCAGCACTTCCTGACGGGCGTACAGCAGCAAAGCACGCCGGAGCGGGTGATTGCCGCGTTTGGCGAATACCAGCTGCTCTGTGCGCTGAGGGAAGGGCCATTTGGCGTCAGCGGCCTGAACGACAGACTGGAACAGCTGCTGGCGCAAAAGCGTAAAATATACCGTACCCCGCATTCGCGCTGGTATGAAGGGCGTCCGGTGATGATCTCCCGCAACGACAGCACGCTGGGGTTATTTAACGGGGATATCGGGATTGCGCTCGATCGCGGTCAGGGCCTGCGCGTCTGGTTCCAGATGCCGGACGGCAGCGTGAAGTCTTTCCAGCCCAGCCGTTTGCCCGAGCATGAAACCGCGTGGGCGATGACGGTGCATAAATCCCAGGGCTCCGAGTTTAACCATGCGGCGCTGATCCTGCCCACGCAGCTTTCACCCGTCATTACCCGCGAGCTGATTTATACCGCCATCACGCGCGCGCGTCAGCGCCTGTCGCTGTATACCGACGAGCGCGTGCTGGTGCAGGCGATTGCCACCCGCACGGAACGCCGAAGCGGGCTGAGCGCGATATTTGAGTCCCTCTGAACCACGTCAGAAATGCAGGCCGGGTAAGCGCAGCGCCACCCGGCAAGCGTTGTATTAGCCCAGGTCAGCCATCAGCACTTTTGAGCGGCGCTGATAGTTGTACATCTCTTTCTTCGTTTCCGGCAGAGAGTCGATATCCACAGGTGTGAATCCGCGCTCCTGGAACCAGTGAATGCTGCGCGTCGTCAGAACGAACAGCTTGCTCAGGCCCATCTGGCGCGCCTGTGCTGCCACGCGCTCAAGCAGCATTTCGCCGCGCGAAGAGCTTCGGTAATCAGGGTGCACCGCCACGCAGGCCATTTCACCGATCTTCTCTTCCGGGAACGGATAGAGGGCGGCGCAGGCAATGGTCAGGTTATCGCGCTGAATAATAGTGAATTTGTCGATCTCCATCTCCAGCTGCTCGCGCGAGCGACGCACCAGAATTCCCTGCTGTTCGAGCGGGCGGATCAGCTCCAGAATGCCGCCGATGTCATTGATGGTGGCTCGGCGTATCTGCTCCGCGCTCTCCATCACGATCTGGGTGCCGATGCCGTCGCGGGAGAACAGCTCCTGCAGCAGGGCCCCGTCTTCCTGATAGCTGATCAGGTGGCTACGGCGCACGCCGCTGCGGCAGGCCTTCACCGCACCGCGCAAAAAACGCACGGTGCCGGAGTGGTAGTCTCCTTCTTCTTCCAGCGCTTCCACGCGGGCCTGGGCTTCATTCGGGAAGAGTTCCGGCACAATCGCTCCTTCAGCGTTCACGACCCCCTGGGAGGAGCAAAACCCAATCATTTTCTCCGCCTTCAGCTTGATTGCCAGCTGCGTGGCAATCTCTTCTGAGGTGAGGTTAAAGCTTTCACCGGTGACGGAAACCGCCACCGGGCCCATCAGCACGATGGCACCGCTGTCCAGCTGGCGGTGAATGGCTTCTTCATCAATACGACGAATGCGGCCGCTGTGGCAATAGTCGACGCCGTCGTCCACGCCGAGCGGCTGGGCAATGATAAAGTTGCCGCTCACGACGTTGATATGCGCCCCCTGCAGCGGCGTGTTGTTCAGGCTCATCGACAGGCGCGCCGTAATATCCAGCTGCAGCAGACCCGCCGCCTGCTTCACCAGCTCAAGGGTTTTCGCATCGGTAACACGGGTATGTTTGTGGTAAATCGGCTCGTGGTGATGAGCGGCCAGGTTGGCATCAATCTGCGGACGTGCGCCATAGACCACGACCAGGCGGATCCCGAGGCTGTGCAGCAGACCAATGTCATTGACGATGCTGGAAAAATTTTCATGCTCAATGGCTTCGCCGCCAAGCATGATGACAAACGTTTTTCCCCGATGGGCGTTGATATAGGGAACAGAATGGCGGAATCCCTGGACCAGTTCGGTTCTACGTTCCTTCACCATGGCACAACCCTTAATGAATGTTTATTCGTAATTTCTGTATTTTTATTCGATTGTGCGCGCGTGTGCAAGCGCAAATTTTCCGCGACCCACAGAAAATGATAAGTAATCCGTGCGTTAGCGTATGATTGTTTACCCTTTTATAGATGACAGTTTATGCGTCATTCGTTAAAGTTTTCGGTCAATCTGGACATTTTGTATATCAGTCAGTGTTCTTGCTCGGGAGAAGCATGTCGGGATCCAATTCAGCAATAAGCCGCCGCCGTTTGTTAAAAGGGGCCGGGGCAATGTGGTTGCTTAGCGTCAGTCAGGTCGGCCTTGCCGCCACGAGTCAGGTTGTCGCGGTGCGCGTCTGGCCGTCTTCGACCTATACGCGCGTGACGGTCGAATCGAATCGCGTGCTGAAATATAAGCAATTTGCCCTCAGCAACCCTGAACGTGTGGTGGTGGATCTCGAAGGCGTTAACCTCAACTCCGTGCTTAAAGGAATGGCGGCGCAGATCCGCGGCGACGATCCGTTTATTAAATCGGCGCGCGTCGGGCAGTTTGATCCGCAGACCGTGCGCATGGTGTTTGAGCTGAAGCAGAACGTGAAGCCGCAGCTGTTTGCCCTTGCGCCTGTCGCCACCTTTAAAGAGCGTCTGGTGATGGATCTCTACCCGGCAAATGCGACGGATATTCAGGATCCGCTGCTTGCGCTGCTGGAGGATTACAACAAAGGCGATCTGCAGCGTCAGGTTCCGCCTGCGCAAAGCGGTCCGCAGCCGGGGAAAGCAGGGCGCGATCGTCCGATTGTGATCATGCTCGATCCCGGCCACGGCGGCGAGGACTCCGGTGCGGTGGGGAAATATCGCACGCGTGAAAAAGACGTGGTGCTGCAAATTGCCCGTCGTCTGAAGGCGTTGATTGATAAAGAAGGCAATATGCGCGCCTATATGACGCGTAATGAAGACATCTTTATTCCGCTCAAGGTTCGGGTGGCGAAGGCGCAGAAGCAGCGCGCAGATTTGTTCGTGTCGATCCATGCGGATGCGTTTACCAGCCGTCAGCCAAGCGGCTCGTCGGTGTTTGCACTCTCAACCAAAGGCGCGACCAGTACCGCCGCGAGATACCTTGCGGACACCCAGAACGCCTCGGACCTTATTGGTGGCGTGAGCAAAAGCGGTGACCGCTACGTCGACCACACCATGTTCGATATGGTGCAGTCGTTGACCATCAACGACAGCCTGAAATTTGGTAAAGCGGTGCTGGGCAAGCTGGGCAACATCAATAAGCTGCATAAAAACAGTGTAGAACAGGCTGGGTTTGCGGTACTCAAGGCGCCGGACATCCCGTCCATTCTGGTTGAGACCGCGTTTATCAGTAATGTGGAAGAGGAGCGCAAGCTCAAGACGGCAAAATTCCAGCAGGAGGTAGCGGAGTCGATTCTGGCAGGGATACGTGCGTATTTCTCAGACGGGGCGACGCTGGCGCGACGCGGGTAAATCTTTCAGCCGGGTTAACACCCGGCAAATTTACAAATGACAGATACAAAAAAACACCCTTGAGGGTGTTTATTGTTTTAGAAGTGTTGGTTGCGGGGGCCGGATTTGAACCGACGACCTTCGGGTTATGAGCCCGACGAGCTACCAGGCTGCTCCACCCCGCGTCCGTCTTTCTACTCTTGCAGAAACTTACTTCTTCAAATTTGATTGGTTGCGGGGGCCGGATTTGAACCGACGACCTTCGGGTTATGAGCCCGACGAGCTACCAGGCTGCTCCACCCCGCGTCCGTCTTTCTACAGTCGTAGAAGATACTTCTTCAAATTTTAATTGGTTGCGGGGGCCGGATTTGAACCGACGACCTTCGGGTTATGAGCCCGACGAGCTACCAGGCTGCTCCACCCCGCGTCCGTGGATGCGCACTATACTCGGATAGGTTTGTGATGCAACCCCTTTTTCACATAAATCATGATTTTGTATGCAAATTGAACGACATGGCATTGTTTGGGCTATTTTTTGCGCAAAATTTGCCAAAGGGCATGCGATTGCATTTCATTAGCCCTGGCGGTTTGTTATCTTCATCACGCGGAAATGGGCAACTTAAAGACGAGATATAATGAAAGGACGTTGGGCGAAGTATCTGATGACGGGCGCAATGGTAGCCATTCTTGCGGCCTGCTCTTCTAAACCGACCGATCGCGGTCAACAGTATAAAGACGGGAAGTTATCCCAGCCTTTCTCTTTAGTTAATCAACCTGATGCCGTTGGCGCACCGATTAACGCCGGCGATTTCTCCGAGCAGGTTTACCAGATCCGCAACGCGTCGCCGCGTCTGTATGGCTCTCAGAGTAGCGTCTATAGCGCGGTCCAGGACTGGCTGCGGGCGGGCGGTGATACGCGCAATATGCGCCAGTTTGGTATCGATGCCTGGCAGATGGAAGGGGCGGATAACTACGGCAACGTCCAGTTCACCGGGTATTACACGCCTGTGATTCAGGCGCGACACACGCGTCAGGGCGAGTTCCAGTATCCTATTTATCGCATGCCGCCAAAGCGGGGGCGCCTGCCGTCCCGCGCCGAGATTTACTCCGGAGCGCTGAGCGAAAATTACGTTCTGGCCTACAGCAACTCCCTGATGGATAATTTCATCATGGACGTTCAGGGCAGCGGCTACATTGATTTTGGCGATGGTTCGCCGCTTAACTTCTTCAGCTATTCCGGTAAAAACGGCCACGCCTACCGCAGCATCGGCAAGGTGTTGATCGACCGCGGCGAAGTGAAGAAAGAAGACATGTCGATGCAGGCGATCCGCGAGTGGGGCGAAAAACACAGTGAAGCCGAGGTGCGCGAGCTGCTGGAGCAGAACCCGTCGTTCGTCTTCTTCAAACCGCAAAACTTCGCGCCGGTGAAAGGGGCCAGCGCCGTTCCGCTGATTGGCCGGGCGTCGGTGGCATCGGATCGTTCCATTATCCCTGCGGGCACTACGCTGCTGGCGGAAGTGCCTCTGCTGGACAACAACGGCAAATTCAACGGTCAGTATGAGCTGCGTCTGATGGTGGCGCTGGATGTCGGCGGAGCGATTAAAGGCCAGCACTTCGATATCTATCAGGGCATTGGCCCGGATGCCGGCCACCGTGCGGGCTGGTATAACCACTACGGACGCGTATGGGTGCTGAAAGCGGCGCCTGGCGCCGGAAACGTATTCAGCGGCTGATTGTGGTATTCTGAGCGGAATACGGATTACTGTTCAGGGTGAGGAAAACCTCACCCTTTTTACATCTGAGGTTTTATGTCTGTGGTAATCAGCGATGCCTGGCGCCAGCGTTTCGGCGGCACGGCACGTCTCTATGGTGAAAAATCTCTGCAGCTGTTTGCGGATGCGCACGTCTGCGTCGTGGGCATTGGTGGTGTGGGGTCGTGGGCGGCAGAAGCGCTGGCGAGAACCGGTATTGGCGCCATCACGCTGATTGATATGGATGACGTGTGCGTCACCAACACCAACCGTCAAATCCATGCCCTGCGTGATAGCGTCGGCCTGGCAAAATCTGAGGTCATGGCGGAACGTATTCGCCTGATTAACCCGGAATGTCGGGTCACGGTGATTGATGATTTTGTGACGGCAGATAACGTCGCCGAATACATGAGCAAAGGCTATAGCTATGTGATTGACGCCATCGACAGCGTGCGTCCCAAAGCGGCGCTGATCGCGTACTGTCGTCGTTACAAGGTTCCACTGGTGACCACCGGCGGCGCGGGTGGGCAAATCGATCCGACGCAGATCCAGGTGGCCGATCTGGCGAAAACCATTCAGGATCCGCTGGCGGCCAAGCTGCGTGAACGCCTGAAGAGCGACTTTAACGTCGTGAAGAACAGCAAAGGCAAGCTGGGCGTTGACTGCGTGTTCTCGACCGAAGCGCTGGTCTACCCGCAGGCGGATGGTTCAGTCTGCGCGATGAAAAGCACGGCGGAAGGGCCAAAACGAATGGATTGCGCCTCAGGCTTTGGTGCGGCCACCATGGTGACCGCTTCCTTTGGCTTTGTGGCGGTGTCTCACGCCCTGAAGAAGATGATGGCGAAGGCGGAACGTCAGGCCTGAGCCTGACGTGCGGCATCCTGCACGGCTTCGCTTAGTGCTATAAGGCCCTGACCGCGCGAGGCGCTCAGCTGCGCGCGCAGTCCCAGCTCATCAAAGAGCGCCAGCGGCGAGCGCGTCAGCAGCTCCGCCGCGCTTTTTCCCTCAATGGCGGTTAACAGTACCGCCAGCAGCCCGCGTACGATACGTCCTTCGCTGTCGCCAAAGAAATGCAGCTTCTCGCCCGTGACGCTTACGCCCAGCCAGACGCGGTTCTCACAGCCCGCGATCTCTTTTGCTTGCGCTTTAAGCTCGTCAGACAGGGTCGGGAGTTGCTTACCGAGAAGGATAAGCTGGCGATATTTATCCTCCCACTGCGAAAGCGGGGCGAAGGTCTGCTTTAAGGTCTCTTCTGTGATGACGGTGCCAAACGGATGTCCGGCTAAATCTGCGTGTGTCATTAATCCACCAGTATTTCAAGGGCGCGATCGACGGCGGCAACCAGCGCGTCGACGTCGCTTTGCGTATTGTAGGGCGCAAACGAGGCGCGCAGCGTACCGCTCACGCCAAGCGCCGCCAGAAGCGGCTGGGCGCAGTGCTGGCCGGCGCGAAGGGCAATGCCATACCCGGCCAGCAGCGTCACCATGTCGCTATGGTGCACGCCCGCAAAATCAAAGGCGAGCAGGCTCGAGTCCTGCACGCGGAACGAGCGGAAACCCGGGCGCTTTTTGAGTTCTTCCTCTGCCAGCGTCGCCAGCCCCCGGCTCCAGCTTTCAGCCTGAACAATGTCTGTTTCAGCCAGCCACTCGAGCGCGGCGCTCAGGCCAATGACGCCGGCCACGTTCGGCGTCCCCGCCTCAAGACGGTAAGGTATTTCCTGAGTTTTAAAGCCCTCGAAGGTCACTTCGGTAATCATTTTGCCGCCGCCGAGCCACGGCGTCATTTGCGCCAGCAGTTCCGGTTTACCGTACAGCGCCCCGATACCGGTTGGCCCGTAGAGCTTATGTCCTGAGAAGGCATAAAAATCGATATCAAGCGCCTGCACGTCGGCCGGGAAATGCACCACGCCCTGCGCGCCGTCGACCATCACGACCATGCCGCTGGCATGCGCGATGCGAATGGCCTGCGCCAGGTCCGGGCAGCCGCCGGTAACGTTCGACATCTGCCCGAGCGCCAGAATGCGGCTGCGGGGGGTGATCAACTCTGGTAGGCGGGCCACGTCGGGCAGAAGGTTTGCACCCAGAGGGAGTTTCACCACGCGTGCACCCGTTTGCTCGGCTACCATCAGCCACGGCACCAGGTTTGCGTGATGCTCCGCCTCGCTGACGATGATTTCGTCGCCCGGCTGAAGCAGTGGGCGCGCGTAGCACTGGGCCACCATATTGATGGCCTCGGTCGTGCCGCGCGTCCAGACGATGTTTTTCCCGCTTTCGGCATTGATCAAGCGCGCGACCTGATCGCGTGCGGCTTCATAGCGCGCGGTTAATCGCTGCGCTTCGGCAAACTGGCTGCGATGCACGTTGCCGGCGCTCAGGCTGTAGAACTGCTGCGTCGCCTCAATCACCGCCTGTGGCTTAAGGGCGGTGGCGGCGCTATCAAGGTAAATACCGGCATCGGCCAGCGCCGGAAACTGGGCGCGGAACTGCGCAGGGCTGAAAGCGTTCATGGGATTCCTCGTATCAATAATGCGATCGTCGCGCAATTTCAGCGGCAGGGCAAGGAGGTTGATATCTATCAGAATTGTCTGCTTATCCATATGACCCTGAAAAAGCAGGTTATGCTAAATAGTGTTAGGCGGATGTTTTAGCCTGTTATAAATCGAGGTTTGAATAGCATTAATTGCTAAAGGAGAATAATCATGAATAAGACAGCTGCAATCATTTCTGCCTGTGCGTTTACTTTTGCCCTGAGCGCCTGTTCTGGTAACAACTACGTCATGCACACCAACGATGGTCGTTCCATCGTTTCGGAAGGGAAACCGACAACCGATAACGATACCGGGATGATTTCATACAAAGATGCTAACGGGAACAAGCAGCAGATCAACCGCACGGACGTGAAAGAGATGAAAGAGATCGAGCATTAACAGATCGATAAGCAAAAAAAAGCACCGCAAATTGGCGGTGCTACATTAATCACTATGGACAGACAGGGTAAATGTACAGGAAGTGAAAAATTGGTAGCGTTGCTACCGTGGTCTGAATCGCAGACCAATTGCAAACACAACAACACAACATCACAACCGTAAGCCAAAAGCCCTTCAGAACACGCATTCCGAAAAAAGCTCTTCGTTCCGGCTCAGGAAGTGCCGCCACTATAGGTATTTGCTGGTAGTTCCTCAACGGACAAATTATAATGGCTCAGATAAAAAAAACTAATAGGTTAAACGTTGTTTCCTGTTTGTTAAAATCCGTTAACATCTAAGCCAGATAACCATGTCCAAGCGATTGCCACCCCTCAATGCATTACGTGTTTTTGATGCAGCAGCACGTCACCTGAGCTTTACCCGCGCAGCAGATGAGCTTTTTGTGACACAGGCCGCAGTAAGTCACCAAATCAAGTCTCTGGAGGATTTTCTGGGCCTTAAGCTGTTTCGCCGACGCAACCGTTCGTTGCTGTTAACCGAAGAGGGGCAGAGCTATTTTCAGGATATTAAAGAGATTTTTTCCCAGCTAACTGAAGCCACGCGCAAGCTTCAGGCCCGCAGTGCAAAAGGTGCCCTGACCGTCAGTTTATTGCCCAGTTTTGCCATTCAATGGCTGGTGCCGAGACTCTCAAGCTTTAACTCAGCTTATCCGGGGATCGACGTTCGAATCCAGGCAGTAGATCGTCAGGAAGACAAGCTGGCCGATGATGTAGACGTCGCTATTTTTTATGGTCGCGGTAACTGGCCGGGCTTGCGCGTCGAGAAATTATACGCAGAATATCTCCTGCCGGTCTGTTCTCCGCTGCTGTTAACGGGCGACAAGGCGCTGAAATCACCCGCTGACCTGGCTAAGCATACGCTTTTGCATGATGCTTCTCGTCGCGACTGGCAAACTTATACCCGTCAATTAGGTCTTACTCATATAAACGTGCAGCAGGGACCCATTTTTAGCCACAGTGCGATGGTGTTACAGGCTGCCATTCACGGACAGGGCGTGGCGTTGGCGAACAACGTGATGGCACAGTCCGAAATTGAGGCAGGCCGTCTGGTTTGCCCTTTTAATGATGTACTGGTCAGCAAGAATGCGTTTTATCTGGTTTGTCATGACAGTCAGGCAGAACTGGGTAAAATAGCCGCTTTCCGGCAGTGGATACTGGCGAAGGCGGCAAGCGAGCAAGAAAAATTCCGCTTCAGGTATGAACAATAACGTTTGTGTGCCGGGCACGCATCAATTCAGGACTTAAACATGACCAGCCGATTCATGCTGATTTTTGCCGCGGTGAGTGGCTTTATTTTTGTTGCACTGGGCGCTTTTGGCGCACATGTTTTAAGCAAATCTTTGGGCGCAGTAGAGATGGGCTGGATCCAGACCGGCCTTGAATATCAGGCGTTCCATACGTTGGCTATTTTTGGGCTGGCGGTGGCGATGCAGCGCCGTATTAGCATCTGGTTTTACTGGAGCAGCGTCTTTCTGGCGCTGGGCACGGTGCTTTTCAGCGGCAGCCTTTACTGTCTGGCACTTTCGCATTTACGCCTGTGGGCGTTTGTTACACCTGTCGGCGGCGTCAGCTTCCTGGCGGGTTGGGTATTAATGTTTATCGGAGCTATCCGTCTGAAACGCAAGGGCGTTGTTCATGAATAAGGTTGTTTTATATTGTCGCCCGGGGTTTGAGAAAGAGTGCGCCGCGGAAATTACCGATAAAGCGGCGAAGCGCGAAGTCTTCGGCTTTGCCCGCGTTAAAGAGAACGCGGGCTATGTGGTATTCGAATGCTATCAGCCTGAAGATGCAGATAAGCTGGCGCGCGAACTGCCGTTCAGCTCATTGATCTTCGCCCGCCAGATGTTTGTTGCGGGCGAGCTGCTGAAGGATCTTCCGCCGGAAGATCGCATCACGCCAATCGTCGGCATGCTGCAGGGCGTGGTGGAGAAGGGCGGCGATCTGCGCGTTGAAGTCGCGGATACCAACGAAAGCAAAGAGCTGATGAAGTTCTGCCGCAAGTTTACCGTGCCGCTGCGCGCGGCGCTGCGTGATGCGGGCGTGTTGACGAACTACGAAACGCCGAAGCGTCCTGTGGTGCATATCTTCTTTATTGCGCCGGGCTGCTGCTATACAGGCTACTCGTATACCACCAACAACTCTCCATTCTTTATGGGCATCCCGCGTCTGCGCTTCCCGGCCGATGCGCCAAGCCGATCCACCCTGAAGCTGGAAGAGGCATTCCACGTCTTTATCCCGGCGGATGAGTGGGATGAGCGTCTGGCAAACGGCATGTACGCCGTCGATCTCGGCGCGTGCCCGGGCGGCTGGACCTATCAGCTGGTGAAACGCAATATGTGGGTTTCCTCTGTCGATAACGGCCCTATGGCGCAAAGCCTGATGGACACCGGGCAGGTTACCTGGCTGCGTGAAGACGGCTTCCGCTATCGCCCGAACCGTAACAACATCTCGTGGATGGTGTGCGATATGGTTGAGAAACCGGCAAAAGTGGCCGCACTGATGGCCTCCTGGCTGGTGAACGGCTGGTGTCGCGAGACCATTTTCAACCTCAAGCTGCCGATGAAAAAGCGCTACGAGGAAGTGTCGCAGAACCTGGCCTATATTCAGGAGCAGATGGACGAACACGGTATTAACGTGGTCATTCAGGCGCGTCAGCTGTATCACGATCGTGAAGAGGTGACGGTGCATGTTCGTCGCTGGTGGGCGGCCGTGGGTGGGCGTCGCGACGAGCGATAGTGCGTGCTTTGTTTTGCCCGGTGGCGCTGCGCTTACCGGGCCTACAAAACCGTATAGTCGTTTTAGCGTTCTAACCGCAACTGCTGTAAATTCCCGTCTAGCTGCAAATCTGTCTGTAGCGTCGCCACATCCCGGCAGATAAACGCCATCTCTTTATGCGCTTCCAGCTTTTTGCGCCATTTTTCCGGTACCTCATCCAGCCTGGTGTATATCCCCTCCAGGCTCTGAAAATCCGTCAGCAGCTGGGCGGCACTCTTCGGCCCTATGCCCGCCACACCCGGTACCTTCGAGCTACTTATCCCCGCCAGACCCCAGTAGTCGGGCAGCTGCTCAGGCGAGACGCCAAACTCACCGGCGATGAAGGGGGCGTCAAGCCAGCGTTTCTGGAAGTAATCGCGGATACGGATCGTGGGAGAGAGGAGCTGACAGTAGCCTTTATCGGTTGAGACGATTGTCGCCTGATGCCCGGCGCTGGCAATCTTTACCGCAAGCGTAGCCGCCAGGTCGTCAGCCTCATTGCCGTGCGCGCCCCAGCAGGGGACACCGCGTTGTTCAAAGGCGGCGCGGATAACGGGCATTTCGGCATGCAGGTCGTCCGGCATCGGCGCACGTCCTGCCTTATAGTCCGGGAGGCGCTGATGCCGCCAGCCGCTGTTGCGCGCTTCGTCATCAAACACGGCCACGGCATGCGTCGGTTCGCTGTGGCGAATGAGTTGCTCCAGCGCGTGCAGGCAGGTGTCCTTACAGGGCGTGCCCTGTACCGCATGGATCCGGCGAATCAGGTTGAGCGCGTCGACGATAAGCAAATGAACAGCCACAGATAATCTCCCTAAAATCTAATGGGTAAAGGGTATCATTGTCGGCAGGAGGAAACGAATAGCGTGAGGAAAAACAGGAAGAAGCCTCGCAAAACGAGGCTTCCTGAGAGGCTTAATCGCAGGTAACGATCTTCATTGCCAGGCCGCCGCGAGAGGTTTCGCGGTATTTGGCGTTCATATCCTTACCGGTTTCGTACATGGTTTCGATAACCTTATCGAGACAGACGCGCGGCTCGCTGGTGCGGCGCAGCGCCATACGCGCCGCGTTCACCGCCTTCACGGAGGCAATCGCGTTACGCTCGATGCACGGTACCTGTACCTGTCCGGCTACCGGGTCACAGGTCAGCCCCAGGTTGTGCTCCATGCCGATTTCGGCCGCGATGCACACCTGCGCTGGACTTGCGCCCAGGAGCTCTGCCAGACCCGCCGCCGCCATGGAGCATGCCACGCCGACTTCACCCTGACAGCCCACTTCCGCACCGGAAATGGACGCGTTCATCTTGTACAGGGAGCCAATCGCGCTGGCGACCAGCAGGTAGCGCGCCAGAGAGTTCGCGTTTACTTCGCGGATAAACTTGTCGTAGTACGCCAGCACTGCCGGAACAATGCCGCAGGCACCGTTGGTCGGTGCTGTCACAACGCGGCCGCCTGCGGCGTTCTCTTCGTTCACCGCCAGGGCGAACATGTTGATCCAGTCCACAACGGCCATCGGGTCCGTGGTCGTTTTGTCGGTGCTGACCAGCATACGGCGCAGTGCAGCCGCACGACGCGGCACGCGAAGCTTGCCCGGCAGAACGCCTTCGGTGGTGATGCCGCGCTCAATACCGCCGCGCATCACTTCCCAGACGCTGGTGAAGTGCTGTTCCAGCTCTTCTTTACTGTGCAGGGCCAGCTCGTTTTTCATCATCAGGCCGGAGAGGGACAGGCCCGTCTCCTGGCAGTGACGCTGGAGGTCCGCCGCCGTTTTGTACGGATATGGCACCTCGACGGACGAGGTATTGGTTTGACCAAAGTGGTCTTCGTCGACGATAAAACCGCCGCCGATAGAGTAGTAAGTCTGGCTGTATACCGCTTTGTCGCCGGCCAGCGCGGTGATACGCATACCGTTTTCGTGCAGCGACAGGTTGTCCGCATGGAAATTCATGCAGTGGTCAACCGGGAATTCAACCTCATGCTCGCCGTTTGCCAGCAGCAGGCGACCGTGGGTGTTGACGTCCTGGATGAAGCCAGGGATCGCGTCAATATCAACGGTATCCGGCAGGTTACCCGCCAGGCCCATGATAATGGCGATATCGGTATGGTGGCCTTTACCGGTCAGGGAAAGGGAACCGTATACATCGACGACCACGCGGGTGATGTCGTGCAAGATGCCGCGTGCAATCAAGTCATCCGTGAATTGTTTACCGGCTTTCATTGGTCCGACGGTGTGAGAGCTGGAAGGACCAATACCGATTTTGAAAATATCGAATACGCTAATCATGATGCGTCCATTGCTATCAGTCAGAGGGGAGGAGTGCGCCGCCCGAGGACGGCGCTGGAGATATTAGCTGAACAGCGAGTAGAAAATGGCGGAGATGGCAATCAGGCCCATAATCACAACGAATACGTTGCTGATATGACCGCTGTATTTACGCATCGCAGGGACTTTCTGAATCGCGTACATCGGCATCAGGAACAGAATCATCGCGATAATCGGGCCGCCCAGGGTTTCAATCATGCCCAGGATGCTTGGGTTCAGCGTTGCTACCGCCCAGGTGGTAAGCAGCATGAACAGCGCAGTGATTTTGTTCAGCTTGTTGATTTCAATGCTCTTGCCTTTACCGCGCAGAGATTTAATCACCATACCGTTGAAGCCTTCACGCGCGCCCAGATAGTGGCCGAGGAAGGATTTGGTGATAGCGATAATCGCGATGATAGGAGCCATCCACGCAATAACCGGTGCGTTAAAGTGGTTCGCCAGGTAAGACAGAATAGAGATGTTCTGCTCTTTCGCTGCCGCCAGATCCGCCGGAGAGAGGCTCAGTACGCAGCTGAAGACGAAGAACATAACGGTCAGTACCATCATGATGTGAGCGCGTGCCAGGATGCTGGAGCACTTCTTCTCTGCGCCATTACCGTACTCTTCACGTTTCGCAACGGCGAAGGAAGAGATGATTGGGGAGTGGTTGAAGGAGAAGACCATCACCGGAATTGCCAGCCAGAGGGTCATCAGCAGGCCGTTGCCGGTTGCAGATGCGCTGCTCAGGGACAGGGTTTCCAGTGCTGCACCGTTCCACTGTGGGATCAGGTAGCAGGCCAGCACCATCAGTGCAATCACGAACGGGAACACAAGTACGCTCATCGCTTTCACGATCATCTGCTCACCGAAGCGCACGATGGTCATCATGCCCACAATCAGGATCAGAGAAAGAATGGCACGCGGAGGCGGCGTCATGTGCAGCTGGTGCGCCATGAAGCTTTCTACGGTGTTGGTGATCGCCACGCTGTAAACCAGCAGGATTGGGTAAATTGCGAAGAAGTAGAGCAGGGTAATCAGTTTACCTGCGCCAACGCCGAAATGTTCTTCAACAACTTCAGTGATGTCTTCGCCCGGATTTTTACCGGACAGCACGAAGCGGGTCAGACCGCGGTGTGCGAAGAAGGTCATCGGGAAAGCAATGATAGCCATAATGATCAGCGGGATCAGACCGCCGACGCCTGCGTTGATAGGAAGGAACAGTACACCAGCGCCGATTGCTGTGCCGTAAAGGCCAAGCATCCACATGGTATCCGTTTTGCGCCAACCACTTCGGGATTCAATCGAAGCAACGGTGCTGGTTTGAGTGGTTTCCATCTGTATCTCCTGGAGGAAGCGAATTGTCAGGTTTTTTAGTCAAATCCGATGAAAAAGTGCCTGACGGTAATATGAAATTCGTTCAGTGACGGTTTTTTAATAATTTTCGCCCGTAACTATTGGCGGGCGGAAAGATACATTCTCGTTATGAATCTATCAGTGATCCCGATCCCAAATGCAATAATCCACTTATGATGTGGGCATCTTTAGACCATTTATCTGTTAAAAAAACATCAAAGAGAATTTACGGGCGCGAAGGCTACCACTAACGACATGTGGGCTGAAAGACAGACCCGTGATATAGGTGTCTTTGGCTGTAAAGAAATGGGTTTTTAGTATTTTCTGGCAGGTAATTTGGATTAAGGCTGATAATTTACGGTTGTTAAAACCAGGTAATCGTTTGCGTTTGTGAAAAAATTGTAAAAGACATAAGTAATGCCTATGAATTGCTTCAGTAATAAAAAAAGCCGGGACGCGCGACAGGGCGGCCCGGCTTTGATGAGACGCTGCTAAGCGCTATGTGCAGATTTCGTAGCAAGGAATATAGGCTGAGCCCGGGAGCTTCATGCGGTGCTGAGCGACGAAGCCCTGCAGCATGTCATCCATACGGCGCATCATCTCCGGGTCGCCGTGGATCTTGTACGGACCGTACTGCTCAATTGCGCGGATGCCGACTTCTTTGACGTTGCCCGCCACAATCCCGGAGAAGGCGCGACGCAGATCGGCCGCCAGGACTTCCACCGGCTGGTCCGGGTAGAGTTTCAGGTTCGCCATATTCTCGTGCGAAGGCTCAAACGGGATCTGCAGGTCCGGCGCAATACGGATGGACCAGTTAAAGCTGTAGGCATCGCCAGTATCACGGCGGTTCTCTTTCACCAGCGGCATCGCTTTTTTCATCTGACGCGCCACTTCCGCGGCATCATCAATGATGATGCGATAGTGACGACGCGCGGCTTCGCCCAGCGTGTGCACGATAAATTCGTCCAGCACGCGGAAGTAGTCTGCGCTCTCTTTTGGCCCGGTCAGGATCAACGGCAGAACCTGATCTTTGTTGGCCGGGTTCATCAGAATCCCCAGCAGATAGAGCAGCTCTTCCGCTGTCCCTACGCCGCCCGGGAAGATGATAATGCCGTGGGCGATACGGACAAACGCCTCAAGACGTTTCTCGATATCCGGCATGATGATCAGCTCGTTTACCAGCGGGTTAGGTGGCTCAGCGGCGATGATAGACGGCTCGGTCATGCCGATAAACCGCCCCTCTTTATAACGCTGCTGCGCGTGCCCGACCGCCGCACCTTTCATGGGGGCTTCCATCGCACCCGGGCCACAGCCGGTACAGATATTCAGCTCGCGCAGGCCGAGCTGCGTCCCCACCCGACGGGCATAGAGATACTCGGTTTCGTTAATGGAGTGACCGCCCCAGCAAACGACCATGTTCGGGGCTTCGCCGACGTGCAGGGCGCGGGCGTTGCGCAAAATAGAGAACACCAGGTTGGTAATATGGACCGAGCTTTCCAGGTCGAGATGCTGGAAACGTCCTGCGTTGTGGATCTGCCCGTTAACAAACAGGATGTCACGCAGCACGGCAAACAGGTTAGCCTGAAGTGAACGAATGATGCGCCCGTCGACGAAGGCGTCTTCCGGCGGGTTGATGACTTCAAGCTTCACGCCACGCTCGCGGCGCAGCACGTTGATATCAAAGCTTTCGAAGCGGGACAGCAGTTCTTTACTGTTATCTGTCAGGCTTCCGGAGTTCAGTACGGCAAGTGAACAGTTACGAAACAGTTGATAAAGATCGCTGCTGGCCGTGCGTTTAAGCATGTCCACTTCCAGCTGCGACAACATATCCATTGAGCCAAGCGGGCTAATATGTGTAATCAAGTGAGCTCCTTACGGGACGATTATCGTCTTTCCCTGTTGATTACAATAGCCCTGCCGCGTGACGTTTCACAACCTAAAGCGCGGAAGATACCGCGCATATTGTGAAAATATTTATATTACTGGCGTACCAGCCGACCTGTCGCAGGTACAAATTCGGTATTGGTCCGCCACGGGTTGATATCCAGACCGCCGCGTCGGGTATAGCGCGCGTAAACGCTCAGCTTTTCTGGCTGACAGAAACGCTGAATATCGCTAAAGATGCGCTCCACGCACTGCTCGTGGAATTCGTTGTGATGGCGGAACGACACCAGATAGCGCAGCAGCTTTTCCCGGTCGATTTTCGGGCCGCGGTACTGGATCTGCACTGAACCCCAGTCCGGCTGGTGGGTAATCAGGCAGTTGGACTTCAGCAGATGGCTGACCAGCGTCTCTTCGACCACCTTTCCGCTTGCCGCGTTTTCGAGGTAATCGGCGCTGAATTCATAATTCTCCACCTCGATATCCTGATCGTCGATGCAGGTTCCGTTGAAGTGGGCAATTGGCTGGCCCTCCAGCTCGTGCAGGCGATACAGTGAAACGCTCACCTTGCCCTGCGCGCAGGCGCTTAAGTCGCGCTCCAGCGTGTGCTGAACGTCGTCCCAGCTGTTGAACGTAGTCTGGTTAAAGCTGTTGAGATAGAGCTTGAAGCTTTTGGATTCCACAAGATTCTGGCTGGCGTAATCCAGCTCAACGTGGCCCACCGCCACCTGCGGCAGCCCGCGCGCGTTGAGCCACGAGAGTTCGTACAGCGTCCAGATATCACCGCCGATAAACGGCAGCGCGTCCGCATGCAGGCCCAGAGGATCGCGATTCAGGCTGCGCGGCACGCCCTGCAGCAGGCTTGCATCGTAGGTATCGCGGTAGTCGGTCGATTTACCCAGCGTTAAGCCGGTTAACGCCTGATGATTTTCGTAAGACATGTTTCATAGCCACTTTACAGGTACACTTATGCCCTGAGTTTATCCTGTCTGACAAGAAGAGAGAAATCGGTGGACATCGAAACGGCAAATGCCCTTACTACCTTCACAACCCGCTATTGCGACGCATGGCATGAAAAGCAGGGCACGTGGCCGCAAAGCGCTGATTTATATGGCGTACCCTCGCCGTGCATTATCTCTTCATCCGACGATTACGTTATCTGGCAACCAAAGCCCAATGCCGGTGCGCAAAATGTAAATGCGGTTGAACGGGCGATGGACATTGTGGTACAACCAGCAGTTCATGCGTTTTACGCCACGCAGTTTGCAGGGGATATGCCCGCGCGATTTGCTGATATCGCGCTGACGCTGTTGCAGACCTGGAGCGAAGACGATCTGCAGCGTGTTCAGGAAAACCTGATTGGTCATCTGGTCACGCAAAAACGCCTTAAACTTTCTCCGACGCTCTTTATCGCCACACTCGACAGCGAACTGGACGTTATCTCCGTCTGTAACCTGTCCGGCGAAGTCATTAAAGAGACTATCGGCACCCGCAATCGCGAGACCCTCGCCCCCTCACTTGCGGATTTCCTTACCCGACTTGAGCCACTTCTGTAATCCATGATGCTACAGCGCGTGTGAGAGATCTCTTACACGGTTTGTGAGAGATCGCTGGAACATTCAGTATCGCCTCATTTAATTAAGATTAATATCACGCTGTTTTTCAATGGATTACTTGTTGTTAACCGCACTTTTAGGAATTTCTGACGGCTTACAACCCTGACAGGGTGGGTTGTAAGACGAAGCGGAATAGCGGATTCTATCTCCGTCGACAGGAAGCCGACACGAGAAACGAACATCAGGATGATGGCGTTTCTTACTCAGGACTCGTCAGGATGGCGCTGCAGGAAGGCTTCAGGATGAAGCAAGCGGATAACGCGGGATGCGTAAGGGACACCTCCAGGAAGGAGAATGAGAACCGGTCAGGATGGTCGGTGGGTCAGGAAGACCAGGACGTTTCAGGATGAAACAAACACGTCAGGATGATGTGTGCAGGATGCACAGGTTTACGGATGACCAGGCCTTCGGGCTTCAGGAAAAGTTGTCACGGATGAGCAGGGAGCACGAATTGTAGCTGGAATGCTGCGAAACGAACCGGGAGCACTGTTTTTACAGTGCTCCCTTTTTTTATTTCTGCCTTCCGCAATGCTATGCTGCGCGCCGTTCATTTTTTCAGTTGAGGTTACCATGACGCAACACGATAGCGTTCGTGCTCAGTTGCACGCCATCGAAGCCCTTTTGCGCCAACATCAGCTGTGGCAGGAGACCGCGCCGCAGCCAGATGCGTTCGCAAGCACCCAGCCCTTCTGCCTGGATACGCTGGCCCCGTTTGAGTGGCTGCAGTGGGTGTTAATTCCGCGTATGCACGCCCTGCTTGAGGGCGGTCACCCGCTGCCGCAGGCATTTGCTGTCTCTCCCTATTATGAAATGGCGCTGGAGGCGACGCACCCCGCGCGCGACGTGATGCTGGCCGAACTGGAAAAACTGGACTCCCTGTTTGCCGGTGAAGATGCATGACGCTTGAGATCCTCTATCAGGACGAGTGGCTGGTGGCGGTGAACAAACCGTCAGGCTGGCTAGTGCACCGAAGCTGGCTCGATCGCGACGAGAAAGTGGTGGTGATGCAAACGGTACGCGACCAGATTGGTCAGCATGTTTTTACCGCCCATCGTCTCGACAGGCCGACCTCCGGCGTGCTGCTGATGGGGCTGTCCAGCGAAGCCGGCCGTCTGCTGTCGCAGCAGTTCGAACAGCACCAGATCCAGAAACGCTACCACGCAATCGTCCGCGGCTGGCTGACCGACTCCGCCACGCTGGACTACCCGCTGGTGGAGGAGCTGGACAAAATCGCCGATAAATTTGCCCGCGATGACAAAGGCCCACAGCCCGCAGTGACGGATTATCGCGGCATGGCAACGACCGAAATGCCAGTGGCCACCAGCAAATTTCCGACCACACGCTACAGCCTGGTTGAGCTGTTGCCCAAAACCGGGCGTAAGCACCAGCTGCGACGCCATCTTGCGCATCTGCGTCACCCAATTATTGGCGACAGCAAACATGGGGATCTGCGTCAGAACCGCAGCGCGGCCGAGCATTTCGGCTGCGGCCGTCTGATGTTACACGCGAGCGAGCTCAGTCTGACGCACCCGTTTACCGGTGAACCGCTGACTATCCACGCGGGGCTGGACGACGTCTGGATGCAGGCGCTGTCACAGTTTGGCTGGCTGGGGCAACTCCCCAAAAATGAAAGGGTTGAGTTTGTATCGGGCAACGTTCAGGATGAACGGTAAGCGCATTCATTATGGGAAAATTACATGGCTGAAGTAGGCATTTTTGTCGGCACAATGTACGGCAACTCGCTGCTGGTAGCGGAAGAGGCTGAGGCAATACTCGCCAGCCAGGGTCATAAAGCCACGGTCTACGAAGACCCGGAACTGGCGGACTGGGAAAAGTATAAAGATAAATACATTCTGGTGGTGACCTCCACCACCGGGCAGGGCGATCTGCCGGACAGCATTGTGCCCCTGTTCCAGGGTATTAAGGACCAGCTTGGCTATCAGCCGGACGTGCACTACGGCATCATTGCCCTGGGCGACAGCTCTTACGCCAACTTCTGCGGCGGCGGAAAGCAGTTCGATGCGCTTCTGCAGGAGCAGAGCGCCCAGCGCGTCGGCGAGATGCTGCTGATTGACGCGGGTGAACACCCTGAACCCGAAAGCGAATCGAACCCGTGGGTGGAGAACTGGGCCTCACTTCTCAAATAACGCTCTGCCCGGCGGCGCTTCGCTTGCCCGGGCCTACGGGTTTTCCAGAGGCCGGGTCAGGCGGAGCCGCCACCCGGCAATACACCCCGCACCAAACGCCAATTCCGTGAACCACCTTCCACTATCCTGGGCTTATGCCATAAACAACCTCTCATACACCCTTAAATACTGTGTTTCTGCACGGTGAGGTGAAGAGGCACTCCTTCATATACTTTCCCGGTCACTATAAAACGGCTTCAAGCCGTACCAAAACGACAAACACAAATCTCATTCTGATTACCCTACGGTGCTGTACAGAGTGAACCTGGCGAAAGCTATGTTTCAGGAGTGCAACAATGAGTACATTAAGCCACGCAGCGAGCGGCGCTGAAAAGCGCACCAATGCCCGCTACTGGATAGTGGTGATGCTGTTTATCGTCACGTCCTTTAACTATGGTGACCGCGCCACGCTGTCGATTGCTGGTTCGGAAATGGCAAAAGATATCGGCCTTGATCCCGTGGGCATGGGTTACGTTTTCTCCGCATTCTCATGGGCCTATGTCATCGGGCAAATTCCTGGCGGCTGGCTGCTGGACCGCTTTGGCTCTAAGCGCGTCTATTTCTGGTCCATCTTTATCTGGTCGATGTTTACCCTGTTGCAGGGCTTCGTCGATATCTTCAGCGGCTTCGGCATTATCGTGGCGCTCTTCACGCTGCGCTTCCTGGTGGGCTTAGCGGAAGCACCTTCCTTCCCGGGCAACAGCCGCATTGTGGCGGCATGGTTCCCGGCGCAGGAGAGGGGAACGGCGGTTGCGATTTTCAACTCCGCACAGTACTTCGCAACGGTGATCTTTGCGCCAATCATGGGCTGGCTGACGCATGAGGTGGGCTGGTCGCACGTCTTCTTCTTCATGGGCGGGCTTGGGATCGTCATCAGCTTCGTCTGGCTGAAAGTGATCCACGAACCCAATCAGCATCCTGGCGTGAACAAAAAAGAGCTGGAGTACATCGCGGAAGGTGGAGCGCTGATCAACATGGATCAGAAATCCGCAAAAGCAAAAGTCCCGTTTAGCCAGAAATGGGCGCAGATCAAACAGCTCGTCGGCTCGCGCATGATGATCGGCATCTATCTGGGCCAGTACTGTATTAACGCTTTAACCTACTTTTTCATCACCTGGTTCCCGGTGTACCTCGTGCAGGCTCGCGGTATGTCGATTCTGAAAGCGGGATTTGTTGCCTCGGTTCCGGCAATCTGCGGCTTCGTCGGTGGCGTGCTCGGCGGGGTGATTTCCGACTGGCTGATGCGCCGCACGGGGTCACTGAACATCGCGCGTAAAACGCCGATTGTGCTCGGCATGCTGCTCTCCATGACTATGGTGTTCTGTAACTACGTCAGCGCGGAGTGGATGATTATCGGCTTTATGGCGATGGCCTTCTTCGGTAAAGGCATTGGTGCGCTGGGCTGGGCGGTGATGGCGGATACCGCGCCGAAGGAGATCAGCGGCCTGAGCGGCGGCCTGTTCAACATGTTCGGCAACATCTCCGGCATTGTGACGCCAATCGCTATCGGTTACATCGTCGGTACCACCGGCTCTTTCAACGGCGCGCTGATTTACGTGGGTGTGCATGCGCTGGTGGCGGTACTGAGCTACCTGGTGCTGGTGGGAGATATTAAACGCGTCGAACTTAAACCTGTAGGGGAGCGAGGATGATGACAACGCAATCGAGCCCTATCGTCACCGAGATGAAGGTCATTCCGGTGGCCGGACAGGACAGCATGCTGCTCAACATTGGCGGCGCCCATAACGCCTGGTTTACCCGTAATATCGTCGTGCTGACAGACAGCGCAGGGAATACCGGCGTGGGCGAAGCGCCGGGCGGAGAGGTGATTTACCAGACGCTGGTCGACGCCATTCCGCAGGTGGTGGGCCAGGAGATTGCCCGTCTGAACAAGGTGGTTCAGCGGGTGCATAAGGGCAATCAGTCGGCAGATTTTGACACGTTCGGTAAAGGTGCCTGGACGTTCGAACTGCGCGTCAACGCGGTTGCCGCGCTGGAGGCGGCCCTGCTCGATTTACTGGGCCAGGCGCTGAATGTCCCGGTCTGCGAGCTGCTGGGGCCCGGGAAACAGCGCGATGTGGTGACGGTGCTGGGATACCTGTTCTACGTAGGCGACCGTAATAAAACCGATCTGCCTTATCTGGACCGTTCGCCGGGCAACCATGAGTGGTATCACCTGCGCCATCAGGAGGCGCTGACCGGCGAGGCGGTGGTGCGTCTGGCGGAAGCCGCGCAGGATCGCTACGGCTTTAAGGATTTCAAGCTGAAGGGCGGCGTGCTGCCCGGCGAGCAGGAGATTGAAACGGCCCGGGCGCTGAAGAAGCGCTTCCCGGATGCGCGCATCACCGTTGACCCGAACGGCGCATGGCTGCTGGATGAAGCGATTAGCCTGTGCAAAGGGCTGGGGGATGTCCTGACCTATGCGGAAGACCCCTGCGGCGCGGAGCAGGGCTTTTCGGGCCGCGAAGTGATGGCCGAGTTCCGTCGTGCCACCGGGCTGCCGGTGGCGACCAATATGATCGCCACCAACTGGCGCGAAATGGGCCATGCGGTGATGCTCAACGCCGTCGACATTCCGCTGGCGGACCCACACTTCTGGACGCTCTCAGGCGCGGTGCGTGTAGCGCAGCTGTGCGATGAGTGGGGCCTGACCTGGGGCTGTCACTCGAATAATCATTTCGATATTTCGCTGGCGATGTTTACCCACGTTGGCGCGGCAGCGCCGGGTAACCCGACCGCCATCGACACCCACTGGATTTGGCAGGAGGGGGAAGCCCGCCTGACGAAAAATCCGCTGGAAATCAAAAATGGCAAGATTGCCGTACCGGATGCACCGGGCCTGGGCGTGGAGCTTGACTGGGATCAGATCCATAAAGCCCATGAGGCGTATAAAAAATTGCCGGGCGGCTCGCGTAACGACGCGGGTCCGATGCAGTACCTTATTCCCGGCTGGACATTTGACCGTAAGCGCCCTGTTTTTGGACGTCACTGATAAAAGGATTGAACGATGAGTACTTTTTCTACCCCTGTAGTCACCGCCATGCAGATCGTTCCGGTTGCGGGCCATGACAGCATGTTGATGAACCTGAGCGGCGCGCATGCGCCATTCTTTACCCGCAATATTGTGATTATTAAAGACAATGCCGGCCATACCGGCGTGGGTGAAATTCCGGGCGGGGAGAAGATCCGTAAAACGCTGGAAGATGCCATTCCGCTGGTGGTGGGCAAAACGCTGGGTGAGTACAAAAATGTTCTCAATACCGTGCGCAACACATTTGCCGATCGCGATGCCGGTGGCCGTGGCCTGCAGACCTTCGATCTGCGCACCACAATCCACGTGGTGACCGGTATTGAATCCGCCATGCTGGATCTGCTGGGCCAGCATCTGGGCGTTAACGTTGCGTCGCTTCTGGGCGAAGGGCAGCAGCGCAGCGAGGTCGAAATGCTGGGCTATCTGTTCTTTGTCGGCGACCGCAAGCTGACGCCGTTGCCGTATCAAAGCCAGCCGGACGACCAATGCGACTGGTACCGGCTCCGCCACGACGAGGCGATGACCCCGGATGCGGTGGTACGTCTGGCTGAGGCCGCGTACGAAAAATATGGCTTCAATGATTTCAAACTGAAGGGCGGCGTGCTGGCCGGTGAGGAAGAGGCGGAAGCCGTCACCGCGCTGGCAAAACGTTTCCCGCAGGCGCGCGTAACGCTCGATCCGAACGGGGCATGGTCCCTTAATGAAGCGATCGCGATCGGCAAGCAGCTGAAAGGCGTGCTGGCCTACGCGGAGGATCCGTGTGGGGCTGAGCAAGGCTTCTCTGGCCGGGAAGTGATGGCGGAATTCCGTCGCGCCACGGGGCTGCCGACCGCGACGAATATGATTGCCACCGACTGGCGTCAGATGGGACACACCCTGTCATTACAGTCTGTCGACATTCCGCTGGCTGACCCGCACTTCTGGACGATGCAGGGGTCGGTGCGCGTAGCGCAGATGTGCCACGAGTTTGGCCTGACCTGGGGCTCGCACTCCAACAACCACTTCGACGTGTCGCTGGCGATGTTCACTCACGTTGCCGCCGCCGCGCCGGGCAAGATTACCGCTATCGACACGCACTGGATCTGGCAGGAAGGTAACCAGCGCCTGACCAAAGCGCCGTTTGAGATAAAAGGGGGCATGGTGCAGGTGCCTTCAACGCCGGGGCTGGGGGTTGAGCTGGATATGGACCAGGTCATGAAGGCCCACGAGCTGTATCAAAAACACGGCCTGGGCGCACGCGACGACGCGATGGCGATGCAGTATCTGATCCCGGACTGGACATTCGACAATAAACGCCCGTGCATGGTACGATAAACGCATTGGGACCGCTCCCATGAGCGGTCTTTTACGTGGTGTATGCTTAACGTAACGACTATGCGTAAGGATGGCTTATGAAAATTGTTATCGCACCGGACTCGTATAAGGAAAGTTTGAGTGCGCTTGAGGTTGCGACAGCGATAGAGCGTGGTTTTCGCGAGATCTTTCCCGAGGCGGTTTACGTCAAACTGCCGGTCGCGGACGGTGGCGAAGGGACGGTTGAGGCGATGATCGCGGCAACGCAGGGACGCATTGTGCATGTTCCGGTGACCGGCCCGCTGGGTGAGTGCGTGGAAGGGTTTTATGGCTTATCCGGTGACGAGCAGAGTGCTTTTATTGAAATGGCGGCTGCAAGCGGCCTGGAGCTGGTCGTCCCTTCGCAGCGTAACCCCCTGAAAACGACCTCCTGGGGCACGGGCGAACTTATTCGCCACGCGCTGGACGCAGGCGTTAAGCATATCATTATTGGCATTGGCGGCAGTGCGACCAATGACGGTGGCGCAGGGATGGTGCAGGCGCTGGGGGCAAAGCTGCTGGACGACAGCGGGCAGCCCCTAGGACAGGGCGGGGGCGAGCTGGGAAAACTTGTCCGTATCGACCTGAGCGGGCTGGACAAACGTCTGGCGGAGTGCCGGATAGAAGTCGCCTGTGATGTGACGAACCCGCTCACCGGAAAGGATGGCGCGTCAGCCGTATTTGGCCCGCAAAAGGGGGCCACGCCTGAGATGATCGTAACCCTGGACAACGCGCTCGCACAGTATGCAAGAGTCATTGCCCGGGATCTGGATATCGATGTGCTAAACCTTGCGGGCGGCGGTGCGGCGGGTGGCATGGGGGCAGCGCTGTACGCCTTTTGCGGCGCGCAGCTGCGTCAGGGCATTGAGATCGTGACCGATGCGCTACACCTGGCTGACCAGGTGGCCGATGCGGATCTGGTGATCACGGGAGAAGGTCGCATCGATAGCCAGACGATCCACGGTAAAGTCCCGGTGGGCGTGGCGAAAGTGGCGAAACGCTTTAACAAACCCGTCATCGGCATTGCGGGTAGCCTGACGGCGGACGTTGGCGTGGTACACGATCACGGTATTGATGCGGTGTTTAGCGTCATCTACACCATCTGCTCGCTGGAAGATGCGCTGGAAAATGCCAGCGAGAACGTCAGAATGGCCGCAAGGAATATCGCGGCGGTGCTGAAAGTCGGGCAGGGGAGAAGGCTGGGGTGAGGGGGAACATACGGCTCTGGTTGTCATTCCGTTCACTTCATGTTTCTTGCTACTCTGTAACGGCATGACCTGTGAACGTGCCAGGGTGGCTCACTCGCCACCACCCTGGCAACCCGGGCTCCCGGCGGTAAATCGCCGCTTCGCGGTTCCCTCAGCTTATTCCTTCAGGCTATCGGGTCGGGCATGAGCCTGCATCCCTGCAGGCCACGCCCTCTCGGCGCATCCCTGCGCCTCGCCCCGGCCTTACGGAAACGCCTCGGCGATTTACAGCCGGACCAGGGCATCGCTGTAAACCATTCATTTTCCTGAAGCAACATTCACCGCTTCCGGTTAAAAATTACTGGTGATTCCGGACCCCTGTGGGAGAGGGGCGGGGTGAGGGCATCAGGCCGCACCTGCAATTGTAGGCCCGGTAAGCGTAGCGCCACCGGGCTTTTACCTCAGTTCCCTAACACCTTCATCGCTTCCCGCGTCACGTTATCCATCTCATCCAGCAGCTCCAGAAACTCCGGTTCAAGCTCCGATTCCGGGGTACCTGCACGCAGCTGCTGCTCCAGCAGCTGGCAGAGGTTTTTCAGCCGCGGTACGCCGCTGTATCCGCAGCTACCGTGCAGCTTGTGGATCGCTTCCAGCAGTTCTTCCGGGTTTTCACCCACCAGCTGCTCTTCTACCTTGTTGCGAATTTCCGGCAGAAACGCGACCAGCATTTGCAGCATTTCGCGGGCCAAATCGGGTTTACCTGCCGCCTGGCGCAGCGCGAGCTGCCAGTCAAAGGTCGCGTTCTGATTGACGCTGATTTCAACCGGCTCACTGGACACCGTGTACGTCCCGCCAATATGACCCGGCTTATAGCGCAACAGCAGGTTATGAAGCTTCTCTTCATCGATTGGCTTCGCCAGATAGTCATTCATCCCGGCGCTCAGCAGCTTCTCTTTCTGGCCGGCCATCGCATGCGCGGTAACCGCAATAACCGGAGTTTGCTGCTGGTGCGGCAGCTGGTGGATCAGCTCGCAGGCCCGAATGCCATCCATGCCCGGCATCTGAATATCCATCAGGATTAAATCGAGCTGCATCTGCTTAGCCTGCTCGACCGCCTGCGCGCCGCTGGTGCACAGCTCAACGTGCTGAACCTGGTCCTCAAGCAATGCGCCAATGAGCTTCAGGTTTGCCGGATTATCATCCACCGCCATTACGCTCATCGGTAATTTTTGCTCGTCGTTAATCAGCGGGAGGGCATGCTGGCTAAGACGGCAGTACTCCGTGAGCGCGGGCAGCAGGCGGGTTGAAGTGAGCGGTTTAAGCAGACACGCGGCGGCCCCGTCATTTTTCAACTCTTCTGCATTGAGCTGGGCGTGGCAAGGCAACGCCAGCAGCAGATAGTCGGTCATCGACGCGGCTTTCGCCAGCCGCTCCTGCTGCATGGTCAGTTCGCCGGTGAAGGTGACCGGGATCCCCATCAGCAGAATGTCGTAATGTTCAACCGCAAGGGCTGAGAAGGTGGGGCTGTAGACCACCTCCAGCGGCGTGGTGCTTAAGATATCGAGCGCGCACTGCGCTGCCGCCGCGTTCGGTTCAACGTAAGCAAGACGCTTGCCTTTCAGGCAGTCCGTCACCGGGCCATCGGTCAGCACGTTCGGATTGAGATCCAGATTAATATGGAACCAGAAGGTTGAGCCGCGGTTCGGCTGGCTGTGGAAAGAGATATCGCCGCCCATCTCGTTCACCAGGCGTTGCGTGATCACCAGCCCCAGGCCGGTACCGCCATGACGGCGGGAGATGCTGGCGTCCGCCTGACGGAACGCCTGGAACAGCCGCGACTGATCCCGCTCCGGAATACCGATACCGGTATCGCGGATCTGAACTTCAATCTGGACCTTATTGCTGCTGATGGAGCGTTTCTCTACCAGAATGTCGATGTTACCGCTTTCGGTGAATTTAATGGCATTCCCGACAAGGTTGGTAATGACCTGCTGCAGGCGCAGCGGATCGCCAATGACGTTATCCGGCACGTCGTTTTTAATGTTGAGCGTCAGCTCAAGGCCTTTGTCGTGCGACGAGTGCGCGAGCAGCGTCACCACTTCATCGAGCGTGCTGCGCAGCGGGAACGGAATGCTTTCCAGGATAAGCTTGCCCGCTTCCAGCTTGGAGAAGTCCAGCACGTCGTTAATGATCGCCAGCAGGTTGTTGGCCGAGCGCTCAATGGTGTGCAGATGATCCCGCTGAGTAGGGTTCAGCTCGCTTTTCAGGGTCAGGCGGGTAAAGCCGATCACGCCGTTGAGCGGCGTACGCAGCTCGTGCGACATATTGGCAAGGAATTCAGATTTAATACGCGCCGCTTCCTGAGCGCGCTTTTTCGCCAGATCCAGCTCAACGTTCTGAATCTCCATCTGCTCGAGCGTTTCGCGCAGGTCGGACGTGGCCTGGTCGACGTTATGCTGCATCTCTTCGTGGTACGCCGCCAGCGACATGGCCATCGAGTTGATGCCGTTTTTCAGCATATCCAGCTCGCCCAGCATAAATCCTTCCACGCGGCTGTCGAGCTGTCCCCGGCGGATGCGGTCAACCGTGTTGACCATGTTGCGGATAGGCCCCGTCACGTCGCGCATCAGGCGCCAGCCAAAGATGAGCGCGATACCAATGCAGAACAGCATCATTACGCCAGAGATAAAGATTTCTTTGTACTGCTGCAGTCGGACCGACTTGAGATCCAGCTCCAGCGCCACATATCCCAGCATGTTATCGCTGGATTTGGCGTCCGATTGCGCGGACTCATCGGGTGAATAGCTTTCCGAAACGATCGGCGTGCGCAGAATCATGATATCGCCGCGCCGCAGCACGGTGAGGTGGCGCGGGAAAGGCGTTCCGTCCGGGATCTTCAGGGCAGCCGGATCGAGATGAAAATTCGAGGTCACAAACAGGCGGTTATGTTCATCGTACACCGAGATGGCGCGGACGATATCCGAATGACGGCGGTGGAGTACGCTGATTAACTGACCAATGGATTCGCGATTTTGCAGGTTCATGCCGTACTCGCTGGAGACGGCAAGCGGTTCGATAATGCTGGCTCCCGCATCTTCCAGCTGCCGCTGCAAATCGTTATAGCGGTGCACCACAAAGAAGATACTCAGCAGCAAACCGATGAGAACGGTGGGGGCGAGGATCAAAATCATCATGCGCGCGCGCAGGCTGTAGTTGGTCATGGCGTTCCGTTATGGGACAATTAAGATAATTATGTTTATTTGAGAAAAATCTCGGCGATGGCGCAATTCTACTCTGCAAAGCGACGCGTGACGACGCGTGAAATCATAACCGTTGAAGCCACGGACCTCGATCCTTTCGGTCAGGGGGTGGCGCGTCACAACGGTAAGGCTCTGTTTATAACAGGTTTGCTGCCAACAGAACGAGCAGAAATTACGCTGACGGAAGATAAACGCCAGTTCGCGCGCGGGCAGGTTAAGCGTCGCCTCAACGACAGCCCGGAGCGCGTCAAGCCCCGCTGTGCGCATTTTGGCGTTTGCGGAGGCTGCCAGCAACAGCATGCGAGCACAGAATTACAGCAAAAAAGCAAAAGCAGCGCCCTGGCGCGCCTGCTTAAACATGACGTTAATGAGATCCTCGCCGACGAGCCCTGGGGCTATCGCCGTCGCGCGCGCCTGAGCCTGAGCTATCAGCCCAAAACGGCGCGGCTGGAGATGGGATTCCGCAAGGCCGGCTCCAGCGACATCGTTAATGTGAAGCAGTGCCCCATTTTGGTGCCCCATCTTGAGGCGTTGCTTCCGGACGTGCGCACCTGCCTTTCTGAACTGGACGGCGTTCGCCACCTTGGGCACGTGGAACTGGTTATGGCAAACAATGGCCCGCTGATGGTCCTGCGCCATACCGCGCCGCTGTCGAAAAAAGATCGCGAAAAACTGGAACGCTTTTCGCATTCCCACGACCTGGCGCTTTTCCTGGCACCACAAAGCGAGATACTTGAGCAGGTTACCGGCGATGCGCCCTGGTATGCGTCAAACGGGCTACGCTTAACGTTCAGCCCGCGGGATTTCATTCAGGTAAATGACGGCGTTAATCAGCAGATGGTTGAGAAAGCGCTGGCGTGGCTGGACGTTCAGAAAAGCGATCGGGTGCTCGACCTGTTCTGCGGAATGGGCAACTTCACGCTGCCGCTGGCGCGAGTGGCAGCCAGCGTCGTCGGCGTGGAAGGCGTTGACGCGCTGGTGGCGAAAGGGCAGGAGAACGCACAACAGAACGGCTTGCAAAATGTGACATTCTTTCATCAAAATCTTGAGGAAGATGTGACTCAACAGCCGTGGGCAAAGCAGGGCTTTGATAAAATTCTTCTCGACCCGGCGCGTGCAGGTGCCCCGGGTGTAATGCAGCATATAATTAAACTCGCGCCGAAGCGTGTGGTCTATGTTTCCTGTAACCCGGCAACGCTTGCCCGCGATAGCGAGGCATTACTTAGCGCGGGTTACCAGATTCAGCGTCTGGCAATGCTGGACATGTTCCCGCACACTGGGCATCTGGAATCGATGGTGTTGTTCGAGCACATTTAATGAGTTTGGCTTGTCGACTTCGACAGGCCCTGGTCCCTAAAGGAGAGGACAATGGTTGCGGTAAGAAGTGCACATCTGAATAAAGCTGGGGAATTTGACCCACAAAAATGGATCGCAAGTCTGGGAATTTCCAGCCAGCAGTCGTGTGAACGCTTAACCGAAACCTGGGCCTATTGTCTGCGCACCACGCAGGGGCATTCCGACGCCGATCTTCTCCTGTGGCGCGGCGTGGAGATGGTTGAAATCTTATCCATGCTGAACATGGACATCGAAACGCTGCAGGCCGCGCTTCTCTTCCCCCTCGCGGATGCGGACGTGGTCAGCGAAGACGTGCTTGGCGACAGCGTTGGGAAATCCGTCGTTGCGCTTATCCACGGCGTGCGCGATATGGCGGCCATTCGTCAGCTTAAAGCCGCGCATACCGATTCCGTCTCCTCAGAACAGGTCGATAACGTTCGTCGGATGCTGCTGGCCATGGTGGATGATTTCCGCTGCGTGGTCATCAAGCTTGCCGAGCGTATCGCCCACCTGCGTGAAGTGAAGGATGCGCCGGAAGACGAGCGCGTGCTGGCTGCCAAAGAGTGTACGAACATTTATGCACCGCTGGCGAACCGCTTAGGGATTGGTCAGCTGAAGTGGGAGCTGGAAGATTACTGCTTCCGCTATCTGCACCCGGCGGAATACAAGCGCATTGCTAAACTCCTGCACGAGCGTCGTATCGACCGCGAACACTATATCGATGAATTTGTCGGCGGTTTGCGCCAGGCGATGAAAGAAGAGAACGTGCGTGCCGAAGTCTACGGTCGACCAAAGCACATCTACAGCATCTGGCGCAAAATGCAGAAAAAACACCTCGCCTTTGACGAGCTGTTTGACGTGCGCGCCGTGCGCATCGTGGCGGAGCGTCTGCAGGATTGCTACGCCGCGCTGGGGATAGTTCACACTCACTTCCGCCATCTGCCGGATGAGTTCGATGACTATGTCGCCAACCCGAAACCTAATGGCTATCAGTCTATCCATACCGTTGTGCTTGGCCCTGGCGGCAAAACGGTCGAGATTCAGATCCGTACCAGGCAGATGCACGAGGACGCTGAGCTGGGCGTCGCCGCACACTGGAAATACAAAGAAGGCACCTCCGGCGGGGCGCGTTCAGGCCATGAAGACCGCATTGCCTGGCTGCGTAAGCTGATTGCGTGGCAGGAAGAGATGGCCGACTCCGGCGAGATGCTCGACGAAGTGCGCAGCCAGGTCTTTGACGACCGGGTGTATGTCTTTACCCCGAAAGGGGACGTGGTCGACCTGCCGGCAGGCTCCACGCCGCTCGATTTTGCCTACCACATCCACAGCGATGTGGGGCACCGCTGCATTGGGGCGAAAATTGGCGGGCGTATCGTACCGTTCACCTATCAGCTGCAGATGGGTGACCAGATTGAAATCATCACCCAGAAGCAGCCCAACCCGAGCAGGGACTGGCTTAACCCGAACCTGGGTTATGTCACCACCAGCCGAGGGCGCTCGAAAATTCACGCCTGGTTCCGTAAACAGGATCGTGACAAGAATATCCTTGCCGGTCGCCAGATCCTGGACGACGAGCTGGAGCATATCGGGATAAGCCTGAAAGAGGCGGAGAAATTCCTGCTGCCGCGCTACAACTTTAACGAGCTTGACGAGCTGTTAGCGGCTATTGGCGGCGGTGATATCCGTCTGAATCAGATGGTGAACTTCCTGCAGGCGCAGTTCAATAAGCCAAGTGCCGCAGAGCAGGATGCGGCGGCGCTGAAGCAGCTGCAGCAGAAAACCTACGCGCCGCAGCAGCGCAGCAAAGACAACGGTCGCGTGGTCGTCGAGGGCGTGGGCAATCTGATGCACCACATTGCTCGCTGCTGCCAGCCGATTCCAGGGGACGACATCGTCGGCTTTATCACTCAGGGGCGCGGGATCTCGATTCACCGCTCCGACTGCGACCAGCTTGCCGAGCTTCAGTCTCATGCGCCGGAGCGCATCGTAGAAGCGGTCTGGGGCGAAAGCTATTCCGCCGGTTACTCGCTGGTGGTTCGCGTCACCGCGAACGACCGCAGCGGTCTGTTGCGCGATATCACCACCATTCTCGCCAACGAGAAGGTCAACGTGCTGGGCGTCGCCAGCCGCAGCGATACCCGCGAGCAGCTTGCCACCATCGATATGACCATCGAAATCTATAACCTGCAGGTGCTGGGCCGCGTGCTTGGCAAACTGAACCAGGTGCCGGATGTGATTGACGCGCGTCGTCTGCACGGCGGTTAACTGCACTTTCTTATGTAGGCCGGGTAAGGCTTTGCCGCCACCCGGCTTGTTTTTTAATGGAACAGATTATGACTCAAATCGACCGCCTGCTCGGCATCATGAAACGTCTTCGCGACCCGGAAAACGGCTGCCCATGGGACAAAGAGCAGACTTTTGCCACCATCGCCCCGTATACCCTCGAAGAGACCTATGAGGTGCTGGACGCCATTTCCCGCGAAGATTTTGACGATCTGCGCGGCGAGCTGGGCGATCTGCTCTTCCAGGTGGTGTTCTATGCGCAAATGGCGCAGGAAGAAGGGCGCTTTAACTTTGACGATATTTGCGCTGCCATCAGCGACAAGCTGGAGCGCCGTCATCCCCATATTTTCGGCGATGCCACCGCAGGGAACAGCACCGAGGTGCTGGCCCGCTGGGAGCAAATTAAAAGCGCCGAGCGTGCCGAAAAATCCCAGCACTCCGCGCTGGATGACATCCCGATGAGCCTGCCCGCGCTGATGCGCGCGCATAAAATTCAGAAACGCTGCTCCGCCGTGGGGTTTGACTGGACTTCCCTCGGCCCGGTGCTGGACAAAGTGCACGAAGAGATTGACGAAGTGATGCATGAAGCGCAGCAGGCGGTAGTGGATGAAGCGAAGCTTGAAGAAGAGATGGGCGATCTGCTGTTTGCAACCGTCAACCTTTCGCGCCACCTGGGTGTAAAAGCGGAAACGGCCCTGCAAAAAGCCAACATAAAATTCGAACGACGCTTTCGCGAAGTTGAGCGGATTGTGGCCTCGCGCGGCCTGAAAATGACCGGAATCGACCTCGAAGCCATGGAAGAAGTCTGGCAGGAAGTAAAACGCCAGGAATTTGATCTCTAACGGAATTTTGCGATCAAGCGCAATTTGTGTGATTTTTTAAATGACAAGCGCTTGATTTGCGTCAAAAACATTTACCCAAAAGGGGCTATTTTCTCACTCCTTATGTTTGTCATGGCCTGGAATGGAGACGGAGAATGAAAGTTTGTGGCGCTCGCCGTGTTCGGGTATACTACTTTCCCGTCCTGGTTATTCCATCGTTTCACCCTAACTTCTCAGGTTCAGCATGACAACGAACTATATTTTTGTGACCGGCGGGGTCGTATCCTCTCTGGGTAAAGGCATTGCCGCAGCCTCCCTCGCAGCCATTCTTGAAGCCCGTGGCCTCAATGTGACCATGATGAAACTGGATCCGTACATCAACGTCGATCCGGGCACCATGAGCCCAATCCAACACGGGGAAGTGTTCGTTACTGAAGACGGCGCTGAAACCGATCTGGATCTTGGCCACTACGAGCGTTTCATCCGCACCAAAATGACCCGTCGTAACAACTTCACGACTGGCCGCATCTACTCCGACGTTCTGCGTAAAGAGCGCCGTGGTGACTATCTGGGTGCAACCGTTCAGGTTATCCCACACATCACTAACGCAATCAAAGAACGCATTGTTGCAGGTGGCGAAGGCCACGACGTGGTGCTGGTGGAAATCGGCGGTACCGTAGGTGATATCGAATCCCTGCCATTCCTGGAAGCGATTCGTCAGCTGGCGGTCGATATTGGACGTGAACACGCGCTGTTCATGCACCTGACGCTGGTGCCTTACATGGCAGCCGCAGGTGAAGTGAAAACCAAGCCGACTCAGCACTCTGTGAAAGAGCTGCTCTCTATTGGTATTCAGCCAGACATCCTGGTTTGCCGCTCCGATCGCGCCGTTCCGGCGAACGAACGTGCGAAAATTGCATTGTTCTGTAACGTGCCTGAAAAAGCCGTTATTTCAATGAAAGACGTCGATTCCATTTATAAAATCCCGGGCCTGTTGAAATCTCAGGGCCTGGACGATTATATTTGTAAACGATTCAGCTTGAACTGTCCGGAAGCTAACCTGTCTGAATGGGAACAGGTTATTTACGAAGAAGCCAATCCGGCTGGTGAAGTGACTATCGGTATGGTCGGCAAGTACATTGAACTGCCGGATGCCTATAAGTCAGTGATCGAAGCGCTGAAACACGGCGGTCTGAAGAACCGTGTCTCCGTGAACATTAAGCTGATTGATTCACAGGACGTTGAAACGCGTGGCGTTGAAATCCTGAAAGATCTGGATGCTATCCTTATCCCTGGCGGCTTCGGCTACCGTGGTGTAGAAGGCAAGATCGCCACCGCGCGCTATGCGCGTGAAAACAATATTCCATACCTCGGCATCTGCCTGGGTATGCAGGTTGCGCTGATCGAATTTGCGCGCAACGTAGCGGGAATGGAAAACGCGAACTCTACGGAATTTGTGCCAGACTGTAAGTACCCTGTAGTGGCGCTTATCACTGAATGGCGTGACGAAGAAGGTAACGTCGAAGTCCGTACCGAGAAGAGCGATCTGGGTGGCACCATGCGTCTTGGCGCACAGGCTTGCCAGCTGTCTGACGATAGCGTGGTTCGCAAGCTGTATGGCGAGCCGGTCATCACCGAGCGCCATCGTCACCGCTATGAAGTCAACAACATGTTGTTGAAACCAATTGAAGCCGCGGGCCTGCGTGTTGCGGGCCGCTCCGGGGATGATCAGTTAGTCGAGATCATTGAAGTGCCAAACCATCCGTGGTTTGTCGCCTGCCAGTTCCACCCGGAATTTACTTCTACGCCACGTGACGGGCATCCGCTGTTTGCAGGCTTCGTGAAGGCCGCCAGCGAGTACCAGAAGCGTCAGGCGAAGTAAAAAAAGTTAGAACGGCAACGCGTACCTTTGGTACGCGTTGTTTGTCTGGAGTTTTAGTTTAACTTGTACTGAGGAAAATCTAATGTCCAAAATCGTTAAAGTCATCGGTCGTGAAATCATCGACTCCCGTGGTAACCCGACCGTTGAAGCCGAAGTTCACCTGGAAGGTGGTTTCGTTGGTATGGCTGCTGCTCCATCAGGTGCTTCTACCGGTTCCCGCGAAGCGCTGGAACTGCGCGATGGCGACAAATCCCGCTTCCTGGGCAAAGGCGTACTGAAAGCTGTTGGCGCTGTAAACGGTCCTATTGCTCAGGCAATCATTGGCAAAGACGCCAAAGACCAGGCTGGCATCGACAAGATCATGATCGATCTGGACGGTACTGAAAACAAATCTAACTTCGGTGCGAACGCAATCCTGGCTGTTTCCCTGGCGAACGCCAAAGCAGCAGCTGCAGCGAAAGGTATGCCACTGTTCGAGCACATCGCTGAACTGAACGGCACCCCAGGCAAATACTCCATGCCTGTACCAATGATGAACATCATCAACGGTGGTGAGCACGCAGACAACAACGTTGATATTCAGGAATTCATGATTCAGCCAGTTGGCGCGAAATCCCTGAAAGAAGCGGTACGTATGGGTTCTGAAGTGTTCCACAACCTGGCTAAAGTACTGAAAGCTAAAGGTATGAACACTGCTGTTGGTGACGAAGGTGGCTATGCGCCAAACCTGGGTTCTAACGCAGAAGCACTGGCTGTTATCGCAGAAGCTGTAAAAGCGGCTGGCTACGAGCTGGGCAAAGACATCACCCTGGCGATGGACTGTGCAGCATCTGAATTCTACAAAGACGGTAAATACGTTCTGGCTGGCGAAGGCAACAAAGCGTTCACCTCCGAAGAGTTCACCCACTTCCTGGAAGACCTGACCAAACAGTACCCAATCGTTTCTATCGAAGACGGTCTGGACGAGTCTGACTGGGATGGTTTCGCATACCAGACCAAAGTACTGGGCGACAAAATCCAGCTGGTTGGTGACGATCTGTTCGTAACCAACACCAAGATCCTGAAAGAAGGCATCGAGAAAGGCATCGTTAACTCCATCCTGATCAAATTCAACCAGATCGGTTCTCTGACCGAAACTCTGGCTGCGATCAAAATGGCGAAAGACGCTGGCTACACCGCTGTTATCTCTCACCGTTCTGGCGAAACTGAAGACGCTACCATTGCCGACCTGGCTGTGGGTACCGCAGCAGGCCAGATCAAAACTGGTTCTATGAGCCGTTCTGACCGTGTTGCTAAATACAACCAGCTGATTCGTATCGAAGAAGCCCTGGGCGAAAAAGCACCATACAACGGTCGTAAAGAGATCAAAGGCCAGGCATAATTGCTTAAGCCTTAAAATGAAAATGCCAGTCGAATGACTGGCATTTTTTTTGGCTATTTAAAATCGACCGCCATTTGCTCCGGAATGGTCAGCCCCTGGGTGGTTTGCACGCAGCGGGCGATGTAATCCGTAAACCGAGGGGGCTTTGGCATCCCCATGCTCAGCAGCTTATCGTTGCTGAAGCGCACGTTAAGCGTGGCAAACGCGCCGTAAAGCCGCATGGCTTTCAGCATCAGACGCTCGTTGCACGGGCCAAAAATAGTTTTCAGCTCGCGGCGCATTCTGACCAGCGTTTCGTAGCTGACCTGCGCGTATTTGTCACCGACAGGTGCTTTCTCCAGCGCTTGCGCCATCGCCTGATCGATATCGGCAAAGCGAACGCTGTTCTCTTCACCCGCAGAAATGTGTACCACTTCCCCCGGACGCGCGTCGCTGGTGAGCAGCATTAACAGCGCATCGGCGCAATAATCCACCGGAACAACGTCGATCCGGTCTTCCATTGAGCACATAAACTTTTGCAGCATCAGGCCCATGCTGAAGACCCAGAAAATGCTGCTCGACGGCGTGCAGCCGTGACGGGTATGGCCGACAACGATGGACGGACGGGCGATAAGCAGCGGCAGGTCAGGACACTCCTGGCGCATCAGCTGTTCGATGGTTGACTTCGACAAGGTGTATTCCACCAGGTGTTCAGCATTCTCTCTGAATTCAGCGCTTTCGGCGACCAGGGAATCCTGCACCGGCGTGCATGACATTGCTGTGCCAACGTGGAGGAAACGCTGTAGTCCTGTGACCTGCTCCATACGGCGCGCCAGCGCGAGCGTACCTTCAACGTTGACCTTCCAGATCAGTGGGTTATTACCAAATGAGGCAACGGCCGCACAGTTAACGACATGCGTTACCTGGTCCAGTCGAGGATCGTTCAGAAAGGCTTCAGGCTGGCTGAGATCGCCAATGAGTATGTTATCCACGCTCAGGGAAGCCAGCTTGTCTTCGGGAACGTTGAACTTGCGCATATTCTCCAGCACGCGCTCCAGCCCGCTTTGCGGATCGCCGGCGCGCGCGAGCAAAAGAAGTTTTACGGATCGATCGTGGGTCAGGATTTTTTCAAGTACTGCACCGCCCAGAAATCCGGTCACGCCTGTAATCAATAACATTTTCATTAATACCGTCTCATTATGATTGATGAGGCGGATTGTAGGCGTGCAAAAGTAAACGGCATTTAAATAATAAAACGCCGAAACCGACAGCGTCTTAAGCTTATTTTAAGGAAAGGAAATCAGGTGGATTTATTGGACACTGCAGGCAGGATAAAAATTCAATTTATTAATATTTATATTTTAACTTATTGATTTTTATTGTTTTTAAGGCTGTTGCTCAGCGAGGAAATAGTAATTCAGAATGTAATAAATATAATACTTTGTTACACCAATCATTTACCGAATAAATGATTTAAATACCACTTAACTAAAATCAAACGACGTGAATCGCAGGCTATTTTATTTAGCCTGCGAAGGATTTTTAAAGCAACAGGGGAAGCGTGGCGCTGGCCGTTTGCTGGCTAACGTCACCGTAACGGCCGTCCAGCGCAATCATGGACGTGGTCAGCAACTCAACCAGCAGCATAACCCCAACCTTCGCATTGAGCGCGCCTGCGCTCAGTGGCCCTTCTGGTTTGGCGGCAACCAGCTGCATATCGCTCAGAGACGCCAGCGGGCTGCGGGGCGTATTGCTGAGCGCCAGAACCTTAACGCCGCGCTTGCGGGCAAGTTTCACCACGTGGAGTAAATCCCGCGTTGAACCCGAGCTGGAGATGGCCACGACCAGGGTCTCCTGCGAAAGCGTTGTCGCATTCATGGCCGCGCGGTGCATATCGCTAAACAGCTGTGCGGGTTTCCCCAGACGCAACAGCTTGTAGTGCAGATACTCCCCGAGGATCGCGCTGGCCGCGACGCCGTAAATCTGCACGGACTGCGCCTGATGCAGCGCCAGCGCGGCCTTTTCAAGCAGCGCACGGTCGAGGAGTCTGGCGGTATCCTGCAAAGCCTGCACCGACTCATCCACGACGTTATCAATGTCATCCCCCGACTGGCGCGCGGGCTGGCCCTGCTGAATATCCAGCGCAAGCGCCATTTTGAATTCGTTATAGCCCTTACAGCCCAGCGTGCGGCAAAGACGCGTGACGCTGGCCTCGCTGGTGTGGCTCTCGCGCGCCAGCTCGGTGATCGTCAGGTAGAGCACCCGGGCAGGATCGTTGAGGACAAACTCGCCGAGTTTTTGTTGCGTTGGGCTGTATCCGGAAGCCTCCTGGCGGAGCTTCAGCAGCAGGTTTTCATGGTCCGACATGCCAGGTCCTTAATGTGTGTCTCTGCGCCTAGTGTGGCGGAAAGCGGGGGAAAGATGCCAGTCATTTTGAAAAAGTATGATCGGGCTCCTGGTTTTTGATGATAATTTTCACTGTTGAATATTAATATGGTAAAAATTTTCATCGTTAAATGGGGGAATGAAAAAATGATGCAAATGTTCAGTGGGGCTTCTTCGGGCGGATGGTTTGAAAAAGCGCAGCGCTTCGGCAAATCCTTTATGTTGCCTATCGCCGTATTGCCCGCGGCGGGTCTGCTGCTGGGGATAGGCGGCGCGTTATCCAATCCCAATACGCTGACGGCTTATCCATTTTTAGACGTGGGCTGGCTGCAGGCGATTTTCACCATCATGAGCAGCGCCGGTTCAATTGTGTTTGCGAACCTCTCGGTGCTGTTTGCCGTTGGGGTGGCCGTCGGGCTGGCAAAAAGCGATAAGGGCACGGCTGGGCTGGCGGCGCTGCTCGCGTTTCTGGTGATGAATGCCACCATCAACGCGCTGCTGATCCTTACCGGTAAACTGGCACATGAGAACCCGGGCGCCGTGGGGCAGGGCATGACGCTGGGTATTCAGACGCTGGAAACCGGCGTGTTTGGCGGCGTGGTGATTGGGCTGGTGACCTGCGCGCTCCATCATCGGTTTAATAAAATTGCGCTTCCGCAGTTTCTCGGGTTCTTTGGCGGCTCGCGCTTTGTCCCCATTATCAGCTCCCTGGCAGCGATACTCGTTGGGGCCGCAATGACCGTGGTCTGGCCGCATTTCCAGAAACTGATTTTTGGTCTCGGCGGGCTGGTGGATGCCACCGGCTATCTGGGTACTCTGCTGTACGGCTTTATTCTACGCATGCTGGGTCCGTTTGGTTTGCACCACATTTTCTATCTGCCGTTCTGGACCACCGCGCTTGGCGGCAGTGAAATCGTCAACGGTCATTTGGTTGAGGGCACACAGCGGATCTTCTTTGCCCAGCTGGCCGATCCCACCACGCGCCAGTTCTACGAAGGCACGTCACGCTTCATGTCCGGGCGCTTTATTACGATGATGTTTGGCCTGCTCGGCGCGTGTCTGGCGATGTACCACACGGCAAAACCAGAGAACAAAAAACGCGTGGCCGGGCTACTGCTCTCTGCGGCGTTAACCTCGTTCCTGACGGGGATTACCGAACCCATCGAGTTCTCCTTCCTGTTTATTGCGCCAGTGCTCTACGTCATCCATGCGCTGTTTGACGGGCTGGCCTTCATGCTCGCGCACATGCTGCATATCACCATCGGGCAAACCTTCTCCGGCGGCTTTATCGACTTCGTGCTGTTCGGCATTTTGCAGGGCGAGGCCAAAACTAACTGGATGTTCGTTCCGCTGGTGGGCGTGCCGTGGTTCTTCCTTTACTACTTTACGTTCCGCTACCTGATTAACCGCTTCGATTTCGCCACGCCGGGCCGCGAAAAGGAGGCGGTGGCTGACGAGGTGACCCTCCCGCAAAGCGAACGCGCCGCGGCGGTGATCGCCGGATTAGGCGGAAAAGAGAATCTGGAAGAGGTGGACTGCTGCGCCACGCGTCTTCGCGTCACGGTCAAAGACGGCAGCAAGGTGAATGACGCGGCGCTGAAGGCCACCGGCGCGCGCGGCGTTATCGTGCGCGGTAACGGTGTACAGGTCATTTATGGCCCGCACGTCACGATTATCAAAAACGAAGTGGAAGAGATCTTATCGTAATGAAAACTGTACTGGATAACCTGAAGGGAAAACTGGTCGTCTCCTGTCAGGCGCTGGAAAACGAACCGTTACACAGCCCGTTTATTATGTCGCGAATGGCGCTGGCGGCGGCACAGGGCGGAGCCGCCGCCATTCGCGCCAACAGCGTGGTGGATATCGCGGCCATTAAACAGCAGGTGTCGCTGCCCGTTATCGGCATCATCAAGCGGGATTATCCTGAGAGCGAGGTGTTTATCACCGCGACGATGAAAGAAGTGGATGAGCTCATGACCGTCTCCCCTGAAATCATTGCCCTTGACGCGACGGCGCGGGAACGCCCCGGAGGGGAAGCCCTATGCGCACTGGTCGCGCGCATCCGCTCACATTATCCCTCGGTGTTGCTGATGGCGGATATTGCCTCCGTGGACGAGGCCGCGACGGCGCAGGCGCTGGGTTTTGATTGCATCGGCACCACGCTTTATGGCTATACGGCGGACACCGCGGGCCATTCGCTTCCGGAGAATGACTGCGCGTTCTTGAAGGCAGTGCTGGCAGCGGTTACGGTTCCCGTGGTTGCCGAGGGCAACGTGGATACCCCAGAGCGTGCGGCCAGATGCCTGGCGCTGGGCGCGCATACGGTTGTTGTCGGCGGCGCAATCACCCGTCCCCAGCAAATTACCGAACGGTTTATGGCGGCGATAGGCGCGCAAAGCACCGATGGAGCATGACCATCCGGCGGGGATCTGCGATACTTATCGTTTATCCCCTTTACTGAGATGACTATGCAGTACCCGATTAACGAGATGTTCCAGACCCTGCAAGGCGAGGGTTACTTTACCGGCGTTCCCGCTATCTTTATCCGTTTACAGGGATGCCCGGTTGGCTGTGCCTGGTGTGATACCAAACATACGTGGGATAAGCTCGCAGATCGGGAAGTGTCGCTGTTTAGCATTCTGGCGAAAACCAAAGAGAGCGATAAGTGGGGCGCGGGCAGTTCAGAAGATCTGCTGGCCATTATTGGTCGTCAGGGCTGGACGGCGCGCCACGTGGTGATCACCGGCGGTGAGCCCTGCATCCACGATCTGACCCCGCTGACCGAGCTGCTCGAAAAGAACGGCTACAGCTGCCAGATTGAAACCAGCGGCACCCATGAAGTGCGCTGCTCGCACACCACCTGGGTGACGGTATCGCCAAAAGTGAATATGCGCGGCGGGTACGATGTGCTGTCTCAGGCGCTGGAGCGCGCGGATGAGATTAAGCACCCTGTCGGGCGCGTGCGTGATATCGAAGCGCTGGATGAACTGCTGGCGACGCTGACGGACGAAAAGCAGCGGGTGATTGCCCTGCAGCCTATCAGTCAGAAAGAGGACGCGACGCGCCTGTGCATTGAAACCTGTATTGCACGTAACTGGCGCTTATCAATGCAGACGCACAAGTACCTGAATATTGCCTAAAAAAAAGCCCGGTGGCGCTAGCGCTTACCGGGCCTGCGGTTCGATGCGTTTGTAGGCCGGGTAAGGCGAAGCCGCCACCCGGCAAGCATCACTCGCCGCGATACACGCAGCCTGCCGTACAGGTCTCTTTGATCATCACCGCGCTCAGCAGCGGTACCAGCGGTTTCATCTGATCCCAAATCCATTTCGCCAGAACTTCGCTGGTCGGGTTTTCAAGGCCCGGGATATCATTCAGGTAGTAATGATCCAGACGATCGTAGGTCGGCTTAAACGCCGCCTTTAGTTCAGCAAAATCCATGATCCAACCGGTATGCGGATCAACTTCACCGGTGATCTCAAGACGCACCATAAACGAATGCCCGTGCAGGCGGCCGCATTTATGTCCTTCAGGAACATGCGGAAGGTGGTGGGCGGCTTCGAAGGTGAAATCTTTAAACAGTGTGGTGGACATGATCGCTCTCAGTAATGCGGAAAAAACCGCCGCATAGTACCGGAAAGCACAATTTTTAGCATTAACTAAAACGGCTCTGAAGCCTGAACGTCCGTTAAACGGCGTTTTTCTCGGTTTTTCTTAATAAATTTCAAAGCGTTAATTAATCGGTTTTATCGCTAAGAATGATGACTAAAACAGGTTAGTCCATTTGGTTATTTATTATTTCCATCCCTTCTTTAATTGTTATTATCCTCGCCGTTAACCTTATCTCTAGTTTGGTCTTTTTGCATAAATTCCGCTTTGCTACTGGAACATAACAACGCATGACAACACAGGCCCCACCTTCAAATTTGCTTCCCCTGAACCCGGAGCAACTGGCGCGCCTTCAGGCAGCCACCTCTGATTTTTCTCCCACTCAGCTTGCCTGGGTCTCCGGTTATTTCTGGGGAATGCTCAACCAGCAGCCTGGCGCTGTGGCAGGGGCACCGGCAACGGCCGTTGAAATTCCGGCCATTACCCTGATTTCCGCCTCGCAGACTGGCAATGCCCGCCGCGTGGCCGAAGCGCTGCGTGACGACCTGCTGGCCGCCAAACTGAACGTGAACCTGGTCAACGCCGGGGATTATAAATTTAAGCAAATCGCGTCGGAAAAACTGCTGGTGGTTGTCGCCTCTACCCAGGGTGAAGGTGAGCCCGCTGAAGAAGCGGTGGCGTTGCACAAGTTCCTGTTCTCGAAAAAAGCGCCAAAACTGGACGGCACCGCGTTTGCCGTCTTTGGCCTGGGCGATACCTCCTATGAATTCTTCTGCCAGTCCGGTAAAGACTTCGACAGCAAGCTGGCGGAGCTCGGCGCGGAGCGCCTGCTGGACCGTGTAGATGCGGATGTTGAATACCAGCCCGCCGCCGCGGAATGGCGTGCGCGCATCGTTGAGGTGCTGAAAGCCCGCGTGCCGAAAGAGACGCCGGCGCAGGCCGCGTTCACCGCGACGGGTGCCGTTAACGACATTCACACCAGCCCGTACACCAAAGAGGCCCCGCTGGTCGCGAGCCTGGCGGTGAACCAGAAAATTACCGGCCGCGACTCGGAAAAAGACGTGCGCCATATCGAGATCGATCTCGGCGACTCTGGCCTGCGCTACCAGCCGGGCGACGCGCTGGGGGTCTGGTATCAGAACGATCCGGCGCTGGTGAAAGAGCTGGTTGAGCTGCTGTGGCTGAAGGGTGACGAGCCTGTCACCGTTGACGGCAAAACCCAGCCGCTTTCCGACGCGCTGCAGTGGCACTTCGAGCTGACGGTGAACACCCCGAATATCGTCGAAAATTATGCCACCTTAACGCGCAGCGAATCGCTGCTGCCGCTGGTGGGCGACAAGGCGAAGCTGCAGCATTACGCGGCGACCACGCCGATTGTCGATATGGTGCGTTTCTCTCCAGCGCAGCTGGACGCCGACGCGCTGATTGGCCTGCTGCGTCCGCTGACTCCGCGCCTGTACTCCATCGCCTCTTCCCAGGCAGAAGTGGAGAGCGAAGTGCATATCACCGTGGGCGTGGTGCGTTATGACATTGAAGGCCGCGTCCGCACGGGCGGAGCCTCGGGTTTCCTGGCTGACCGCGTGGAGGAAGACGGTGAGGTTCGCGTCTTCATCGAGCACAACGACAACTTCCGCCTGCCGACGAACCCGGAAACCCCGGTCATCATGATTGGCCCGGGCACCGGCATTGCGCCTTTCCGCGCCTTTATGCAGCAGCGCGCGGCGGACGAGGCGCCGGGTAAAAACTGGCTGTTCTTCGGCAACCCGCACTTTACGGAAGATTTCCTCTACCAGGTTGAGTGGCAGCGCTATGTGAAAGAGGGCGTACTGACCCGCATCGATCTGGCCTGGTCCCGCGACCAGAAAGAAAAAGTATACGTACAAGACAAACTGCGCGAACAGGGCGCAGAGCTGTGGCGCTGGATCAATGACGGTGCCCACATTTATGTCTGCGGCGACGCCAATCGCATGGCGAAAGACGTTGAGCAGGCACTGCTGGAAGTGATTGCCGAATTCGGCGGTATGGATGCCGAAACGGCGGATGAATTTTTAAGTGAGCTGCGCGTTGAGCGCCGTTATCAGCGAGATGTCTACTAATGAGCGAAAAACATCCAGGGCCACTGGTGGTCGAAGGTAAACTGACAGACGCCGAGCGCATGAAGCTGGAAAGCAACTACCTGCGCGGCACCATTGCTGAAGATCTGAATGACGGTCTCACCGGCGGTTTCAAAGGCGACAACTTCCTGCTGATCCGCTTCCACGGGATGTACCAGCAGGATGACCGCGACATTCGCGCCGAGCGTGCTGAACAGAAGCTGGAGCCGCGCCATGCGATGCTGCTGCGCTGCCGCCTGCCGGGCGGGGTGATCACCACCAAACAGTGGCAGGCCATCGACAAGTTTGCGGGTGAAAACACCATTTACGGCAGCATCCGTCTGACCAACCGTCAGACCTTCCAGTTCCACGGCATTCTGAAGAAGAACGTGAAGCCGGTGCACCAGATGCTCCACTCCGTCGGGCTGGACGCGCTGGCGACCGCCAACGACATGAACCGTAACGTGCTCTGCACGTCGAACCCGTATGAGTCCGAGCTGCACGCCGAAGCGTACGAGTGGGCGAAGAAGATCTCCGAGCACCTGCTGCCGCGCACCCGCGCTTATGCAGAGATCTGGCTCGATCAGGAAAAAGTCGCGACCACGGACGAAGAGCCGATCCTGGGACAGACCTACCTGCCGCGTAAGTTTAAAACTACGGTGGTGATCCCGCCGCAGAACGATATCGACCTGCACGCCAACGACATGAACTTCGTGGCGATTGCCGAGAACGGCAAGCTGGTCGGCTTTAACCTGCTGGTGGGCGGCGGCCTGTCCATTGAGCACGGTAACAAGAAAACCTATGCCCGCACCGCGAGCGAGTTCGGCTTCCTGCCGCTGGAGCACACGCTGGCCGTGGCCGAAGCCGTGGTTACTACCCAGCGCGACTGGGGCAACCGTACCGACCGTAAAAACGCGAAAACCAAATACACCCTGGAGCGCGTGGGTGTTGAGACGTTCAAAGAGGAAGTGGAACGTCGCGCGGGGATCAAATTTGAGCCTGTCCGCCCTTACGAATTCACCGGCCGCGGCGATCGCATTGGCTGGGTAAAAGGCATCGACAATAAATGGCACCTGACGCTGTTTATCGAAAACGGCCGTATCCTGGATTATCCGGGCCGTCCGCTGAAAACCGGTCTGCTGGAAATTGCGAAGATCCATAAAGGCGAGTTCCGTATTACCGCTAACCAGAACCTGATTATTGCCGGCGTGCCGGAGAGCCAGAAGGCGAAGATCGAGAAGCTGGCGCGCGATCATGGGTTGATGGATGCGGTTAAACCGCAGCGCGAAAACTCGATGGCCTGCGTGTCGTTCCCGACCTGCCCGCTGGCGATGGCCGAAGCGGAACGTTTCCTGCCGTCATTTACTGACAAGGTAGAAGCGATTCTGGAAAAACACGGCATTCCGGACGAGCATATTGTTATGCGCGTCACCGGCTGTCCGAACGGCTGCGGTCGCGCGATGCTGGCCGAGCTCGGCCTGGTGGGCAAAGCGCCGGGTCGCTACAACGTACACCTGGGCGGCAACCGTATGGGGACGCGTATTCCGCGGATGTATCGCGAAAATATCACGGAACCGGAAATTCTCGATTCCATTGATGAGCTTGTCGGGCGCTGGGCGAAAGAGCGCGAAGCGGGTGAAGGCTTCGGCGACTTTACGGTGCGTGCGGGCATCATTCGCCCGGTGCTCGATCCCGCCAGGGATTTCTGGGAGTAACCCATCCTTTGCCCGGTGGCGCTTCGCTTACCGGGCCTACGGGTTTTGTAGGCCGGGCAAACGCAGTGCCGCCCGGCAAAACAGGCAAACGAGGTTCTTATGTCCGTACTCGATCTAAACGCCCTTAATGACCTGCCAAAAGTCGAACGCATTCTGGCGCTGGCAGAAACCAACGCTCAACTGGAAAAGCTGGACGCCGAAGGGCGCGTGGCGTGGGCGCTGGAAAACCTGCCGGGAGACTACGTGCTGTCGTCGAGCTTTGGTATTCAGGCGGCGGTCAGCCTGCATCTGGTGAATCAGATCAGCCCGGACATTCCGGTGATCCTCACCGATACCGGCTACCTGTTCCCGGAAACCTACCAGTTTATTGATGAGCTGACGGACAAGCTCAGGCTGAATCTGAAAGTCTACCGCGCGACGGAAAGTGCGGCCTGGCAGGAGGCGCGCTACGGCAAGCTATGGGAGCAGGGCGTTGAGGGCATTGAGAAATACAATGAGATCAACAAAGTCGAGCCGATGAACCGGGCGCTGAAAGAGCTGAATGCGCAGACGTGGTTCGCGGGTCTGCGCCGCGAGCAGTCGGGTAGCCGCGCCACGCTACCGGTGCTGGCGGTTCAACGCGGCGTGTTCAAAGTGCTGCCGATCATCGACTGGGATAACCGCACCGTGTACCAGTATCTGCAAAAACACGGGCTGAAGTACCATCCGCTGTGGGACCAGGGCTATTTGTCAGTGGGGGATACCCACACCACGCGTAAATGGGAACCGGGAATGGCGGAAGAAGAGACGCGATTCTTTGGGCTGAAGCGCGAGTGCGGGTTGCACGAAGGGTAATTTCATTGACTCCCTCTCCCTGTGGGAGAGGGTTGGGGTGAGGGCATCTGGCCGCACGGCGTTCAAAAACCTCAGGCTTTCCCCGCTTTCGCCAGCTCTTTCACCAGCGGCAGCATCACTTTCACCACATCCCGGCTGCGGTGTTCAATGCGCTGCGGCAGGGCGCTATCAATGTGCTGCTGATTATCCAGCATCACGTTATGCCAGCTTGTCCCGTTCGGGAAGGCTTTCGATTTAGCCCGCTGCTGATAGCCATCTTTCTTGCCCAACGCCCAGTTTGTCGCTTCGACGTACAGCACCGGAATGCCCGCCTTATCGAACACTTCCCCATCGTTGCAGCAGCCCGTTCCGCGCGGATAGCCCGGATTACCGCCGGGATTGCTGGTGGCATAAACCCCGTGGCTGCGGGCAATCGCCAGTGCCCGGTCGCGCGTCAGCTTCCGCACGGTACCCGGCGTACTCTGTCCGCTGTTGAAATAAAGCTTATCGCCGACGATCAGGTTATCGAGGTTGATCACCAGCAGCGTATTTTTCTTCTCTTCAGCGCTCATGCGCTTCAGGAGATTCTCAGCGCCGAGTTTGCCTTCTTCTTCACCGCTGGTGGCAACGAAACGAATGCCATACTGGGTGGGAATATTCTTCATCCGCTCGGCCAGTTCGAGCATCACGCCCAGGCCTGCCGCGTTATCGTCCATGCCCTGCAGCGTCAGACCGCCGAGGTTGTTATCCGTATCGGCGTCGCTCATCGGCGCGTAAGTATCGAGGTGCGCCATAATAATAATCTGCTCGTTTGCGCTACCTTCATGCGCTGCGATAACCGTACTGCCGGTCACGTTATGCCAGTTTTTGGTTTTATTTCTGGAGGTATAAACGTAGCGGCTGTGAAACGATCGGATATCGCTCTGGTAACCCATATCGGCAAACTGCTGGCGAATATAGTCAGCGGAGAGCATTTCCGCCGGTGAGCCGGTCATGCGTCCGGGGAAGACGGTGGCAATGTGCCGCGCCTGCATATTGGCGATTTCACCATACGGTTGATTTTTTGCCTGAGCCGGAAGGATAAAGCAAACGCCGAGCGCCAGGGCAGCAATACGGTGGCGCGTTGCGGAAAACATAGTGAGTCCTTAAAAACAGAGCAAAATTTTGACCCGTCTAGTATGAAACTGTGATCGTCCTTACACAATTTGAATTGCTCTTAAATGCCCGAAATTTCGCGTGTTAAGCACTTTTTGATATTTGCTTTTTCATCGCGTTATTCCATTGAGTAACTACTCATTCCAATTCGTAATTTCATTCGCTCTAAGCCGCCCCCTATAGTCCCTCTATTCCTCGTTGTTAGTGAGTTGTTGCTTGTGGACTATCTGCCCTTATTTGCCGCGATTAAAGAGAAACCGGTGCTGGTTGTTGGTACGGGTGAGATTGCCGATCGCAAAATCGCGTTTCTGCAGCGCGCGGGCGCGCGGGTGCAGGTCGTCGCGGGGGCAGATTTCGACGAGTCACAAATTGACAGCGTGGTGCTGGTGATTGCGGCGACGGAGGATCGCGAACTGAACCGACGCGTTTCCGATGCCGCTCAGGCGCGTTACCGCCTGGTGAACGTGGTCGACGACCAGCCTTTGTGCTCGTTCATCTTCCCGTCGATCGTCGATCGCTCTCCGCTGCTGGTCGCCATCTCTTCCGGCGGTACCGCACCGGTACTGGCGCGCGTGCTGCGTGAAAAAATTGAAGCGCTGCTGCCGACCAGCCTCGGGCGTATGGCGGAGAAGGCCAGCTACTGGCGTAACCATCTAAAAACTCGCCTGACCAGCGTGACGGAGCGCCGTCGCTTCTGGGAGCGCGTGTTTCGCGGCCGCTTTGCCAGCCTGATGCATGCCGGTAACGAGACGGCGGCGCAAAAAATACTCGAAGACGAACTGGATAACCCCGGCAGTACGGGCGGGGAGATCATTCTGGTGGGCGCGGGGCCGGGCGATGCCGGTCTGCTGACGCTGCGTGGCCTGCAGGTGCTGCAGGACGCGGACGTGGTGTTCTATGACCATCTGGTTACCGACGGCGTGCGCGAGCTGATCCGTCGCGACGCGGAGCAAATCTGCGTCGGTAAACGGGCGGGCGAGCACTCCGTCCCGCAGCACGATACCAATCAGATGCTGATTGACGCCGCAAAAGCCGGAAAAACCGTGGTGCGCCTGAAAGGGGGCGATCCGTTTATTTTCGGCCGCGGCGGCGAAGAGCTGCAGGCGGCAGCCGAAGCCGGGGTACCGTTCCAGGTGGTGCCCGGCATCACGGCGGCCTCGGCGGTAACGGCCTACGCCGGTATTCCGCTGACCCATCGCGATTACGCCCAGAGCGTGACCTTTGTGACCGGCCACTACAAGACTGACAGCACGCCGTTTGACTGGTCGCACCTCGCCCAGAGCCGACAGACGCTGGCTATCTACATGGGCACGATGAAGGCGGCGGACATCAGCGAACAGCTTATTCAGCACGGCCGCGCTGCGACGACGCCCGTGGCCGTCATTTCTCGCGGTACGCGCGTCGATCAGCACGTTGCGATCGGCACGCTTGACGATCTTGCAACCCTGGCGAAAGACGCCCCAATGCCCGCCCTGATCGTGGTGGGGGAAGTGGTGCAGCTGCACAGCACGCTCGCCTGGTTTCAGCACACAACCGACACAGAAGGCTTTGGCGCTTCTGTCATAAATTTGGCTTAAGGAACGGTTATGGACCAAAAACGTCTTACACACCTGCGGCAGCTCGAAGCGGAAAGTATCCATATTATCCGCGAAGTGGCTGCCGAGTTTTCTAACCCGGTGATGATGTACTCCATCGGTAAAGATTCCAGCGTCATGCTGCATCTGGCGCGTAAAGCGTTTTATCCGGGTACGCTGCCGTTCCCGCTGCTGCACGTTGATACCGGCTGGAAATTCCGCGAAATGTACGAGTTCCGCGACCGTACCGCGAAAGCCTACGGCTGCGAGCTACTGGTGCATAAAAACCCGGAAGGGGTGGCGATGGGCATTAACCCGTTCGTGCACGGCAGCGCCAAACACACCGATATCATGAAAACCGAAGGGCTGAAGCAGGCGCTGAATAAATACGGTTTTGATGCGGCCTTCGGCGGCGCGCGCCGTGACGAAGAGAAGTCCCGTGCCAAAGAGCGTATCTACTCCTTCCGCGACCGCTTCCACCGCTGGGACCCAAAAAACCAGCGTCCGGAGCTGTGGCACAACTACAACGGCCAGATCAACAAAGGCGAAAGCATTCGCGTCTTCCCGCTCTCTAACTGGACCGAGCTGGATATCTGGCAGTACATCTATCTGGAAAACATCGAGATCGTTCCGCTGTATCTGGCCGCTGAGCGCCCGGTGCTGGAGCGTGACGGCATGCTGATGATGATCGATGACGATCGCATCGACCTGCAGCCGGGCGAAGTGATCAAACAACAGATGGTGCGCTTCCGTACCCTCGGCTGCTGGCCGCTGACCGGCGCGGTGGAATCCAGCGCGCAGACGCTGCCGGAGATCATCGAAGAGATGCTGGTGTCGACCACCAGCGAGCGACAGGGGCGCGTGATTGACCGCGACCAGGCAGGCTCCATGGAGCTGAAGAAACGTCAGGGTTATTTCTAAGGAGCCGCCATGAACACCACTATTGCTCAACAAATTGCCAACGAAGGCGGCGTGGAAGCGTATCTGCACGCCCAGCAACACAAAAGCCTGCTGCGTTTTCTGACCTGCGGCAGCGTGGATGACGGGAAAAGCACCCTGATTGGCCGCCTGCTGCACGATACGCGCCAGATTTACGAAGATCAGCTCTCTTCCCTGCACAACGACAGTAAACGTCACGGTACCCAGGGTGAAAAGCTGGATCTGGCGCTGCTGGTGGATGGCCTGCAGGCGGAGCGCGAGCAGGGCATCACCATCGACGTGGCCTATCGCTACTTCTCCACCGAGAAGCGCAAATTTATTATCGCCGACACCCCGGGGCACGAGCAGTACACCCGCAATATGGCGACCGGTGCGTCGACCTGCGACCTGGCGATCCTGCTGATCGACGCCCGTAAAGGCGTGCTGGATCAGACCCGTCGCCACAGCTTTATCTCCACGCTGCTGGGGATCAAACACTTGGTGGTGGCGGTCAACAAGATGGATCTGGTGAACTTCAGCGAAGAGAAGTTCGAGGAGATCCGCCAGAGCTATCTGACCTTTGCTGAACAGCTGCCGGGCAACCTCGATATTCGCTTTGTGCCGCTCTCGGCGCTGGAAGGGGATAACGTTGCCTCACAGAGCGCGAACATGCCGTGGTACAGCGGCCCGACGCTGCTGGAAGTGCTGGAAACCGTTGAGATCCAGCGCGTGGTCGACACCCAGCCGATGCGTTTCCCGGTGCAGTACGTCAACCGTCCGAACCTCGATTTCCGCGGCTTCTCGGGCACCCTCGCGTCAGGCTCCGTGAAGGTGGGTCAACGCGTCAAGGTGCTGCCATCCGGCGTGGAATCGACCATCGCCCGTATCGTCACCTTTGACAGTGACCTGCAGGAAGCGGGCGCCGGTGAGGCGGTAACCCTGGTGTTGAAAGACGAGATTGATATCAGCCGGGGCGACCTGCTGGTGGACGCTCAGGAAACGCTGGTGGCGGTGCAGGGGGCGTCCGTGGACGTGGTATGGATGGCGGAGCAGCCGCTGACCGCGGGCCAGAGCTACGACATCAAAATTGCCGGCAAGAAAACCCGTGCCCGCGTGGACGGTATTCAGTTCCAGGTAGACATCAACAACCTGACCCAGCGCGAGGTCACCGAGCTGCCGCTGAACGGCATTGGTCTGGTCGATCTGACCTTCGACGAACCGCTGGTGCTGGATCCGTATCAGCAGAACCCGGTGACGGGCGGGCTGATCTTTATCGACCGCCTGACCAACGTCACCGTCGGCGCAGGAATGGTGCGCGAGCCAAACGAGCAGGCGAGCGTGGCATCTGAATTCAGCGCCTTCGAGCTGGAACTGAACGCGCTGGTGCGTAAGCACTTCCCGCACTGGGGTGCCCGCGATCTGCTGGGAGGCAAGTAATGGCTGCCCATGATGAGAACGTCGTCTGGCATCCTCATCCGGTCACCGTCGCCCAGCGCGAACAGCTCCACGGTCACCGTGGGGTTGTGCTGTGGTTTACCGGGCTGTCCGGCTCGGGTAAATCGACGGTTGCAGGCGCGCTGGAAGAGGCGTTGCATCAGCAGGGCGTAAGCACGTACCTGCTGGATGGCGACAACGTGCGCCACGGCCTGTGCAGCGATTTAGGGTTCAGCGACGACGATCGTAAAGAGAACATCCGCCGGGTGGGCGAAGTGGCCAGCCTGATGGCCGACGCCGGGCTGGTGGTGCTGACCGCGTTTATCTCTCCGCACCGCGCCGAGCGCCAGATGGTGCGCGAGCGCGTGGGTCATGAGCGCTTTATTGAAGTGTTTGTCGACACCCCGCTGGAGGTTTGCGAAGCGCGCGATCCGAAAGGGCTGTACAAAAAAGCCCGCGCCGGTGAACTACGCAACTTCACCGGAATTGACGCGGTATACGAAGCGCCTGAATCGCCTGAGATTCACCTCGAAGGTCAACAATTGGTAACAAATTTAGTAAGCCAATTATTAGACCTGCTGAGACGGGACGATATTATCAGATCCTGAGACGGTATCGTTCGGGAGCTGTCTTCCCGAACGATGAGTCACGGTCACAGGATTAGCTATGCGCAACAGTGAAAATTATATTATCACCACCGGGTCGGAGCCGCTCGCGACCGACGACGAAACGACCTGGTCATTTCCTGGGGCCATCATTGGCTTCGTCTCATGGCTGCTGGCGCTTGGCATCCCGTTTCTCATCTATGGCGGTAACACGCTGTTCTTCTTTCTCTATACCTGGCCTTTCTTCCTGGCGCTGATGCCCGTGGCGGTTGTCGTCGGCATTGCGCTGCACTCGCTGCTCAACGGCAGGCTTCTGTACAGTACCGCGATCACGATTGTGACGGTGGTCCTGATGTTTGGTCTGTTATTTTTGTGGCTCATGGGCTAACTTCAGCCATAATTCAAACCGTAACCAACTGTGTGACGATATTGTGCAGGACGATTCTGCGGAAAAAATGTGGTACATTTGCCCGCGATGTTGCGGCATCTCTGTTACCCCGGCGTAGTGCCCTGGGGAAGTCTTGGGATGAGGATGCCGTTTTTCAGGGGGCAGGATGGGTAAACTAACGCTGCTGTTGCTGGCTTTGCTAATCTGGCTGCAATATTCGCTGTGGTTCGGTAAGAACGGACTGCACGACTATAGCCGGGTGAGCGATGACGTCGCGGCTCAGCAGGCAACAAACGCCAAACTTAAGGCGCGAAACGATCAACTCTTTGCTGAAATTGATGACCTCAATGGCGGGCAAGAGGCGATTGAGGAACGCGCACGCAATGAACTCAGTATGACAAAGCCGGGCGAAACCTTTTATCGTCTGGTTCCGGATGCGTCTAAACGCAATCAGGGCTCAGCACAGAACAATCGATAATCAGGCCCAGGATTACGACATGGCAGCAACTTTTTCGGACGTATGTGCCGTGGTGCCGGCCGCAGGTTTTGGCCGGCGCATGCAAACAGAATGTCCCAAGCAGTACCTCTCTATTGGCGATAAAACGATCCTCGAGCACGCCGTGGCGGCGCTGCTGGCGCACCCCAGGGTGACGCGCGTGGTCATCGCCATCAGCCCGGGCGATGCGCGCTTCGCGCAGCTACCGCTGGCAAATCACCCGCAGATTACCGTTGTCAACGGCGGTGCCGAGCGCGCCGATTCCGTGCTGGCGGGCATTCACGCTGCCGGAAACGCGCAGTGGGTGCTGGTGCATGACGCGGCGCGTCCGTGCCTGCACCAGGACGATCTGGCGCGCCTGCTGACGCTGAGTGAAACCAGTAACGTGGGCGGCATTCTCGCCGCCCCGGTGCGCGACACCATGAAGCGGGCTGAGCCAGGCAAAGCGGCCATCGCCCACACCGTCGAGCGCGTTGACTTATGGCACGCGCTGACGCCACAGTTTTTCCCCCGCGAATTACTCCACGACTGCTTAACGCGTGCGCTGAATGAAGGGGCGACCATTACGGACGAAGCCTCTGCGCTGGAGTATTGCGGTTTCCACCCAACGCTTGTTGAAGGGCGTGCTGATAATATTAAAGTGACGCGTCCCGAGGATTTACAGCTCGCGGAATTCTATCTTACCCGTTCGACCCATCAGGAGAAGGCATAATGCGAATTGGACACGGTTTTGATGTACACGCCTTTGGCGGAGAAGGCCCAATTATCATTGGCGGCGTGCGCATTCCTTATGAAAAAGGACTGCTGGCCCATTCTGATGGCGACGTGGCGCTGCATGCCCTGACCGACGCGCTGCTCGGCGCGGCTGCGCTGGGGGATATCGGCAAGCTATTCCCGGACACCGACCCGGCGTTTAAAGGCGCTGACAGCCGCGAGCTGCTGCGCGAAGCGTGGCGCCGCATTCAGGCTAAAGGCTACACCCTCGGCAACGTCGACGTGACGATTATCGCCCAGGCGCCGAAAATGCTGCCGCATATTCCGCAGATGCGCGTGTTTATTGCGGAAGATCTGGGCTGCCATATGGACGATGTCAACGTTAAAGCGACAACCACCGAGAAGCTGGGCTTTACCGGCCGCGGCGAAGGGATTGCCTGTGAAGCCGTGGCGCTGCTGGTGAAGGCGAGCAAATGACAGACTTCGACAACCTGACATACCTGCACGGTAAACCGCAGGGGAGCGGGGTGCTAAAAGCCAGCCCTGAAGACTTCCTCGTGGTGGAGGATCTGGGCTTTGAGCCGGATGGCGAAGGCGAACATATCCTGGTGCGTATTCTGAAAAATGGCTGCAATACCCGTTTCGTGGCCGATGCGCTGGCAAAATTCCTCAAAATTCACGCCCGCGAAGTCAGCTTTGCCGGGCAGAAGGATAAACACGCCGTCACTGAACAGTGGCTCTGCGCGCGCGTTCCGGGCAATACGATGCCTGATTTAAGTAAATTTGAGCTTGAAGGCTGTAAGGTACTGGAATTCGCCCGCCACAAGCGCAAGCTGCGTCTGGGCGCGTTGAAAGGGAACGACTTTACGCTGGTGCTGCGTGAAGTGACCGACCGCGATGACCTCGAGAAGCGCCTGAATGCCATCAGCGCGCAGGGCGTGCCGAACTACTTTGGCGCGCAGCGCTTTGGCATCGGCGGCAGCAACCTGCAGGGTGCGCTGCGCTGGGCGCAAAGCGATGCGCCGGTTCGCGACAGGAATAAACGCAGTTTTTGGTTGTCGGCGGCCCGCAGTGCGTTGTTTAATCAGATTGTGAGCGAAAGGCTGAAAAAACCGGACGCGAATCAAGTTGTTGTTGGCGATGCGCTACAATTAGCGGGACGCGGAAGCTGGTTTGTGGCAACGGCCGAAGAGATGGCCGATGTTCAGTCGCGCGTGGACGCAAAAGCGCTGATGATTACCGCCGCGTTGCCCGGTACGGGCGACTGGGGAACCCAGGGCGGAGCCCTGGCTGCCGAGCAGTCTGCCGTCGCGGATGCGCAGGCATTACAATCCTTGCTGGTGCGGGAAAAAGTCGAAGCAGCACGCCGCGCGATGCTGCTCTATCCGCAGCAGTTAAGCTGGAACTGGTGGGATGACGTGACCGTTGAGTTACGCTTCTGGCTGCCGGCAGGTAGCTTTGCCACCAGTGTTGTCAGGGAACTTATCAACACCTCGGGTGATTATGCGAATATTGCTGAGTAACGATGACGGGATCCACGCGCCAGGCATTCAGACGCTGGCGAAACACCTTCGCGAATTCGCGGATGTGCAGATCGTGGCACCCGATCGTAACCGCAGTGGAGCGTCTAACTCGCTGACGCTGGAGTCGTCGCTTCGCACCTTTACCTTTGAAAATGGCGATATTGCCGTGCAGATGGGCACGCCAACCGACTGCGTTTTTCTGGGCGTGAACGCGCTGATGCGACCGCGTCCGGATATCGTCGTTTCCGGCATTAACGCCGGGCCCAACCTCGGCGATGACGTGATTTACTCCGGCACCGTGGCGGCCGCAATGGAAGGGCGCCATCTCGGATTTCCGGCGCTGGCGGTCTCGTTAAACGGCCACACGCACTACGACACCGCTGCCGCGGTAACCTGTTCGATCCTGCGAGCGCTTGGCCGTGAGCCGCTGCGCACCGGGCGCATTCTAAACATCAACGTGCCGGATCTTCCTCTTGATGAAATTAAAGGCATCCGTGTCACCCGTTGCGGGAGCCGGCATCCGGCCGATCAGGTGATCCCGCAGCAGGATCCTCGCGGCAATACGCTTTACTGGATTGGCCCTCCCGGCGATAAGTGCGACGCGGGTCCGGATACCGACTTTGCCGCCGTGGATGAAGGCTATGTTTCGGTTACCCCGCTGCACGTAGATTTAACCGCATATAGCGCGCATGATGTGGTGTCGGGCTGGCTGGATCGCGCAGGAGTGAACGCGCAATGGTAAACAAACGTGTACAAACTCTTCTGGAACAACTCCGCGCGCAGGGGATCCGCGACGAGCACGTGCTTGACGCGCTCGCCCAGGTTCCGCGTGAGAAATTTGTAGACGAGGCGTTTGAACACAAAGCGTGGGAAAACGTGGCGCTGCCCATTGGGCAGGGTCAGACGATTTCGCAGCCCTACATGGTGGCGCGCATGACGGAGCTGCTGGAGCTCACGCCCGACTCCCGCGTGCTGGAGATTGGCACCGGGTCGGGGTACCAGACCGCAATCCTGGCACATCTGGTGCATCACGTGTGCTCCGTTGAGCGGATTAAAGGTTTACAGTGGCAGGCGCGTCGCCGCCTGAAACAACTTGATTTACACAATGTTTCGACACGACACGGTGATGGATGGCAGGGTTGGCAGGCTCGCGCCCCGTTTGACGCTATCATCGTGACGGCGGCCCCGCCTGAAATTCCTGCGGCACTGTTGTCGCAGCTGGATGAGGGGGGCATTCTTGTTCTGCCTGTCGGGGACGAGCAGCAGCTTTTGAAGCGCGTTCGTCGGCGCGGCGGCGAGTATATTATCGACACCGTGGAAGCCGTGCGCTTTGTGCCTCTGGTAAAAGGGGAGTTGGCCTGAGACTCGGAATTATCCAGGGTTATTAAGGCAAATTCAGCGTATGGTGTGGCGCGAAAGATTCGTACCATCACGGTAAATTTTAAGTCACTGGTAGTTAACACATTCCTGGGGGATAAATGAGCGCGGGAAGCCCTAAATTCACCATCAGCCGTGTTGCGGCATTATCACTGGTTTCGCTCTGGCTGGCAGGCTGTACAAGTTCTAACAATGCTCCTGCGCCCGTCAGTTCCGTCGGTGGAAACAGCGGCTCCGGTAACACGTCCAGCGGAATGTTGATCACGCCGCCGCCTAAAATGGGTACTGCTGCGCAGCAGCAAACACCACAAATTCAGCCTGTGCAACATCCTGTTACACAGCCAATGCAGGTTCAGCCAGTCGAACAGCCTGTTCAGACCCAAAATGGCCGCATAGTCTATAACCGTAAGTATGGGAACATTCCGAAAGGTAGCTATACCGGTGGCAGTACCTATACCGTGAAGCGCGGCGATACGCTGTTCTACATTGCGTGGATCACCGGGAACGATTTCCGCGACCTCGCCCAGCGCAATAACGTCCAGGCCCCGTACGGTCTGGAAGTCGGGCAAACGCTCCAGGTTGGCAACGCAACGGGTACGCCGCTTACGCCTGGCAACACCGTTTCAGCGGCCGACGTGACTGCGCAAAATAACAGCGTGAAGCCTGCACAAAAATCCACCACGGTGGTTGCTTCACAACCTGTAATTACGTATTCTGAGGATTCAGGTGATCAGACTGCTAACAAAATGTTGCCGAATAATAAAGGGACTGCGACTGTTGTCACAGCACCGGTAACGGCACCTGTGGTTAGCTCTACTGAACCGACTGCCAGCAGTATGACATCCAGTTCGCCAATCTCTGCGTGGCGCTGGCCAACTGACGGCAAGGTTATCGAAAACTTCTCTTCCTCCGAAGGGGGAAATAAAGGGATCGATATCGCAGGGAGTAAAGGACAGGCTATCACCGCGACCGCAGATGGGCGCGTTGTGTATGCCGGTAACGCTCTGCGCGGTTACGGTAATCTTATTATCATCAAACATAACGATGATTACCTGAGTGCCTACGCCCATAACGACACAATGCTGGTCCGGGAACAACAAGAAGTTAAGGCGGGGCAAAAAATCGCTACCATGGGTAGCACCGGAACCAGTTCTACACGCTTGCATTTTGAAATTCGTTACAAGGGGAAATCCGTAAACCCGCTGCAGTATTTGCCGCAGCGATAATTTGACGGGGCATGCCAGCCAGGGTGTCTCGTTCAGGGATCACGGGTAGGAGCCACCTTTATGAGTCAGAATACGCTGAAAGTTCATGATTTAAATGAAGACGCGGAATTTGATGAGAACGGAGTAGAGGCTTTTGACGAAAAAGCCTTAGTAGAAGAGGAACCCAGTGATAACGATTTGGCTGAAGAAGAGCTGTTATCGCAGGGCGCCACACAGCGTGTACTGGACGCGACTCAGCTTTACCTTGGGGAGATTGGTTACTCCCCACTGCTAACGGCCGAAGAAGAAGTCTATTTCGCACGTCGTGCTTTGCGTGGTGATGTTGCCTCGCGTCGTCGCATGATTGAAAGTAACCTGCGACTGGTCGTGAAAATTGCCCGCCGTTACGGCAATCGCGGTCTGGCTCTGCTGGATCTGATTGAAGAGGGCAACTTAGGTCTCATCCGCGCAGTTGAGAAGTTTGACCCGGAACGCGGGTTCCGTTTCTCAACCTACGCGACCTGGTGGATTCGTCAGACCATCGAACGGGCTATTATGAACCAGACCCGTACGATTCGCCTGCCGATTCACATCGTCAAAGAGTTGAACGTGTATCTGCGTACCGCGCGCGAGTTGTCCCATAAACTGGACCACGAGCCAAGCGCAGAAGAAATTGCCGAACAACTCGATAAACCGGTTGATGACGTAAGCCGTATGCTGCGTCTCAACGAGCGCATTACCTCCGTTGACACCCCGCTGGGTGGCGACTCCGAAAAAGCGCTGCTGGACATCCTGGCCGATGAAAAAGACAACGGCCCGGAAGACACCACGCAGGACGATGACATGAAACAGAGCATCGTCAAATGGCTGTTCGAACTGAACGCCAAACAGCGTGAAGTGCTGGCGCGTCGTTTCGGTTTACTGGGGTATGAAGCTGCGACACTGGAAGACGTCGGCCGCGAAATTGGTCTGACCCGTGAACGTGTTCGTCAGATTCAGGTTGAAGGTCTGCGCCGCCTGCGTGAAATCCTGCAGGGGCAAGGTCTGAACATCGAAGCGCTGTTCCGCGAATAAGCAACCTTTCGTCAAAAAAGGCCCGTCGTGAGACGGGCCTTTTTCTTTTGGGCTACGGCTGCGCCGTTTCGTGCAGCAGACGCCACGTTATTTTGTCGCCTTCCTGATTAAGCACCGCGGTTGACCAGCGTACGTTGACGGGCTGGTCCGGCCGGGTTTGCGTCTCCCGGTAGTGAAGCACTGCATCCCGATCGCCGCTCTGGATCGTGGTTAATTCATCAATGACGATCTTCAGGCCGGGACGACTTCCACGCTGTTTTTCCAGAAAACTGGCCAGGCCGTTATAGTCGACCTGCACACCGCCCGGCGGAATCATCAGAAAATCCGGGCTGAAGCGGGCGAGCAGGGCGTCGTAATCGCCTTCGCCTTTGCCTAACCAGTCCTCAAGCGCAATGTGGAGGTCGATAATGTCGTGTTCGAAAGGCGTCATGAATTCTCCTGTCGCAGCTGGGTGAGCACCTGCGTATTGTTAAGACGAAAAACGTACATTACAGGCAGTAAGGTAATGCCTGCGGCAAAAATAAACATCCCGTGCCATGCGGCGAGCGGCGGCAGCCAGATTTGCGCCAGGTTCAGCGCCTGCGCCAGCAGCAGGGCGCCGGCAAAAAAGCTCAGCTGACGATTGAGATTCCACAGGGCGCTGGCATCCGGCATATCTTCCCGGCGCGTGGTCAGAAACGCGCTGCTCTGAGCCGTGCTGCTGCACAGGCTTCCTCCCGCGCCCATCAGGGTAAACGCGACGGCAGGCAGCAGCACTGACGAGCTGACGTTAATCAAAAGCAGAATACCCGCTGCCTGCAACAGGCAGCCGATGACAATCAGCGGTCGTGGGCCGATACGGTTAAAATAACGTCCCGTCGCCGTGATGGCTATAAACGATGCCACAGACCACGGCAGCATCAGCATTCCCGTTACGGCCGGGCTCATGTTCGCCTCGTGCTGAAGATAAAACATCCCCGTGACGTTCACCCCAATAAACATGCCGGGCACACAGACGTAGACAAGCATGGAAAAACGCAAAAGCGGGTCCGCGAGCAAAGGCAGGTTTAGCAGTCTGGCCGCATTCATCGCGGGCATTTCGTGCTTAAGCCACAGGCAGGCCAGAGCAAAGGTCATGATAGCCACCGGGAGCGTGGCGAAAAATATCCATCGCCAGCTTAGCGTCTGCACCAGCAGTCCCCCGACAGCAGGAGAACAGGCGGGAGCAAGCAACGCAACCAGCATGACCGCCGAGGAGAGCCGGGCGCGTTCGTGAGGCTTAAACTGCTGCCAGGTCAGCGCCTGCCCGACGGGGATCAGTAAGCCACCTCCCACGCCCTGCAGCACGCGCCAGGCGATCAGGCTTTCAAGCGTTGCAGCCAGGCCTGCCGCCGCAGAGGCTGCGCTGAACAGAAAAAGCGAGAGCAGGATGACGCGCTTTGGCCCGATGCGGCGCGTCAGCACGGCGCTGAACGGGATCACCAGCGTCAGGCCGGCAATGTACCCGTTACTGACCCAGGCAAGCGCTGAAGGCGTGGCGTTAAAATCGTGTGCCATCGCCGGAAAGGCGACGCTGGCAATGAACATATTGATCAGATCAAGAAAAAAGCCCAGCAGGTAGACTGCGGCGACTTTGCTGCGATACGTCATGGTAGATCCTCCGGTGAGGTGGCGTATCGTATCGGCCGGTGAAGCACGGATAAACCTGACAAAGCGCGATATACTGTCAAAATTATTTTGACAATAAAAAGAGCGATGATGATTAACTTACAGCGCACGCAGATGTTTGTTGCGGTGGCCGACACCGGCAGCTTCACGGCGGCAGCGGATGCGATGGGCCTGACAAAAGCGGTGGTCAGCTTCAATATTCGCCAGCTCGAAGCTGAGCTGGGCGTCACCCTGCTGCTGCGATCCACCCGCCGTCTGACGTTAACCGAGGCGGGCGCGCTGTTTCATCAGCGCAGCGTCGCGCTTCTGAAGGACGCAGAACAGTTGCAGGATGATGTCCGCGCTAACCATGCGGGGCTCACGGGGGAACTGCGGATCACGACCACGCCCGAGTATGGCTCGCAGGTCGTGGTGCCGCTGCTGGCCAGGTTTAGCCAGCAGCACCCGGATCTTCGCGTGCGTCATGTTTCGTCGTCACTGCACGCCGACCTTATCTCGGAGCGCTTTGACGTGGCCATCCGGCTGGGAACGCTTGCCGATTCACGCTACCACGCCGCGCTGATTTCGCACTTCTCCATTCTCCCCGTTGCGGCGCCCGAGTGGCTCGTGAGCCATCCGGTCGAATCGCTGGCGCAGCTGGCGCAGGCCGACTGGATTATTCACGAGCGCGTCGCGTCGCCGCTGCGCTGGCAGGTGAAAGATGCCGGCGGCGCGCCTGAAGCGCTGGAGATTAAAAAAGCGCCGCGTTTGTTTGCCGATAGCGCTCAGGCGCTTATGGCCTTTGCGCTTGCGGGAGGTGGGGTGGCGTTACTGCCGGAATGGCTGGCGCGCGAGGCGCTTGCTGCGGGAAAACTTGTCCCGGTTTTACCGGAATATACCTTTGCGCAGCAGGGCATCTATGCGGTCTATCCGGATGCCCGGCATGTGCCAGCGAAGGTGCGCACCTTTATTGATTTTATGCGCACCAGCGTGAATTAACCGTGCATCATCTTTTTGATGAGGGCAGAGAATTGCTCCCGCTCGGCCTGAGAGAGACGGCCTAAAAACGCCTCATCCACCGCGTTGCCCACCGGCTTACAGCCTGCAAGCAGAGCTTCACCTTCTGGCGTCAGGAAGACAAACCGGCGGCGCTTGTCTGCCGGGTCGTGCTCGCGTTTGACCAGCCCGCGTGCCTCCATGCGGCTCAGCATTTCCGCCAGTGTCGCTTTCGTGCTGACCGCCACTTCGGTCAATGCCACCTGTTCAATACCCGGATGCTCGGCAACTGAGCGCATAACCGCGTACTGCGGCTTGGTCAGTTCCGGTAAGGCATGCTGCCACTGCGCGGTATGCTGTTGAAAAAGCTGACGTAACAGGTGGAACGCCTCTTGTCTTAGTTCCATGAACACTCCGACGGGAAAAATCTCCCACTATGATAGCCGCTATTGCTCCGGATTTTAACGCGGCATTTTTTAGCTATTCGTGTGATCGTGTGCGAACGATCTTGTCAGGAAAACGTTCCGGGAGTAGCTTATCTATAATGTTCGTGTACGAACAAAATGATTGAGGTGCTGAATGAGATTGATCGTGGGAATGACCGGGGCGACGGGCGCTCCGCTGGGCGTGGCGCTGCTGCAGGCGCTGCGGGAAATGCCGGAGGTGGAGACCCACCTGGTGATGTCGAAGTGGGCAAAAACCACCATTGAGCTGGAAACGCCCTACACCGCGCAGGACGTTGCTGCCCTGGCTGACGTTGTCCACAGTCCGGCCGATCAGGCCGCCACCATCTCCTCCGGTTCGTTTCGCACCGACGGCATGATCGTCATTCCCTGCAGCATGAAAACGCTGGCGGGTATCCGCGCTGGCTACGCCGAGGGGCTGGTGGGCCGTGCTGCAGATGTGGTGCTGAAAGAGGGGCGCAAGCTGGTGCTGGTTCCCCGTGAAACGCCGCTGAGCACCATTCATCTGGAGAACATGCTTGCGCTTTCCCGCATGGGCGTGGCGATGGTGCCGCCCATGCCTGCGTACTACAACCATCCGCAAACCGCCGATGACATCACCCAGCATATCGTGACGCGCGTGCTCGACCAGTTTGGTCTGGAGCATAAAAAGGCGCGCCGCTGGAACGGGCTGCGCGAGGCGAAACATTTTTCACAGGAGACTAAAGATGGCATTTGATGATTTGAGAAGCTTCCTGCAGGCGCTCGATGAGCAAGGGCAGCTGCTGAAAATTCAGGAAGAAGTGAACGCTGAGCCGGATCTGGCGGCGGCGGCCAACGCGACCGGTCGCATAGGCGACGGCGCACCGGCGCTGTGGTTCGATAATATTCGCGGGTTTACCGATGCCCGCGTGGTGATGAACACCATCGGCTCCTGGCAGAACCACGCCATTTCGATGGGGCTACCGGCGAATACCCCGGTGAAAAAACAGATCGACGAGTTTATTCGCCGCTGGGATAAATTCCCGATCGCGCCGGAGCGCCGGGCCAACCCTGCATGGGCGCAGAATACGGTGGACGGTGAAGACATTAACCTGTTCGACATCCTGCCGTTGTTTCGCCTGAACGACGGGGACGGGGGTTTTTATCTCGACAAAGCGTGCGTTGTCTCGCGCGATCCGCTCGACCCGGATAACTTCGGCAAGCAGAACGTCGGGATCTACCGCATGGAAGTGAAGGGCAAGCGTAAGCTTGGCCTGCAGCCGGTACCGATGCACGATATCGCTCTGCATCTGCACAAAGCGGAAGAGCGTGGTGAAGACCTGCCGATTGCGATTACGCTGGGCAACGATCCGATCATCACCCTGATGGGCGCGACGCCGCTGAAATACGATCAATCCGAGTATGAAATGGCGGGAGCGCTGCGTGAAAGCCCGTACCCGATTGCGACCGCGCCGTTGACCGGCTTCGATGTGCCGTGGGGATCAGAAGTGATCCTGGAAGGGGTGATCGAAGGCCGTAAGCGTGAAATTGAAGGACCGTTCGGTGAGTTTACCGGCCACTATTCGGGCGGGCGCAATATGACGGTCGTGCGTATTGATAAAGTCTCGTACCGCACCAAACCGATTTTCGAATCCCTCTACCTCGGCATGCCGTGGACCGAGATTGACTATCTGATGGGGCCAGCCACCTGTGTGCCGCTTTACCAGCAGCTGAAAGCAGAATTCCCGGAAGTGCAGGCGGTGAACGCGATGTACACCCACGGTCTGCTGGCGATCATCTCCACCAAAAAGCGTTACGGCGGTTTTGCCCGCGCGGTCGGTTTACGCGCCATGACCACGCCGCACGGTCTGGGCTACGTGAAGATGGTGATTATGGTGGATGAAGATGTCGATCCGTTCAACCTCCCACAGGTGATGTGGGCGCTGTCATCGAAAGTGAACCCGGCAGGAGATCTGGTGCAGCTGCCGAACATGTCGGTGCTTGAACTCGACCCGGGATCCAGCCCGGCGGGCATTACCGACAAACTGATTATCGATGCCACCACGCCTGTCGCACCGGACACCCGTGGCCACTATAGCCAGCCGGTACAGGATCTCCCTGAAACCAAAGCCTGGGCTGAAAAACTGACCGCCATGCTGGCAGCACGTCAATAAGGAGGAAAAGATGATTTGTCCACGTTGTGCCGATGAGCATATTGAAGTGATGGCAACATCACCGGTGAAAGGGATCTGGACGGTTTATCAGTGCCAGCATTGTCTGTATACCTGGCGCGATACCGAGCCGCTGCGTCGTACCAGCCGCGAGCACTACCCTGAAGCGTTTCGCATGACGCAGAAGGATATTGACGAGGCACCGCAGGTGCCGACCATTCCACCGCTGTTGTAAAAAAAAACCGGTGGCGCTGCGCTTACCGGGCGATAACATCGTGCGGTCTGTTTTGCCGGGTGGCGGCTTCGCCTTACCCGGCCTACAAAACCCGTAGGCCCGGTAAGCGCAGCGCCACCGGGCAAAAGACCGCAGAAAACTAGACCAGACTCTTCAGCCGATAAATCCACTCCAGCGCCTGTCGCGGCGTCAGGGAATCCGGATCGAGGTTCTCCAGCGCTTCTACCGCCGGAGAGGTCTCTTCCGCAGGTGCCAGCAGCGACATCTGCGTACCGTCAATCTGCGTCGCCGCCGCGTTTGGTGACAGGCTTTCCAGTTCACGCAGTTTCTGACGCGCGCGCTTGATCACCTCTTTCGGCACGCCTGCCAGCGCCGCGACGGCCAGACCATAGCTTTTGCTCGCCGCGCCCTCCTGCACCGTATGCATGAAGGCGATGGTATCGCCGTGCTCCAGCGCATCAAGATGGACGTTTGCCACGCCTTCCATTTTCTCCGGCAGTTGCGTCAGCTCGAAATAGTGGGTAGCAAACAGCGTCATGGCCTTGATTTTATTCGCAAGGCTTTCAGCACAGGCCCAGGCCAGCGACAGGCCATCGTAGGTTGACGTTCCGCGTCCGACTTCGTCCATCAGCACCAGGCTGTGCTCCGTCGCGTTATGCAGAATGTTAGCCGTTTCGGTCATTTCGACCATGAAGGTTGAGCGGCCGCTCGCCAGATCGTCCGCTGCCCCGACGCGGGTAAAGATACGGTCGATAGGGCCAATCTCCACTTTTTGCGCCGGAACGTAGCTGCCGATATAGGCGAGCAGGGCGATCAGCGCCGTCTGACGCATATAGGTACTCTTACCGCCCATGTTCGGACCAGTAATAATCAAAATTCTTCGCTGCGGCGACAGGCTCAGCGGGTTAGCGATGAACGGTTCGTTCAGCACCTGCTCAACCACCGGGTGACGGCCTTCAGTGATGCGAATGCCGGGTTTGTCGGTAAATGTCGGACAGGTATAGTTCAGCGTTTCCGCGCGTTCCGCCAGATTCACCAGCACGTCCAGTTCCGCCAGCGCGCTGGCGCTCAGCTGCAGGTCGGCAAGGTGCGGCATCAGCATGTCAAACAGCTCTTCATACAGCTGTTTTTCCAGCGCCAGCGCTTTGCCTTTTGAGGTGAGAACTTTGTCCTCGTACTCTTTCAGCTCGGGGATAATATAGCGTTCAGCGTTTTTCAGCGTCTGGCGACGCACGTAGTGAATCGGTGCCAGGTGGCTCTGCCCGCGGCTGATCTGAATGTAATAACCGTGTACCGCGTTATAGCCCACCTTCAGGGTGTCCAGCCCAAGGCGCTCGCGCTCGCGGATTTCCAGCTTATCAAGGTAGTCCGTTGCGCCGTCGGCCAGCGCGCGCCACTCGTCCAGCTCCTCGTTGTAGCCTGGGGCAATCACGCCGCCATCGCGCACCAGAACCGGAGGCGCATCGATAATGGCGCGTTCAAGCAGCTCGCGAAGCTCGGTAAATTCGCCCATGGTTTCGCGGAGCTTCTGTACCGGCGCGCTGTCAACGTCGCTCAGCTGTGCACGCAGTTCCGGCAACTGCTGGAAAGCATGACGCATCCGCGCGAGATCGCGTGGTCGCGCGGTTCGCAGAGCCAGACGGGCCAGGATACGCTCCATGTCCCCTACCTGGCGCAGGACAGGCTGCAGCTCGGTATAGCGATCCTGCAAAGCAGCAATTGTCTGCTGACGGCAAACAAGCGTGTCGGTATCGCGAACCGGCATATGCAGCCAGCGTTTGAGCATGCGGCTGCCCATTGGTGTCACCGTACTGTCGAGGACCGACGCGAGCGTATTTTCTACGCCCCCCGCCAGGTTCTGGGTAATCTCCAGGTTACGGCGCGTGGCGGCATCCATGATGATGCTGTCCTGCTGGCGCTCCATGGTGATAGAGCGGATATGCGGCAGGGCGGTGCGCTGGGTATCTTTCACGTACTGCAGGAGGCAACCTGCCGCACACAGCCCGCGCGGGGCATTTTCAACGCCAAAGCCAATCAGATCGCGGGTGCCAAACTGCAGATTCAGCTGCTGGCGCGCGGTATCAATTTCGAATTCCCACAGCGGACGACGGCGCAACCCGCGACGACCTTCAATCAGCGCCATTTCGGCGAAATCTTCGGCATAGAGCAGTTCTGCCGGATTGGTGCGCTGTAGTTCGGCCGCCATCGTTTCACGATCGGCCGGTTCGCTCAGACGAAAACGTCCGGAGCTGATATCCAGCGTCGCGTAGCCAAACCCCTTGCCGTCCTGCCACAGCGCGGCCAGCAGGTTATCCTGGCGTTCCTGCAGCAGGGCTTCATCGCTGATGGTGCCTGGCGTGACGATGCGTACGACTTTGCGCTCAACCGGACCTTTCGAGGTCGCCGGATCGCCAATCTGTTCGCAGATGGCGACGGACTCACCCTGATTCACCAGCTTCGCCAGGTAATTCTCTACCGCGTGATGCGGGATACCGGCCATGGGAATGGGCTCGCCTGCCGATGCGCCACGTTTGGTCAGCGAGATGTCGAGCAGCTGCGATGCGCGTTTGGCATCGTCATAAAACAGCTCGTAAAAATCGCCCATACGGTAAAACAGCAGGATTTCAGGATGCTGTGCTTTCAGCTTCAGATACTGCTGCATCATCGGCGTATGTGCGTCGAAATTGTCGATTGTGCTCATGGAGTTATGATGTCCATTTCTTTGAAAATAAACCGTTTTGAGCGGCTCAGTGGCCGTTTGTTCCTTCTATTGTCGCATGAAAAAAAGATACGGCGCAGAAAAATGTCGTCGCTTTACGAGGTGCCTTCCGACATGAGCTCAATGACGATTTTTCCGTGCTCCACGCCCACTCTGACCCGGGAATGGGTGGTAAACCCCGCCTGTTCAAGCCAGTCGCCTTTCAGGCTCAGCGCCGCATGCACGCTGTAACGCTTCGGTATCTTGGTATTGCGGTCTTCATGGCGCTTTCTAAAATATCCCACTTTTAAATGGCGATAGGGTTTGCTGCTCGCTCTCTCTTGCATAGGGTCTCCTGAAAACATGGACAACGGTCATGTTTGATGCCTGTATAAAATACCAGTGATTGTCGGGCGGTGCAGGGCTAAAACTGGAATCAGGCTTCAGAAAACGGCATGCAACAACTGAAATTCTGCGCTTAAAGGTGTATTGTGAATGCACTTTATTATTAGGTAAGCCGTTATGTCCGGTAAACGCATATCACGAGAAAAAGAGACCATCGCGAAGATGATCGCGTTGTATGAAAAGCAGTGCCCGCAGGCTTCGCAGGACGCAGGTCATTATCAGGCGCTCAAGGCGTATGCGGAAAAGCGCCTGGATAAATGCGTTTTTGGGGAGGAAAAGCCGGCCTGCAAACAGTGTCCGGTGCACTGCTACCAGGCCGCCAGGCGCGAAGAGATGAAGCAGGTTATGCGCTGGGCAGGCCCGCGTATGTTATGGCGCCATCCCATCCTGACCGTTCGTCATCTGATTGATGACCGCCGTCCCGTGCCGGAATTGCCGGAGAAGTACCGTCCGAAAAAGTGACCGGTTCAGCGTCTCAGCGGGCGGCAAATCACGTTGAGGGCCAGCGCGCTAAAGAGCGGGAAAATTGCCAGCAGGAGCCAGGGGGATATCGCCTGCGTTGAGGGCACCAGAGCGCGATCCAGTAGATTGCCAAACAGTAAATTTCCGGCCAGTACCGCGACGCCTCCGGCGGTAGAGAGTGCGCCGTAATGCGCCCCCAGCGTTGATTCCTCGGCGAAGCGCGGAATGAGATCTTTCGCCGATGGCACCAGCAGCATCTGTCCCAGCGTCAACAGCGTTACAAAACATACCGACGGCATAAGCCGCAGCCAGCCCTCAGGCGGTTCTGTCGCCGCAAACATCGCCACGCTCGCAAAGGCGGCGGAGAGCAGCAAGAAGCCCACCGGCAGAATTCTCACCGCCCCCACGCGTCGGGCGAAGCGGGCCAGCGGAAGCTGCAAAGTGATGATCAGCACCGAGGCCAGCATAAACAGCGGGCCAAGATCTTTCTCGTTTCCGCCAGAGCGCTGGATTTCTACCGGCAGCGCCAGATAGAGCTGGTTATAGCTTAACAGCCACGAGCTGTAGGCAATGATAAAGGCGACAAAGCGCGGCTGGCGGAACGTCGTCCACCAGGGCTGTATGTTTAGCGTCTGTGAGCGGTGGTGGGAAGCAGGAAGGCAGAAGTACAGCACCACCAGGGCAATAATGAAAACCCCTGCACCCGCCAGCGCCACCTGGCGGAAGCCAAGCCCCGTCAGCAGGGCACCGACAACCGGGCCCAGTACCGCGCCGAGTTCACCGCAGACGGCAAAGAGGGCAAACCACTCCGTCCGGCTGCGCTTGCCTCTCGCCTCGCTTTGCGTGCCTGCTTTTGCCAGCAGTGCCTCAATTGAGGGGGAGAACAATGCGCCGCCGATACCGGTCAGGCACGCCCCAAGAATGATGGGCCAGAGTGCGTGACCGAACGCCAGCAGCAGATAGCCCGCGACGCGAATAATACACCCGCTCAGAATAACGACTTTCGCGCCAAACCGGTCCGAGAGCGCACCGCCGACGATAAACATCCCCTGCTGGGAGAACGTGCGAAGGCCCAGGATCAGCCCGATAAGCCCGCCTGAGAGCAGCATATCGTCGCGCAGGAATATCGCCAGGAAGGGAACAACGGCGTAAAAGCCAATGTTAAAAACAAACTGGCTGCCCAGTAAAACGGGCGGCCAGAGCGTGGTGGCAGGGCGAAGGGGCATCGTCGTTCACTCGCCCCTAAACGATAAAGTGAATGTGCTTTTTGCCATGGAACGGCGAGATCTCAATTTTGGTTTTGACCCGGAAGACATCCCACAGCAGCGACTCGGATAAAATGTCCTGCGGCGTTCCCGTCGCCACAATTTGCCCTTTCTGCATCACAATCAGCGAGTCACAGAACATCGAGGCGTGATTGAGATCGTGGATTGCGACAATGCTGGTGACCGGTAATTCGCTGATCAAATGCATCAGCTGCATCTGATGATGAATGTCCAGGTGGTTGGTCGGTTCATCCAGCAGGATTTCAGTCGGGGTCTGGGCTAGCGCGCGGGCAATGTGTACGCGCTGGCGCTCGCCGCCGGAGAGGCTCAGCCAGCCCTGGTCGCTTTTATCCAGCATATCCACGCGCTGCAGGGCGGCGGTGACGGTCTCGTCATCGTGCGTGCTCCAGTTGGAAAAAGGAGAGTGGTGCGGAATACGCCCGAGCTTCACCACGTCACGCACGCGCATATTGGCGTCGGTCATCCCGTGCTGTTCAACGAAGGCGACCCGGCGGGCAAGCTGCTTTTTGGCAATGCGAGAGATGTCCTGGCCGTCCAGCGTAACACAGCCCGCATCCGGGCGGCGCAGACCAGCCAGAATGCGCAGAAGCGAAGATTTACCGCAGCCGTTAGGGCCAAGCAGTCCTACCGTTTCTCCCCGTGACACCTTCAGCGAAACGTCATTAACGATGACTTTTTTACCCACCTTCCAGGTAATATTTTCAGCGCAGATACTCATCACTTATTCCTTGAGCGGTAGATAATCACGGCAAAGAACGGAACGCCTACCAGCGCGGTTACCACGCCCACGGGCAGGCTTTGCGGGGCAATCAGCATGCGCGAGGCGATATCTGCCAGCACCATCAGGATTGCGCCTGCCAGCGCGCTGGCAATCAGCAGCGTACGGTGCAGCGGCCCGAACAGGAAACGCATGACGTGCGGTACCACCAGTCCTACAAAGCCGATTGAGCCCGCCATGCTAACGATGGTCGCGGTAATCAGTGCGGTGGTGGTGAAGAGCGCCAGGCGCACCCACGGGACGGCGATGCCCAGAGACGCCGCGGCGTCATCGCCGAACGTAAAGGCATCCAGCGCCCGGGAATAGTAAAGGCAAACGGCTAGCCCAATCAGCACCACCACCAGTGCCAGCTGGAACTCAGGCCAGCGAACGCCGCTGAAGCTGCCCAGCAGCCAGAACATTACGTCGCGCGCCTGCTGCGCGCTGGCGGAGGTGCTGATGGTGTAGGCGGTAATGGCGTTAAACAGCTGAGAGGCGGCTACGCCCGCCAGAATGGTGCGTTCATTGCCGCCGCGCGCGCCGTTGGTCAGGAAGGCGACAAACGCAAAGGCGGCGAACGCCCCGGCAAAGGCGCCGGCGGAGAGCGACACCGCGCCGGTGCCGATCCCCAACACCACGACGGATACCGCCCCGGTCGACGCGCCTGCGGACACGCCAAGCACGTACGGCTCCGCCAGCGCGTTCTTCAGCAGGCTCTGCAATACGGCACCGCAGATGGCCAGCCCTGCGCCGCAGCAGGCTGCCACCAGCGCGCGGCTCAGGCGAAAGTCCCAGATAACGCTCTCATAGATGCGGTTGAGCGGAACGCCGGTGAACCCCATTTTATTGCTGATGGCATAAAAGACGTTCTGCAGCGGGATGGACAGCTCGCCGACGCTGACGCTTAGCGCGATAACCAGAAATAACAGGACAAAGGCGAGCAGGCACGAGCTCGTCAGCACCAGGCTCTGCCGGGCCTGAAGAACGGCGGATGTCATCAGTTCAGCCCCAGTTTTCTGAGCTGTTCGCCGACCTGCTCAGCCCCGTAAATCGTGCGGATTGTCGGGTTCATCGCCTGGCCGTCCATCACCACGATATGGCCTTTTTTCACCGCGTCCAGCTGGCTTACCGCCGGATCGCTCTTCAGGAATTTGATTTTTTCTTCCGCGTTATCCAGCGCCCAGCGGTTGCGGTCGAGGCTGGACACCACGATGACATCCGGATTGGCGGCAATAATGCTTTCCCAGCCGACGGTTGGCCATTCGGTCTCAGAAGTGATGGCGTTGTGCCCGCCCAGCACGTCAGCGATGAACCCTGAGGCGCTGTTTTTACCGCCGACGTAGGCGTCCGCAGAAGGGGATGAGCTGGAGAACCAGAAGACAAACGACAGGTCTTTTTTATTCTTGCTGAATTCCTTACGCAGGTCGGCCTCGCGTTTTTTGAAATCCGCAATGACGGCCTGGCCGCGATCTTCAACGTTGAAAATTTTAGCGAAATCCTCAATCTCTTTATAGAGATAGGTCATATCCCACAGCTTCTGGCGGCTGCCGTACATATCGCCGGCGGCCTTTTTGGTCGCGCACATGCCCGGTGATAAATAGCTGTTCACGCCGACGGTGGCCAGATCTTCACGCTTTGCGACCTTACTCTCCGGCCCGAGCAGCAGAGGAAGCTGGGCAGGAACAAAATCAGGGTTTTGCGACAGGATGGATTCCAGCGTCGGGATTTCTACCGTCAGGGTTTTGATTTTTGCATTCTGTTCCGCCAGCTGCGGCAGCACTTTGGTCGGCCAGAAGGCGCTGGCCTTCACCTTATCTTCCAGGCCCAGCAGGAGCAAAATTTCGACGGTGTTCTGACCCAGGGCCACGACGCGTTCCGGCGCTTTGGTGAACGTCTCTTTATAGCCACAGTTTTCAATCGTCAGGGGATATGTGGTTGCCAGAGCAGAACCGACCGACGCAATCGCCAGGCCTAACGCGCAGATGACCTTTTTCATTAAACGCTACCCTTCATAAATATTATTGTTGTTGCAAATGAAACTCATTATTAAGGCGGAATTTTATACAGAGGAAACGATTTTGTGTCAATGAGGGACAGTTGCGCAGGGTAACGAATGGCGGTGTCAGAAAAACACCGCCGGAATGCGGCCTTAAGCCAGGCTCTCTTTATCAATCCCGAGACGCTTCATGCGCGACAGCAGGGTGGTACGTTTTAACCCCAGGCGCTGGGCGGCACCTTTTGGTCCGGCGACCACGCCGTTGGTCTCTTTCAGCACGCGCATTATGAGCTGATATTCATCTTCTCCCTCTTTTGCTGTCTCGGCGGCGGGCGCGATCGCGTCAGGAAGCGTAACCTCAGGCAGGGAGAGCTGCAGCACATTGCCGCGCGTCAGCAGCACCGCGCGCTCAATGACGTTTTCCAGCTCGCGCACGTTGCCGGGCCATTCCATTGATGAAAGGGTGCGTAACGTCTCGGCAGGGATACTGTCGATGTTGCGTCCCATCCGGCGCGCAATCTTCGCGGTAAACGCTTTGACCAGCAGGGGAATATCTTCCGGGCGTTCGCGCAGCGGCGGCAGGAAGATCGGGAAGACGTTCAGGCGATAGTAAAGATCGCTGCGAAACTCGCGGTCGGCGACCATTTTTTTCAGGTCGCGGTTGGTGGCGGCAATCAGCCGCACGTCGGTCTGGATAAGCTTGTTGCTGCCCAGGCGCTCAAACTCCTGCTCCTGCAGGACGCGCAGCAGCTTCGGCTGTAGCTCCAGCGGCATATCGCCCACTTCGTCGAGGAACAGCGAGCTTTTGTCCGCCAGCTCAAAACGGCCCAGACGCTGGCTGCTGGCCCCGGTAAACGCGCCGCGCTCGTGGCCGAACAGGTCGCTTTCCAGCAGTCCCGCTGGCATCGCGGCGCAGTTCATCTTCACCATCCTGCGGCTGTTGCGGTTGCTCAGATTGTGGATGGCGCGGGCAATCAGCTCTTTACCCGTGCCGGTTTCGCCCAGGATCAGCACCGTGCTGTCGCTTTGCGCCACCATCTCAACCTGCTTGAGCACGCTGTACATGGCATCGCTGCGCCCGATGATTTCACCAAACTCGCTGTCCACGTTGTTGAGCTGTTCGGTCAGGGCGAGGTTCTCATCCACCAGCCGCTCTTTCAGACGATGAATTTCCTGATAGGCGAGGGCGTTATCCAGGGCGATGGAAATACGCTCGGCGATCTGGCGCAGCAGCTTCAGGTTGGCGGTGGTGAATACGCCCTCCTCACACTGCGCCAGCTTCAGCACGCCGAGCATGGTGTCACCTGACATGAGGGGCAGAAGGCACAGCGTCTGAATTTTGTTGCCCCAGGTGTTGAACAGCATTCGCTCGTAAGGGGCCACCGGATCCTGTTCGTTCAGGTTGAGCAGCAGGATCTCTTTGCTTTTAAACACCCGCTCGGAGAGCGTACCGGCCTCATCGACCTCGCTCTGCTCGTGTGCCGGATTGGCCTCATCAAGATAGTGGGTGGAGTAGATGTTGAGCTTGCCCTTGCGATGGCCGCGCAGCGCGATGCTGATAGCGTCGATTTTAAAATAGTGGTGGATCTCTTTTGAGACTTCGCTGACCAGCTCGTCCATGTCGAGCCGTGACAGCACGGCGTTGGTGATGGCGACCAGAATGCGGAAGTTGTCGCGCTCGCGGCTCAGCAGGTCGTAATCGACGTTATTGGTGACGCGGCTTTGGATCTGCTCCGCGACGACGGCCACAATCTGGGTAAAGGTGTGCAGGCGTTCGTACTCCGCCTCGCGCCACGGCTGGTCGGTGGTGCGGATAAACTCGCAGCCGCCAAAAATCTGGCCCTCTGCCGCCAGCGGCAACATGCAGTAATGCCCGAAAGGCTGATAAAGGTTGCTCTCCGCAAGCCTCGGCCACGCCTGCCGGAACTCGTCAAAATTGCAGTGCAGCACTTCAGGCCGGGAAAGAATGCGGCGCACCGGGCCATGCGCCAGATACGTTTCGTCTTCGTATTCAAACGTTTTGCCATTATCGCGCGTTGAGTAGTAGCTCGCGCGATGCGTTCCGCTATGCCAGAGCACAATCGCGGCGCTGTCGGCCAGCGCCGACTGCCTGACCAGCCGCGTCAGGGCATCGCTCAGCGCGCCGAGATCGGGCTGCTGTAAAAGTGTGCGCGTGATGTCAAACAGGCCCTGCTGTCCAAGATCGCTCATCGGTGTATACGGCATATTGCTTTCCAATAGAAACTGGCAAAAAGAGACGTTCAGTGCTGACCGCTTTTGGCGCGGTTCTAGCAAATACGGGGTAAGGGTTCCGCGTGCGGCAGATCCAGCGTGCGTTTCACGCCGTAAAGCCCGGTCAGGCGCACCCCTTTGCGCTCAACCACTTCACCAATGATTGCCGCCTCGCGTCCTGAGGGGTGCGCCCGCAGCTGTTCAAGCACGGCCTGTGCCGCGGCGCGTTCAACGCCAACCACCAGCTTGCCTTCGTTGGCAAAGTTGAGCGGGTCAAGCCCCAGCAGTTCGCAAAGCCCGCGTACGGCGGGCTTAACGGGCAGGCTGCGCTCGGCGAGCTCAATCCCGCACCCGCAGCTTGCCGCAAATTCATGGACCACGGCGTTTACGCCGCCTCGCGTCGCGTCCCGCAGGGTCTTCACGCCGGGGATCGCGCGCAGCGTCTGAATCAGCGGGGTGAGTACCGCGCAGTCGCTGCGCAGTTCGCCGTCCAGCCCCAGGCCTTCGCGCAGGTTCAGGATGGTCGCCCCGTGGCAGCCCAGCGTTCCGGTCACGATCAGCACGTCGCCCACGCCGAGGCGCTGCGCGCCCCAGTGAATATCGGCGGGGATTGCCCCCATGCCGGCGGTGTTGATGAACAGCTTGTCGGCCGCGCCGCGCTGTACCACTTTGGTATCGCCAGTGACGATAGCAATCCCCGCCTCGCGCGCGGTCTGCGCCATGCTGTTGACCACCGCGGTGAGCGTCTCCATCGGCAACCCCTCTTCAAGGATAAACCCGCAGGAGAGGTAGCGCGGAATGGCGCCGCTGACGGCGACGTCGTTCGCCGTACCGCAGACGGCGAGCTTGCCGATATCGCCGCCCGGGAAGAACAGCGGGTCAATCACGTAGCTGTCCGTAGAGAAGGCCAGCCTGTCGCCCTGCGCGGTGAGGGTCGCGAGGTCAATGCGCGCCTGGTCTTCCTGCTCGGCGAGCCAGGGGTTGTTGAAGGCTTCCATAAACAGCCGGTTAATCAGTTGCTGCATCGCCTGTCCGCCGCTTCCGTGCGCCATTTCAACCGTATTCATGCTTCACTCTCCTGGTTGCGATACTGATACCACGCGGCACACGCCCCTTCGGAGGAGACCATCAGCGCGCCAAACGCCGTTTGCGGATTACAGGTGTTGCCGTATAGCGGGCATTGATCAGGCTTGCATTTACCGGTGAGCACCTCGCCGCAGCGGGCACGGGGATCGTCGCAAACCTGCTGCGGCTGCGGGCGGAAATGCGCTTCGGCGTCGAACGCGCGATAGGCCGGCGTCAGGCGCACGCCGGATTCGGCAATCAGCCCCAGGCCACGCCATTCGCTGTCGCCCTCAACGCAAAACACGTCGGCTATCGCCTGCTGGGCCCGTTCATTGCCTGCATCCGGTACCACGCGGCGGTACTGGTTTTCCACTGCACTCAGGGCCGCTATTTTCTGCTCAACCAGCATGGCGACACCTTGCAGTAGATCAAGTGGTTCGAAACCAGCGACCACTAACGGACGATTGTACTGTTCAGCGATAAAACCGTAGGCATCTGTGCCAATCACCATGCTGACATGCCCCGGCGCCAGAAAGGCGTCAATTCCGTTTCCCGGCTCTTCCAGCAGGCTGCGCAGCGTGGGGATGAGCGTAATGTGCTGGCAGAAGAAGAAAAAGTTATCGACGCCGCGCGCTTTCGCCTGCTGCAGCGTGATGGCGGTGGCGGGCATGGTGGTTTCAAAGCCCAGGCCAAAAAACACCACCTTGCGCGCGGGGTTATCCGCTGCCAGCGTCAGGGCATCCATCGGCGAATAGACGATCCGGATGTCGGCCCCGCGCGCTTTTGCCTGCAGCAGCGAGCCGTTTTTCCCCGGCACGCGCATCGCGTCGCCAAAGGTGCAGAAAATGACGTCGGGCCGGCTGGCAATCTCGATGCAGCTGTCGATACGCCCCATCGGCAGAACGCAGACCGGGCAGCCGGGGCCGTGAATAAACTCGATGTTGTCCGGCAGCAGCTGGTCGAGGCCAAATTTGAAGATGGCGTGCGTGTGTCCGCCGCACACCTCCATGATCCGCAGCGGTTTTTCTGCCGTGTACTCCAGCAGCGCCGCGCGCGTTTTCAGATGCCCGATAAGCTGCAGCACCTGCTCCGGGGCGCGGTATTCATCAACGTAACGCATGATTATCGCTCCTCGCCGTACAGCAGCGCGCCCACGTCAGGCTCCACGTCGAACATGTTTTGCAGGGCGTCGAGCGTGTCGCGGGCTTCCGCTTCGTTAATTACGCTCATGGCAAACCCCACGTGCACCAGCACCCACTGGCCGAGACGCGATGCGCCGCTTTCATCGCTGCTGCCGACCAGCGTCAGGTCGACGTCGCGCAGTATGCCGCAGACCTCGACTTTGGCCTGATTACCGTCGATGGAGTGAATCTGTCCCGGTACGCCTATGCACATCGTTCGTTCTCCAGCCAGCGAAGCCAGCCGTCCATGCCGTCGCCGCGCGTGGCGGAGACCAGCAGAATGTTAATGTCCGGGTTCACCTCTCGGGCGTACGCCAGGCACTTATCCACGTCGAAGTTCAGGTACGGCAGCAGGTCGACTTTGTTCAGCAGCATGAGGGAGGCTGCGGCAAACATATGCGGGTACTTCAGCGGCTTGTCTTCGCCTTCGGTCACCGAAAGCACCGCGACTTTATGCCGTTCACCGAGGTCGAAGCTCGCCGGGCAGACCAGGTTGCCGACGTTTTCAATAAACAGAATACCGTTGTCCGCCAGCGGCAGGCGCGGGGCGGCGTCGGCAATCATCTGCGCATCCAGGTGGCAGCCTTTGCCGGTGTTGACCTGAATCGCCGGTGTGCCGGTTTCGCGAATGCGCGCCGCGTCGTTAACGGTTTGCTGATCGCCTTCTATCACCGCGCAGGAGACGCGCCCGTTCAGGCGCTTGAGCGTTTCCGTGAGCAGCGTGGTTTTGCCGGAGCCGGGGCTGGAGACCAGGTTCAGCACCAGCTGCTTGCGGGTGGCAAAGCGGGCGCGGTTGCGGGCGGCGAGCTGGTTATTTTTGTCCAGCACGTTGATCTCCACCTCCAGCATCTGGCGCTGGCTGATGCCCGGCGCGTGGGTCCCCGCTTCGCCGTGGCCGTAGTGCAGATCGCCCGCATCCGAGCGTTGCGGGGCGAAAGCGATCCCGGTCAGTGCCGCAGAGGGACGTGGGGCTGGTGAAAAGGGCGCGGAGCGAAACGCGGAATGAGGATGGTGTTCATCCCCTTCTATATACAGGTTGCCTTCGGCGCAACCGCAGGTGCTACACATACTTTACTCCTTCTCGATTTCGAGGCGTTGGATCTGCATGCCGTCATCTGCCACGATGCGCAGCCCGGTGCTCTGGCACTGCGGACAGCGCTGAACCTTCGATGACAGCAGGGTGACGTACTGCTGGCACTGCCCGCACCAGCACTCCGCCTGCTGCTCTTCAATATGCAGTTCGCAACCTTCCGCCAGCGTGCCGCGGCACACCAGCTCAAAACAGAAGTTCAGGGCGCTGGTCTCGACGCAGGAAAACGCCCCGACCTTCAGCCAGACGCCGGTGACGCGCTTCGCGTGGTTTTGCACTGCCTGCTGTTCGATAAGTTCCAGAGCCCGCTGGCAGAGGGTGATTTCGTGCATGACGCCTCCTCAATGAATTGCGCCATTGAATGCAATAACAGTGCCAGCTTGATTTTTGTTAAGGCGTGTCGATGTCAACGCTGTCGAAATGACACGTCGACACCGCGGCGTTGACAGCGTCTTTTTTATTTAATCCCTTTAAAATCAGTAAAATAAAAACTGGCATGGAATCTGCTTAACAGCCGCTATCTCCATTAAACGGATACCTTCTATGACTATTTGGGAAATCAGCGAAAAAGCGGATTACATCGCGCAGCGTCATCAGCAGCTGCAGGACCAGTGGCATCTCTACTGCAACTCTCTGGTCCAGGGCATTACCCTCTCGAAAGCGCGTCTTCACCACGCGATGAGCTGTGCGGCGCAGGGCGACATGCAGTTTGTCCTCTTCGGCCATTTCATCATCAACGTTACCCTGGCGGATAACTTCAACAGCCACACCATTGAGTACCACCTCGAGACAAAAGACGGCCAAAAACAGTGTATTGCGAAGGCGCAGCTGATGGCCGATGGCATGGTGGACGGCCACGTCAGCAACCGCGATCGCCAGCAGGTGCTGGAGCACTATCTGGAAAAAATCGCGCCGGTTTATAACGGCCTGTACGCCGCAGTCGAGAACGATCTCCCGGTCAACCTGAAGCAGCTGATGGACGGAAATGCCTCAGCAAACGTGGCCTGACCGATGCGTGTCGAGAAGTGTCGACAAGACAGTTTTTCGTCAAAAATGACTATCACCAGAGGATGACCCGGTGAACCGTTTTGTAATTGCTGACTCGACGGTCTGTATTGGCTGTCGAACCTGCGAGGCGGCGTGTTCGGAAACGCATCGCCTGCATGGGCTGCAGTCCATGCCGCGCCTGCACGTCATGCGTAATGAAAAAGAGTCTGCCCCGCAGCTCTGCCATCACTGTGAAGATGCCCCCTGCGCGGGCGTCTGTCCCGTGAATGCCATCACCCGCGTTGATGGCGCTGTCCAGCTCAACGAAAGCCTGTGCGTAAGCTGCAAGCTGTGCGGCATTGCCTGCCCGTTCGGCGCGATTGAATTTTCCGGCAGCCGCCCGCTGCATATTCCGGCGAACGCCAACTCGCCAAAAGCCCCGCCCGCGCCGCCGGCGCCTGCGCGCGTAAGCACGCTGCTGGACTGGGTGCCCGGCATCCGCGCCGTTGCGGTGAAGTGCGACCTGTGCAGCTTTGATGAGCAGGGGCCGGCCTGCGTGCGCACCTGCCCAACCAAAGCGTTGATTCTGGTTAACATTCGCGACATCGCACGTACCAGCAAGCGTAAACGCGAGCTGACCATCAACAGTGATTTTGGCGACCTTTCTCTGCTACAGGCGCTTAACGAGGGGGCGAAATGAACGCGGCGATGATGATTACCAGCGCGGTAGCCTGTTTTGCTGCCGCCGCCGTTCTGGCGCAGATCTTCTCTTTCCATAAAATCTTCAGCGGCTTGGTCGCCGGGGTCGGCGGGGCGGTAGGTAGCCTGATGACGCTGGCGGCAGGCGGTGCCGTTCTGCTCGGCGGGCAATCCGTTGACGCGCTCGTGCCGCTGATTCGCCACGCCGTTGAGATCGCGCCGCTGAACGCCGTCTGGCTGGTGACGTTTGGCTTGTGCGGGCTGTTTATCAGCCTGTTCAATATCGACTGGCACCGCCACCCGCACGCTAAAGCCAACGGCCTGCTGGTCAATCTGCTGATGGCGACGGCGGTCTGCACCGTTATCGCCAGTAACCTCGGCGCGCTGGTGGTGATGGCGGAGATCATGGCGCTCTGCGGCGTGTTTCTGACGGGCTGCAGCGCCTCCGGCAAGCTGTGGTTTGCGCTGGGACGCCTGGGGACGCTGCTGCTGGCGCTGGCCTGCTGGCTGGTGTGGCAACGCTTCGGCACGCTGGACTTCGCTGCGCTCAACGGCCATCCGCTGGGGAATGACGTCTGGCTGCTGGGCGTGATTGGCTTTGGCCTGCTCGCCGGAATCATCCCGCTGCACGGCTGGGTGCCTCAGGCGCATGCAAATGCCTCTGCGCCCGCCGCCGCGCTGTTTTCTGTGGTGGTGATGAAGGTCGGTCTGTTCGGGATTCTGGCGATTACGCTGACCGGCGGCCAGCCGCCGCTGTGGTGGGGCGTCGTGCTGCTGGTCGCCGGGATGGTTACCGCCTTCGTCGGCGGCTTGTACGCCCTGATGGAGCACAATATCCAGCGTCTTCTGGCGTATCACACCCTCGAAAATATCGGCATCATCCTGCTCGGCCTGGGCGCGGGCGTGACCGGGCTGGCGCTGAATCAACCGGCGCTGATTGCCGCCGGCTTTATCGGCGGTCTCTATCACCTCGTCAACCACAGCCTGTTTAAAAGCACCCTGTTCCTCGGCGCGGGAAGCGTCTGGTTCCGCACCGGCCATCGGGATATTGAAAAGCTGGGTGGGATTGGCAAAAAGATGCCGGTGGTTTCACTGGCGATGCTGGTCGGGCTGATGGCGATGGCCGCGCTGCCGCCGCTGAACGGCTTTGCCGGGGAGTGGGTGATCTATCAGTCCTTCTTCGCGCTCGGCCAGAGCGACGTCTTTATCGCACGCCTGCTCGGCCCGCTGCTGGCGGTCGGGCTGGCGATTACCGGGGCGCTGGCGGTGATGTGCATGGCGAAAGTTTACGGCGTCACCTTCCTCGGCGCGCCGCGCACGCGCGAAGCTGAAAACGCCTGCTGCGCACCGGTGTTGATGGGTGTGAGCGTGGTTGCGCTGGCGCTGTGCTGCATCGCGGGCGGGGTTGCCGCGCCGTGGCTGCTGCCGCTGCTGGGTAACGCCATTCCGCTGCCGCTGACCGTGGCGAATACCACCGTCTCTCAGCCTATGATCGCGCTGCTGCTGATTGGCGCACCGCTGCTGCCGTTCGTCCTGATGCTGTTCTTCAAACGCGACCGACTCTCTTCCCGCTCGCGCGGTGCGGCGTGGGCCTGCGGCTACGAACACGAACAGTCGATGGTCATCACCGCCCACGGTTTTGCCATGCCGGTGAAAGAGAACTTTGCCGCGGTGCTGAAGCTGCGCCACTGGCTGAATCCGGTGGGCTGGGTACCCGGCTGGCAAAGTGCTGCCGCGCCTGCGCTGTTCCGTCGTCTGGCGGTCATCGAGCTGGCGGTGCTGGTGGTGATTGTGATTTCACGAGGAGCCTGACATGAGTTTGTTACTGGCATTACTTCAGGCGCTGGTGCTGTTCGCCGCTGCGCCGCTGCTTTCCGGGATTAGCCGCGTGGCGCGCGCCCGGATGCACAACCGTCGCGGGCCTGGCGTGCTTCAGGAGTACCGCGATCTCTTCAAACTGCTTTCTCGTCAGAGCGTGGCCCCGGACGCCGCAGGCTGGGTCTTCCGCCTGACGCCGTTCGTGATGGTGGGGGTGATGCTGGCCATCGCCACCGCGCTGCCGGTGGTGACGGTGGGCTCGCCGCTGCCGGCGCTCGGCGATCTGATTACGCTGATTTACCTCTTCGCCATTGCCCGCTTCTTCTTTGCCATTGCGGGTCTGGACACCGGAAGCCCGTTTACCGGCATCGGCGCCAGCCGCGAGGCAATGCTGGGCGTGCTGGTTGAGCCCATCCTGCTGCTCGGGCTGTGGGTCGCCGCGCAGGTCGCGGGTTCCACCCATATCAGCTTTATTACCCACACCGTTTATCACTGGCCGGTTGCCCGCTCGATCCCGCTGGTGCTGGCGCTGTGCGCCTGCGCGTTCGCCACGTTTATCGAGATGGGCAAACTGCCGTTCGACCTTGCGGAAGCCGAGCAGGAGCTGCAGGAAGGGCCGCTCACCGAATACAGCGGCTACGGCTTCGCGGTGCTGAAGTGGGGCATCAGCCTCAAACAGCTGGTGGTGCTGCAGATGTTTGTCGGCGTCTTTTTCCCGTGGGGGCAGATGACGCACTTCTCCGCGGGCGGCCTTGTGCTGGCCGTAGTGGTGGCCGCCCTCAAGCTGCTGGTCGGCGTGCTGGTGATTGCCCTGTTTGAAAACAGCATGGCGCGCCTGCGTTTTGTCGAAACGTCGCGCATCACCTGGGCCGGTTTTGGTTTTGCATTTTTAGCGTTCGTCTCCTTGCTGGTGGCGTGATTAAAGAGAGTTTTTATGTCTGAAGAAAAGAAAGGTCAGCAGTATCTCGCCGCGTTGCATCAGGCTTTCCCCGGCGTGGTGCTGGAGGAGTCCTGGCAAACCAAAGACCAGATAACCGTCACCGTAAAGGTGAACTACCTGCCGGAAGTGGTGGAGTTCCTCTATTACCAGCAGGGCGGCTGGCTGTCGGTGCTGTTCGGTAACGACGAGCGTCAGCTGTGCGGCAATTACGCCGTGTACTACGTGATGTCGATGGAGCAGGGGGAGAAGTGCTGGCTGACCGTGCGCGTAGAGGTCGATCCGGCTAAACCGGAATACCCGTCCGTCACGCCGCGCGTGCCTGCCGCCGTCTGGGGCGAGCGCGAAGTGCGCGACATGTACGGCCTGGTGCCGGTTGGCCTGCCGGACGAGCGCCGCCTGGTGCTGCCGGACGACTGGCCGGACGAACTTTATCCGCTGCGCAAAGACAGCATGGACTACCGCCAGCGCCCGGCGCCGACCACCGACAGCGAAACCTACGAGTTTATCAACGAGCTGGGCAGCAAGAAGAACAACGTGGTGCCGATCGGCCCGCTGCACGTCACCTCCGACGAGCCGGGCCACTTCCGCCTGTTCGTTGACGGCGAAAACATTATCGACGCCGACTACCGCCTGTTCTACGTCCATCGCGGCATGGAAAAGCTGGCGGAAACCCGCATGGGCTACAACGAAGTGACGTTCCTCTCTGACCGCGTGTGCGGCATCTGCGGCTTCGCCCACAGCACCGCCTACACCACCTCGGTGGAGAACGGCATGGGGATCGTGGTGCCGGAGCGCGCGCAGATGATCCGCGCCATTCTGCTGGAGGTGGAGCGCCTGCACTCGCACCTGCTGAACCTCGGCCTGGCCTGCCACTTCGTCGGCTTTGACTCCGGGTTTATGCAGTTCTTCCGCGTGCGCGAGGCGTCGATGAAGATGGCGGAGATCCTCACCGGGGCGCGCAAAACCTACGGCCTGAACCTGATCGGCGGGATCCGCCGCGACCTGCTGAAAGACGACATGATCCAGACCCGCCTGCTGGCGCAGCAGATGCGCCGCGACGTGCAGGAGCTGGTGGACATGCTGCTCAGCACGCCTAACATCGAACAGCGCACCGTGGGCATCGGCCGTCTTGACCCGGAGATCGCCCGCGACTTCAGCAACGTCGGCCCGATGGTGCGCGCCAGCGGCCACGCCCGCGACACCCGCGCCGATCACCCGTTCGTCGGCTACGGCCTGCTGCCGATGACCGTACACAGCGAGCAGGGCTGCGACGTCATATCCCGTCTGAAGGTACGCATCAACGAGGTGTTCACCGCGCTGAACATGATCGACTTCGGTCTGGATAACCTGCCGGGCGGCCCGCTGATGGTCGAGGGCTTCACCTATATTCCAAACCGCTTTGCCCTCGGCTTTGCCGAAGCGCCGCGCGGGGACGACATTCACTGGAGCATGACCGGCGACAACCAGAAGCTCTACCGCTGGCGCTGCCGCGCGGCGACCTACGCCAACTGGCCAACCCTGCGCTATATGCTGCGCGGCAACACGGTTTCCGATGCGCCGCTGATCATAGGCAGCCTCGACCCGTGCTACTCCTGCACCGACCGCATGACCGTCGTGGACGTGCGCAAGAAGAAAAGCCAGGTGGTGCCGTACAAAGAGCTTGAGCGCTACAGCATTCAGCGTAAAAACTCGCCGCTGAAATAAGGACTCGCCATGTTTACCTTTATCAAAAAAGTGATCAAAACCGGCACGCAGACCAGCCGCTATCCGCTGGAGCCGATGCCGGTGGATAAAAACTTTCGCGGCAAGCCGGAGCATAACCCGCAGCAGTGCATCGGCTGTGCGGCCTGCGTCAACGCCTGCCCGTCGAACGCCCTGACGGTAGAAACGGATCTCAAAACCGGCGAGCTGGCCTGGCAGTTTAACCTCGGGCGCTGCATCTTCTGCGGCCGCTGCGAAGAGGTCTGCCCGACGGTCGCCATTCGTTTGTCTCAGGAGTACGAGCTGGCGGTGTGGAAGAAAGAGGATTTCCTCCAGCAGTCGCGCTTTGACCTGTGCAGCTGCCGCGTCTGCCGGCGTCCGTTCGCCGTACAAAAAGAGATCGACTACGCCATCGCGCTGCTGCAGCACAACGGCGACGCCCGCGCGGAGCATCATCGTGAAAGCTTTGAAACCTGCCCGGAGTGCAAGCGTCAGAAGTGCCTGCTGCCGTCCGACCGCATTGATATCACCCGCCATATGAGAGAGGCCAGCTGATGGACAATTTACTCGGCCCGCGCGACGCAAACGGCATTCCGGTGCCGATGACGGTGGACGAATCCATCGCCAGCATGAAGGCGTCGCTGCTGAAAAAAATCAAACGCTCGGCCTACGTCTACCGCGTGGACTGCGGCGGCTGCAACGGCTGCGAGATTGAGATCTTCGCCACGCTGTCGCCGCTGTTTGACGCCGAGCGGTTCGGCATCAAGGTGGTGCCGTCTCCGCGCCATGCTGACATCCTGCTGTTCACCGGGGCAGTGACACGCGCCATGCGATCCCCCGCGCTGCGCGCCTGGCAGTCCGCGCCGGACCCGAAAATCTGCATATCCTACGGGGCCTGCGGCAACAGCGGCGGCATCTTCCACGACCTTTACTGCGTCTGGGGAGGCACCGACAAAATCGTGCCGGTGGACGTCTACATTCCGGGCTGTCCGCCAACGCCCGCCGCGACGCTGTACGGCTTTGCGATGGCGCTCGGCCTGCTGGAGCAGAAAATCCACGCGCGCGAGCCGGGCGAGCTGGATAACCAGCCTGCGGCCATCCTGCACCCGGACATGGTGCAGCCGCTGCGGGTCAAGGTCGACCGCACGGCGCGGAAACTGGCGGGCTACCGCTATGGCCGCCAGATTGCCGACGATTATCTGCGCCTGCTGAGCCAGGGCGACCATCAGGTGGCGCGCTGGCTGGAGGCGGAAAACGATCCGCGCCTCAACGAGATTGTGGCGAACTTGAACAGCGTTGTGGATGAGGCGCGTATCCGATGAGTGAAACGGTGGTGTTCAGCCAGCTGAGCCGTAAGTTTATTGATGAGAACGATGCCGCGCCGGATGCGGCGCAGCAGGTGGTCTATTACAGCCTGGCGATTGGGCACCACCTCGGGGTGATCGACTGCCTCGAAGCGGCGCTGAGCTGCCCGTGGCCTGAGTACCTGGCGTGGATCGCCACGCTGGAGGAGGGCAGTACGGCGCGGCGCAAAATGGAGGGCGTGCCGAAGTACGGCGAGATCGTTATCGACGCCAACCACATTGCGATGCTCGCCAACGCCTTTGACGCGGCGCTGAGCAGACAAACCCCCGAGCAGCAGGCGTGGAGCAAAACGCTGCTCGGCATGCTGCATGACATTCATCAGGAGAGCGCCATCTACCTGATGGTGAGGAGATTACGTGACTGACGTTTTACTGTGCGTGGGCAACGGCATGATGGGCGACGACGGCGCGGGCCCGCTGCTCGCAGAGATGTGCGCCGCGAACCCGCAGGGCAGCTGGGTGGTGATTGACGGCGGCAGCGCGCCGGAGAACGACGTGGTCGCCATTCGCGAACTGCGTCCTGACAGGCTGTTAATCGTCGATGCCACCGATATGGGGCTCAACCCCGGCGAGATCCGCCTGATAGACCCGGACGACATCGCCGAGATGTTTATGATGACGACCCACAATATGCCGCTGAACTACCTCGTAGATCAGATCAAGGACGACGTGGGCGAGGTGCTGTTTTTGGGCATTCAGCCGGACATTGTCGGATTTTATTACCCGATGACGCCGCCGGTGAAAGAGGCGGTGGACGTGGTGTATTCACGGCTTGCCGGGTGGGTTGGGGACGGGGGATTTTCCCGGCTCTGAACAGCGCCCGGTGGCGCTACGCTTACCGGGCCTACGGTTTTGTAGGCCGGGTAAGGCGAAGCCGCCACCCGGCAAAACAGGCTACTCGAGATCCGCCCCGTTACTCGCAATCACCTTCTTATACCACCCGAACGATTTCTTGCGCTTGCGGTCCAGCGTGCCGTTTCCGGCGTCGTCCCTGTCAACGTACACAAACCCGTAGCGCTTGCTCATCTCGCCCGTCGAGGCGGCCACCAGGTCGATACAGCCCCAGGTGGTGTAGCCCATCAGCGGTACGCCGTCCTCAATCGCGTCGCCCATCGCGCGGATATGCTCGCGCAGGTAGCTGATGCGGTAGTCGTCGTTAATCTCGCCATTCGCATCGATCTCGTCCTTCGCCCCGAGGCCGTTTTCCACCAGGAACAGCGGCTTCTGGTAGCGGTCGTACATCATGTTCATGGTGATGCGCAGGCCGAGCGGGTCAATGCCCCAGCCCCATTCGCTCACCTGTATGTGCGGGTTACGCAGAGACTTCACAATGTTCGCCGCGCTGGTGTTGCCCGCGTTCATGTCCGCCGACGCGCAGCGCGAGGCGTAGTAGCTGAACGAAACGAAATCGACGGTGTTTTTCAGCAGTTCGTCATCGCCCGGGTCTTTCACAATCACCACGCCTTTCTCGCGGAACACGCGGGCGGAGTAGGCCGGATAGCGGCCGCGCGCCTGCACGTCGATAAAGAACAGGTTCTCGCGATCTTTCTCCAGCGCCATCCACACGTCTTCCGGCTTGCAGGAGTACGGGTAGAAATTGCCGCCCGCCAGCATGCAGCCCACCTGGTTTTCCGGGTTCACCTCGTGGGCGATTTTGGTCGCCAGCGCGCTCGCCACCAGCTCGTGGTGCGCGGCCTGGTACTTCACCTGGTCCTCGTTTTCACCTTCTTCGAAAACCAGCCCCGCGCCGGAGAACGGGCTGTGCAGCATGATGTTGATTTCGTTGAAGGTCAGCCAGTATTTCACCAGCCCGTTAAACTCTTCAAAGCAGGTGCGGGCGTAGCGGGCGAAGAAATCGACCATCTTGCGGTTGCGCCAGGAGCCGTACTCCGTCACCAGGTGCATGGGGACGTCGAAGTGGCAGAGCGTCACCAGCGGCTCGATATTGTACTTTTTGCACTCCTCGAACACCGCGCGGTAGAAGGCAATACCTTCCTTATTCGGCAGCGGCTCGTCGCCGTTCGGATAGAGGCGGCTCCAGGCAATCGAGGTGCGGAACACCGTAAAGCCCATCTCCGCCATCAGGGCGATGTCTTCTTTATAGCGATGGTAAAAATCAATCGCCTCGTGGCTCGGGTAGAACTCGTCGTCACGCAGCGAAAAACGCTTTTCCTTACCGAGCTTCACCGCCAGGCGATTCGCGCCGTGGGGGATCATATCGACCGTCGTCAGCCCTTTGCCGCCTTCACGGTAAGCCCCTTCACTCTGGTTAGCGGCAAGCGCGCCGCCCCATAAAAATCCTTGTGGAAAAACAGACATTCTTACCTCGCTTTCAATTTATGCTTGTGCCGCTTTGCTTTGGGCCGGTGCGGTCTGCAGGGCGCGCGCTTTTTCGGCGTCGTCTTCAACCGGGATATCCTCAAAGCCGAGTATCAGGGTCAGAACAAACGACAGCACCACTGCCAGCCCCATCACGCCAAACACCCAGACGATGGTCATCGGGTTCGCCGGGTCAAAGAACTGCACGCTGGTAAACAGCCCTGGCGCCGCCATCGAGTGGCTGGCAAGACCCGCGATGCCGGCCACCGCGCCGCAGATAAAGCCGCTGATCAGGCTCGCAATCAGCGGACGCTTCAGGCGTATCGCCACACCGTACAGCGCCGGTTCAGAGATCCCCGCCATAATGGCGGAAGCTGCCGCCGCCAGCGCCGTCTGGCGCAGCTCCGGGTTTTTGGTTTTCCACGCCACCGCCAGCGACGAGCCGCCGAGCGACAGGTTGGCGCCGATTTCTGACGGCATCACCATCCCCTCTTTGCCCGTTTCGGCAATGGTCTGAATGATAGTTGGCGTAAAGACGCGGTGCATCCCGGTCATCACCAGCAGCGGCCACAGCGCGCCCATAATGGCGACGGAGAGCCAGCCCAGATAGCCGTGAATGGTGTAAACCAGCGCGGAGATGGCGCTACCGATCCAGATGCCCAGCGGGCCAATCAGCACGATAGCGAGCGGGGCGGCAATCAGCACGATCAGCATCGGCTTGAGGAAGTTTTTCGTTACCGCCGGCGTAATGCGATCCACCCAGCGTTCGATATAAGAGAGGCACCAGGTCATCACCAGGGCGGGGATGACGGTGTAGGTGTATTTCACCGCCGTCACCGGGATATAGGCGAACTCAACGTGCTCGCCCTGCGCGGCTTTCGCCATCAGCTCGATAAAGCTCGGGTGGACCAGCACGCCCGCAATGGCGATCGCCAGCGACATGTTGGTTTTGAATTTTACCGCCGCCGAGGCCGCCACCATCAGCGGCAGGAAGAAGAACGCGCCGTCGCCGATGACGGTCAAAATGGTGAGCGTCGGCGCACCTTTTGGCAGCACGCCGGTCATCTCAAGGATCATCGCCAGCAGTTTGACCATCGAGCCGCCGATGATCGCCGGGATCAGCGGGGACATGGTACCGATCAGCGCGTCGAGGATCCCGGCGCCGATGCGGCGTAATGTCAGTTTCTGCGGGCCTTCCGGTACAGCAGGCTGCAGGCTGCCTGGCAGCAGGCTCACCACTTCGCGGTACGCCTGAGAAACGGTGTTGCCAATAATGACCTGACACTGGTTGTCATTGCGTACCACGCCGAGCACGCCGCTGATGCTTTTCAGGCGCGCGGCATCGGTAAGGCTTTCGTCTTTCAGGACGAAGCGTAGACGCGTCATGCAGTGGGTGACGGCGACAATGTTCTCTTTGCCGCCCAGCGCGCTGACAACGTCGTTCGCCAGCGCGGCGTAATTTTTGGCCATCGGATGTGATCCTGTTATCGTTGTGAGAAATGTAGGAAACCGGTTCCACATAATCATCATGAGTTTTTATGAATGAAACAAGATAGCTTTTTGACCATTTTTTCGTTTCGTGATGCGGATCGCAATGGGGTGCTAAAAGCGTGATTTCGCCGCTGCGACAATTTCCCCGCGGTGCAGTACACTGCGCATCATCAGAGGCAGACGGATTAACAACATGACCACGATGCTTGAAGTGGCGAAGCGGGCAGGCGTTTCGAAAGCCACGGTGTCCCGGGTGCTGTCGGGAAATGGCTACGTCAGCCAGGAGACCAAAGACCGGGTGTTTCAGGCCATTGAAGAGAGCGGCTATCGCCCGAATTTACTGGCGCGCAACCTGGCGACCAAGCGTACCCAGACGCTGGGGCTGGTGGTGACGAACACCCTTTATCACGGCGTTTACTTTAGCGAACTGCTGTTTCACGCCGCGCGCATGACGGAAGAGAAAGGGCGGCAGCTGATCCTCGCGGACGGCAAGCACAGCGCGGACGAAGAGCGCGAGGCGATCCAGTACCTGCTTGATATGCGCTGCGACGCGGTGATTATCTATCCGCGTTTCCTGAGCGTGGAAGAGATGGATGAGATCGTCGAGAAGTGCGAGCAGCCCATCATGGTGCTCAACCGCCGCCTGCGGAAAAACAGCAGCCACAGCGTCTGGTCCGATCATAAAGCTTCCAGCCAGGACGCGGTGGCGCAGCTGATTGCGAAAGGCCACCGGGACATCGCGTTTATTACCGGCTCGCTGGATTCGCCGACCGGGGTTGAGCGTCTTTCCGGCTACAAAGACGCGCTGGCGCAGCACGGTATTCCGCTGCGCGAGGGGCTGATCGCGCAGGGGAAGTGGAACCCCGCCAGCGGCGCGACGGCGGTGACCGAACTGCTGACGCGCGGCGAGCACTTTACGGCGCTGGTGGCGAGCAATGACGATATGGCAATCGGTGCCATGAAGCAGCTGCACGACAGCGGCGTTGCCACCCCGGACGCGGTGTCGGTGATCGGTTTCGACGACGTGGCCATCGCGCCTTACATCGTGCCGTCGCTCTCCAGCGTTCGCATCCCGGTGACGGAGATGATCCAGGAAACCATCAGTCGCCTGATCTTCATGCTCGACGGCGGTGAGTTCAAATATCAGCAAACCTTCTCCGGCGAGCTTGTCCTGCGCGACTCGGTTATTGACGGCCCGCACCGCTGATGTCGACAGCTGTCATCGTCATAAGTGACGATGACAGCGCCGCTGTGATTTTTAAAATCGCTTTAAATCAATAGGTTAATAATTGGCACGGTTTATGAATATCTCCGCGCATAACTGTAATGCTGGAGAAGCAGATGAACCGTTTTATTATGGCCGATGCCAGTAAGTGTATTGGTTGCCGTACCTGTGAAGTGGCGTGCGTGGTTTCCCATCAGGCGGAGCAGGATTGCGCGTCGCTTACCCCTGACACCTTCCTGCCGCGCATTCACGTCATCAAAGGCGTGAATATTTCCACCGCCGCCATCTGTCGTCAGTGCGAAGACGCCCCGTGCGCGAACGTCTGCCCGAACGGGGCGATCAAACGCGAGAAAGGCTTTGTGCACGTGATGCAGGAGCGCTGCATTGGCTGCAAAACCTGCGTAGTCGCCTGCCCGTACGGCGCGATGGAGGTGGTGGTCCGTCCGGTGGTCCGCAACAGCGGAATGGGGCTGAGCGTGCGCGCGGAAAAAGCCGAAGCCAACAAATGTGACCTCTGCTACCACCGCGACGCCGGCCCGGCCTGCATGGAAGCCTGTCCGACGCACGCGCTGGTCTGCGTCGATCGCGACAAGCTTGAGCAGATGAGCGCGGAAAAGCGCCGTCGCGCGGCGTTCGACACCTCCTCATCACTGCTGTTCTGATCCGCCATGAGCAGTAACGGCGTACAGCTGCGCGTGCGCGGCAAGGTGCAGGGCGTGGGGTTTCGTCCCTTCGTCTGGCAGCTGGCGCAACAGCTTCAGCTTGCAGGCGATGTCTGCAACGACGGAGAGGGCGTGCTGGTGCGCCTCGCGGGTAATGGGGGGGCCTTTACCGCGAGGCTGCATCAGGACTGCCCGCCGCTGGCAAGCATTGACCGCGTTGAAACGCAGCCGTTCACCTGGGCGCGCGTGCCGAAGGACTTTACCATCCGCCACAGCGCGGGCGGGGCGATGGACACCCAGATTGTGCCGGATGCCGCGACCTGTCCGGCATGTCTGGCTGAAATGCGCGATCCGCGCGAGCGCCGCTATCGCTACCCGTTTATCAACTGCACCCACTGCGGGCCGCGTTTCACCATTATTCGCGCCATGCCCTATGACCGCCCGGCGACGTCGATGGCGGCATTCCCGCTCTGCGCGCCGTGTGAAGCGGAGTACCGCAACCCTGCCGACCGACGTTTTCACGCCCAGCCGGTCGCCTGCCCGGACTGCGGGCCCGCGCTTGCGTGGCGGGCGGGCGACGTCACTGCTGCCGGTGAGGCTGCGCTGAGCGCGGCGGTGAAGACGCTGAAAAACGGCGGTATTGTCGCCATTAAAGGGCTGGGGGGCTTTCACCTCGCCTGTGACGCACGGGATCCCCAGGCGGTCGCGACGCTTCGCTCGCGCAAGCAGCGTCCGGGTAAACCGCTGGCGGTGATGATCCCGAATGCCGACGCGTTACCCGCGTCGATTCAGACGCTGCTCGGCTCACCCGCTGCACCCATCGTACTCACGCCGAAAGCCTGGCTGCCCGCATTTCCCGACGGCATCGCGCCGGGTCTGGATGCGTTAGGCATCATGCTGCCCGCTAACCCGCTGCATCATTTACTGATGCAGGACTGCCGGCATCCGCTGGTGATGACGTCGGGCAACCTCAGCGGTCGTCCGCCTGCCATAACCAACGAGCAGGCGCTGGAAGAGCTCGGCGAGATTGCGGACGGCTTCCTGCTGCACAACCGCGACATCGTGCAGAGAATGGATGATTCGGTGCTGGATCGGGACGGGGCAGTGCTGCGCCGCGCGCGCGGCTTTGTGCCGGATGCCGTCACGCTGCCGGCAGGGTTTGACGATATCCCCGCCATGTTGGCTACCGGCGCGGAGATGAAGAATACCTTTTGCCTGGTGCGCGGGAACCAGGCGGTGCTGAGCCAGCACTTTGGCGATCTCGGTGACGACGGCGTCGAGGCGCAGTGGCGTTCGGCGCTGGCGGTGATGCAGCAGATCTACGCCTTTCAGCCGCAGCGCGTGGTGTGCGACGCCCACCCCGGCTACCACACCCGGCAATGGGCGCAGGAGCAGGCGCTGCCGGTTGAAACCGTACTGCACCATCACGCCCACGCGGCGGCGTGCCTGGCCGAAAACGGCTGGCCGCGCGACGGCGGAGACGCTATCGCGCTGACGCTGGACGGAACGGGCATGGGCGAGAACGGCGCGCTGTGGGGCGGGGAGTGCCTGCGGGTGAACTATCTCGAGTGTGAACGTCTGGGAGGGCTGCCTGCCGTTGCGTTGCCGGGCGGCGATCTCGCGGCGCGGCAGCCGTGGCGCAACCTGCTCGCCCACTGTCTGGCGTTTGTCCCTGACTGGCAGCAATACCCGGAAACGAGCGCGGTACAGCGCCAGAACTGGCCGCTGCTGGCGACGGCTATCCAGCGCGGCGTCAACGCGCCGCGGGCCTCGTCGTGCGGTCGCCTGTTTGATGCGGTCGCCTGCGCGCTGGGTATCGACACGCAAACCTGGGAAGGCGAAGCGGCCTGCCGGCTGGAAGCGCTGGCGGCACGGTGCAATGGTGTGGAACACCCGGTCACGCTTGCGGTGGATAACCTCGCGCGCTTCTGGCAACAGTGGCTGAACTGGCGGGCGGAACCCAGCGCGCGCGCCTGGGCGTTTCACGATGCGCTGGCAAAAGGGCTGGCGGATCTCGCCGCGTTCCATGCCCGGCGCTTATCGCTTTCGACAATCTGCCTCAGCGGCGGCGTGCTGCACAACCGTCTGCTGCGCGCGCGCCTGCGCCATTATCTTTCTGACTTTACGCTTCTTTTTCCTTCGCGCCTGCCTGCAGGCGACGGAGCGATCTCCTTTGGGCAGGCGGCGATCGCCGCTGCCCGGTCATGTTCAAAAAGGATTTAAAATGTTACGACTCTTACGCAATGAACCTCGCGCCGCGCTACTGCTGCTGGCTCTGGTAATGGCAAACCTGCTGGCCTGGGGATGGGCATGGCGCACCTTCAGCGACAGCACGGCGCTGATGGCGGCAAGCCTGCTGGCCTGGTGCTACGGGCTGCGTCATGCGGTAGATGCCGACCACATTGCAGCGATTGATACCGTGACGCGTAAGATGATGCAGCAGGGGAAACGCCCGTCCGGCGTGGGGGCGTGGTTCTCGCTGGGGCACTCCACCATCGTGGTGCTGGCGTCCATTGCCATCGCCGCGACCGCCACGGCATTTCAGAAGAATATGGCGTGGTTTCACGAGACCGGCAGCCTGATTGGCACGGCGGTGTCGGCGACCTTCCTGCTGGCGATGGCGCTGGTGAACATGGTTATCCTGCGCGGCGTCTGGCGCAGTTTTCAGGCGCTGAAAAACGGCAGGCCGGTGCAGGGAGACGTCACGCTCCCGGCGCAGGGCGGAGTGATGAACTGGCTGTTCGGCGCGACGTTCCGCCTGGTGAATAAAAGCTGGCAGATGTACCTGGTCGGTTTTCTGTTTGGCCTGGGGTTTGATACCGCGACCGAGATTGGCGTATTGGGCATTTCTGCCGCCAGCGCCTCTCACGGGATATCGGTCTGGGCAATCATGATCTTCCCGGCGCTCTTTGCGAGCGGCATGGCTCTGGTCGATACCCTCGACAATTTGCTGATGGTGGGTGCCTACGGCTGGGCGTTCAACAAGCCGCAGCGCAAGCTGTACTACAACATGACCATTACCGGCACCTCCGTGGTGGTGGCGCTGTTTATCGGCGGGCTGGAAGCGCTGGGTCTGCTGATGGATAAATTCGCCCTCAGCGGCGGCGTCTGGGATGTAATTGGCGCGGTGAACGATAACCTGGGCAACGCCGGGTTTGTGGTGGTCGGGCTGTTTGTCGCCTGCTGGCTGATCTCCATGGTCAACTACCGCTGGCGCGGCTACGACGCGCTGGTGGTGCGCTCCTGAGCCGGCGGCAGCCAGGCGCGGGTAAAATCAAGCCATCCGCTGGCGGTCAGCACAATACCCTGCACGTTTTCCAGGGTATTAAGACGATAGCGGTAGTGGAACAGCGGCGTGCAGGCGCCGCTTTCGAGCAGGCGCTGAAAGAAGGCGGGCAGATGCGTTCGCAGGCTCTCTTCGCTTTCGCAATAGGTCATCAGCGTCTGCTTCGCTTTTTGCCACGGGGCCTGCCCCAGCGCCGTGGCCCACGCGGGTTCTTCCGTAAACCACTCTGCCAGCGCAAACTCCGGCACCTCGCCCGCCAGATAATCCCCCAGTAAGATATCCGCCTGCGCCAGCGCGTCGGGGGCATGCCACGCCTCACGGTCTTTCCAGCGAATGATGACCTCACAGCCGCGCTTTTTCAGGCGCGCTTGCAGCATGCTGGCCAGATCGCACAGCCCCGGCGCGTGATAGCAGACCAGCGACAGGGTGGCGGGAAGGGTGACGTCGGACGCTGCCGGAAACGCGGGCGTCGCGATGCCGTGCAAAATTTCGGTGCGGGTGTCGATATCGTCCCGGCGGACGTACTGCTGATTAATATGCTGAATTTCCTGACGCAGCCAGGCGGCCAGCGGCTGCGGTAACCCGGCGTTCAGCATCAGCCAGGCGAAACCTCCGCTGGTGGAGGTGACGGACTCCCGGGCGTTTTCGCCTTTACCTACGGTGATCCACGCGGGTTTTTCCGGCTCGCTGCGGGTGCGCCAGAACTCTATCGCATGCAGCAGCGGGTGCGCCGCAAAGTACCACGGCTGGCGCTCAAGGCGCAGGTAGTGCGAGTGGTGGTGGGCGATAGCAAAGGGACCTGCGCCAACGGTCGGCTGCTGCGGATGCGGCAGGCGACAGGCGTGATGCGCAAGACGATGCGCCAGCATGGCATCGGGGGCGCTGAGGACGATCTCCAGACACCAGGGGGCGACAAGCGACACCTGGTGAACGTGCGCGAGCCCCGCGCTGCGCGCCGGATCGGCCAGCAGCTGGTGCAGCGCTGCGAGAATATCCTCATCGCTGATGGCTTGCCCGTTGTGCCAGTGCGCGCCGCTGCGCAGATAAAAACGCCAGCAGCGCATGTCGTCGCGGGTATCCCAGTGATGGGCTAAATCCGCGACCGGCTGCGAGTGGCCGGGCGCGTAGCGCGTCAGCCCCGCGTGAACCGCGCAGATAATATGCTGTTCGGCGCGGCGGCGCTGAAGGGCCGGGTGCAGCGACGCGAGCGGGCGATGCCACGGAATGCGCAGCGTCGGCTGGTGCTTAAGCCATTTACCGCCTAAAAACGGGGTGATGATGTGGTGCAGGCTGGCGGGGTCGCCGTCGGCCAGCTGCAGCGCGCTCTGGTAATCTCCTTTCTCCAGGCAGGCGTGCATCAGCGGCGCGCTCAGCTCGCCGGTGGTCGTCAGGCAGTGCAGGATGGCGCGATGCCCGCGCCCCGGCTGCGCGCTCCAGCTTAGCCAGCCGCTTTGCGCGAGCTGGCGCAGCAGGGTGCGCGCATGGCGTTCGCTGCACAGCGCAACCTCCGCGACTTCAGCGATGGTCGTGGGCGCTGGCGCTGGGCCGTAGTGCTGATAAAGCCGTTGATACTGACGGATTTTCTGAAGCTGGCGCATAGCGGCATACCGGAAAAGAAGGATGCTGAGAGTGTAGGACTTTTTGCGGAATAAATAAGGCCGGGATGAATAAAGTGTTCCGGTTTTTTGCCCGGCGGCGCTATGCTTGCGCGGGCCTACGGGCATTGCAGGCTGGGTAAGCGTAGCGCCCCAGGCAATTACTGCTCAGGTTTACTTACCGGTTCTATCAATTCACGCAGACGTTCAATGCGCGCCTCCGGGCTCAAATAAAGCCAGCGGAATAAAATGTGTTCCGCATTTTTCGTCTGCTGGAAATAATGAGAAAGATAATTGAGTTCTTTATTAAAAGTCGCCATGATTCGCCTCCGGATGATTAATACCTTTTCAGCGTAAGCCGGATGCGAATAATAAAACAGGGTGATGTTTTTCAGCTGTTCCGCATTTAAGTATCAATGGAAATAATAAATTAAGGATGAATAGCGATGATTTATCTATTTTGTATTTATTTGATGAATAGAATGCGCAAAAAAAAGCCCCGGGACAGCGGGGCGGCGGACAATAAAATCCAAAGGTTAAGTAAGCGTGGCAGGAGGCTACGGGTTAAGCGGCAGCGATTTCAGCAGGGCGAAAGCCTCCTTCATCCGGTCTTCACTGACGACAAAAGCGCGCATCTGGCCCTCGTTATCCGCGCCTCGCGCGACCATGCCTTCCGGCTCGAGGGTGATTTGCCAGTTCAGATCCTTACGCTGGGTTTCACCGGCAAGATGCAGCGGTAATTCCGGCGTTTTGACTTTAACCAGCATGGCGGGTAATTTCAGCGGCGCGCTGCCGCCGAGCAGGTTTTTCGCCAGATACATCGCACTTAATTGAATCGGCTGTAAAAAGGGCAGCACCTGACCGTTAATTTCGGCGCAGTCCCCCAGCGCGTAAATATCGGGCTGCGTGGTTTGCAGGTAGCTATCTACCTTCACGCCGCGCTGTGTTTCCGCGCCGGCACGGTGAGCCAGCGCGGTTTCCGGACGCAGCCCCGTCGCGGCAACCACGACATCCACCTCAACGCTGCGGCCGCCGTCAAGCGATGCGCGAATGCCGCCTTCGGTTTTAGCGAGGCTCTGCAGCTGCGATTTGAGCAGCAGATGGACACCCATGTCGGTCAAACGATGCTGCAGGCGGCTGCTTACCTCTGCGGGCATCAGCGCCGACAGAATGCTCGCCGCGTGGTCAACCAGGGTAATGGCCTTGCCTGCCCGGCAGAAATCCATCGCCAGCTCGGTACCGATCAGCCCGCCGCCGACAATCATTACACGCTTTGCATCGCGCAGCAGGGTTTCGCTGGCCTGATACTCCTGCTGGCTGTTGAGCGTTATCATCAGCTCGCGGCCTTCAACCGGCGGCACGAACGCAGAGGCTCCCGTGGCCAGCACCAGCTTGTCGTACTGCCAGGTTTTCTCCTTCGCTTTCACCACGTGCGCGGCGGCGTCGATATCGGTGACCCAGGTGTACGGAAACAGACGCAGGTTGAACTGTTCTGCGAACTCCCCCGCCGTCTGGCGGGTGAGATCTTCGGCGCGCTGATTCTGGCTGATGACGTGGCTTAAATCAGGCTTGTTGTACTCGTCCATGCTGTCGGCGGCGATCACCGTCAGCGGCACGTTAGCATCCTGTTTGCGGATATTTTTCACCAGCTGGCGGGCGGCAAAGCCCGAGCCGATGATGACGATGCCGTTATTCATTTTGCCTCCGTACCCAGTTCATCAAAGACGTCTTTACCGAGGGAACATTCCGGGCAGAGGAAGTTGTCCGGCACGTCACTCCACGGCGTGCCTGGCGCAACGTCCTGCAGCGGCTCGCCCAGCTCTGGGTCGTAGATCCACTGGCAGACGCTGCACTGCATGCGTGGGCCGAGATCGGCGGCGGCAGATTCACAGGCGGTCGCTGCAGGCGCTGGGGCCGCGGCGGGTGCGGCTTCCGGAAGCGGTGCAAGCGCCCACTGACGGGCAATATCGCGGCCGTGCTGGCGGCAGATCTCCAGGGCGTCGATATCCGGGCGCCACTTGGCCTTCAGGCTCATGGACATCTCAAAGCCCGCATCCTGTAAGCGGGTGGAGAGACGGTCTACCGCGCCGCCGCTCCAGCCGTGAGAGCCAAAGGCGCTGGCGCGTTTGTTACGGAAACGCAGGCCGGTCATCTCTTCTACCAGACCGGCAATTTTCGGCATCATCACGTTGTTCATGGTGGAGGTACCCACCAGCACGCCTTTAGAGCGGAAAACGTTGGTGAGGATGTCGTTTTTATCGCTGCGCGCCACGTTGAAGATTTTCACCGCCACGTTAGGATCAACTTCGTTGATGCCCTGGGCAATGGCGTCCGCCATCATGCGGGTGTTGTTGGACATGGTGTCGTAGAAAATCGTAATGCGGTCTTCCTGATAATCCGCCGCCCATTTCAGGTACAGCTCCACTATCTGGGTTGGGTTTTCACGCCACACCACGCCGTGGGAGGTGGCAATCATATCCACCGGCAGGTTAAAGCCGAGGATCTCGGTGATTTTAGGCGTCACCAGACGGCTGAACGGGGTCAGGATGTTGGCGTAGTAGCGCTGGCACTGTTCGAACAGTTCGGTTTGATCCACTTCGTCGTTGAACAGGCGCTCGTCGCAGTAGTGCTGGCCGAAGGCGTCGTTGCTGAACAGCACCGCGTCGCTGGTCATATAGGTCATCATGCTGTCCGGCCAGTGCAGCATCGGGGTTTCCACGAAGATCAGCTGTTTGCCGTTGCCGATATCCAGGGTGTCACCGGTTTTCACGGTGTGGAAATTCCACTCCGGATGGTGGTGGTGACCGTTGATCGAGTCGATGGCGTTGGTGGTGCAGTAGATCGGCGTGTTCGGAATGTAAGACATCAGCTCGGTCAGCGCGCCGGCGTGGTCCTCTTCCGCATGGTTGATGATGATGTAGTCGATGGCGTCGAGATCGATTTCGCTGCGCAGGTTCTGCACGAACTCGCGGCTGAATTTGTGATCGACGGTATCGATCAGCACGTTTTTACCTTCCCGGATGAGATAGCTGTTGTAGCTGCTGCCGCGCAGCGTTTTGTACTCCGTCCCGTGGAAGTCGCGTACTTCCCAGTCACGTTGACCAACCCAATGAATGTTATTTTTAACCAGAATAGACATAGCTACCTCAGCGTAATATCGCGTTTTTCAAATAAGATGGTTTGCTTATATCAAGTTGCGTGCCAACTTTTATTTTATTGATTTTACTGGGTTATTATTTTTATGACTCTTAATGGGTAGTCATTATGACTATTCATATTGCAGTCAATATGACAACATGCATTGTCAAAATGACAGCGAGGCAGACATGAGCTTTTCCGTAGACGTGCTGGCGAAGATCGCCATTGAACTGCAAACCGGCATCGGCCATCAGGACCGCTTTCAGCGGCTGATCTCCACGCTGCGCCACGTGCTGGCGTGCGATGCCTCGGCACTGCTCCGCTACGAGGGGCGGCAGTTTATTCCGCTGGCTATCGACGGGCTGTCCAGGGACGTTCTCGGGCGGCGTTTTGCCCTTGAAGGTCATCCGCGGCTGGAGACCATCGCCCGGGCCGGGGACGTGGTGCGTTTCCCGGCGGACAGCGATTTGCCCGACCCGTACGACGGGCTTATTCCGGGCCAGGAGAGCCTGAAGGTGCACGCCTGCATCGGCCTGCCGCTGTTTGCCGGGCAAAACCTGATTGGGGCACTGACGCTCGACGGCATGTCGCCGGACCAGTTCGACACCTTCAGCGACGAAGAGCTGCGCCTGATTGCCGCGCTGGCCGCCGGGGCGCTGAACAACGCCCTGCTGATTGAACAGCTGGAGAGCCAGAACATTCTTCCCGGCAGCCCGGCGGCGTTTGAGCAGGTGGCGCACACGGAGATGATTGGCCTTTCGCCGGGCATGGCGCAGCTCAAAAAAGAGATTGAGATCGTCGCCGCCTCCGATTTGAACGTGCTGATCTTCGGTGAAACCGGCACCGGTAAAGAGCTGGTGGCGAAGTTCATTCACGAAGCCTCGCCGCGCGCGGTTAACCCGCTGGTGTACCTCAACTGCGCCGCGCTGCCGGAGAGCGTGGCGGAAAGCGAGCTGTTTGGTCACGTCAAAGGGGCGTTTACCGGGGCCATCAGCAACCGCAGCGGCAAGTTTGAAATGGCCGATAACGGCACGCTGTTTCTGGATGAGATTGGTGAGCTTTCCCTGTCGTTACAGGCCAAGCTCCTGCGCGTGCTGCAGTACGGCGATATCCAGCGCGTGGGGGATGACCGCAGCCACAGAGTGGACGTGCGCGTGCTGGCGGCGACGAACCGCGACCTGCGTGAAGAGGTACTTGCCGGGAACTTCCGCGCTGACCTGTTCCACCGCCTGAGCGTGTTCCCGCTTACCGTGCCGCCGCTGCGCGAACGCGGGGACGACGTGCTGCTGCTGGCGGGCTTTTTCTGCGAGCAGTGCCGTCTCAGGATGGGGCTTTCCCGCGTGGTGTTAAGCCCGGGGGCGAGAGCGCATCTGCTGAGCTACGGCTGGCCGGGCAACGTGCGCGAGCTGGAGCATGCGATTCACCGCGCGGTGGTGCTGGCGCGGGCGACGCGTTCGGGTGATGAGGTGGTGATCCACGCGCGTCATTTTGCGTTGCATGATGATGCCGTACAGACGGTGGTCCAGCGTGAGCCAGAGAGTGCGAATGAGAACCTGCGCGAGGCGACGGAAGTGTTCCAGCGCCAGATGATTACCCGCGCGCTGGAGCAGAACAACCGCAGCTGGGCGGCGTGCGCGCGGGCGCTGGAGATGGACGTCGCCAACCTGCACCGGCTGGCGAAGCGTCTGGGGCTTAAATAATCCCGGCCTGGTAGAAATCCTGCAGGTTAATGGCGCCGCACAGCCTGCCGGCGTCATCCACCACCGGCGCGGCGGTGATTTTACGCTTCATCAGACTCTCTTTGGCCTCAATGGCGCGGCTCTCGGCGTTCAGCGTTAGCCCGCCCTGGGTCATCGCTTCCGAAACCCGCGCTTCCAGCCTGCCGCCGCCCACCAGCCAGCGGCGCAGGTCGCCGTCGGTAAAGACGCCCTTCACGAAGCCGTCGCTGTCGCAAACCGCCACCAGGCCCAGGCCGGTGCGGCTGAGCTCCAGCATCGCGTCCATGACGCTGGTGTCGAGTTTAACCTGCGGAATGGCATCGTCGGTGCGCATCAGGTGATGCACTTTATTGAGCAGCCGCGCGCCGAGGGCCCCCGCCGGATGCGAACGGGCAAAATCTTCTTCGTTAAAGCCGCGCGCCTGCATCACCGCCATCGCCAGCGCGTCGCCCATCATCAGGGTGTTAACGGTGCTGGAGGTCGGGGCGAGGTGCATCGGGCAGGCTTCGCGCTCAACGGAAATGTCCAGCGTCGCTTTGGCGGCCAGCGCCAGCGGCGAGCGGGACTTCCCGGTCATCGCCAGCAGAGCGACCGACTTTTCCTGCAGGCGCGGAATAATGAGATCCAGCTCTTTCGCCGAGCCGGAGTAGGAGATAAACAGCATCACGTCGCGGCTTTCAATCATTCCCAGATCGCCGTGCAGCGCTTCCGCCGGATGCACGAAGAAAGCAGGCGTCCCGGTGCTGGCCAGCGTCGCGGCGATCTTTTTGCCAATATGGCCGGATTTCCCGATCCCGGAGACAATCACCTTTCCTTCGCAGTGAATAATGGTGTTGGCCGCGCGAACAAACTCCTCGCCCAGGCGCTCCGGCAGGCGGCTGGCTTCCTGCAGCTCCAGCATCAGGGTCTGGCGGCCCGCGTTTAACAGAAAATCACTCATCTTTCTCTCCGGTTACGATCACGTCGATGCCTTTTTCTTCCAGCGCTTTTTTGAACGCCGGGTCGATACCCGCGTCGGTAATCAGCTTGTCGACGCTCTCCAGGCTACAGACAATGTTGGGGCTTTTGCGGCCAAACTTCGACGAGTCCGCCATCAGAATCACTTCCCGCGCGGCGTTGCACATCGCTTTGCTGACGCTGAACACCTCGTTGAAGGTGGTAACGCCCGCGTTCAGGTCGATGCCGTCAGTGCCCATAAACAGTTTATCGAAGCTGAAGTGGTCGAAGGCGTTCTCCGCCAGCTGGCCGTGAAACGATGCGGATTTTTTACGGAAGGTACCGCCGGGCATCAGGATGGTCTGTTCGCTGTCAAACTCCGACAGGGCGTTGACGATGTGCAGGCTGTTGGTCATCACCGTGATGTTATTAAAGCGGCTGAGCAGGGGGATCATCTGCAGGACGGTGCTGCCGGCGTCAAGGATAATGGAGTCGCCATCGTGGATAAATTTCACCGCCGCTTCGGCGATCAGCGCCTTCTGGTGGGTGTTGATCAGCGTTTTGTGATCGATAGGCGGGTCCGCTTCGTCCTTATTGAGCACCACGCCGCCGTAGGTTCGAATGACGGCGCCAGAGTTTTCGAGCAATACCAGATCCTTGCGTATTGTTGTGCCGGTGGTGTCAAAGTAGTGGGCCAGATCGTCTACCGAGCATTTTCCCTGCTTTTGCAGATGCTCAAGAATGGCCGCCTGCCGCTGACGAGGTTTCATAGGCGCTTCGTTCCTTAGGTTGCGAAATGATAATTTCGCAAGTCTATAGCTTTCACAACGAAATTATCCATGTTTCAGATTAAGCGCTAATGATAGTGCATTCTGACAGAGTGGATCATGGGGAAAGATCACATCAGGCCGCAATTCCTGCAGCGAAATGCCGTTAATTGCCTGGATTTTCACCGGTCGCGCGAAGACCGTCATGCCGCGCATGATGAGCGAATCGCAGACGTTATTATTTTCATCCAGCGCCACGGCGACGACGACCCGCGGTTTGAAGCGTCCGCCGGAACGCCCGACGCCCACGCGGCCTTTCTGACACAGGGCGTCAAACGCGCGGTTAAACTGGTGGATCTGCCAGCCGCCAAACGCCATCTGGCAGATCCAGGCGAGGGCGGCAACGGTGATGAGTGCGGTGACCATATCGGCTCCTTAACTGCCGGGTGGCGGCTGCGCCTTACCCGGCCTACGGGGATTGTAGCCCCGGTAAGCGCAGCGCCACCGGGGAATGAACTCAGAACATTACCTGCCCGCCGGTGACGTTAATCGACTGCCCGGTGCAGTAAGACGCTTTCGGGCTGGCGTAAAACAGCAGCATGTTCAGCACGTCCTGATAGTCGCACCCGCGCTTCAGCGGCACTTTATCGATGTAGTACTGTTCCACCTCTTCCGCTTTGATGCCAAGCTTGGTGGCGTACTGCGGCAGCAGGGACTGGAACATCGGCGATTTCAGCAGGTTGCCCAGCATCAGCGAGTGAACGGTAATCCCGTATTCGGCCAGATCCAGCGCCAGAGACTGCGTCAGCCCCACGCCGCCAAACTTCGCCGCGCTGTAGCCGGAGTTGTGCTTGCTGCCCACTTTCCCTGATTTTGAGTTGATCTGAATGATGCGTCCCTGAATGCCGTCGCGGATCATCAGGCGGGAAAACTCGCGGGCGCAAAGGAAATAGCCCACCAGGTTTACCTGCAGCGAGCGGTCAAAATCCCCCAGCGCGAAATCGCTGATAAAGGCCGCTTTCGCAATCCCCGCGCTGTAGACCAGCAGATCGGTACGCCCAAAAATCTCGTCCACGCCGCGGGCCAGCGCCATCACGCTCTGCTCGCTGGTGGCGTCGGCACCAAAGCCATACGCCATCCCTTCGCCAAACTCGGTGTTGATGGTATCCGCCACGCGGGCGGCTTTTTCACTCTGAATGTCCACTACCGCCACGCGGTAACCTTCTGCGGCAAGCCCACGGCAGAGGAACTCGCCTAAGGTTTGTCCCCCACCAATGACAACGGCAACCTGACTCATGTGTATCTCCTTAATTACGCAACAAATTTTAACGTGCAGCCTGGGGTGACAGCCTGCGGAACCGGGCCCGCCACGTGAACCGTACCGGGATACTCCGCCTGCGGCTGGCCGTCGAAACGCAGGGTGATGTGGCCCAGCTCGCGCAGGTTTTGCTCGGCCACGTCGCCGACGGCGGTCACCGCATAGCGCGCCTCGCCCAGTTCAAGCTGGCTTCCTGCCTTCAGCTCACCGTTAAGCTCGCCGTGGCAGTGAATAAAACAAAACTCTTCGATATCCGCCGGGGCGCCTTCCCGGAAAGTGATCAGCATCTGGTCGCTCAGCGCGTCGGCGGCGCTCTGGCCGATGCGGGTAATGGTGGTCTGGTAAATCACGGTCATGACAGGAACCTCTTATTGATAAATAAAGCCGGAGACAAACCAGGCAATCAGCACCGTCGGTGCGCCCGTCAGGAAGCGGCTGACCAGGACGGACGGTACGCCCACGCGCACGGTGTCCTGCCGCGCTTCCGCCAGCGACAAACCAACCGGGATGAAGTCACACGCCGCCTGCGCGTTAATGGCAAACAGGGCGGGCAGGGCGAGGTGCGGGGGAATGTTGCCTAGGCCGATCTGCACGCCAATCAGCACGCCGATGACCTGGGCAATCACCGCGCCCGGGCCGAGGAACGGCGACAGCAGCGGGAAGGAGCAGATCAGCGCCAGCGTCACCAGGCCGAGCGGGTGGCTGGCGAGCGGGGCGAGGCCGTGGGCAATCCAGTCACCCAGGCCGGACGCCATGATGATGCCGATGAGTGCCGAGACGAACGCCATAAACGGCAGGATGGTTTTCAGCACCGTGTCGATGGTGTCGCGCCCGGACTGGAACAGCACCGCCACGGCGGAACCCATGCCCATCCCGACCTTCGCCAGCAGGCCGTCGCTCTGCTCGGTGATCTTCTTGCTGGTGTCGTACTCGCGCGGTGCCGCTTTTTGCGGCGCGGCAGTGCCATTCACCAGAGTGATGTTGTCCTCCTTCACGCCCGAGACATAAATGTCTTCAAGGATGTACTGCGCCAGCGGGCCTGATTTTCCGGTGGAGTGAATATTCACCGTCGGAATGCGACGCTTCGGATAGATGCCGCAGCGCAGCGTGCCGCCGCAGTCGATGACCGCCACGCCGATTTCTGCTTCCGGCGGCTCGCCCTCTTTGAAGCCGTCGACCGCTTCCCAGCCGGTCAGCTCGCGCAGCTTATCGACGATCGCCGGGCGCGTGCCCGCGGTGATGTAGACGATCTTTTTGCCTTCTGTGGCGTCGAACTCCAGCGGGCCGCCCCAGCCGCCCGTGCCTTTCTCAATGCGGATCCGGTTCATGCTGTGGCTCCTGAAAGATGGACTTTTTGTTCAAGCTGAATGCCCATTTTCTTCTCGAAAATGGCGGTGGTGAGGTCCGTCACCCAGCCGCGGAAGAAGTTGGTCACCAGACCAACCAGCAGATAGCTCACCGCCAGCGGGCCGAGCGGCAGGCCAAGGGTGGTGAGGCCGCTGGCGATCCCGAGATAGACAAACAGCTCGCCGGGGTTGATGTGCGGGAACAGGCCGTTCATGGAATGGCAGCTGTAGGAGGCGGCGGCGTAATAGCTCGGCTTGTACTTTTCCGGCATGAAGCGACCGAGGCTTAAGGTCATCGGGTTACAGAACACGAAGGTGCCGATGAAGGGTAAAACCAGGTAGCGGGACAGCGGGTTCCCGGCGCAGCGCTGGGCGAAGCGTTCAATGCGCTGCTGGCCGATAAAGTTAATCAGCGCGTTCATGATCACCAGCAGGCTGATCAGCAGGGGCAGGATCCCGGTCACCATGCCGGTGAACACTTCTCCGCCTTTCTGAAACAGCCCGATGAACCACTCGGCGCCATGGGTGATGGTTTCTATCATTCTTCTCTCCTGTGGGGCTTTTTTGTTTTTGTCTGACTGCGGTTAATAATAATCACTTTGAAAGGTTTTAAAGTGTTAGTTAGGTCTCACAATGAAAGAAAAATGGATTATTTTGAAAGTTAATTGATGAAGTGAATGGTTTTCGGTGGAAAAAAGAGCGGATTTGCGTTGGGGAGGTGCGTACCGCTTCCTTGAGGTGTTGCGGATGCTTTACCATACTGGGTTCTTATCGAACCCGTTAAATGGATGTCTCATGTTCAAGCGTCGTTATGCAGCGCTGTTGCCTGCGCTTATTCTGCTGTCTGCCTGTAGCAGCAAACCTAAGACCGAAGCCGTTCAGCAAACGGCGGGCGCGCCTTCCGGGGGATTCCTGCTGGAGCCGCAGCACAATATGATGCAGATGGGCGGCGACTTCGCGAATAACCCGGCGGCCGAGCAGTTCATCGATAAAATGGTGAGCAAACACGGCTTCGACAGACAGCAGCTGCACGAAATTTTGTCGCAGGCCAAGCGTCTGGACTACGTGCTGCGCCTGATGGACAGGCAGGCGCCGACGGCTCAGGTGCCGAGCGGGCCGAACGGCGCGTGGCTGCGCTATCGCAAACAGTTTATTACCCCGGACAACGTGCAAAACGGCGTGGCGTTCTGGAATCAGTATGAAGATGCGCTCAACCGCGCGTGGCAGGTGTACGGCGTACCGCCGGAAATCATCGTCGGGATTATCGGCGTGGAAACCCGCTGGGGCCGCGTGATGGGGAAAACCCGCATCCTTGACGCGCTGGCGACGCTCTCCTTTAACTACCCGCGCCGCGCGGAGTATTTCTCTTCCGAGCTGGAAACCTTCCTGCTGATGGCGCGCAGTGAACAGGATGACCCGCTCGATCTGAAAGGGTCGTTTGCCGGCGCGATGGGCTACGGCCAGTTTATGCCGTCCTCCTATAAGCAGTATGCCGTCGACTTTAACGGGGATGGTCATATCAACCTGTGGGATCCGGTGGATGCCATCGGCAGCGTGGCGAACTACTTCAAAGCGCACGGCTGGACGCCGGGCGGTCAGGTTGCCGTTCAGGCAAACGGCGAGGCGTTTGGTCTGGAAAACGGCTTCAAAACCAAATACAGCGTTGCACAGCTGACAGCGGCGGGCTTAACGCCAACGCAGCCGCTGGGCAATGTTGACCAGGTGAGCCTGCTGCGCCTGGACGTGGGAACCGGCTATCAGTACTGGTACGGCATGCCGAACTTCTATGCGATTACCCGCTATAACCACAGCACCCACTACGCGATGGCGGTGTGGCAGCTGGGGCTGGCGGTATCGCAGGCCCGCGTGCCGGCAGCGTCGCCGTTTAGTCAGTAAGTCGCTCAGACGGGTAGGCCGGGTAAGGCAACGCCGCCACCCGGCATGGCTGCGCGCACGGTGCGGCCTGATGCCCTCACCCTTATCCTCTCCCACGGGAGAGGGAAGTTTTGCAGAAACATTTCGCCACACTCCCTTTTCAAACGCGCCATTTACATCTCAATCGCCTTTCATTATTGTTATGTTATAACATTAATTGTGGTGTCGAGATGTCAACGTCCCTTTTTTCTCTCTCAGCGCTGGTTCGGCTTTTGCTGGCGCTGGTACTTGTTGTTTTCATCGGGCTGGCCGTGCGCTGGGCGGTGGCATTGCCATGATTGTGATGAATGCGCTTACGGCGGGCTATGACCGCCAGCCGGTTACGCGTCCTCTTTCGGGGGTGATCGAACGGGGAAGCATGACCGCCATTATCGGCGCTAACGGCTGCGGGAAATCCACGCTGCTGAAAACGCTGGCGGGGTTTATTCCTCCCGTGAGCGGCGGCTTCCGCTGGCAGGGAAAGCGCCCGGTGATTGGCTGGCTGGCACAGCGTCACGCGCTGGAGGCGCAGTTTCCGCTGACCGTACAGGACGTCGTCAGCATGGGCTGCTGGCCGGGCATTTCGCTTTTTTCCGGGTTTCGCCGCGAAACGCGGTTGCGCATCAGGAGCGCGCTGGAGCGCGTCGGGCTGGAGTCGATGGCGTTATCCACCATCGATGAACTCTCCGGCGGCCAGTTTCAGCGCATGCTGTTTGCCCGCGTACTGGTGCAGCAGGCGCCGCTGGTGATGTTGGATGAACCTTTTACCGGCGTTGATGAAGCCACCTGCAACGTGCTGATGGACCTGATGCTGGAGATGTATATGCAGGGGCAAACGCTGCTCGCGGTACTGCACGACAGCGAGCGCGTGTCGCGCCACTTCCCGCAGACGCTACGGCTGGACGCCGACGTTCCCCAGTGGAAAACCGAGCGGGTGAGGGTGGCATGATCTGGCATCTCTTTTTCCAGCCGTTTATTGAGTACGGCTTTATGCGCCGCGCGCTGGTGGTTTGCCTGGCGCTTTCCGTCAGCACCACCGCGCTCGGCGTGTTTCTGCAGCTGCGTCGCATGAGCCTGATGGGCGACGCGCTTTCTCACGCCATTTTGCCGGGTGTCGCCGTGGGATACCTGCTCAGCGGCATGTCGCTGCTGGCAATGAGTATTGGCGGTTTTATCGCGGGAATTACCGTGGCGCTGATGGCCGGTCTGGTTAGTCGACGCACGCCGCTTAAAGAGGATGCCAGCTTTGCCGGGTTTTATCTTGGCTCGCTGGCGCTGGGCGTCACGCTGGTGTCGCTTCGCGGGTCGAATGTCGATCTGCTGCATCTGCTGTTTGGATCTATCCTCGCCGTGGACAACGACGCCGCTCTGTTCGTCACGGGCGTTTGCATGTTCACCCTTATCACGCTGGCGATTTTCTATCGCGGGCTGGTCACGGAAGCGTTTGATACCGCCTGGCTCCAGGTGAACGCCCGCTGGCTGCCTGGCCTGCTGCACGGTCTGTTTCTGGCGCTGCTGGTGCTTAACCTGGTGGCCGGTTTTCAGGTCCTCGGTACGCTGATGGCCGTCGGGCTGATGATGCTGCCGGCCGTGGCGGCCCGCTGCTGGGTGCGCACGCTACCGGGGTTGCTCCTGATGGCGGGCATCAGCGGTATTTTCTGCGCGTGGCTGGGGCTGAGCCTCTCCTGGGCGATGAGTTTGCCTGCCGGGCCATCCATCGTGCTTACCGCTAGCGCGCTGTTCTTTATTTCCATTTTACTGGGGACGCGAAGCAGGCTCGCAGGCAGCCTGCGCGCGCTTTTTTAACGCAAGGGGGAACGATGAAACGTACAGGATTAGCAGTGGCGCTCGCGCTGGGGATGATGTCACACGGCGTGATGGCCAAAACGCTGAATGTGGTCACCAGCTTTTCGATACTGGAGGATATTACGCAGGAGGTGGGCGGCGACCGCGTGAACGTGACGACGCTGGTGGGGCCGGACGGCGATCCGCATACCTTCGAGCCGTCACCGAAAGACAGCGCGGCGCTGAGCAAGGCTGATGTGGTGGTGGTGAACGGTCTGGGTCTGGAGGGCTGGCTCGACCGCCTGGTGAAGGCCTCCGGATTTAAAGGACAGCTAGTGGTGGCGTCGACCGGGGTGAAAACCCACACCCTGGAGGAAGAGGGCAAAACCGTGACCGATCCACACGCGTGGAACAGCGCGGCGAACGGGGCGCTGTATGCGCAAAATATTCTGAACGGGCTGGTGAAAGCCGATCCGCAAGATAAAGCGGCGCTCGAAGCTACCGGTAAGCCGTATATCGCGCAGCTGACGCAGCTGGATGGCTGGGCCAAAACGCGCTTTAGCCAGATCCCGCAGGCGAAGCGTAACGTGCTGACCAGCCATGACGCGTTCGGCTATTTCAGCCGCGCCTACGGCGTAACGTTTATGGCGCCGCAGGGTCTGTCGTCTGAGAGCGAGGCCAGCGCGGCGCAGGTTGCTGAGATCATCAATCAGATTAAAGCCGACGGCGTGAAAACCTGGTTTATGGAAAATCAGCTCGATCCGCGGCTGGTGAAACAAATTGCGTCGGCGACGGGCGCGCAGCCGGGGGGCGAACTTTATCCGGAAGCGCTGTCGGCAAAAGGCGGGGTGGCAGATACCTACGTTAAGGCGTTTCGCCACAACGTGAATACCCTCGCTGACAGCATGAAGTAGCATTCTTCCAGGCCGGTGTGCCCGCATCGGCTTTTTTCTGAAGCGCCCTCGTAAAACCTGAAGCGTATCCCCATATCTGATGAGAAAGTGCTATCTTGTGCAGCACGTTTTTCAGATGTCTGGAGCGAGAATGACTGACCATGAATTGATGCAGCTGAGCGAGATAGTTGGGCTGGCGCTTAAGCAACGTGGTGCGACGCTAACCACCGCAGAGTCCTGTACCGGCGGCTGGGTGGCGAAAGCGATTACCGATATTGCCGGCAGTTCCGCCTGGTTTGAACGCGGTTTTGTGACCTACAGTAACGAAGCTAAAGCACAGATGATTGGCGTACGCGAATCCACGCTTGAACAGCATGGCGCGGTCAGCGAACCGGTGGTGATCGAGATGGCCATTGGTGCGCTCAAAGAGGCACGGGCAGATTACGCGATTTCCATTAGCGGCATTGCAGGCCCGGACGGCGGCAGCGACGTGAAGCCTGTCGGCACCGTCTGGTTTGGGTTTGCCACCTCCAGAGGAGAGGGGATCACCCGCCGGGAGTGCTTTAGCGGCGATCGCGAAAGCGTGCGTCGGCAGGCCACCGTTTATGCGTTAAAAACGCTCTGGCAACAATTTCTACAAAACACTTGATACTGTATGACCATACAGTATAATTGCACCAACAGAACAGAAATCCACGGTGAAGCACAGTCGCTTCTCCCGGCATGACAGGAGTAATAATGGCTATCGACGAAAACAAACAGAAAGCGTTGGCGGCAGCACTGGGCCAGATCGAAAAGCAATTCGGTAAAGGCTCCATCATGCGCCTGGGTGAAGACCGTTCCATGGATGTGGAAACTATCTCCACCGGTTCGCTTTCTCTGGATATCGCGCTGGGCGCTGGCGGTCTGCCTATGGGCCGTATCGTAGAAATCTACGGGCCAGAGTCCTCCGGTAAAACGACGCTGACCCTGCAGGTTGTTGCTGCGGCACAGCGCGAAGGTAAAACCTGTGCGTTTATCGATGCCGAGCACGCGCTGGACCCTGTCTATGCCCGTAAACTGGGTGTTGATATCGACAACCTGCTGTGTTCCCAGCCGGACACCGGCGAGCAGGCGCTGGAAATTTGTGATGCGCTGGCGCGTTCAGGTGCCGTTGACGTTATCGTTGTCGACTCCGTTGCTGCGCTGACGCCAAAAGCGGAAATCGAAGGCGAAATCGGTGACTCTCACATGGGCCTCGCGGCACGTATGATGAGCCAGGCGATGCGTAAGCTGGCCGGTAACCTGAAGCAGTCCAACACGCTGCTGATCTTCATCAACCAGATCCGTATGAAAATTGGTGTGATGTTCGGTAACCCTGAAACCACCACCGGTGGTAACGCGCTGAAATTCTACGCGTCTGTCCGTCTGGATATCCGCCGTATCGGTGCGGTGAAAGAGGGCGAGAACGTCGTCGGCAGCGAAACCCGCGTGAAGGTTGTGAAGAACAAAATCGCTGCACCGTTCAAACAGGCTGAATTCCAGATCCTCTACGGCGAAGGGATTAACTTCTTCGGTGAGCTGGTTGACCTGGGCGTGAAAGAGAAGCTGATCGAAAAAGCGGGCGCCTGGTACAGCTACAACGGTGACAAAATTGGACAGGGTAAAGCGAATGCTATCTCCTGGCTGAAAGAGAACCCGGCTGCAGCGAAAGAGATTGAGAAGAAGGTGCGTGAGCTTCTGCTGAACAACCAGGACTCTAAACCTGATTTCGTGGTTGATGCCGCGGATGCTGAAGAAACTAACGAAGACTTTTAATTCTCTCGTTTAATGATGAAGGGCTGCTGATGCGGCCCTTTTTGCATTTCTGAACCACCAGGTTGTTTATGAGTGAACCTACATCACGTCGACCGGCGTACTCACGCTTACTGGACCGTGCGGTACGCATTCTTGCCGTCCGCGACCACAGTGAACAGGAGTTGCGGCGAAAACTGTCGGCTCCGGTGATGAGTAAAAACGGGCCGGAAGAGATTGATGCCACAGCGGAAGATTATGACCGCGTGATTGCCTGGTGCTATGAGCATCACTATCTCGATGACTCGCGTTTCGCCTCGCGGTTTCTCGCCAGCCGCGGTCGCAAGGGATATGGCCCCGCGCGCATTCGGCAGGAGCTGAACCAGAAAGGGGTGGCCCGGGAGTCGATTGAAAAAGCGATGCGCGAGTGCGAGATTGACTGGTGCGAACTGGCAAAAGAGCAGGCCATTCGCAAGTACGGTGAACCGCTGTCGCGTGATTTTTCAGAAAAAGTTAAAATCCAGCGCTTTTTGCTCTACCGCGGCTTTCTGATGGAAGATATTCAGGATATCTGGCGTAATTTTGCCGATTGAACGCATGCGGGATTTTACTTCCCACCAAAGAAAACTTATCTTATTCCCACTTTTTCCAGTAGCTGGTCTGTCCAACGGTTTACCGAAACAGGCTGGCTACGACATTTCGTTAGCTTGATTTCAGGATAATTATGAGCAAGAGCACCGCTGAGATCCGTCAGGCGTTTCTCGATTTTTTCCATAGTAAGGGACACCAGGTTGTTGCCAGCAGCTCCCTGGTACCGAACAACGATCCGACTCTGCTGTTTACCAACGCCGGGATGAACCAGTTCAAGGACGTGTTCCTTGGTCTCGACAAGCGTAATTATTCCCGCGCCACAACCTCACAGCGTTGCGTGCGTGCGGGCGGTAAACACAACGACCTGGAAAACGTCGGTTACACCGCGCGTCACCACACGTTCTTCGAAATGCTGGGTAACTTCAGCTTCGGCGACTACTTCAAACACGATGCCATTCAATATGCGTGGGAACTGCTGACCGGTGAAAACTGGTTCAACCTGCCGAAAGAGCGTCTGTGGGTTACCGTCTATGAAACCGATGACGAAGCCTACGAAATCTGGGAAAAAGAAGTCGGGATCCCGCGCGAGCGTATTATTCGCATCGGTGATAACAAAGGCGCGCCATACGCGTCTGACAACTTCTGGCAGATGGGTGATACCGGTCCTTGCGGTCCGTGCACCGAGATCTTCTACGATCACGGCGACCACATCTGGGGCGGCCCTCCCGGCAGCCCGGAAGAAGACGGCGATCGCTACATTGAGATCTGGAACATCGTCTTCATGCAGTTCAACCGTCAGGCCGACGGTACGATGGAGCCGCTGCCGAAACCTTCCGTTGATACCGGTATGGGTCTGGAGCGTATTGCTGCGGTTCTGCAGCACGTTAACTCCAACTACGAGATTGACCTGTTCAGCACCCTGATCAAAGCCGTTGCGGAAGTGACCGGCGCGACCGATCTGAACAACAAATCGCTGCGCGTTATCGCGGACCATATTCGTTCCTGTGCATTCCTGATTGCCGACGGCGTTATCCCGTCGAATGAGAACCGTGGCTACGTGCTGCGTCGCATCATTCGTCGTGCTATCCGTCACGGCAACATGCTGGGCGCGAAGGACACCTTCTTCTATAAACTCGTTGGGCCACTGATTGGCGTAATGGGTGCCGCCGGTGATGAGCTGAAACGCCAGCAGGCGCAGGTCGAACAGGTACTGAAAACCGAAGAAGAGCAGTTTGCTCGTACGCTGGAGCGCGGTCTGGCGCTGCTGGACGAAGAGCTGGCGAAGCTTAAAGGCGACACGCTGGATGGCGAAACCGCTTTCCGCCTGTACGACACCTACGGTTTCCCGGTTGACCTGACGGCGGACGTTTGCCGCGAGCGCAACATTAAAGTTGACGAAGCGGGCTTCGAAGCCGCGATGGAAGAGCAGCGTCGTCGCGCGCGCGAGTCCAGCGGTTTCGGTGCAGACTACAACGCGATGATCCGCGTTGATGGCGCGTCTGAATTCAAAGGTTATGAAGCGCTGGAGCTGACCGGCAAAGTGACTGCCCTGTTTGTAGATGGTAAAGCCGTTGACAGCATCAGCGCGGGTCAGGATGCGGTCGTCATTCTGGACAAAACGCCGTTCTATGCAGAATCCGGCGGCCAGGTGGGCGATAAAGGTGAACTGAAAGGCAATGGCTTTAGCTTCAGCGTCAGCGACACCCAGAAATACGGTCAGGCGATCGGTCATCAGGGCAAACTGATTTCCGGTTCTCTGAAAGTGGGCGAGGGCGTTCAGGCGAACGTTGATGAAGCTCGCCGCGCGCGCATTCGTCTGAACCACTCTGCAACCCACCTGATGCACGCTGCCCTGCGCGACGTGCTGGGTACCCACGTTGCACAGAAAGGTTCTCTGGTTAACGACAAAGTGCTGCGTTTCGACTTCTCGCATTTTGAAGCGATGAAACCGTCTGAAATCCGTGCGGTGGAAGATCTGGTGAACGCGCAGATCCGTCGTAACCTGCCAATCGAAACCCATATCATGGATCTCGAAGCGGCGAAGAAAAAAGGCGCGATGGCGCTGTTTGGTGAGAAATATGACGACCGCGTTCGCGTGTTGAGCATGGGCGACTTCTCTACCGAGCTGTGTGGCGGTACTCACGCCTCCCGCACCGGTGACATCGGCCTGTTCCGCATTGTTTCCGAGTCAGGTACGGCGGCCGGTGTGCGTCGTATCGAAGCGGTGACCGGTGAAGGCGCTATTGCCAGCCTGCATGCGCAGAGCGATCAGCTGCACGACATCGCGCAACTGCTGAAAGGCGATAGCCAGAACCTGGGCGAGAAAGTGCGCGTGGCGCTGGATCGCACGCGTCAGCTGGAAAAAGAGCTGCAGCAGCTGAAAGAGCAGGCTGCGGCGCAGGAGAGTGCAAACCTCTCCAGCAAAGCTGTTGATATTAAGGGCGTCAAACTGCTGGTCAGCGATCTGGCGGGCGTTGAGCCTAAGATGCTGCGTACTATGGTCGACGATCTCAAGAACCAGCTTGGTTCTACCGTTATCGTGCTGGCGACAGTGGCAGAAGGTAAGGTTTCTCTGATTGCGGGCGTCTCTAAGGATGTGACCGACCGCGTAAAAGCAGGGGAACTGATTGGTATGGTCGCTCAGCAGGTGGGCGGCAAGGGTGGCGGTCGTCCGGACATGGCGCAAGCCGGTGGTACGGATGCGGCGGCACTCCCTGCAGCATTGGCCAGCGTTGAAAGCTGGGTAAGCGCGAAACTGTAATAACTACAAAGCACAAGCAGACGCCATAGCGGTAACGTTATGGCGTCTTGTTCACTGTGCTATCGATAACGATAAAGTCAGGTTGAGTTTGTGTATATCGGCTAAACTTACGTTTAACAGAATGTGATGCCGTGACTGCTTACACTTTACGTGTTTGTCATCGCTTACTTTTTGGCGTTATATGATGGATAATGCCGGGATACAAGAGACCCGACTCTTTTAATCTTTCAAGGAGCAAAGAATGCTGATTCTGACTCGTCGAGTTGGTGAGACCCTCATGATTGGGGATGAGGTCACCGTGACAGTTTTAGGGGTAAAGGGTAACCAGGTACGTATTGGTGTTAACGCTCCTAAAGAAGTATCTGTCCACCGTGAAGAGATCTACCAGCGTATCCAGGCTGAAAAATCCCAGCAGTCCAGTTACTGATATTGTCGCGTCTCGCTGTCGGGCGAGACGCAACCTCTCCCGTCATTTTCCCTGCTTAAAGTTACCGTTTAATTTCAATCGCTCTCTTTTCAACCACTCCTTTGCCCTTTACTCGTCTCAACACCGCCATTTCTGCCCAGGTTTTCTGTGAAGATGACTGCAAAATCCGCTTATAAAACACCCTCTTTGCGGCTTTTACATGCGAATTGCGTGTGATTTGTGCAAACGATAAAAGCTTTTGGAAAATTGTTTGACTTATAAGTCCCAGAAAGTAATATATGCGCCACGCAGCGACGAGAAGCTCTTAACGAGTTACTCGAAGCACTCGAAAGAGGCGTTGTGTGGTGAGGTGGCCGAGAGGCTGAAGGCGCTCCCCTGCTAAGGGAGTATGCGGTCAAAAGCTGCATCCGGGGTTCGAATCCCCGCCTCACCGCCATTTTGCATCCGTAGCTCAGCTGGATAGAGTACTCGGCTACGAACCGAGCGGTCGGAGGTTCGAATCCTCCCGGATGCACCATCTATTACTTCATATTGCTTTAGAAGTGATATGAATATCGAGTAGTACAGTAGTAAATCCCGATGCATCCGTAGCTCAGCTGGATAGAGTACTCGGCTACGAACCGAGCGGTCGGAGGTTCGAATCCTCCCGGATGCACCATTTACTATTTCTGAAAGCAGTACCCTGATGCATCCGTAGCTCAGCTGGATAGAGTACTCGGCTACGAACCGAGCGGTCGGAGGTTCGAATCCTCCCGGATGCACCATTTACTGTTTCTAAAAGCATTTCCCGATGCATCCGTAGCTCAGCTGGATAGAGTACTCGGCTACGAACCGAGCGGTCGGAGGTTCGAATCCTCCCGGATGCACCATATTCTCCGAGATAATAGCCACGCTGTTGTTTCAAGGTCTGCGAGTTAATCGCAAGCACCAGGGAGGATAACGTTGCTTCAGCAACGGCCCGCAGGGCGAGGCGCAGCCGAGTAATCCTCCCGGATGCACCATCTTCTCCTTCTTTGTTTATTCCTTCGACGTTCCGTCAGTAATCACACTCTCAGTCAGCGACAAAAACCCCCTTTTGCGATAAAGTAATGCTTTGTTAATCGTTTAGCGAGAGCACGATGTACGCACAGTATGACGGTTTGATCTTCGATATGGATGGCACCATCCTGGATACCGAACCCACGCATCGTCAAGCCTGGACTGACGTCCTGGGCCGCTACGGTATGCGTTTCGACCTTCAGGCGATGATTGCCTTTAACGGATCCCCAACCTGGCGTATTGCGCAGGCCGTGATTGAAATGAATCAGGCCGATCTCGACCCGCACCAGCTCGCGCGTGAAAAAACCGATGCGGTAAAAGCCATGCTTTTAGATACCGTGCGCCCGCTTCCGCTGATTGATGTCGTGAAAGAGTGGCACGGACGTCGCCCGATGTCGGTGGGAACGGGCAGCGAAAGCGCTATTGCAGAAGCTTTGCTCAACCATCTTGGCCTGCGCCACTATTTTTCTGCCGTGGTCGCCGCCGATCATGTTAAAAATCACAAGCCCGCACCGGACACCTTCCTGCTATGCGCAGAGTTAATGGGCGTCCCGGCGGCAAAATGCGTTGTGTTTGAAGATGCCGATTTTGGTATTCAGGCCGCGCGTGATGCCGGCATGGCCGCGGTGGATGTGCGCTTACTGTGAGTGACGCGCTGTCACTTGCTTCATTATTCACCAGCAGTTTTTTAAGCGCCACGCTGTTACCGGGAAATTCGGAAGTGGTGCTGGTGACGATGCTGTTGTCCGGCGTGAGTCAGCCCTGGTTGCTGGTATTAATAGCAACAATGGGTAATAGCCTTGGAGGGCTGACTAACGTTATTCTTGGGCGTTTCTTTCCGCTGCGTGAGAAATCGCGCTGGCAGGAAAAGGCAGTCGGCTGGCTAAAACGCTATGGCGCTGCCACGCTGTTATTAAGCTGGATGCCTGTAATAGGCGATTTACTGTGTCTGCTGGCGGGATGGATGCGCATCTCCTGGGGACCGGTGCTCTTTTTTTTGTGCCTTGGCAAGGCGTTGCGCTATGTTCTCGTGGCATGGGCAACGCTGCAGGGTATGACGTGGTGGCACTAATTGGTGGAATGAATACGCGACCTTCAATCGTCAACCATTACAATTATGCTGAGTAACATTACTTTGACAGGCGGGAGGTCAATTTGATCCCGGACGTATCTCAGGCGCTGGCCTGGCTGGAAAACCACCCTCAGGCATTGAAGGGTATTCAGCGTGGTCTTGAGCGTGAAACGCTGCGCGTTAACGCGGACGGTAGCTTAGCGACAACGGGTCACCCGAAGGCGTTAGGCTCGGCGCTGACACATAAATGGATCACAACCGATTTCGCTGAAGCGCTGCTGGAGTTCATTACCCCGGTAGAGGGTGATATTGATCATATGCTGACGATCATGCGCGATATCCATCGCTATACCGCGCGCAATCTGGGCGACGAACGTATGTGGCCCCTCAGCATGCCGTGCTATATCGAGCAGGGCCAGGAAATTGAGCTGGCGCAGTACGGCACGTCAAATATTGGCCGGCTGAAAACGCTCTATCGTGAGGGGCTGAAAAACCGCTACGGCGCGTTGATGCAGACCATCTCTGGCGTGCATTACAATTTCTCGTTGCCGATGGCCTTCTGGCAGGCGAAATGCGGTGAAACCGATAAAGACGCCATCTCTGAAGGCTACTTCCGCCTGATCCGCAACTATTACCGTTTTGGCTGGGTGATCCCGTATCTGTTCGGCGCGTCGCCGGCCATTTGCTCATCATTCCTGCAGGGGAAACCGACCACGCTGCCGTTCGAGAAGACCGAGTGTGGGATGTACTACCTCCCGTACGCCACCTCTCTGCGCCTGAGCGATTTGGGTTATACCAATAAATCGCAAAGCAATCTCGGAATTACGTTTAACGAACTGCACGAATATGTGGCAGGATTGAAGCGGGCGATCAAAACTCCGTCGGAAGAGTACGAAAAAATTGGCCTCGAAAAAGACGGCAAGCGCCTGCAGATCAACAGCAACGTCTTGCAGATTGAAAACGAGCTGTATGCGCCAATTCGTCCGAAGCGCGTGACGCGCAGCGGTGAAACTCCGTCGGACGCGCTGCAGCGCGGCGGGATTGAATACATTGAAGTGCGCTCGCTGGATATCAACCCGTTCTCACCGATCGGCGTTGATGAACAGCAGATTCGCTTCCTGGATCTGTTTATGGTCTGGTGCGTGCTGGCGGATGCGCCTGAAATGAGTTCAGACGAGCTGCTCTGCACCCGTACAAACTGGAACCGCGTGATTCTGGAAGGGCGTAAACCGGGTCTGACGCTGGGTATCGGCTGCGAAACCGCACAGTTCCCGCTGACGAAAGTCGGTAAAGATCTGTTCCGTGACCTGAAGCGTGTTGCCCGGACGATGGACAGCATCGACGGCGGCGACGCGTATCAACAGATTTGCGACCAGCTGGTGGAATGCTTTGATAACCCCGAACTGACGTTCTCAGCACGCATTTTGCGTTCTATGATCGATCAGGGCATTGGCGGTACCGGGCGATCGCTTGCGGCGGAATACCGTGAGATGCTGATGCATGAGCCATTAGAAGTCTTGAGCGAAGCGGATTTTGTAGCGGAACGCGATGCGTCCGTTGTGCGTCAGAAAGAGGTTGAAGCGGCGGATACCGAGTCGTTTGAGGCGTTTCTGGCGAGGCAGGCTTAAGCAGAAAAGAAAAAGGCCACATCGCTGTGGCCAAAATATACATCTCTGAATTCAGGGATGATGATAACAAATGCGCGTCTTTCATATACTGAGACGCGCATTCTGTAGAAGAGTTCAGTTTATTTTAAAAAAAATCACTACCGGAGGTGACGTATGCCGTTATTAGATAGCTTTACTGTCGACCATACCCGTATGGAAGCACCTGCAGTCCGCGTGGCGAAGACCATGCACACTCCGCACGGCGACACGATCACCGTATTCGATCTTCGCTTCTGCGTGCCAAACAAAGAAGTCATGCCAGAGAAAGGCATTCATACGCTGGAGCACCTGTTCGCTGGCTTCATGCGTGACCACCTGAACGGCAACGGCGTTGAGATCATCGATATCTCTCCGATGGGCTGCCGTACCGGTTTCTACATGAGCCTGATTGGCGTGCCTGATGAGAAGCGCGTCGCGGATGCGTGGAAAGCGGCGATGCAGGACGTGCTGAAGGTGAAAGAGCAGAACCAGATCCCTGAGCTGAACGTTTACCAGTGCGGAACCTACCAGATGCACTCTCTGGAAGAAGCGCAGGAAATCGCGCGTCACATCATCGAGCGTGATGTTCGCGTGAACAGCAACGAAGAGCTGGCCCTGCCAAAAGAAAAACTGCAGGAACTGCACATCTAGTGCACCTTTTCCCTCTCCCTCAGGGAGAGGGTAGGGTGAGGGTGGTTTAACCCCATGACCACAACCGCAACCTTCTCCTTTGCCCATCGTCCCCTCGTTCCGTTTGCCCATGACTACGTTCATGGTGACAGCGAACCGTGGCATGAACATGACTGCGCGCAGCTGTTGCACACCCTGAGCGGCGTGGTACGGGTGGATACCGAGTCGGGCTGCTGGGTGGTTCCTCCCGGCCGCGGCGTCTGGCTGCCGGCGGGTACCTTCCACTCGCTGCGAATCACCGGCAACGTGGCGGCGCGAACGCTGTTTATCGATCCGCTGGCGCGGGCCGATCTCCCTGCTACCTGCCAGATCGTGCAGATCTCCCCGCTGCTGCGCGAGCTGATCCTTGCCGCCCTTGCTTTGCCAGAATCGTACTCGCCCGGAAGCCGGGATGAACGCGTCTATGAGCTGATCCTCGATGAAATTCGCATGATGCCGGTACTGCCGTTTCATCTGCCGGAGCCAGAAAGTGAGGCATTACGTCATCTGTGTCTGCAAATCGGGCAAAACGCAGGAGAAAGCTGGAGCAGCGCGCAGGCCGCGAGCATGGTAGGGATGAGCGAGCGTACCCTGAACCGCCATTTTCAGCAGCAGACGGGATTAAGCTACGGTGAGTGGCTGAGAAGGGCGCGCCTGCTGGAGGCGCTACAGCGGCTGGCGCAGGGCCAGCCGGTGCTGCGCGTGGCGCTGGAACTGGGTTACGGTAGCCACAGCGCCTTTACGGCCATGTTTCGCCGGGTAATGGGCATTTCACCCAGCGAATACTTCAAAGACAGCTAACCGCATTAAAAAGCGCCTGAAGCGAGGCGCGCGAGACGTCGCCGTCAATGCCCACGCCCCAGCGGCTGCTGCCGTCCTGGAACAGGCAGCGAATGTATGCCACCGAGCGGCTGTCGCTGCGCTCGCCTAACGTATGCTCGTGATAGTCCTTAATCACAAACGGCGCGTTAACCCAGCGGCTCAGGCCGTGAGCGGCGGCGGACAGCAGGCCGTTGCCCTGACCTTCCAGCTGGCGCGTTCCCCCTTGCGTGGCGACGCTTGCCGTCAAACGCAGCTGGCCGTCCTGCTGGCCATCGCTGCGATAGGATTGCAGCGCAAACGGCGGCGTTGCCACCAGGCCGTAGCGGGTGCGGAACAGCTGCCACAGCGCGTTTTGCGTCATCTCTTTTCCGTGGCGGTCCGTTTCCTGCTGCACGTGCTGGCTAAAATCCTGCTGCAGGCCGCGCGGTAGCTTCAGACCGTGGTTTTGCTCAATAAGCCACGCGCTGCCGCTTTTCCCTGACTGGCTGTTCACCCGGATCACCGCTTCGTAGGTGCAGCCGATATCCTGCGGGTCCACGGGCAGGTAAGGCATCTCCCAGCGATCGCCAGGCCTGCGGGCATCAAAGCCTTTTTTGATCGCGTCCTGGTGCGAGCCGGAGAAGGCGGTATAGGCCAGCCGACCGGCCCACGGATGGCGCGGGGGCACCGGCAGCTGGTTGCAGGTTTCCACCACTTCCACCACCCGGTTCATATCGCTAAAGTCCAGATTCGGGCTAACGCCCTGGCTATAGAGATTCATCGCCAGCGTCACCAGGCAGACGTTGCCCGTGCGCTCCCCGTTACCGAACAGACAGCCCTCCACGCGGTCAGCGCCCGCCATCACGGCAAGCTCGGCGCTGGCAACGCCGGTACCGCGGTCGTTATGCGGATGCACGCTGATGCAGACATCGCGGCGGCGGCTGAAGTGGCGGCAGAAATATTCGATCTGATCGGCATACACGTTCGGCGTGCTGACTTCGACGGTCGCGGGTAAGTTGATCACCATCGGGCGCTCGTCGCACGGCTGCCAGATTTCCGCCACGGCTTCACAAATCTCCAGCGCAAACTCCGGCTCGGTAAAGCAGAAGGTCTCTGGAGAGTACTCGTATTGCCAGCGGGTGTCGGGGTTTTCCTCGCACAGCCTGCGAATAAGCCGCGTGGCGCGGGTCGCCAGCTCAACGATTTGCGCTTTCTCCATGCCGAACACCAGGCGACGGAACAGCGGGGCGGTGGCGTTATACAGATGGACGGTCGCCTGCTTCGCGCCGCGTAACGATTCAAAGGTCCGGACGATCAGATCATCCCGCGCCTGGGTTAATACCTGAATCGTGACGTCATGCGGGATGCGGTTCTCTTCAATCAGCTGGCGAACAAAGTTGAAATCCGTCTGCGAGGCGGAGGGAAAGGCGACCTCGATCTCTTTAAACCCGCAGCTCAGCAGCAAGTCCCAGAACTGCAGCTTGCGCGCGCTGTCCATCGGCTCGGCAAGGGCCTGGTTGCCGTCGCGTAAGTCGGTGGAGAGCCAGCGCGGCGCGCGGATGATGCGTTGCTCCGGCCAGCGACGGTCGGGCAGGGAAAGGGTGGGATAGGGCTGGTACTTGTCGGCGGGTGTGTTCAGCATGATGCGCTCCTGTTGTCTTATCACTATCGTGAAGGGATTTCAGGCGCGCTGCTTTATCGGAACTGACAATCGCTGTCGCGTTCTGGACATCGGTGGCGATTGTTGCCCGGTGGCGGCTACGCCTTACCGGGCCTACGGGCATGTGCCCTTTTGTAGGCCGGGTAAGGGGTAGCCGCCACCCGGCTCCTGCGCACAGGACTAGTGCGCGCCACCGCCGCCGCTACCGGCGCCAAACGGGGGTTTAGCAAACCACACCAGGCCCAGCAGGACGATAAAGATCCCTGCCGATATCCAGAAAATCTCGTTGGCCGAGATAATCAGGCCCTGGTTGGTGATCTGCTGGGCGATCCAGCCGGACGCCTGCTGCTCCGTCATCCCCATTCCCTCCAGCTGGCTATACATCTGCTGCGCGTTGGGGTTGAACGGGTTCACCGCTTCGGTGAGTTGAGCATGGTGCATCGATTCCCGGTTGGTCCACAGCGTCGTGGTGATCGACGTCCCGATGGAGCCCGCCAGCGTTCGGGTAAAGTTCGACAGGCTCGATGCCGCCGCCATGCGCTCAGGCGGTAAGCCGGAAAGCGTGATGGTGGTTAATGGCATAAAGAAGCACGCCACGGCAAAGCCCTGAATAAACTGCGGCCACGCGGAGGCGCCAAAGTCCATTCCCGGTTCGAACGTGTACGCGCGCCAGTAGAAGCACACGGCGTACATGATGAAGCTGAACGTCACCAGCCGGCGCATGTCGAGCTTGTGGGCGAAGCGGCCAATAATCGGCGACAGCAGAACCGGAATCAATCCAACTGGCGCCGAGGCTAAACCTGCCCAGGTTGCGGTATAGCCGTATACCTCCTGCAACAGCTGCGGCAGCAGAACGATCGCGCCGAAGTAGAGCATGTAGGCGAGGCTAATACACAGACAGCCGATGGTGAAGTTTCGCGACTTAAACAGCGACAGGTCGACTATCGGGTTGTCGTCCGTCAGCTCCCAGACAATCAGGAAACTAATGGCGACGACGGCGACCACCGTCAGAACGATGATTTCCGAAGAGGCAAACCAGTCGAGCTCTTTACCCCGGTCGAGCATGATCTGCAGGCTACCAATGCCGACAACCAGCAGCGCCAGCCCGATACCGTCAATGCGCCGCTGTTCGGTACGCGTTTCGCGCCCGCGCAGTGACTGCAGCGTCATTAGTACTACCAGCGCACCGATGGGCACGTTGATGAAGAAGATCCAGCCCCAGTGGTAGTTATCGCTGATGTACCCGCCCAGAATCGGCCCGCAGATTGGCGCAACAATCACGGTCATCGACCACAGCGCCAGCGCGATAGAGCGTTTTGCCGGCGGGTAGTTGTTCAGCAGCAAGCTCTGCGACAGCGGAATCAACGGTCCGGCAACAATCCCCTGAATGACGCGGAAGAATATCAGCATCGTCAGGCTGCTGGACATGCCGCACGCCCAGGAGGCTAGAACGAACAATACCGTCGACCAGAGGAACAGCTTCACTTCACCGACGCGCTTCGCCAGCCAGCCGGTAATCGGAATGGAGATGGCGTTTGCCACCCCAAACGAGGTAATGACCCAGGTCCCCTGGCTCAGCGACGAGCCAAGGTTACCGGCGATGGTCGGGATCGCCACGTTTGCGATGGTGGAGTCCAGCACCTGCATGAATGTCGCCAGCGACAGCGCAATGGTCATAATGACCAGCTGCGCGCCTTCCAGCGGTTTTTGCGGCTTTTGCTGTTGCATAACGCTCACCTTCGGATTAACCGGCGTTTGCCTTCACGATGTCATCGATCAGCTTGTTGACCGGATCGAGGCTAATTTCACGGGCGTTACTTTCATAAGCCGGGCTGCTACGCACCTGGCTTGCCAGGATCTGGCCGTCGCGGTTGGCGGTGTCGACCGTCACCAGCGTAGAGAGGCCGATACGCAGCGGGTGATCCGCCAGCTGTTTGGCATCCAGTTCGATACGTACGGGCAGGCGCTGAACCACTTTGATCCAGTTACCGGTGGCGTTCTGCGCCGGCAGCAGGGAGAAGGCGCTGCCGGTTCCCATATCCAGACCGACCACTTTCCCGGTGTACTTAACGTCATCGCCGTAGATGTCGCTGACGACCGTCGCGGTCTGGCCGATACGCATGTGGGCAAGCTGCGTCTCTTTGAAGTTGGCATCTACCCACAGATTGTCCGCCGGCACGACCGCCATCAGCGGCGTGGTTGGGCTAATCTGTGCCCCAGGCTGGACGGAACGGCGCGAGACGTAGCCGGTCATCGGGCTGACGATTTTAGTACGCTGCAGGGCAAGCCATGCGTTGCGGACTTCGGTCGCCGCCTGCTGTACGGCTGGCTGGTTTTCCAGGCTGGTGCCCAGCACCATCGCCTGGTTGGCGTTGTACTGTTGAATAGCCACGTCCAGCTGCGCCTGCGCGCTGGCCACGGCGTCGCGCGCGTGCTGCAGCTCTTCACGGCCGATCAGGTTGGCGGTGCCGAGCGGCACGCGGCGGTTCAGGTCGCTCTGCGCCTGGGCGAGTGCAGTTTTCTGCACGTCGATGTTGGCCTGCAGCTGTTTACTGTTGATCATCAGCTGGCGGGTTTGACGGACGCTGGAGGCCAGCGCTGTCTGTGCTTTCTCAAACGCCTGCTGGGCGTCGGTTGGATCGAGGGTCACCAACACATCGCCTTTTTGCACAAAGTCGGTATTGTCAGCCCAGACTTTCGTCACGCTGCCCGACACCTGCGCCATAATTTGTACCTGGTTCCCTGCCACGTAAGCGTCATCAGTCTCTTCAGCATGACGCAAGACTAAAAACCAATAGATCCCATATGCCACGGCAATAATGATAAAGAGCAAGGTCAACAGAATAAGGGCGCTCTTACGTTTGCCCTTCTTGTTGGCCGGTTGCTGCGGGGTAGTGCTCTCCGCATTTGCGCTCATTGTTGTTCTCCACGATCTTCTTATTTTCACATCGGCTGAGCCGACCTGTTGTCAGAAAGGCCAGCAGTGTGACGTGCTGGCCTGTCGGTTTTCTTATAAATCTGGAATGGTGAGCGTGTCGTCGCGTTAGCGCAGCGCCTCAAGAACGGCGCCATCTTCATCCATCTGGTCCAGACGGGTGAGCAGCTTGCGAGTGATGTGCTCAAGCTGGTCGCGCTCGGCGGTGCTGAGGGCAGACCAGAGTTTGTGCAGGCAATTGTGCTGAGGTGGCAGCACCTCGCGCAGGAACTGGTGACCTTTATCGGTCAGTTGCAGATGCAGGCAGCGGCGATCGTTGTCGCTTTCGCGGCGCTCAATCCAGCCACGCTTTTCAAGCTCATCGGCAATACGGGTCGCGTTGGTACGGGAGGAGCCCAGCGCGCAGCTCAGCTCGGAAGGCTGAATGCTGTGGTTTTCCTGAGACTCCAGCGTAATCAACGCCATAAACAACGTCTCGTTAATCCCTTGAGCTTTCAGCATTTTATTACGGTTTTCCAGAAGCTTACCCTGCATGTGCATGCACAGGCGAGTCAGCAGGATTTCCTGGTACGGGAAGTCCTCATGGCGACTGGCGCGGAATTTAAGCATTTGTTCAATGGGCGTAAACGAACTATCCATTTGGGCATAACCTCATTAATTACAGCCGATATAGTAACGATAGTGACAAATAATGTAAATGAATTATTTGTGCGGTTATATCCGCCAAATTAATGTCACCATCAGAAAGCGCCGGGTAAGTCCGTGACCCGGTGAGCACAGAGAGTGTAGGGGGTGAACCCGCTGAAGAGAGGATGTGAGGACGGGGGTCTGAACTATTCATGCCGATTGTAAATATGTCACCCACATTAAAATTTCTGGGATAAATGATTACGTTTACATTAACAGACTGAAGGGCCTCTTTACACCCTAAGAGGCCCAACGCAATGTAAAACTTAGTGAATTGCATCCTGACGATGATAGCCGCGCCACCATACAAGCAGGTTGAGCGCGGCGACGATGGCCCCGATCCCGCACACGCCGGACCAGCCGGCATGCTGCCACGCCGAGGCGGAGATGAGCGAGCCCGCTGCGCCGCCGATAAAGTAGCTGGTCATGTATCCGGCCGTAAGGCGGTTACGCGCCTCTGGCTTCACGCGATAAATCACGGTCTGGTTGGTGATGTGAACGCCCTGCACGGTGAGATCGAGCACCAGAATACCGACGATCAACGCCAGCACCGAGACATGCCCGTACCAGATCGCCGCCCAGGAGAGCAGGAGTAAAACCAGCCCTGCGGAGGTGGTCAGGTGGGATTTGCCCTTGTCGGCCAGCCCGCCAGCGGGACGCGCACCCAGCGCGCCTGCGGCACCGGCCAGGCCGAACAGGCCAATCACCCCTTCGGAATAATTGAACGGCGGGGCGGCAAGCAGAAACGCCATCGACGTCCACAGAATGCTGAAGTTAGCAAAGGTGAAACAGCCCAGCAGGGCGCGGGTGCGCAGGAGTTTATCCTGCGTGAACAGGCTGAACACGGAGGCCAGCAGCTGCGGATAGTTCAGGTGGTTCTCCTGCTTCACCTTCGGCAGGCCGCGCCACAGCGCCAGGGCCATGATGACCATCAAGACGCTCGCCACCCAGTAAACGGTGCGCCAGCCCCCGAGGCTTGCCAGCAGCCCGGCAACGGTACGTGCCAGCAAAATCCCCAGCAGCAGGCCGCTCATGATGGTACCCACCACCTTGCCGCGCTTTTCCGGGGAGGCGAGGGTCGCGGCGAGCGGCACCAGGATTTGCGCCACGACGGAGAACAGCCCCGTGAGCGCGGTACCGACGATCATCATCGTCAGCGACTGGCTGCTGGCGGTGATCAGCATTCCGCCGGCGGCCAGCAGGGTCATGGAGACGATCAGCATCCGGCGTTCAAACATATCGCCAAGCGGCACCAGGAACAGCAGCCCGGCGGCATAGCCAAGCTGCGCGGCCGTAACAATGAAGCCTGCGGAGCTGGCAGAGAGGTTGAACGCGCGGGCGATGGTGTCGAGAAGGGGTTGTGCGTAATAGTTGCTGGCGACCGCCAGACCCGTTGCCACGGACATTAAAAGGATGAGTGCGGGGCTAAGCCCCTGAGTTGTTTTGGTCATGGGTTTCAGGAATCATTAGTTGAGTGATTATTTTTCCGGAAACCATCATACCGAATGATTGTGAAGGGCGGGGGAGTGTTATGTGTGAGTTTGTGCGGTTAATCCCCTCACCCCAGCCCTCTCGGGGGTCAACGTTCCCTCTCCCTTTGGGGAGAGGGTTAGGGTGAGGGGTAAGGGTTGTGTTTTTTACTTCTGCGCCTCAAGCGCCTCTTTCACCCAGCCGTCAAACTGCTGCTGGTGGGCTTTGATCCAGCCATCCACGTGGCCTTTAATATCGGCCTCAGACGATTTGCCCGCATGCATCATCGCGTTCTGGGCGTTGATGTCCGCCAGCGGCAGCTTCATGACCGAGAACAGCTTCGCCGCCGCCGGATTTTTCTCGGCCCAGGCTTTGTTGGCGACGATGTGCATCGTGTTCACCGGGAAGCCGTAGTTCATGCCGTTCGGCAGCTTGGTGTCGATATCTTTCTGCTCGCCCGGCAGGGAGGAGAACGGCACCTGCAGCCACACCACGTCTTTACCCGGCTTCAGCACGTCGCTTACCCAGTACGGCGTCCAGGTGTAATAGATTACCGGTTTGCCCTCTTTGAAGCGGGCAATGGTGTCGGCCATCATCGCCGAATAGTTGCCGTGGCTCACGTCGACCGTTTTTGCCAGATCGAACGCTTTGTTCTGGTGGTTAATCACCGCTTCACAGCCCCAGCCCGGCGAGCAGCCCATCATGTCGGCTTTGCCGTCACCGTTGGTGTCGAACAGTTTGGCGATCTTCGGATCTTTCAGCTGCGCAATATTGGTGATGTGGTACTGGTCGGCGGTTTTCTTGTCGATCAGATACCCCTGCGCCGCGCCGGTCACGAAGGTGCCTTCCCGGTAGAATTTCTTGTCGCCACCGGCGGCGGCATACATGTCGTCGTGCAGCGGCTGCCAGTTCACCGCGGTAAAGGTGGCGTCACCGGAGGCAATCGAGGTGTAGCCCACGTTGTAATCCACCTCGCTCGGGGTGTTAACCGTGTAGCCGAGCTTCTCCAGCGCGCGGCTGACCAGCAGGGTCTGGAAGCTCTCTTCCGAAATGGTGCTCTGCACCGGCTGTACGGTAACGCCTTTGCCCGGCAGGTCCGCCGCAAACGTGCTGGTGGAGACAAGGGTGGCAAACGCTGTGGCAAAAAGTACGCTCTGTCGCATCGTTGTTCCTTATTTAATGAATGGGCGGGTGAGTAACCCGACGGGGCCGGTAGTAAACCAGCGACGGTTGCCGCGACTGCGTGAATCACGACCGACGGCCTGGGTCAGGCGGTCAAGAATAATGGCGAGGATCACGATGCCCACGCCGCCGACGGTGGCAAGCCCCATGTCGAGACGGCCAATGCCGCGCAGCACCATCTGCCCCAGACCGCCTACGGCAATCATCGAGGCAATGACGACCATCGACAGCGCCAGCATCAGCGTCTGGTTTACGCCTGCCATAATGGTCGGCATCGCCAGCGGGAGCTGAACCTTAAACAGCAGCTGGCGCGGGCTTGCGCCGAACGAGCGTGACGCTTCGATCAAATCCGCGGGCACCTGGTTAATCCCCAGAATGGTCAGACGGATAATCGGCGGCAGGGCGAAGATAATGGTCACCACCACCCCCGGCACGTTGCCGATGCCGAACAGCATCACGATAGGCACCAGATAGACGAACGCCGGCGTGGTCTGCATCGCATCCAGCAGCGGACGAATAATCTTCGCCGCCCGCGGGCTACGCGCCAGCCAGATCCCCATCGGCAGGCCGATCGCCACGCAGAAGAGCAGGGCGGTCAGCACCAGCGCCAGGGTGATCATCGCCTGCGACCAGGCGCCAATCGCACCAATGGCAATCAGCGAGACCAGCGTGGCGATCCCCATCCCCGCGCTGCCAAACTGCCAGGCGATCAGGGAAAACAGCACGATGGCCACCGGGGCCGGCATGCCCAGCATCAGCTGCTGGAAGCCGTTGAGGATGTAATCCACCGGCACGCGGATCCCCTGGAAGACCGGACGAAAGTGCGTGACCACCCAGTCGATCCCTTCCGTGACCCAGCTGTCCAGCGGGATCAGCGTCTTGTGGAACGGATCCATAATATTGAAGTGTTCTGGCGCAGGCGCGGGTGCGCTGTTCAGCCAGTTTGCCGCCCCGCCGCCGTCGGCAGGGGCCGGCGTGGAACCCCACGCATCGGCAGATTGCGCAGCGCTGTCCGCTGCTTCAGGTGTACCCCACGGGTTAGATTGATCGGTCATTGTTTGCCCCCTCGCGATCTAAAGCCTGCAGCAACATCCGTTTTGAGATGATGCCGACGTACTGTTGTTCCTCGCCCACGACCGGCACGGCGCACGGCGCCTGACCCACGTGAGAGAGCAACTCGCTGAGCGGCGTTTCGGCGTCCACGGCAAGCGGAGCGTCGATTAACGCCGCATCGATTCCCTGGTTTTCGCCAAGGGCGGTTTTCAGAGAGTCGATGGAGACAACGCCAACAAATTTATTGCCGCGTTCAACCAGATAACCGTATTCACGGTCTTCGTCCTGCAGCAGCTTCAGCGCGGAGCGCGGGCCGAAACCTGGCGTTTTTCGAATAATGCCGTTTGGCGCTCGGCGGGCAATATCCCTGGCGCTAAAGACCTGGCTAATATCCACGCCGCGGAAGAAGGTGCGGACATAATCATTGGCCGGGTTATTGAGAATTTCATCCGGCGTGCCGACCTGCACCACTTCACCATTTTGCATAATGGCAATACGGTCGCCAATACGCATGGCTTCATCCAGATCGTGGGAAATAAATACAATGGTTCTCTGATGTTTCGCCTGTAATTTTACCAGCTCATCCTGCATCTCGGTGCGAATTAATGGATCGAGAGCCGAGAAGGCTTCATCCATTAATAATATGTCCGGATTAATGGCTAATGCGCGGGCTAATCCTACGCGCTGGCGCATGCCGCCGGAAAGTTCATCCGGGTACGCATGGGCATAATTCTCCAGCCCAACCTGACGCAGCGCATCAAGGGCTTTTTCCTGACGTTCCTGAGCGGGCGTGCCGGCTAATTCCATGCCAAAGGCGGTATTATCCAGCACCGTCATGTGCGGCATTAGCGCGAATGACTGGAACACCATCGCAATCTTCTTTCTGCGCACCTCGCGAAGTTCGGCGTCGGATATTCTGGCGATATCCACGCCGTCAATCAGCACCTGTCCGCGGGTGGGTTCAATCAGGCGATTGAGAAGGCGAACCATAGTGGATTTACCCGAGCCGGATAATCCCATGATGACAAAAATCTCGCCTTCTTCAATGGCCAGACTGGCGTCTTTAACGCCAAGCGATAGCCCGGTTTTTTCCAGAATTTGCTCTTTCGTAAGGCCTTTCTCAATATATTTGAATGCGCGCTGCGGATGCTCGCCAAATACTTTATAAAGATTTTTCACTTCTAATTTAATTGCCATGCAATAGAGAGTGTCCTGTTATTTGTTTATGTCGATATGATTACCATGGTAAATTGTTAACGGGCATAACCCTAACATACTCAGAATCTGAGACAACCCTGTGTTTGCTTATGGTATGAATTTTCAGGTAAGCGAAACGGCTGAATTTCCCATGAGTAAAGGGCTGAGCGTGGTTTGAATTTTTCTCAATTTTTTGCTGCTGCATCGGGGAATTTCGCCTGAATCGGATGATTCAGGCGAATATGACGCGGAAATGACAGTGTAGTTGCTTTGTAAATATTAGAGAGAAAATTGTTGGGTTTATATTAAATTAACGAACGTTAGCGTTCATCAAAAATCCCAGTCTTCATCCTCCGTTTCCACCGCTTTGCCCATCACATACGATGAACCCGACCCGGAGAAGAAATCGTGGTTTTCGTCGGCGTTGGGCGACAGCGCGGACAGAATCGCCGGGTTCACCTCCGCCATCTCCGGCGGGAACAGCGCGTCGTAGCCGAGATTCATCAGCGCCTTGTTGGCGTTGTAGCAAAGGAAGGCTTTCACGTCTTCCTCCCAGCCGGTGCCGGCGTACAGTTCCTCGGTATAGCTCAGCTCGTTGTCATAGAGATCCATCAGCAAATCGAGCGCAAACCCTTTGAGCTCCTCACGCTTCGCCTCGCTGACTTTCTCCAGCCCTTTCTGATACTTATAGCCGATGTAATACCCGTGTACCGCTTCATCCCGAATGATAAGGCGGATCAAATCGGCGGTGTTGGTCAGCTTGCCCCGGCTCGACCAGTACATGGGCAGCCAGAAGCCGGAATAGAAGAGGAAGGATTCCAGAAACACGCTGGCGATCTTCATCTTCAGCGGCTCGTCGGCCCGGTAATATTCCAGCACCAGACCCGCCTTTCGCTGTAATGACTCGCTCTCTTCACTCCAGGCGTAGGCGGCGTCCACGTCTTTGGTCTGGCAGAGCGTCGAAAAAATCGAGCTGTAGGAGCGGGCGTGCACCGCCTCCATAAAGCTGATGTTGGACATTACCGCCTCTTCGTGCGGCGTCAGCGCGTCACGCATGAGCGCGGGTGCCCCCACGGTATTTTGAACGGTGTCCAGCAGCGTCAGGCCGGTAAAAACGCGGATCGTCAGCTGCTGTTCGGCGTGGCTGAGCGTTTGCCAGGCCGGGATATCGTTAGAGAGCGGGACCTTTTCCGGCAGCCAGAAGTTGCTGGTCAGCCGGTTCCACACTTCCAGATCTTTGTCGTCCTGGATCTTGTTCCAGTTAACGGCGCTCACGCGTGACAGTTTCATCCTTTCTCCTTACAGCGCGCAGGACACGCAGCCTTCAATTTCGGTGCCTTCCAGCGCGAGCTGGCGCAGGCGAATGTAGTAGAGCGTTTTAATGCCTTTCTTCCAGGCGTAGATCTGCGCCCTGTTGATATCCCGCGTGGTGGCGGTATCCGGGAAGAACAGCGTCAGCGACAGCCCCTGATCCACATGTTTTGTCGCCTCGGCGTAGGTATCGATAATTTTTTCCGGGCCAATCTCATACGCGTCCTGATACAGCGCCAGGTTCTCGTTGGTCATAAACGGCGCAGGGTAGTAAACGCGTCCGGTTTTGCCTTCCTTGCGAATTTCAATTTTTGACACTATCGGGTGAATGCTCGACGTGGCGTGGTTGATGTAGGAGATGGACCCGGTCGGCGGCACGGCCTGCAGGTTCTGGTTATAGATGCCGTAGCGCATCACGTCATCACGCAGCTGCTGCCACATCTCCCGGGTGGGCAGAACGATCCCGGCGCGGGCAAACAGCTCACGCACTCGCGCCGTTTTCGGCTGCCAGTCGCCTTCAAGATATTGGCTGAAATACTCTCCGCTGGCGTAGCGGGAGTGCTCAAAGCCCGCGAAACGCTGGCTGCGCTCGCGCGCCAGCATCATCGAGGTGTGCAGCGCGTGCCAGGTTATGGTGTAAAAATAGAGGTTGGTGAAATCCAGCCCTTCCGGGCTGCCGTAGGCAATGCCTTCCCGCGCCAGATAGCCGTGCAGGTTCATCTGCCCAAGGCCGATGGCGTGCGACGCGGCGTTACCCGCCTCAATGGACGGCACGCTGCGGATGTGGCTCATGTCCGACACCGCCGTCAGGCCGCGAATGGCCGTCTCTACCGTGCGGCCAAAGTCGGGGGAATCCATGGTATGGGCAATATTCAGCGACCCGAGGTTGCAGGAGATATCCTTGCCGATATCCGCGTAGTCCAGGTTCTCGTCGTAGGTTGACGCGCTGTTGACCTGCAGAATCTCCGAGCACAGGTTGCTCATGTTGATGCGCCCGGCAATCGGGTTGGCGCGGTTCACCGTGTCCTCGTACATGATGTACGGATAGCCGGACTCAAACTGAATTTCGGCAAGCGTCTGGAAGAAATCGCGCGCGTTGATGGTCTTTTTGCGAATCCGATCGTCGGCCACCAGTTCGTCGTAGAGCTCGCTGATGGCCACGTCGCCAAAGGCCTTGCCGTAAATTCGCTCGATGTCATACGGCGAGAAGAGCGCCATCTCGGCATTCTCTTTAGCAAGCTTAAAGGTGATATCCGGGATCACCACCCCCAGCGACAGGGTTTTGATACGGATTTTTTCATCGGCGTTTTCGCGTTTGGTATCCAGAAACCGCAGAATATCAGGATGGTGCGCATGCAGGTAAACCGCGCCCGCGCCCTGACGCGCGCCAAGCTGGTTGGCATAGGAGAACGCATCTTCCAGCATCTTCATCACCGGGATCACGCCGGAGGACTGGTTCTCGATGCGCTTGATCGGCGCGCCCGCTTCACGCAGGTTAGAGAGCAAGAACGCCACGCCGCCGCCGCGTTTCGAAAGCTGCAGCGCAGAGTTCACCGCGCGGCCAATCGACTCCATATTGTCTTCAATGCGCAGCAGGAAGCAGGAGACCAGCTCGCCGCGTTGGGCCTTGCCGCAGTTGAGGAAGGTTGGCGTGGCGGGCTGGAAGCGCCCGGAGAGGATCTCATCGGTGAGCTGTTCCGCCAGCGCTTCATCGCCCTGGGCCAGCGTCAGCGCCACCATCACGGTACGATCCTCAAAGCTTTCTAAGTAGCGTTTGCCGTCGAACGTCTTGAGGGTGTAGCTGGTGTAGTACTTCCACGCGCCGAGAAAGGTCTGGAAACGAAAACCGCTGGCGTGGGCGCGTTCAAACAGTCTTACCACGAAGGGGCGATCGTAGCGGGCCAGAACGCGCTCCTCGTAGTAGCCCTCGTTAACCAGATAGTCGAGACGCTCATTCTGGCTCGCGAAGGTCACGCTGTTGGGCCGCACGTGGGCGGCGAAAAAGGCGTCCACCGCCTCGCTGTCTTTATCAAACTGAATGCGCCCCTGACTGTCGTAGAGGTTAAGCATCGCGTTTAACGCGTGGTAATCCGGCGTCGCCTGAATTACCCGTTCTGCGGTTGTCGTTGCCAAAATTCGTTCACTCCTTTACGCACGTTTTCGACGTCCTGCTGCGTCCCCATTAGCTCAAAGCGATAGAGATACGGCACGCCGCATTTTTGAGAGATGACATCTCCGGCCCGGCCAAAGGCGTCGCCGAAATTGCGATTCCCCGCCGCGATCACGCCGCGAATCAGCTCGCGGTTATGGGGATCGTTCAGAAAGCGGATCACCTGGCGGGGCACAGCGCCCGCCGTACCGCCGCCGCCATAGCTCGGCACCACCAGAATGTACGGCTCCTCTACCCGGATGCGCTCCCGCTCGTTCAGCGGAATGCGCACCGCAGGCAGCCCGACGCGCTCAATAAAGCGGAGCGTGTTTTCCGAGCTGCTGGAGAAGTAGACCAGCGCACTCATGCACGCGTGGCCTGAGCGCTCAGGCGGTTGATCATGTCCGGGCGAAAGCCAGACCAGCTGGTCTCCCCGGCGACAACCACCGGAAGCTGACGGAAACCCTGCGCGCGCAGGGTATCGGCGGCCTCGGGCTGCTGGTCGATATTCACCATCTCAAAAGCCACCCCGCGGCTTTCCATCGCGCGTTTTGTGGCGTGGCACTGAACACAATCGTTACGAGTGTAAATAATAATGCTCATGATTCGTATTTCCATTTAAAATGAGAGAGCGGCGCGAATCATCGCGTCAGGTTGTGTCTGTCTTGCTAAAGGGAATACTAGATGTAGTTGTCTTAAGTTTCAACCATACAAGATATGGGAAATTCAGATTGATGTCGTCCCAATGATGAGCACAGCGGGGCAGGGCAGGCTATACGGGTTTTTCAGGCCATCAGGCAAAGAAAAGCCCCGGCAGCCGCTGGCTGTCGGGGCAGAGAAATGCGTTAGGTATCGTTATTTACGCAGGCTGAGCAGGGCGCCCACGAAGATACCGACCGCCGCGACCGTGCCCAGCGTACAGAGCGGTTTTTCGCGCACGAAGGTTGTGGCGCAGCTGACCGCGTCGCAGGCCGCCTGCGTCGTACGCGTACGTCCATTCAGACGCGCGCGGGTTTCACGGAGCAGAGACTGAGCCTTACGCTTTGCGGCATCCGCTTCGTCCTTCGCGTCACTTCCCCAGGACTTCAGCACCTCTTCCAGCGTGTCCGCTAATTGGCTGACATCATTACGAATATCCTGAGCGTCGTCATTAATATCGTTTCGGTTCGGTCTGTTAAACATACGATCCTCCGTAAATTTGTGTTCCCGTTCAGTTTAGTTCAGAAATTTAATATCTGAAGCGCATCACGCGTTATCCGGCAGTTTATGGACTATTCTGAAAGCCCTGCTAATGCTGAATACTGTAAGGTTGCCGGGCAGGAAAAGATAACGAGGAAAAGATATGTATTTACGACCTGATGAGGTGGCGCGCGTTCTTGAAAAAGAGGGATTCACCATGGATGAGGTGACATCAAAAGCGTATGGATATCGCCGCGGCGAGAATTATGTTTACGTTAATCGTGAAGCCAGAATGGGACGTACCGCTCTCATTATTCACCCGACGCTGAAAGACAGAAGTCTGTCATTCGCTGAGCCTGCCTCGGATATTAAAACCTGCGATCATTATCAGCAATTTCCGCTCTATTTAGGCGGAGAGACGCATGAGCATTATGGTATTCCGCATGGCTTCAGCTCGCGCATGGCGCTGGAGCGGTTTTTGAAGGGACTGTTTGGCGACGTACAGTAAATTTGCGACTGGCGTTCGCCAGTCGCTTCACATCACGCTTTTGCCTGGCTGTACTGGCTGACCTTAAACAGGCGGCGACAGTAGTCGAGAAAATAGCCGTAAACCGCACCCATCAGCATTGAAATCACAATATTTGAACTGACCGCCGCGGCAATCTGGTGCCAGTCCGCGCCCACCGTCAGCAGAATGGCCACGTAAACCGGAGACTGGAACGTCACATACGCCAGCACGTCCGCCAGGTTTTTCACCCAGCCGGCGGGGCTGATACGCCGCGCGAAGCGCATGACCGCATCGCGGTATAAACCATAAGGCCAGGCAATAATAATATTGACCGGGATCGCCACCAGTCGAGAAGAAAGTGACTGCTCGAAGGTCATTCCGGAGAGGAAAATTTCAATCAGCATGTTCACGACGGAACAGTAGACAACCATCGCGAAAGTATCCGCTACCGCATGGCGAAGGCGTGATTGCGGTGAGAACATGTCTGAACTCCTTGAGAAGAACACAAAAGAAACGATTTTCCCGAAGCGGTTAGTGCTTTAGGTTGGTTTGTTTGACGTGTATAGCGTATATCTCTATGTTTGAACTAACAACTAGTGATTAATTTTTATTTAATCGCGTTTTGTCGACAAAATTCTCTAAGTTTGGTTGTTTTTTGTTCGGTTCGTTATAATCTGTCTCGATTAATGATTTTCATATAAAAATCAATCGATTGTTGTTGGTTGTGCTGCGGTGGGACTCGGTTCACTTGCGGGTAGCGCAGAATGCTGAAATTTGGATTAAAGTTAACCCTTTATATTGTTGTGAGTATTGAATTCGGGCGTATGCCGCAGGCGTCATAAGATAATATTACCGGCGATATTTAATCTTATTAACAGTAGGGGCGTACGGCAACGCGGGTAGATATTTAAACAGAAATGAATTATTCTGTCGGCGATTTATCTATTTACCCTAAAGAAAAGGTTTTCAAATAATATGTCTTTGACGTTACAGAATCTTAATAATATCCGAACTCTGCGGGCCATGGCGCGCGAATTATCCCTGGACGTTCTTGAGGAAATGCTGGAAAAGGTCAGGGTCGTTGCCGAAGAGAAACGTAGTGAACTGGCGGAATTAGAGCAGCAGCGCGCTGAGCAGCAGGAGAAAATTAACGCCCTGCTGGAGCTGATGAAAGCCGACGGTATTTCACCGAATGACCTGCTGGGCACTGAGCTGGCGCAGGCGGGCAAGCCAGCGAAAAAACGCAAGCCGCGTGAAGCCAAATATCGCTTTATTGACCAGAACGGTGAAGAGAAAACGTGGACCGGCCAGGGTCGCACGCCGAAGCCTATTGCCAGCGCGCTGGCAAACGGTAAATCACTGGATGATTTTCTGATCTAATGCGTGAACCGGGCGGAATATTCCGCCCGGCTGTCTGTTCAGCAGACGCCAAAATCACCGTCTTCGGTATACGGTGCCAGATCGGCAGCTTTCAGAGTATATTTCTCGCCTTGCTCATTGCTGGCCTGTACCGCCACAATGCTCTCACCATTCACTTCGAGCACCTTCAGCTTTGGGCCGCCTTTGCGCGGTTGTACATAATCACCGACAGAAAACATATTACCTCCTCTTCGTTTTAGCGATCTTCACCTTAGCCCACGTACGACGGCGGGTACAGCGTAATTCACCGTTTACTGCTTATGAGGTACGCCGGTTCCAGGGCATCACCTTGAGCAGCCGCGCCATGCCGCAAAAACCCGTCACACCCGCGAGCAGCAGCCCGGCCCCCACGAAACCGCTGAGCAGGAAAAAGCCGCTGGAGACGCTATAGCCCAGCACCACGCCGCAGAGAATGAGCATCCCGGCGGCAATTTGCACCTGACGCATCAGCGGCAGCGGCTGGGATTTATCTTCGACGGTCTGTAGCCCGGCCTGCTTCCAGCCCTGAATGCCACCCTCGACCACAAAAGCCTGAGCGGGCGCGGCAGCCTGTGCAAGGCGATCGGCATTCCCCGAGGTCCGGGCGCCGGACTGGCAGTGAAAAATCACCGTTTCACCTGCGTGCGTTTTAAGCCCCCCGGGCAGAGTATCCAGCGGCACGGACTGCGCGACGGGAATATGCTCGCGGGCGTACTCGTCGGCATCGCGGATATCAATCAGTCTGGCGCCTTCAGCGACGCGGGCGCTGGCCTGGCGCGGGGAGAGAAGAGGAAGTGACATGGCGGCTCCTTACGGGCAATAAAGGGTTTTCAGGGTACTGATAAGCTGATGCACCGCATCGTTTTTAATGAAATAAAGAATGCGCTGCGCGTCGCGGGTGCTGTCGATAAGGCCTTCCTCACGCATGCGCGCCAGGTGCTGCGACGTAGCGGACGCGCTAAGCCCCGTCGCACGCGCCAGTTCCCCCGCGCTGGTGCCGGGGGCACCGCACAGCGTGCAGAGGATCAGCAGCCGACGCGGGTTGCTCATTGCTTTTAAGAGTGCGGCGGCCTGCTCGGCGCTGGCCTGGAGTTGTTCAAGTTCAGTCATGGTAGTTTAGTGTTTTCTTAATTAAGTAAATGCTAAACTAACCTAACGCTTTAAACCAGCGTCAAAAGCGTAAAAGAGGGTAAACGCGAGGTTAGGGACTGGTACAGACGGGTAAACGGGCTATGCTTAGAGAGTTCTCTTGATTATTTTCAATGGATTAGCTTGCACGGAGTTTTTATATGGGATTTTGGCGCATTGTTTTTACGATCCTCATACCGCCGCTGGGCGTGCTGTTGGGCAAAGGGCTTGGCTGGGCGTTTATTATCAACATTCTTCTGACGCTGCTGGGCTACTTCCCCGGCCTCATTCACGCGTTTTGGGTACAGAGCAAAAGCTAAGCGCGCCACAGTAAATCGCTATAGATATCGGTCAGCACGCCCGCTGGGCCAAACTGCTGTTTGATCCACCGCGTGACCTGACCGGTCGCGGCATGCTGCGTGGCGAGCAGCATGCGCGAGTCCTGACGCGGGTTATTAATCCGCCGCGTCACCAGCAGCCCGTCTTCCACCGCCTCGCGCGTCATATATTCCGGTAAAAAACCTATCCCTTCCCCCAGGATCTGGCACTGGCATTTGGTGTTAAAGTCCGGCACCAGAATGGCCTCCTGCCCGTGCAGCAACCAGCCGACCTTCTTATTAATCGTGTGTGCGGTATCTTCAACCATGATGTTGGGGTACAGGCGCAGCTGGCTCTCCGCTATCGGTTCCGGGACGAAGGCCAGCGGGTGTTCAGGCGAAATGGCGAACACCCAGCGGATGGCGCCGATCTCGGTGTAATCAATCCCGCCGCCGTCGAGCAGCGTGTCCGGTGCGCCAATCGCGATATTGGCCTGGTTGTTAATGATGGAGTCCCAGACGCCGTTATACACCTCGGTAGTAACGGTGATCTGGCAGGTAGGAAACTGCTTTTTCAGCACCTGCAGCAGCCGCGCGGTATGGCGCGGGGTGTATAAAAGCTGATTGATACAGATGCGCACCCGCGCCTCAATGCCCTGAGAAATGGTATCTATGCCGCGCTTGATGGCATGGAAATCATTCAGCAGGTCGGTCGCTTTGCGGTAAAAGTAAAACCCGGACTCGGTCAGTTCAATGCTGCGCGTGTTGCGGACAAACAGCACCACGTCCAGCCCGGTTTCCATCCGCTTGATGGTGTAACTGATGGCTGAGGTAGTGACCCCAAGCTCGGTCGCCGCCTTGCTGAAGCTGCCGAAGCGTGCGGCGGTGGTAAAGGCCAGCAGGTTCTCTTCGGTAAAGATGGAATTCATATCGCTGCTCCCGTAAGCCATCAGTTTTGAACATATTTTAACAGCACCGTTACAATGCGCTTGATGTCGATCACAGTTCTGACGTTTAACGCCAGGCCGCGCGACATAAGGCTTTGTCAGGCATAAGCAGAATGCAGCCTTGCGCGTTTAAAAGCCCTAAAACATAAGAAAAAGGTTGCACGGCCGCACGTTTTAGCTGAACTGTTGAATTTAACTCAACAATGAATTGACTGTCGATGAATCATTTTTAAGCGGATTCTTTTATGACCAGGCTGTTGCTATTCTCAGGTCAATAGAAATAAAAAACATCGGAGTCTGAATATGTCTGAAACTGAACTCGTTACTGAATTTCTGCTGGCGGCAGAAGAGGGCAATAGCGATGCGCTAAAAGCCTGTCTGGAGAAAGGCGTGGATATTAACGCCACCAACCGCCAGAAAAGAACGGCGGTTATTATTGCCAGCCTGAAAAAGCATTATTCCTGCGTGGCGCTGTTAATTGCCGCCGGCGCGGATATTGATAAACAGGACCAGACCTGCTTTAACCCCTTCCTGATTAGCTGCCTGACCAACGATATTACCCTGCTGCGCCTCGTGCTTCCGGCAAACCCGGATCTTGACCGCCTGACGCGCTTCGGCGGCGTGGGCATTACGCCTGCCAGTGAAAAAGGACACGTGGAGATCGTGCGCGAGCTGCTTGAAAAAACCGACATTAACGTTAACCACACCAACTTTGTCGGCTGGACGCCGCTGCTGGAAGCCATCGTGTTAAACGACGGCGGTGCAAAACAGCAGGAGATTGTGAAGCTGCTGCTGGAGCACGGCGCGAACCCGCACATGACCGATAAATACGGCAAAACCCCGCTCGAACTGGCGCGGGAAAAAGGCTTCGATGCGATAGCCGACCTGCTGCTGGCGGCGGGCGCGTAAAGCAATCGGCCAGCCGGGTCCGGCTGGCCGTTAATTCAAAAAGCATTTTTACCGACGTGCATTTTGCACGACGGCGGCCCCCTTTTATCCGCATCCTGGAGAAAATAATGCCAACGAAAATCGTGATTAAAAAGAACACCTATTTTGACTCCGTCTCATTAATGTCCGTTTCCACCAAAGCCAATAAATTACCGGGCGTCGAGCAGGCCTTTGTGGCGATGGCGACGGAAATGAATAAAGGCGTCTTAAAAAACCTCGGGCTATTAACGCCGGAATTAAACGAGGCTAAAAACGGCGATCTGATGATCGTGATTAAAGGCGACGCGGCCAATGATGAAACCCTGGCCGCTATTGAGGCGCTGTTCATCCGTAAAGAGAGCGCGGGCTCCCATGAAGCGCGCTACGCCACGATTGCCAGCGCCAAAAATCATCGCCCTGACGCAAACCTCGCGGTCATTTCGGTGAACGGTACCTTCGCCGCGCGCGAAGCGCGTCAGGCGCTGGAAAACGACCTTAACGTGATGCTCTTCTCCGACAACGTGTCGCTCGACGACGAGCTGGCGCTGAAGCAGCTGGCGCACCAGAAAGGGCTGCTGATGATGGGGCCGGACTGCGGCACCGCCATTATTAACGGCGCGGGGCTGTGCTTCGCCAACGCGGTGCGCCGCGGGCCGATTGGCATCGTCGGCGCATCGGGCACCGGCAGCCAGGAGCTGAGCGTGCGCATCCATGAGTTCGGCGGCGGCGTGTCGCAGCTGATTGGCACCGGCGGGCGCGATCTTAGCGAGAAGATCGGCGGACTGATGATGCTCGACGCCATCGACATGCTCGAAGCCGACGAGGAGACCCAGGTCATTGCACTTATCTCCAAGCCGCCTGCGCCCGCCGTTGCCGAAAAAGTGCTGGCCCGCGCGCGCGCCTGCCGCAAGCCGGTGGTTGTCTGCTTCCTCGGCCGCAGCGAACCGCCAGCGGATGAAAACGGCCTGCAGTTCGCGCGCGGCACCAAAGAGGCTGCGCTGAAGGCCGTCCTGCTCACCGGCATCAAAAAAGAGTCCCTTGACCTGCACCCGCTCAACTGGCCTTTGATTGAAGAGGTGCGCGCCCGCCTGACCCCTCAGCAGAAGTACATTCGCGGCCTGTTCTGCGGCGGCACGCTGTGCGACGAGGCTATGTTCGCCGCGTTGGAAAAATACGACGACGTCTGGAGCAACATTCAGCCCGATCCGGCGAAGCGCCTGAACGACATCAGCGTCAGTAAAGCCCATACCTTCCTCGACTTTGGCGACGACGATTTCACCAACGGCAAGCCGCACCCGATGATCGACCCGACCAACCGCATCAGCCGCCTGCTGCAGGAGGCCCGCGACCCGGAGGTCGGGGTGATTGTGATGGACTTCGTGCTGGGCTTTGGCGCGCACGAGGACCCAGTAGGGGTGATGCTCGACGCCATCAAAGAGGCGCAGGCGATTGCGAAAGCCGATAACCGTCCGCTGGAGATCCTCGGCTACGTGCTCGGCACCGACCAGGATCCACAGCCGCTGGCGCAGCAGTGTCAGCTGCTCACCGACGCCGGCGTGATTTGGGCCAGCAGCAGCACCAACACCGGATTACTGGCCCGTGAATTTGTCTGCAAAGGGGAGAAAGCATAATGACGACCTTATTTAACCAGCCGCTGAACGTGATTAACGTGGGAATTGCGATGTTCAGCGACGATCTCAAAAAGCAGCACGTTCCTGTTACCCAGCTTGACTGGACGCCGCCGGGGCAGGGCAATATGCAGGTCGTCGGGGCGCTCGACCAGCTGGCCGAAAAACCGCTGGCGGAGAAGATCGCCGCCGCTAACCAAATCGCCCTTGAGCGCATTATTCAGTCCCATCCGGTGCTGGTGGGCTATGACCAGGCCATCAACGTTGTGCCGGGGATGACCCGCACCACCATTCTGCACGCCGGTCCGCCCGTCTCCTGGGAGAACATGTGCGGGGCGATGAAGGGTGCGGTCACCGGGGCGCTGGTATTTGAAGGGCTGGCGACGGATCTGGAGGACGCGGCCAGGCTGGCGGCTTCAGGCGACATCACCTTCTCGCCGTGCCACGAGCACGACTGCGTGGGCTCCATGGCGGGCGTTACTTCCGCGTCGATGTTCATGCATATCGTTGAGAACAAAACCTACGGCAACCGCGCGTTCACCAACCTCAGCGAGCAGATGGCGAAGATCCTGCGCATGGGCGCCAACGACCAGAGCGTTATCGACCGTCTGAACTGGATGCGCGACGTGCTCGGCCCGATGCTGCGCGACGCCATGAAGATTATCGGCGAAATCGACCTGCGCCTGATGCTGGCCCAGGCGCTGCACATGGGCGACGAGTGCCACAACCGCAACAACGCGGGCACCACGCTGCTTATTCAGGCGCTGACGCCAGGGCTGATCCAGGCGGGCTATCCGGTGGAACAGCAGCGCGAGGTATTTGAGTTTGTCGCCAGCAGCGACTATTTTTCCGGCCCGACGTGGATGGCGATGTGTAAGGCTGCGCTGGACGCCGCTCACGGCATTGAGTACAGCACCGTCGTCACCACCATGGCACGCAACGGCTACGAGTTTGGCCTGCGCGTCTCCGGCCTGCCGGGGCAGTGGTTCACCGGCCCGGCGCAGCAGGTGATTGGCCCGATGTTCGCGGGTTATAAGCCGGAAGATTCCGGGCTGGACATCGGCGACAGCGCGATTACCGAAACCTACGGCATCGGCGGCTTTGCGATGGCAACGGCCCCGGCAATCGTTGCGCTGGTGGGCGGTACGGTAGAGGAGGCCATCGACTTCTCTCGCCAGATGCGCGAAATCACCCTCGGCGAAAACCCGAACGTCACCATTCCGCTGCTTTCGTTTATGGGGATCCCGACCGCCATCGACATCACCAAAGTCGCTGGCACCGGCATTCTGCCGGTCATCAATACCGCCATTGCCCATAAAGATGCGGGCATCGGCATGATTGGGGCGGGCATCGTTCACCCGCCGTTTAGCTGTTTTGAAAAGGCGCTGTTGACCTTCCGCGATCGCTACTTTTTATAAGGCAAGCATCCATGAAAAACATGAAACTGGAGTGGAAAAGAGGTGACTGGGCGGCCTATTTCGGGTTGATGACCAACAACCTGACCAATTTGCTGACCATGATGGGGTTGCTCATTTTTGTCGTCGGCATCCCGAAGGAGATTGTTTATGGACGCATCGCGCCGGCCTTCGGGCTGGCGGTGCTGGCCGCGAGTATTTGCTACGCGTGGTTCGGCATGCAGATGGCGCGCCAGACCGGGCGCACGGACGTCACCGCGCTGCCGTCCGGCCCCAGCGCGCCGTCGATATTTACTGTGACCTTCCTGGTGCTGATGCCGGTGTATCAGCAAACGGGCGATGCGGAGTTCGCCATTCAGATTGGCCTGGTATGGTGCTTTGTTGAGGCGATGATCCTGGCGGGCGGTTCGTTTTTAGGGGAAACCATCCGCAAGATGATCCCGCGCACCGTGCTGCTGTCGTGCCTGTCCGGCCTGGGCCTGCTGCTGCTGGCGATGAACCCGATGCTTCAGGCGTTCGAAGCGCCGACCGTGTCGTTCATCGTCCTGCTGCTGATCTTCATCAACTGGTTCGGCAAAAAGCCGATTTTCGCCAGAATTCCCACCGGTCTGCTGCTGCTGGTTGCCGGCACGGCCCTGGCGTGGATCTCCGGCCTGCAAAGCCCGGAAGCCATCAAAGCCTCGATGTCGTCGTTCGGCTTTAATCCGCCGCAGCTGCACGTGGACGGTTTCCTGCAGGGGCTGCCGCACGCGCTGCCGTATCTTGCCTCGGCGGTTCCGCTGGGCCTGGCAAACTACATCTTTGACCTGGAGAACATCGAAAGCGCCCACGCGGCGGGAGACGCCTACCCGACGCGCAAGGTGATGCTGGCGAACGGTCTGGCCTCCATGCTCGGCTGCCTGATGGGTAACCCGTTCCCGGTGACGGTCTACGTCGGCCACCCGGGCTGGAAAGCGATGGGCGCGAGCATCGGCTATACGCTGGCCTCCGGGGTGACCATGTTCATCGTGCCGCTGTTCGGGCTAGGGGCGTTTATGCTCGCCATCATTCCGATGACCGCCATCGTGCCGATTCTGGTGTTTATCGGCGTAGTCACCGCCAACCAGGTGGTGAGGGAAACGCCCAAAGTGGAGGTGCCCGTTATCTTCATCTGCCTGTTCCCGTGGATCGCCAACTGGGCGCTGACCATGATGAACAGCGTGATGGGCGCCGCAGGCACCAGCGCGGGGAAAATCGGCACCGACGTGCTGCACAGCAAGGGCATCTACTACGAAGGGCTGATGCATCTCGGCAACGGCGCGCCGCTCGCCAGCATGCTGTGGGGCTGTATCGCCATCTTTGCCATCATCAACAAGCCGCTGCGGGGCGCGATTGCCGCCGCCGTTGGGGCGCTGCTGGCGCTGTTTGGCGTGATCCACGCCCCGGTGGTGGGCTTTGCCGAAGGCAGCTCGCTGATGTTCGTCACCGCGTATCTGATGATGGGCGGCATGTTTGTGGTGAAGCATGTTCTCGACAGCCGGGAAGTGGCGAGCGCTGCGGCACCGGTTTCTGAATCCTGATAATGCCTGATGCCCTCACCCTAACCCTCTCCCACAGGGAGAGGGAACGTGAATCCCCCTCTCCCTGTGGGAGAGGGCCGGGGTGAGGGCACCAGACCGCACCTTTTAAAGGAACCTGTATGAAAGAGCTTATGGTCGTCGCCATTGGCGGCAACAGCATTATCAAAGACAACGCCAGCCAGTCGGTAGAGCATCAGGCGCAAGCGGTGAAAGCGGTGGCAGAGTCGGTGCTGGAGATGCTGGCATCTGACTATGACATTGTGCTCACGCACGGCAACGGTCCCCAGGTGGGGCTGGATCTGCGCCGCGCCGAAATCGCCCACGAGCGGGAAGGGCTCCCGCTGACGCCGCTGGCAAACTGCGTGGCGGATACGCAGGGCGGGATCGGCTACCTGATCCAGCAGGCGCTCAACAACCGCCTGGCCGCGCGCGGGGAACAAAAAGCGGTCACGGTCGTTACGCAGGTTGAGGTGGATAAAAACGATCCCGGCTTTACGCACCCGACGAAACCGATCGGCGCGTTCTTTACGCAGGCGCAGCGGGATGAACTACAAATCGCCCATCCGGACTGGTATTTCGTAGAAGACTCCGGTCGGGGCTATCGTCGCGTGGTAGCCTCACCCCAGCCGCTGCGGATTGTTGAATCGGAGGCCATCAAGACCCTGACGCAAAAAGGCTTTGTGGTGATCGGCGCGGGCGGCGGCGGGATCCCTGTTGTGCGCTCGGCGCAGGGCGATTATCAGAGCGTCGACGCGGTGATTGATAAAGATCTCTCCACCGCGCTGCTGGCGCGCGAGATCCGCGCCGACGTGCTGGTGATCACCACCGGGGTGGAGAAGGTGTGCGTCAACTTCGGCAAGCCGAACCAGCAGGCGCTGGATACCGTCAGCGTGGCGCAGATGGCGCACTATATGGAAGAGGGCCATTTCCCGGCGGGCAGCATGCTGCCCAAAATCGTCGCCTCGCTGGAGTTTTTACACCACGGCGGTAAGCGCGTGATTATCACCTCGCCGGACTGCCTCCCTGCGGCGCTGCGCGGGGAAACCGGTACCCATATTGTTAATGAAGGAAGATAAGATGAGTGAAAACAAAAGCCGCCGCGAATTCATCAGCCAGAGCGGCAAAATGGTCACCGCCTGCGCGCTGTTTGGCGCGACCGGATCCGTCGCGTATGCTGCTGACTCAGCAAAGCCAACCTGCGAGACCGGCAAACCGATGAACATCACCGCTAAGCATTACTATCTGGACAACGTGCTGCTCGAAGCCGGGTTTAACGTTGAGGACAGCGTGGCGACAAGCACCCGCACCGAGCTGAAAACGCTGGAAATCAAAGACGGGAAGATCGTCGCCCTGCGCGACAATAAAAGCCACGCGGACGCCACGCTGCCGCACTATGACGCGGGCGGCAAGCTGATGCTCCCGGCGATGCGCGATATGCACATCCACCTGGATAAAACCTTTTACGGCGGTCCGTGGCGCTCCCTGAACCGTCCGGCGGGCACCACCATTCAGGACATGATCCGCCTCGAGCAAAAGATGCTGCCGGAGCTGCAGCCGTATACCCAGGAGCGAGCGGAAAAGCTGATCGACCTGATCCAGTCGAAAGGTTCCACCATCGCCCGCAGCCACTGCAATATCGAGCCGACCTCCGGCCTGAAGAATCTGGAAAATCTGCAGGCGGTTTTATCGCGCCGCAAGCCCGGCTTTGACTGTGAAATCGTTGCTTTCCCGCAGCACGGGCTGCTGCTGTCAAACTCAGAAAAACTGATGCGCGAGGCGATGCAGGCCGGGGCGCACTACGTGGGCGGGCTGGACCCGACTAACGTTGACGGTGCGATGGAGAAATCCCTCGATCTGATGTTCCAGATAGCGCTGGACTACGGCAAAGGGGTGGACATTCACCTGCACGAAACCAGCCCGGCGGGCGTGGCGGCGGTGAATTACATGGTGGAAACCGTGGAGAAAACGCCGGCGCTGAAGGGCAAGCTGACCATCAGCCACGCCTTTGCGCTGGCAACGCTTAACGAGCAGCAGGTGGATGAGATCGCCACCCGCATGGCGGCGCAGCAGGTGACCATCGCCTCTACCGTGCCGATTGGCACGCTGCATATGCCGCTGAAGCAGCTGCGCGATAAAGGCGTGTTTGTGATGACCGGCACCGACAGCGTGATCGACCACTGGTCGCCGTACGGCCTGGGGGACATGCTGGAAAAAGCCAATCTTTATGCCCAGCTCTACATCCGCCCGAACGAGCAGACCCTTTCCCGCGCATTAGGTATCGCCACCGGCGACGTGCTGCCGCTGAACGACAAGGGCGAACGCGTGTGGCCGAAAGCGCAGGACGACGCCAGCTTTGTGCTGGTGGACGCCTCCTGTTCCGCCGAAGCCGTGGCGCGCATCTCCCCGCGTACCGCGACGTTCCATAAAGGGAACCTCGTCTGGGGCTCGGTGGGCTAATGTGGTGCCGGGTGGCGCTGCGCTTACCCGGCCTACGGTTCGGAGATTTTGTAGGTCGGGTAAGGCGAAGCCGCCACCCGACAATGCAGTATACTGCTATGCACATTCTTAAAGAGGGATCTGCCATGGCACAAAACATCTACGACAACCCGGCGTTTTTCGAAGGCTACGCCCAGCTTCCGCGCTCGGTACAGGGGCTGGAGGGTGCGCCGGAGTGGCCCGCGCTGAAAAGCATGCTGCCCGATCTCAACGGTAAATCGGTTGTCGATCTCGGCTGCGGCTACGGCTGGTTCTGCCGCGCCGCGCGTGAACTGGGCGCGTCTGAGGTGACCGGCGTGGATATCTCGGAAAAGATGCTCGCCCGCGCGGCGGAGCTGACGCATGATACCCGGATCCACTACCAGCGTAGCGATCTCGAATCGCTGACGCTCAGCGAGAACAGCCTCGATCTGGTCTATAGCTCCCTGGCGCTGCACTACCTGCCGGAGCTGGACACCCTGTTTGCAAAGGTTCAGCGCGCGCTCAAGCCCGGCGGCAGCCTGGTCTTTTCGATGGAGCACCCCATTTACACCAGCGCCACGCGTCAGGGCTGGCTGACCGACGATAACGGCGAGCGGTTCTGGGGCGTGAATCACTATCAGGATGAAGGCAAGCGCGTCAGCAACTGGCTGGCAGACGGGGTGATCAAGTATCATCGCACGCTGGGCACCACGCTTAACGCGCTCATCAGGGCCGGGTTAACCATAAGTGAAGTCAACGAGTGGGGACCAACGCAGGCGCAGATTGACGCCTGGCCCGCGCTGGCCGAAGAGGCGGAACGCCCGATGCTGGCGTTGATCGCCGCGCGTAAGGCTTAATACCCGACCTTATACACCCGCCCGCTCTGCACGCCCTCCACGCTGCGGCGATAGGCGTTCGCCACGGTTGCCGCAGGAACGCTTTCAAAGCCCGGGAAGAATCCGTCGTAGGTTTCGACGGATTCGGTGAGCACCGTCGGGCTAATCAGGTTGATGCGGATCCCGCGCGGCACTTCACAGGCTGCGGCGCGAACAAACCCTTCCAGCGCGGCATTCACCGTGGTGGCATTCACGCCCTGGGCAATCGGCTCGTGCGCCACGATGCCGCTAATCAGGGTGATCGAGCCGCCTTCGTTCAGATAATGCTGGCCGGTCAGCGCCAGGCGCACCTGCCCGAGCAGCTTATCCTGCAGGCCCTGATTGAAGTCGCTGTCCTTCATGGTCGCGAGCGGGCCAAAGTAGAGGCCACCGCTGGCGGACACGATGGCATCCACCGGGCCGATGTTCTCAAACAGCGCCTGGACGCTCGCCTGCGACGTGATATCCACCTGATAGTCGCCCTGCGTACGACCGACGCGGATGACCTCGTGACGACGACCAAACTCTTCCGCTACTGCACGACCGACCGTACCGCTGGCACCAATAATGACGATTTTCATAGCCGACTCCTTATGTTGTGAGTCTTCATTCTTTAGTAAATTAAAATGCAGATAAACTGGGCTAAAGTTAGAAGATTACTAACCAGGGGTTTGGAATATGGATAAGCTTCGCAGCATGGAGACCTTTATTGCCGTGGTGGAAAGCGGTAGCTTCACCGGCGCGGCGACGCGGCTGGAGATGTCGGCGGTGATGGTGGGGAAGTACGTTGCGCTGCTGGAGTCTCAGCTCGGCACCCGCCTGCTGGAGCGCAACACGCGTCGCCAGAGCCTGACCGACGCCGGGCGGGTCTATTACGACGAGGCGAAGCGGGTGCTGGAGCAGGTGGCGATTGCCGAAAGCGCGGTTGAACGCCTGCGCGCCGCACCGTCCGGCACCCTGCGGGTGACGGCACCCACCTCGTTTGGCGGCAGTGCCATCGCGCCGCTCACCGCCACTTTTTTACAACGCTACCCGGACGTGCGCGTTGAGCTGGATCTGACCAACCGGATGGTGGATCTGGTGGAGGAGGGTATCGATCTGGCCATTCGTATTGGCGACATTCACAACGACGATCTGGTGGCGAAATACCTCTGTCCTTACCGGATGGTGATCTGCGCCGCGCCGGACTACCTGGCGCGCTACGGTACGCCGCAAACCCCTGCCGATCTGGTGGATCATCTCTGCCTGTCCCACAGCGTGTGGACCGCACGCAACGAGTGGCGGCTGCCGGGCGTCGAAGGCGAGGTGCGCTGGAAGCGGGATGCGGTCCTAAGATGCAACGATGGCTACGGGCTGCGGATGGCCGCAAGAGCCGGGGCGGGGCTGCTGCTGCAGCCGGAAGTGCTGGTGGCGGAAGATCTGGAAAGCGGCAGGCTGGTGCGGGTGCTGGAGGAGTACATTCCGGCGCCAAGACCCGTGCACCTGCTGTGGCGTCAGGATTTACGACCGCTCCCTAAGCTTACGGAATTTATCGCCCATCTTCTGCTAAGATTGGGCACAATATAAAAAAAGAAGGTAAGCAAAGAATGTCTGTGAATAAACTCGCCAGCAGCGCGCAGGGCCTGCAATCATCTGCCATCCGTGAATTATTAAAACATAGCAAAATGGCCGGCGTCATTTCGCTGGGCGGGGGCATTCCTAACCCGGCCTTGTTCGATCGCGAAGGCCTGAAAATTGCCGCTGATGCCGTATTATCACAGCATTTTGGAGAGGCCTTTCAGTACGGTCTGACCGAAGGTGTGCCGGGGCTGCGTGAAGAGATTCAGCGCATCTGTGAAGGGCGCGGGATCCGCTGCAAGGCGGATGACGTGGTCGTGACCTCCGGTTCGCAGCAATCGCTCGACGTGCTGGCGCGCGCATTGATTAATCCGGGTGATACCGTTGTCGTTGAGCGTCCAACCTATCTTGCTGCGCTGCAGGTGTTTGGCCTGGCGCAGGCGAATTTTGAATCCGTTGGCACCGATGGCGACGGAATGAACGTCGACGAGCTCGAAGCGCTGGTGGCCAAAAAAGCCATTAAAGCGGTGTATATCGTTCCAACCTTTGGTAACCCTGGCGGCGTGACGCTTTCTGAGGCGCGTCGTAAACAGCTGGTGGAACTCTCGAAGCGCCATGACTTCGTGATCGTCGAAGACGATCCGTACAGCGAAATTAACTATACCGATGAAGTCTTCCGCCCGTTAATTGCCCATGCCAAAGATATCGGCAACGAAGAGAACGTGGTGTATACCTCAACCTTCTCTAAAATTCTTGCGCCGGGTACGCGCGTGGGCTGGGTGCTGGTGCCGGAGTGGCTGAAGCGCGCGGTGGTGAACCTTAAGCAAACCACCGATCTGCACACCAGCACGCTGTCGCAGCTGATGACGTACGAATACCTCAAGACCGGCCGGCTGGCCGATCAGATCAAAACGATCCGCGCAGCCTATCGCCAGAAGTACCAGACGTTCGCCACGGAACTGGAAGCCGAGCTGGGCGATGTAATGTCGTTCCACAAGCCGAAGGGCGGCATGTTCCTGTGGGCGAAGATGAAAAATGGTAGTAATACCACGCGCTGGCTGGAAAAGACGTTAAGTAACGGCGTAGTATTTGTGCCGGGCGAATTTTTCTACTGCAACGAGCCAGACCATTCGACGCTGCGCATGTCGTTTGTCACGCCAACGGATGAAGAGCTCAAAGAAGCGGTTCGTCGCCTGAAAAAATCGCTGTAAAAGACCTGCGCATAATGGCGTTCCGGCCGTTATGCGCAATACGCGTTCAGGGCGGCACGGGCCGCAATCGTTCATGGTGATCTCCATGTTTGAATTTCTGTTCGGTGTCGTTACGCACACGCCCGCCTGGGTGTGGGTGCTGTTTATCTTCCTTATCTCCCGCGGCATTAAAGCCCGCAGGCCCGCCACCGTTACGCTGGAGCGGCTTGCCATTATTCCGGGCATCTTTCTTCTCTGGGATATCTACGATCTGGTGGTCTATCGCACGCTGACTCCCGGTACTCTCGCATTGTGGACGGCGGGGATCCTTGCCGGCGCAGCGCTGGGGTATTTCCTGATCAAGCAGGCGGTTATCACCCGCGCGGAGGCGCCGCGCAGCCTTTACCGCCAGGCCGACTACACCGCGCTGCCGTTTATGATGCTGGCATTCGGGGTGAAGTATGTGCTGGGCGTGATGAGCGCGGTCTCTCCCCAGACGATGCAGCAGCCCGCTATGAGCGCGCTGGCGATCGTCTCCGGCGGCGTATTTGCCGGCGTCTTTATCGGGAAATTTGTGCGCTATGTTGGGGTGTATAACCGTAGCGTACCGCACCCGGCGGAGTGACGTTATTCTGTCGCGTGTGCCAGCGTGCGATCTGCAGCATCACCGCTGAGGGCTCGCGTGACTTCATGGATCCGCCAGATTTTCCCTTCACGCAGCGAGGCAAACAGGTAAACCTCGATTTCTGCCTGACGACCATCGGGATACGTGACCGTCACGATATGCCGGTCAGCCAGAAGTTCGTCATGACAGGCTATGTCCGCCACGGTAAAGGCGATCGCGCGGATCTGTGAGCTTACGTGGCTCAGATGCTGGACAAAACCCCGGTAGTCAAGCGCGTGACCGTCCGTAAACTGCTGGTAATCGGGCGTAAATACTTCTGCCGGATCGATATCGCCATTGAATAAGCGGGTTAACAGGCAGGCCATCTTTTCGCGCTGCGCGGCGTTGTCGGTGTCGGCTATCAGGGACGTGATAATGCTCATGCGGGCTCCTTCTGTGGTTGAATTACCATTATCCTTGACAGCCGAAGTGGCAGTTTCTGTAATACGCCAATAAATAACGATTTTCGGTCAAAATAATGTGATCAGTACTGAAACGCTCCTTCATCCCGGCGGGTACCGAACGCCATGGCACAGTCATCGCACCGGCCAGTTGTGGCGCATTGCAACGGGGCTGCTGGTCATTGAGACGCGGCAGGCACGCTCGGTCGTACCGGCAAAACATATCGGCTGGATCCCTCCGGATCAGCAGCACGCCGCTTTTTCTGAAAGTGCGATAGAAGGCTGCGCTATTTATGTGGACCCCGCCTGGTGCGCAATGCTCCCCGATGCACCCGCGCTATTCGAGCCCGACGATCTCACCCATGCACTGTTTACCCGTTTATGTGTTGCAGAGAGCGAGTACGATCCGCGAAAACTTACTTTGCTGCTGGATGAGCTTGCCCGGACGCCCCAGGCTCACTTTTCTCTTCCCGTGCCGACGGATCCGCGTCTGAAGAACGTGGTCAGCCATTTGCTGCAGTTTGTCGATGATAACCAGACGGTCGAGAGCCATGCTATTAATGCTGGGATGAGCGTGCGTACGTTCAACCGTCGGTTTTGTGCCCAGACAGGAATGAACTTTGTTAACTGGCGGCAGCTGGCACGCGTCATGCGGGCAATGGAGTGGCTGGCGGCGGGGAAGCCGGTAGGGTGGATTGCGCTGTCCTGCGGCTACAGCAGCGTCAGCGCATTTATTGAGGTTTTCAGAGCATGGACCGATAAAACGCCGGGGCAATGGGCGATTAAATAAGGCCCTTTTGGGCGAAGGTAATGCGTGTGGCTTCGTTGAGATCCAGCGCTTTTAACGATTCCGGATTAACCCAGGCGATCTCCTGAAACTCTTCATTAAAGGTGACTTCCCGGTTGGTGCTGATGCAGTCGAAGATCAGATAGATCATGTAAATCTCCTCTGTGGTGCCATCTGCGTAGGTTTTGACCCTGATGTCATCGCGAAAAGCCCACGGCGTGACCGAGGCGATCTCCAGCGCTTCGCCAAGCTCTTCGCTGATCTCACGGCGCAGCGCCTGTTCCATGGTTTCGCCCGGCTCCATTCCGCCACCGGAGAGAGCCCACTGGCCGGGGAACACGCCGCGATCGTCGGCCATTTTGCACAGCAGGTAGGCACCGTCGTTCTGGATGATGGGGCAGACAATGGTTCGTTGGCGCATGATTTCTTCCTGAAAAATGAATTTGGGCTACTTTAGCAGATTGGGGGTGAGGGTTATGTTAGAGGTGTTCGATTCTCGCTCCCTGGTTTTCTGCGTTTTGTTGCAGATTCAGCCAGAATTCAATGCTGGTATCGAATGCGTTTGCCAGTTTTAACGCCATAAAGGCGGTGAGTTTTATTTTTCATCCGCATGCAGGTGGTGTTGCGGTCTGATGCCCTCACCCCAGCCCTCTCCCTCAAGGGAGAGGGAGATTAGAACGTAGGCCGGGTAAGGCGAAGCCGCTACCCGGCACTCCAGGATCAACGTTCCCTCAGCGCCTCCTTCGCCCGGTTAAACGGCTTGATCATATAATCCAGTACCGTTTTTTCTCCGGTCTTAATGTCCACCGTCGCAATCATCCCGGGCACAATTGAGAAGTGCCTGCCGGCCTTATTCACCAGGTAGTCCTGGCTGGTGCGGATAAACACCCGATAATAGAACACCTCCGGCTTGGCTTCGTCCTGGATGGTGTCCGGGGATATCGTCTCCACCACCCCGTGCAGCCCGCCGTAAATGGCGTAATCGTAGGCGGTGATTTTGACCAGCGCCTCCTGGTTCGGGTGGATAAAGGCGATGTCGCGCGGCGACAGGCGGGTTTCAATCAGCAGGTGATCGTCCACCGGCACAATCTCCATTAGCTCGCCGTTGGGCGGGATCACGCCGCCGATGGTGGTGACCTTGATGTTTTTCACGATCCCGCGCACCGGGGATTTCACCGTCAGACGGGTGACGGAGTCCTGGCGGCCTTTGAGGATCGCCGAGACCATATCGACTTCCGCGTTGGCCTTGGAGAGCGCCTCGCGCGCCTGAACGTAATACTGCGAGCGCACGTCGGTGAGCTTCAGCTCCAGATCGCTTTTCTGCCGCTGCAGGCGCAGGACCTCCACGTGGCTGGCGGCCCCGGTTTTGACCAGCCGCTGGGTGATGGCCAGCTCCTTATTGGCGAGATCGAGCGCGGCGCGCAGCTCTCGCTGAGTATCCTCCAGCTGCGCGCGTCGCGAGTTGTAGAGCCGCGTTTCGTCGGCAATCAGATCCGGCCATTTTGCCAGCGAAGGGGGAAACTTCAGCGGCAGATCGTTCACCTCGGCGTACAGGCGAGCGCTGGAGGCCAGTGAAGCGCGGTAGCGCGCCGCGCTTTCGCCGACGTTCGACTCGGAACGCGTCGGATCGAGCCGCGCCAGGACCTGCCCGGCCTGCACCTGATCGCCCTCGTGGACGTTCAGCTCGGTGAGGATCCCGCCGTCCAGCGACTGTAACACCTGCTCGCGCGAGCTGGGGATCACCTTCCCGGAGCCGGTTGATACCTCATCCAGCACGCCAACCCACGCCCAGACGCCCAGCACCACGAACATCAGCAGCGAGAAGATCACGATCCGCCGCGCGCCGGTGTAGCCGCTTTCGGAGTCGAGGGCGTTATCCAGATCGTCCATTGCGGCAACGTCACGCTGACTGATTTTCATTTTTCCACTCCCGTCCGGTTGCTGCCTGCTGCTGCTGTTGCTGCATACGGCTGTTGTTCAGCGCCTGGGCTTTCGGCGCGTCCATTACCAGCATGCCTTCCTTGAGCACCACGACCCGCTCCACCAGCTCCAGCACCGGTACGCGGTGCGTGGCGACGATCAGGGTGCGATGGCCGAGCCAGTCGCCCAGCCGCTGGATGAACTCCCGCTCGGTGTGCTCGTCCAGCGAGGCGGTGGGTTCATCCATCAGCACGATATTCGGATCGCGCAGGAGCATGCGCGCCAGCAGAATCGACTGCCGCTGCCCGCCGGAGAGCCCCACGCCGTTTTCCATGATCGGATAGTCCAGCCCCTTGGGCAGCTTCTGCACGAAGCCCGCCGCGCCGGTCATCTCTAGCGCCTCGAAAATCTCTTCGTCGGTGGCGCGCGGCATGCCGAGGGTGATGTTTTCGCGCAGGGTGCCGTAAAACAGCCGCGCGTTCTGGGTCATAAAGCCGACGTTGCGCCGGACGTCGGCGACGTCGAGATGCGGCAGGCTGAAGCCGTCGAGCCGCAGCTCGCCGGCCGCCAGATCCATCCCGCCCGCCATGGCCTGCAGCAGGGTCGATTTCCCGGCGCCGTTGCGCCCGAGGATCGCCACTTTTTCACCGGGCCGGATCTCCAGACGGTTAATGCGCAGCGCCATGCGCGGATCCTCCGGGTGATAGCGGAACTGCGCCTGTTCAAAGAGATAGTGCCCGCGCAGCACGTCCTGGCGAATTGGCGTCTCCTCGCGCTGGTTCTCGGTGGGCAACTGCATGATGCTGTCCAGACCCTCTTTTGCCGCTTTGACCTGCTGCCAGCGGGCCAGTACGCCGCAGAGCGTCGCCATCGGGGCGATCATGCGGGAGGCCAGCATCGACGCGGCGACCACCGAACCGGTGGTCAGGGTGCCGTCAATCACCATCGGCGCGCCGACCACGATCACGGCGGCGTAAACCAGGCTCTGGATGGTCATCCCCCAGCTGATCAGGTTCTGCGTCAGCTCGCGGGTGCGCAGGCCGGATTCCGCGGTAATCTGGATATAGCTGTTCCACTGCTGCAAAAAGCGGTTTTCCGCCTGCATCAGCTTGATGTCCTCCAGCCCCTGAACGCTCTCCACCAGCACCGCATTGCGCAGGGTTGATTCATGGGCTGACTGCTTCGCCAGCTCCGCCAGCTTCTTCTGCAGCAGCAGGCCGGGCAGAACCATGATCACCGCCGCCACCGGCGCGATCCACGCCAGCTGCGGAGCGATGATCGCCAGCACCACCACGAACAGTAAAAAGAAGGGCAGGTCGACAATTGTTGAGATGGTGGACGAGGTCACCATCTCGCGGATCTGCTCCAGCTCGCGCAGCTGGGAGATAAAGCTGCCGGTGGAGCGGGGGATAGCGCTGTTGCGCAGCCGCAGCGCGTGGCCGAATACGCGATCCGAAACGCGCATGTCCGAGCGCTTGCCCAGCAGATCCATAATGTGCCCGCGCGCCACGCGCAGCACGAAGCCAAACAGGGTAGCAATCAGCACGCCGATGGTCAGGACGTAAAGCGTCGGGTAGGACTGGGCGGGGATCACCCGGTCATACACCTGCATGGAGAAGACGATCCCGGAGAGCGACAGCACGTTGATAAACAGCGCGGCGAGCATCACCCAGCTGTAGGGGCGCAGGTCGCGCATCACCAGCCGGTAGAGCCAGTCCGGGCGGTATTTAGAGATGTAGGCGTCCACGCGGCTGTCCTTCAGCGCGGCGAGTGGACGCAGGGCAATGACGTGGCGGATGGCGGGCAGCATCGCCGTCATCGACAGGCGGTTGGTGTAGGTCTGGTCGTCAAAGAAGCTGACCTCAAGGGTATCGTCGCCGTCGAAATGTTCGATCACGCCGATCCTCCCGTCGTCCATCGCCACCACCACCGGCAGACGCCAGCTGTTGATCGCCTCCTGGCCGGCAGTAAGCAGCTGAAACGACAGCCCCGCCTCGCGTGCCAGCTGGGTGAGGGCGGGTACCATCGGCTTGCCCTTCAGCCACGGCGCGCCCGCCAGCAGCGCGCCGGGAGAACAAGAGACGCGGTAGCGCGTGGCGACAAAGCCAAAGGCCTGCGCCCACTGGACCAGGGCCTCATCCGTCATGTTTTCACCTTGCGGGATATCACGCTGCTTCATGGCTGGATCTCCACGGTCTGGATGGTGCGGTTATCAAGGTCGAACGCGTGACGCAGTTGCCCGGTGTTATAAAGGCAGTTGAGCTGCAGCTGGTGCAGTTGACCGAGAGTCTGCTGCTGGGTGAAGCGCGCCTGGTAGACCTCCTGCTCGGCGTTGAGCACGTCGAGCAGCGGGCGCGAGCCGAGATCGAGATACTGCTGCTGGTAAAGCTCGCGAGTGCGGGCGCTGAGCGCCTCCTGGCGGCCCTGAATTTGCAGCGTACTTTGCAGGCTCATCACCTGGCTGCGGGCTTCCAGCAGTTTCTGGCGGACATCAAGACGCGTGCGCTGAATGGTGGATTGCGCCGCTTCCACCGCGTGTCCGGCGGCGTTACGCCGGGCGGTGAGGCCGCCGCCCTGATAGAGCGGCATCTGCACTTTTACCCATGCGGAATACTGGGTGCGATCCCGCGTGTCGCTGCCCGCATAGCGATCGTTCATGTAGTGGCGCACCTCCGGCTCCAGCGAGACGGTTGGCGTCATCTGCGCGTCGGCGTAGTCGAGGTTAGCCTGGGCGACGTTGGCCTGCGCCCAGGCGGCGAGTACCGCGGGAACCAGACGGTCATCCGGCTCGGCGATGTCGCAGCTCCGGCCCAGCTTCTGCGGGAAATCATTGCTGATCGCGTTCAGGCTATTCCAGCCGAGAAAGCTCATCAGCGTGGCGCGGGCGCTGTCCAGGCTGGCCTGGTACTGCATCAGTTGGGCGCGCGCGCCTTCGATACGGGCATCGGTCTGCACCACGTCAGAGAGCGAGGTGGCCCCTTCGTCATTACGCTGGCGGGTTAGCGTGCCGATGGAGGAGAGGGCCTCAAGCTGCTCTTTGGCGGTATCGACCATCTGCTGCCACGTTTGCACCTGCACCATGGCGATGGCGGTATCGTGGGCGATGGTGTCAATGCTCACCAGCACGTTGGCCTGCTGCTGGGCCACGCCGGCGCTCTCGGCGCGCACCTGGCTTGCCACCTTGCCGAAGTCGTAGAGCATTTGCGAGAGAGAAAGCACCAGCGACGGCGTAAAGCCGTTCTGGTCGCCGTCGTGGGAGTAACCGTTGTCCACGCCGGCATTAATCTGCGGATAGTATTTTGATTTAGCGACGTCAACCTCTTCGCTCTGCTGGTACAGTTTTCCCACCGCTTCGCTGATGGCCGGGTGCCAGGTGACGGCGCGGTTGACGGCGTCGCCAAGCTGTAACGAGCCGGGAGCGGCTTTGCCGGCCACCGGGGCCACGCGGCCGTTGAGCGAGGGGAGTTCCTGCGTTTCGCGAAGCTGTCCGGTATTGATCGTTGCCGCCGGGTTCGCGCAGAGAGCGGGCACAGATATCAGGCAGCACGAGAGCCACCAGTAAGGCATCTTCATTCCCATGTCATGTCCCTAATAAAATAAGTACAGCTTTATTGTTATGCCCGGGCGCCGTGCGCCCGGGTCATCTGTTGCAGGTGCTATCAGGTAATGATGTGTTGCTGGTTTACAAGCTCGTCGTAGGTGGTTTGAACCCCATCAAGCGTAACGAGTGCAGTATTAGTGTAGGTGGCTCCTGCACCGTCACGGTCGATGGAGATCACGGTATTGCCATTACTATTAGTGACATGGAGATAATTTCCGAGCGTTGAGGCGCTACCGTTCCAGCCCACCAGCAGATCGCCGATGTCGATCTTGTCCCCCTGCGCCAGCGAGAAGCCGGTCCAGTGATCGCCCGTCGCGCTGCTGACGTTACCCCCCGTGGCGTTGCCTGCGGTGCTGTTCAGCACCTGATAAATCAGCGTATCGCCGTAGGCCGTACCGGTAATGGCGTCGTTATGCTCCGAGCTGATGAACTGCGGCGCCATATTGATGGTCAGCGTGGCGCTGTCCGTTTTCCCATTGGCATCGGTCAGGGTGTAGTTGAAGGTCTCCTTCGAGGTGATGGTTGAGAGCGACACCCCGGTATTGAGGGTGTAGGTGTAGTGGCCGTCCGCGCCAATCGCCAGCGTGCCGTAATGGCCGGTAACGTTCACCGTTGCGCTGCCGTTATACGGATCCAGCGTGGTGGTCACGCCGTTGTAGCCGGTAACGCTCAGGCGGGTATCCACCGAGTGCAGCTGATCCATTGCCCCGGCGGAATCCGTGCCGTCGAAGATATTGCCGTTAACGAAGTGCCCGCTGGTGGCGTCGAACTGGCTGAGCGAGTAGGTGGTGCCGTTTACGCTTGGGGTAATGGTGATGTTACCCACGCTCAGCCCCGGTACGCTGCCGGTATAGCTCAGCGTATAGGTCCCGGCGTTGAGGTCCAGACCGGTCAGCGGAACGTCGATGCTGCCGCCGAGCAGCGAGCCGCCGCTGAAGGAGCCGGTACGGATCGCGCCGTTGGCATCGCTGATCGTCCAGTTCACCGTCAGCCCGCCCAGCGCCAGCAGCGAGGCAACGTTAAAGTGCAGCGACGCGTTATGCAGGGCGGTGTTCGGATCCACCACAAAGGTTCCGCTTCCGCTGCCCTGGGTTGATGAAAGCAGCGCGGTCGTCCAGCTGGCGCTGCCGACGGTGGTATCGGAGTAGGTTGACGTGTGGTGTACCGAGGTGACATTCATCACGGCACTGACATCGTTAACCGCATCCATCGCCCGCGCGGTTGGGGTGATGTTGAGCGTCGCCGTGTCTTTCGACCCGTCTGGCGCGGTAATGGTGTAGACAAACGTATCCGGGGTGCTGATATGGTCCGCGCCCACGCCGCTCTTCAGGGTATAGGTATACTGGCCGGACGAATCGATGGACAGCGTGCCGTATTCACCCTGAATAGTGGTAGTTCCATTGCTGTTGACCGTCACGCCGTTCACGTCCGAGACCACCGTACCCGCCGGAACTGGGTCATTTGTCAGCACGTCGCCCGTGGTTGTCTCGCTGATGCTCGCCACGCTGTAGACGTGATCCTGCAGAACGCTCAGCGTGTAGGCCGTCAGAGCGGTGATCCCTGCCGCGGTGTTCAGCAGGAACAGGTACTCCCCGGCAGGCAGGTTCAGCGTCAGCTGAGGCGATGTGCCCCCCAGCAGCGGGGCGCGCAGCCAGCCCGACTCGACGCGAACCTGCTCGAAGGTCTGGGTCGCGTTGTTGAACTTATAGACGTACAGATCGAACACCGACGCCAGCGCCACGCCTCCAACGGAGGCCTGGATGGTCATGGTGCGCGTCGTGCCTTCCTCCACGTTATAGATAATGGGGTTGGTCATGTCGTCCAGCAGGTTCAGCCCCAGCGTGTTGCCGAGATTAATGCCCACCAGGGTAAAGCCGCCCTGAGACGAGGTGCCGTTATTAATCTCGCTGACGGTGGTGTCAAAGGTCAGCGAGGCCGTGTCGTCAACGGCGACAATGCCGTTCGTTACGCTGCCCGCACCGAGCGACAGCACGAGGTTCGCCGACGCGCTCACGCCGTTATGGGTGATGGTGTAGGTGAAGCTCTCCGTGCGGCCAATCACCGCGGCGCTGGTGTCGGTGAGGTTGTAGGTGTAGCTGCCGTCGCGGTTAATGGTCAGCGTACCGTACTGCCCCTGTACGACCGTGCCGTCGGCGTTCACGCTGGTGGTCACCCCCAGCCCGTTAGTGACGGCGGAAACGGTGGTCCCGGCCGGCGCGTTGTCGCTGCCCGCGGTCGGGTCGGTATCGAGGATCACGTTGCCGTTCAGGCTGGTGTCGCCCGTGACGGTGCCCGCGCTTGTCTCTTTCACTGCCACGTCGAGGCTGGTGTAGGAGCCGGTGGCCAGCAGGTTGGTGTTATAGCTGAGCACGCGATAGTCGCCGTTCGCCAGCCCGGTCAGGTTGAGCGATACGCCGGTGGCCCCCAGCGTCAGCAGGTCGGCAAACTGCGGTTGTCCGGTATCGATAACCGTGGTCCAGGTACCGTTGACGCTGTCGAAACGCTGCACCACCAGCTCAAGGGTGTTGAGCAGGGAGAGCACGGCGCCGGTGGCGTTGGCATTCACCACGATATCGGCACTGCCGCCGCTGCCAACCGTGAAGTCCACCTGCGCGGTGTCATTCCCCAGCAGCGTCAGAACATTGCCCACCGCCCCCACCAGCAGGAAGCCATAATCGCTGTACTGGCTGTTAGTGACGGTGGCGGTGGTGCTGAGATCCAGCTCTTCAACGTTATTGCTGGCGGAGAGCGGCACCACCGGCGCGAGGACTGAACCAGGCAGAGAGGTATTGCCCGCGGCGTCGGTGGCGGTGATCTGCAGCGTCTGGCCTTCCGTCTGCTTGTTGAGGAAGGTGTAGCTGTAGGTCCCGTTGCTTCCTGCGGTGGTCGTCACCGTGGTGCCGTCGGCAAGACGGATGGAGACGGTGCTGCCGGCCTCCGCATTCCCGGTCAACACGCTGCCGTCGGCGTTAATGGTGCCGGTCGGTGCCGTTGGCGCGGTGAGATCGACGATCACGGTGGTCGCGCCGGAAACCGGGCTGGTACCCGAACCGTTGCTCGCGGTGGCGGTAAAGGCGTGAGCGCCTTCGCCTAACGCCGGGGTGGTGAAGCTCCAGTTGCCTGAACCGTCCGCGACCACGGTGCCCATCGACACGCCGTTGTTATACAGCGTGACGGTGGAACCCGCCAGGGCGGTCCCGCTCAGGGTTGGGGTGGTATCGTCGGTGGTTTTGCCGTTGGTCAGATTGCCGGTCACGGTGCCCACGTTATCGTTGATGGTGGCGATAACCGGCGCGTTCGGGATCGGCGTGACGGGCGCAATCACCGAGGCGCTGACGCCGGCGTTACCGGCCTTGTCGGTGGCGTAAACCAGCAGGGAGCCACCGTCGGTCTGCGCCGGGGTGATGGTCGCGTTAAAGTTCCCGCTTCCGTCCGCCGTTGCGGTACCGAGCACCGTTCCGGTACTGGTGGTGATGGTGACGGTACTGCCCGCTTCGGCGGTACCGGTGACGTGCGTCCCGTTGGTGATCACCGCCAGGCTGCCCGGTGCGCCAGGCGCGGTCAGATCCACCGTAATGGTGGTAGGGGCCGACGCCACGCTGGTGTTGCCCGCCGCATCCGTGGCGGTGGCGGTGAAGGTATGCGAGCCTTCCGCCAGCGCGGAGGTGGTTTGCGGCAGCGTCCAGTTGCCGTTGGCGTCGGCGGTGACCGTGCCAACCAGGGTGCCACCGTCGTAGATGCGCACGGTGGCGTTGGCTTCGGCGGTACCGTTCAGCGTTGGGCGCGCGTCGTTGGTCGGGTTGCCGCCGGTTATCGGTCCGGTGATGCTGCCCACATCATCCACTACCGAACTGATGGCCGGGGCCACTGGCGCGGTAGCATCCACGTTAATCACATACCCGGTGGTAGGCGCGCTGGCGTTGCCGGCCGCATCCGTCGCGGTGAAGGTCAGACTGTGCTGCCCGTTAGCGAGCGGCGTGGTTGGCGTAAAGCTCCACGCTCCGCCGGTGGCGGTCACGCTGCCGATCTGCACGCCGTTATCGAAGATTTTCACCGTCGCGCCCGCTTCCGCCGAACCGGTCAGGGTAGGCTGCGCGTCGTTGGTTAACCCGCCGTTGGCAATCGGCGTGGCGGCATTACCGACGTCATCCACAATGCTGTTCAGCACCGGCTGCGCAGGCGGTGTGGTGTCGATGGTCAGGCTGAAGGTTGCTGACGGATCGCTGGCGTTGCCAGCCGCATCCGTCGCATAGGCCGTGAAGCTGTGCGTGCCCGTCGCCAGCGTGGTGTTAAGCAGAATGCTCCAGCTTCCGCTGGCATCCGCGGTGCCTGTTCCCACAAGCGTTGTGCCTTCAAAGATATTGACGGTGGCAAACGGCTCGCTGGTCCCGACGAGACGTGGAATTGTGTCGTCGGTGGTCTGCCCGGAGCTGAGCGCTCCGGTAATGGTGCCCACATCGTCAATCGCCTGGCTGATAACCGGCGCGTTGGGAGGAGTGGTATCCACCACCAGCGTAAAGCCAGGCGAGGCCGGGCTGACGTTGCCGGCCGCATCGGTGGCCGTGGCGGTCCAGGTGTGGCTGCCGTTCGCCAGCGGCGTGGATGGCGTAAAGCTCCATGCGCCGCTGCCGTTCGCCGTGGCGGTGCCGACCTGCTGACCATTCTCGTAAATCGTAATGGTGGCATTGGCCGCCGCCGTGCCCGTCAGCGTTGGCGTGGTGTCGTCGGTACTCTGTCCGGAGGCGAGCGGGGCCTGAACGCTGCCGGCATTGTCCGCCGCGGTCGAGATAACCGGCGCTGACGGCGCAATAGTGTCCACCGTCAGGTTAAACGGTGCCGTGGTGGCGCCCGTGTTGCCTGCCGCGTCGGTGGCGTTGAAGGTGATGGCGTGAGGTCCCTCTGCGAGCGCGGTGTCCGGGGTAAAGGTCCAGTTCCCCTGAGCGTTGACCACCGCGGTGCCAATCTCGCTGCCATCAACAATGATATGCACCGTGGCGCCGATTTCGCCCGTGCCGTTGAAGGTTGGACGCGCGTCGTTGGTACTGTTGCCCGTGCTGAGCGTACCGGTCACCGGGCCGACATCGTCAATTACGCTAACGATCCCCGGCGCGGAAGGGCCCGTGGTATCGACCGTGAAGACGAAGACCGGCGAGTTGGCGGAGACGTTACCGGCGGCATCGCTGGCGTTGATGCGAATGTTATAGCTGCCATCCCCCAGCGCTGGGTTAGGGATAAAGCTCCAGTTGCCGTTAACGTCTACCGGGGCGGTGCCAATTTCCACGCCGTTGTTCAGAATGTGGATGGTACTGCCCGCGGTACCTCTCCCGGTGAGGGTTGGCGTGTCGTCATTGGTGACCTGGCCTGTCGTGAGATTTCCGACAATCCCGCCCGCCGCGTTGTCGCTGACGGTATCCAGCACGGGGACCGCGGGGGCCGTGAGGTCGACCACCACGCCCCAGGTGTTGGAGACCTGGCTGACGTTACCCTGCGGATCGGTGGCGATGACGGTAAAGCTGTGCAGCCCTTCACCGAGGGCGGTGTCAGGGGTAAACGTCCATGCGCCGGTGCCATCCGCGGTGACCACGGCAATCTGCGTGCCGCCGTCGAAGATCGTCACAACGCTGTTCGCATCTGCCGTACCGGTAATCGTTGGCGTCGCGTCGTTAGTCGGATCGCCACTGACCACGGTGGTGGCCGCGTTGCCGACGTTATCGGTGACGTTGGTAATCGCCGGTGTGGTGGAGATCGTATCCACCACGACGGTAAAGCCCGCCGAAGGTCCGCTCTGGTTTCCAGCCGGATCGGTTTCGCGGATGGTCAGAATGTTATTACCCTCCGCCAGCACGGGCGTCGTGTAACTCCAGGTGCCCGTGCTGCCGACCTGCGTGGTCCCCAGCAGCACGCCGTTGCTGTAGACGGTGATGGTATCGCCCACCGCGCCGGTGCCGGTCAGGGTTGGCTGGTTGTCGTTGGTGGCCTGGCCGTTGGTCAATGGGCCGGTGCCTGGACCGACGTCATCAACCACCGCGCCAATGGTTGGAGTACCGGGGGCGGTGAGGTCGATAGTCACCGTGGCGGCCGGAGAGAGGCCGCTGGTGATTAAGTTGAGCGTAGTAGTCGCTTCAAAGTAGTGGTTTCCTGGGCTCAGCGGTACGAGCAACTGATAGCTCCATGTGCCGCCTGACCCTACCGTGATAACCGCCAGCGGAATCAGGCTGCCGTCCTGGTAGAGCGTGACGGTACTGCCCGCGGGGGCCGTTCCGCTGATGACCGGGGCGGTATCGTCCGAGGTTTTACCCAGCACGTTGCCCGTTACGGCTCCGACATCGTCAGTGATGGCGGTGATGATCGGAACCTCTGGCAGATTGGATACCGTACCGCTGACGGTAAAGTCGGCCTCCGGGCTTGTACGCCCTGAGGCATCGGTTGCGGTTACGGTCAGGACTGCGCCATCCTGCTGAGCCGGACTCAGCGCAATGGAGAAGTTGCCGCCGGTAGCCACCCCCGTACCGAGAACGTTGCCATTGCTGTCGGTTACGGTGACGGTTGCGCCCGCTTCGGCAGTGCCGGTCAACGGTGTACCTTGAATGGCTATACCGGAAACGACAGGTGCATCCGGATCGTCGGTATCCACCGTCACGCTAAGCGGAGCAGAACTGAGGGAGGTATTACCCGCCGTATCAAACGCAGAGACGGTAAAGGTATGGGAGGTATCCGACAGCGTACTGCCTGCGGTCCAGCTCCATGTACCGTTCGGCTGCACCGTCACCGTTACGGGTGACGGGACGCCGTCCACGGAAACGATCACCGTACTGCCCGGTTCGCCAGTGCCGGTGAGGGTTGGCGTACCGTCGCGGGTGTAAAGGATGCTATTCGTGACCTGGCTGTCAGAGACCGCGTTAATCTGCGGTATTTCAGGTGCAACGCTATCGAGCGTGACGGTAAAGACCTGGCTGGTATCGCTGACGTTACCCGCGGCGTCTACTCCCGCAACGGTGATATTCAGCTGGCCGTCACTCTGGGACGGCAGATCAAGAGACCACGTACCGTTCGCCACAGCGACGCGCCCAACCTCGACGCCGTTGTTATAGACGATTACCGTCTCGCCGTTGACGCCGGTTCCACCGACGGTCGGCGTGGTATCCGTGATAATACCACCGCTCGACTCGCCGCCGACGGCACTAATGACGGGGATATCCGGTGCCTCGGTATCCACAGTAATGGTAATTCCAGCCGAAGGATCTGAAACGTTGCCCGCCTCATCTGTCGCAGTGGCGGTAAATTCGTGGCTTCCCTCATCAATGCTGCTGTCAGGACGCCAGCTCCAGTTGCCGTTGCTGTCTACGGTGACGCGACCCACTTCGGTGGCAGGCTGATTGTTCACGCTGTCATAAATAATGATCACGTCGTTCGCCGTACCGGTGCCGCTGAGTACCGGGCGCGGATCGTTAGTGGTTCCGCCATCGGCAACCGGACCGGTTATCTGGCTCACGCTGTCGGTCACGGTTGGGGCCGCAGGCGTGGCAGGTGGGTCGGTATCAATGGTGATGGTCACCGGCTGGGACGGGGCGCTTTCATTGCCCGCGCCATCCTTATTGGTGACGGTGAGGGTGATGTCATAGGTGCCATTGTTCAGCGGCGTCGTTGGCGTCCAGCTCCAGTTGCCGTCGCTGCCTACCGGGACCTCGTCAACTTTAACGCCGCCGATATAAATCGTGACGGTATCGCCCGCCTCCCCGGTGCCGCTCAGCGTTGGGGTGGTATCGCGGGTAACTTCTCCCGGGTTCAGCGCGACCTCGGTTGTACCGCCATCCGGATTGACGGTGACGGCCGGGGTGTCCGGCGTGGCAGGCGCGACGGTATCCACCACCAGGTTGAACGGATCGGAGACGGTGGTGTTCCCGGCGGCATCCGTTGCATGAACGGTGATCGAATGCGGGCCGTTGGTGAGCGGGGTGGTTGGCGTAAAGCTCCAGCCTCCGCTGCCGTCGAGGGTTGCGGTGCCGAGCAGAGTATTGCCGTCATAGAGGGTGATGATGGTGTCCGCCGGCGCGCTGCCTTGCAGCAGGGGCTGGGTGTCGTCCGTGGTATCGCCACTGTTGAGCGGGCCCTGCACGTCGCCAGCGTCATCGGTCACGGTGGCGATGGTCGCGGCAGGCGGCGGCGTGATATCGACCGTAAAGGTAAAGCCGCCTGAAGGGGAACTGCTGTTACCTGCTGCATCGGTCGCGACGACGGTCACGGTATGTTGCCCATTGCCAATCGGCGTGGTGGGGGTGAAGGTCCACGCGCCGTTGCTGTCTGCCACCGCCGTACCAATGCCGGTACCGTCCAGACGAATGGTGACCGTCGCGCCCGGCTCTGCGGTGCCGTTAAGCGTCGGGGTCGGGTCGTTGGTGGTTTCACCGATGTCGAGCGCGCCGGTGCGGCCTTCAACATTATCCACCACCTGCGTAATGACCGGCGTGCCGGGGGCGACGCTGTCGACCGTAATGCTCCAGGTGTTAGAGGTTGCACTGGCGTTACCTGCGGCGTCGATGGCTTTCGCGCTCAGCACATGTCCGCCTTCATGCAGATTCACGCTCGGGGTAAAGCTCCACTGACCGGAAGAGGGGATAACCAGCGTGCCGATTTGATCGCTGCCGCTGTAGATATAGAGCGTTGTGCCTGCTTCACCGGTACCGCTGATGGTCGGCGTTGCATCGTTGGTGAGCCCGCCCTGGCCGACAGGACCCGTGGTGGCCGCTAAGTCATCGACCACCGAGAGAATCACCGGCGTTTGCGCCGGGGTAATGTCCGGCGCGAGCGCCGGCGTGGTTGGCCCGGTATTCCCTGCGGGGTCGGTCGCATCTGCCGTCAGGGCTTCGCCGTTGGCTTTTGGCGGATTCAGCGTCACGCTAAAGTTACCCTGATCATCGGTGACTGCCTGACCTACGGTGACGCCGCCTTCGCGGATGGTTACGGTGCTTCCCGCTTCTGCGGTGCCGGTGACGGTGGTGCCATCCCCGGAAACGACCACGTTGTCTGGCGCAAGCGGCGCAGTGCTGTCCGGTGACGTGGCCGTCCCCGGCAGGCTGACGTTACCGGAGCCATCGGTGGCGATGACGGTCAGCACTTCGCCGTTGGTCTGGGCGGGGCTGATCGGCGTACTGAAGGTGCCGTCGCCGTTGGCTGTGGTTTCACCGATAACCGTGCCATCGGCTCCTTTAATGGTGACCGTGCTGCCCGGTTCCGCCGTGCCGCTGACGCTTTGTCCATCATCAGCGACCTGAAGGTTGGCGGGCGCCTGAGGTGGCGTGGTGTCTGCGGCGGTGACGGTCGCCGCCGGGCTCTGGTTGCCTGCGGCGTCAGAGGCCACGACCGAAATGAGCTGACCGTTGGTTTGCGCAGGGGAGAGCGTGGCGACAAAATTACCATTGCCGTCGGTTGTCGTGCGGCCAACGATCTCCCCGTTATTGTTGGTAATCACGATGCTGCTGTTAGGCTCGGCGGTACCGGTAATCTGCGTGCCTGCCGGGTTAAGGGTAATGACGGGGGCGTCCGGCGGTGTGGTATCCACGATGAAGACGATCGGCTGCGACATGGCGCTCTGGTTTCCGGCGCCATCGGTGCTCTGGACGGTAATGGAGTGAGAACCTTCCGCGAGCGGGCTGGTTGGCGTAATGGTCCAGGTGCCGTCAGGCTTAACGATCGCCTCGCCTACGAGCTTGCCGTTATCATAAATGGAAATAGTGCTTCCGGGTTCTCCCCGGCCCGTCAGGCGCGGCTGAGTGGAGTCAGTCACCTGCCCCACGGCGAGGGCGCCTTTCAGCGAGCCGGTATCATCGTTAATTACGATGGCGCTGGGTGTGACCGGAGGAGTGAGATCCACGTTAAGGGTGAATGCGGGCGATGGGGGGCTGGTATTACCCGCCACATCCGTTGCCGTGACGGTGATCGAGTGGTTACCTTCACTGAGATTTACCGACGGGGTGAAGGTCCAGGTGCCGTTGCTGCCGGCCACTGCGGTGCCAATAGCGACAGAACCGTCATAAATGGTAATGGTGGAGCCCGCCTCTGCGGTGCCGCTGATTTGTGGCCGCTGATCGTTGGTGTTGCCGCCGTTACTGATTGTTCCGGTCACCGGGCCGACATCGTCCGTTGCGCTGGTAATGACGGGAGCGCCTGGCGCGGCTGTATCGACAATAAAGTTAAAGGCATCCGACGCCGGGCTGGTATTGCCAGCCGCATCGGTGGCGGTTGTGGTAATCGTGTGGCTGCCGTTAGCGAGATCGGTAGTCGGGGTAAAGCTCCAGCTACCTTTCGCATCCACCTGCGCGGTGCCAATCTTCTGGCCGTTATCGTAAAGGGTGATGGTGCTGCCGGGTTCGCCGATACCGCTTAAGGTCGGGCGGGCGTCATCAGTACGCTGGCCGTTCTCCAGCGGGCCAGCTTTGTCGCCGACATCGTCATTGACTATCAGGATATCCGGAGCATCCGGCGCGGTGGTGTCCGGGGCGGTCACCGTCGTCCCCGGGCTGGTATTCCCCGATGGATCGGTAGCGGTGGCGGTAATCTGCTCGCCGTTGGTCAGCGGCGTACCCAGATCGATGGTGAATTTACCGTCGCTGCCGGTTTTACCCGTGCCAATTACATTACCGTCGGCGTCTTTCAGCGTGATGGTACTGCCCGGTTCCGCGGTACCGGAGACGGTTTTACCATCCGCAGAGAACTGAAGACCGGTTGGGGCATTCGGCGGTGTCGTATCCGGATCGGAAGGGTTTGTCGGCGTGCCGGGGTTCGTGCCGTTGCCATTATCGTCATCACCACCGCCGCCGCCACCGCCACCACTTGCCGCCGCCGCGATGCCGCCCGCGGCGACAATGCCGCCCAGTGCCCATGGCCAGATGGCGGCACCACCGGCATCACTCCCGGACGAGGCAAGCAGCACGTCCGTTGAGGCGATAGATTCATACGTGGCGGCCCCGGTAGGATCTTCAATCCACCATAGTGCGCCTTCGCTGTCCTGCAGAACCAGCTGGCTCGCCCCCTGAGCATCAGTGACGTAGAAGTTTTTAAGGGTAATCACCTCGCCGGAGTGGAGTGTGATCACCAGATCGTTACCGCTGCGGGCGAAATCGGCGACACTGGCCCGCTCGATATGAAGCTCAACGATAGAGGAATGGCTCAGCGTAACCTGGGTGCCTTCCGTGGTCGTTTCCACGCCAGTAAGTTTCGATATAACAGAGATTTGGCTCATTTAAATATTACTCCAGCAGAAGTGTCGTGAACGGCGAGCAAGACGAGCCATCTCTGCTGAAGGTAAAGGGCGCCCCCGGCGCAGTTGCTGTTATAACGCAGCACTGACCGTTAATTTTAGCGCGCACGATGCCCGCCAGGATTTAGAGTGGCAACATCAGAGCGAATCTAATTACGTATCAAAGAGAACAGTTTTTATTCGTGTTTTTTGCCTTATAAAACCCTGTAATTAATAGAGGAATTGTTTTTGAGGATATAAAAATGATATAGACAGAAAACGCTGGTTGTGCAACTTAAGCTTTCGTAAATAGAGAGGTAAACAATGAGGTTGGCATTAATGTATTGATGCTGTCTATAAGTTTATTTTCTTATCTTGCTGTTTTGCATTGAGTTTATTTTATTTCTTGGCGTTATTAATTAATGTTGTTGATGTGGTGTGATAATTGGCAGGCGCCTCTTTGAATATAAGTTAAAAGGCTATTGTTTATGTCTGCTTAATGCGCATTTAAGTTAGGGTAACATTTTTGATGTAAGATATATTATGTCATTTGTTAAATGAAAATATATTCTTATGCAGGATTCAAACTCTGCTAATGTGCGGAAAAATAACAACGCCGGAGGGCAAGGATAAAATAACCTGTTTTATTTTCAATGCGATTACGACATAAGCATGTTTTTGGCTCCGCAAAAACTTCACCGAAGAACGAATAAAAATCATCTGTCGGGCGTTTACTGACGTCACTTCCTTTTACCCTGGAGCTTTATATGAACACGACCTCGCTTCGTTTGATCCCGGTGCTGATTTTTTCCCTGCTGTCTCCGCTGGCGCTGGCCATGGGCGATAATAGTACCGAGAGCAAAACGCCCGACTGTCCTTCCGGACAGGTGTATGACAGCGCAACCCAGAAATGCGTGCCGGACAAGAGCAGCAGCCTCAGCGATCAGGACAAAACCAACTATGCGTACCATCTCGCGAAGAAAGGAGAGTACCAGGCGGCGCTGAACCTGCTTGATTCGCTGAAAAATGGCAATACGGCTGAAGCGTGGAACTATCGCGGGTTCGCCACGCGCAAGCTTGGCCGCACGGACGAAGGCATTGGTTACTACCAGCGCGCGCTGGCTATCGCCCCGGATTATGCCAAAGCCCGGGAATATCTCGGTGAAGCGTGGATGGTTAAAGGACGCCCGGACCTCGCGAAAGAACAGCTGAAGGTGATTGCCGGTATTTGTGGCCAGTCCTGCGAGGAGTACCGTGACCTCCAGGCCGCCATCAACGGACATCCGGAATCCTGATTTTCTCGTGGAGGGAAAACACATCGCTACCCGTGAGGTTCGCCAACAGTTAGCCGAACACCTGCCGCGTCTCTGGCGCTATGGGCTGGTGCTGTCGCGAAACAGGGATATCGCCGAAGAGCTGGTTCAGTCCACCTGCGTGCGTGCGCTTGAAAGAAGCGGCCAGTATACGCCGGGCACGCGCATCGACAGGTGGCTGTTCGCGATCCTGCACTCCATCTGGATCTCTGAGCTTCGGGCACGGCACGTGCGTCAGGGGCAGGGGTTTGTGGCGAGCGACGAGCTTCTGGCACCGGACACCCGTGAACAGGATGAAACGCGTTTGCATTATCTGAAGGTGATGCAGCGCGTCGGCGCGCTTCCTGAAGCCCAGCGCAACGCGGTATTTTTGGTTTACGTCGAAGGCTTTACCTACCAGGAGGCGGCGGAGACCCTGGCGGTGCCCATTGGTACCGTGATGAGCCGACTGGCGACGGCGCGGGCAACGCTTGCCAGGTCCGTCGACGCACTGCCTCCGGTAAAGGAGAAACGCTCTTGAATTCGCACCGTTTTACACCGCCCTATAACGACGATGCTATCGTGGCATGGATAGATGGCGAGATGTGCCGCGCCGACGCGCAGCAGTTTGAAGAACAGTTGAAACGTGACGAACGCCTCGCCGGACGAACCGACGAGCTGATGAAAAGCAGCCTGGATTACGCAGGGGCGTTTGCCTCCCTGCTGGATGACGCTCCCCTCGGGGCGATGCAGGCGCGTCTGGCGGCGCTTCCCGATCCGCAGGCCTCCGCGCCGGCTGGCGTGAGCAGGCGGTCGCTGATTGCGGCCTCGGTCAGCTTTTTGCTGGTCGGTTCCGGGCTGGGGTATCTGCTGCGGCCCGCCTCCGCACCTGACGATGAGAACGCCCATATTCGCGACCTTGAAGCGCAATACATGTCCCTTTACAGCGTCGAGACGCTGCTGGATATGGACAGCGCGGCGCCTGTCCTGCAGCGCGGGCTGGAACGGGCAGCGCAGGACATCGGCGTGAAGTTGAACATGTCGCAGCTTGTCCTGCAGGGGGCAGAGCTAAAAATGGTGCGCATGCTGCGCTATGAAACCACCTCGATCGCGCAAATCGCGTGGATCGGCGCCGACTACGGCCCGATGGCGCTCTGTATCTCTCCCGTTGATGAGAAGACGACGTCCTCTCTGCGCCAGGAGCAGCGGCACGGAATGAACCTGGTGTGGTGGCAGGATGCGGGCTATCAGTTTGTGCTGATAGGCCGCAACCCGCAGCCCCACCTGCGGGGAAACGCGGAGCAGCTGCAGCGCCTGATATCAGGATGAGGGTACGCCGTGAGCCTGAATCGCAATGGCGATGGCAATACGATCGTCAACAACCAGCGCAAACTTATCCATCCCGTAGGCCGCGCGTGATATCGCCGTGTTGGCATCAAGCGTGAGGGCCTGCGCCTGCGGGTCTTTCACGACGGCCTCCAGGATCACCGGGCGGGAAATGTTGCGCACGGTCAGCGTGCCGAACACCCTGAACCGCCCGGCGCCCACGTCGACCACGCGCGAGCTGATGAACTCGATAGTCGGGTAGCGCTCAGATTCAAAAAACATGTCGCTTTTCAGCTGCCAGGTGAGCAGCTTGTTTGAGGCCACCAGGGTTGCCACGGGGATGGTGACGTGGATGTGGTCGTCAACGTCGTTATCCGGATTGAGCGTTACGGCCCCCGTCACGCCGCTGAACGTCGCCCAGGAAAGGATGCCGCCGAAGGCATGCCACGATAGCCGAATGGCGGTGTTATCGGTGTCGATAAGGTAGCTTTTCGGGGCGGCCAGCGCCCACGGACAAACTAAAATCAGCAATATCACCAGGCGTCGTAGCATCTCAGGATCTCTTTAGGGGGGCAGGGAGTAAACGCGTCACCCCCGGGATCTATTCGGTTTTTCTGCGTCAGGATTCGACATCTTTTCAATCGCGATGGCGGAGCCGCATCGGGTGAGCCTGGTGAGAAGTGTAGACGGCATAAAGCAAAGCGGTGGGGAATAAAAAAGGCCGCGTGGGCGGCCTTTCGAAGGGATTACTCAGTGACTTTCTTTTCCAGCTCGCTGGCACCTTCTTTGGTTTTGTTCCAGCCCTTCTCAGCACCTTCTTTAGTTGCATCCCACCCTTTCTCGGTGCCTTGCTTGGTTTTATGCCAGGCTTTCTGGGAATCTTCGCTGACCTTGCTGCCAAAGCTTTCGCTTTTACCTTCCGCAGCGTGCTTCTGTTTCAGCTTCAGCTCTTCACCTTTGTTCTGCTCTTCATGCAGTTTTTGCTTCGCCTCGTTGGCGTTTGCGTTCGCCGCAGCGACGGTATCGTCAGTTGCATGTGTGGTCGCAGCAAATACTGGGGAAGCCAGCAGAACGGCAGATAATGCGATAATTGTTTTTTTCATAATGTCCTCATTTAACGTTATCGGTTATGAGCGTGATTCAGCATGGCACAGACGAAGCGGGGTGGCTTTAGGAAAAAACTGTAATGAGATCAATGTGCCCTGATGAGGAGAATTTCGCCTGAGGATTATCCAAAGGATAAAAAGCCTATTTCAGCGAGGGCGGCAAGGGTCAGGAGAATGAAGATTATGACGGTTATGGGTTTGTACATATTGGGAGTCCTTCCGTGTTTGGCGGCTAATCCGTAGCGCTGGGTGGTGTGGGTCATTTTCCACAGGAGAGAGGGAAGGGTGTTGATGTTTGTCAAAGGGATGGGGGGGGGGGAACAATATAAACTACTGGTCAATTGGCCGGTTTTTTTTTGCAAAGATCACGGTATACTGGCTTTGATTAGAGGGAGGAAGAATGGTATGGCGATAACGGAAGAAACGTTGCTTAGATCGGGTTTCACCAAAGAAGAGCTGCAAAAGCTAAAACGCTATGTTGATACACAAAGTACTACTTTGGATATTTTGCTTCCTGTACTTTCAAACCGTTTTAAAGGTACTTTCATTCTTTCAATCGTACTCACTGTTCTGTTCATCCTGGCGGTGTGCTTCGCTTCCCGCGAAAATATCATCTCATCAGGTGTTGCTGTACTATTTATCTTTGGTATCTTCTGTTGGATGACTCCCCTGAAATTAACGTATAAAGCCTGGCGTTTTACGAGGGATTATTATCAATAGACAGTAAGTCAAAAACAATTTTTGCGTTTATGCCGTATCCAATAATTTTCATAGTCAATTTTGGCCGACTCATTGAGTCCATTTTTCTGTAAAAATCTGACCGCATGAAATAAAATAGACGCCAGGAACCAGGTTTTCGAAGTAAACCGAATACGCTGTATGCATTTGCGGCAAGACTTACCGTTTTATATGCAGCCAGGCCAGTCTCACCGCGAAATCCCATAAACTCAGCAACCGACATCGCTGTGTCAGCAACAAATCCTTGCGAACCAGGTTTGTTCAGTAATTGATTATTAACTTCTCTGGATACGGTATTAGCCGCATCAATCACGAGTGTGGCACCTAACAACACACCGACAGGTGTCATTGAGCTTGCAAGAATCAATCCACCTGCGGCTTGTAACCCAGCAAAAACAACCTGTACAGCTGAGATAACATAGCCAACAACTTTATTGTTTTCCTTGATGAACTCTACCCTGGCATAAAGCTGGGCGGCTTTCGTTCTGAGCAGACGATCTTGTTCCAGAAGATTTTCGTTTTCTGCCCGAAGATTTTTTATATAGGAAATCCCTTCTTCGTCGGATTTCGCTTTGCGCGCAAGAGAAAATTGCTCAGTGACAAAAGACTTAATGTCTTCCATAAACTGAATTCTGGTGAGTCCGTCTTTGAGATGGTTAGCCGCTACTATATTTGCAGTATTGATGAGTTTACGAGCTTCCAGATTAATCATGGTCGCTGACCATGCGTTAGTCCGTTGTCCTGTAAGAAGTGAAATATCCATTTTACCCTCATGAACCAGTTATGACAGCACAGGCCAAAAGCATATAACAATGTTTACTTGTTTGCATATGTTCTTGCAATACGAGGGCAACGCAGAGGGTGTGTCATAATCTCATAAAGACTGCTTTGTTGCCTTTACTGGTAAGACTATGTCAGTCAGATATCGAAATAATCGACGATGGCCAGAAATTTCTCCGAATTTACAGGCCAATATAACGCATCGGTAGAACCCTCTTAGGACATTATTGTTCCTGCAAAAATATCTGGCCTGCCTATACACAGCGCGGTATTCTGTAATGCTTTGTCTTTTTTGTGAACAGGAAAAAGTATGCTAAGTACGTTACCCGATTTACACAGAAGTTTTGCAGAGCAACTCAAGCTTAAGTTTCAGTCTGACTCGCGGATTCACTCTCTTCTCGCTGGCGGCTCGCTTGTTCATGGCGGGTTCGATAAATACTCCGATCTTGATTTTGTCGTTGTGGTAGACCCTCTCTACTATGACGACATCATGGCGCAGCGTATTGTGCTCGCCGGAACGCTGGGCCATCTGCTCCATGCTTTCACCGGAGAACATGTCGGAGAGCCTCGTCTCCTTATCTGCCTTTATGGCCCCGAACTCCTTCACGTCGATCTGAAATTTGTCACCCTGGACATGCTCACTCAACGCGTTGAGGAGCCAGCAGTGCTGTTTACCTGTGATAACCTGGCTCTGGAGTGCCAACTGGCTAAATTTAAACCTCACTGGCCTGATATGACGCCGGAGTGGTTTGAGTCCCGAGCCTGGATTTGGCTTCATTATGCGGTGGTGAAGCTGGGAAGGGGAGAACTTTTTGAAGCGATTGGCATGCTGTCATTCTTCCGGGAGCAAGTGCTGGGACCTATGCTGTTCCGTCGTGCAAATCTTCCGCAACGTGGTGTTCGCCGCATTGAATTCCATGGCATTGATCCTGATGGCCTGCTGGCTTCCACGCTGGCAACGCACGATCGTGACTCCGTCAGCATGGCTATCAGAAAGGCTGTTGACGCGTATATCAATCTGCGGGCTGATGCGCTGCCGGAAAATATCGCAGACGATGCGGCACGTTGGGCGATTCTTGCCATGCTGAAAGCCAGAGCGTGACACCTGAAGGGTTTCGGTCTGGTTCGCCCCGAGTTCAGACGACGTTTGCTAAAAAATGGTCGTCTGAATTTCGGTTGTGACGGTTTTACGGAATGCTTAGATTCATTTTCAATCTATCGAGAGGATATGGATATGAACTTTGCAGACCTCCACAACCAGCATGAACCCATTCTTATCGCCAACGTCTGGGATGCCGCCAGTGCTGTCGCAGCGCAAGAGGCAGGTTATCAGGCACTGGGAACGTCCAGCGCAGCAATCGCGTCCACGCTGGGATATGAAGACGGGCAGGGAATGCCGTTTGATGAGCTATTTTATATGGTCACCCGCATCCGGGCTGTCAGCAACCTGCCATTGAGCGTTGACATGGAAGCTGGGTATGGTGATTCAGCCGAAGCGATAACAGCCAATCTCAGGCGCCTTGCCCAGACAGGCGTAGCAGGCGTTAACCTTGAAGACAGCAGAGTCATAGACGGGGTGCGTCAGCTTGACGATGCCCTTGATTTTTCCTGTACCCTGAAAACAGTATGCGATGTGCTGAGAAGCGAAAATCATAGCCTGTTTCTGAACATCCGGACTGATACTTTCCTGCTCGGGCATGAAGACGCGTTGCAGGAGACAATATCACGGGGACAGCGCTATAAAGCTGCAGGTGCTGACGGCCTTTTTGTTCCCTGTCTGACGTCAGAGAACGACATCAGCCTCATTGCAGAGGCAACGGGTCTGCCTCTGAATGTCATGTGTATGCCCGAACTTCCGTCGTTCGACAGGCTGAAAATGGCCGGGGTAAGCCGCATTTCAATGGGCAATTTTGTTCATTCAGCCATGCAGTCGACGCTGACTGATGTCATGCATGCGATCCGATCTCGTCAGACGTTTGAAGGACTTTTTGGTGATGAAAATAACCGATAAGAATTTGTGTGATATCTGGTATCAGGCATTACTTGAACGTGCTTCAGAATATACTGGCGTGTTTTTTGTTGGCGTCAAAACCACTGGCGTATTCTGTATTTCAGTATGTCGGGCACGAAAGCCTAAACGTGAAAATGTCGAATTTTATAAAGATGCCAAATCTGCCCTTGCGGCCGGCTTTCGTCCCTGTAAGGTCTGCAGGCCCGCTGAAAATGCGCACAGCGCGCCATTATTTGTTGAACAGGCGCTTGCGCTTGTCAGGCGCGATATTAAATCCCGCGTAACAGACGCGGAGCTTCGTCAGCATGGGATCGGTCCGGAGCGGATACGACGCTGGTTTCTGCAACATCATGGCATCACTTTTCAGGCCTTCCAGCGAATGCAGCGGGTGAACGTTGCCCTGCAGGAGCTGAAAAGCGGACGAGCGGCGACTGACGTTGCGCTGGACAATGGCTATGAATCCCTGAGCGGGTTTGGTTATACCTACAAGCGGCTTACTGGCGCAGCGCCGACTCAGGCAACCCAGGTGATTGTCATTCACCGGTTTACCACGACGCTTGGGCCGATGTTTGTCTGCGCAACAGAGCGGGGAGTCTGCCTGCTGGAGTTTACCGATCGCCGGATGTTAGAAACTGAATTTCGCGATATCCAGCGTTTATTTAACGCCAGAATTGTTACTGGAGAAAACAGCCATACCCGGCAGACAGTAAAAGAAATCAGCGAGTATTTTGCCGGAACCCGTCGACAGTTCGATCTCTCTGTAGATGCTCCGGGCAGTGATTTTCAACAATCCGTCTGGCACGAACTGCGTGCCGTTCCCTATGGACAGACTTCACACTATCAGGCCATTTCGCTACGGCTTAATAAGCCAAATGCTGTGCGCGCCGTCGCTGCGGCTAATGGTGCAAACCGGATTGCGATTGTGATCCCCTGTCACAGGATAATTGGAAAAGATGGCGCGATGACAGGTTACGGAGGGGGTATTTCTAGAAAAGAATGGCTCATTGAGCATGAGAGAAATAATGTTTAATGGCGTGATGCTCACGTGTAGCGGGAAAATTTTACGGACTCAGTGGGACATGTTGAGGATATAAAAAGCCCGTGGGGCTTGCGCCGTGCTGGCTTTCAGGACTTCATCAGTCGCGGAGTCTGCATACTTCTCAGGAGCATTTATCCATCTCAGCGGAAAGCCTTTTCATTATGTTAAATAATGACTTCAGCTTACATTTTCCGACGCCGGTACGGCAGATATCGTTATGTACTTTTTCAGACCAGACTCCCGTTTAACACCTTTGGGATCGGAAAAAAAGGAAGCCGCAGGCGAGGTGAATCTGATACTTTCAGTGTCCAGATATAATCCCCAAAAAACCTGAAGTCCACGCTATCGTCAGTGACCTGGAGATCCGCAAAACTCCCTGTCGAGTACTCATTTCCTAAACGAACAATTTCTTTAAGCCCGTCATGAACGTCAATAAGGGCAATCGTCAGAGATTCCTCGAAAATAATGTCATCCGTCAGAAACAGGAGGAAACGCTGCTCATTAACCTGAACCGCTGCTTCAAGCACTTGCCCCGGTACAATAATGTCGGTGCTTTTACCATTGAGCACAACGTCAGATTGAGCCTGGGATACATCGATAGCGTCACGAGTATTAACCAATTCTATTGAATTAACCTGCTGCATAATCAATTCCACAAACGTCCCATTTCCCACGCGGCAAGAGCGCCGCCGACGAAGCCACCGATAGTTGTGCCAACCGCGCCAGCAGTACCGCTTGCCCCGACTTCCTCCATTGAATGATAAGGCCGTCTGGCAATTTCTGGTATCCATTGATGCTTAAAGACGTGCAAAGTTGTTCATACTAGGGAACCTGGTTTGCATCCTTCCCCAACATTTCTTGTAGCGGCATCGTCTAAACCCAAAATTAGGATAACGTTAAGGCGTATGTTCTGGACGATACCAAAGGCTGGTATTAGGATTTAGTTCGTCAGCTTAAACAGGGAAAGGCGATGGATACGACCGAACAGTTAAACGGAACATACTTCTTTGATGGAATGAGCGTCGATAAAGAGGAGCTACTTTACTGGCTTATTCTGGATGAATTTAAAAAGCAGTTTAGTGATGTGATTGATTTGATGGCAATTGCTTCCATGTTGGTCAGCTTGCCAGTAATCCCTGTCAGCGGGAAACTGGGGGCTGGTGCTGCAACCAGGGGGACAAGCCCGCTTTCTCTAGGGCTTCGTACCCTTATTCGACAGAGGTTTAAGCAGGGACGCAGAACCATCACCTGGGCAAAACTCTTGCGTGGCGAATGGGCATACACAACCAGTATAGGAGCATACATCGGGAGATGGCTCCCTTGGGTTGGCGCCGTACTGACGGCCTATGACCTTGCCATGATCACCCATAACGTTATGCACCGTTATCAGCTTATCGTTGGGCCAGGAGAAAGGTAATGACAGACAAAGCAGCACTCGTCAGAGAACTCATTAAAAAACACTTCTGGGAAATGTCTGACGATACTTCTGTAAGTACAGGTAAACAAAGTGTACTCCCGGAAGATATGACGGATTTTCTTGAGGAATATTCAGAAAGTCTGGATGTGGATATGTCTGGCTTTGTCTTTAATCGATATTTCCCTAATGAGGGGATTCGATTCCTGCCAAATGCGATATTGCCCCGCTATCTTAGAACCGATCATCATGCACCCGAGCCGCTGACAGTAAGGATGCTTATTGATTCGGCGAATGCAGGCCGCTGGCTTTTTTAACGGTAAGACCGAATAAAGTATACCATTAACAGTCCTTTTAGGGCTGTTAATGATCCCGTTAGGTGATCGTTTGCAAGTTATAATAACAGCGGCAGAAACTGCAAACGCTGTGTGAGATTATCAAGGTGAAAAAGTGGGAAATCAATCACTCTGACGGCTGTTATATCTGATCGAATGAGGAAGTGCAGCGCATCAGCATCCATGACTGGCTGAATGATATTATGGCGATACAAAGTTGCTGCTCTTACACCCGGACTGATGAATTATTCCGGGTAACTTTCCGCCGTTCAGCTCAGCTCCAGACAGCTCTGGCTCGACTATCTACGATAGGCGCTACAAGTTTGGCTGACCGTCAGTGAAAATATTAATCATACGATGCAGGATAATGACATTTTAACGGCCATCGGTTCCAGGCCTGACACGGTCTCTCGCGATGATAATCGTGAAAAAATTCACACCTGCTCATAACCTGAATTATACCCGCCGCCGAGCAAAACTGGCCGTGCAGTAGTACTTTCATAAATCCTCGAATATCCGAATATTCCGCCATTTTTACGTAAAAAATCCATGCATGCATAAGATGCATGGTTTTGCATGCGTTTTACCGACACTGAATCCCCCGCCAACGCCAGTACTGGCACGACCTGATGCCGCTTAATGCATCTGCATTAAAAGCACCCTCTCAATCGGGCAGGCGGGGAGGGGGAGAGCTTTGCGCTCCAAGAGAGAATGTATTTAATTCAATTAAATTAATCTTTATAAATACGCAGGTTCAAAAATGTTTCGCGTGGTGAGAAAAAAGAATGCGATGTTTGGGAAAGTGAACTGACTTTGAGTGTGTGTCGAGGTGTGAATACACGCGATTAATGATTTTTTTAAGTCGCCTCTGTCTGAGGCGACTTAGATTTATGCTGCTTTGTAACCTTCAGTGATTGTGCAGTTTTCAAGCATGTTTCTGAACGTTTCCATAAGTCCCAGAACTTCATCTACCATTTCATGAAAATCATCTAACCCTATTTCAATTTCTTGCCCGTGAGCTATGTGATTTCTTCTGCTTACTAATTTTTGATCAATCAATTTCTCTCTTGATTCAAATAAACTATAGTCGAGGCCTAAGCACCAAAGAATTTCTTTAAGAACTGTAGTCGAAAGGTTTGACTGTGTGTCTACGACGTTTTTTACTGGGATTCGAGCTCGACTTTTTTGATTGCTTAAAATATATTTTGTAACTTCATCGAATGCGGAGTATTTTTTCGATGAGTGAGCACTATCAATTCTCCCTTTTACTATAAGTGTAATAAAATTACTTTTTAATTCATCGATGCAATGTCTTTGTGCCGAAACGTATTCAAGGAAGTAGGTTCCTGATTTTTTTACAAAACCCTCCCAGTGGGCGTACATTAGTGCTATGCCTGCGCGGCATAGCACTTGTTTTTGTATTAGAGACGAGTGTTCTTTTAGGGTAAGGTTTCTCATCTCGTTAATTTCACGCAGTCTCCAGATATGGTCAGCTGCGATCTTATCAATAAGATCCTCTTTTGTTTTTATCATTTCTTAAATATTTCTCTACCTAATGGTATAAGATGAGGTAAGCGTCTCGTAGCAGTCATTCCTGAACCTGACCAATCCGTGAATTCTTGATTAGACCAAAGACTAGATATAATATCATTTATATTTTGGGCAGCGGTTCCCTTTGAAATGTTATATGCAAGGCCATACGAAACAGCTTCGTATTGTGAGACAAGGAATCCTCCTGAATATTTTGATTTTGCAGTGTTAAACCTTTTAAATGAATTATCACCACAAGAATCAGCAAGTATTGTGAAGGTTTGACGGAACAAGTCGCCCCAATATACTGTGTCGAAGCTATCATCTACGCAAATTTCACGCATTTTTTCAGTGATAAAAACACCGACATCACCCATAGAATCTAAATCAATAGGGTCAATTAATGAAAATATAATAAATCTCAAGGCTAACTCAATATCATAGGATTCACTAATCGCCCTATCACTCAATGCTGTACATTCAGTGAACTTGTCAAATTTAGCAAGTTCTGATAACCAAGAGTAGAAATTTTTATTTAGCATTACTAAAATGCAATTTCTGACTTCTTGAGCACTTAATCTTGAGCCGCCAGTGTTAAGCCTCTGGAATAAATCATATTTTGCGGTTTCATCGCTTTCTTTCAAAATAATACTAACGTTAAGCTTTGAACGTTTAATCGTAAGTCTAAGGTTTTGACCGATACTATTAGGATCATTATCGCCTAGTTCACCCTCACCTTCCCATTTTTTGTTTTCTAGGCTAGGTAAGTATTTTGTTCCTGAGAGAACTAATGGCGGAATGAGTTCGTTATTTTCATCTTTTAATTGCCCAATGAATTGATATATTGTTGACAGTCGTTGTAAACCGTCAACAACGTCCCATACACCATCTGCTCTTTGACTAACAAATATAGGAGGGACTGGTATTCCTAATAATATAGATTCTATCAAATTGGTTTTTTGTGCTTCAGACCATCGATAGATGCGTTGAAATTCAGGATGTATGTCGATTTCACCGTTTTCGTACAAAGATAGCCATTCTCCAATAGAAATTGCATAACCATCTGTACGGATCTCTTTTCTTCTATCGTTTACTTCATCAATCAATGACATCATAATTCCTTTGTTGATTTGTTCAAAAATAAAGCCCACCAGTTCATTATGTTGCGACGGGCCTCAAGATAAGTCGATCTATTATATGCTCGTCTAACTTCATTCTTTTCAATATGAGCAAGAGCTGCTTCAATCACATCTGAATTAAATTCTTGCTTATTCAATGCTGTGCTTGCTATAGAACGTAACCCATGAGCGACCAATTTACCACCTTATCCTACTCTTTTTAAAGCGGCATTTGCGGTCTGGCTGTTCATTGGTCGCTTCGAATCATTCCTGCTGGGAAAAACATGCTCACGGTGAGCACTGATTGGCTTCATCACCTCTATAATCTTTAACGCCTGAGGCGATAAAGGAACAATGTGCTCACGCTTGGCCTTCATCCGTTCTGCTGGAATCGTCCAGAGCTTTGCATCGAGATCGATTTCTGCCCAACAAGCACCGGAGGTCTCAGAAGGGCGCACAAGTGTCAGGAGTTGCCATTCAATGAGTCAGCGAGTCGGAGCAGACAGATTTGACATAACTAAAGAACGCATTAGCTTCGGCAATTCTTCTGGCCGCAGCGTCGTCATGTTTTGCTTTTGGGCTTCTCAAAGACCACCCCAGCACCTGATGCTGGATTAGCATCAAATAGGCCAGTGTTTACGGCATAAATCATTTTCTCGTTAATGCGCTGCACTAGTCGACGTACAATCTAAAGCGCTCCACGAGCTTTGATTGCCTCAAGAGCTTCAACCAGTGTCCGGGCTATGATTTGCTGAACGGGGATCACACCGATGACAGGGAATACATCTTTCTCCAATGAGCGCCAAATGTCTTTTGTGCAATCAGGAGTAACGCTTTTACTTTTGAACTGGAACCAGTTAGCGGCGACCGTTGAAAAAATACTGTCCAGTGCGATTTGCTGCTGTTCCTCAGCAGCTTCGGCCTGAATTTGTGGGTCGGTTCCGTTGGCTAATAAAGTAAGGCAGTCTGCTATTAACCCTCGGGCATCAGCAAGTGAGAGGGCGAGGAAAGCTTCGAGCCTCATCATTGTCCGCTGCTTTGTTGCCGGACGTCGATAACGGAAACGCCAAAGATTTTTCCCGCTGGTTTTCACTGTCAGGAAAAGCCCATCGCCATCATGTAGCGTTAGATCCTTCTCTAACGCTTTGGCGTGCAGAACTTCAGTGTTGATCAGGGGGGCCGTGCCACAGTGGACGCGCCTTCATGAATCGGTATACGCTTTTAGGTATACATCCTACGGTATACCTAAATGTATACTGATAATCACTGGGTTTAGCCGAATATCCTCGGACAATTACAGATACAAAAAAGCCCGCAGGACTTGCACCATGCGGGCTTTCAGGACTTCATCAGTCGACTCTGGTGATCGCCAATGGAGAATTTTGGTGGAGCTGGCGGGAGTTGAACCCGCGTCCGAAATTTCTACATCCTCGGTACTACATGCTTAGTTTGTCTTTACATTCGCACGCCAGCTGCGGACAGACACGCCACTAACGAACTAGCCTGATTAGTTTTAACGCTTCAACCCCAGGCAGGGTTTCCACGCGATCTCTTTTGGGTTTGACCTCTCTTTGATCCCCGTCTTAAGAGCGGAAGCTAGGGAGAGAGGGCTCAGAGCAGGTTATTAAGCTGCTAAAGCGTAGTTTTCGTCGTTTGCGACTATTTTTTTGCGGCTTTTAACGAGGCAAACCGCCCCTCGGCATGCACCTTGGGTTTCGCAAATCCCGTCGAATCCAGAATCAGCCCCAATAGTGTTGAACTGAGTATACCAGATTTCACTTCCTGGATACCAGCCCGGAACGCTAACTTATTGAATAGTTCAATAAGTGTGCAGAATCAACGTCCTGCGTTTTTCATAATGCGCGCTTTATCAAGCTGCCACTCGCGCTCTTTCAGGTCAGTACGTTTGTCGTGCTGCTTTTTACCCTTCGCGACGCCAACTTTCACTTTGCACCAGGCGTTTTTCCAGTACAGCGACAGGGCGACCACGGTGAAACCTTCACGGTTAATGCGTCCGTAGAGGGATTCCAGCTCACGCTTGTTCAGCAGCAGCTTGCGGGTGCGCGTTGGGTCGCAAACGTAGTGTGAAGAGGCGACGGTCAGCGGCGTAAAGTTCGCGCCGAACAGGAAGGCTTCGCCATCTTTCAGGATCACGTAGCTATCGCCGATGTTGGCTTTCCCGGCGCGCAGCGATTTTACTTCCCAGCCCTGCAACGCAAGGCCAGCTTCGAATTCTTCTTCAATGAAATACTCGTGGCGAGCACGCTTGTTGAGCGCAATGGTCGCCGAGCCTGGTTTATGTGCTTTTTTCTTCGTCATAAGTGTCGTAAAGCCGTCGGTAATCTGATTTCAAAAAGTCACCTCATTGCGTCCTGTGAGGTCTAACGCGCTATCTTAGCACGAGATGAGGCTTAGCGTTTTTTTAACAGGTGATAAATGTTATTATTTGTCCGTTGTGTGACCATGGGAAATGCTATGCCTCAGATTAGCCGTACTGCGCTTGTGCCTTACAGCGCGGAACAAATGTATCAGTTAGTGAACGATGTTCAGTCTTATCCGGAGTTTATTCCGGGGTGCACCGGGAGCCGCGTTCTGGAGTCTGGCCCGACGCAGATGACGGCGGCGGTGGATGTCTCCAAAGCGGGGATCAGCAAGACGTTCACCACCCGCAATACGCTGACCAGCAATCAGAGTATTTTGATGCATCTGGTGGATGGTCCGTTTAAAACCCTGATGGGGGGCTGGAAGTTTACGCCGCTGAGCGCAGACGCCTGTCGCATTGAGTTCCAGCTGGACTTTGAATTCACCAATAAGCTGATTGAGCTGGCGTTTGGGCGCATCTTTAAAGAGCTGGCCTCGAACATGGTTCAGGCGTTCACCACCCGCGCCAAAGAGGTTTACAGTGTCGCATAAGATAGCTGTAGAAGTGGTGTATGCGTTGCCGGAGAAGCAGTACCTGCAGCGCGTAACGCTGGAAGAGGGCGCAACCGTTGAGGCGGCTATCCGTGCTTCCGGCATCCTTGAGCTTCGCAGCGATATCGACCTGGCGAAGAATAAGGTCGGGATTTACAGCCGTCCGGTGAAGCTTGGTGATGTGCTGAAAGAGGGCGACCGGGTGGAGATTTATCGTCCGCTGATTGCTGACCCGAAAGAGCTGCGTCGCCAGCGTGCGGAGAAATCTGGTAAATAGCGGTTTCTTTCCCCGGTGGCGCTGCGCTTACCGGGGCTACGATTCGGCGCAAGAGTTCAGACACAAAAAAGGTGCTCAATGAGCACCTTTTTGCATTTCTGACGCCTGATTATTTGGTCAGGGCAGGCTTGTTGTCGATGTTAGTCAACACACCGGCGCTGCTGAAGGTCAGCGTCAGGGTCTGCTGGGTCGCATCTTCATGGCCCGGCTTCTGACGGAATACATAGAACCAGGTGTTAGTGCCGAACGGATCGGACATCATCGGGGTTCCCAGTGCATAAGCGACCTGCTGTTGTGTCATCCCCACACGGATTTTGGACACATCGTTAGGGGTAAGGTAGTTCCCCTGGTTGATGTCAGGACGGTAAACCACTTTCTCCAGAGTGGAACAGCCTGCGGTCAACATCAGAAGAACCGCTGCGGCAGCGGTCAGCATTTTACAACGCATAGTGATTTGATTCCTTTTCGGGCCCGAGCAGAACGCGGCTCATATGTAATATGCCGATGATAATAGACCTTGCCCCACTTTGAAACCGGTCTGGCGGCGTTTTTGTTGTTCTGTATGACCCTGAGATCCCGAAAAAGTTTATGCCGCCAGCAGTTCTTTCGCGTTCGCGAGCGTGTTACGCGTGACTTCGCTGCCGCCGAGCAGGCGTGCCAGCTCCTGCAGACGCGCGCGTTTATCCAGCGGCTTCATGTGCGTTTCGGTCATTTCACCGTCGGTTTCTTTGCTGACGATAAAGTGATGATGGCCACAGCCCGCGACCTGCGGCAGGTGGGTTACACACATTACCTGCGTTGATTCGCCTAGCTGGCGCAGCAGTTTACCCACTACCGCCGCTGTCGGACCGCTGATCCCCACATCCACTTCATCGAAAATCAGCGCCGGGGTTTCCATTTTACGCGCGGTAATCACCTGAATCGCCAGCGCAATACGCGACAGCTCACCGCCGGATGCCACTTTGGAAATCGCCTGAAGCGGCTGACCCGGGTTGGTGGTGACGCGGAATTCGATGCGATCCGCACCTTCTGCCGTCAGGTGGTTTTCTTCAAAGCGGACATCAATGGTGAATACGCCGTGCGGCATCGCCAGCGTATGCATGCTGTCGGTGATGTGCTGGCTTAACTCCAGGGCGTAATGCTGACGGATTTCATGCAGCTTTTGCGCTGTCGCCAGCGCCTGTTCATGGTGCAGGTTCACCGCCAGAGAGAGGGTTTCAAGCGAGTCAGCCTGATCGTCAAGCTGCTGCTGTTCTTCCAGCAGAGACTGATAGTAGCCCGGCAACTCTTCCGGCGTGACGTGGTGCTTGCGCGCGAGCGAAATCTGACGGGAGATGCGCTGTTCCAGCTCAAACAGACGGTTCGGGTCGAGATCGAGACGTTCGCAGTAGTGGCGCAGCTCGTCACCGGCTTCGGAGATCTGAATGGCCGCTTCTTCCAGCATATCCAGAACGCCAGAGAGTTTGCTGTCCATGCCGACCAGTTCGGTAATCAGCTGACGAACGTTATACAGCTGGCTCTGGAGGTTCACGTCTTCGCCATCCGCCAGCAGGTTGAGCGCATTCTGGCTGGTTGAGAGCAGGTGACCGCTGTTCGCCAGGCGTTTGTACTCTTCGTCGATTTGCTCAAACTCACCCGCCTGCGGGTTAAATTCGTTCAGCTCTTTAAGCTGGTATTCCAGCAGCTCCGCGCGTGCGGCGCGCTCCTGGCTCTGCTGCTGATGCTGGGCGAGCTCGCGGCAGCTCTGATGCCACTGGCGATAGTGCTCCGCCATAAGCTGAGTAAGCGCATACTCACCCGCATAGCCATCAAGCAGCGCTTTCTGCTGTTCTGGTTTGACGAGTTGCTGATGCGCATGCTGACCGTGGATCTGAATAAGCAGCTGGCCGAGTTCGCGCAGCTGGGAGAGCGGGACCGCCGTGCCGTTGATGAAGCCACGTGAACGACCGTCGCTGCTGATCACGCGGCGAAGTAAACACTCACGTCCATCTTCGAGCTGGTTTTGTTCCAGCCAGCGCTGGGCGGCAGGGGTATCTTTCAGGGAGAAGCGGGCGCACAGGTCGGCACGGTTTGCGCCCATGCGCACCATATCGCCCTCTGCACGGCCGCCAAGGCACAAGCCGAGGGCATCAATGGCAATGGATTTACCTGCACCGGTTTCCCCGGTGATCGCCGTCATGCCGCTGTGGAAATCGATCTCAAGCTCACGAACAATGGCAAAGTTGCTGATGGTCAGTTGTGCCAGCATAATTGTTTTCCTGTATGAAAAACCATAACTGTGTTTTCATACAGTATAAACTGGTTTTATATACAGTAAAGTCCTGGATGCAAAATCAGAACAATTTTTTTGACCAGCCAAGCTTCGAGCTTAATGTGTTGAAATAGCTGTAATCTTTAGGGTGAATAAGGTTCAGATGGTAATCGCACCGGCGAATCAGGACATCTTCACCTTCCTGGATCGGCAGCGCTATCTGGCTGTCGCAGCTGATCTCCAGGTCGTTACGGCGGTGCGAGAACCGCAGGCGTATCGTGCTGTCGCCGTTGATGACCAGCGGGCGGGCAGAGAGCGTGTGCGGGAACATCGGCACCAGGGTAATGGCGTCCAGAGAAGGCGTCAGGATCGGGCCGCCGGCCGAAAGCGAGTAGGCGGTTGAGCCGGTCGGAGTGGAGATAATCAGCCCGTCAGAACGCTGGGAGAAGGCAAAGATTTCGTCGATATAGACTTCGAACTCGATCATGTGCGCCACTTTACCGGGGTGAAGCACCACCTCGTTAATCGCGGTGCTGATGCGCTTCTGGCAGTCCTGCTGGCACACCTGCGCTTCCAGTAAAAAGCGTTTTTCACTGATATAGTGACCTTCCAGCACGTCGGCCAGCTGCTGCTGGGCATTGTCCGGATCGAGGTCGGTTAAAAAGCCGAGGTTGCCACGGTTGATGCCGATGACCTTGATGTCATAGCGCGCCAGCGTGCGGGCCGCACCGAGCATGTTGCCGTCGCCGCCCACCACCACGGCGAGGTCGGCCTGTTGGCCTATTTCAGCCAGCGTGCCGGTTTTGACGCTCTTCAGCTGCAGCTCCTGCGCAATCTGCTGCTCGACCATCACTTCATAGCCTTTGCTACACAACCAGCGATACAACATTTCATGTGTCGTCAATGCGGTAGGGTGACGCGGATGCCCGACGATCCCAATACACCTGAAATGATTATTCATTTTCTGGAGGTCCTTGTGCCTGATGAATGATGACAATCTGTCTTGTTCCCTTGAATCCCGGAAACTGATCCCCATAATAAGCGAAGTTAGCGAGATGAATGCAGAAAAACGCGGAGAAATTCATGAGTAGTAAAGAACAGAAAACGCCTGAGGGGCAAGCCCCTGAAGAAATTATCACGGAACAGCATGATGAAGTTGAGGCTGTAGAGCCAGACGCATCTGCTGAGCAGGTGGACCCGCGCGATGAAAAAATTGCGAATCTGGAAGCTCAACTGGTAGAAGCACAGAATCGCGAACGCGACGGTGTTCTGCGCATCAAGGCGGAAATGGAAAACCTGCGTCGTCGTACCGAGCAGGACGTTGAGAAGGCGCATAAATTTGCGCTGGAGAAGTTCGTCAACGAACTGCTGCCGGTGATTGATAGCCTCGATCGCGCGCTGGAAGTGGCTGACAAAGCAAATCCGGACAACGCGGCAATGATCGAAGGTATCGAACTGACGCTGAAATCCATGCTCGACGTGGTGCGCAAGTTTGGCGTGGAAGTGGTTGCCGATACCAACGTTCCGCTGGATCCAAACGTTCATCAGGCGATTGCGATGGTGGAGTCTGAAGAGGTGGAAGCCGGTAAAGTGCTGGGCGTGATGCAGAAAGGTTACACCCTGAACGGCCGTACCATTCGCGCTGCGATGGTGACCGTGGCGAAAGCGAAAGCGTAATTTGCCATTCGTAGTACCGGGTGGCGGCGTTCGCCTCACCCGGTCTACAGCCTTACTCAGCGATACTCTCGCGCAGCGGTTTCACGGGCAGGACTTTAACCTGCTTAATCATATTGTCCTGCACGTCCAGGATATCAATATCGTACTGCTCAATGCGCACCCGCGTGCCCGCCGCCGGGATCTCTTCCAGCGCTTCCAGAATCATCCCGTTAATCGTGCGAGCCTCATCTTCCGGCAAATGCCAGTTAAACGCTTTGTTGAGTTCGCGAATGTTCGCGCTACCGTCAATCAGCACCGAACCGTCGTTTTGCGGTGTGACCTCTTCCGCGAGGGAAGGAGACATTGAGGTAGTAAAGTCCCCGACAATCTCTTCCAGAATATCTTCGACCGTCACCAGCCCCTGAATATCGCCGTACTCGTTAACCACCAGGCCGACTTTCTTCTTGTTGCGCTGGAATTTCACCAGCTGCGTGCTGAGCGGGGTGCCTTCCGGCACGTAGTAAATCTCGTCGGCGGCGCGCAGCATCACCTCTTTGGTGAACTCTTTTTTCTCGGTCATCAGACGGTACGCTTCGCGCACGCGCAGCATGCTAATGGCGTCATCCAGCGAGTCGCGGTACAGCACAATGCGCCCGTGCGGGGAGTGCGTTAGCTGGCGGACGATGGCTTTCCAGTCGTCATTGATGTCGATACCCACGATTTCGTTACGCGGCACCATGATGTCGTTCACGCTTACCTTTTCCAGATCCAGCACCGACAGGAGCATGTCCTGATTACGTCGGGAGATCTGGGAGCGGGATTCGTTCACGATGGTGCGAAGCTCGTCTTTGCTGAGCGCGCTGCTGATGGTGACGTCGGCTTTGATTCCCACCATCCGCATCAGCAGGCGCGTCACCATGTTCAGCAGCCAGACCAGCGGCATCATCAGGATCTGCAGCGGCGCCAGCAGGAAGCTGCTCGGGTAGGCGACCTTCTCAGGGTAAAGCGCAGCGATGGTTTTCGGCAGCACTTCGGCAAACACCAGCACTACGAACGTCAGCACGCCGGTGGCAATTGCGACCCCGGCGTTGCCGTACAGGCGCATCCCGACGATGGTACCGAGGGCAGAGGCCAGTATGTTGACGAGGTTGTTGCCGATGAGCACCAGGCTTATCAGGCGATCCGGCTTGCGGAGCAGTTTTTCGACGCGACGTGCGGCACGGTTGCCCTGTTTAGCACGATGACGTAACCGGTAGCGGTTTAAGGTCATCATGCCGGTTTCCGAGCCGGAGAAATAGGCGGAGATGACCACCATGACGATCAGCGTAACGATCAGCGTGGTGGTAGAGATGTGTTCCAGGGGGAACTCCTTTGTTTCTTAGCCAGCAAATTGCTGTATGAAGCGGCTGCCAAAATAGGCAAGGGTGAGAATGCCCGCACCCGCGACGTTGAACCAGACCACGCGGCGACCGCGCCAGCCTTCATGATAGTGGCCCCACAACAGGACAATATAGACAAACCACGCGATGATAGAGAGCACCGCTTTATCGATATTCTCCACGCTGAACAGGTTCTTCATGTAAAACAGGCCGGTGCAGAGCGTGAGCGTCAGCAGCACCACGCCCACCTGGGTGATGTGGAACATCTTACGCTCAATGACCATCAGCGGCGGCATCTCATGGTTAAACGCCAGCTTTTTGTTTTTCAGCTGGTAGTCAATCCAGGCGAGCTGCATGGCGTAAAGGGCGGCGATGATCAGCGTCGCATAGGCAAAGAGCGACAGGCCGATATGCACCAGCATCCCCGGGGTGGCCTCCAGATGCGTAATAAACTCATTGGGCATAAAGGTGGCTAAGGCCAGATTGATCAGCGCGAAGGCGTACACAATCGGCAGCAGCAGCCAGCCGCGATTTTTAGAGGCCACGATGGTCATCACCGTGCAGATCATCAGGCTGACCAGCGAGCCGACGTTGAGGACGCTCAGGTTTTGCACGCTGCCGTCGCCGGGGATGATGCGTGATTCCAGCGCAAACGCGTGGCTAATCAGTGCGATCACCGCGGAAAGAATAGCCATGCGCCGCCAGCCGCTGTTTTTTTGCAGCAGTCCGGGAACGATCAGCGCGAGGCTGACAGAGTAGGCAACAAGGGCGATCAGTGCGAAAACAGGCATATAGGCATCGACAGTTGTCTTAATAAGAAAGAGAAGCAGTATAACGTTACGTGACGCCTGCTCCAACCGTTGCATAACAACAAAGGCGCCTTCATGTTATACTCCGGCAAAATTCTGTGTATGTGTCGCTCATGGCGGCCCAACGTTTCTACCCAGGCGAGAGACAATGTTTGATAATTTAACCGATCGTTTGTCGCGCACGCTGCGCAACATCAGCGGCCGCGGACGCCTTACTGAAGAGAACATCAAGGAAACGCTGCGCGAAGTGCGCATGGCGCTGCTGGAAGCAGACGTGGCGTTGCCGGTTGTTCGTGATTTTATCAACCGCGTAAAAGAGAAGGCGGTTGGTCATGAAGTTAACAAGAGCCTGACCCCGGGTCAGGAGTTCGTCAAAATCGTTCGTAACGAACTGGTTTCGGCGATGGGCGAAGAGAACCAGGTGCTTAACCTGGCGGCTCAGCCTCCGGCCGTGGTGCTGATGGCGGGCCTGCAGGGTGCCGGTAAAACCACCAGCGTCGGTAAGCTGGGTAAATTCCTGCGTGAAAAGCACAAGAAGAAAGTGCTGGTGGTGTCTGCGGACGTCTATCGCCCGGCGGCGATCAAGCAGCTGGAAACCCTGGCGGAGCAGGTCGGCGTGGATTTCTTCCCGTCAGACGTGGCCCAGAAGCCTGTCGACATCGTTAACGCGGCGCTGAAAGAGGCGAAGCTGAAGTTCTACGACGTGCTGCTGGTGGATACCGCCGGTCGTCTGCACGTTGACGAAGCGATGATGGACGAGATCAAGCAGGTGCATGCCTCTATCAACCCGGTAGAGACCCTGTTCGTTGTCGACGCCATGACCGGTCAGGATGCGGCGAATACCGCGAAAGCGTTTAACGAAGCCCTGCCGTTAACCGGCGTGGTGCTGACTAAAGTGGACGGCGACGCCCGCGGCGGTGCGGCGCTCTCCATTCGTCACATCACCGGTAAGCCAATCAAGTTCCTCGGCGTCGGTGAGAAAACCGAAGCGCTGGAGCCGTTCCATCCGGATCGTATTGCTTCCCGTATCCTCGGCATGGGCGACGTGCTGTCGCTGATCGAAGATATCGAGAGCAAGGTGGACCGCGCGCAGGCCGAGAAGCTGGCCAGCAAGCTGAAAAAAGGTGACGGTTTTGATCTCACCGACTTCCTTGAGCAGCTGCGCCAGATGAAAAACATGGGCGGCATGGCAAGCCTGATGGGCAAACTGCCGGGCATGGGCCAGATCCCTGACAACGTGAAAGCGCAGATGGATGACAAGGTGCTGGTGCGTATGGAGGCGATCATCAACTCGATGACCCTCAAAGAGCGCGCTAACCCGGACATCATCAAAGGCTCCCGTAAACGTCGTATCGCAGCCGGTTGCGGCATGCAGGTGCAGGACGTTAACCGCCTTCTGAAACAGTTCGACGACATGCAGCGCATGATGAAGAAAATGAAGAAAGGCGGCATGGCGAAGATGATGCGCGGCATGAAAGGCATGATGCCGCCAGGATTCCCTGGCAGATAAATCGTGTTTCATGCTCAGTATCAAGATGCTGATTGCATTTTCCCCAAAAATCAGTAAAATTTTCGGGCTTTTAATATGACACCCGGGCTCCGTTCCTCGATGGGGCCCGGTTGTTTTATTCACACAAGAGGATGTTATGGTAACTATTCGTTTAGCTCGTCACGGCGCTAAAAAGCGTCCGTTCTACCAGGTTGTTGTGACTGACAGCCGTAATGCACGCAACGGTCGCTTCATCGAGCGCGTTGGTTTCTTCAACCCACTGGCCGCTGGCGCAGAAGAAGAAACTCGTCTGGATCTGGATCGTATCGCTCACTGGGTTGGCCAGGGCGCTACTGTTTCCGATCGCGTTGCTACGCTGATCAAAGCAGCAAACAAAGCAGCTTAATCTGTCACGGTGGTCATGATGAGCAATAAAGCACCTGTTGAACCGATCGTATTGGGAAAAATGGGTTCTTGCTACGGTATCCGTGGTTGGCTCAGAGTGTTTTCCTCCACTGAAGACGCTGATAGCATTTTTAATTACCAGCCCTGGTTTATCCAGAAAGGCGGTAAGTGGGAAGAGGTCGAGCTGGAAAGCTGGCGTCACCACAATCAGGACATCATCATCAAGCTGAAAGGCGTTGACGATCGTGATGCCGCGAATGCGCTGACTAATTGTGAAATTGTCGTGGATTCGTCGCAGTTGCCACAGCTGGAAGAGGGTGACTACTACTGGAAAGACCTTATGGGTTGCCAGGTAGTGACCACTGAAGGCTACAGCCTGGGGAAAGTCATCGACATGATGGAAACCGGGTCAAATGACGTTCTCGTCATTAAGGCAAACCTGAAAGATGCATTTGGCATCAAGGAGCGGTTGGTTCCGTTCCTCGATGGACAGGTTATCAAGAAAGTCGATCTCGCTACTCAAACCATTGAAGTAGATTGGGATCCTGGTTTTTAAATTCTCCGGATAAACGGTAAAAGACGGCGCTATGTGGATTGGCATAATTAGCCTGTTTCCTGAAATGTTCCGCGCGATTACCGATTACGGGGTAACTGGCCGGGCAGTAAAGAATGGCCTGCTGAGCATCCAGAGCTGGAGTCCTCGTGACTTCACGCATGACCGGCACCGTACCGTGGACGATCGTCCTTACGGCGGCGGACCGGGGATGTTAATGATGGTGCAACCCTTACGGGACGCCATTCACACAGCAAAAGCCGCGGCAGGTGAAGGCGCAAAGGTGATTTATCTGTCACCTCAGGGACGCAAGCTTGATCAAGCGGGCGTGAGCGAACTGGCGACGAATCAAAAGCTGATTCTGGTCTGTGGTCGCTACGAAGGGATAGATGAGCGCGTAATTCAAACCGAGATTGACGAAGAATGGTCTATCGGCGATTACGTTCTCAGCGGTGGTGAGTTACCAGCAATGACGCTGATTGACTCCGTCGCCCGGTTCATTCCGGGTGTTCTGGGCCATGAAGCTTCGGCAACGGAAGATTCCTTTGCCGACGGGTTGCTGGACTGCCCACACTATACTCGTCCTGAAGTGTTAGAAGGGATGGAAGTACCGGCAGTATTACTGTCTGGAAACCATGCCGACATACGTCGCTGGCGTTTGAAGCAGTCGCTGGGCCGAACCTGGCTTAGAAGACCTGAACTTCTGGAAAACCTGGCTCTGACTGAAGAGCAAGCAAAGTTGCTGGCCGAGTTCAAAACTGAACACGCGCAACAGCAGCATGAACATGATGGGAATGCGTAATACGCTCCCGAATATCAGTTTACCCAGGATAAGAGATTAAATTATGAGCAACATTATTAAGCAACTTGAACAAGAGCAGATGAAGCAGGACGTACCTTCCTTCCGTCCAGGTGACACCGTGGAAGTGAAAGTATGGGTTGTTGAAGGTTCCAAAAAACGTCTGCAGGCATTCGAGGGCGTGGTTATCGCTATTCGTAACCGCGGTCTGCACTCTGCATTCACTGTTCGTAAAATTTCCAACGGCGAAGGCGTTGAGCGTGTCTTCCAGACTCACTCTCCGGTAGTTGACAGCATTGCTGTTAAACGTCGTGGTGCTGTACGTAAAGCTAAACTGTACTACCTGCGTGAGCGTACTGGTAAGTCTGCTCGTATTAAAGAGCGTCTGAACTAAGATTCGCTTAAGCGACATCCTGTTAGAAAGGGCTGGCCGAAAGGCTGGCCCTTTTTTTATCCCATCGCACCTCTCGCGTTAACTCTTTCGTCATAAATCATTTACAATGCTTGCCTCTTGAGGGGAGGGGAAGTGGATAACGTACTGCATCAGCATAACCGGAAACGCACAGCGGCCTTGATCGCGCTGTTTGCGATCCTGCTGATCGTAGTGGCGCCGCTTATCTCCGTCTCGCTGCAGAAAGATCCCATGAGCGCCATGCCGGGCATGCACCATGACATGAGCATGATGTCGATGGATGAGCATCAGGGTGATATGCCCCACACGATGCCCGTCGACCATGCGGAAGCGTGCGGCTACTGCGTGCTGTTAGCACATGTTCCTGGCGTAATGCTGGCGCTGATCGTCCTGCTCAGCGTGGTGCTGCAGAGGCTTCGCGTTAAGTCGCCGCGCCAGGCGGTCAGCTACTGGCACTTTTTCCCCTGGCTTTACCCTGATACCCGCGCGCCGCCGCGGCAGTCTGCTTTTTCCCTTTAAAAAATATCGATAACTTTTTGCCTTAAAAAGGAAGAGTATGACTACCTGCACTCCGCGCGCGGCATGGGGAAACCTGCTGCGTCGCCTCCATTTCTATATTGGGCTGTTTGTCGGCCCGTTTATCTTCTTCGCCGCGCTGACCGGAACGCTGTATGTGGCGACCCCGCAGTTGGAGAATGCGCTCTACCGGCATGCGCTCCACGCGGACTCCGTGGGCGAGCCGAAGCCTCTGGCGGAGCAAATTGCCGTGGCGGAAAAAGCCGTTGGATCAGATTTGCGTTTGCACGCCGTTCGTCCGGGGCTGGTTGAAGGCGAAACCACCCGCGTTATGTTTGCTGACCCGGCGCTTGGGCCATCGGAGAGCCGGGCTATCTTTGTGGATCCGGTAAGCCTGTCGGTGCTGGGGGATATGACGGTGTACGGCACCAGCGGAATTTTACCGCTGCGTCAGACCATTGATTACCTGCATACGTCCCTGATGCTGGGCGACGTTGGTCGTCTCTATAGCGAACTGGCTGCCTCGTGGATGTGGGTTGCCGCGCTGGGGGGAGTTGCTCTGTGGTTTTATACCCGACCAAAACGGCGGATCAACAATCGCTTCCAGAACCGGCGTCGCGTGCACGTGGCGCTGGGCTGGACTCTGCTGGGCGGAATGCTGTTGTTCTCAGCAACCGGGCTGACCTGGTCGCAGTGGGCTGGCGGGAACGTTGACAGGCTGCGGTCTGAGATGAGCTGGCTAACCCCGCAGGTGAACACGACGCTTTCCGGCCAACATGAGAGCGTGGATGAACATGCCGAACACCGTGGCCATCACGGTGGAATGATGATGCCGGAAATGGCGATGGATCTGACGCAGTTTGATGGGGTATTAAGCGCTGCGCGTAAAGCGGGAATTGATGCCAGCAAGCTGGAGATGCGCCCGGCGACAACGGCGGATCGCGCCTGGACCGTGACGGAAATCGATCGTAGCTGGCCGACTCAGGTGGATGCGGTTGCGGTCGATCCCACGACGATGCAGGTCCTGGACAGAACCCGGTTCGAGGATTTCCCGCTAATGGCAAAACTGACCCGCTGGGGCGTGGATTTCCATATGGGGATCTTATTCGGGCTGGTGAATCAGCTTCTGCTCGTGGTCTTCGGCCTTGCCCTGTGCGTGCTCATTATCTGGGGCTACCGGATGTGGTGGATGCGTCGGCCAGCACAATCGGCAGTGAATCCGGTGCAGACGCTTTGCCAGAGCTGGCTGGCGCTGTCGGGATGGGGAAGAGGCGTGACGGCGATGGTTAGCCTGCTGCTGGGGCTGGCCTTGCCCGTTATGGGCGTGAGTCTGGCGCTGTTTGTGATGGTGGACTGGCTGCGCTGGCGAGCGGCAACAGGGGTGGCGCTCGCCGAAACATCCGCTAAATAACCCTATGGCGTGCTGATAACCACTGCGACGCGGCGGTTTTCAGCGCGCCCTTGCGGGGTACCGTTGCTCGCAACCGGGTATTTTTGACCTAATCCCCGCGTGGTGAGATTGCTGCGCGGGATATTCGCTCCCTTCGCCCAGGCGTCGGCCACGGCATTGGCGCGTTTTAACGACAGCGCTTCGTTGTAGCTTTCTTGACCGTAATTATCCGTGTGACCGTCCATTCGCGCGTGGTTCAGGCCGGTTTCCGCCAGGCGAGAGGCCATGGACTTGATCTGTGTTTCACTTTCCGGGCGCAGTCTGGCGTCATTTTTATCAAAGAGGATGGTGTCCGACATACCAAGCGACCAGTCACCGTTCAGTTCGTTAAAACCGTAAGACTTCATCGCCGCAATTTGCTCTGGAGTGAATTTGCCTTCAGGCGGAGACTGACAGCCTGCCAGAACCAGTGAGGCCAGTACTAACGGCGCGAAGTATCGTTTTAACATAGTATATCCTTTCTAACTTATTGTTTTCGTACGCTGGTTTTTGACCTGGTACATATTGCGGTCGGCCCTCTCCAGTAATGCTTCCACGGAAGCATTTTCCCACGCCAGAGCAAAGCCAATGCTGAGTGACATTGATGCTTTTTGTCCGTTATGAAGATCAAACGGGCGGATAAACTGCTGCGAAAGCGCAGCACAAATGTGTTGAACCTCAAGCTCAGAGTGTACGCCGTAGAGCACCATGGCAAATTCATCACCGCCAAGGCGATAGGACTGATGACGTTTGTCGCCAAACTCCATCATCCTGCTGGCCACTTCAATCAGTACGCAGTCACCTGCCGCGTGTCCCCAGGTGTCATTGATAAACTTAAAGTTATCACCGTCGAGGAAGAGAAGGGCCGAGTTTGTTTTGGCAGAAGGGTCGTTCATTAAGGCCGCAATGCTGTTACGAAATGCAGCGCGGTTGGCAAGACCGGTGAGCGGGTCGTGCATGGCGGTACGCAACAGCTGGGCGTTTTTCGCCTGGAGTTTCAGCTGCCACTCTTCCATCTCATCCAGAAGGCTGTTGAAGTCTTCACCAAACTGGTGAAATTCTTCGATACGGCCGTCTTTCACCCGGCGGGAGAAGTTGCGGTTAGTGCGTACGTCATGCACGACATCGGTAATGTTTTGCAGAGCCGTTACCATGCCGCGATGTAAAGACTGGGTAATGGTGAGCGCGACGACGGTCGCAAAAAGAATGCAGCCGGTAAGCACGGCAAACGACATCCAGATGAAATGACTGATGAGACTGTCGCGTGCGGTAAGGCGGATTTCGCCGATCATCGTGCCGTTATGCATGATGGGCTGCGCAATAGGTACGGGGAAAAGCCAGCGGCTGACCAGCGCGCCCAGCGTGTCGTTGTTATCCTCCGGGTTCCAGGACCAGTAGGCAAACCGCTTCTTATGGGCGTTGATAACCTCAGCCACGGCAAACTGGCCCTGTTTGCCCAAGGCTGCAAGCGTTTCGTTGGCTGCCAGCGAATCGTTGAAAACCAGCGAGGCTTCCAGGCTGTGGCTCATTGTTGCGCCGGTTAATTCAAGATTCTTTTGCGCATATTGTTTTAACGTCACGACGGAGGCAAAACAGAGCAATAGCCATATTAACGTCATGGTTATGATGACGCTTATCATACTGTTTCGCCTCAACGTTCTTTTAAACGTCGGACGTGACGTTGAAATGAAATCTTTATCCATGCTGCTTATTCCGTGCAAGCATTAATACATCCGGATTGACTCTTACGCCACTGCGCGTCAATGCATCCAGGTTAACGGAGAACCGTACCTGGCCGCGATCGATTATCAGGCAAAAGGCACTGCCAATTGCACATTCCGGATTTTGCTCTGAGATTAATAGCAATGCTTTGCCCTGATATTGGCTTATTAATTCAAGTTGTTTTGCCGGTGATTCAGAACCGAAATATATCGCATCGCACGTCGCGGCCAGGGCTTCCCGATCGTTACGTACAATAACGGGAGTATAAGGTAACTCGCTATGTCCTTCGTCGCTGATGAGGGCGTGCGTATAGTGAGAAGTGGCATAGACGCAGAGTTTAGGCTGCCCGGAAAGCGACGGCCATCGCGTATAGCTCACAATGCCTGAGACAATCGAGCGTACCGATTTATCCGTTTCCGTGAGCGTGCCAGCCGTCGCTGGGCCCACCATAAGAAACAGCATTAGTACCAGAGTGAGTCGGAACAAAGAGATCAAGAATAAATTTCTCACCAGAATCCGCCACATCGCTCCGGAAATAGATGTCCTTAAGAGTTGTGGGCAGAATACCATTGTTTATCAGAGCCGTCATTATGTCAGAAATAGCATCAGGTCGACCTAAGCTAAATCCTACAGTTGCTTATTTTCCGGGGGATAAAAACAGACTTAATTTAGTCTGCTGGAACGCATACTTTCATCCATTCCTTCTTGCCATGACGCATGCAGTTTTGCTGCATTTTCAGCAGTATCGCAACTGGCAGGAAAAGATTTTCCCGCTAACCCCCAGGCGTGAATAAATCCTTCTTCGCAGACTTTTTTCTGACCATCGGCGTAGCCTCGAAGATATTCACTACGATCAACGTGTGGGTCGTTAAAACTATCGGACAGAGTCTGGTTATCTTTAACCGGCAGGCCGTTCATGGCGTCTTCTTTACCTGCGTCAAACCAGGATGGACTGGTCCAGTCGGGCTGGAAGGTATAAGGATTGATCTGGCAGCCCGATAAAAACAGCGACAACAGCGCGAGAGCAATTGGACGCATAGCCATTCTCCTTTTTTCTTCAGCATAGCCTGGCTAAAGAAAACGTGTATGTAATTTAAAGTTTACGTTTTTATCGCCTGCTTTTTGCAATAAACTGGCTTCTGTAAAGTAATGTGTACGTATTTTGGATTGAAATGTTTACTTTTTATGGTATCGTGGTGTCACCTCTTTGAGGAAAACAACTATCGCAAACGAGCTTTACAGGATCGCCATCATGCAAAAAGACGCGCTGAACAACGTACATATCACTGACGAACAGGTTTTAATCACTCCGGACCAGCTGAAAGCGGAATTTCCGCTGAGCGTCGCGCAGGAAGCTCAGATCGAGCATTCGCGCCAGACCATTTCTGACATTATCGCCGGCCGCGATCCGCGTCTGCTGGTGGTATGTGGACCTTGCTCGATTCACGATCCAGAAACCGCCATTGAGTATGCTCGTCGATTTAAAGCATTAGCGGAGGAGGTCAGCGATAGCCTCTATCTGGTGATGCGCGTCTATTTTGAGAAGCCACGTACGACCGTTGGCTGGAAAGGGTTGATTAACGATCCGCACATGGATGGCTCGTTTGATGTGGAAGCAGGGCTGAAGATTGCGCGTCGACTGCTGGTGGAACTGGTCAGCATGGGGCTGCCGCTGGCAACCGAAGCGCTGGACCCGAACAGTCCGCAATACCTGGGCGATCTGTTCAGCTGGTCCGCAATTGGCGCGCGTACCACGGAATCACAAACCCACCGCGAGATGGCGTCGGGCCTGTCGATGCCGGTTGGCTTTAAAAACGGTACCGATGGCAGCCTGGCGACGGCGATCAACGCCATGCGCGCTGCCGCCATGCCGCACCGCTTTGTCGGTATTAACCAGGCAGGCCAGGTGTGTCTCCTGCAAACGCAGGGCAACCCGGACGGTCATGTGATTCTGCGCGGCGGTAAAGCTCCCAACTACAGCCCGGCGGACGTAGCCCAGTGCGAAAAAGAGATGGAGCAGGCGGGACTGCGGCCGGCACTGATGGTAGATTGCAGTCATGGTAATTCGAATAAAGATTACCGTCGCCAGCCTGCGGTTGCGGAATCCGTGGTCGCCCAGATCAAAGATGGCAACCGTTCGATTATCGGTCTGATGATTGAGAGCAATATTCATGAAGGCAATCAATCATCTGAACAACCGCGCAGCGCAATGAAGCATGGCGTATCCGTGACGGATGCCTGCATCAGTTGGGAAACCACCGATGCCCTGCTGCGTGAGATCCATAAAGATTTAAACGGCCAGCTGGCGACGCGTCTGGCTTAAGAGGTTAGTTATGGTTGCTGAATTGACCGCGTTACGCGATCAAATTGATGAAGTAGATAAGGCGCTGCTGGACCTGCTGGCGCGCCGCATGGCACTGGTTGCCGAAGTCGGTGAGGTGAAAAGCAAATATGGCCTGCCGATTTACGTCCCGGAGCGCGAAGCTTCAATGCTGGCCTCCCGTCGTAAAGAGGCACAGGCGCTGGGGGTTTCGCCGGATTTGATTGAAGATGTCCTGCGTCGCGTAATGCGGGAATCCTATTCCAGCGAAAACGACAAGGGCTTCAAAACCCTTTGTCCGTCCCTGCGTCCGGTGGTGATTGTCGGCGGGGCAGGTCAGATGGGACGTCTGTTTGAAAAAATGCTGACGCTTTCTGGCTATCAGGTACGCATTCTGGAAAAAGAAGACTGGGCGCAGGCACCGGAACTGATGAAAGATGCAGGGATGGTTATCGTTAGCGTGCCGATCCACGTGACGGAGCAGATCATCGGGAAGCTTCCTCCTTTACCGAAAGATTGCATCCTGGTTGACCTGGCCTCCGTCAAAAATGGTCCGCTGCAGGCGATGCTGGCGGCGCATACCGGTCCGGTGCTGGGTCTGCACCCTATGTTTGGCCCGGACAGCGGCAGCCTGGCAAAACAGGTGGTGGTTTACTGTGACGGCCGTCAGCCGGAAGCCTATCAGTGGTTCCTGGAACAGATTCAGGTCTGGGGCGCGCGGCTGCACCGCATCAGCGCGGTCGAGCACGATCAGAACATGGCGTTCATTCAGGCGCTGCGCCACTTCGCGACGTTTGCCTACGGTCTGCATCTGGCGGAAGAGAACGTGCAGCTTGAACAGCTGCTGGCGCTCTCTTCACCTATTTATCGTCTGGAGCTGGCGATGGTCGGGCGTCTGTTTGCGCAGGATCCGCAGCTGTACGCGGATATCATCATGTCGTCCGAAAACAACCTGGCGCTCATCAAGCGCTACTATCAGCGGTTTGGTGAAGCCATTACGCTGCTGGAGCACGGAGACAAGCAGGCGTTTATCGACAGCTTCCGCAAGGTCGAACACTGGTTTGGCGATTACGCGCAGCGTTTCCAGAGCGAGAGCCGCACGCTGTTGCGCCAGGCAAATGACAGTCGCCAGTAATGCGATGATGTATATACTGAAAGCCAGCATTGCTGGCTTTTTTCATTTTGGGGAACTGTCATGGCTGAACTGCAGCTGCTGTTAAATTACACCGGGCATCTGCCTGAATGCCCGACGTGGAGCGCAGAAGAGCGCGCACTCTACTGGGCCGATATCCTGGAAGGGGAAATCCACCGATACCATCTGCCGACGGCGGAACACACAGTGCTCTCTTTCCATGAGGAGGTAGGCTGTTTCGCGCTGCGCGAGCGCGGCGGGTTTATCGTCGCCATGCGCAGCGGCATCTGGCTTGCCGATAAGCATGGCCTCCTGCAGCGCAAGGTGTGTGATAACCCCTCTAACCCGCAGCTGGCGCGTTTTAACGATGGGGGAACCGACAGTCAGGGGCGCTTCTATGCCGGGACCTTCTGGGGGCCGGGGGATTACAACGGCGCGCTGCTGATGCGTATCAATAACGATCTGACGCCGAAAGTGATCCAGTGCGATATTCACGGGCACAATGGCTTAGCGTTTAGCCCGGATAACCAGTGGATGTTTACCTCCGACACGCCAAACGGCGTGATTTACCGTACCCCGCTTGATGAGCAGGGTGAGCCGGGCAGGCGCGAGGTGTTTCGTCAGTTTAAAGAGGGCGAGGGGATACCGGACGGCGCGGCAATGGATGTGGAGGGCTGCTACTGGAGCGCGCTGTTTGACGGCTGGCGTATCGCGCGTTTTTCTCCAGAAGGGGAACAGCTGGAAGAGTATGAAATGCCGGTACGTTGCCCGACGATGGTCTGTTTTGGCGGCGATGATATGAAAACGCTGTTCATTACGACGACGCGGGAAAATATGGATGCGGAGGAGGTGGCGAAGTATCCGCTCTCCGGCGCCATCTTCACCCTGCCCGTGAGCGTGGCAGGGGTGAAGAAAAGCCGCTTTATCGAACGTTAGCTCGGGTCGACCGGCACGACGTTTTCGCTCGGATAGCAGCCCAGCACTTTCATGGAGCGGGTGATTTCGCCCAGCTCGCGCAGGGCTTTCTGCATGGAAGCAGACTCCAGGTTGGCCTGGATATCGAGATAAAACATCTCTTCCCATGGATTACCGTGGATCGGACGTGATTCCAGCCTGGTCATGATCAGGTTGTGGTTACGCAGCACCAGCAGGGCTTCAACCAGCGCGCCGGCCTGCTGCCCGGTCGCCATCAGCAGCGTGGTTTTGGCCGGTACCTGGTCTGAAACGTTGATGGCCTTGCGGGCCAGCACCACGAAGCGGGTAATATTTTGCGTCTGGTTTGCCAGGTTGCGCTCCAGCACCTGTAAACCATACAGCGCGCCGCCCGCTTCGCTGCCGAGCGCAGCAACGGTTGGGGAGTTAGCCTGCGCCACTTTTTCCATCGCCGCCGAGGTGCTTTCGGTGTACTCAATTTTCCAGTTCGGATAGCGGTTCAGGAACTGGCTGCACTGCTGGAACGGCTGTGGATGACTGTAAACCGTTTCGATCTTGCTCAGGTCCGTTGAGCCGGAGACCAGCACGCAGTGATCGATAGGGATCGTCAGCTCACCAACCAGCGAAAGAGTGGTGTGCTGCAGCAAATCGTAGACGTCGTTGATGGCGCCGGAGCTGGTGTTTTCAATCGGCACCACGGCGTAATCCGCCTGGCCGGTCTCGACCTGGTTGAAAATATCGGCGAATTTTGCACAGCCGCTCTCAATAAATTCTTCGAAATGGCGTGCGGCATACTGACGTGCGGCCAGGTGAGAATAAGAGCCCTTTGGCCCAAGGAAAGCGACACGTGCAGAGTGTGGATTGGTTTTGTTCAGATGCTGCTGGAGCAGCGCTTGCTGGGTCAGAACGGAGTCTTCAATGATGAGCTGGAACAACCGGGTGATGTAGTGGGCATCGAGGTGATGCGCTTTACCGAGCTGAATGAGACGTTCCAGCAGATCGCGCTCGCGGTCAATATCACGGACCGGGCGATGGGAGTCCAGCTTGGCTTTGCCCACTTCAACGGCAAGGGCTCGGCGTTCGGCCAGCAGCGCCAGCAGCTTCTCGTCCAGCGCGCTGATTTTTACTCGCAGATCCAGTAACGGGTTTTCCGGTGTCATAGTGTTGCCTGTCTCATTTTATCGTTATCAATAAAAAAGGCCCCCCGGTGTGGGAGGCCTTGTTGTTCGTCTTCGCATTCTTTATCACACGACGAAACGCCTCCCGTTCAGGGGAAGGTAAAAAAGAATGCGAAGAAGAACGGCGTAAGTTTCATAAAGTCATCCTGTGATTGATACCGTTAAAGTACCCGTACTGTTTTCACCCTGTCAATAAAAAACAAAAAACGCGCCCGAAGGCGCGTTGGCGGTACACTCAATTTAAAGGATTACTCTTCTTCAACTTCTTCCGCGAAGCTGGCGTCTTTCACCGATGTTGTGGCGCGACGGGCTTCACCTTTGTGTTGCACTTTATTGAGCTGCCGTTCCAGCTTGTTGATCAAATCGTTAATTGCGGTGTACATATCCTCATGTTTTGCGCTGGCGACCAGATGGCCGTTTGGAGTATTGATAGTTGCGTCAGCGATGAAACCCTGCGGCTCCTTGGACAGGATGATATGTGGATTAATCAAATGAGTTTGCCATTTATCCAGTTTGGCGAGACGGTCTGCGACGTGCTGGCGAATTGCCGGAGTAATTTCCATTTGTTTACTGGTAATGTTCATTGTCATAAATTTTACCTCTTGTCTTTCCGTCTTGGTGATTCCAGCATACCCGACCTAATGTCAAAATGTGTGATTTAGATCACGTTATTTTGTCGGTTTTTGTCAGGGAATCTTTTTTGTGAGGCAGGGCAGGAAGAGGTGAGATTTACCTTGTGGAAGGCAAAAATTGGGGCCATAGTTGACTGGATGTGTTGGGGCTAACGCGCTTTAGCGACGCTCGGAAACGAATAAAAAAACGGCAGCCTTCGGGCTGCCGTTTTACATTGAGGCAATATCAGGTGTTGCTGCTGTTGGCGGCGATGATTTTCGCCACTTTATCAGCCTGAGCAGTCATCTGCATCTGACGGTAGGCATTTTCCATCAGCTTCAGGCCGTCGCGCGTTGCCTGGGTGTCCGGATAGTCACGCAGCATACCCTCTACGCGGTTAACCACGGCAACCCATGCACCACGGCGGGTATAGTATTCCGCCACGGAGTATTCATATTTCGCCAGACGGTCTTTCAGGAACACCAGACGTTTGGTCGCGTCGGTCACGTACTGACTGTTCGGATAGCCGCGCACCAGTTTGGAGAAGTCATTGAAGGCATCACGCGCGTGCTGCGGATCACGGTCGGAACGATCCACGCCGAAGAAGCCCTGCAGAGCACTGTCGTCCAGCGCCATGTTGGTGAGGCCGCGCATGTACATCACATAGTCGATGTTAGGATGAGTCGGGTTCAGACGCATGAAACGATCGATGGTTGCCTGAGCCAGCGGCAGATCGGCATTTTTATAGTATGCGTAGATAAGATCTAACTGTACCTGCTGCGAATACGGACCAAATGGATAGCGATTATCCAACGCTTCCAGTTGCGTTATCGCCTGTTTCCAGTTACCGTCCTGCAACTTTTGTTGTGCAGTCGCATAGATTTCATTCGGCGGATTGTCAGGGACCTGTTCATTTGAACCGGAGCAGCCCACCAAAGCCAGGCTCAACGTGGCCGCTGCCACCAGATATTTCATGCGCGTCATGACGTTTTGACTTTCCTCAAATGTTTGTCCGGGAGAAACTCTGTTCCTGCTCCCGATTAAGACCAGCTACAATAGCACACTATATTAAACGGCAAAGCCGTAAAACCCAACGTTAAACGAAGAAGCAGTTTATGGCACAACGAGTAGAACTCACCGCAACAGTCTCCGAAAATCAGCTCGGTCAACGCTTAGATCAGGCTTTGGCCGAATTGTTCCCTGATTATTCGCGTTCACGCATAAAAGAATGGATCCTTGACCAGCGCGTGCTGGTAAACGGCAAGATCTGGGACAAACCAAAAGAGAAAGTGTTAGGTGGGGAAGCTGTCGCCATCAATGCTGAAATCGAAGAGGAAATCCGCTTCGAGCCGCAGGATATCCCACTGGAAATCGTCTATGAAGATGATGACATTCTGGTGATCAACAAGCCGCGCGACCTGGTTGTTCATCCGGGTGCGGGGAACCCTGACGGTACGGTACTTAACGCACTTCTCCATTATTATCCACCTATCGCGGATGTCCCGCGCGCGGGCATCGTGCACCGTCTGGATAAAGACACCACCGGTCTGATGGTGGTCGCGAAGACCGTTCCCGCCCAGACCCGTCTGGTGGAATCGCTGCAGCTGCGCGAAATTACCCGTGAGTATGAAGCGGTAGCCATTGGCCATATGACCTCTGGCGGTACGGTGGAAGAGCCAATCAGCCGTCACCCAACCAAACGTACCCATATGTCGGTGCATCCGATGGGTAAACCGGCGGTGACGCACTATCGCATTATGGAGCACTTCCGCATTCATACGCGTCTGCGTCTGCGTCTGGAAACCGGGCGTACTCACCAGATCCGTGTGCATATGGCTCACATTACCCATCCGCTGGTGGGGGATCAGGTCTACGGTGGTCGTCCACGTCCGCCTAAAGGCGCATCGGATGAGTTCATCAGCGTTTTGCGTAAATTCGATCGTCAGGCACTGCACGCGACTATGCTGCGCCTTTACCACCCGATCACCGGTATTCAGATGGAGTGGCACGCGCCTATCCCGCAGGATATGGTGGACCTTATTGAGGCGATGCGTGCTGATTTCGAAGAACATAAGGATCAAGTGGACTGGTTATGACCAAACTGATTGTCCCGGAGTGGCCATTGCCTGAAGGCGTGGCTACCTGTAGTTCAACCCGTATTGGCGGCGTAAGCCAGGGGGCGTGGGAGTCTTTGAACCTCGGCGCACACTGTGGCGACAACCTGGAACACGTTGAAGAGAACCGCAGGCGTCTGTTTGCTGCGGGGAACTTGCCGTCGAAGCCGGTCTGGCTGGAACAGGTTCACGGTAACACGGTGCTGAAGTTGACGGGGGAACCCTACGCTTCTAAACGCGCCGATGCCTCCTACAGTAATACTCCGGGAACGGTTTGTGCCGTAATGACCGCCGATTGTCTGCCGGTTCTGTTTTGTAACCGTTCAGGTACCGAGGTTGCAGCAGCCCATGCGGGCTGGCGTGGTCTATGTGAAGGCGTGCTGGAAGAGACGGTCGCCTGCTTTAACGACGAGCCCGCCAATATCATGGCCTGGCTTGGCCCGGCAATTGGTCCTCGTGCTTTTGAAGTGGGCCCAGAGGTTCGCGACGCCTTTATGGAAAAAGATCCGCAAGCCGTGGAAGCCTTCCTGCCTTCCGGGGATAAATATCTGGCCGATATCTACCAGCTCGCTCGCCAGCGCCTGAATAACGTGGGCGTAACGCAGATCTCCGGTGGCGATCGCTGTACCTTCACCGAAAAGGGTGATTTTTTCTCCTATCGCCGCGACAAGACGACGGGTCGTATGGCAAGTTTTATTTGGCTGATATAACCTAAAGAATCAAGACGATCCGGCACGTGCCGTTTTCTTTTCACATAATTCAGGTCATTAACCTTGAATAATTGAGGGATGACCTCATTTAATCTCCAGTAGCAAATTTGACCTGTTATGGGAGGAGTTATGCGTCTGGATCGTCTTACTAATAAATTCCAGCTTGCTCTCGCCGATGCCCAGTCCCTCGCACTGGGGCACGACAACCAATTTATCGAACCTCTTCATTTAATGAGCGCCTTGCTGAATCAGGAAGGGGGATCGGTACGTCCTTTATTAACGTCCGCTGGCATTAATGCTGGCCAGTTACGCACCGCTATCGATCAGGCGCTGAGCCGTTTACCGCAGGTCGAAGGGACCGGCGGCGACGTTCAGCCGTCGCAGGACCTGGTGCGCGTGCTGAACCTTTGCGACAAGCTGGCGCAAAAACGTGGGGACAACTTTATTTCGTCAGAGCTGTTTGTTCTGGCGGCGCTTGAATCACGCGGTACCTTGACCGACCTGCTGAAATCTGCCGGTGCAACCACCGCCAATGTGACTCAGGCGATTGAGAAAATGCGCGGAGGTGAAAGCGTGAACGATCAGGGAGCCGAAGACCAACGTCAGGCTTTGAAGAAATTTACGGTCGATCTGACCGAACGAGCTGAACAGGGCAAACTTGACCCGGTGATCGGTCGTGACGAAGAGATTCGCCGTACTATTCAGGTACTGCAACGTCGTACTAAGAACAACCCGGTACTGATTGGTGAGCCGGGTGTCGGTAAAACCGCCATTGTTGAAGGCCTGGCGCAGCGTATCGTGAACGGTGAAGTGCCGGAAGGTCTGAAAGGACGCCGCGTACTAGCGCTGGATATGGGCGCGCTGGTGGCCGGTGCGAAATACCGCGGGGAGTTTGAAGAGCGTCTGAAAGGCGTGCTTAACGACCTGGCGAAGCAGGAAGGCAACGTCATTCTGTTCATCGACGAACTGCACACCATGGTCGGTGCCGGTAAAGCGGACGGCGCGATGGACGCCGGGAACATGCTGAAACCTGCGCTGGCGCGAGGTGAGCTTCACTGCGTTGGTGCCACTACGCTGGACGAGTACCGTCAGTACATTGAGAAAGATGCTGCGCTGGAACGCCGTTTCCAGAAAGTGTTTGTTGCTGAGCCAAGCGTTGAAGACACCATCGCAATTTTGCGTGGCCTGAAAGAGCGCTATGAACTGCACCACCATGTGCAGATCACTGACCCGGCCATCGTTGCGGCCGCGACGCTTTCGCATCGTTATATCGCGGACCGTCAGCTGCCAGATAAAGCCATCGACCTGATTGATGAGGCGGCATCGAGCATTCGTATGCAGATTGACTCGAAGCCGGAAGAACTGGACAGGCTCGACCGACGTATTATTCAGCTCAAGCTGGAACAGCAGGCGCTGAAGAAAGAGTCTGATGAAGCCAGTAAGAAACGGCTGGATATGCTCAATGAAGAACTGGACGATAAAGAGCGCCAGTATTCTGAGTTAGAAGAAGAGTGGAAAGCCGAGAAAGCATCCCTTTCTGGCACCCAGACCATTAAGGCCGAACTCGAACAGGCAAAAATTGCCATTGAGCAGGCTCGACGCGTGGGCGATCTGGCGCGAATGTCAGAGCTGCAGTACGGCAAAATACCTGAGCTGGAAAAACAGCTTGAGATTGCGACGCAATCGGAAGGTAAAACGATGCGTCTGTTACGTAATAAAGTGACGGATGCCGAAATCGCTGAAGTGCTTGCCCGCTGGACCGGTATTCCCGTGGCGCGCATGCTGGAAGGCGAGCGTGAAAAACTGCTGCGCATGGAGCAGGATCTCCACAATCGCGTAATTGGTCAGAACGAAGCGGTTGAGGCCGTATCCAACGCCATTCGTCGTAGCCGCGCGGGGTTGTCCGATCCGAATCGCCCGATTGGTTCGTTCCTGTTCCTGGGGCCGACCGGTGTTGGTAAAACCGAGCTGTGCAAAGCGCTGGCTAACTTTATGTTCGACAGCGACGATGCGATGGTGCGTATCGACATGTCGGAGTTTATGGAGAAACACTCCGTCTCGCGTCTGGTCGGTGCGCCTCCGGGATACGTCGGTTATGAGGAAGGGGGTTATCTGACTGAAGCGGTGCGCCGTCGTCCTTATTCCGTCATCCTGCTGGATGAGGTGGAAAAAGCGCATCCGGATGTGTTCAACATTCTGCTTCAGGTTCTGGATGATGGCCGCCTGACCGACGGGCAGGGGAGAACGGTCGACTTCCGTAATACGGTTGTCATTATGACCTCGAACCTGGGTTCCGATTTGATTCAGGAACGTTTCGGCGAACTGGACTATAGCCATATGAAGGATCTGGTGCTCGGTGTGGTCAGCCAAAACTTCCGTCCGGAGTTCATCAACCGTATTGATGAAGTGGTGGTCTTCCATCCTCTGGGTGAGAAACACATTGCGTCGATTGCGCAGATCCAGCTGCAGCGTCTGTATAAACGTCTGGAAGAGCGTGGATATGAAATTCACATCTCCGACGATGCGCTGAAGCTGCTGAGCGAGAATGGTTACGATCCGGTGTACGGTGCGCGTCCATTAAAACGCGCTATCCAGCAGCAGATCGAAAACCCGCTGGCGCAGCAGATCCTCTCCGGAGAGTTGATTCCAGGCAAAGTTATCCGTCTGGAAGCCAACGACGATCGCATTGTGGCAGTGCAGTAAGTCACAAAATGCAAAAACGAGCCGCTTGCGGCTCGTTTTTGTTTAAAAACCAGGCGAAAATTGAAGTCTGGAGTAAGGTTTGCCTGGAAAGTGAGCAGTCAGTAAATAATTTTCACTTTACCCTTGCAGGTTCGGAATAACTCCCTATAATGCGCCTCCACTGACACGGAACAACGGCACACACGCCGCCGGGTCAGCAGAGAAAAGCGAAAATAAACGCTTGACTCTGAAAGAGGAAAGCGTAATATACGCCACCTCGCAACGGTGAGCGAAAGCCGCGTTGCACTGCTCTTTAACAATTTATCAGACAATCTGTGTGGGCACTCAAAGTGACATGGATTCTTAACGTCGCAAGACGAAAAATGAATACCAAGTCTCTGAGTGAACATACGTAATTCATTACGAAGTTTAATTCACGAGCATCAAACTTAAATTGAAGAGTTTGATCATGGCTCAGATTGAACGCTGGCGGCAGGCCTAACACATG